>ERZ791934.1-NODE-1-length-425973-cov-11.426681_pt1 | contig 425973 bp, 347 predicted proteins | sample MGYA00510125_ERZ791934 | MGnify/ENA primary metagenome ERZ791934 (study PRJEB30046, sample SAMN00993240) | human gut metagenome | study: EMG produced TPA metagenomics assembly of the A metagenome-wide association study of gut microbiota in type 2... | reverse complement strand
AAGTTCTTAACCATGTGACTTTTTTCATCTGTAACCTCCTTAATTCTTTCGGTTCTTCCATAAATATTCTATTAACCCGATAGAGAACAGGACTGCAAAAAGGAGCACGCCACCCAGCAATGAAATTCTATACGGATTACCGGATATCAACCCGTAAATAATACAAATCAAATCAAAGCCAACCGTAATTACCAGTGCTTTTAAAAATGCAAGTTGTGCGTAACGTTTCATAGAATTCTCCTCCCATGGTATGTGCAGTTTAATCTTCCATCCATTCGTATTACCAAACATCTATCGCTCAATTATATATTGCAATTTTATCATAAAGAGGCGGACTTATATATGTATCTTTCCTTAATTTTTACGGAATTAAAAAGTATCTTATATCATAACAAAAATTTTATTTTCCCTCCCTTCCTTTCTCCCAAAGATACACCATCACATGTTCGCCTTTCGTGTCATATTCGCCGTTAAAGCAGAAACCAATCTGTTCATAAAGGCGGATTGCCCTTGTATTATTTTCATACACACTGAGATATACCGTGCTGTCTGAATATTCGGCATGGAGTCTGTCAAGCAAGGCAAGCACGGCCTGCCTCCCATATCCTTTTCCCTGATATCTCTTGTCAATCAGCAGCCGATCCAGCCATAACCGTCCCGGAAAAGGGGAAGGAAAATAGCCGTACATCGTAAAGCCAACCAGTATATCTCCATCATAGATACAAACAGGCCGCCATAGATTTAAGTTGTCCGCTTCTTGTAAGCATTCGCCTACACTTTCGATAAATCCGGACTGTTCAGAAAAGACCGACAGATTTTCGGCTTCCATTCGGTTCTCACTATTTACCGGTTCAAAATGTAATTGATTATTATTTTTCAGATTCATATTAATTCACCTTTCGTTTTAATGTAATATAAAGCAGCTGATTTGTTATAAGCTGTTAATGCTACCCATTTTCATAAAGAAAAAAAGAAAATTCCTCCAGCCTGTGATTAACCTTCAATTTTACCCTTTTCGTGCCCCGCCGAAACATGTTCATGTTTTCGTAAAATCCATAGTTACAGCTTGTGTCAGTAAACACATAAAAATGCTGTATATTCTCTCTTTCCATATACATACAAAAACGACTGAACAATTCCCTTCCAATCCCCTGTCCGTGATAATCCGGATGAATTGCGAAAAAAGACAGTTCTCCCTTGTACTCCTGTGGTTGACCTGATAGAAGTGCTGCGTATATCCGATCTATTTCTTCTAAAAACCGCCATGACCTGCGCCCCTCTGCTGTCATCGAAAGGACAAGTACCGACCATCCGGCCTGCAGACGAAGCACTAACGGACAGCGGTGCCTGCGGATATGGTTCCCCATAATTATCCCGATGGGTTTTCCATCTGCCAGCGCAACCTGGGTAAAGGTTTGTTCAGTTAAGCATAACCGAAGATAGGCTTCGGACAGCCTGACGGCAGTTTTGGGACTGTAATACGATTCATGCTTCCATATGATATTGATAATTGATGAAACCGCCTTAAAGTCCTGCCGCTTATATGGCCGGTAAATAACAGCGTTCATATGTTTTCCTCCAAAAATAAAAAGAGCTGAACAAAACAGTGAACCCGCCAACTGCCTTTTCGATGAAACTGTACGCAGAAACATCAGCAGCAGGCCTGTTCAACCTATTTTACTCAGCTCATGCAGGTACGCCTGCATCGCTATAATAAGTAACTATATCAAAATAAACGTAAAATGTCAAAGGCAGGATTTCTGCAGCGGCCATTATGGATTTCTGCGCCGCTATTATGGATTTCTGCGTCCGCCATTACAGACGCCTATACTGTGAACACATTTTCCGCATCCTATCTGGACGCTGCGACAGAGGCTATGAATCCCATTCCATATGAGGAGACGCAGAAAAATTCGCGCTCAATCCAACCATCAAGAGTCATTCCATTTTAGAATATAAAGCTATCATCATGTTTTTATAATTTTAATACTCCAGTCAATGTGGTATATACACCCATGCCTTTACCGATTGATCTTGAGAATACTTTCCTGACTCAAACAGACGGTTAATGGCACACCTCCCAAATTATACCATATTCCATCAATCAATATCCAATCCAGTACCTCTTTTCCATCCGGCTTTTCCATCTGGTTTTTCATCCGGTTTGAAATAACACCACTGGGCCCGTCCGGATTACAAACAGGGCGGCAGTACCCTGACCATTGGAATTTCATAGGCTGGCCGTATTACGATATCACAAATAATATGTTATAATAGTTCATAATTGTTGATGTATTAATTCAGGAGGTGCAAGATGAAAAAACTTTATTTCTTACTCTCAACCACAGCAGCATTGTTATCCATTTCCTTTAGCGCATATGCCGGTCAATGGCAGCAGGAAGGGGAGCATTGGAAGTATTTAAACAACGACGGCACATATTCAGCCCATACATGGCAATGGATTGATGGAAATGGTGATGGTATCTCAGAATCTTATTACTTTGATGATAACGGTTTTCTTTACTTGGATACAATAACACCTGATGGTTATTCCGTAAATCAGGATGGTGCATGGGTTGTTAATGGCGTGGTCCAGACAAGGTCCGAAACATCCGGCGAAGGTGAATACATATCTCTGGAGGTTGGCTATAATGCAAAAATTCCGGTGGGAATGGAACGAGTACATAACAATATTCTGGATTACTACAAAAGAACATCTGCCCGTTTTGAGGATGCGCAAGGAACCCGGTTGATTAGCTTCAGCATTGACGATTATAGAAACCAAGCCGACTATTTCAGGACGGTAGAGGGCACAACAGATGCCAGTTTTCAGGAGAGAAAGGCTGATGCGGTCGGAACCACATTAAAAGCAACTGTTGTTTTAAGAGATACTAAAGAATACCATTCTGGCACATGGAGCCATGTCCAATTGACTGATTATGTTGGGGACTATCAGAAATACTGGTCAAATGTTCACTACTTTTTCCAGTCAAATGATTTTGTTTTAACTACTGTAAGGATTTGGAGTACCGGAGCGGATATGGATGTTGATGGTTTTATGAACAGCCTGGTGAAAAATAGTTATTATGATTCTGTCCGATAAGATATCAGTGTTCCTTAACCGGCCTTATCATGGCCAGATAATGAGTCAAGGCAAACCACTAATGCCTGTAAATTTCATAGCTTTCCGGTAAGGAGTTGTTGATGGTTTTTGTAACAGATATGTCAAATTCAAAAAAGGCCTATCCAGACCAGCGACTTCCCTATCATAAAAAAACAAGTGTAAGAGGTAAAGCACGAGTAGTACGCTTTATCTCTTACACTTATATCCCTTTTTACGGAAGGAAATCCCTGATTTTCTTGCTTTTAGAAGGATTACGAAGCTTTCTGAGAGCCGCTGTCTCAATTTGCCGAATGCGCTCCCTGGTCACGTTGAACCGTTTCCCCACTTCCTCCAGGGTCAGGGGATGCCCGGTCTCCAGGCCGAAACGCAGAATGATGACCTCACGCTCCCGTGGATTCAGCCCCTGAAGCATGCTGTCAATCTCCTCCCGCAAAAGAAAACTCTCTGCCTTATCCTCTGTGGAGGCATTGGCGTCATCTGCCACAAAATCCCCCAGATTGGAGCCTTCCTCGTCGCCTACCGGGGTCTCCAGGGATACGGTATCTCCCGATGCCTGAATCAGCTCCGCCACTCTTTTCCCGGACATGTTTACTTCCTCAGCCACTTCCTCCATAGACGGTTCACGTCCCAGCTTCACAGACAGGCTGCGCTGGGCACGGCGGATTTTATTTACTGCCTCCACCATGTGGACCGGAAGCCGGATGGTCCTGGACTGGTCCGCCAGGGACCTGGTAATGGACTGCTTCACCCACCATGTGGCATAGGTGCTGAGCCTGTAACCTTTGGCATAGTCAAACTTTTCCACTGCTTTCATAAGCCCCAGATTCCCCTCCTGAACCAGGTCCAGAAAACTCATACCCCTGCCGGTATAGCGTTTGGCAATGCTGACCACCAGGCGCAGGTTAGCCTCCACCAGCTTGCGGCCCGCTTCCACATCACCTTCTGACTTGCGTCTTGCAAGGTCTGATTCCTCCTCCGGTGTAAGCAGTGCAATGGAACCAATCTCTTTTAAGTATTCACGGATTGGGTCTGCTGTGGACACGCCTTCCAGAAGCCGCTCCTGGCCATATCCGTCGTATTCCTCCTCTTCCTCATCCCCGCCGGAAACCATACTGCCGCCATCCAGCATCTCATCCGGATCCAGGCGGTCTCTTCCCCATCTGAATTCCTCCTTCGCCAGAGACGGCTGGTCCAGCTCGGCATCATCGTCTAAAAGAAAGTCCCCCTCCGGCAATTCCTCTTCCGGTTCCTCGGGAGCCTGTATGTGGACACCCTTGCGCTCCAGCTTCAGATAGACATCCTCCATCTCTTCCGGCGTCATCTGAACATCCCGGAAATGGTCCAGCACCTGGGTCATCTCCAGACGACCTTCCTGGGCAGCCGCTTCACCGACCAGCTGTTCCAGTCTCTTAGACAATTCCATTTTATCCATATGTTATCCTCCCCCTTCTCCTGGGACATACTAAATATAGGTACTGTATTGCGTAAATCCCTCTTTAAACAGCGGGGCTTACGCAGCACAGTACCGTTACTGGGTCTGCGGGTACGTTAGGTACATACTATCTCATGGGAACGCATAAACTTTGCTACTGCCTTATCCCACTCATTTTCCAGGGTCTTGTCCATGGTAAAAAGGTGCAGCGAAGTTCCCGTCACACAATATAATGCTCCGTCTTCGTAACGGATATTCAGATAAAGTCCCTGTATCTGCTCACTGCTTATCCCGCTTCCGGAAGTGGAAGCGAATTTTTCCGTGTCCGAAGGAGGAAGCAGCAGGACGATATGGAAACTCCCCGGCAGCTTTTTTCCTTTTATTAGTGAAAAACATACGGGGCGAAGCACTTTCCAGGAGGAAAAGAATTCAATCTGGTTCTCCTCCAGCTCTTCATCTGTATAATATCCCTGTCTGATGTGTCCGTCGATGGAAAAATTGTTGTAGGTGACAATGTTCACTTCCTTAACCAGGAAGCTGTCAAAGTCTTCCTTCAGGAACAGTTTGGATGTAAATGTCTTTACATCCTCTACTTTCAATGCAATCATAACCTTCTCCTGCCCTGGGTTACACCACAGGTTTCCAAATTCTTACTCAATTATACAGTTTTTGACTATTGACGTCAAATAGAAACTGTGGGGATTTTTTTACTGAGTTCTTTATGGGGGTGCGGGGGTATGTTCTGATATGTTCTGATATACTCTGATATTCTCTGATATAATTTGATATGATCTGATTGATTTACTTTAACATATGTCTGTTTATTTTCATAGTGTCATAATATCGACTATATGTTATTTGTTACAGCACCTCCACAACCTCAAAGCGTTCAAACGTAATAAGTGTCTGATCGGTAAAAGTATAACCGCGCTTGGCAGCGTCCCGTGTCCAATAGCGTATATTGCCCGATTTCCATTGTTCAAAGTTTTCGTCCTCACCCTCAAGTTTTACCATATCCCAAGTCAGGCCGCAAAACCTGACGGTTTCAACATGCACCGTCTTAATCACACAAGCCGGAGTGCTCCGACCGTCAAGTACCAGTGATAGATCACCAACGCTTGGCGCCTTCTCATCCTCCAATATAACCGAAACTGTTGCCGTTTTCTTTCCGGCAAGTACCAGGGCTAAAAGTTCGTCTGCCATTTCGGGGCTATCGCCAAAGGAAAAGCGTTCAAAATAACCTTTATCTGTGTTTTTCATTCCTATTCTCCTCTTCTGTAAATGTATTTTTTCGTTCGCCTTTTCGTTCCCCTTTTCCGCCAAAGGCACTGTTTACCAATAAAATGCGCTTAAATAGTTGGGTAGTCTGGAGATTAATGATTCCCTGTTATTGTCTGATAAAATGCTGAGTCTGTCTTGTAAATGCCCTGATAGGGCTGTTCAATGTAATAATCATTTTTTTCTAAATAGACAAACAGTGTGCTTTTTGCATCTTCTGTGTTTATATCAATTTTTATATACTCATCAGCTTGTGGTATATCCTGTACGGATTCTTTCGCTGTTGCTTGTGCATTGTTCATAGACGATATACATTGGCTTATCCACTCACTGTCAGAATATTTTTCCGTTTCTTCTCCAACCGTTACATCAATTGACTGTATGGTGCTTTCCTCTGGTAAGCTAATCGGATTTGCATTTTTTTGTGAACAACCGGCTGCAGAACAGGCCATAATACCAGCAATAAGAAAACTTAATATCTTTTTCATAAAAATTCCTCCATAAATTCTGTTTGTCGAGTGCGCTTTATCAGCCTACTATGAATATTCTTGTTCCTTCCACTCTAATTTTTAATGTTGAATCTGTCAAGTGGATTCATCTGCTCTTGTTATGGCTATTGTGTCCATGTGTTGTCTTTATGATTGTGTGTTTGCTTTATGATTTTATGCTTTATGATTCTATTTTTTATGATATCACTCTGTCCGTCAGCTTTGGCGGCTCTTGGCGGCTCTTGGCGGCTCTTGGCAGTTCCGTGAGTTCGCAGTGCTGCCATCTTGAATCCGCTGCGCTCCTTCAAGATGGACGGCTGGCGCCGTATGCATAGAGACACGGAAGGCCGGGAGGGTAAGCGAGCTTGCCCTCCCGGCCTTCCGTGTCTCTATGCGCACTGCTTGTAGCTAGGCCAGGTTTGTATACCCCATCATATCACGGTCTACGGCTTTGGCGGCTTCACGGCCTTCTTGTATGGCCCATACGACCAGGGACTGGCCTCTGTGCATGTCGCCGGCTGTGAATATCTGGTCTGCGCTGGTGCGGTAGGTGCCGGGTTCTGTGGCTGCATTTGTCCTGGCGTCCAGGTCTATGCCGAAGGCGTCTGCCACGTAGGCCTGGGCTCCTGTGAAGCCGGCGGCTATGAGCACCAGATCGGCAGGAATTTCACGCTCGCTGCCTTCCACAGCTGCCATGATGGTGCGGCCTGTTTCCTCGTCTTTTTTGGGAACCAGGTTTGTGATTATGGCTTTGCACACCTTGCCTTCCCCGTCTTTTATGAATTCCTTTACAGTGGTCTGGTACTGCCTTGGGTCTGAACCGAATATGCTTATGGCTTCCTCCTGGCCGTAATCTGTTTTGAGGATTCTGGGCCATTCCGGCCAGGTGTTGTTCTCCGCCCGCTCTGCGGGAGGCTTGGGCATCATCTCCAGTTGGGTGACTGAGACGCAGCCGTGCCGGATGGATGTGCCTGCACAGTCATTTCCAGTGTCTCCGCCTCCGATTACCAGCACATGCTTATCCTTTGCCGATATAAAACTTCCGTCCTCCAGTCCGGAATCCAGCAGGCTCTTTGTGGTGGCTTTCAGAAAATCCACCGCAAAGTATATGCCTGCACTGTCCCTGCCCGGCACGTCGATATCCCTTGGGTTGGAGGCCCCGCAGGCCAGGATGATGCGGTCAAATTCCTTCCTGATTTTGCCGGCCCGGTAATTCCTGCCCACATCCGCTCCCGTCACAAAGGTGATTCCCTCCTTCTTCATCACATCTACCTTGCGCTCAATCACCCATTTTTCCAGCTTCATATTGGGTATGCCGTACATCAGCAGGCCGCCCACACGGTCGTTCCGCTCAAATACTGTGACGCTGTGCCCCCGTTTGTTCAGCTGGTCCGCAGCTGCCAGCCCCGCGGGACCGGATCCGATAACCGCCACCTTTTTTCCGGTGCGGATGGAGGGCGGATTAGGGAGGGCATATCCGCTGCTGTATGCTTTTTCAATGATAGCTCTCTCATTTTCTTTTATGGTCACTGCATCTCCGTACAGACTGCAGGTGCAGGCCGCTTCGCAGGGTGCCGGACATACCCTGGAGGTGAACTCCGGGAAGCTGTTAGTTTTTTTTAGCCGGTTGTATGCCTGTTTCCAGTTGCCGGTATACACCAGATCATTCCATTCAGGCACCAGATTGTGCAGGGGGCATCCGCTGACCATCCCTCCAATCATCATGCCTGACTGGCAGAAGGGCACACCGCAGTCCATACACCTGGCCCCCTGGCGTCTCTGTTCCTCCTCGCTTAAGGAAGCGTGAAACTCATTCCAGTTTTTAATCCGATCCTCAGGAGTTTTCCCCCTTCCTACTTCTCTCTCATATTCCAAGAATCCTGTTGATTTACCCATGTTTGTTCTGCCTCCTTACCCTCTTAAATTGGCGTAAAATGCCTCAATCTGCGCCTGTTCACTGTTCAGTCCCTTTTCCTCCATCTGCACAATGGCATTCATCATGCGCCGGTAATCATGGGGAACAACCTTCTTGAACATAGGCAGGTATTCACTGAAATGCTCCAGGATCCGCCTGCCTTTCAGAGAGTTGGTACAGGCCACATGTTCTTCAATCAGGCCTTTCAGTTCCAGTACATCATATTTGCCGGTCACTTCCTCGAAGGATACCAGCTCCTTATTGAGGCGCTTGTAAAAGCTGCGGTCCTCGTCCAGCACATAGGCGATGCCGCCGCTCATGCCGGCCCCGAAGTTCTTGCCCGTGGCTCCCAGCACCACCACGCAGCCGCCTGTCATATATTCACAGCCATGGTCTCCCATGCCCTCCACCACAGCGGTGGCACCTGAATTCCGGACGCAGAAGCGCTCCCCTGCGATTCCGTTTATGAAAGCATTTCCGCTGGTGGCTCCATATAGGGCCACATTGCCGATTATGATATTCTCCTCAGCCTGAAAGAGCACGCCTTTCGGAGGAAATACCACCAGCTTGCCTCCGGAAAGTCCCTTGCCGAAATAGTCATTGGAATCCCCTGCCAGCTCCAGGGTCAGTCCCCTTGGGATAAATGCGCCAAAGCTCTGTCCCCCGCTTCCGCTGCAACTGACGGTAAATGTATCGTCAGAAAGCCCTTCCGGGTATTTCCTGGTTATCTCGGAGCCGAATATGGTCCCCAGGGCACGGTTCACATTGGTCACCTCCACCTGAATGCGCTTTTTCTGGCCGTTTCCAAGAGCGCTCTTAAATTTTCTCAAAAACACCTGCTCATCCATGGTATCCTCCAGACGGAAATCAAAGACCTGTTTCCCGCTGTATCCGGCCACGTTCTGACCTTCATAAGGGTTATCCAGTATCCTTCTTAAATCCACCTGATTGGCCCGGCCAAGGGGAAGGTTCTCACGCCTCTTTAGAAGGTCTGTACGCCCCACCAGATCATCCACAGTGCGCACACCCAGCCTTGCCATGTACTCGCGCAGCTCCTGCGCTATGAACAGCATGAAGTTCACCACATACTCCGGTTTGCCCCTGAAACGCTTCCTCAGCTCCGGGTTCTGGGTGGCAATGCCCATAGGACATGTATCCAGGTTGCAGACACGCATCATCACGCATCCCAGGGTCACTAACGGCGCCGTGGCAAAGCCGAATTCCTCCGCCCCCAGCATACAGGCCATTGCCACATCCCTTCCGGTCATAAGCTTTCCGTCTGTCTCCAGAATCACCTTGTCGCGAAGTCCGTTCATAATCAGGGTCTGATGGGCCTCTGCCACACCCAGCTCCCACGGAAGTCCTGCGTTGTAAATGGAATTCCTGGGGGCGGCTCCTGTCCCTCCGTCGTAGGCTGAGATCAGGATTACCTGGGCCCCGGCCTTGGCCACGCCGGCGGCCACGGTTCCCACTCCAGCCTCAGATACCAGCTTGACGGATATCCTGGCCCTGGTATTGGAATTCTTTAAATCATATATGAGCTGGGCCAGATCCTCGATGGAATAGATGTCATGATGGGGCGGAGGCGATATAAGGCTTACTCCCGTGGTAGAGTGTCTGGTTTTTGCCACCCACGGATAGACCTTGCCTCCGGGCAGCTGGCCGCCCTCGCCCGGCTTTGCTCCCTGGGCCATCTTTATCTGAATCTCCTGGGCGCTTACCAGGTATCGGCTGGTAACCCCAAAACGCCCGGAAGCCACCTGTTTGATGGCTGAACAGCGGTTGTTCCCTGCCGGCCCGGGAATCAGGCGGTCCAGGCTCTCCCCGCCCTCTCCTGTGTTGGATTTGCCGTGAATACGGTTCATCGCTATGGCCAGGCATTCATGGGCTTCCCGGGAGATGGACCCATAGGACATGGCCCCTGTCTTAAAACGCCTGACAATGGATTCCACAGACTCCACCTGTTCCAGCGGGATGCCTCCGTCCTCAGGAAACTTAAAATCCATCAGGGAGCGCAGATGGTACATCTTATCTTCTCTGTCCACCTGGGCCGAATATTGTTTAAAGATATCATAATTACCCGACCTGGCTGCATCCTGAAGGAGATGGATGGTCAGCGGATTATAAAGGTGATCCTCCTCACCGGAGCGGGACTTGTGACTGCCCGCGCTTTCCAGGGTCAAATCCACATCCAGCCCCAGAGGGTCAAAGGCAGCGGAGTGAAGGACGTCCACATCCCCCGCAATGTCCTTTAATGTAATACCTCCCACACGGCTCACAGTGTCCGTAAAATATTTATCCACCACATCCTCTGAGATGCCGATGGCCTCAAAAATCTGGGCGCCCTGATAGGACTGGATGGTGGAAATGCCCATCTTGGAGGCAATCTTCACAATGCCGTGGAGCACAGCCAGATCATAGTCGCAGACAGCCGCGTAATAGTCCTTGTCCAGCATGCCGGAATCAATCAGGGAACGAATGGACTCATGGGCCAGATAGGGGTTGACGGCACAGGCCCCGTACCCCAGCAGGGCGGCAAAATGATGGACCTCCCTTGGCTCGCCGCTTTCCAGTATCAGAGCCACGCTGGTGCGTTTCTTGGTCCTTACCAGATACTGCTGCAGGGCTGATACAGCCAGCAGGGAGGGGATGGGTACGTGGTTCTCATCAATATCCCGGTCTGAGAGTATGATGATATTGGCACCGTCCTTGTGAGCCCTGTCCGCCTCCAGGAACAGGCGGTCAATGGCCTTTTCCAGGGAGGTATTCTTATAGTAGGTAATGGGAATCACCTCCACCTTGAACCCAGGCTTCTTCATGTTCTTAATTTTAAGCAAATCCAACTCTGTCAGGATGGGATTCTCCACTTTTAGGATTTTGCAGTTTTTTGCGGCCTCCTCCAGTATATTGCCCTCCTCGCCTACGTAGACGGTTGTGGATGTCACGATTTCCTCACGTATGGCGTCAATGGGCGGATTGGTCACCTGGGCAAAAAGCTGCTTAAAATAGTTGAATAAGGGCTGGTGCTTCTTGGAAAGCACGGCCAGGGGGCTGTCCACACCCATGGCGGACACTGCCTCTGCCCCGTTAAGAGCCATGGGGAGAATCATGGTCTTATACTGCTCATATGTGTAACCGTATGTTTTCTGAAGCCTCAGACGTTCTTCATCCTTCATGGCGGGTATGCATTTGTTTGGCACCGGCAGGTCCTTTATGCTCCACAGGTTAGAATCCAGCCACTCCCCGTATGGGTTGCGGGACGCATAGTAGTGCTTAAGCTCATCGTCATCAATAAGCCTTCCCTGCTTTGTATCCACCAGCAGCATTTTTCCGGGGCGCAGGCGGTCCTTTTTCACCACCTTAGTCTGGTCAATGTCTATGGCTCCCACCTCAGAGGCCAGTATCATATAGCCGTCCTCTGTTATGTAATACCGGGAGGGACGAAGCCCGTTACGGTCCAGCACAGCCCCCACCACGTCGCCGTCCGTAAACAGGATGGAAGCAGGTCCGTCCCATGGCTCCATCATGGTGGCATAATACCGGTAGAAATCCTTAATTTCGCTGTCCATGTACTTGTCGTTTTCCCAGGGCGCGGGGATGGTGACCATGACGGCCAGGGGCAGGTCCATGCCGCTCATAACCATAAATTCCAGGGCATTGTCCAGCATGGCGGAATCAGAGCCTTCCTGGTTTATAATGGGCAGCACCTTGTGCATGTCGTATCTGAAATACTCGGATTCCATGTTCTCCTCCCTGGCCACCATCTTATCCACATTGCCGCGGATGGTATTGATTTCACCGTTGTGGACAATAAGGCGGTAGGGATGGGCCCGCATCCAGCTGGGATTGGTGTTGGTGCTGAATCTGGAATGTACAATGGCAATGGCTGACTTATAATCTTCATCCTGGAGATCCGAAAAAAACAGCCTCAGCTCACCCACCAGAAACATACCTTTATACACAATGGTCCTGCTGCTTAAGGATACCACATAGGTGTCTTCATTGCTCTGCTCAAAAACACGGCGGGCAATGTAAAGCTTTCTGTCAAAATCCAGTCCTGCCTTCATTCCGGCGGGCTTGCCCACAAAGCCCTGGGCAATATAGGGCATCACGTCCACGGCCTTCCTGCCGAGAATTTCAGGCGCAGTGGGTACCTCTCTCCATCCCAGGAAGGTCATACCCTCTTTGCGCACAATAATCTCAAACATCTTCATGGCCTGGCTGCGGATCAGTTCATCCTGGGGGAAGAAAAACATACCCACGCCATACGCTCTCTCGTCTCCTATCTGAAAGCCCAGGTGTTCAGTCACCTTCTTAAAAAATCCGTGGGAAATCTGGAGCATGATACCCACGCCGTCTCCTGTCTTGCCCTCAGCGTCTTTTCCTGCCCTGTGTTCCAGATTTTCAACAATATGAAGGGCCTGGTCCACTGTGCGGTGGCTCCTTATCCCCTTTATATTGGCCACTGCGCCGATGCCGCAGTTATCATGCTCAAAACGTGGTTCATACAGTCCTGGCTGTTTCTGTTTGGATTCCATAGGTCTTTCTTCCTTTCTTTGCAAAAATGGGGGGATTTGATAAACTAATTTCAAAACAAAAAAGGCGGCACCTGTCTCTAGGTACCGCCTGCGGTCATTCTTGTGAATTTCATTTAATTATGTTACTGCAAAAGGCAGATTACATCTCGCCTAATCCGCTCTCAATGGCCTCGGTCAGGGTCTTCATAGCCTCTTCCTCGTCCTCGCCGTCACAAATCAGGTTAATCTCAGTGCCGCACTTAATTCCGGCTGCCATAACGTTCAGAACGCTCTTAGCAACAATCTTCTTCTCCCCACATTCAATTGTGATGTCGCTCTTGAACTTCATAGCTGTCTGTGAAAGAACTCCTGCTGGTCTTAAGTGTAATCCGGATGGATTTACAACCGTTAATGTTTTGCTGATCATAATACACTCTCCTTATTCACTATTTTGTACTCTGGACACTGCCACTGCCCATGTCCCTTATGAAAGATTCTATTACATCTGACTTCCTATGTCAAGTTAATCGGAAAAATCCTAAGCAACTTTTTCACAATCTTGATGTCGGAAAAAAGCTCCGGCATCATTCCTGACCACGCGTGTTCATTCGTACGAAGGAACTTTGCAGACGCTGCACGGCAGGCTCTTTTTGTCTTTCAATTGCTTCTGCCCGAGAATAAACACAGCCGCAGTAATCCTGACGGTAAAGTCCGTACAACGCGGATAATTCCACGGAACGCTTATAGCCGTTTTTCTTCTTGAAATCCGAAACCAGATAAGGAATTCCATACTGCCCGGCCAGTCTGCATCCGATATCATTGAGCCACTGGGCATTCTTTAAAGGGCTGATGGACAGGGTGGTTGTGAAATAATCAAAGTCTCCTGAAACCGCTGCCCTGGCGGCGCGGTCAAGCCGCAGTTCATAGCAGCGGAAGCACCGCTCCCCACCCTCCGGATCCTTCTCATGGCCCCTGGCAACTGAAAAGAATTCCTCCGGTTCATAGCTGCCTGCCAGGAACCTGACTGGCCTTTCCGTCTCCATTTCCCGTATCAGCCGTTCCTGCTCCTTCACCCTGGCCTCATACTCTGTCTCAGGAAAAATATTGGGATTATAATAATACACGGTCACATCAAAATATTGGCTCAGATATTCCAGCACATAGCTGCTGCAGGGAGCACAGCAGCTGTGCAGCAGCAGCTTAGGGACCCGTCCCTCTTCCCGCAGTCCCTCTATAAGCCGGTCCAATTCCTTTTGGTAGTTGCGCTTCTGTCCTGGCTGTGTCATTCCTTTTTTGTCCTTTCCTGAACCCTCTGTTATTTTTACCTGCCAAAAAGAGAGGCCGCCCGTTTACGGCCCCTCTTTTTAAAATACTCCCGAATTTTCTTATCATAACAGCAGGCCCAAACCCCTCTGGACCTATGCACGGTAAGTCTTACAGGAAATCCCTGATTCGTTTGCTTCTCACCGGATTGCGCAGCTTTCTCAGAGCCTTGGCCTCAATCTGACGGATGCGTTCCCTGGTTACATTGAATTCCTTGCCCACTTCCTCCAATGTGCGGGGATGGCCGTCTTCCAGGCCGAACCGCAGTACAATGACCTGGCGCTCCCTCTCCTTAAGGTCTCCCAAAAGAGCGTCAATGTGTTCCCGCAGCATCACGGATTCCACATTGCCCTCCGGAGTCACCACATTGTTGTCCGCCACGAAATCACCCAGATTGGAGTCGTCCTCCTCACCAATGGGTGTTTCAAGGGAAGCCGGCTCCCTGGCAATCTGCATGATTTCCATGACCTTATCTTCCGTCATATCAAGAGCCTCTGCCAGCTCTGTCACAGAAGGCTCATAGCCCAGCTCCAGCGTCAGCTTTCTCTGCATCTTGGACATCTTGTTGATGGTCTCTACCATATGCACCGGTACTCGGATTGTCCTCGCCTGATCTGCCAAAGCCCTTGTAACGGACTGGCGGATCCACCATGTAGCATATGTACTTAGTTTGTAACCCTTTGTATAGTCAAACTTTTCCACGCCCTTGATCAGTCCTAAATTGCCCTCCTGTACCAGGTCCAGGAAGCTCATGCCCCTGCCTGTATAGCGCTTTGCAATGCTGACCACAAGACGCAGGTTGGCCTCGATTAACCTCTCCTTTGCAAACTCATCGCCGTCAGCCTTGCGCTGGGCCAAATCAAGCTCTTCGTCTGCCGTAAGAAGGGGCACGGTGCCAATTTCTTTGAGATACATGCGGACCGGGTCCTCTGTTCCGATTCCCTCTAACAGATCCACTGCATCCAGGTCGATTTCTTCCTCTTCTGCATCTTTAATGAAGCTGTCGTCGTCTAAATCCAGGTCCAAATCAATGTCATCAAGCAGAACAGTGTCCTCGGTAAGCATCGCTTCGTCCAGTACGGGAACCACGTCAATGTTGCGGCCCTCCAGGTAACTGTAAATTTGGTCCATCTGTTCCGGTGACAGATTATCCCCGGTAAAAAAATCATTAATCTCCCCTGCATCCAATGTGTTGTGTTTGGTTTTTGCATGTTCGACCAGCTTTTCCAGCTTCTTTAAAAAATCGTCCTTTTCCACTGATAAACGTCCTTTCGCTTAAAGGTAAATGTGGAAACTCCCACAACTTATCATTATATACCATCGAAAACCTTATTTCAACAATTTTCGACATTTATTTTTATTCTATCTGTTTCCGCCCTGATCCCTCTTCCGGATGATTTCTCAACAGAATCTGCACGTTCTCCCTGATATTTCCAATGGTGACCTCGGTCCTGGATCCGCCATACTCGCCGTCCAGCACCCAGTCCACCTCCTGTTCCGAAGTAAGGCGTATGGAGGATGTCTTGAACTTATACACATACTCGTTGGGTTCTTCCCTGAGAAACATGTAGGATATGATATTGCTCAAATCCACCGGTGTCCTGGGCATCCGTATGAGCAGCACCTCAAAGAGACCGTCATTGAGGGCCACAGACTGGTTCACCAGCCCCTTAAACCCGCCTACACTGATGGTATTGGTCACCATGCCAAAGGCAAAATCTTCCTCCAGCACCTGTCCGTCCCACTCCACCTTCATATGATAGGGCTTCAGTCCTGCCAGGCTCTTTACGCCTTCCAGCATATAGGCCTGGTGTCCCAAAAGATTCTTCCTGTCCTGGGATGTCAGATAGGACACCTCTGTAAAAGCCCCAAAAGCTGCTATATACATAAAATTCATGTCCTCGCAAAAGGTTCCGGTGTCAATGGCAAAGGGAGTTCCCTCCACAATATCCCAGGCAGCCAGGGGCATGCGTTTTGGTATTCCCAGGCTGGTGGCAAAGTCATTGGTGGATCCGGCAGGAATATAGCCCAGAAGCGGCATTTTCTTAAGCTTCATCATTCCGGATATGGTTTCATTGAGTGTGCCGTCTCCGCCGCTGCACACCACCACATCCACCTTTTTACCCAGCCGGGCCACCACTTCCATGGCATCCTTCTGCTTTTGGGTAACGTGGACACGAAGCTCATATCCGGCCTTGGTGAAAATATCCAGTATTTCCATCAGCTGTCCCTTGATCTGTTCCTTACCGGAACGGGGATTGAATACAAACAACATTTTTTTCATCCTGCATTCCTCCCTTTCAGTGTAACCATTTTTGTCAATCTTATCCAATGAGCTTTGTATATGCGTTAAATGCATTGGGCAAAGCGTATGTGTGCTCCAGTTCCTCCCTGGATACCATGAAACAGGATAAGGGCTCCTCCTCCTGTGAGAGAACCACCCTGTACCCGGTCATATGCCACTCCACATGTGAAAACACATGCTTTGCCTCCGGCAGCAGCTCCACCGACGCCACCTGCTCCCTGTCAAGTCCCAGCACCTGCGGCACCGTCTCCCCGGAAGTCTTTCCCTCAATGTTGGGAAGCTCGTAAAGGGAGGCCAGCAGTCCCTTGGGAGGGCGCTTGCGTATGGCCACCTTATCCTGATATTCTATGATAAAAACGGTCCGCTCCTCGATCTTCCTCGCCTTGGCCGGAGATTTGTACGGAATCTCCTTCCACCAGCCGTTCTTTCTTGTAAGGCAGATGGAGGCCAGAGGACACTGGCTGCATCTGGGTTCGCCGCCGGGTATGCACACCAGGGCCCCGATTTCTATGAGACCCTGGTTGTAATGGCTGGCCTCATCCTGCGGCATCACGGCTTTAAGCTCTGCCTCGATGCCAGTCTTCACCGAGGCTTTCTTTATATCCTCCCGGTCCCCCAGGAGCCTGGAAATGACGCGGAGCACATTGCCGTCCACGGCCGGCAGCGGAATGCCGTAGGCAATGGATGCAATGGCCCCTGCTGTATAGCTTCCGATTCCCGGCAGCCGTATCAGTTCATCAAAGGATGCAGGAAGGCAGCCGCCGTATTCTGACATAATCATCTGGGCCGCTGCCTTTAAATTTCTGGCCCGGTTATAATATCCCAGGCCTTCCCACATCTTCATGAGATGATCGTCTTCTGCCTGTGCCAGATGGGACACAGTGGGAAACGCTTCCATGAAGCGCTCAAAATAGGGCTTGACCGCCTCTACCCTGGTCTGCTGGAGCATGATTTCCGATATCCATACCCGGTATGGCTTCGGATCATCCCTCCATGGAAGGGAGCGGGCCCTGGATGAATACCAGGCCAGCAGGGGGCGTTCCACAGCACTGAGACGTTCCCTGCGTCCAAGAGGCATTTCCTCCCTCTCCAGTACCTGGAGGCGGTCATACAAATGTCCTGTATCATACATATCCATATATACCTCTTACCGATACCTCCCCTGAAATGACGGCTGATATGTTTCCGTCCTCCCGTCTGACCAGAAGGCTGCCTTCATTGTCAATGCCCAGGGCCTTTCCTTTGTACTGACCTCTGGGGTCCAGCACCAGGACCTCTTTGTTCAAGTTGACAAGGGCCTTATTGTAGTCATCCCTGAGACCCGACATATCACATGTCTTCATGAAGATATCATAATAATATTCAAAACTGTCCGCCACTGCGGCAATGACTAAGCTGCGCTTAATGCTCCTGCCTGCCTCCAGCTTAAGGGAGGTGGCTGTTGCCCTGATTTCCTCCGGAAAGTCATCTATATTTACATTGATTCCAATACCGGGTATCACATAGCGGATGCATTCCACTTCCGTACTCATCTCCGTGAGGATTCCGCATATCTTCTTGCCATTCAGAACCGCATCGTTGGGCCATTTAATCATGGCCTCAAGTCCCGTGCTCTCCTTCACGCCCCTGACCACTGACAGCCCCGCAATAAGGGTCAGCATGGATGCGCTCATGGGAGACATGACCGGCCTGAGCACCATGCTCATCCAGATGCCTGTACCGGCCGGGGAGACCCAGCTTTTCCCCCTCCGCCCTTTTCCGGCGGTCTGGCGGTCTGCAACCACCAGTGTTCCGTGGGGCGCTCCCTCTTCTGCCAGTTTCCTGGCTCTTATATTGGTGGAATCCGTCTCATCAAAATATTCCAGCCTAGTCCCAATCCACTGCGTGTGCAGCATGGATGCAAGCTCAGCCTGGGTTATGACGTCAGCACCTTCCACAAGCCGGTATCCCCTGTTCCGGACCGCCTCTATTACATATCCTTCTTCCCTCAGTTCACCTACAGCCTTCCAGACAGCAGTGCGGGAAACTCCCAGCATCCCGCACAGCTGCTGTCCGGACAGGTAATCTTCGGTGCTTTTGAGCATCCGCAAAATCTCTGTCTTCATATGCCGCTCCTCTATGCCCAGATACTGATGGCGCTTACGATGCCAAGGACCATAAGACCTGCCGCCAAAGCCAGCTGCAGGATGCTGGCACCGAACTTTTTCTTATCCCTTCCCCTGGTCTTAAGCTCAAATATTCCGTTTACCGCATTTAACAATGCTGCCAGCAAAAACACCAGAGGGAAAAGCATATGATTTCCCTCCGGGTTAATGAATGACAGCACAGCCAGGATTACAATGGCAATCCCAAGTATCAGGTGCACCATGTCCAGGAATACCCCGGAATGGCGTTCACTCCGTCCTCTCTGTCCCTGCATATATTATGATTCTCCTAACGTTGCAAGCATAACTGCTTTGATGGTATGCATCCGGTTCTCAGCCTCGTCAAACACAACCGACTGGCCTGACTCGAATACTTCGTCTGTTACCTCCAGCTCGGACACATTAAAACGTTCTCCCATCTCCTTGCCAATCTTGGTCTTAAGGTCATGGAAAGAGGGCAGGCAGTGCAGGAAAATGGCATTAGGTCCGGCCAGGTCCATGACAGCCTTTGTCACCTTATATGGAGTCAGCTCCTCAATCCTCTCCTCCCATACCTCGTCAGGCTCACCCATGGATACCCACACATCCGTATCAATGATATCCGCTCCCTTAACCGCTTCCGCCACATGCTCTGTGAGAGTAACGGAACCGCCGCTGGCCGCCGCATAGGCCTCGCATTCCTTGACCAGAGATGGATCCGGGAAATACTTAGCCGGAGCACAGGCCACGAAATGCATGCCCATCTTTGTGCAGGCAATCATCAGGGAGTTACCCATATTATAACGCGCATCTCCCATATACACAAGCTTTAAGCCTTTCAAACATCCCAAATGCTCCCGTATGGTGAGAAGATCCGCCAACATCTGGGTGGGGTGGTCCTCATTGGTCAGGCCGTTCCAGACAGGCACACCGGCGTACTTTGCCAGTTCCTCCACGATTTCCTGTCCGAAACCACGGTATTCGATGCCCTCATACATTCTTCCCAAAACTCTTGCTGTATCCGCAATGCTTTCCTTCTTTCCAATCTGTGACCCAGACGGGTCCAGATAAGTGGTCCCCATACCCAGGTCATGGGCTGCCACCTCAAAGGCGCACCGCGTTCTGGTACTGGTTTTCTCAAAGATAAGGGCCACATTCTTTCCGCGCAGCGAATCTACCAGAACCCCCTGTTTCTTTTTATCCTTCAGGTCCGCTGCCAAATCCAGCAGATATGTAATCTCCTCCGGTGTATAATCCTTCAGTGTCAAAAAATGTCTTCCTTTTAAGTCCATAGCGTCCTCCCTGTTATGCCGCCCATGTCCTGCCATGGCCCCGGCTTGATTTTCTGCAATAAATAACCATGCATTTCTATTCAAAAACGCATAGTTATTTATATTTATGCATCTTTATGCATAATATACTACACCTGCGTGCTGCTGTCAAGTATGGGAATCATGGCTTTTAATGCAGCGGCACCAGCTTTTTTATGAATCAGGCGCAGCAGTTCCTCCACTGTATAAATTTTAAAACGGCTTATACGGTATTGTTTTGCCAAATCCTCCAGTATGGACAGGTACAACTCCTTATAGTCCCATCCCTCCTTCAGTTTCAGTTCCTTTGCCAGCCGGGGAAATACCTGCTCTGTATAAACACGGTAGCCCGCAAGGGGGTCCTTCTGTTCCTCCCGCCCGTGCTTTGCCTCTCCTGCCTCCTGCAGCTCCGGTTCCATGTAAGAAAGGAGGCTCTGTATCTCCGATATCATTTTATCAAAATAGTAAGGCTCGCCTTCCGGCGCATCAATATAATAGACACGTCCCGCCAGGCCATAAAGCATACGTTTTCCGTCGAAATACCCCAGCAGCATGTTTCTTCTCGCCCGGCGTCTGTCAAACTCCAGAAGGCCGCCCAAATCCCTCCTCGGCGCCACATGGTACAGGGTTGCTCCTTCCGGCACCTCCAGCTTCTTTTCCGTGTCTACACCGTAACCATATATCCGCAGGACAATCACGTCCCTGTAACCTCTGTCCAGAAGCACATCCACCGGCACATTATTAATTCCGCCGCCGTCCATATAATACTTGCCGCCCAGCCGCTCCTGACGGAAGCCGAGCAGATAGGCGCTGGCCATAAGCAGGTCCGCTATTCCTCCCTCAGGAGCCTCCTTCACATCGGCAATAAGGGGATGCCGGTCAGAAATGGAGTAGGTTACCACATAGAGCTCCCTGTCAGAATTTCGTATCTTTTCCTCGTCCACCACATCCTCAATCAAAGCCCTGAGGGGAGCAATATCAAAGCCGCCGTCCCTCAGAACCCGTATGGCCCCGGCTATGAGTTCCCCCACATTAAGGGGCGCCAGACTGGAAATATTCTTAAGGCTGAATTTTGTCAGACGTTCCATAAGTTCATCATCCACATCCATGACCCTGGAGTAACTGATATTCTCCCAGATGCGCTCTGCCTTTTCAAAATCATCCATGCAAATAAGGGCACCGTTCAAGGCGCCCACCGAAGTACCCGCGGCGCCCTTTATCCTGATGCCCGCTTCCCTGAGGGCGCGCCAGGCGCCTATCTGATAAGCGCCTTTTGCCCCTCCGCCCTCCAGGACAATTCCATATTCCTTACTCAAATCCAGCTGCAGCTTAATGATGTCCACCTGCCCTTTCCCGTCTGCCCAGAATAAATGCCAAAGGACGTATAAGAATAAGCGTGAGGAATGATACGGCCACGAACACTGCCAGCTGCGCCTCCATGGGCAGCCCTGCCAGAGCTGCCGCAAATCCGCCTATGGCCCCTGCGGCAAACCACAGGGAAGTCAGACATCCGAAAGCCAGCTCCACTCCCAGAAAAATCAAAAATGATACAAGCCATCCAACTGATAACATATGCACCTTCTCCTTCCTGCGGGCAGATATGGCCAAAAGTCCTTTCCTTATGCTGTCTCCGCCGGGACGCTGCAGCTTCTTCTCTGTCTGGCTGTCTCAAACATAAGAACGGAAGCAGCAATTGCAGCGTTCAGGGATTCCACCTTTCCCTCCATGGGAATCTTCACCAGGCAGTCTGCCAGCGAGGTGGTTTCCTCCGTAAGACCATTGGCCTCATTTCCAATTAAAAAGCCCACATTGTCAGTATAATCTTCCTGGTCATAATTATTCATACCTTTCAGATGGGCCGCAAAAAGACGCACCCCCCTGTTTTTCATGAGCAGGCAGGCATCCTGCAGGTCATCTGCATACACAAAGGGCATCCTGAATATGGATCCCATCGTGGAGCGTATCACTTTTGGATTATATATATCTGCCGTATCATGATTCATAACAATGCCGGTGATACCAGCGCCCTCTCCTGCCCTGATTATGGTACCAAGGTTTCCGGGGTCCTGTATCGTCTCCAGTACCATGATGGCCAGAGACCTGCCGTCTGGTGCTGGTTTTACAATGTCATCCATGGTATAGCGCTTCTGCCTCACCACGGCCAGCACTCCCTGGGGCGTCTGCGTATCTGCCATAACATTCATGACCACATCGCTGACTGTCTCCGGCCGGAACCGCCCCATCCATTTCCTGTTATCCGCGTCCCCTGCAAAGTTCTCCGTAACATACAGGGCATCCACATCCTCCGGGTTCAGCTCCCTGCACATTCTGAGGCCTTCCACCACATACATGCCCTCTTCCCGCCGGGCCTTTGCTTTGCTTCTCAGGCTCACAACACGCTTTACCTGCTTGTTTGATGTACTGTTAATCATCCGTATTCATTCTCCTGACACTGCTTATTTGATGCCTTCCAGTTCCTCCAGCCACACCCTGCCCGATGCGTCGCTGGGCATCCTCAAATCCCCTCTGGGGGAAACCGCCACAGAACCCACCTTAGGCCCGTCCGGAAGGCAGGAACGCTTAAACTGCTGGCTGAAGAAACGTCTGTAGAACACGTTCAGCCATTTAAGGATCGTCTCCCTGTCATACTGAGACTTAAACGCCTGGATTGCCAGACGGTAAATCTTGGACGGGGCATATCCGTATCTGAGTATATAGTAAAGATAAAAGTCATGAAGCTCATAAGGCCCCACCAAATCCTCTGTTTTCTGTGAAATCTGGCCGTCCTCCGGGGGCAGAAGTTCAGGACTCACAGGTGTATCCAGCACATCAAGGAGCACATCCGCCAGCTCCTTTTCATTGCATGTATCCGCATAGTAGCGGACCAGATGACGGACCAGGGTCTTGGGAACCGACCCATTGACACCATACATGGACATGTGGTCGCCGTTATAGGTAGCCCATCCCAGGGCAAGCTCCGACATGTCTCCGGTCCCGATTACCAGGCCTCCCACCTCATTGGCGATATCCATGAGAACCTGGGTTCTTTCTCTGGCCTGGCTGTTCTCATAGGTCACATCATGTTTGTCCATATCATGGCCGATATCTTCAAAATGGCGTGTCACCGCCTCCCTGATATTAATTTCGCGGAGTTTTGCCCCCACCTTTCCGGCCAGGGTGCAGGCATTATTATAAGTCCTGTCTGTGGTCCCGAAGCAGGGCATGGTTATGCAATGTATGCCGGACCTGGGGATCCTGAGGCTGTCAAAAGCCCTCACAGTTACCAGCAGAGCCAGCGTGGAGTCAAGCCCTCCCGACAGTCCTATCACTGCTTCATGGCATCCCGTGTGCTCCAGACGCTTCTTAAGACCCATGGCCTGAATGGATAGTATCTCCTCACACCGCCTGTTTCTCTGTCTCTCATCCCTGGGCACAAAGGGAGCCGGGTCCACGTACCGGAGCACATCACCGCCCGGCTGCGTGGAACCATGGGTCTGGGTATCCTGACTCCCTGCGCTGTCCTCCGAAACCGCATCAAAGCTGAACTCCACGGTCAGATACCCGCCTTCCTCCCTGGCTGCTGCCGGGTCCGGGAATGTGCTCATGCGCCTGCGCTCACTGTCCAGGCGTTCCAAATCCATATCAGCACATATGCTCTCGTTGATAAACCGTCTGGACTCCACCAGACAGGTCCCGTTTTCAGCTATAATATTCTGGCCGCCAAACACCAAATCCTGGGTGGATTCCCCCTCCCCCGCATTGGCATAGACATACCCGCACACCAGCCTGGCTGACTGGCTGCATATCAGATCATGGCGGTACATGTCCTTGCCTGTGGTCTCATCGCTGGCAGAGCAGTTTACCACCACCGTGGCCCCGGCCAGGGCATGTCTGATGCTGGGCGGGCATGGCACCCACACGTCCTCGCATATTTCAGCTGCCACCGTAAGTTCCGGCATGGTATTGCACCTGAATAAAAGGTTGGTGCCCATTGGGACCTTCTCTCCGTTCCAGCAGGTCATCACCGGCCGTTCATTGCCCGGGCAAAAATTCCTGGCCTCATAAAACTCCGAATAATTAGGCAGGTTCCGCTTGGGCACTACGCCTATAAGTCTGCCCTTTTGGATGGCTGCCGCTGCATTGTAGAGCTTCCCGTCCCGCTCCCAGGGAAGCCCCAAAAACACCAGGATGTCCTTTCCGTCCGTAAACCGGACAATACGGCCCAGCTCTTCCTTCGCCCTTCTCAGCAGGGCCTTCTGACCAAACAGGTCCGCACATGTATACGCGGTAAGGCAAAGCTCCGGAAACACCATAAGCTTCACTCCCCTGCTGTATCCCTGACCAATCAAGTCCATAATCTGCTGTGCGTTATATTGTGGGTCAGCCACCCTGACCTTTGGCGTGGCAGCTGCTACCCTTAAAAATCCATCTTTCATGTCTGGCCTCCATTGAAAATAATTGTTTTGATTTAATATACCACAGATTGACAGAAAAATATAGGGAGGAATTGGGCCGGATAGGTACATGAACCAGGGAAGAGTTTGGGAAAAACTCCCCATTTACATCCCCTCAATTCTATTATACAATCATAAAAACAAATAAAATACAGGAGTTGTTTCTATGATGATAAATGAATTTTCCAGAACTGAGATGCTCATAGGCACTGAGGGGATGAATAAGCTTAAGAACTCCACAGTGGCTGTATTCGGAGTCGGAGGGGTTGGGTCCCATGCAGCGGAGGCCCTGGCCAGGTGCGGGGTGGGGCGCCTGATTCTTGTGGACAATGATACGGTTTCCCTCACCAACATTAACCGGCAGAGTATTGCGCTCCACAGTACCATGGGGCAGTTTAAGACCCGGGTCATGAAGGACAAAATTGCTGACATCTGTCCCGGCACACAGGTTATTACCTTTGAGGAATTTGTGCTTCCCGATAATATAGAAAGCCTTTTTGAACGTATGAAGCACCAGATGGGACAGGGCAGCTCTGTGGATTATATCCTGGATGCCATAGATACCGTGACAGCCAAACTTGCCCTGGCAGGCTTTGCCGCCTCCCACGCTGTCCCTGTGATCGCTTCCATGGGTACCGGCAACAAGCTTCACCCGGAACTCTTTCGTATATCCGATATCTCCCAGACCTCTGTATGCCCCCTCTGCAAGGTAATGCGCAGGGAACTAAAAGCCAGGAACATCAGGGAACTAAAGGTCTGCTGGTCGCCGGAACAGCCTCTTACCCCCGGACAGACAGCGGAGGATACCGGGTGCCGCCGCGCCACTCCCGGAAGCATTTCTTTTGTACCGCCTGTGGCCGGACTTGTTATTGCAGGAGAAATCATAAGGGATATCTGCGGGCTGGCTTAGCCGCAGATATCCCTCTTCGTTTTATAATGATTCATACCGGCCCTATTCCAGGGGCGCCCGGTAAAACCTGCCTACAAACTGCTGTGTCCTCAGCACATTGATAATGATATGTTCATCTGCTTCCTGCATGATGTGGATGGCGTTGTTTACCTCATAGGCTGATATGACTGTATTTAAAAGGTACATTTTCTTTTTGCTGTACCCTCCCATAGCTTCCACACAGGACATTCCATGGCGGAAATGGCTGATATAGGCGTCCACCACCTGCTGCCCCTTCATGGTGGTTGCCTGAAGGGTAACCAGCTCATAGCGGTGGTGGAAGGCGGAAATCATGCGTGTGGAGATGAACTGGAAGATAATGGAGTATCCCGCGTGCTTCCAGCCGAAAATGGCACCGTAAAAGCAGTACATAACAGCATTTCCAAAAAACACATAGGACCAGATGGAGTGCCCGGTGCGGTTGGATACAAACAGGGCTATAAAGTCCGTGCCTCCGGTGGACGCGTTTCCCCTGAGAGCAATGACGATTGCACTTCCAAAGATGACGCCGCCAAAAATAACATTCAGCACCTCATCTGTAAAGATGGGGCTGAAGTTGAATATCTGCAGAAAAATACTGCTTAAGAATACCTGCACCAGGGAAAATATGGTAAAACGGAAGCTGATTCCCTTGCAGCACAGGACTGCCACCGGAATATTCAGCATAATCATGGTGACCTGCATGGGAATATTAAGCCCGTTCAATTCCCCCAGCCGTTCCACAAGCATGGCCATGCCTGTAAATCCACCGGATATGATACCGGCCGGCCGCACAAAAACCTGCAGTGCATAGGACTGGATGAGGGCGGATACAAACACCGCAGCCACTGTGATACCGGTTCTTACCCGCCTGTCTTTCTTCCATTGATTGATAAAAGCTGAGATTCTCAGAATCTGTCCCATAGGAAAATTCGCTCCTGTTTCATTTAGTTATCATATCACATAATTATCCTTCATGCTTTTTTGCCACTGTACCAAATCCTCCAGCGTATATTTATCCACCACTCCGCTGATGGCCTCATCCAGCTCGCGCCACAGACGCAGGGTCACACAGTCCATCTGCCTGGTACAGGGGTTTTTATCTCCGCTTAAGCAGTCCACCGGAGCCAGGCTTCCCTCTGTGATTCTCAAAATGGAACCCACCGTATAGTCCGATGACGGTCTGGCCAGATAATAACCCCCCTGATTTCCCCTGATGCTGCGCACAAATCCGGCTCTGGATAAGATAGAGATAATCTGCTCCAGATATTTACCGGATATCCCCTGCCGGTTGGCTATGTCTTTTATTTTAACGGGCTCGCCGTCTCCGTGGATGGCTAAATCCACCATGGTGCGGAGAGCATAACGGCCTTTTGTCGATACTAGCATGTATGTTCACGTCCTTTGTCTTAAATTTTATCCTGCCATGAGTATATCATACTATTCCTGTAGGAAATATGTCAATAGTAAGTTATCTTCCCTGCCAGGTCTGCCTAAATGCTTTATGAATAGAGTGCACTATTTTCGGGAAAATAATATGGAAACTGAGAAAAATTGCAGGTCCGATTCCATAAGGCCGGCCTGCTGACGATTGAGAACGGAGGATTTTCATGAAGAATGAACCGGTATTCCTGACTGACAAAAACCACAATATCGTATTGGAGGCCCTTTCACCGGCTCCCAATGCAGCTCTCCCTGATTCCTGCAAACCCTTTGAAATCCTGGACCCAGCAGCCACTGAGGGCGCAGCGGAAAAACATCTTCCGGTAGTGGAACAGGACGGACTCCATGTAACAGTCAAGGTTGGAAACATTTTCCATCCCATGGGTCAGGAACACAGCATCGGATGGGTGTGCCTTGTGACAAAAGCCGGCTGTGTCATGCGTGTTCCCCTGACCCCTGACTGCGAACCAGTGGCATCCTTCACCCTGGAAGAAGGGGACGCTCCTGCTGCTGCTTACGCTTACTGTAATCTTCACGGACTGTGGAAAAAATCAATCTGATTCCTTCCGGCAAAACACTCCTCAAACAGCCCCGGATGACAGTTTTTATACCCGCTGCCATTACCGGGGCAGAATGCCGGAAGCATCCGGACAAAAAAATGAGAGCCGCCCTTCCCCCACAGAAGGCAGCTCTCAGTCACGATCAAAAACCGTCACACTATTAGTTTATCTGGCATCCCCATACCAAACAAAAACCCGTAAGGCACTCCTTTGTGCTTCTTACATGGACACTATACCACCGCTCCCATGATTTGTCAATCATTTTTGTGCATATTAGTGAATTCCTTTCCCCTATATACAAGTTTTTATATAAATTTCTCCCATCCGTCCGCAGACCAAAGACAAATGTCTTCTGTATATTTATCTTTCATCGGTACATACTAACTTAAGCCATAATTTTTATCTGAAGTCACACAGAAAGGAAGAAACCATGGAATTTTCCCAAAATTTAAAAGACAACATTACTTACCTTCACAAGAAGCTGAATGTAGAGACGAATTTTGACGTGGTTTACCGCGTAGTCCACATCGGCGGCCGGGAAGCATGTCTTTATTTCATAGATGGTTTTACAAAGGATGAATCCCTGTTGAAAATTCTGCAGGTGTTCTCCACCATCAAACCGGAGGATATGCCAAAGGACGCCCACGGCTTCTCCAAACAGTATGTTCCATACGGAGAGATCGGACTGCTTTCCAATGACCAGGATATGACCGTCCAGCTGCTGTCCGGTGTATCCTGCCTCTTTATTGACGGTTATGATAAATGTATTACGATTGACTGCCGCACCTATCCTTCCCGCGGTGTCAGCGAACCGGAAAAGGATAAAGTCATGCGGGGCTCCAGAGATGGCTTTGTGGAAACCCTGATTTTTAATACGGCCCTGATTCGGCGGAGAATCCGCGATCCCAGGCTTACCGTGGAAATAACATCTGCCGGAGAGAGCTCCCACACTGACATTGCCATCTGTTATATGGAAAACAGGGTTGATAAGCAGCTCCTGGATAAAATCAAGAAACGGATTCAGAATCTGAAGGTAGATGCGCTGACCATGAATCAGGAAAGCCTGGCAGAGTGTCTCTTTCCCTATAAATGGTTCAATCCATTCCCGAAATTTAAATTTTCAGAACGGCCGGACACAGCTGCCGCTTCAATTTTGGAAGGAAATATCATCATCCTGGTAGACAACTCTCCTTCTGCCATGATACTTCCCTCCTCTGTCTTTGATATCATTGAGGAGGCAGATGATTACTACTTTCCTCCTATTACAGGCACTTACCTCCGTCTGTCCAGGATGACCATATCCCTGCTGTCCCTGCTTCTAACCCCTACATGGCTTCTGTTCATGCAGAATACGGAGCTCATACCGGACTGGCTGGCATTTATCCGGCTTTCGGACCCGCTTAATGTGCCTTTAATCTGGCAGCTTCTCATACTGGAATTTGCCATTGACGGCCTGCGGCTGGCGGCTGTCAATACCCCCAATATGCTGACCACCCCCCTCAGTGTGATTGCCGGTATTGTTCTGGGCGAATATGCAGTAAAATCAGGTTGGTTCAACAGTGAGACCATGCTCTACATGGCCTTTGTTACCATTGCCAATTATTCCCAGGCCAGCTTTGAATTAGGATATGCCATGAAATTCATGCGTATCATCATATTAATACTGACATCCATCCTGAATATATGGGGATTTGTCATCGGAATCATCCTGTCCGCCTGTGCCATCATATTCAACAGAACCATTGCCGGAAAGAGCTATATTTATCCTCTGATTCCATTTAGCCTCTCAGAATTAAAAAAGCGTTTTCTCAGGGGACGGCTGCCTCATACAGAGAAATAATTGACCTATCCCATGGTAAAGCAGAATAGAGAAACAGTGAACCGGCCTTTTGGCCGGTTCTGTTTCCTAACTCATATTGTTATACATATCAAAATAGGCCTCCGCCTCTTTTTCTGTCAATGAAAAATGTTTCTCCAGCTTGGCCAGTATGACTTTTTTGTCTTTCCCCTCTTCCAGGTTATCTTTTATAAGGGCTTTAATGCCCTGTGACAAGCCCTGCTCCAATCCCTGCGACAAGCCCTGTTCCAATCCCTGCGACAAGCCCCGCTCCAGCCCATTCTTCTGCGCATCTTCTGCAAGCCTCTTATAATAGCTTTGCATGGTAGCTTCGTCACTGGCTGCCTTAAGGCGCTCCAGGTACAGATAACGCAGTTCTTTGTCGGCATTCAGGCGTTCCAGTTCCTCCACCGCTTCCTTCATATAACGGTTTCTCTTTGCCATATCTTTAAGCACCTCCCAGTCACGGGCGGATATAAGCTTTGCCCAGTGATATATCTCTGTTTGTTTTTCCTCCTCACTGCAGGAAACCAGTTGACTTAAGTATAGCACACGCAGGCTGATTTTGCCACTATAGACACACCCGGTTTTATCATCCATAAGCCGTATGACCGAATAAAAATGCTCTGTTCCTTTCCGTGGAAATCCCAGGATGCTGATATGTATACACTCCTCCAACGCATCATAATTCTGGCCTTTCAAAAAGTCTTCTGTATACATACGGCTGATATAAAAGAGGCTCCGTTCTTCCCAAAAAGGATGTGACAAAAGCTGTATTTCTATATTCACTTTCTTACAGTGGTTCAGGCGCACCTTTACATCCAGTATTCCTTCCCGGTCATCAGCATATTCCCCGTGGAGAAATGTGTCCGGGAATTCCAGACTGGTGATCTCACCTGCCGGAATGTCCAGCAGACTGCTTAAAAGCCCTGTCAGCGCAGTCTTGTTGCGGAATGTTTTCTTAAAGGCGAAGTCATTGGTCAGGCTTATATCCAGGGGCCTTCCGCTGTCTGCCAGCTGTTTTAGCTGCAAATCCACTTTTTTCTTTCCTTCCCTAAAAAAACGTCTGATACGCCCTTTGTGCCATTTTCCCATAGGCATTGTCCTCCATGAACTATTTGATTTATGTGATATGAACGGAAATCCCGGCAGATACGCCAGTACCCGGCAAAAACATTGGATTTTATGCCGGAAAAGATTTTTATATAGATTGTTCAGAAACAATCTGATTGGTCCAGTATAACATATAAAGGTACTGCTTTCAATATCTCCCCTGCTTTTAAACGGAGTAAATACGCTTTATATCCATGCAAAAAGCAGCGCCGGATCCCTTACCTTTGCCAAAGGAGAGATATCCGGCGCTGCCAATCTTCTGTTTTAAATCATAGCCATTACAGCTTATCCGCATTTCTGAACAGGGTATGGCCGTTTGCGTTCTTCACCAGACCGCTCACATCAGGCTTAGCCAGGACGATGGCATTCAGATAATACAGCGGTATAATGGGCATCTCATCCATCAGGATGGCCTCCGCCTCCTTGAATATCTCCATACGCTTGCTGTTGTCCGCCAGGTTCCGGCATTCTTCTATCATGCTGTCATACTTCATGGCATTGTCCCCGCTCCAGCGGTTCTGGTTATAGGCGCGGGCCTGGGTAAAGCAGTTCAGGTTTGTGTCCGGATCCAGATAGTCACCGGTCCATCCGTCAAAGCAAACATCAAAGTTTCCGGCCTTCTGCTCATCCCAGTACACCTTGGACTCAAAGGTAACAATGTCTGCCTGGACTCCAAGATTATCCTTCCACATGGACTGGATTACCTGGGCAATGTCCTTATTCTCTTTTGTGTTGGTAACAATAAAGGTCAGAACAGGCAGTCCCTCTCCATTGGGATATCCCGCGTCTGCCAGGAGTTTCTTTGCAGCTTCCACATCCTCTTGAATCAAATCACCTGATACGGTGCGGAAATCCTCGGAGGAGCCTTCATATGGTATCCCATAAGGCACGAATCCGTAGGCCGGCTCAGGCTTTGACGGAACGATGGACTCGCAGATTGTCCTGCGGTCAATAGCCATGGCCAGGGCCCTTCTCACATCCGGATTGGACAGATACTCTTTGGAACAGTTGAAATCGTAATATCTGGTTCCAATCTTGTCATATCCTTTCAGTTCTTCTGTATTCCCATACTGGTCAATGGCCTGGGAAGTTACCAGGTTATCGCCCATAGCGTCAATCTCACCTGCATTATATGCGGACAGGGCTGACTCCGGAGACTGGATAATCACGATTTCCACTCCGTCCAGTTTGACGGAACCAGCGTCATAGTAATTGGGATTTTTCTTCAGCACATAGCTGCTCTGGGGATTTATCTTCTCCAGGGTAAATGCACCGTTGCACACATAGGTATCCGCGGATTTGGTCCAGGGATCCTGTCCCTCCACCACCTCCTGCTTGACAGGGAAAAAGTTGCTGGACGCTGTCAGATAAAGGAAATATGGCGTAGGTGCTTTCAGGGTTACCTCCAGGGTTTTGTCATCCACAGCCTTTACCCCCACATCCTGGGCAGAGCCGCCCTGTGTGTTGTATTCTTCCCCGCCCTTCAGATAGTGCAGTTCCCAAGCAGCCGGGGAAGCCGTATCAGGATTCAGGACGCGCTTCCAGGAATATTCAAAGTCTCCTGCCGTCAGATCACTTCCATCGGACCATTTAAGTCCGTCCTTCAATGTGAAGGTGTAGGTCAGCCCGTCTTCGCTTACCTCATATGTGTCACACATGGCATTGCTCAGGCTTCCGTCTGCTTCCAGCTGGAACAGGCCGCAGAACATATTCTGCAGGAAGGTGGACGATGTGCTGTAGTTATTCAGTGTAGGGTCCAGTGTTTCCGGTTCCTCCATCACTGCATAGGTAAGGATCTTTTCTCCCTCTTTTGACCCGGCGGTCCCAGCTGCCGAAGCTTCTGTACCGGCATCTGTACCGGCAGGACTGCTTTGTGCCTGGCCGCAGCCGGCCAGGGTAGTGGCTGTCAGGGCTGCACACAGCAATAGGCTTAATTTTTTCTTCATAACATTTCCTCCTAGTTTTTAACGGATTCCTGTTTGGCAGAATCCAATACAGGAAATTATACCTGCATTCTCCGTGGAAAGTCAATACATGGAAAGCAGTTTGGCTGGGCCGGCCACGTCACCGGCCACCTCCCTGTCACCTTCCTGCCACCTCCCTGTCACAGGCGTCTCTCCTACTCCAGCTCCAGCCCGCCTGTATACAGCTGGTAATACATTCCCCTCTCCCTTATCAGGCTCTCGTGGTCTCCCCGCTCAGCAATACGTCCATGGTCCAGTACCATGATAGCGTCGGAATTGCGGATGGTGGAAAGCCTGTGGGCTATGACGAATACGGTCCTGCCCTTCATCAGCTCATCCATGCCTCTCTGCACCATAGCCTCTGTCCTGGTATCAATGCTGGAAGTGGCTTCATCCAGAATCAGGACCGGAGGATCTGCAATGGCTGCCCGCGCAATGGCTAAAAGCTGGCGCTGGCCCTGGGACAGCTCCTCGCCGTCTCCTGTAAGCATGGTATCGTATCCTTCCGGCAGCATCTCTATAAACTGGTCGGCATTGGCCAGCTTCGCCGCATCGCAGATCTCCCTGTCCGTGGCATCCAGCTTTCCATATCGTATATTCTCTCTGATTGTACCGGTAAACAGGTGGGTATCCTGGAGCACGATGCCAAGAGAGCGGCGCAGGTCGTCTTTCTTTATATGGCGGATATCAATACCATCATATGTGATAGAGCCCTTCTGTATGTCGTAAAAACGGTTAATCAGATTGGTTATGGTGGTCTTTCCCGCCCCTGTGGCTCCCACAAAAGCCAGCTTCTGCCCCGGCTTCGCATACAGGCTGATGTCATGGAGCACTGCATGCCCCGGCTCGTATCCAAAGTCCATATCCTGAAACCGCACATCACCGGTAAGTCTTGTGTATGCGGCCGTGCCGTCCTCACAGGGACATTTCCAGGCCCACAGGCTGGTCCGTTCCGGTACCTCTGTCATTTTTCCGCTTTCATCCATACGGACATTGACAAGGGTCACATCTCCCCGGTCTGTCTCCGGTTCCTCATCCATCATATTAAAAATACGTTCTGCCCCTGCCAGGGCCATGATAATGGAATTGGACTGCTGGGATATCTGGGCAAAGGGCTGGTTAAAGCTCTTTGTAAACTGGAGATAAGAAGCAATCTGGCCCAGGGTCAGCCCTGCCAGGCCGCTTAGTGACAGAATTCCTCCTGCGATAGCTGTGAGCACAAACTGCAGGTTGCCTATGTTGGTAATGACCGGCATAATAACATTGGCGTACTTGTTGGCGTGGAATGCGCTGTCATAGAGCCGGTCATTCAACTTGTCGAATTCCTCCCTGGTCTCCTCCTCATGGTTAAATACCTTGATGACCTTCTGTCCGCTTAAACGCTCCTCAATGTATCCCGTCACCTTTCCGATAGCCAGCTGCTGCGCCACGAAATACCGTCCGCACCGGCCTGCCAGAGTCCTGCTGACAAAGAGCATGAGAACTATCATGGCTGCTGCCAGGACAGAGAGGGGAACGCTGATACCTATCATCACCGCGGATATGGCTATGATGGTGACAAAGGAGGACAATACCATGGGCAGAGCCTGGTTAATCATCTGTCTCAGGGTGTCGATATCATTGGTATAACGGCTCATAAGCTCTCCATGGGGATGACGGTCAAAATACCGTACAGGCAGCGTCTGCATATGCTCAAACATCTCATCCCTGATACGCTTCTGGACGCCCTGGCCAATATTTATCATCAGACGGTTATAAGTGTAGGTACAAATAACCCCAACCACATAAAAGGCTGCCAGCCCTGCCATAACATGGTTCAGAACCGTAAAATCAGGATGCTGCTGCCCCAGGAGAGGGGTGATAAAATCATCTATGAGCACCATCAAAAACAGCGGTCCCGCCACATTGGCCAGAGCGCTTATGACAATGGTCACCAGCACACAGACAAACTGGAGCCTGTAAGTGCCTGCCACATACCCCATAAGGCGTTTTGCCGTTTTGGCATAATGGTGGTTCACGGCTGCATTTTTCTTATTTCCCATCATGATCATCTCCCCCTTTCTTCTGGGATTCAAATACTTCCCTGTAAATCTTATTCCTGGCAAACAGCTCCTGGGGCGTACCAAAGTCATCCACAGCGCCGTGGTTCAGCACGATCACCTTATCTGCATCCTCCACAGAGGATATCCTCTGTGCTATGATTATTTTGGTGGTGTCAGGAATCTCCTCCCGGAACGCCCTGCGAATCATGGCGTCTGTTTTCGTATCCACTGCGCTGGTAGAATCATCCAGAATCAATATCTTAGGCTTCTTGAGCAGGGCCCTGGCAATACAGAGCCTCTGCTTCTGTCCCCCGGATACATTGGTTCCTCCCTGGTCGATATAGGTTTCATACTGGTCGGGAAACTGCCGGATAAACTCGTCTGCCTGGGCCAGACAGCAGGCCCGCTCGATTTCCCCGTCCGTGGCATTTTCATTGCCCCACCGCAGGTTTTCACGGATGGTGCCGCTGAACAGGATATTTTTCTGCAGAACCACTGCCACCTGATTTCTCAGGGACTTAAGCCCATACTCCTTCACATCCCGTCCGCCCACTTTAAGACAGCCCCCGGTCACATCGTACAGCCTTGGTATCAGCTGCACAAGAGTGGTCTTGGAACTTCCAGTCCCTCCCAGTATGCCTATGGTCTCTCCGGATTTTATGTGGATATCCACGTCCTTAAGAGCCAGCTTCTCCTTATCTCCTATGTAGCTGAAAGACACATGCTCAAAGTCAATGCTGCCGTCCGCCACCTCCTGTACCGGATCATCCGGGTCTGACAGGCTGCTCTTTTCATCCAGCACCTCCACGATACGCTCTGCCGAAGAACGGGCCATGATGACCATCACAAACACCATGGAGAGCATCATCAGGCTGGACAATATCTGGACCGCATAGATAATCATGCTGGTGAGCTCACCTGTTGTCATTCTGCTTCCCACAATGAGTCTGGCTCCCAGCCCTGATACCAGCAGGATGCAGTTATACATGCAGAACTGCATCAGCGGGCTGTTCCAGGCTACAATCTTTTCCGCATACTTAAACTGGTAAAAGACCTCCTGGGATATGTGCCGGAACTTTTCGATTTCATACGGCTCCCTCACATAGGCTTTTACCACCCGGATGGCGTTCAGATTTTCCTGAACCACGCGGTTTAACACGTCATAGCGCTTGAATACAGCCTCAAAATAGGGATGGGCCTTTATCACAATGTAAAAGAGCCCCGCTGCCAGGATTGGCAGCACGATAAAAAAGATGGTGGAAAGCTCCCTGCTGATTCCCATAGCCATAATCAGCGCAAAACAGAGCATGATGGGGCCTCTGATAGCAATGCGGATTACCATTTGGTACGCATTCTGCACATTGGTGATGTCCGTGGTCAGACGCGTCACCAGACTGGAAGGAGAAAAGCGGTCAATATTGGAAAAAGAAAACTCCTGTATGTGGTGGAACATATCCTTTCTCAAATTCCGTGCCATACCTGCCGAGGCCCTGGCCGCATTCGTCCCTGCCAGGATACCGAATACCAGAGCCATCATGGACATAACTAAAAGCACGGCTCCAATCTTCAGAATGTAGCCGATACTTCCCCCGCTCATCCCCTTATCAATCATCAGTGCCATGACGCCGGGCACCAGAACTTCCATAAGCACCTCCAGCACCACAAAAACCGGGCAGAGAAGAGATGGCTTTTTATACTCCCGGACTGAGCCAAGCAAAGCCCGGACTGTCTTTTGATGTTGTCCTTTCACTGTTAAAACCTCCTTTTTTTGTAAATTCCCTTGGATTTTGGGGCAATTTAAAGAGCCTAAGACGGCGCTGCCTGGTGGCAGCCATAGGCCCTTCCCCATTACTTAAGATTCTTCATCATTTTCATCCCGATTCGGATGAATGTATCCAGTTCTTCCTTTGGAATATCCCGTGTTATGAACTGTTCCATTTCCAGGATATCCTTAAGCACCCGTCCTTCCAGCTCCCATCCTTTTTCAGTGGGAATGATTTTTTTACACCTGGCGTCATAGGACGCCTCCTCCCTGTAAATCAGGCCCTTTCGCTCCATCAGCTTCAGAATCTCCGTGGCCGTGGGGCGGCGCAGGTTAAATTCCTCCTCTATATCCTTCTGAAACAGGTCCTGCTCCCTGCAGCGGCCGAGAATAAAGTGCAGGATTCCATTCTGGGCAGGTGTCAGCCCTCCCACACCCTCAGCGCTGTCAATCTTGCGCCGGATCAGGTTGGAAAGGGTGGCGATAAGGCGGACGGTAGGATTAACAGCCATGGAATTTACTCCTTTTATTATATGCAGAAAAACAGTTTCTGTTAGTCACCTAACAATTCTAAGGCAACCTATCCGGTCTGTCAACCAAATTCACACAATTGTAACGGCTCCGGCGCCAGGCAGGACCGGTCCGGTAAGGTTCAGGAGGGTTCCCCCATGATTTGATAAAATCCGCATTTACAACCTGGATTTTCCTGCTATAATTGGTAGGGGTGTCTTATCCCAATTCATACTCTGAGAGGTTATCATGAAACACAATTCACATCAATTTCATTGCGGACTAAAAGACGGCATACCCATCGGTCTGGGATACCTGGCCGTGTCCTTTACATTTGGAATCATGGCAAGGGGAGCCGGCCTCACCACCCTACAGTCCGTTGTCATGTCCTTTACAAACCTGACCAGCGCGGGACAATTTGCAGCACTGGGAATCATACAGGCCGGGGCCCCCTTTATGGAAATGGCAGTGGCCCAGCTCATCATCAACCTGCGCTACTGTCTTATGTCCTGTTCCCTGTCCCAGAAGCTGGGCGCAGACATGCCCTTCTTCCACCGTTTCTTTATGTCCTATGGAGTTACAGACGAGATATTCGGCGTTTCCGTATGCCGGCCCGGCTTTTTAAGTCCCTTTTACAGCTATGGGCTCATCTGTGTCGCCGTACCCGGCTGGACCCTCGGCACCCTGTTGGGAGCTGTTTCCGGGGAACTGCTTCCGGCACGCCTTTTAAGCGCCCTGAACGTGGCACTGTACGGAATGTTCCTGGCCGTGGTGATTCCGCCGGCCAAGACAAGCAGGATTCTCACCGGCGTCATCCTGGCCTCCATGGCCTTAAGCCTTGTGTTTGCCCATGTCCCCCTGCTGGCAGGTCTATCATCCGGCTTTAAAATCATCCTGCTAACCATCCTGATTGCCGGTGCCGCAGCCATTCTGTTCCCTGTAAAGGAGGAAAATGAACATGAATCATAATGTGTACCTGTATATTCTTGTGATGGCAGGCGTGACCTACCTGATCCGTCTTCTTCCGCTGACCTTGATTAAGAAGGAGATAAAGAACGTATATGTCAAGTCTTTTCTCTATTACGTCCCCTACGTCACCCTGTCCGTCATGACCTTTCCTGCCATTCTCCACGCCACAGCCTCTGTGTGGTCCGGCGCAGCAGCCCTGGCAGTGGCTGTTCTTCTGGCCTGGAAGGGAAAGAGCCTGTTCCAGGTGTCCCTGGCCGCATGTGCCATGGTATTTCTGCTGGAACTGTTTCTGTAAATAAAACCATTTCACATCCCAGGACTCCTACAGCGACAATCCGCCTCTTGCCCTTGCCCGCCTGTCCATGATGGAATGGATGACAGGAACCATGAATATGGCCACGATTCCGCCTGCATAACCGTTATTATACAGGTTCATGCCCCCATACACGATTCCCACATTGAGGGCAACGGAGGAATGCAGGTAGCCTGCCACGATTCCGGCCACCACGCCGAATTCCCCTGCCACCGGCGCAAGGGTGGTGGAGAATAAAAGGGCCAGCATGGGGGATGGCTGATAAATGTTCCATGTCTTGGTAAAGCTGGCCAGATATACCCCCATCATCACCGGAGCTATGTTCCTCAGATGTTTTCCCGTGGCCCCAAAGCCCACAATGGTGAAGATTCCGCAGATGGTAGGTCCGTTCAGTTCACCTCCCACTGCCAGTACAAAATAGGTGGCAAACAGTCCATTGACTCCCATGTTGAACACAGTGCTGGCACCGCCTTCATCTCTCAGATAATCTGTTCCGCCGATTCCATAGGATTTGATAATTCTTCTGTAAGATTCCCAGATGCTTCTGCCCCGCACCGCAACCCCGAATACAATCATTCCGCCAAACAGTACGGACAGCACGATTCCAAAGATCTCATTGTTTCCCGTGGACCATATGAGCCTGGATTCTATCTCCACTCCAAGGGATTTTAACACTGACACAATGACCGTCGCTATGATGCCTGCGGCAAACCCCACATTGTACAAAGAATATCCTTTGTGTGCAAAATGCACATGAGTGGAAAGGGGCGGCAGCACAAAACCTATAATCAGTCCCACGGCCAGGGCTATGGCCATCCGCATCACCACCGGCAGGTTGCCCACCTGCATCATCTGGGTGATGATGGGCGAAAGGCTGGTGCCGTAAAAGCCAATATAAATATACCTTCGCATGGACGTCTTGTGATACCTGGCGTACAGGTACACTCCGGCCAAAATAGCCCAGATGTTAAGCAGGTTTTTGCCAAACAGCGAAAAACCGAACATCAGACAGCTGGAAGTGATGGTGTGGCCGTCCATGTCCATACCCATAAAGTAGATGATACCTATACTCATAAGAGTCAGTGCACCGGCGTTGATGAGGGCCGCCCCCACACCGCCCACAACAAAATAATCCGTAATCAGAAAATCCGGCTCTTTTATCAGACGCACGATTCCCGGACCGATTTCCTGGATTGGCTGCAGAAACAGCCCAATGACCATAAAATAAACAGGAAGCAGCGACAGCAGAAAAAACTTCTGCTTCCTGGTCAGGGATTTCAGTTCATGAAAATGTTCCAGATGTTTCATAAATACCTCCCAATCAACATTCTTTTTCTATCATAACTGATAGACCCCCGGTTGGCAAAGACATTTTTTACTTCTATTGGAAAATTTATTATTATGGGTTAGGTTAGGCAATCAGTGGTGCCATGCATAAAAAGCGGCGGACAGCCTTCCTCAAGCCATCCGCCGTTTATCATCTTTTTTTCTTCCTTTCCTTTAACTGTTAGCCGTCTTACCCAGTCTTTGGGTTCTCTTTTTCTCCAGCCTGTCTATGATGACCGTGGCAGACATGTCGCCCAGACAGTTCATGGTTGTGGTACCCATATCAAAGAATCGGTAGAAGCCGCCTACCATAATTACAATCTCCAGAGGAATTCCCACTGCTGCCGCTACAATCATAAGATTCATCAGGCCGCCGCCCGGAACACCGGAACCAGTGGAGGTAACCAGAGCTGTTACAAAAATCGTATTAAAAATCTGTCCTGGCGTGAGGGCAATTCCCATGGCCTGTGCGCTGAACAGAATGACAACGCTGCAAAGCACTGCCACGCCATCCTTGTTAATAGTTCCGCCCAGCGTGATGCCCAATCCTGCAACTGAGTCTTCCACTTCAAAATTTTCTTTGGCCACATTCATGCTGACTGGAATCACTGCAGCACTGCTGCAGGTACTGGCGGCAGCAGCTATGGTCGGAAAGCTCCTTTTCAAGAAATTCAGAGGGGTAATGCCGGTAAACAGCCATAAAATCAAACAATATACCACTATCAGATGAAGGATGCAGCACAAATAGAAGGTACCTAAAAGCTTGGACATGGTGAGCAGCAGGTTGATGCCGTATTTTCCCAGGGCATTGGCCATAAGACAGAATACTCCTATGGGAGCCAGCTTCAGGGCAATACTGATGATGGACATTACCAAGTCCGCCATACTGACAAACCAGTTGCGCACAGGCGTCCTCTTTTCCTCGGGCAGCATGACAATGGCTACTCCCATAATAACTGCTATGATTAATACCTGCATCATATTTGCATTGTTAAATGTTGCAAAAATATTGCTGGAAAACATATCTGTGAAGAACTTACCCACAGTAGGAAGCTCCGCTATCTCTACAGCCTCCGCACTGCCTTCTGTAAACTGGAAACCCACACCCGGATGGAACACTCCGGTTATCACCAGCCCCAGGACCGATGCCGCCACTGTGGTAAACATATAAAAGACCACGATTCGGATACCGATTCTTCCCAGAGTCTTAGGATTATCCATACTGGTAATCCCCTTTACCATCATGCAGATGACAATGGGAACAAGGAACATTTTCATCAGATTCAGCCAGATTGTTCCAATAAAACCAATGCAGGTAGCCTTTTCCCCCAACAGTATGCCTAGCAATGATCCCAGCAGCATGGCTATAAGGATTTTTGTGATATCATTCATCTTATTATACTTTTTCAACATTTGTAATCCCCTCCTAATAGAAATACGTTAGATATATTGAAGCACTCCGCTCTCTGATACAGCCAGCAGTTTTCCTTCCTTGTAATAACACCTCGCCGTGTGGGAGGAAATCTCAATCCAGAACGAAGGCACCCCTCTCCCCCACTCTTCCATCCTCTGCTCCATCGTAATCTCTTCATCTCCCTGTCTGCCAAGAATGACAATTTCATCCCCCACCTTGGCATCCGGGAAATCTGCCAGATCTATGATGGTATGCTCCAGGCTGATTGTGCTGGCCACTTTCGCCTTTCTTCCGTGAAGAAGTACATATCCGCCGGCCAGCTTTGGACTAATACCGTCTCCAAGTCCTCCTGCCATAATTCCAATCCGCTTAGGCGAATCCAGTTTTACCGCTTTATAGTTCTCCCCAAATTTACCTCCACATACCTGGTTTATATGTATAAGCCGGCTCTTCCATGCCGTAATCGGATGCTTTAACTGCGGATGCCCCTCCCTCCTGTCAAGAGGTGAATATCCCCAGATTGCCCGTCCCGGACACACTCCGGTCATACGGATTTCCGGCAGTGCGATTCCTCCCGGTGTATTGGCCAGCTGGCAAAATGGTATCTTTTTTCCTTCCTCTCCCAACACTTCAATTGCAGCGGAGAACCGTTCATATTGCCACAGACCGTATTCCGCTGACACATCCGGCCAGTTTACTGCTGCCATATGACTGTATACACCTTCCACATATAGGTTGGGCAATGCTGTGATTTTCCTGTAAAAGTCCGGAAATTCTTCCGCGTTTACGCCCAGCCTTCCCCTTCCCGTATCAATTTTAACAAATACAGGTACAGGTGAGGAGGCTGCATCTGATATGGCTTTTGCCTCTCGTTCCGACAGTATGGTGGGTATTAAATGATATTGGATGTAAAGCTCTGCCACCTCCTCTATGGTATTGCTGGCAAAAACAAGCAACGGCATCTTTACCCCATTTTCCCTCAGTTTAATGGCCTCGCTGATACTGCCCATACCAAGGTAATCTGCACCGCACGCCTCCAACTCCTTTCCGCACGGTACGATTCCGTGTCCATAGGCATTTGCTTTGACTGCGGGCATCACTTTCACATCCGGCCCCACCATTTTTTTAAATGCAAAAAAATTGTCTCTCACGTTATCCAGACTGATCTCCAGCCAGCAGGAACGTTTCAGGTTATATCCGTCCATTTCTTAACACTCCCCTATTTTCTGTTTTCTGTAATAATTAATCAGACATCCTGCGAGCAGAATATCCCGTTCTGTCTCCGTCAATCCTTCCAATGCAAGCGTGATGCCTCGGACATTGCCGTCACTTCCCAGTGTTCGGGCTGCAATACATTTCTTTCCTTCTAACAGAGCCTTGCGTATACCCTCAATAAATATATAATCCCCCTGTACACAGTCAAATTTTTCCCTTCCATCCAGAGTAAAAGGAATAATGCCCCAATTAATACAATTACTGCGGTATCTCTTTGTTGCATACTCGAAACAGAGATTGGCAATTCCTCCAAGAACCTTCTGACAGGAGGCCGCTTGCTCTCTGGCCGAACCGTCCCCCGGTTTATTGGCAAACAAACAGGAACCGTAACCAGTACCTGCAATCATGTCTTCATCAATACCAAATCGGTTCATCACCTGAACCAGCTCCTCCGGCATTTTTCCCTGTTTTCTCTCCTCTTCCACTGCCTGAATGGACCGACAGTACCCGGCATAACCGGGAACCCTTCTGCACAGCGCATATTCTGCCAGACGGATAGGATTAGACCGGTAGGAAGCCGTGTCGCCGGAAGGAATAAGTTCGTCCGTGGTTGTTACCGGGTCATGTATGACTGCGGAAAACCTCATCAGTATATTATCATGCAGTTCATCCATAGGTGGCCAATCCACGATATTAGGGCCGGTCACTAACCTCACAGACGCATCAGCCTTTCCATACCCGTAATAAACCCGCTTCTTATACACAGTCCCGTCAAAACAGTACTTTAGGTCCGGTATCTGGTAGTCCAAATCCGTGGCTGCTGTAATAACACCCTGATTGGCAGCAGTGGCTGCTATGGAACGTGCATCCATGAGAGCTACTGCGCAGTATTGCCCCTCATCCGGTCTGCTTCCTTCCCTGTTAGGAAAATTCCTCGTAGCATGACGAATGGAAAAGGTATGTGTAGCTGGGATATCCCCATAGCCGGAACAGGAACCGCAGATACACGGTTTCATGATTGCTCCGGATGACAGCAGTTTCTCCGCTGCACCGGAACGAATCAGCGCCAGGTTAACCGGCATACTGGCCGGATATACAGTCATGGAAAAACCATCCTTTCCCAAAGTGGCGTCTTTTAATATCTCAGCCGCCTCCTGTAGATTCTCAAACAAACCACCTGCGCATCCCGCTATGCTGCCCTGGTCAGCAATCACCCTTCCATCCTTAATTTTATGGGAAAGCTGAAGCTTATTCTTCCCAAAGAGCCGTTCTGCCTCCTGATCCACCTCCTCCAGCAGTTCTTTTGCCCTCTCGTTAAACTCATGAATCGTCACCGCGTTGCTGGGATGAAAGGGCAGGGCAATCATTGACTCAATGCGGCCTAAGTCGAGATAGATTACACCGTCATAATAGGCTGGACTCCTGGCCTTCAACTTCCTGTAATCCCCGGGCCTTCCATGGTTCCTGTAATAGGCTTGGGTTATCTCGTCTGTCTCCCATATGGAGGACAGGCAGGAAGTTTCTGTCATCATGGTATCAATATTGCACCTGTAATCCGCTGTAAGATTCTTAAGTCCGGGGCCTGTAAATTCCAGAATTTTGTTTTTTACAGTTCCGGGCTTAAAAAGTGCTGCCACCATAGCAAGGGCCACATCTTCAGGTCCCACACCTCTCTTTGTATTCCCGGTCACATAGCAGAGTACCACCTCAGGAGATGGTATGTCATAAGTCCTTCCAAGCAGCTGCTTTACCAGCTCCGGTCCACCTTCCCCAAATCCCATTGTTCCCAGGGCACCATACCTTGAATGGCTGTCAGATCCAAGTATCATGCCGCCGCACGCAGACAGTTCCTCTCTCGCATATGCGTGCATGACAGCCAGGTTGGCCGGAACATAATTTCCGCCATACTTTTTTGCTGCCGTCAGCCCAAACACATGGTCATCCTCGTTAATCGTTCCCCCTACCGCACAAAGGCTGTTATGGCAGTTGGTCATCGCATAAGGCACGGGAAATTCCGTCATTCCGCTGCTTCTGGCTGTTTGAATGATTCCAACATAAGTAAGGTCCTGGGATATCAACGCATCAAATTTTATCTGCATCCTGTCCGGTTCCTCTGATATGCTGTGTGCCCGCAGAATCTGATAAGCAATGGTGTTCTCCCTGGCATCATCCGGTTGTATCCCGGCTTCTTTAACCAGACATCCGTTGTCCAGGTATATACCATCCATCTGTATATCAAACATCTATTATCCGCCTCCTTTCTCATACTTGTATAAGAAGCAAATTTAATGCCAATTTTTTTAATCTTTTTTTCATTATATTTGAACCATTACACAAGTCTTTTGTCATATGTTTTATCATTCGTTAAATTTTAAAACGTTTTTATGTTTTTAATGTTTAATTTCAAAACACAATATGATAAACTGGATGTAGATTACGCTGCATTTGTGTTTTATATCTTTGTTATTCCGGGAGGAAGCTTATGAAGAGTCATGAACTGATGCTGATATCTGTTTACCCTGAAATGCTGGAGGATATCCAGGCGGTCTGCCAGACCATGCATATCGAACCTACCATTCTTCAATGGGAAATAGCCCAACAGGGACTTCTGGACAAGCTGAACCAGATGTTTTTGGAACTGCCTAAGCCCGATGTCATTATCAGCCGCGGGGCCACCGCAGGCATGATTGAACAATACTTCCCCGAAATCGTATCCATACGTGCTGAACCGGACAATCTGGAAATACTGGAGATACTAAACAAGGCACGGGAATATGGTTCACGAATCGGTCTTATTCTTTTTGATGAATACGTAGATCACTATAAGATTAAAACTGTAGAACATCTGTTAGATGTGGAAGAGGTACGTATCTATCCCTTCCGTTCCCGGGCTGATATCGAGTCCCAGGTTCTAAGAGGCAAACGGGACGGAATGGATGTAATGGTGGGCGGCGGAACCCTGGCCCTGCGCATGGGCAAACAATGTGGAATGAATGTATGCTTTGTCGAATCCGGAAGGCTGAGCTTAAAAAAAGCCATACGGCAGGCTGAATCCATTATATATGCCAGACAACGTGAAAAGCTGCAGCTGAAATGCTTCAGTTCTGCAGCTTCTTCCATCCAGGAGGGAATCCTCTCCACGGAGAACGGGACCATCGTGGTTGCCAATCAGGAAATGGGGCATATCCTAAATATCAATGAACGGCTCATACTGAATAAAAAGGCAGAAGCTCTGCCGTCTTCCCTGATGGCTCCCTGTATACTCACATTCATGTTCCATGACACGGCAGATGACGGAATCCTGAAAATCAACGGGCAGAACTATTATGTTAAAAAAAGTACTGCCCGCAGCAAAACAAATCAGAGAATCATAGCCGTATTTCAGGGCACACACAACATTCAATACCAGGAACAAAGGGTTCGTTCAGAGCTGCGCAACAACGGCTTTATGGCAAAATACACTTTTGAGGACATCGTGGCGGAAAGCGCTCTGATGAAAAGCCTGATGGATAAAGCCAGACTGTATGCCTCCACCAACGCAGGAATCCTAATCAACGGAAACAGCGGTACCGGCAAGGAACTTCTGGCCCAGAGCATACATAACGCAAGCCCCAGACACAATCAGCCCTTCGTGGCTGTCAACTGTGCAGCCATCCCCGCCTCCCTTCTGGAAAGCGAATTATTCGGTTATGAGGAAGGAGCATTTTCCGGAGCAAAAAAAGGAGGAAAGCGCGGACTGTTCGAATTGGCCCATAAAGGTACCATCTTTCTGGATGAAATCAATTCCATGCCCATTGAACTGCAGAGTGTTCTGCTGCGTACCATTCAGGAGAAAGAAATTCGAAGAGTAGGCGCTCAAAAAAATATCTATGTGGATATCCGCATCATCTCCGCCTGCAACAAGAACATGGAAGAACTCATTGCGGACGGCAAATTCCGGGCCGACCTGTACTACCGCCTGAATACACTGAAGCTGACTATGCCCGACCTGGAGACCAGAAAAGAAGATATTCCGCCGCTGTGCGGATATTTCCTAAAACGCTATTCTGCCAAGTACAGTGTTCCAATTCCCGCTCTTTCCCCGGAAGACAGTGAGATTCTCCTCAAACGCAGCTGGCCGGGTAATGTCAGGGAACTGGAAAACACCATGCACCGCTATGTCATCTTAAGCAGCCTGCAGCATTGCTCTGTAAATGACTGTCTGGATGGAACCCCGCCGGAGCAGGCTGCATCCTCCGGAGCTTCGCAGCCACCGTTAGAAGGTACATTGGCCCAGATGGAGCTGGCCCTTATCCGGAAGTGCCTGGAGGAAAATCACGGCAGCCGTGAAAAAACGGCTAAGCAGCTGGGCATTTCACGCTCAACTCTCTGGAAGAAGCTGTCACAGCAGGCTTGACGGACTACCTGATACTGCGGTAATAATTAATCATGCCTCCCAGTACCAGCATCCTGCGCTCCTCCTCTGTCATTTCCCCTATGGACAGCCGGACCTTCTCTCCTGTTTTCAGTATGATTCCCTCTAGCTGCTCCTCTCCCATCCTTATCTTCCCGGATGCGTCCGGCAGCAGCAGATAATCTCCCTTTTTCAGGTCCGGCCTTTCCTTACAGGACAAAGGTATAAGTCCCCAGCTGATGCAGTTGGAACGATAACGCTTAGTGCTGTATTCTATTGCCAGATTAGCCCATCCCCCCAGAACCTTCTGGTTGCTGGCCGCCTGTTCTCTGCTGCTTCCGTCACCAATCTTATCACTGATTAGGAGACTGCCGTAAGAAATATCCTTCATCTCCGACCCTAACATGGTGCAGACCTGTTCCAGAACAGAACGTGTCCCTGTATTTTCATTCTCCAGGGCATCTCGGATATTTCCTGCATACTCCACATATTCCTGGTCCTTACTTATAAGGGTATAGGCTGCAATCTTCTCGGGGTTGCTTCGAAGAGAGGAGGCTTCCCCGCTTGGACACAATTCATCTGTAGTAATGCTTCCTTCAAAACAGGCTGCTGCCTTTAACAACACGTGCTTCCTCATCTCAGAAAAATCAGGCCAGTCCTTGATATTTGGTCCCTTGGGCACATGAATGCAGGGGTTGGGACAGCCAAATCCATTATATACGCCTCCCCTATATATGGTATTCTCGAAATGATAATCAAATTTTCTATATACAGTATCCATCTCCGTAGCTGCTGTGAGGAGGCCTCCATTGCGTACAGTGGAAGCAATACTCCTGGCATCCATAAGCGCAGTAGCACTAAGCTGTCCGCTGTCTGTCTTAGATCCCTCCCGGCTGTAATAATTGCGGGATACATGCCGGATACCTAATGTATTATTGGCCGGCACATCCACGGTGCCGAAGCAGGGACCGCAGATACACGGCCGTATGGTGACTCCTGACAGCAGGAGACGTTCAGCCACTCCCTGCCGCATAGTTTCCAAAAATACAGGCTGGCTGGCCGGATAAATGCCCAGGCTGATGCCGTCTCCTGATATCTTATATCCATCCAATATATCTGCTACGGCTGCTATATTATCAAAAGTACCACCGGCACATCCCGCAATGGATGCCTGCTGAACCATCAGTCTCTTATTCTTTATCTTATCCCTCAAAGTGTAGGTTAATCCGCTGCGCATATACGCATCCTTCTCTACAGACTCCAGTACCCCATCCAGGTATGCGCGATCCCTGCACAATTCCCTGATAGAATATACATTACTGGGATGGAACGGAAGTGCAATCATGGGTTCCATACTACTCAGGTCAATTTCAATTAAACCGTCATACAGGGCGTCTCCTGTGGGTTCCAGTTTTTCATACGCATCCTCCCTTCCATGTATAGCCAGCCACTCCCTGACGGTTTCATCGGTCATCCATATACTGGAAAGGGCTGCGGTCTCTGTGGTCATCACATCAATACCCATCCGGTATTCCATGGAAAGATTAGCAATTCCATCTCCTACCACTTCAAGAATCTTATTCTTACAGAAACCACAGTCAAAGACTGCTCCTATCAGAGTAAGGGCTACATCCATAGGCCCCACACCCGGTACAGGAGCTCCACTCAGTTTCACAGCTATGACAGGAGGACGTCTTATGTCATAAGTGCTTCCCAGAGCCTGTCTGGCAATCTCTGTCCCCCCTTCTCCGATTCCCATAGTACCAAGGCAGCCATAACGGGTATGGCTGTCACTTCCAAGGATCATTCTGCCTCCCCCTGCCGCACATTCCCTCATATACTGATGAATAACAGCTGTATATGGCGGCACAAAAATACCACCCAGCTTTTTCATGCACCCTAATCCGTAGGCGTGGTCATCATTATTAATGGTGCCGCCTGTAGCTGCCAGTGTATTGTGGCAATTGGTCAGTATCCACGGGATGGCAAGAGGCCTCTCCCCAACCGCGCAAAGCTCCTGAAGGATGCTGGTATAATTATCATCCGGGCTTACAAGCATATCAAATTTCAGGTAAAGATTTTCCATATCCGGGCCTTCATTATGGGCTTCAAGAATCCTCCATGCCATGGTGTGGGACCTGGCCGTTTCTATATCTGCGCAGTAATCACAGGCACGGACAAACGTTCCATCAGCCAGGCGGACAAAGGGTTCTTTTTTCAACTGAATCATGTGGCATTCCTCTCTTTCATCAATGTTTGAACCTGTCTTAAATATTAAATACTGTCATCTTTAATATAGAGCAATTCTCATGCCAAATTCCACAGCAGCACATGTCCAATCTCCCTGGTAAAACAGTAAAAAACAAAAAACTCTTCCTTCAACTGCCCCCAAAACAAAAAAAGCGCCCGGTCACCCGGGCATCCCACATCTCATTTTTTCCTATTTTCCAAATATCACAAAACGGTTATCCCTTAACATCTTCACAAACTTGGCCAGCCGTTCATACAGCGGCTCGGCCTGGTCTCCGAATTCTTCCCTGACCAGCGCTCCAATGGCAATGATATTTCTGTTTCCATCCATCTGCTTCCAGACAAAGCTTCCGAACCGGTCCAGCTTTACATGGCTCACCCTGGGCGTGACCCACAGCTTCTGGGCCAGCTTATCAAAGATTCCCTTGTGCACCATATCCACGGTCACGATTCCCTGCTGGTCCTCTTTCCATGAGAACTCAGGGTTTCTGACCGGTACCTTTTCCAGATAATTCTGGTCTTTTTTCTTATTGAAGCCCAATGTAATCCTTCCTTCCATCTCCTGCTGTTCATAAACATGCACAGGGCGCCAGGATTCCTGACACCCCATGCACACAGAACCCGCACTGTTATACCAGTATGGTTATTTCCTGTTCTCTTTATGCCAGATGGTAAATTTACACATGGTAAGCATCAGTAACCCAAAGACAATAAGTGATACAATCTTTGCCGCCGGACTTACCAGAAAAGCACCTAAGCCGTTATCCAGGGCAGACAGATTGATAAAATCGCCCAGATACCCGCCCCGCGCGCTTGCAAGGGGGATGATGGCGAATACAGCCAGCAGGATTCCGACCAGACCTTCTCCCGCAATCATGCCCGATGTATAGAGCACGCCCCGGTCAATGGCCTCTTTCTTATCCTCCTCCTTTGCGTATTTACGCTTTTCATACCAGTGGCGGATGAGTCCACCCACCATGATGGCTGCCGTGGTCCTCAGAGGCAGATATAAACCTACTGCTACCGGCATTACCGGTATCCCAAGGATCTCAATGACAACGGCAATGGCTGCTCCTGCCAGAATCATGTTCCATGGAAGGTTGCCGTCCATGACGCCCTCTACCACAGTCTTCATAATCATGGCCTGAGGAGCCGGAAGTTCCGCCGAGCCATAGCCCCAGGCCTGGTTCAGAAGGTAAAGTACGCCGCCGATGGCAATGGCAGAAGAAACCACGCCAATCAGCTCTCCCATCTGCTGGTTCCTTGGAGTGGAGCCAACCAGATAACCTGTTTTTAAATCCTGGGAGGTATCCCCGGCAATAGCTGCAATAACGCAGATAACACCGCCGATGGAGATAACGCCCATCATGCTCTCATGGGTGGCGCCGGACACGGCTTTAAGCACCAGCGCCGATACCAGAAGTGTGGCAATGGCCATACCGGATACCGGGTTATTGGAGGATCCGACCAATCCCACCAGACGTGAGGACACGGCCGCAAACAGGAAACCAAACACTGCAATCAGCATGGCGCCCACAAAATTTACAGGAACAGCCGGCACCAGCCATATGATTACCACGGCAATGAGGACGCCTATGAGTACCACATTCATAGGAATATCCCTGTCCGTGCGCAGAGTGGAAGCCTGACGTCCGCCCTTTAAGTCCCGCATGGCATCCCTGAAGGTATTTACAATCATGGGAAGGGACTTAATCAGGCTTATGATGCCTGCCGCTGCCACGGCGCCGGCGCCGATGTAACGGATATAAGAGCCCCACATAGCCTGGCTGCTCATCTCGCTGATCAGCACATCAGCCGGTGCAAAGGGCGCTGTGAGTCCGCTTCCGAACAGCTTGATAATGGGCATCAGAATCAGCCATGATATAATGCCTCCCGAAAACATGTAGGAGGAAATCTTTGGACCGCAGATGTAGCCCACTCCCGCAAGGGCAGGAAGCACGGAAATACCCACGCCTCCGCCGTATTTTTGGATATCATAATCCACATCGCTGGGGAACAGCTTCAGGCCGTCAGCCACAAACTTGTACAAAGCGGCAATTCCCATGCCCGCAAATACAACGCCTGCCTTGGAACCGCCCTGCTCTCCCGCAATCAGTACCTCGGCACACGCCTGGCCTTCCGGATAGGGAAGCACCCCGTGCTCCTTCACAATCAGCGCCTGGCGCAGAGGAATCATAAACAGCACGCCCAGCACGCCTCCGCACAGCGCAATCAGCGCAATCTCAACCAGGGAAGGCGCGCCCTCTCCCCACTCACTCATCCACATAAACAGGGCAGGCAGGGTAAAGATGGCTCCTGCTGCCACAGATTCACCGGCAGAACCAATGGTCTGCACCATGTTGTTTTCCAGAATAGAATCCCTTCTGAGGATTACCCGGATAACGCCCATGGAGATAACTGCCGCAGGTATGGATGCGGACACGGTCATACCGACGCGAAGGCCCAGATAAGCATTGGCAGCACCAAAGAGAACAGCCAGAAGGATACCCAGGATCACAGAAACCGCGGTTACTTCCGGAACCACCTTGTCCGCCGGTATAAATGGTTTAAAACCATTTTCATCTTTCATGTATCTATCGCTCCTTTCGTATTGACCACATAAAAACCGGATATTTGGGCTCTTACGTGAGATACAAGCCAACCCTGCCGAGACAGGACGGCTTGTATCTTATCCCCGTAATTATAGCATCCTTCAGAAAAAATTTCCACAATTTTTGTGTAAATGGTAAGAATTGCATTAATTTTTTTAATTTTTCCATCATTTTTATTTAATAAAACGGCCACATAACCTTACAAAACAAAGTGTTTTCTCTGTTTTGTGGCCTGTGGCCGGAAAAAATTTCCGAAATCCATTATTTTTCACAATCAAACACAAGTCCCCAGGAAGCCCTTATATCATCCATAAGTCTAAGAATGTCCAGTGTGTCCTCTTTCTTAAGTACATCACTGGAGGACATACCCAGCCGGACGCACCTGTTTACTTCCCGTATCTGATACTCAAAGCCATTTACCTCAAAAGGAAAATCCATGACATATTCCTCCCCCTTCATGGGACGGATAATCAGCCGTTCTGCCTTCTGGTAATCCGGCAGATAAATGGATCCCCCGGATCCGAACACGGCTGCTTCCCTTGGCATATCCATGCCGATGGAGGCGGTAGCCGCCGCCCTGAAACCGCCCGGATATCGGAGCAGAACCGTGCTGTAATCATCGGTGCCGAATTCATTCAGATGATACTCCGATGTAACATGTTCCGGCTGTTTATCTCCCATAACCATGCGCAGAAATCCCAGGTTATAGATGCCCACATCCAGAAGAGCGCCTCCGCCCAGCCCGGAATCAAACTTGCGCGCCTTCCTTGCCCCTTCAGCCACAAAGCCGAAATCACACCTGGCAAATCCCACCTGGCCGATAACTCCCCCGTTTATCAGCTCCTGCATCTTTTTCAGGGCCGGAAGATGGCGGATCCAGAAGGCTTCCATGATGAACAGGCCTCTTTCCTCTGCCGCGGCGAAAAGACGTTCCCCTTCCTTTACATTGGTGGTAAAGGGCTTCTCACATAACACATGCTTTCCCGCTTCAAGACATGCCATACAGTTCTCATAATGCATGTTGTTGGGAGTCGCCACATAGACCGCGTCCACCTCCTCGTCTCTGAGAAGCTCCTCATAAGAACCGTATGTCCTGGGAATTCCGTATTTCTTACCGAAAGCCTCCGCCTTCTCCCGGGAACGGGAACCGCAGGCCGCCAATCGGTCCTCCCCCTTCATACCGTTTACTGTTTCAGCGAACTTTGCCGCTATGGTGCCGGTTGCCAAGATTGCCCAATTCATATAAGATGCCTCCAACTGTTTTATTTACTCAAAATTTTCAATCAAATATACCCGCAGGCGAGTCCGATACAATATTTAACGCTTCATCTTATGCTTTTTCCTGTACATGTAAGTGTCCGCCCTGGCCAGCGTGCTTTCCAGGCTCACATCCTTACCCGGGTCAAAGAAGGCATAGCCTGCCGCAATGCCCGCCGGAAATACATTCCCGTCGCTGTAAGCCTTCACAGCCCTCTCCATGGCCAGAATTCCACGGGTCACCTGCTCCTGTCCCAAACCGTCTAACTGGACCACAAACTCATCCCCTCCAATGCGGAACAGGGGCGCCCCCGGAAACGCTTCCCGTATAATGTCAGCGGACCTGCGGATGTATTCGTCCCCCTTGTCATGGCCGAAGCGGTCATTGACCCCCTTGAGGTCATTGAGATCGCACATCAGGAAACCGCTTCCCGGTATCTCCTGCGGATGGCTGTTCTTGTGCTGCAGCATGTGTTCATATGCCAGCCTGTTTCCGACACCCGTAAGTCCGTCCCTGTCACGTTCCACCTTAAGCGCCTTTGTTTCAAGGATTTCATCCGTCACATCCTCCACCACACAGCGGATGGGATGTACTGCTGTTTTGCATGTTATTTTAATCCACCGGGTTCCTTCCGCGGTATCCATCTTTATCACACCGGGACCTCCGTCCCGGTGTGAGGCAAGGCTCTTTAGGAAACGTATGAATTCATCCTTATCCCGGGAAAACAGGTGCTCCTGCTCCTTTGTAAGCCTTAAAAGCCTGGGTATCTGGCTGGTCATAAGCACCTTGGAGGAACGCCCTGATATCTCAAAGGCTCCCACAGGAAGTTCCGACAATTCTATGAGCTTGGCATGCCTGGCAAACCACTGGCTGGTAAACACAGCTATGATAAGACCGGCTGCCAGGGAAAGAACCAGGGAATACTCCAGTATCTGACCGATTCTGCGCGGAAACTGCAAGAGCACCGGCTCCTCCATAAGTCCGATCAGGTACCACTCATCCCCTTCAAACGGGGTATTGTGGTAGTACATCCCCATCTGGTTCACGCAGGCGTTAATCTTCCGGCCGGTCCGGTCCGTGTTCAGCAGGGTATATATGGAATTTTCCTTGTCCTTAAGCTCCATCTCAAACTTGCGGTCCTGCCCGGCCAGCTGTCTCTGGAGGGCGCCGTAAGTAACCGCTGTCTCTTTCTTCTCCCGCTCCGACCGGTATCCGATGACATAACCGTAGGAGTCCCCTGTCTGAAGTTCAGAGGCAGGAAGGAACCGGTACAGATAGCTCACGGATATCTCCACGCCAAAGACAGCCAGCACCCTGCCGTCCTGGCCGAACAGTGGCACGGAATAGGTAATCACATCCTCATCTCCCTCGTTTACCTGAAAAGGGGGACTCCAGTATCCCAGCCATTTAGAGCGCCCGTTTTCCGCTGCCGCGCTCCAGGGCTTTTGGAAAAAATCGCGGTTTTCTTCATTGACCTCCAACCGGAAGTTCCAGTTAGCCGTGGTGGAAATTTTCATCTTTTCGGCTACATTCCATGGGCCGATGAGCATATACAGATTTTCATTCTGGCTGCTGTTGCGGTCCGGATTATTATTCCTGAAATACAGGGCGGCCAGGGAACCGTCCGTCTCCCCCTCGTCCGGCAGTATCAGGAACACGCCGGTGGTCTTTGTGTCGTACAGGGCATCCAGGACCTCAGGCGCCAGCGCCTCCAGCATGCGGTCCGGCTGTCCCTGATATTCCAGCCCGTCCGGACTGTCAAAATACCGGCTTATGGTATCCGTATGATGGCTGAAATTAGTCCAGACATTCTTCATCTGGTTCTCCAGATTATTCCTGCGGCCCTTTACCTTTTCCGCAAATATGCGGTACTGGTTGGCCTCTGCCTGTTCCATCACTCCCCCTGCCACCATAAAGGACACCAGAAGCACGCTTTGCAGTACCAATGATACCACAAATGCTATGGTCAGCTTAAATGCTATGGATTTACTTCTGAATTTTCTGTCCATCTGTCTTACCAGCCATTTCTTTTAGGAGTGTTTCATACCAACGGTCAAAATGCTCCTCGTCCAGCAGTTCTCTTTCCACCGACTCCCTGCTCTCACCTTTTTCCATCCTCTGCTTCAGAGTTTCCAAATCCACATTCACACAGTTCTCCAGGGATGAAGAAAATATCTGGTCCATATCATAAGATCCCAGAAAGGTCTCCCGGACATATACATTGTGGTTTTTCAGGGCATTAAGGGAGGTCCGGATGCTCTGCTCCACTGCCTGGACATTGTCCCGGCTTTCCACATGGGACACCAGATCTGATACGGATTCCAGAGCCTTCTCCTGCACAGGCAGATATCCCGTGGCCACTGCAAAGCGTATATTCTGCTCCGGCTGTGTGAACCATTTAAGGAACCGGACCGCGGCCTGCTGGTGGCTCTCATCTGAGGCAAACACCGCCATGTTGGCCCCTCTCTGTCCCATATAAGGCGTACCATCCTGAAAAACAGGATAGGCATAGCTTTGGCAGGAAATGGGATGGGACTGTTTTTCATCCTCAATCACCAACTGCGGAAAGAAGCCTGCGCCTGCCGAGGAGCCGATATAGGCCATCAGCCTTCCGCTTTTAATGCCGTCCTGGTTGTAGGTTCTGCTCTCGTACCAGCCCTTTATATGGGGTACATAGTATGCGTCCCATACCCTTCTGGCCGTGTCCCTGGAATAATTGAATTCAGGCCCATCCTGCGTCCAGCGGATACCCTCTCCCAGCTGGGCGGCCGACAGTGCGGCAAAATCATTGAATGCGTTCATACCCAGGAACGGACTGCCCCCGGACCATTCATAATACATGCCCGCCGCCTGAGCCAGACCCTCCCAGGTCTTAAGCATCTCCTTGTCCGCGCCTGTTTCCCCTGCAAATGTCTCCCAATCCGTTTCATTGAGATAGAGAATCTCCGTGGATTTTGCCACCGGAATCATCCGGTGAATGCCGTCTCCTTCCCAGACTCCCTCCTTCAGGAATTCGGACCGGTAAGCATCCAGTTCTTCCTCGGTAAAATAGTCATCCAGATGAACCAGAGGCACGATCCCGTCCAGCCTGTACGCGCTGTCCGGGTAGGATGAAAATATATCCGGCAGCGGGTCTGAGCCTATAACATGGCTGGCGGATGCGTACAGCACATCATCCAGCTCATTGCTGGAGCCGTATCCCACCGGTTCCACTATAATTCCCTGCTCCATACCCACAGTCTCGTTAAATTCCATCACCAGGTCGTCAAAGGCGCCCTTGGCCACCGCGTTATAGGAATGCCAGAGCACTACCACCACGGGTTTTTCATTTTCTTCCTTTTTTCCATCTCCGGCCATACAGCCGCCAAGCCCCAAAGCAGCGGCCATGACAGCCGCCAGCATAAATACATATAATCTGCGATTCATAATGAATTACCTCCCCGTGCAGTCCCCCCATGGCAGGCACAGATGCCGCCATTCTCCAAACACGTTACATCTTAAGTATAACACGCGGCACGGCCTGCTGTCTATTCTGGATGTATGATAACAGAACCTGAGCCGCCCCTGGTTCCGGGTATATCGGGATTCCCAGCTCTTTAACCTTTGAATCCAGGGTCTTTACCAGCATAGGACCGGAGGCTGATGTTTTATTTTATTATGGAATTTCTGAATATGCAAGAAAAATATGGCGGGAATATCCGCAGAAAAGATTGGTCTGAGTCAGAAAGAAAATGGAGAAGGCGAGCGGTATGAAACAGAATCCGCCGAAAGAAAAAGACAGGACCCCCATGGCCCTGCCCTGTTCTTTTTATGCCTCTCTGCCTGAATGTGAGTAAAATGTAATCAGATACAGGCCACACAATCCCACCAGCGCATAGATTATCCTGGTTACCCATGAGGCTGTTCCGAAAATCCATGAAACCAGGTTGAAATTAAAGAATCCTACCAGCCCCCAGTTCACTGCCCCAATCAGGGCGATTGTAAGAGCGGTATAATCCAATGCCTTATTACCCATCGCATGCTACCTCCTTGTCATGAGCATTTTGCGCCTGTTTTCCAGGCACTTATGCAGCTTACTATACGCTGGTAGTATGTACCGTTTTGTGGAATTCCATACATTTTTTGCTGTTTTTCATGATTGATGTTTCAATCCGATGACGGCGCTTCTGCCGGTCAGTCCTGCTTGTCCTCCGCGGCAGCCTCTTTCATCTGCCGGATTACCTCTTCCGGAAGTATATCATACAGACGGTTCCGTTTAAGACCGGGCTGTTCCAGATATTCTTCCCTCAGCATACCGTTAACCCGGTCCAGCTCCTCCTTTAGTTCCCTGGCTGAGATAAGACGGCATCCCTGGCCCAGGATGATGACCTGCTCCACTCCGTCGGAGGTGGCCACGGACACATCGAACCTGCGGGCATTTTCATGGGCGAACTTCTCGATATACTGGTCCGCTGTCTCAGCCTCCTTTGTGTAGACCACCTGGATATTGTGGTATTCAGAAACCTCTGTGGCATGTCCCGTCACCCGGTAGGCGTCAAAAACAACCATAAGACAGCACTTGCGTATGGCCTGATAGTTGCAGAGCAGATCCATAAGCCTGCCTCTGGCTCCGTCCATATTGTCCTGTGCCAGCTCCCTCAGCTCCTCCCAGGCAAAAATAATATTATAGCCGTCCACCAGAAGATATTCCTGTCTGGCCTCCTGCTTCTGGTAGGTACGGGTCACCGGGCCGCTGTAGGCTGCAGCACTCCTGCTTCCCCTGCTCTTGCCTGGATATCCTTTGCGCGCTGACTTATCCCGGCTGTTGGCATAAAAGGTGCGCTCCAGTATCGCGTCAATTTCATCCGTACCCAGCCATACCTCTGAGGATTCTTCCTGTCCGGCAGAGGATTGCCCCGGATGCCTGCCGGAAAAAGGATTCCTCTCACCCTCCATCTCCTCCCCATCAGGGGATTCTATTACAAGACCGCTGTCCACATGCATGTATTCCTTCACCTGGTCCCAGCTTACCACAAATCCGGCCCCATGGGCGCAGAACACGGATCCCGTGGGATTTTCCGTATCTCTCTCCGGGTCATAGCCGGTCTGCCCGATAATTTCCCGGCTGTTATGACAGGGCTCGTATCCTTTCAGCGCACATGCCAGCCTTCCCTGTCCCCTGGTATAGGACATAACCTCTGCCTGATACCCCCGCATGGCGGCGACCGGAGCCTGTCCCGTGAGGACGGCCTGTCCCTGCCTGTTTTCCTCGATAACGCAGGTCCCGCACCGCTTTTCAATATCGGTCATGGCGCGCCCAATGGACGCCTCCGGCACTTCCAGGCGGAAGGTATACCACGGTTCCAAAAGAATGCAGGAGGCCTCCATAAGCCCCTGGCGCAGGGCCCGGTAGGTAGCCTGCCTGAAATCTCCGCCCTCCGTGTGCTTGTTATGAGCCCTGCCCGCCACAAGGGTGATCTTCATATCTGTTATGGCTGCCCCGGTCAGAACCCCCCGGTGTACCTTCTCTTCCAGGTGGGTCAGCACCAGGCGCTGCCAGTTCCTGTCCAGGTCATCCTCGCTGCATCTTGTCTCAAACTGGAGTCCGCTTCCCCGCTCTCCCGGTTCCATAAGAAGATGGACCTCCGCATAATGGCGAAGGGGCTCAAAATGACCCACACCCTCCACGGCGCCAGCGATTGTCTCTTTATACACGATGTTTCCTGTGCCAAATTCAACCTGTATGCCGAAACGCTCTTCAATCAGGCTCTTTAACACCTCAATCTGCACTTCTCCCATCAGCTGCATGGATATCTCTTTCAGTTCCTCATTCCATACTACCCGCAGCAGGGGATCTTCCTCCTCCAGCTGGCGGAACTTTGGCAGCATCACAGCCCCGTCGCAGCCCTCCGGCAGTTTTACCTGGTAATTGAGCACCGGCTCCAGCACCGGAACCATGGAATCCTGCCCGGCTCCCAGTCCCTGCCCAGGATAGGTCCTGGTAAGGCCGGAAACAGCGCAGATGGTTCCGGCCTCAGCCTCAGCCACTGTCTCATACCGGTCCCCGGAATATACGCGGATCTGGTTTACCTTTTCCTGCCATGTCTCGGATGGCTTTTCGGTATTTCCGCCGGATATAATTCCCTTTACCTTAAGGCTTCCGCCTGTAATCTTTAAGTGGGTCAGGCGGTTTCCCTGGTCATCCCTGGAAATCTTGTACACCTTTGCCTCGAATTCCTGCGGATATTCCGGCGCCAGGGCCCATTTACGGATTCCACCTAACAGCTCCTCCACCCCGGTAAGTTTAAGGGCAGAGCCAAAAAAACATGGAAAAAGCCGGCGTTCCTTAATCAGACGGCGTATCTCATCATCATCCACATCCCCTGTCTCCAGATATCGCTCCAGCAGCTTCTCGTCACACATGGCAGCGTGTTCCGTGAATTCTTCTGTCCCCGCACCGGCAAAATCCGCACATCCGTCGTCCAGACGCTTCTGCAGCTCCCTCATTCGCTGTTCCCGGTCCGTACCGGGCTGGTCCATTTTATTGACAAAAAGGAAAACAGGTATCCTGTATTTTGCCAGCAGACGCCATAAGGTTATGGTATGGCTTTGTACTCCGTCCGCGCCGCTTATGACCAGCACCGCATAATCCAGCACCTGGAGCGTTCTCTCCATTTCCGCGGAAAAATCCACATGGCCCGGCGTATCTAACAGCGTCATGGGCATTCCCTCCCACGTCAGAGCTGCCTGCTTTGAGAAAATAGTGATGCCCCTGGCTCTCTCAAGGGCATAGGTATCTAAAAATGCATCCCTGTTGTCCACTCTTCCCATCTTGCGTATGCTTCCTGCCAGATACAGAAGCGCCTCCGATAATGTAGTTTTTCCGGCATCCACATGGGCCAGAATACCAAGTACTATTGATTTCATATCCTGTCTCTCTTCCTGCTGTCTTATGTCCCTTAACATGGCTTTACATCCACCGTATTGTCGTTAAGAGTGGTGGCTGCTCCTATATCGGACAGCCGTTCATGGTGGAGGGCATTGACCAGAAGCCCGTCCTTTGTAAAGGTCCTGTCGTAAACGCCCTCGGCCGCGGCCGTTCCTTCCGCCACCAGAGGCGTGATTTTCGCGGTAAACTCCACCTCTGCCAGATCATTAAAGGCTGTAACAAGACTGCCGTCCCCGATGTTTCTTGCTGCCGCATCTTCTGGATGGAGCATCAGCGCCATAGGGCCCCGGCCTGACTTTAAATCCTCCCTGTCCATAAAGACTGAATTCAGCGTATATGCGCTGGGCACCGCCACCAGCCGCAGGGGGTATGTTCCCCCGTGGCATTTAACATACCGGGGCATGGACTCCTCCATGTTTTCATTATAAATCATCATTTTACCGGAAGGCGTCCTGAATCTTCCATGGTCTGCAAAGGCTGTGGATACAGCTCCCCCCTCCCTTAATATACGCCATTCCTCTTCTGAGATACAGGATAGCCCCTCCATGGGATGGGCCAGAAGCTCCTCAAACATCTCTTCCTCTGTCTTCTTAAAATATGCCTCCTCATATCCCATGGCCTGAGCCAGCAGGCAGAAGGTGTTCCAATTGCTCTTACTCTGTCCGGCCGGCTCGATGATTTTCCTGGCTGTCCCAAAGGTACAGTATCCGTACGCTGTATACACATCAGTCTGTTCCACGGAAAAGGCGGCGGGCAGAAGGATGTCCGCATACATGGCCGTATCTGTCATGAACCGCTCATGGACCACCGTAAATAAATCTGGGCGCAATAGTCCCTCCATGATTCCCTTCTGACAGCAGACAGAGGCCACCGGATTGCCTCCGTAGACATAGAAGCTGCGTATGGGCTTCTCTCCCCTGTTCCCTGTAAGGGCGGAGGCAATCTCATTGATGTTCACCCTGCGTCCCGGTTTCTTCCTGAAATCCGGCCTGGTGACCAGCCGGTTGTCCACATAGGGACCAGCCCCCGGATTACAGCCGCACAAGCCGCCTCCGGGACGCCCCCAGGCTCCTGTATAAGCGGACAAAATGGTGATAAGGCGCGTGGTCATTCCACCGTTGCCATAGCGGGAGGGACCGCTTCCCAGAATGATGGCCGGAGCCGCAGCTGAGGCGTATTCCTTTGCCAGGTCCGCAATTACCTCTGCGGGGATGCCTGTCTCCTTTTCCGCCCAGGCAGGGGTGTATGGGGAAAGAGTCTTTCTGAACGCCTCATATCCTTCTGTCTGATGGGCGAGGAAATCCCTGTCCGCCAGGTTTTCTTCCTCCATCACATGCATCATGGCCAATGCCAGGGCGCCGTCCGTGCCCGGACGAATCAGAATGGTCTGGTCGCAGTATACATCCATATCTGCCGCGCAGGATTCTATGAGCACCACCCGTTTTCCTTGACTGCGCGCCCGGATCAGTGCCGGCATGGACTGAAGCCTGGTGGCCTTCATATTGCTTCCCCACACCAGGTAAAAGCTGCTGTCCGAAAGCTCCCTAGGATCCAGACAGCCTGTCTGCCCCATGACCGCCTCATAGCCTGCTCCCTTTGCGGAAGAACACAGTGTCCTGACCATGTCACAGGCACCCATCCGGTTGAAAAAGGCATCCCCGCATTTGCGCTGCAGGACGCTCATGACCCCTGAGTAATACATGGGCAGGATAGCATCAGCCCCGTCTTCTTCCAGAATACGGTTCCACCTGCCTGCAATCTCCTTTACCGCCGCATCCCAGGTTATGGGTTCAAATTCCCCCTCTCCCTTGGCGCCCACCCGCTTCATGGGTGTAAGAATCCGCTCAGATGAATGGATGGACTGCTCATAGCGCTGCATCTTCCTGCATATCAGCCCCTTTGCAGCCGGATGGTCCGGGTCGCCTTTCACACTCAAAATCCGGGTTCCGTCTGTTTCTGCCAAAAGTCCGCAGGATGTGGGACAGTCGTAGGGACAGATTGTTTTTCTTATATATGATGCCATCTTTTGTCACTCCCTCTATTACCGCGCCCGGGGCATCATCCGGCCTGGCAGATTGCGGTCTGGTATGGACCGGCACAATCCGCCGGACCCTGCATGGTCCGGGCCTATTACTGCCTGAATTCCGGGCGCTGTTATCTGATATTAAGTATAGCCAGCAATCGCTTTTCCGTCAAACTAATTTTCCTTCCCCTCCAGGCCTGTGCTGCCTTCGGGACTCACCTGTACCGAACAGTGTTTGACCTGCGGGAATCTTGCTTCGATGGTATCGTGGACTTCCTTTGCAATTGTGAATGCCTGCTCCAGCATAAGGCTTTTGTCTGCTTCAATCTCCAGGTCAACATATATCCTGGAACCGAAAAGCCTTGTTTTCATGGAGCCCACACGTTCCACTCCCCGTGTATCTAACGCCGCCTGCTCTATGGATCTGACGGTCTCCTCGTCACACGCCTTATCCACCATCTTATCCATGGAATCCCTGAACACATCCAGGGCTGCCTTTACTATGAATATACAGATGACGAAGCTGGCCAACGGGTCCATGACCGGCACTCCCATTCTGGCGCCCAGAATACCGATAAAAGCGCCCACTGAGGACAGCGCGTCGCTGCGGTGATGCCATGCGTCCGCCATCAGTGCACCTGATTTTAATTTTCTGGCCGCAGCCCTGGTATACCAGAACATCCATTCCTTAACCACAATGGATATAACCGCGGCCCCCAAAGCCAGCATTCCAGGAACATTCCTGCTCCCTTCCGGTCCCGAACCAATGGTTTCCACCGCGCTCACCCCAATGGCGATTCCTGTGGCAAACAGTACGGCTGACAGTAACAGAGCCGCCACGCATTCCATCCGCTCATGGCCATAGGGATGTTCCTTATCTGACTTTCTGGAAGCCATGGTAATTCCTGCCATGACAATCAGCGTGCTGAACACATCCGAGGCAGAATGGACCCCATCCGATATCATGGCGCCGGAATGGGCCAGGATACCCGCACCTACCTTGAATACGGAGAGTACTACGTTGATGGCAATGCTGACACAGGATACCCGCATGGCCAGCCCCGCACCATGACTTCTTATCTTTTTCCCTGAAACCTTCTGCTCATTACCTTCTCCCATCTGTGATTTCCTCCCATATATATGACAACCACCTAATCTGACATCCTGCCCCCAAAACATAAAAAACGCCTGGGGGCAATGTAAGTAAACCACTGTCCCACAGACGCTTCTGTCTGCTGCCGCCGCCCGCGGCCCGGCTCCCAAGGCAGTAAACGCCTTTGGCCTGCTCAGTTTGTACTGTAGATTAGATATGCAGCGCAAAGAGTGTCTTTCTGCAGACTGATATGAAAGTCTGTTACTGATAGGATATGAGGAACGTTTCTGTTTGGTGCGGTAATGATTGTAAATTTATCCAAATCAGGCCGTGATAAACGGATGAAAAAAACAGCCGTATCCGCAGAAGGGAACATATCAGTGCCCCTGAAGCTCTGCCCATATGGCTGTTTTCCATTATCTAAATTTCCTGCATGAAGTTTTCAAACGTAATTAAAAGCAAAATTTAAAGCAAATGCTTTCTGAGCTCTGCCCCATCCGCAGCGCTCAGGTAAGCCGGTGCAATGTCGAACACGGTCTTGCAGCCGGACTGCCCTTCCCTGCTCAGACGGTATGCGGCCCTGGCATATGCCGCAATAACAGATGCAGTGAATTCCGGGTTGGAGTCCAGCTTCAGGCTGTATTCAATCACATGTCCGTTCTCGTCATTCCATCCCGTGCTGCCGGTGCGGATAACAAAACCGCCATGGGGAATTCCTGCATGATCACGCATCAGTTCTTCCTGGCTGATAAAGTGCACCGTGGTGTCATAATCAGCAAAGTAGTTCGGCATGGTTACGATGGCTTCCTCGATGGCCTTTAAATCAGCTCCCTCCTCTGCCACCACAAAGCACTCCCTGGTGTGTTTATCCCTGGTGGTAAGCTTTGGCGCTTTTTTGCTTCTCACTGCCGTAAGAGCTGCCTCCACCGGAATAGTGTACTGCCTTGCGTCCTTCACGCCTTTGATTCTGCGGATTGCATCGGAATGGCCCTGGCTGACGCCCTTGCCCCAGAAGGTATAATCACTGCCGCCCGGCAGGATGGCATTGGCATAGAGTCTGTTAAGGGAGAACATGCCCGGATCCCAGCCAACGGATATAATTCCCACATGACCGCTTTCCTTTGCAGCCCTATCCACTGCCTCAAAATGCCGGGGGATATTGGCGTGGGTGTCAAAGCTGTCTATTACATTGAAATGCGCTGCCATTTCCGGGGTCTGTCCGGGAAGGTCCATGGCGCTTCCTCCGCAGAGTATCATCACGTCAATCTGGTCCTTCATGGACAGAACATCCTCTGCCCTGCAAACCTTAGCCCCCTCAGTCAATATGCTGAGGCTGTCAGGATTCCTCCTGGTGAACACTGCTTTCAGCTCCATGTCGGGATTGTGCTTAACGGCACACTCCACACCCCTTCCAAGGTTTCCGTAGCCTAAGATTCCAACTCTGATTGCCATATTTTTATTCTCCTTTGTAACATAATAGTGTGGGTTGTCGGTTTTTGTAAATTATACTACAGCCTTCTTTTCTTGGCAAATCATTTTTTATCACTGCACCTTGACGCAGTGCCAGTTTTTTTGTTACTTTCGCTTTCTCCGTCGGAAGCAGACAGCTGTGCCGCCAATCACCGCAGCAGCGAGGACAGCCCCTGCATACCATTTTAAACCGGATTTCCCGGAATCTTCCCCATCCTGCACTTCCTCCTTTGACGGTTCCTGCTCCGTGTCCGTGACTTCATTTTCTCCCTCCGGCAGCCCTGCTGTATCCTCCACTTCATCTGCCGGCTGGATTTGCGGGTCACTGTCCCTGTTCTTTTCACCCCGGCCGCGGACCTGGGAAGGCGTTGCCTCTTTAAGCATTTCCTCTGCAGTCTGTCCGGCGGCTGCTCCCCCGTCTTTATAACCGGGAGCAGAATACGGAGTATAGGATTCCCGCCTGCGGCCTCCCCTGCCTCTCACCGGCGCCTCCGGTGCGTCAGACTCCTCCTGCGTGCCTGGCTGGGCAGAGGAATTTCCTCCTGATGTAACACCTCCCCCATATCCGCCAGAACTGCTGCCGTAGCTGCCTGTGTATCCTCCTGCATAGCTGTAGCTCCCGCCGTATGAAAAGGTGAGTCCCTGGCCAACGGTCTCCGGTATGGCTATCTTTACCTTGTCCGTCTCACAGCTTCCGCCGGGCCACTCGATGCTGGCCTTCACATAAAAGGAGCTGTCCCCTGACTGGAACCTGTATATGAGATAACCATCCTCCACAATGCTTGTATTCAGCGTGTTTCCGGTCTCCTTCAGGAAATTCTCGTACTCCACTGTCTCCTGCCCGCTCTGTGACGACGCTGCAGTCACTTTGTTCTTTTCCTTTTTCCAGGAATGTCCGCTTTCACTGCGCAGTATGTAAAGAGCGTTGATATCGGAAGGCAGGTTCTTAAATTCCAGCCTGGCAGAACCGCTGCCGTCCGCTCCTAGATTCAAAAGGACCGCCTCTGTCAGCTGGGGCTGTGTGCCGCCATATTCCGGGGTCTGGCTCTCACCGGGAGGAACCGGCTCCGGCGGGTCTATGCGCTCATCGCGGATGTCTGTCTTCTTAAGCCCCACAAAGTCCTTGCCTTCTTCCCATACCAGCATCCCCTGATTTCTCAGGATAATGGCCGGTTCATCCGAAGCATCCCTTTGTATCTGTCCCCGTTTCAGTGTCAGGCATCCTTCCCCCTCAACCGATATCAGGCTTTTTGTTCCCGTTATGAGCAGATTTGGATTATCAATGACAACGCCTGTCTGGGTCAGGTTTTTAGGTGCCAGGATTTTTATGGGTCCCTCAGGTATCCTGATTTCAATGGGGCTGGTACTCGTCTGGCCGTCAGGAAGCCCCAGGGTAAGAGGTTTTGTAATTACCAGATTTTTTGGCAGAACTGCTATGCTGTTTCCCCCCATTAAACGCTGGTCGTACCATTGCTTTAACTGGTCTTCACCTGCAATGTCCACCAGTACCTCCCCTGTCCCCGTGGATGTATCCGCCGTAGGGTCATGTACATCGGCAAAGGCTGTGAAAGCAGTGAGTCCTGCCGCCCCCGGCCCCCCGCACGCAACCGCTGCCGCACACCCCCCGCACAGCAGCCACACCAGGGCAGCCATCCCTGCGGTCATCCTTCCTTTCTTGTTCCTTCTCCTCTTTCCCCCCGTGTCTCTGTCCATTCGTTTCATCCTTTAAATTCCTTTCACACCGTATCACAAAGGGAGCAGCTCATCCTCCAGCAAAATTCCAATCCTGCCGTTGGAAGACAGTATATCCGATGGTCCGGATACATCCACCGCTCTGCCGGCAAAGGTTGTCACCCTTCCCCCTGCCTCTTCAATCAGCAGCATACCTGCCGCAAAATCCCAGGGATTCAGACAACGCTCGAAATATGCATCCAGCCTTCCGCAGGCAACATAGGCCAGATCCACTGCCGCGGAACCGGTGCGCCTGATATCAGAGCACTTGAGGAATACACGCTTGATATCCTCAAAATTCCTGTCTGCCAGATCATGGTTATAAGGGCTGGTTCCAATGGAAATCAGGCTCTGCCCCAAATCCTTGACAGAGCTGACATGGATGGGGTTCCCGTTGAGAAACGCTCCCTTGCCCCGCTGTGCCAGAAACAGCTCATCCTCATAGGGCTGATATATAAGTCCCAGCTCCATCTGTCCCCTGTCACACAGAGCCAGCGAAAGGGCGCTGCACCTGAAATCATGAATCAGGTTGGTAGTCCCGTCCACCGGGTCAAGTATCCATACTGCCCCAGAAAAATCAATGTCCCTGTTATCTTTTTCCTCCCCCATGAACTGTACCTGGGGATACATGTCAAAAAGTCCGCTGCGCATCCGCTCCTGGACCAGGAAATCAACCTGAGTCACAAAATCCGCTGCCCCTTTTACCGTTATCCTGGACGCCCTCTCATGGTCCATAAAAAGGGGCCTCACCGATTTTACCAGCTCAATGACCCTTTCTGCGTTTATCTCCATATGTTTTACCTCCTGCAGCCCCATAATCCGGGACATATTGCATTTAATCGCCTGTCACAGAAGGATTATACCACAGAAACAGCTTTTATGACATATCTTCATAATCCATCAATGGCCAATCCCGCTCAATATAAAACATATCATCCATCAGCAGCCAGTTGGCCCTGAAAAACCGCATCAGCTGCCAATACCCGGCCCCATACAGATTAAATTCCTTGATAAGGTCAAACTTTGCCCTGATGCTCCTTGCATCCTCATACCATACCTCATGCTGGATACCATACTGCCAGTACCGGAAATAAGGAGACATGGCAGTTTCATCAAACCGGATATCCACTCCAAAATCAACTGCCAGCTTCACTGCCTCCAGGGTGCCCAGTGACCTGGCTCTGGTTACTCCCCTTTCAAAAGGAAGGGGCCAGTCATAGCCGTAGTTAGGAATTCCCAGAATGATTTTCTCAGGAGGAATCTCGCTCACCGCATATTCCACAACCTTCCTCACCATATTGATGGGGGCCACGGCCATAGGAGGTCCCTGGCTGTATCCCCACTCGTAGGTCATCAGCATAACATGGTTAGCCGCCTCCCCCAGCAGCCGGTAATCAATGCCCTCATAGAGAAGCCCCCTCTGCTGGGCCGACGTCTTAGGCGCGAGGGCCACCGTAACCGTATAACCGAAAATGTTGAGGACCTGGGTGGCACGGCGCACAAAATCAGCATACTCCACCCGGTCTTCCGCCAGCACATATTCAAAATCAATGTCCAGGCCCTCGTATCCCTTTTCCTGCATCGTGCGTCCCAGCTCCCATATAAGGCGCTGCTGGTTTTCCTGGCTTCTCACCAGGGCTGATACCAGATTATTGTTAAAACGCCCGTCCTCTCCCAGGGGCGTCAGGGTAAGCACCGGGCGGACACCCCACTGCAGAGCCCTTTCTATCATCCACGCGTCATCCGCCATGGGAAGAACCAGATTCCCATCCTCAGTAAAACCATAGGAAAATACATTGATGGCGCTCAGATAAGGCAGAGTATCCTCCAGTACCCCGCTGTCAATAAAGGGATATGCATAACCGCTGGAAAACAGGGGCCTTCGTCCCTCCCCGATCTCCCCGTCAGAGATATAAAGAGCCTGGCCAACGGCCAGGCGGTATGGATATTCTATCTGATTTGCCCAAACAAGGGTCTCAACGGGAATCCCCTGGGATTCTGCGATGGAGTCAACACTGTCTCCCTGTTTCACTACATATATTTTCATGCATTTCATTCCTCAGCCTGAATTTATACAATATATGCAGCACTGCCGGTCTTTAATCCACCAGTCTCCTGGCCATCCACTTCCCGCTTCTTACGCGCAGGAAGGAGAACAATGCTCCCACAGCCCATCCTGTAGGTATGGACCACCATATGGCGCTGGCTCCGATGAAATGCGCCAGCAGGTAGGCAATGGCCACGCGGGAGAACAGGTTCACCACTGAGCTGAGCATAAACGCCCCCATGTCGCCGGCTCCCCGCAGCAGACCATTGCTTACGAACAGGGCTCCCATCAATATGTAAAATACAGATACGGTTTTCATATAGCTGAGCCCGTAGCTCATGGCGCTGCCCTCAGCCCCCTGTTTCAGGAAAAGTCCCAGAAGCTGCGGACCGAACAGGAAAATGATGCTGGTAATAATAAGAGAGAATACCACCACCATAAACATGCTGGCCTTATACCCCTGCTTCACACGGTCCATTTTTCTGGCTCCGATGTTCTGGGCCGCGTAGCTGGACATGGCGTTGGAAAAGTTCATGTTGGGCATCATTGCCAGGGTATCAATCTTAGTGGCAGCCGTATAACCGGCCACAAACACCTTCCCATAAGAATTTACAAGCCCCTGCATCAGCATCATGCTGATGGAGACAATGGACTGCTGGAGCATGGAGGGCACGCCCACTTTGGCAATACGCTCAGCCGAGGACATATCAAAAAAAGTAAATGACTTTCCTTTGGCCGCCTCCTCATTTTCCATTTTTCTCAGGCGGGCTATCAATACAAAAAAGGAAAAAACAGCGCACATGCCCTGGGCTATAAGAGTTGCCCAGGCCACACCCGCCACACCCATGTTGAATTGAATGACAAACAGCAGGTCCAGGACAATATTGGTCAGGGCCGACACCATAAGGAACTTAAGAGGCGTCTGGCTGTCTCCCAGTGCATTGTAGATACCGTTCAGCGAATTATACAAAAACAGGAAAACGGCTCCCCCGAAATATATCCTCAGGTAGGCAAGGGAGTCAGCCATAATGTCCGGGTCTGTTCCCAAAAGGGTCAGCAGAGGTCCCGCGATGATTTCCCCGATTCCCATAATAATAAGTCCAATCACTCCCAGGGATATGAGGGCCGTGGAAACAGTTATCTTCATTTCAAGTATCTTACCTGCCCCGAAAAACTGGGAAATAACCACGGTACAGCCCATGGACAGCCCCGCCGCAATGGCAACGGACAAAAAGACCACGGGAAAGGATGAACCAACGGCTGCCAGGGCATCCTCCCCCACAAAACGCCCCACCACCATGGAGTCCACCATGTTGTAGAGCTGCTGGAACAGATTACCCACGACCATGGGCATTGCAAAGAAAAACAGCAATTTAAGAGGTTTTCCCTCAGTCAGATTATTTACCATATGTACATTCTCCTACTCTGTGTTTATATTCAATTGCATTTTCAGCAATCCGCCGCAGATAATCCTGCTGCTGCCCGCGCTCTTCCTCTGTGAATCCCGCAAAACAAATCTCGTCCCACCTGCCTGATATGCGGTGTATTTCTTCCAGAACCTGATTCCCCCTGACAGTAAGACTTACAAACTTCTGCCTTTTATTCTTCTCGTTGATGAGACGCCGCACCAGTCCCTTTTCCTCAAGCTCAGACAGATTTCTGGCAATCCTTCCCTTGTCCAGGTCAAAATGGGCGCCGATGTCCTCCTGGGTACACTGGTTGTCCTGAAGAAACATAATGATTTTCCCCTCCAGAGGCTGCAGTCCAAACTGCTCTAACTCCCTCCGGATAAACCAAAGCTCACAACGCCGGTATATTCCCGTATACTGATTCATTCTGCTCTCCCTGTTATTTCTATTGTATAATGCAACTGTTGTATCAGTCAACCATTATACACAGCATCCGCCAATTTGTCAACCCGCGGTTCATCCCCCTGCAAAGTGAAACACATTTTAATAAAAATAAAATATTTCTTCCCGCCTGATTATGGTATGATACATCATAACAGCAGCCCCATACCAGAAAGGAATGAAAATCATGATAAGACCTCTGAAAAAAAGCCCGCGCCAGATGGAATGGAAGGCGTTAGAAAAAAAGGAGGGGCGTTTTATAACCGCAGCCCGGCATCAAAAGGAGCCTCTGCTGAACCGGAAGCTGGAGCGTTTTGTCCCGGAAAAACTGGAGGATACCCTGAACCTGGCATTTTATAAGGCATTTGAGCTGATATTCAACCGAGGAACATCCATCATAGAAAAAACATACCGGAAGGAGGATATGGAAAATACCTATAAAGTCAATGCTTACGCCGCAGGGCTGAAGGAAAGCAGAAAGACTATGAAGGCATTTTCCAGGGAAGCCGGTAAGAATAAGGTCAGGAACCTGGCCGCAGCCGGTGCCGGCGGAATCGGCCTGGGAGCTTTGGGCATCGGACTTCCCGACATACCGCTGTTTACCGGCATGGTCCTGAAAAGCATCTATGAAACAGCCATAAGCTACGGATTCTCTTACGATACGGCTGAGGAACAATGTTATATATTAAAGCTGATTTCCACTGCCCTGTCCAGAGGTGATGCGGCTGAATCCGGCAACCGGAGTCTGGACGCCATGGGACGCTTAATCCGCACCGGGACGCCTCTGTCTGAAACGGCCCTGTCTGGAACACCTCTGTCCGGAACACCTCTGTCCGGAACGTTCTCCGGCCAGGACGGCCTTGCTGCTCTTCCCGGCGGACCTGAATCCCATGATACAGCCTCTCTTTGCACCAGCCTTATGCAGCAGGCATCCCATGCCCTTTCCTCAGAACTGCTGTACATGAAATTTTTGCAGGGAATCCCCATTGCGGGAATCATAGGTGGAATGTATGACGCTGTTTATCTCAAACGGATCGCTGATTATGCGGATATGAAATATAAGCGCAGATTTCTGGAAAAAAGCAATCCTGATATATAGGACCGCATATAGGGCAGATATAGGTCAATATAGGACAAACTATATGTTTAATTTGCAAATGTCGGACATTTATGGTAAAATATAGGTAAATTTCAGAAGAAAGCGGGGCTATCAATTATGGATAAGGAAGTATTAAGTTTCGTCGTCGAAAAAACTCACGAATTAATGAATGCAGCATCATGCAGCAAAGAGGCAAAGGCATCCGCCCAGACCTGGCTGGATGCGGTTGGAACTGAGAATGAGGCCGCAGCAACAAAAACATACATTGCTGAGCTGGAAGCAGACATCATGCCGGTTGACGGCCTGATTGGCTTTGCAGAATCTGAGATGGGCGCCCAGGTCTTCGGGGCAGACAAGGCCAAGGAAGTGGCAGCCCATGCAAAGGAAATCAAGGCCGCAGGGGCAAAATACTGTGATTGTCCTGCCTGCGCAGCCGCAGAGGCCATTCTTGAAAAGAAGGATGACATTCTTAAATAAGAATAACAGTTCAGACAAGCCGTATATCGGACATATCGTATATCCGATTCGCATAACATCAAAAGAGTATCCCCTGGAAATGGCGGATGCTCTTTTTTCTTTGCAGCGATGCCGGAATTTAACCATTGACTTTCCGACACAAGTGTCGTATATTTAAAACAGACACGAGTGTCGGAAATTGGCAAAATGAAAGGCAGGTGACAAAAGCACGGGCAAAAAAGGAGACAAAACAAAGGCCGCCATACGGAAAGCGGCACTGGCTTTATTTGTTCAGAAGGGATTTAAGGATGTTACAATGAAAGATATCTGTGAGGCGGCAGGTCTTAGCCGCGGCGGATTATATACGCACTACGGGAGTACCGGCCAGGTATTTGCCGACATCATAGAGGAACTTATGTCAGGCCTTGAAAGCCAGGTTGCCGGGAAAATGGAACGGGGCCTGCCGGCGTCCCTCATATTGGACGAATTATTAGAGCGTTACCAGTCCGAGATGCTTGACCGGAGCGGTTCGTTAGGACTTGCTTTTTATGAGTATTACAGCGGCCTGCCGTTAACAGAGGACAATGCCATGCTGAAGCAGTATTACAGTTCAAAGACAATGCTTTGCAGCCTGATTGAATACGGCATTGGCAAAGGCGAGTTCAGGCAGGCCCATGCAGACGCGGTTGCGGATTTGCTGCTGTTCTCTTATCAGGGCGTGCGGATGCTGAGCAGTATCATGCCACTGGACGATGATAATATACCAGAGGGCATGATCCGTGAAATCAGATCTATGTTGGTAAAGTAAAATTCATGCCAGGAGGTGAATACGGATGAAGCTTAAAATTGCAGGAAGCGGCGGTATGTTTCTGATTCCCAACCCTTTTTGTAAATGCCCGGTATGCCAGGAAGCAAGAACCAAACGGGGCCGGTACGAGCGCTTAGGGCCCAGTCTTTATATTGAGGACATCGGAATGCTCATTGACACGCCGGAGGACATTGCAGTCGCCTGTGAAAGGCAGGGTATTTCCAGGATTGATTATCTTTCCATCTCCCACAAGGATCCTGACCATACGCGGGGCATGCGAATCGTGGAGCCGTTGGGTTATGACTGCATTACCGGCAAGGGAACCCCTATACAGTTCATAGCACTTCCAGAGGTTATAGACGATATCAATGCCTGGAACGGCGATGGCCTGTACTACTATCAGAATATTCTGAACTGCATTTCAATCAACAGGACTAACTATGCTAAAATCGGTTCCATAGAATTACACCTGGTAAATAACAAAACCCATCGTGGCAATATGACATTTTATGTTATATCAGACGGCTCCAAAAAAGCTGTTTACGCCTGCTGCGATGTGAAGCCGTTTGTCCCCAATGAATTGTATTATGACACGGATGTTTTAATCATCGGGCTGGTTTCCGACGACGGCATACTTAAAGACGGGTCCTCTCTTGATTCTGCACCGTTCAGAGACGATATGTTCACCTTGGACGAGATGCTGGAGCTGAAGCGCACATACAGGATAAAGCGCATTGTCATTACCCATATTGATGAGTACTGGGGTAAATCCTATGCTTACTACCGGGAATTTGAAAAAAAGCTGGACAATGTATCATTTGCCTATGACGGCATGGAGATTGTCCTATAGCCGCCGCAGGCCGGAACCCTTTATCTGCGTCATGGGTTCCCCCTGGACCACCTTTTTTTAATCTGGACAAAACCCCAGACCAGGAACAGAAAACCGATCAAAACAGACGCTATTATACCGGCGGGGCTCAGTGAAAACTCAGACCCGCTTTTTACAAACGGAGACTGCATCACAGAAAAAACATTGTTGGAGATATGTATCATCATTGTTATTCTTATGTCTCCTGTCAGGGTCAGGAGTGAGCCGAGAACCAGCCCCATACATATTGCACTGACAAACTGCACAGGATTGCGGTGGGAAACAGCGAACAAGAGGGCCGTAATAAACACCGGATACCACCTTCCATATTTTCCGCTGCAGCAGTTAAACAGGATTCCGCGAAATACCAGCTCCTCCAGGACAGGCCCAATCAGGCCCACATACAGGAAATAGGCAGGAGTCCTGGCACTGTTTAAGATTCGGCTCTGTTCCTCAGCCGTCATTTGTCCCAATGTACTCTGTGCAATCTGGGGAAATAGGAAAAAAAGGACGCGGTGTACCATACACAGGCCAATTCCTGTCATGGCTGAAAACAGGACCATCTGCAAGCCGTTCCTGAGCCCTGCCTCTTTTTTTCCTGCCGCATGGGGCAGGTGGGAACGGAAAATCCATATAAAAACCACCTGTGCCCCCGCCTGGGCCGCATACGTAATCCCGGCCAGGAATCCGTACCCTGCCGGAGCAAAGAAAGCCTGAACCAGGCTGATCATTACCTGCGACAGAATCAGCCATGCGGTAAACACCAGAAATACCATAGGAATCACCTCTGCCCTTCAGTCAAATACTCATTTCCCTACTCTTCAAATGTCCCCTTCATAATAACCTCTTTATCCCACACAGCCTTCCTGCCTCCGGCCATAACATGGAGGATATCCATGGAATCATCGTACACCACAAAATCCGCGTCTGCGCCTTCCGCCACAGTCCCCTTGACTCCCGTCAGTCCCAGCACCCTGGCTGGGTTCTTAGTCAGGAGGTTCAGCACCTTTTCCAGGCTGGCTCCCCGCTCGCACACCAGCACCTTCAGCTGTTGGTGAAGGCTTTTGGGGGATGCATAGGTGAGGCCGATGCACTCCATCTTGTCATTGAACCTGGGCGCGCTTCCGTACGCATCGCTGGACATGGTCATGTTAAGCCCCTCCGGGTCCTGCTTAAGGTAGCTCAGAATCTGGTCCGCCGTCTCTTCTAATTCCTCCCTTGTAAGCCCTGCCGTCATATCAATGGTTCCGCCCCGCTTCACAAATTCCAGTCCCTGTTCAAACAGCTCCTGGGTGCGTCCCATATGGGTGGGAAGGAACTTCTGAACCGGCACATCGCTGTTGTCAATCGCATAGAACAGAGGATCCAGCCCGGCCTTTCCGCTTCCCATATGGATAGTGACATAGCCGCAGCACCCGGAGAGCATGCCGGCCCTTCGGGCCTGGGTTGCCAGGGAAATCAGCTGCTCCCCTGTCAGATTGGAGCTTCTGTGGTCGCTCATGGCGATTTTAACTCCCACCATCAGGTCAATTAGAGCTATATCCCGCTCCACGCTCCCTGTGATGGTGGGGGAGGGATATCCGTATGCTCCTGTAAGGATACGGCAGGTGATTCCCTCTTCATTGAAAGCCCTTGCCTTTGCCAGAAGGTTCTCCAGGCTTCTGGTTATACCGTCTGTGCCCAAAAGTCCCACCACCGTGGTAATGCCGTTTCTCACCAGCACGCTGAGGCTCGCCTCCGGCACCCTGGTGGCGGGTCCGCTCTCGCCGCCCCCGCCTGTTATGTGGACATGGATATCCATGTATCCCGGCGTCAGGATGTGCCCGCCCAGGTCCACCTTCTCCACCTCCTCAATCTGGTCGTATTCATCTATATGGTCCGCTATCCTGGCTATGCGGCTTCCTTCTATCAGAATATCCTTTCTTCCCAGATGCTCCGGCGCATATATATCTCCCTGTTTCAATACTTTCATGGATTCATTTCCTCTCTTTCAGCAAAATCATTACAGCACGGCCGTAATATATATGTGCCTATTATATTATTAATATGGAAAAAAAGAAAGTGCCTGTTGACGGTTACAGGCACTTTCATAAAACGCAGGAAGATATCAGTCCAGATGCAGCAAAGCTTCTGCCAGAGCCAATATGGTCAGCGACTGCCCATAGGCCATGGGCGCAATCAATATATTTTTATAGTGGTCCGCATCATATCCCATGCCAGTGCCGCCCGACACATTGAGTACGGTGCCGTCCCTGTCAATGTTGTCCAGAATGGCTTCCACTGCCTTCCAGGCGCAGGCCAAATAGGAATCGTCCAGGATTCCGTAGCGGATTCCCTTGAGAATGCCCGCGGTGATGGCGGCGCTGCCCGACACCTCCTCATAACTGTCCGCATCGGTCAGCACCGTGTGCCACAGGCCGCTTTTGCCCTGAAGTCCCTTAAGGGCCTCAGCCTGGGCTTTATATGTATCCACCACAAACTCCTTTACACCGGCATTCATGGTCCCCCTGAACATGTCGATATAATCCAGTATCCCTAAGGTAAACCAGCTGTTTCCCCTGCACCAGAAGATTCCGCCGAAATTATTCCTTTCATTGAAGGTCCAGCCGTGGTAGAAAAGTCCGGTCTCCTTGTCGCACAGATATTTAATGTGCATCAGCACCTGGTGGACGGACTCGTCAATCCATGCCTGGTTCTGGTACTTCTGCCCCATCCGGTTGAGAAAGAGCACTGTCATGAAAATGGTGTCAATCCACATCTCATTTTCATTGAGCCGCACACCCTGTCGGTCTCCGTTGGCGCTGGTCACATGCTGGAACCCCCCTTCCCTGGTCCTGGGCAGGCAGTTCATGAGCCAGTCCGCCCATTTCAGGCACAGCGTTTCAAATTCCTGGTCGTGATAATACTCGTTAAGCTCTGCCAGGGTGAGAAGGGGCGTGGTGGTATTGATGTTTTTGGAGGGAAGCCCTTCCCTTATGTTATCCTTGAACCACTGGTACAGGAACTCCTTATAATCCTCGTTCTTCCGGGCCTGCATGATTCTTAACAGGCCGTACAGTCCCACGCCCTGGGGCCAGTCCCATTCCCGGATTCCAAAATCCCGTTTGAAAAAGCCAATGGCTTCACCGCCCTCAGCTAACTCCTCCCCGTTCTCCGGTCCGCCCAGATTCATGAGCTTTTCAATGACAAGGTCCAGCTTTTCCTGCACTTTCTTTTTATCTGACGTCCTAAGTTTTACACTTCTCATTCTGATTCCCTATCCTCCTACTTTAACAATCCCAGGACACCGGGCAGCCACATGCTGAATCCGGGCACAAAGGTTATGAACATCAATGCCGCCACAATCGCCAGAAAGAACGGAAGCAGCTTTTTCATCACGTCCTCCACCTGCAGTCTGGCAACGCTGCAGCCCACAAAGAGTACATTTCCCACCGGAGGTGTGATGGTACCGATGGACAGATTCATGACAATCATGACGCCGAACTGGATGGGGTCCATTCCCAGGCTCTTTACAATGGGAAGGAAAATAGGCGTGAAGATGAGCAGGGCCGGAGCCATGTCCATGAAGGTTCCCACAATCAGCAGTGTTATATTGATGATTAACAGTATGACAATCCGGTTATCGGAGATTCCTAAAAGCAGGCTGCTGATGGCCTGCGGCAGTCCTGTGAAGGACAGGACAAAGGACAGCACAGAGGACGCGCCGATAATCAGCATGACAATGGTGGTCATAACCGCTGTGTCCACCAGTATCTTGGAGATGTCCTTAATCTGAATGCTCTTATAAACAAATACCGACAAAAGGAAGGCGTACACCACTGCCACGCCTGAAGCCTCGGTGGGTGTGAAATAGCCGGAAAGGATGCCTCCAATGATGATGACAATGAGGAACAGGCTGGGAATGGCCTCCCATATGGTCTTTAAAATGATGGCCGCAGTCATCTTGTCCCGTTTCATCACATATCCGTGCTTTGCGCCGTAGACGCAGGCCACCACCATGCACAGGGCTGCCCACAAAAGTCCCGGCACCCAGCCCGCCATGAGAAGGGCCGCAACAGAGACGCCGCCGCTGGCAGCTGAATATACGATAAAGGAAGCAGTGGGGGGAATCAGCTGGCCCACAGGCGCAGTGGCAATATTCACGGCTGCTGAAAAGCCCTTGTCGTATCCCTGCTCCTCTTCCAGAGGAAGCATGACGCCTCCGATAGCTGTTGCCGCTGCAATGCCTGAACCGGATATGGAACCAAACATGGCATTGCCTGCTATGTTGGTCATGGCCAGGGAACCGGGAACCCTGCCCAGAAACAGCATGGCCAGGTTAATCAGCCGTTTGGCTATGCCACCGCTGCTCATGAGCAGACCTGCCAGCACAAAGAAGGGCACGGCCAAAAGTGTAAAGCTGTCAATGCCGCTGACAATCTTCTGGGCAGAGACAAACATTCCAAATCCGGGTGTCAGGAACATAATGATGGTCAGCAGTGACGCTGAGATAATGCTGAATGATACCGGTACGCTCATGGCCAGCATGAGAAAGAATACCAGGACCAGAACAATGGCTGCCTGAATTTCCATACTATTTTTCCTCCTTTAATTCCTTTGCGAACGTGATGAGACGCTGCAGGCAGTATAACACCATCAGAACGCCGCTTATGGGTACGCAGATATAATATACCTGCATGGGCAGTTCCATGGCCGGTGATATCTGTCCGGCTGAGTTAAGGGTCACCATAACGCCTCCTGCTATCATCACAAAGACGCTGATGAACAGGACCAGGAATTCGATTCCGATTTTTGTCCTGGTCAGGTTCTTTGGCTTAAATGTCCTGGTAATCAGGTTAATGGACAGGTGGCTCTCCTTGCCGTAGGCGTAGGGCACCCCCAGCATGGTAAGCCATATGAGCATGTACCTTAACAGTTCTTCCGTATATTTGCTGGGATTGTGCAGCAGGAAACGGGTGATTACCTGCCAGAAGCACCCCACTACCATAAGCGCCACCAGAATGGCCAGCACGGTTTCCAGAAACCGGTTCAATATTTTCATCATCTTGCTTTCCCCCTTCTTACTCTGCATACTTCTGGATATCGTCATACAGGGCCTTATAGCTCTCGCCCTTTGCACAGAATTTATTATGGATGGGCTGTACTGCCTGTATGAACGCTGTCTTGTCTATGTCTCTGTAAACGTGCACACCGTTGGATTCGGCCTCTTCCATGGCCTGGTCCATCATTCCGTTGTAAAGCTGCTTGAAGTTCTCGTTGGTCTTTTCAAAGCCCTTTACCAGGTAGTCCTGTTGTTCCCTGGTCATGCGGTTCCAGGTCTTGGTGCTGATAATGTAGATGTCCGGGGAGTACTGGTGCTCTGTATATGTATAGGACTTCACCAAATCCTGATGGCCGTCCACGGTAAGGGCCAGCTCCGTATTCTCCGCTCCGTCCACAATTCCCTGCTGCAGTGAAGCGTATGTCTCTCCTGCAGCCATGGGAACCGGGGTTCCTCCCATGGCCTCAATCATATCCATGGAGGTGGTGTTGGGCATGGAACGTATCTTCTTGCCCTTTAATGCAGACGGTTCCACACAGGGCTTGTCTTCCTTCAGATAGAAGTTCCTGGCGCCATTGGCATAGTAGCCTATGGCTATGTAGCCCTCGTCCTCCGTGGACATAAACAGTTCTTTCACCTTCTCCGATTTCTGCATGGCATCGTAATAATGCTGCTGTCCGTTAAAAAGATATGGTACTGCAAATATGGAGTACTCCTCTTTAAACTGCCCCAGAGTGTTGGAGCTGACCTTGGCCATGTCCAGGATTCCCGCCTTCACCATCTCGATGATATCCTTTTCAGTCCCAAGGACGCCGCTGGGATAAATCTGCACCTCCATGTTCATGGATGCATCCTCGGCCACGATATCTGAAATCAGGGCAATGGAATCCGCTATCTCGGATCCGGCCGCCTGGTTGTGGGCCAGCCTGATTACCAGCTTATCGCTGGCCTTTGCACTTGTCACCTGGAAAAAGGTCACACATATTACGGCTATGCTTAAAAGCGCCGCCGCGATACCGATTGTTTTCCTGCAAGATTTCATGTTCTCTCTCCTTTTCATACGTGATTCACGCTGAATTTGCTGCTGTGCTTTTGTTTGACTAGATTGTATCACAGGAAGGAGGCTGTTTCTTATTCCCTGTTGCATTCTTTTTTAATTTTTCAAACTATATTGCTCTCCTCTGTTGACATGTCCGCCTTTATTTATTACAACTATACTATAGAAAGATACATGGGAACAGGAGGATGTGGCCGGTATATGGAAAAAGTGACATTTTACGGAGAGATTGAGGGAATTTCCCTGGAGCAGATGGTCCGGTACGGCAAATTTGACATGCGGGTAAAGCATTTCCATAACCAGTATGAAATTTTTTATATCATTGAAGGGGAACGCCTTTTCTTTTTCAACAACAGGGAATATGTGGCCCGCTCCGGAGACCTGATTCTGGTGGACACCAACCTGATTCACATGACAAAGTCCGTCACGGCAGAGGATACGGGCCACAACCGCGTCATCCTGTATGTCAGCTATGACAGGATGAAAGCCTTTGACGGGCAGTACCCTTCCCTGCAGCTGGTCCGGTTCTTTCATGAACACTACGGGGTCTACCATCTGGACAAGGAACAGCAGGCCCTGTTCCTCAATTTCTACCGCAACCTGCGCATTGCCATGACTGAAAAAGCCCATAATTACAAGGTCGGCATTGATCTTGAGACCCTTACGTGGCTCTTTAAGATAACCTCCTATGTGTCAAAGCAGGAGGGCGCCAGCCCCCACTCCTCAGACCATCCCAAATACCGCACAGCCTACGCCATCGCAGACTATCTCTCCGAAAACTGTGAACAGAACATATCCCTGGAGGAGCTGGCCGCACACTTTTATCTCAGTAAATATTATGTCTGCCGCACCTTTAAGGAGATTACGGGATACACAGTCACTGAGTACACCAACATACACCGCATCCGCAAGGCCAAACGCCTGCTGGAGGAGACAGACATGAGCATCTCGGAGATTGCCCATGAGCTGGGTTATGAAAGCCTGACCTATTTTGAGCGGATGTTCAAGTCCTTCATGACTATTTCCCCGCTCAAATACCGCAAGACCCTGAACACAGTGACCTATACCAATGAACAGACCACGGAATTTGAGGAGGACACAGAGCAGCTTTCCTCCCACCGGCAGCCATAGATTCGCCACAACTTTGTATGATTCCTTCCATGCATCAAAAGAGAGAGCATGCCCCTTAACGGCGGAACGCTCCCTCTTTTCTTTGTCTTTATATTGCCTTCTCAATCTTCCTGATTTTCTTTGTTCTTCCTATTTCTCATACAGGAATTTCTCGGGCAGGTTTACATGGAAATCCGCTGCCAGATTTCTGAAATCCTGGGGTGTAATGGTCTGTAGCTTGTCCGGACGGATGCTCAACACCTTTACCAGGATTTCCGCTGACTTCTCAATGGTATGCATCAGGCCAAAGGTCAAATCAAAGTCCTCGCCCGCGCAGAACAGGCCGTGGTGGGCCCATACGGCTGCGTCGTACTCTTCCATCAGCCTGCTGGTGGCCACTGCAATGTCGCGGCCGCCCGGCACCATCCAGCCAACCACGCCTATGCCGGATGGGAATACCACCGGACATTCCGTGGCCATTTCCCACAGTTCCCTGGTGAATACCTCGTCTGTCAGAGGCAGGACAAAGGTCAGCGCAATGATGTTCGCCGGATGGGCATGGTAAATCACCCTGTATCTCCCCTCTGTTGCCTTCATTTTCACCTCATGGTTCATCAGATGGGTGGGCAGCTCGCTGGTGGGCCTGCCGCCCTCTGCGAGTCCCCAGCAGATACGGTAGTTCTCCCCTGCCTGGTCCACTTCTATAATGCAGCAGTTGGACTCCGGTTCCAGAATCATGTTGCGCATAAACCGGCCGCTTCCCGACACCATGAAATACTCCCCTGCCAGGGCAGGAACACTGGTGCCGATGGGCTGCCATTTCCCGTCATAAGAAAGCTCCTCCTTCACGGACTCCACTTCCTCATGTTTGATGCGGTAGCTTAAGTTGCCGCCGTTCCTCTCATGCCAGTTCTGGTTAAAACCATCGTCACACACACGTATGAAGCCTTTTGCAAAGGCTGTGTCCAATACTCTCATTTTCTAATCCTCACTCTCTATCTCTTGCTGAGATTCACTATCCTGAATTTATGCTGCTGGGATAAACGTCCCCGGCTCCATTAACACATTAACTGCGTTTTAAGAGCACTTCCTTCTCATAGGCCTGGACTTCCTTAAACCACTGCTCCTTCACCGGAACCTGGTTCATCTGGCAGAAATAGTCCCATACATCCCCAAAGGGATACGTTTTAAGCTCTTCCTGCTCCATCATAAGCTCCGTGAACCTGCGCTCCTCCTGAAGCTTTGCAAGCTTCTCATTTGGCATCAGCAGGGCGTATAAAAGGGCCTTCTGCATGTTTCTCATGCCCACCACCCATGCGCAGATGCGGTTGATGCTGGCGTCAAAGAAGTCCAGGGCCAGAAGCACCCTGTCCGGGTCATTTCTGACGATTTCCTTGGCAATCTCCCTTGTCTCGTCGTCAAAGAGCACCACGTGGTCGCTGTCCCAGCGCACGGGGCGGCTTACATGGAGGGCAATCTTGTCTGAAAACAGCAGCATGGAGGATATCTTATCAGATATCATTTCCGTGGGATGGAAATGGCCGCTGTCCAGCAGGCACATAATACCCCTGGAAGCCGCATAGTTCATATAGAACTCATGGGAGCCCACGGTACAGCTCTCCATGCCAATGCCGAACACCTTGGATTCCACTGCGATAAGCACCTTGCTCTTATCGTAATCCATGGCCAAAATCTGGTCCAGGGAGTCCTTAAGCCTGGCCCTGGGGCTCATTCGGTCAGCCGGAATATCCTTGAAGCCGTCCGGAATCCAGATATTCATGGCGCAGGGGCTTCCCAGCTCCTCGGCAAAGTACTGGGATATGCGCACACAGGCCTTACAGTGGTCAATCCAGAATTTTCTGATTTGGGGATCCTCACTGGACAAAGTGGCGTTCTCAGCCTTTGGATGGGAGAACATGGTGGGGTTAAAATCCAGTCCCAGGCCTCTCTCCTTAGCAAATTTCACCCAATCTGCAAAGTGTCTTGGTTCCAGTGCATCTCGGTCTACTTTTTCCCCATCCTGGAAAATGGCGTAGCTGGCATGAAGGTTGATTCTGTGCCTGCCCGGAATCAGGTTAAGCGCCTTGTCAATATCCGCCATAAGCTCCTGGGGATTCCTGGCCTTTCCCGGATAGTTTCCCGTTGCCTGTATGCCGCCTGACAGACTGTCCGCGCCCTCAAAGCCCATAACGTCATCCCCCTGCCAGCAGTGCATGGAAACAGGGATATGATTAAGCCGCTCCACTGCGGCGTCCACGTCAACCCCTAATCCGGCGTAAATTTCTTTTGCTGATTCATATCTTTCCTGTATATTCATGGTTCTCTCCTTTTCATCATTAAATCTTACTTATATACCAGTCATCTGTTAATCCAAATGAAACACCGGTACAAAATCCACACATACCGGACTGTTATCTGCATTCGTTTCCATGATGTCGGCCATATAGTCCCACCATCTGCGGTTTATAGGCGTATCTGCTGATTCAGCCCAGAGCGCCTCATCCTCCACTTCCAGATACCCATAGAGCACATTGGTTTCCCTGTCCAGAAAAATGCTGTAGTTATGACCTCCGTACTGGCGTATCATCTCTTTCATCTCAGGCCACAGCGCATTGTGGCGCTTCTCGTATTCCTCTGCCATTCCCGGATTAAGGAACATTTTAAATCCCTTCCTGACCATGCGGTACCCTCCCTTCGTCAAATCATTTCTCGTAACAGCCTCAACAGTCATCATTTATCAAACCTTCTCAGAAGGTTCATAGGTCTTGATTTCAAATGAGCAAAAAATACTGTCCCTGGCCTCCTTCAGGCTCTTAAACTCCTTCCCCTCTATCATCTGCACAGCCAGATTGCCGATGGCCGTGGCCTCCGTGGGTCCCGCGTAAACGGTCTTTCCTGTGGCCTCCGCCGTCAGGCGGTTTAAGTAGTCCGCATTGGCTCCGCCTCCCACGATATGGATGCAGTCATATCTCACGCCTGTAAGGGCCTCAATTTCCCGGCAGCAGATGCGGTAGCAGTCCGCCAGGCTGTTGTAAATCACAGCAGCCATCTCCCACTTAGTCTCAGGAACCTGCTGTCCGCTCTCCTCACAGTAAGTTTTCACTGCTTTGCACATGCTTTCAGGAGCCAGGAAACGGCTGTCATTGCAGTCCACAATGGAGGAAATGGTTTCGCGGGAAGCCCTCTTACATATCTCGCCAAAGGAATAATCCTCCCCCGATTCCTTCCACTCCTTTTTCACGGACTGAATCATCCACAGCCCCATGATGTTTTTAAGGAAACGGTACCTGTACTCATATCCGCCCTCGTTTGCAAAGTTGGCCTCCATGCTCATCTCCCGGCAGTCAGCGTCCTTAAGCTCTGTCCCCATTAAGGACCAGGTACCGGAGCTGATATAGAGCACATGGTCCCGGTTGGACGGTACGGCGGCCACGGCGGAGCCAGTGTCGTGGGTGGCCGGAAGCACCACCCGGCAATCCAGTCCGGTCTCCTTTTGCACATCCTCACTGAGCCTTCCCACCACGGTTCCCGGCATGGACAGCCCGCCAAAAAGCTTCTGCGGATATCCCAGAGCCTCAATCAGTTCCCTGTCCCAGGTACGTTCAGAGGGATTGACCAGCTGAGTGGTGGTGGCATTGGTATACTCCTGTTTCTGTACCCCGGTCAGCAGGAAGTTTAAGTAATCCGGTATCATAAGAAAGCTTTCTGCCTGTGAAAGGATATCCGGCTGTTTTTCCTTCACAGCCATCAGCTGGTAAACCGTGTTGAAAATCTGTTTCTGGATACCGGTCCTCCGGTACAGTTCCTCCCTGGAAATCCGCTCATACACCTTTAAATCCATTCCCTCGGTGCGCCTGTCCCTGTAGCCGGCAGTCTTGCCCAGCACATGTCCCTGTTTGTCCAGAAGTACAAAGTCCACAGCCCAGGTGTCAATCCCCATGCTTTCCGGGTTGATACCCAGTTTTTTACATTCTCTCATTCCGGCCTTAATTTCCTCAAAAAGCCCAACGAGATTCCAGCACAGGGTCCCGTCCACCATTTCCATCCCATTGGAAAAACGGTAGATTTCCCGCAGATTCATCTTCCCATTCTCCATCCACCCCAGGATATGGCGGCCGCTGGAGGCCCCTATATCCACTGCAAGATAATAACGGTTCACTGTCACACCTCCTAGTTATGAGCACTTGGCGGCCGTCTTTGGGCCGCTTACGTGCGATACATGTCACTGGCACTTAGCGAGGTCTTTTACGTACCTAGTGCAGTGGCTCGTTATGAGCACTTGGCGTCTGTCTTTAGACGCTTACGTGCGATACATGTCACTGGCACTTAGCGAGGTCTTTTACGAGCTTAGTGCAGTGGCTCATTGCTTTCATGATATACCATATAAAACAAAAAAATAAGAACGGCATTTATGAAAAAATGCGTCCTTATTTGCACATAAGCAGAATTTGAAACTGAGGGGCATTCCACGCCCGGAACATTCTATCCGTTCTTCCTGTACTCCTTGGGAGACATACCGTAATAGGTCCTGAATATTCTGTAAAAGTAGCTGGTATTGTCATACCCCACAGCAAAGCTCACGTCCGCCACCGGCATGCGCGTGCTGTGCAGGAGAAACGCGGCCTGGTTCAGCCGTTTAATCTGCAGTAATTCCTTGTAATTGCGGCCCAGCAGGCGGTTGATGGCACGGCTGAGCCAGTACACATCATATCCCATCAAAGCTGCCAGCTCTGTCAGGCTTCCCTCCCGGTAATGCTCGTCTATGTAGCGCAGCACCTGAAGGGTAAGCTGCTGCTCAAAGGATTGTTCGCTGTCGCGGTTTACCCGGATCCGCCCCGTATAATGCATAAGATGCCGCAGCAGCAGACCCATGGTAGTCTGGTTCATGGCCTGCATTCCTTCCCGCTCATGCATAAGGGACCACACCAGGTTTTCCACCAGGTTCTGGACCGGCAGCACATCCGCAATCTGGAAATGAAGATAGCGTCCGTACCTGGTATCGTCGCAGAGGCATCCCACAATAAAATCCCGCAGCAGATTCTCCTCCTCCCCCATCATGCGGAAGGCCGTATCAAAAAATTCGGGAAGAATGATAAAATTCACCGCAATGTCATCCTGACCCGCAGGCTGGATTTCCTGGACCGCGTGCTGGTTTAAAAACAGCAGTTCCCCTTCCTTAAGCTTCAGTTCCCTGCCATCCACCACATGGGTGGTCTCTCCCCTGCACATATAGATTACCTCCACATAGTTGTGGGTGTGCTCCGGAAAATGCACGAAACGGGTATGGGGCCGGATGGTAATGAGCTGTCCGGCTTCCAGGAGCTTATCGCTGTCAATGACCATGTCCTCACGATCCATATACAGGGTCCTGTCAATATCTGCACTGCCTGCCAGTATCTTCTGTTCTTCTTCTGTAATGACGCTCAGGCTTTGAATCAGCTCCTGGTTCATGTAAATCCCCTTTCTATAATTAAAGAAAACTGACGAAAAGCAATTTCCAGACAAGCAACGGCGCTGTCATTTTATTTACAAAATAGTATAACAAACGGCAGACGCTTTGGAAAGCCTTTCATATACAAAGTTTTCTGCAATATGCTCAAAAACTTTCCTCCCCTGCCATAGGTTCGGAAAGCTTTTATTACAGACAGTCAGGAACAGTTGCAGCGCATATCATAGCGAACCTCTCTGTCCCGGCACGCATCAGCGCCTCCTATATTCTCTAACCTCCATTTACCACATTTACCGGTTTTCCTGCGAGAAAAGCTTTGAGATTACCGGCTGCCATATCCATAATACGCTGTCTGGCTTCTCTGGGTGCCCAGGATATATGCGGCGTAATAATACAGTTCTTCGCTTTCAAAAGCGGATTATCCCCCCTGATTGGTTCCGTATCCACCACATCCAAACCTGCCGCAAATACCTTTCCGCTGTTTAATGCCTCTGCCAGGTCTTGCTGATGAATCAAAGGACCTCTGGAATTGTTGAGTATGATTACGCCGTCTTTCATTTTTTCAATACTTTTCCTGTTAATCATCCGCTCCGTTTCCGGAAAAAGCGGGCAATGCAGGGCAATGACATCTGAATTTCCAAGTAATGTATCAAGGTCCGTATAAGCGGCAATGGCTCTGCCGGCATCGTTGGGATACTGATCATATGCCAATATATTCATGCCAAGAGCCTTGGCTATGGTCCCTGTCTTCTGGCCAATGCGGCCAAATCCGATGATTCCCATGGTCTTTCCGGCCAGTTCAATTAAAGGATAATCCCAAAAACACCAGTCTGCATTTTTCTCCCACCGCCCGCTCTTGACAGCTTGGTCATGATGGCCGATATGATGGCATATCTCCAAAAGCAGGGAAATGGCAAACTGTCCCACAGAATCTGTGCCATATGTAGGTATATTGGAAACAGGAATTCCCTTTTCCCTGGCACATCCTACATCCACCACATTATATCCCGTAGCCAGCAGGCACACAAAAGCGATGGAGGGACAGGCATTAAAAACTGCTCTGTCCAGCGGCACTTTATTTGTATAAACCACCTGTGCATCGCCAATCCGTCTGATGATTTCTTCCTTATCATCCACCGGCGTCCTGTCATACACGGTCAAATCGCCCATAGCACTTATTTCATTCCAGGTAAGATCCCCCGGATTTTCTGTATAGCCATCTAATACCACTATCTTCATCTGTTGCACCCTTTCCTCCTATAATGCGGCCGTCCTGTCAAGCAGGCTGTCCGCCAGATGTTCAAAATACCCCAGCAAAGCGTCCTTTATGCCCGGCCCCCCGATCTCCTTGGCAGCATCCCCCAACCGTCTTAAGTGAGCCACTCTATCGCTATGTATAAAAGGCAGTTTTAAAAGAACATATGACAGATAACCCTCCTGAAGCTTCTTAAGCATCTGCTGCAAATACGGATTATCAAGCAGCTCGCCTATTAGCCAATGGTACTCCAATTCCATCTGCCTGCCCTTGTCCTCGCTGCCTTCCTCCAATATTTTAACCGTTTCATCAATATGAGCCGACAGCACCTGAACAGCCCGTTCATCCAACATTCCAAGCATCTCAGCCTCCACAACGGCCATGATACGAAATGACTCCAACACCTGTATCCTCTTCATCCGGGACACACAGACATGGCGATTACGCATCCTTGTCAGAAAACCTTCCTGTGTAAGTGCCTGCAGCGCCTCTCTCACAGGCATTCTGGATACTCCTAACTTTTCTGCCACGTCTTCCTGGGCCAATTCCTCTCCCGGCTTCAAATCGCCCGAAAGTATCTGTTCCCGTAAAATATGGACCACAAGGTCCTTGGTCTGAATATTCTGGATGCTTTTCATTTAATTCCTCACTTCATAGTTAATTGAGATGTCTCCCCCTCCATATTCTAGCGCCTGTGGCAACCTCTGTCAATCGCCTTGCTTCACCACAAGATTATCTCTGATTACCGTTCCAGTATAGCTGCCACTTCATCTCCCACCTGGGATGTGGTTGAACTTCCCCCCATATCCGGTGTAAGTCTCTTTCCCTCCCACATAATTGTCTCCACTGCATCCAGTATCCTCTGAGCCCATTTATTGTATCCGAAAAACTCCAGCATCTGGCTGGCTGACCATATGGCAGCCAGGGGATCTGCGATATTATGGCCTGCAATATCAGGTGCAGACCCGTGAATCGGTTCAAACATGGAGGGAAATTTATGTTCAGGATTTAAATTAGCTCCTGCCGCCAACCCCAGGCCCCCTGCAATTGCTGCTCCAAGATCGGTGAGTATGTCCCCAAACAGGTTGGAAGTCACCACAACCTCAAAGCGCTTTGGGTCCTTAACCATGAACATGCTGGCAGCGTCAACCAGATATGAATATGTCTTAACATCCGGATACTCCAGTCCCACCTCTTTAAATATCTGATCCCAGAAAACCATGGAATAGTTCAGAGCATTTCCCTTGCTTATGCTTGTCAGTGTCTTCCCCTTTTCCCTCGCCAGATTATAGGCATAGCGGATTACACGTTCACATCCAATTCTGGAAAATACACTATTCTGAATCACTACTTCATTGGTCTTTCCCTTATACAGCCAACTTCCGCTGCCTGCGTATTCTCCCTCGCTGTTCTCCCGCACAAATATCATATTAATGTCTTCACATTTCACATCCTTAAGCGGGCAGGGTGCTCCCCTGAGCAATACCACCGGCCTCAGATTAATATACTGGTCAAAGCTTTTACGTATATTCAAAAGCAGTTCCCACAGAGATATATGGTCCGGTACTCCCGGTGCTCCCACGGCACCCAGATATATGGCATCAAAATCCTTCAGTATCTCAATCCCGTTCTCATCCATCATCCTTCCATGTTTCAGATAATACTCGCATCCCCATGGGAAATGTGTGAACTCAAAGGAAAAGCCTCCATCCAGGCATGCTGTCTTTTTAAGTATTTTAATTCCCTCTTCCAGCACCTCCGGCCCTATTCCGTCTCCTGGTATGACTGCAATTTTATGTACTTTCATGTGAATTCCCCCAACTCCTTCCTCAAATCAGATTCAGGCTCTTTAAAATATAAAGCCCGATTGTCAATGTCACCGCACATCCGCAGGTCGTAATCATAACTGTATTCGAGGTGAGGTCACCGTCATACCCCATATTTTTAGCCATTACAAAAGCTCCAAATGTGGTGGCTGAACCCAGCATGATAAAAATTGCGGTCAGTGCCTCCCTCCTGAATCCTGCCGCTATGGCAGCCGGGATAATGATAAACTCCAATCCGGCCAATTTGATAAAGCTGGCTGACAGTGCCGGACCTATGCTTTTCCCGGCCCGTCCCAGGTCAAAAAGTGCGCCCATTGCCAGCAGTCCCAGTGGTGTGGCCAGCACGGCCACATCGCCGATCACCTTTACCAGGACAGCAGGCCGTGGGATTCCTGATGCCGACCACGCCATGCCGCATATAATTCCCCATAGGATAGGATTATGCAGAATTCCCGCCAAAGTCTTTATCAGAAGCCCCTTGTTAATTCTTCCCCTGCCCGGCCTCATCATTTCCAAAATCACTACTGCCATAATATTATACAGTGGTACGCAGCCGATAATCATTAATGGGGCCATACTTGAATTTCCATATATATTCTGCACAAAAGCTATTCCCAGTAAAGCAGCGCTGCTGCGGTATGATGCCTGTATAAATTCACCCCTTATCTCCTTTTTCTTTAGGAACATGGATGCTGCGGCGGCAATGAGGATACTGGCCGTAGTGGCCATGAAACAAAAACCGATAAATTTCCCGTCCCAGACTTTAAGGAAATCAGCTCCCGAAAGATCCCTCCACAGAACTGCCGGCAAAGAGATGTTAAATACAAAATGGTTTATCCTATCTGCAAAATCACGATTCAGGATACCTGTCATCCTAAACGCCATTCCCAGCAGCACAAGACAGAATATCGGTACGGTGGCATTTAGTGCAAATATAAGATGTTCCATACTACTCTACCTGATATATGGTATCCATCTGTGTTCCATTCCGCCCCATAACTCTGGCTACAATTCTGGAAGTCTTATGTTCAATCCCCCGTGGGATTCCATTCATCTTCTCAGCCATGGCCTTCCAATCATGTATATCCGCCACAGGGATACCTGCTTCGGTAAAACGTTCCAGTAAATCACGGCGGCATGGGTTCACGCATATGCCATACTGGGTCACCAAAACATCCACAGAAGAACCTGGTGTTGATATACAATCCACCTTATCCACAACAATCGACATCCTTGCACGGCTGAGCGGTGCCACGATAATCGTCATCTTAGCACATTCAGCTACATCAGTATGTCCACCCGATCCTCCTATAATATAACCATTTGAATCTGTATGTACATTGACATTGAACTGGGTATCAATCTGGGTCGCACCTAATACTACCACGTCCAGAGACGAGGCAGCTGTACTTTTGGCAGTAGGGCTTGCATATTGACTGGCTGTTATCTCCACATGGTTTCGATTATCTCTGATGGATTCCACGGCTCTCAAATCAAAGCACTGTACATCCTGTATTGCCTCAAAACAGCCGGCCTCCAGCATATCTACAACATAACCTGTAATCCCGCCCAGGCAGTAGCTTCCCTTTATCCCCTGCTTTAACATAATATCCTTCAGGAATCCTGCCACTGCAAGAGAAGCGCCGCCCGCACCTGTCTGGAATGAAAATCCGTTCTTTAACAGGCCAGAGGCTTCTATGGCTTTTGCCGCATAATCTGCAATTTTCAGTGCAATGGGATCCCTTGGCAGTCTGGTGGTTCCTGATACGATTCCTGCCGGATCTCCGATGGCATCCACCTTCACCACATAATCCACATACTCCTCTGAAATAGAGCGCCTGGTCAGCGGGTAAGGCACAAGATAATCCGTGATGATGACCACCTTATCTGCACATGCCGCGTCTGCAAACGCATATCCCAGCGAACCGCAGGCCGACCTGCCGATAGTCCCGGTACAGTTTCCTCTGTCATCCGACGCGGGAGCTCCCAGAAAAGCTATGTCAATATGAGATTGGCCAGATTCAATTGCACTGGGCCTGGACCCATGTGTCCGGAATATAACCGGCGTTTTGAGAACGCCCTGAGAGACAGCCTTTCCTACCGCTGGCCCTATATAATCTGTTTCCAGCGCCGTTACCACGCCATTTTCCATATGTCTTATCAGAGGAGCATGGCTATCGTGGATAGAGCTGGCATTGATTTTCAAATTTTTGAATCCCATGTCTGCGATTTCATCCATCACCATATTCAGGACAAAATCCCCTCCTCTGAAATGATGGTGAAAGGATATGCACATACCATCCCTTAATCCGCACCGTTCAATTGCTTCCCTCAGGTCTGAAACTAATTTACTCAAAATAATTCACCCCCTTTAGCTCAGATGCCGCTTCCAGTACAAGCTTTGCCCTCTGCGCAATGGGAGCATCAATCATCTTTCCCCTCAGAGAGATAGCACCCTTTCCCTGGCGCTTGGCTTCTCTGATGGCCCCAAATACCTCCCTTGCGTAGCGTATCTCCTTGTCACTTGGACTGAAAATACAGTTTACGTCCTCCACATGGCGCGGATTGATAACTGCCTTTCCTGTATATCCCAACCCTTTGGCGAACCTGGCATCCCTCCTGAGCCCCTCCATGTCTTCCACGTCCGTAAACGGGGTATCATATGCCTCAATCCCGGCGGCCCGGGCCGCGCATACCAGGCGGCCCCGGGCATAAAGAATTTCCGCTCCTTCTTTCGTCCGTTCACATCTTAAATCCGCGGTCAAATCCTCCGCTCCCAGATAAAGGGCCTCCATCCGGGGCGATGCAATTGCTATATCATAGGCATGCTCAATCCCCATAGCTGTTTCCAGCAGCGGTATCAGCTTGATTTTTCCCACATCCATTCCGTTCTTCTCTTCTGTTTCAGTAATTTTCTGTTCCAGCTTCCTGATGTAATCCCCGTCACTGACCTTGGTGGGCATGATGGCAGATGGACCAAGCGGCACCATCTCCTCAATATCCTCCTCCCAATAAGGAGTATCCAGAGCATTCATCCGAATAATGATTTCACATCCGCCGAAATCAAGAGAACGCAGAGCCGACTTCACCAGAATCCTGGCTGCATCTTTCTGGTCGGGAGCCACTGCATCTTCCAAATCAAATATAATGCTGTCCGCTCCCAGTAGACCGCCGTTCATAATCATGTTGGGATTATTTCCTGGTAAGAATAGCATTGTACGTCTCATATAGCTTCCTCCTTTGACGCCCTGCGCAGTGCCGTCTCAACCCTGGCCCGGATCGTACAGTCCAGAGCGCCATGGTCGTTGGCCTGAATGGATGCCGCCTCCACTCCCAGCGATTCGGTTACCTCACAGATTGTCTTTATGATATCATCTCCAAACTGCTGGTATACCGTAGATTGAAGTTCTATGTGTATGCCATGCTCTGCCGGTTGAACAACAACCAGAATATCACTGGATTCCAGGGTACCAGCCACAGCATTTTTATGAATTATCATATCTCTCCCCCTTTTTATTGTTTTATCTTATATTGGATACAAAATAATATTCAAAATATAGTTCCATACATCAAGACGTATGGAACTCTTTCTGAATCATCCCGATGACCTGGGCAACTTCTTTTTGTGCATCTGTTGCCAACGGCTGGTTCGGCGGAATCGGATTTCCCACTGAAAATCCCTGAAACTGAAGGCCTGCTTTTACACATGCTGCCAGATTATATTTCTGAAAAACACGGTTCACTTCCCACATGATTTTCTGCAGTCTGAATGCCTCGTCCCAGTGTTTTTTTTCACATAGTTCATACAGCATAACACTCTCTCTTGGAAGCAGGCAGGCAGGGCCCGCCATCCAACCGGCCCCTCCAAGCATCATGACAAATACAGGTACATGGGCAGATGCGCTGAATATCTTCAAATCGTTTCCAACCACGTTGCTCAGTTGAAGAAGTCTCCCGATATTGCCGGACGCATCTTTATAATAATTTATGTTTGATATTTGGGACAGTCTTTTCAAGGTTGGGATCTCAATCTCAAAACCTGTAAACTTAGGATTATTATATACCACCACCTGACAGGACACTGCATCTGCAATGCTTGCGAAATAGTCATAAATCCCGTTCTGGTTTAAAGGGAAGTATACGTTCAGGATTCCCAGGATTCCATCCACCCCCAGCCGTTCAAATTCAGCTGCCTGAAATACCGCATCTCTGTTTGTGGATGCGGCAACTCCGGCAACCACAGGCACTCTCCCGGCAGCGGCTTCTACCACAATTCTGACGATTTCCCTTCTCTGTTCCCAGTCAAGATAAAAGAATTCCCCGGTACTGCCCAAGGGGGTAAGTCCATGGACACCACACCCAACGAGATGCTCCACCAGATTGCGCAGCACCTGTTCCTTTACTTTCCCATATTCATCTACGGGCGATACAAGATATGGGAATATTCCTTTCCACTGTGTAAATACCATGATTCTCCCTGCTCTCCCGCTATTTTATAAAATGTACTTCCCTGCATATTCTCTCGTAAACCTTATCCTTTTTCTCATTGAATTTCACCTTGTTTTGCTCAAAAAGATTCCGTCCATATGTGTCAATGGATACAATGAGAGGGCCGAACTCTTTGACCCGGCATGTCCACAGAGTCTCCGGCATTCCCAAATCCAGCCACTGAGCCTGCTCAATTTCCTCCACGCTGTCAGCTGCCACAACTGCGCAGCCCGCGGGAAATACACAGTGCAGGGCTTTGTATTCCTTACACCCTTCTTCTGTTCCCATGCCCATGCCCCCTTTTCCCACTACCAGGCGCACGCCCGTTTCCCGGATAAATTCCCTCTCAAATTTCTCCATGCGCATGCTGGTGGTTGGCCCAACCGAAACCATCTCATACCGTCCATCCTCCAAAGGACGTATGATTGGACCGGCATGCAGGATGGCCCCGCCTTCCAGGTCCACAGGAAGTTTCCTCCCGCCTTCGATAAGACGTCTGTGGGCAACATCGCGGCAAGTGGTAATATGACCTGAGAGATATATAATATCACCTATATGTATATCTTCCAGATCTTCTGCCTTTATAGGTGTGGTTAATATTTTCTTCGCCATTACAGAGTCACCCCCTTGTGAGATATGATGGTGTATTTCAAATCCTTATCAAATATAATATGTCCCTTCCTGTGGGACCAGCACCCCACATTTACTGCCACGCCTATAGTAGACGGATGTCTGGCCGTATTTTCGATATGTACGCCCATGACAGACATTTTGCCTGATACGCCCTGAGGCCCCAGCCCGATTTCATTGATGCCGTCCTCCAGAAGCTTCTCCAACTTGGCTGCCCTTTCATTTGAATTTTTAGACCCCAGCGTTCTGAACAATGCCTTTTTTGACAGTAACGCAGCCGTTTCCACGGAAGTGGCCACCCCAACGCCCACCAACAGGGGAGGACAGGCATTTAATCCATAGCTTGTCATTACATCCAGCACGAACTTTGTGACTCCTTCGTATCCCTGACCTGGCATCAGTACCATGGCCTTTCCCGGCAGTGAACATCCTCCTCCAGCCATATAAGAATAAATCTCACAGGTATCACACTCCGGAACAATCTCCCAAAATACGGTAGGAGTCCCCTTTCCCACATTCTTACCTGTGTTGTATTCGTCAAACGTCTCCACGCTGTTGTGGCGGAGGGGCGCATCAAAGGTCGCCCTAACAGTTGCTTCCTTAAGTAGTGATTCCACAAAATCAATAAGCGGGAACCTGGTACCACATTTCACCAGATACTGCAGAACTCCTGTATCCTGACAGCAGGGACGGTCCAACTGTGCCGCCAGTTCCTGATTTCTGAACATGGTGTCATATATGGTCTTGGGAAGCTCATCTGTCTCCAGTACCCTGAGTTCCTTCAGCTTTTCCGTCACATCATCGGGCAGTACTTTCCCGCTGTATCCCACGAATTTCGCCATAATATCCGTCATATATTCCACGGCCTCTGTCTTTGTCATCATTTCCATCCCTCCTTTCATGCCTGTTCTACCTTCATATAATCTTTGACACTGTCAATAATCGGAGCCATGCACTCCTCTTTGCGGGAAGCGTAATATTTCTTGTTGTCCACGAACATGTTATTTCCCTCTGTGTCAATGGATACGATGAGAGGACCAAATTCCTTGATTTTCATTACCCACAGACATTCAGGCATCCCCAGTTCCCGCCAGTACACATTTTTTATTTCTTCCACATGGGCTGCCGCCGATACGGCGCAGCCCCCCGGATATACACAGTGAATTGCTCCATACTCTTTACATGCCGCAGAGGTCTTTTCACCCATTCCGCCCTTTCCCACCTGGATTTTCACTCCTGTAAGGCGGATAAAATCCGCCGCGTCCGCCTCCATTCGGATGGAAGAGGTAGGGCCAATGGAAATCATGGTATTCTTCCCCGGTTCTTCCCTTATAATAGGTCCTGCATGCATGACGGCGCCGCCGGCAAAATCATAGGGACAGGTAAGTCCCTCATGAACCACTCGGTGATGTACATCGTCACGCCCTGTGACCAGTTCCCCCGACAGATAGATAATATCCCCAACTCTCAAATCTTTAATATCCTCGGTTGTAACCGGTGTCGTTAAAATCTTTTTCATAGCGTTACCCCCTTATATGTCGGCATCTCATAAGACAAGTCATTGTGGAACCGGATCACGCCCCGACGGTGGGCATAACATGCCACATTCACACCAATGGCAATGGTAGCCGTATGGCGGGCGGATGATTCTATATGCACCTCCATGGCAGCACAATTTCCCCTCAGGCCCTGGGCTCCTATTCCCAGCTTGTTAAGTCCTTCCAGCAAATCCTGCTCCAGCTGTGCTCCCTTTGGATGAGGATGGCTTGTACCAAGAGGCCTCAGATATGCTTTTTTAGACAGGAGGGCTGCATTCTCGGCATTATGTCCCAATCCCACGCCCACAATCAGAGGCGGACATGCATTGATTCCCAAATCAGACACCGCGTCAAATACATACCGGATGATTGCCGCATATCCGTCAGAAGGCTTAAACACCTGCGAACGTCCCGGCAGGCAGCAGCCGCCGCCTGCGAAATACGTTATGATTTCCAGGTCATCATTATCCGGCACAATATCCCAGTTAATCCATGGCATTCTCTCGCCGGTATTGTCGTTGGTATTCCTCTCTTCAAAATAATTCACCGTGTTTTGCCGCAGAGGTGCGCTGTAGGTAGCATTGTGGGTGGCCTCTCTCAGACAGTCCGCTACCATGCCCTGATAGGCGAATCCCGTTCCCATCTTAATATAAAAGTGAAGGAGTCCCGTATCCTGACAGCAGGGCCGGCTAAGCTTACCTGCCATATCCAGGTTTTCAAAATACGCGTTGTAGATAACCTTCTGGATATCGCTGTCTTCTTTCTCTCCGCACTCCTTTAATTTTGCGTACACATCATCAGGAAGCCGCTTGCTGCTCATTCCAATGAATTTCTCCATGATGTCCGTGAACCTTTGTTTTGCATCTTCGTGTGTCATAATTCTATACCTCGCTCTGTTTTATCCTAATAAGTTAACCAGGGTCATACTGATTGGCTCTATATATGTGATTGCCAGCAGAGATATAATCAGTGCAATCAGATAGGGCATAATAGCCTTTACCAACGCTTCAAATTTAATGTCCGCGATATTACATGCCACGTACAGACAGTTGCCTACCGGAGGTGTAATCATGCCGATTGCCATATTCACTATGAATACGATTCCCACCATATACGGACTCACCCCCACGCTGGTCAGAACCGGAAGGAGAATCGGTGTCAAAAGGGCGATTGCTGCTGATGAATTGAGGAAACACCCGGCAATCAGGACCACGATATTAAACAGGAACAGCAGAACGTATTTATTTGTAGTAAAGGACAGGAGGGATGACGCTATGACCTGGGGTATCCTTGCCATAGTTAGTACATACCCAAAAGTGGATACCGTGGCCATAATCAGCATGATAACCGAGGCCGCCACGGCTGAATTACACACCACTTTTGGTATATCCCGCCACTTAAGTTCCTTATATACAAATAATCCTACCACCATCCCATATACGGCTGCCACGGCTCCTGCCTCTGTGGGAGTAAATATGCCGCTGTATATTCCTCCCAGAATAATGACAGGCATGATAAGGGCCCACATGCTGTCCAGGCATATATGCAGAACCTCTTTAGGGCTTTTCTTTTCCTTTATTACAGGAACATTATGCTTCTTCGCATACAGGTAAGCTACCACCATCATTGTCAGTCCCATCAGAAGGCCCGGTCCCACGCCGGCCAGAAACAGTGTGCTCACTGATGTGTTGGCCAGAACACAGTATGTAACCATGGGAATGCTGGGTGGAATTACCTGCCCCACTGTTCCCGCTGCCGCCACAGTAGCCGCTGCAAAGGTCTTTTCATAGCCGCTGTCCTTCATTTCGGGAACCATGATTCCTCCTATGGCAGCTGTGGTAGCCGGACATGAGCCGGATATGGCTGCAAAGAACATAGATGCCCCTATGGCCACCATGGCCAGGCCGCCTGTAATACGGCTGAATAGTAAATTAACAAATGTAACCAGTTTCTTGGATATCCCGCCTTCTCCCATCATGTTTCCTGCCAGGATAAAAAAAGGGATTGCCATAAGCGGAAAGGAGTTGATTCCATTAAACATGGACTGGGCCGTCACGATCAAAGACGAGTTCAGACCTGCCACAATCGCAATCACCGCCGCAAGTCCAAGAGCCACAGCGATGGGAACCCCCAGAAACATAAGTACAAAAAAACTTCCAAACAATAATCCTGTCATGAGGCCTCCTCCCCCCTTTTTTTCTTCAGCACTTCAAAGATATGCAAAAAATAGCTTGCTGCCATTCCAAAACATCCCAGCATCATTCCCAGATAGACAAAAGCCATTGGAATCTTGAGCGCGGGCGATGTCTGGGCACTAAGTTTATCCCATTGGGCACAGCAGTAAAACAGTACCAAGATAAAAAATCCAATGGATATCAGATCACAGAGCACTTTCATACCCGCCTTGATGGATTCCGGAAACAGGTTTTGAATCAGTTCTACCCCTATATGCTGTCCCTTTCTTGCCCCCACATACCCCGCAATGAAGGTCATCCAGATGAACATAAACCTGGCGCCTTCCTCAGACCAGGCAAGGGGGGATTTAAATACATACCTGGCCAGTACCTGAGCAAATATGAAAAGTGTCATTCCTCCCAGTATCAATGCAGAGAACACCTCCATGAACTTATCCACTATATGGATCACTCTGAGCACACAATTGCCCATGAAATCACACTCCTCCTATTTTGTTGCTTCCTGGATTTTCTCTATCAGAGCACCATACTGGTCTTTGAATGTCTCATATACCGGCTGGACAGCTGCCTTGAAATCACTCATATCCTCCACTACGTTCACGTTGACACCTGCATCCTTAATCTGCTGAAGTTCCTGGTCCGCACTGTCTATGGCCAGCTGTCTCTGGTATTCTGCTGCCTCCTGGGCTGCTTCCAATAATGTGGTCTGGTCTTCCTCACTGAAGGAATTAAACTTATCCAGGCTCATGATTAACGGCTCTGCCGTGAAGATATGATGGGTCACAGAATAGTAGTCATTTACCTCGTTATATTTGTTATTAACAAAAATGGCGGACGGATTCTCCTGTCCGTCAACTGTCTTCAGCTGCATGGCTGTAAAAACCTCAGATATGGCCATGGGTGTGGGCACTCCTCCCAGCGTCTCAAATGTCTTTAAGAATACCTGGCTCTCCGGGACACGTATTTTCAGTCCCTTTAAATCCTCAGGTGCGGTTATAGGTTTAACCGAATTGCTGATATCCCTAAAACCGTTGTACATCCAGCACAAAATCTTAAAACCCTTGGCCTCGGCCGCTGCTCTCAGTTCATTACCCACATCTCCGTCCAATACCGAAAATGCCTGGTCCGCATTCTCAAACAGGAAAGGAAGATTCAGAACTCCTATCTCAGGTATAAAGTTCTCAGCAGCCATGGTGGACTCCAGAGCTATATCCAGGGTACCCATCTGCACAAATTCTATTGCCTTTGCACCAGATGCAATCTGGGAAGCAGGGTATACCTCCACTGCAATCCGGCCGCCTGTTTTCTCTGAAACCAGCTCTGCAAACCGTTCGGAACCATATTGGTAGGGATGGGTGGTAGCACCCACATGGTTCAGTGATAATGTAACCTCTGCCTTACCTGCCGACGCTTCTTCCTTCTCCTGTGATTCAGCCGGCGCTGCTGCTTCTGCCTGTTTCGTCCCCTCTGAAGCTGCTGCTGTTGTCTGCGGTGCCGTCTGTCCCCCACATGCTGTCAGACCTGCTGCCATGGCTGCTGCTAAAATCAGACTTACTAAGTGCTTTCCCTTCTTCATTGTTTTTCCTCCTTAGTTATACATTAATAGCCCCATAAACTGGATACACTTTGTAAATATATGTTATATGATATAATGTATCCAATATTTATGTATAAATTATATTAGTATTATGCACAAATGTCAATACCATTTATCGCTTTTATGCAGCAAACCTCACAATTTCCTGTTATTCTTCATACTTAGACAATGTGTCTCTGAGGCTTCGCATCATATGAGCATGCATCTTCTTCCTTGCATCCTGCTTATTTCTCATCTGTATCGCCTTCACAATCTCCTTGTGCTCCCCAAATGATACGAGGGCATTATCCTTAAGGCTGGTATTTCTGGCCAGGGAATTGGATATAAAAAGTGTCTTTAGGATTCCTTCCATCCTTTCATTATCAGCCAGAATCCAGATTGCTTCATGTAAATCATAATTTGCATCAGCGTAATCCTGATAACGCTCCTCCTCTATGACCTGTTCCATCCTTTTTAAATGGCCGAGCAAAACAGTCATGTCCTTTGCATCACAGGCCATGGCAGCTGCCTCGCTTTCCAGTATCGCTCTGGTCACATAGTAATCAGTGACATATTTGCGGTCGATTCCCACCACAACAGCCTCCTTATGAGGCATCAATTGGACCAAACCTTCCCTTTCCAAACTCTGCAGAGCCTCTCTGATTGGAGTGACGGAGACTCCAAGGCGGGCTGACAAATCGCTTAAAACCAGCCTCTCTCCTGCCTTTAGCTCACTTGTAAGTATTGCCTCCCTGAGGGAATTGACCACCTGCTCCCTGGCAGACCACATTTTAATTGGACTAATATTTTTCATATATAATGTATGCAGGTTTCCCTGCATACCTCCTTTCAGCTTCTTTTACGACTCTTTTTATTTTGTATCCATTATCACATGATTATATCAGTTATACGCGGATAACGCAATGCCTTTACTCCCCTCCCCCAGCGGAACCGTATCTGTTTATTTTAAGAAACTCCTCCATCTCCTCCATGGACAAGGGCTTGGAATAATAGTATCCCTGTATCTGTTCCACTCCTATATCCTCAACCAGCTGTCTCTGGCTTTCCGTTTCCACACCCTCGGCAATCACGGTCATTCCCAGGTCCTTGAAGGCATGCACCAGATGCCTTATGGTCAGGGCCGAGGTGGGATTATCTATGGACGCCCATATCAGGCTTTTATCCAGTTTAATGGTTCCAAACGGGATGCGGATCACCGTGGCAATATTGGAGTAGCCTGTCCCAAAATCATCCAGTCCCATTTCAATCCCATGTTTTCTCATCTCCAAGGCAAAATCCGTTACCACCTGCGGGTTCTCTGCCAGCGTACTCTCTGTAAACTCGATTTTAACGGCGGACATAGGCGTACCGTTTCGCTGTATAATCTCCAGCACTTTCCGGGACAAATCCGGCTGGGAAAACTGGATGGCGGAAAAGTTCACATGGATGGCCTCCATGGGCAGTCCTTTTTCAATCAGCTGGTTAATATATTTACAGACTTCATCCAGTATTACATACGTGAGTTCAATAATAAGACCTGTCTCCTCCGCAATGGGTATGAATTCATTTGGATAGACCGGACCTATGGTGGTATGATTCATGCGCATCAGGGACTCCGCATACAGGAACTGCCCTGTTTCCACGGAGTAAATGGGCTGGTAATACATCTCCACGCTGTGATTGGAAAGCTGTGCTTTCAAAATCCTGATGATTTTCTTCCTCCGCTCCAGCTTTTCCAGCATCTCCTGGTCACAATAACAAACCTGTCCATATCTGCCAGTCTTGGCCTGTGATACCGCGTATTCAATATAACTGACCGCTTCCTCCAAAGTCTTCACATACTCCGAGCGCCGTATAATTCCCATCACTACCGGAAGCTTGAACTGGTAATCCTGGTTCTGCCACGGCTGTCTCATCCGGGCCTCTATGTCAAGGACGCACTGCCGGACGCGTTCCCCCCTGTCATTGATAAACAAAAGCGCAAACTCGTCCCCGCTGTACCGGTAGACATTTTCCTTGGGACCCACACTACACAAAAAGGCGCATACCAGCTTTAAAAAAGCATCTCCTCTGTGCTGTCCGCAGATATTATTAATCTGTCTGAAATCACGTATGGAAACCACTAACAGCGTGAAATCCTTATCCGGATACCTTCTCAGAAGAAGGTCCAGCATGTTAAGGAGTTCCTGACGGTTGGGTACATTGGTGAGATAGTCCAGGGATATCTGACGGTTCTGGAGATGCAGGTAAATAATCAGCAATGCACAGGTGGCAGCGGAACCGGACAATATAATATTGGGGTACATCTGCTGGAAAAATATTACAAGAACAGCCAAAACAGGAAATGTGGCCAATATGTGATAAATGTGGCGGTCTATGGAGCGTCTGTTCCTGACCGCAATGACAATGCAACACGCGCAGTACGCATAAAAAATAAGATAGGTTATAAAAATCAGGCTGCCCTGCTCATAGCCCTGATTTGCAGTGATATCAAACAGACATTTTGTGAAAAAATTGGACAGTACCAGCAATGTATAGACAGCCCCCGGAATTCCGCCTAACAGAATCATGCGGTTAAGCTGGGGCCTTTCTTCATATATAACGGAAACCGCATAAAGATAATACACCATCCCCATAAGAGGTGTCAGTATAAAGTATATGGTGGTGATTGCCCATGTGACCCAGACAGGCACAAGGATATAGCCGCTCAGCATAAAGGTGGACAGTATATTGCTCAGCATGGCCGCAAAGGTAACAGTCAGACACTCCTGGAACATCCTGTTTTTCAGACTTGGCAGATGGCTGCCTTTCCTGGCATACACCCATATAATTCCCAGGATAACCAATGATATTGTTTCCGGAGCTATGTTCCATCTCACCCTTATATACCTGCCATTTCCCACCCCTGCCCGCTGTACTAAAACCCCTTTTCAATCTTTTTTCTCAACGTGTACAAGGTGTCATCATTTCTTAATCATATACCAAATTTCTGTTTACATCAATAACCAATATGGGAAATATTTCACCGCAATATTTCACCTCCGCAATTCTTATTCCGCTCCCGCGAAAAGGCGCAAAAAAATTCCCGGCCCACATTGGCGCCGGGAATTTTTAGTCAATACAATTTCAAATATTTCTGCTCTGTATCCTTCCTTCATTGTGCCCTTAAAATTCATAAGGCGGGTTGCCGGAAAAATCAGCAATCACACCGTGGGGATTCTCCAGGTAAAAAACAACAAAAATGGGATTGTCGGCTGTATTATACTGACCTTTCACAATCGGATTAGCCATGCAGGCTTCCTTTACCTCCATATTATCTTCAAAAACCGCCCTGCCGTGGAGACGAAGCCACGCATAAGCGGGATCAGAAACAGATACTTCCACCTCCGGATTAGCCTGCATGTCCTTGTACACATCCTTCTGGTTGTTGGTGCAGAACCACAGCTTTCCATCTTTCTCAAAACAGAACATGAAGGGACGGCACTTTGCTTTCCCATCCCTGCCAACGGTCCCCAGATACTGTACAGGATTTGCCTGTAAAAAATCCACAACTTTATTCATCATAATTCTCATCCTTCCTTTAACTTATTTTTTATACCAGTATTATAAAATGCGTACCGTGCGCCTGCAAGAACGCACTTTTAAGTGGGATAGGCACCTGACAGTGCTATGGTATCTTAAAGATACCATTTGTTTTACAATTATTTTAAGGTATTCTAACATTTTTTGTTGAAAAATCCCAGTAACTCTGTTACAATCCCATTAAGAAGATCTTATCTTAACCAATCATTTAGGAGGGTATTATGGAACAAATGTTATTCTTAGTCCCAGTAGTGGGGCTGCTTGGACTCCTGTTTGCTGTCATTTTAAGACAGCAGGTCGTCAAGGAGGATCCAGGCACTGACAAGATGCGTGAGATTGCTGACGCAATCGCAGAGGGCGCCAATGCATTTCTGGCTTCTGAGTACCGCATACTGGTCGTTTTTGTAGCTGTGTTATTCTTTGTCATCGGTTTCGGAACACGGAACTGGATTACAGCCGGATGTTTCCTTGTGGGAAGCGGATTTTCCACCATGGCCGGTTATCTGGGCATGAACGCCGCCATCCGCGCCAACAGCCGTACCGCTAATGCTGCCCGTACATCCGGCATGCACCGCGCACTGGCCCTTGCATTCTCCGGCGGAAGCGTTATGGGAATGGCCGTGGTAGGCTTAGGCCTGCTGGGCGTAGGCGTTCTCTACATAATTACAAGAGACGTATCCGTTTTATCAGGCTTCAGCCTGGGCGCTTCTTCCATCGCACTTTTTGCCCGTGTGGGCGGAGGCATTTACACCAAGGCAGCTGACGTTGGCGCTGACCTGGTAGGCAAGGTAGAGGCCGGCATCCCAGAGGACGATCCCCGTAACCCAGCTGTTATCGCAGACAACGTAGGCGACAATGTAGGCGATGTGGCCGGTATGGGTGCCGACCTGTTTGAATCCTATGTGGGTTCCCTGATTTCAGCTCTGACACTGGGACTGGTTTTCTATCAGGAAGCAGGCATTGTTTTTCCGCTGGTGCTGTCAGCATGCGGTATCATTGCCGCAATCATAGGCTCCCTGTTAGTCAAGAGCATCGGCAATTCCGATCCGCACAAGGCATTAAAAACAGGCGAGTACAGCGCAACCGCTTTGGTAGTGGTCTGCTCCCTTATCCTCAGCCGCATATTCTTCGGCAATTTCATGGCTGCCTTTACCATCATTACAGGTTTATTGGTAGGCGTGCTGATTGGAGCTGTCACTGAAATATATACATCCGGCGATTACCGTTTTGTCAAAAAAATTGCCAAGCAGTCTGAAACCGGCTCCGCCACCACCATTATCAGCGGCCTTGCAGTGGGAATGCAGTCAACCGCAGTTCCTATCCTGCTGGTGTGTGTGGGTGTTCTGATTTCCAACAAACTTATGGGCCTTTACGGAATTGCCCTGGCAGCCGTAGGCATGCTGTCCACCACCGGAATCACCGTAGCCATTGACGCTTACGGTCCCATCGCTGACAATGCAGGCGGAATCGCCGAAATGGCCGGTCTGGACAAAAACGTCAGGGATATAACTGACAAGCTGGACTCTGTTGGCAATACAACCGCTGCCATCGGCAAAGGTTTTGCCATCGGTTCTGCTGCCCTTACAGCTCTGGCCCTGTTTGTTTCCTATGCTGAGGCAGTAAAGCTCACCACCATTGACATCCTTAACGCGCATGTTATTGTAGGACTTTTCATCGGCGGAATGCTGACATTCCTCTTCTCTGCCATGACCATGGAATCCGTATCCAAGGCCGCCCATCAGATGATTGAGGAGGTACGCCGCCAGTTCAGGGAAAAACCCGGTATTCTCAAGGGAACTGACCGGCCTGACTACGCTTCCTGCGTATCCATTTCCACCAAAGCCGCCCTTCGCGAGATGTTCCTGCCAGGTCTGATGGCAGTGCTGGCGCCTCTGGCAACCGGTCTCATCCTGGGACCATCTGCCCTTGGCGGACTTCTGACCGGCGCTCTGGTAACCGGTGTGTTAATGGCCATCTTCATGTCCAACTCCGGCGGCGCATGGGATAATGCAAAGAAGTACATCGAGGAAGGAAACCACGGCGGCAAAGGCAGTGATTCTCATAAGGCCGCTGTAGTTGGCGATACAGTTGGCGATCCCTTCAAGGATACCTCAGGTCCTTCCATCAACATTCTTATTAAGCTGATGACGATTGTGTCTCTGGTATTTGCTCCTCTGTTCCTGCAGTTTGGAGGATTAATCTAATAATTAATATCACCCTTACAAAAAGGGCTCCGGATGTTCCGGAGTCCCTTTTTTCACAATTTCACAATTTTCTTACCGCTCCTTATACTCTGACGTACTCTCCCTAACAATCAATCTGGGCTGGAACAAAATGCTCTTCTCGGCGCAATTCCCGCTGTTGATACCATCAATCAGCTGTTTCACTGCCTCAACCCCCATCTCATACACAGGCTGTTCCACTGATGTCAGAGGCACATCCAGTATCTCCGAAAAAAAGATATTATCATACCCCACCAGGGATATATCCTCCGGAACCGACTTGCCCAGGCGTTTCAGACGGTTATATACCCCATAGGCACACATATCGTTGAATGCAAATATAGCTGATACATCTTTATCCACCAGGTAATCCGCTCCGTTTATACCGCTCTCCCTGTCATAATTGCCGTGGTATAAAAGGGAGGGTTCAAAATCAATTTCATATTCCGCCAAAGCCTTCTTATACCCCGTAAGACGTGCCATAGAATCCTCCAACACATCCGGTCCTGTAACGCATCCAATCCGTCTGTGCCCCAGCTTCAAAAGATGTTCCGTGGCCATATATCCGCCCAGTTCATGATTCAGGCTCACGAAACAGCACCTGGCTCCTTCCAGAAAACGGTCAATCATGACAAAAGGAATCTTAAGCTTCTCCATCAGACCAATGCTTTCCATCCCCTTCTTTTTACTGCTGTCAAGAGCCATACAGAAAAGGATACCATCTACGCCCTTATCGGCCAGGACCTGTATGTAGGATATATCCCGCGAATGTTTGTCATTGGTATTGCAGAGAATCAAATTCCAGTCCTGTCTGCGGCATTCATCCTCCACTCCTTTAGCCAGATTGGAAAAAAATACATTGCTCACATCTGATATGATTAGCCCTATTGTATTGGTCCTCTTTTTTACCAAACCCACGGCTACCTGATTTGGATGGTAATTCAGCCTATCCGCTGCTTCCAGAATGACATCCTTTGTCTGTTTTGGAATCTTCTTTGCTTTTCCATTTAAAACCAGGGAAATGGTTGTCACCGAAAAACCCGTATATCTTGCGATGTCTTTTATCGTTGTCCTCAATGTTCCATGCCTCATTAATTCTATATTCTTATCTCTGATTATACGATATTTCAATCATTTTCAAAAGACGTAAAAAAGACTTTTTTCATAATATAAACATATTTTGAATATTTTTCCAGCTCTACATACTCGTTGGGTTTATGGCACAGAGACGGTTCTCCTGGTCCTAATAACAGAACCGGCATACTGTGGTTATATTCCGTCAAAATGGACGCATCAGTAAAATAGTTAATGCCTACCCTCTGTGTACTCAGACCCATCTGTTTTAGTACCTCATCAAATTCCGCCACCCATGGGTGGCTTCCTTCTATCTCAATGGCCCTGCGTTGGTTCACCACATTATAATGATATCCTCCCCTGCCCGGACACCTCTTAAAACGCCGCGAGCATACATCCTCCAGCATCTTCACCACATCCTCTGGCTCCATCCCCGGAACGGTACGCACATCCATAAATATTTCAGCTCTGTCAGGTGTCATATTAGGTGCAATGCCACCCTGTATTTTTGTTACCTGCACTGTGGCTGTTCCCAATATACCATGACTGTGTGAACCTATTATTTCTTTAAACTCCCTTGCAATGTCCATGCCATATTCTACTGCATTGATGCCTTCATCCGGATAGGCCCCATGGCTGGTCACTCCGTCCACCGTCAATTCAATCCACATACAGCCTTTTTGAGCCACGCCCGGTTTCAGTCCTGTTGGTTCGCCTATAAGAAGGAGTGACGGCTGCGGCATCCGGTTTTCCTGCAGGATTTTCCTGGCCCCCAGTCCTCCTTTTTCCTCATCACATGTCCCCATAAAACACAGATTCATTCTGGGACTGCAGCCGGCCTTAACCATGGTTCCCAGTACATAGACCATTGCTGCCAGACCGCTCTTCATATCACTGGCACCTCTTCCATAAAAGCGGTTATTCCTCCTGACACACCGTTCAGGAGGTGTGTCCCACTCCTCACGTTTCCCATAGGGAACTGTGTCGAGATGACCGTTTAACACCACTAAATCCTCTGATTCTCCCTTTATGTTGGCAATCACATCCGCATGGCTGTCGTCAATGGGAATCACCTGGCTGTCCACACCGCAGTCTCTCAGGAAATCACAGAGGAACCTGGCCACTGCCCCCTCGTCATCTGCTCCATTTACACTTGGTATTTCCAAAACTGCCTGTAAAAATCCATATTCATCATATTCCTTCATTTGCAATCACCTTTCTTTTATAGAAACAATGAGGCGCCGCAAATATGCGGTGCCTCACACTACACTACTTCGTTGTCAGCCAGTCAGCAATTCCCTGCCAGATTTTATCATAATATTCCCACTCGCAGAACTCAGGCGGAGCCCAGTGAGGCGCGCAGTCTGTAGTGAATACAGCGCTCCTCCCCTTGCCATAGGAACCAAATGCCACCAGCGGATCTCCTTCCACTTCCACCGCCACTACAGCATCTTCCCTTGGAATGGTTCTGTTATAGCCCAGTACCTCCGGCCAGTCCTCCGGTATGCCTGAAAGCGCTTCATGTTCCCTGACCACCTGGGGCTTTACTCCTTCGCAGTGCTCCATACGGTCATCCACGGTCAGCACCTCTACTGGCAACACCTCCTGAACCGCGGTATCATGCCATTTACCCTTTGCGTCCACACCGGAAAAAGTGAGATAACCGCCTACCATGATAAGGCTTCCCCCTTCCAGTACATAATCCCGGATCAACTTTGCCCGGTTAGGCATCTTTTGGCTCCTGGTAAAAGTGGGGACCGGAAGCAGCAGCGTGTTGGCTCCTATATCTGAGAGAATTACACAGTCATACTTCTTAATTTCTTCCATAGTAAATGGAAATTCTTCCGAAGCCAGATGATTCGGCAGAAAATCCACCTGGTATCCCCCCTTCTCAAGAGCTGCTTTCAGCCATTTTTCTCCTGTCTCATATACGGATGTATAAAAACTGTCAAATCCCTTCACATGGGTGGTATAACTCATCCATGATTCTCCCGCAAGTAATACTCGTTTCATTTTCATCTACCCTTCCTTTTTTATTCTCTATTTTTCTCGACCCGGATAACAAACTTATTCATCATATGGTTTAGTATGATAGCCAGAATCAGAATAAGGCCCAGGACTGCCAGCTGCCATACGGAATTAATATTAGCAATCTGTAATCCGGAATTCATCATGGTGATGATGATGACACCAATCAGAACACCGCCCAGATGTCCGCTGCCGCCGGCCACGCTGATACCGCCTAATACAGCCACAGTTATGGCCTGCATCTCCATTCCCGTACCAGCATCCGCCCTGGCCGTCATAAGCCATGAATTATTGATGACAGCACTGATGGCAGCCAGAACGCCGGCCAGTATATATATTCCCATACGAATCCTTACTTCACGGATTCCTGTGAACTTGGCTGCCTCAGGATTTGTCCCCATAAGATAAGCACGCCGTCCAAACTTCATCTTGTAAATCAATATGAATACCAATATGGTGACCGGAATCACCACAAACAGTATCTGATTAGGTATTCCAAATGTACTTTTAAGTGAGAGCCACTCAAAGGATTCCGGAAATCCGCTGATGGGTATTCCGCCGGTCAGATATAATGCCAGCGAGCTGTACACATACTGGGTACCCAGGGTGGCAATCAGCGCCGGCACACCCGCCATGGCTATAAGCACACCGTTGACAGCGCCCAGGGCAGCGCCTGCTGCCAATGAAATCACAATAGCCACCGGTATACTTGCCCCACCCATAACTGCCAGGCCAAATATAACACCTGAAAGGCTCATGGTGGAACCGATGGAGATATCAATACCGTCCTTTCCTCCAACCATTACCAGAGCTTCTCCCAGTGACAGCAGGGTCAGACCTGCTCCGAACTGGGTAATCTGTAATAGATTGCCCAGACTAAGAAAATATGGGCTGATACAGGAGAGGACCACAATCTCCAGTGCCAGAAGCAGAAGAAGGAATTTCGTTCTGCTCTTTGCGATTGAAAATGCTAATTTACTCATGCAGCTTCCCCCTTCCCCTTTAAAAGCCCGTATCTGGATGTCAATGCATCAAACAGTACGGAGATGATGATTAGAAGTCCTATAAAGCAGTTCTCCAGCAGTGAAGGAATTCCAAGAATTACAATACCGTTTTTGAGGAATGCGATGAATAGTACCCCTGCAAGCGTCCCTATGACACTGCCTCTTTTTCCGCCTCCCTTGGAGCCGGTACCGCCGATGGTCACTGCGGCAATACATGCAATGGGAAGATCTGAACCAATAGTCATCTCCACACTCCCCATTCTGGCTATGTAAAGCATAGCTGCTATCGCAACAATGCCACCGGATATACAGTAAGATACCATCTTGACACCTGCGATATTAATGCCGCTCAAATTGGCAGACTGAGGATTGCACCCAGTCGCATAAATATGCCGGCCAAATCTGCGATACATAAGGAAATAATAAAAAACAGCATAGACACCGATGATGAAAAGCAGGAGCACCGGAATTCCCAGTACTCTGGCACGGGTGATAACTCCATAACTGGGATTCAGACCCGTAAGCCATTTGCCTCCCAGCAGTGCAAATATAGCTGCTTTCCAGATATTCATGGTTGCCAGTGTGACAATCATATCCGGTATATTAAACTTTGCCACCAAAAAACCGTTGACCAGGCCCAGTCCAATGCCGATACAGATAGCCACAACCGCAATCAAAAGAATGTTTATATCTGCCTGAAGCATGTATCCTATGACAATGGCGATGACTCCCATGACAGAACCCACCGACAGGTCGATTCCGCCCAACAGCATGACAATGGTCATGCCGATACTGACAATGGCAATCTCTGCATTATTCTGTACCACACGGACCAGATTGGATACAGTCAGAAAATTAGGAGCAAAGATGCCGAACAGAACGATTTCCAGAAACAGGATCAAAAATGTTATATATTCCCTGCGCCCCGGCTTTGGAACGTATTTTTTAAACATATGTTTACCTCCATCCACATAATCTGCGAAGACGATAGCGTGGCCCTTCTGACCTCATCACGCCACACCGCACCAGTCCATTAAAATAGAGGCAATCATCTTGGTGCAGGTTACGAGTTCATCAACTTCCACATACTCGTCCGCCTGATGGGCAAGTCTGGAATCTCCGGGCCCAATATTCATGGTAGGAATACCCACATTGCAGAACCATCCCATATCAGTATGGCAGCAGATGCCTTCTACCTCTGAACCTGGATTTATCTCTCTGGCGCTGTCCCTTACGGTCTGGAAGAATGGCTGGTCATCCAGCGTTTCCCCACAGTCAGCATCTATGAGCCACTCTATTCTGGGAGGATTTTCTCTTAACCACGGATCTGTCATGGCAACTGCCTGGACAAAATCCTCCAGCTCCTTCTTTACCCTGGAGCCCAGTCCGTTCTCATCCTTCTCTGCCGGCAGATACTGAGCGTCAAATACCAATTCCGCATGATTAGCAAATGTAGTGGGGTACTCCCCTGCATTAAACTGGGCAACATGAAGCTGGCATGGAATAGGCAGGTACTTATGTTCCTTGGTCACGGACCACTCCTTGTTGAGCCTCCTGAAATGTTCCAGGTAAAGGGATGCCTTATCAATGGCGTCCACTGCCCCTCCGGTTCTGTAATCTCCCTGTTTCAGTTCAATGTGTCCTGACCTTCCCTCAATGATTAATTTTCCCCAAAGGATTCCTCTGCAAAGAGGCGCAATCTTCAGGTGGGTGGGTTCCGTAATCAGACAGCCGTCTGCCCTGTATCCTTCAGCCACCAGTGCCAGGGTACCCATTCCTCCGGCCTCCTCGTCCACCACGGTTCCTATCATTGCATCGCCCTTCAGCTTTATCCCGCTTCGGCTAATAGCTTTTAGGGCTACCGTCATGGCCGCAATACCACCCTTCATGTCAAGAGCTCCCCTGCCATATATTTTTCCATCCACTATCTCCGCCCCAAAGGAATCATGTACCCATTTATTTCCTCTCTGTACCACATCCATGTGGCCTGAGAGCAGAATGGATCTTCCTCCGCCTTCCCCTTTCAATGTCCCCAGCAGATTTGGCCTGTCTTCAAAGGTATGGTCCGCATAATAACCTGCCTTATCCTTATACGCCACCAGTTTCCCGGCATCCGGGTAGGTAAGCTCCGTGTCCATCCCCATATCTTCCAAATATTCTTTCAGATATGCCTGGGCCTTCCCCTCCTGCATGTACTGCTTATCCTCATCGAAATACGGATTGACGCTTGGTATCCGTATCAGTTCCTGCAGCAGCTTTACAACCTCCCCCTCATTTTCATCTATCCACCGATATACTTTCTCTTTCATTTATTAAACCTCCTCGCTATGAACACTTAAAGACTGGTCTGACAGATTCAGCGCATTTTTCAGAATCTTCTCTTCCGTTACTGTTTCCCTGTCAAACTCGGCCGTGATGGTTCCTTTGTGCAGGGTCAGGATACGGTCGCTTACCCCCATTATTTCAGGCAGGTCTGATGATATTACCAGTATGGCCACACCTTCCGCCGCCAGTTCCATGATATATTTATGTATCTCCGCCTTAGTGGCCACATCAATTCCTCTAGTCGGTTCATCCAATATGAGGACTTTTGGTTTTCTCATAAGCCACCGGCACAGCAGCACCTTCTGCTGGCCTCCTCCGCTCAGGCTGTTGACACTCAGGTCCTGGGAGGGTGTCTTGATGCTGTATTTTTCTATATTATCCTGTACTGCTTTTCTCTCTTCCTTCTTACGGATAAAGCTGAATTTATTAGAGAAGCCGTCCAAAAAAGATACGCTCATATTGTCCCTGATAGGGTGAATATCAAAGAGCCCCTGGGCTCCTCTGTCCTCCGGCACATAAAATATATTCTTTTCTATGGCACCATTAATATCCGTTCCTGTAATATCCTTCCCCTCAAAAATGATGTTTCCTGTTTCGGCCTTTGTCTCCCCGAATATGGCCCTGGCTATCTCAGAGCGGCCCGATCCAACCAAGCCGTACATCCCCAGGATTTCACCGGGTTTCAATGAAAATGTAATATTCTGGTATTGATTCTTATACCCCAGATTTCTGACTTCCAGTATTGTATCGTCTTTAATCTCTCGGGTCTGGTATACGCTCATATTGATTTTACGGCCCGACATGGCCGTGATGATAGATTCTTCGTCTGCTTCCCTGGGAGACAGGGTGCCTGTCAGACAGCCATCCCTGAGTACAATAATATTATCTGAAATTCGCAGTATCTCAGGAATCCTGTGACTGATATACATGATGCTGACCCCTTTGGACTTAAGGTCTGCAATGATTTCAAACAGTTTCTCAGACTCTCCATGGCTCAGTATGGAGGTCGGCTCATCCAGTATCAGAATCTTACACTTCTTATAAATTCCTCTGGCTATCAGAACCAGCTGCTGGTTTCCAATAGACAATTCGCTCATTGTCAGATGAAGAATATTGCCGTTAAGACCCACCAATTTAAGGGCTTCCACTGCCTCCTCGTACATTTTTGTCCACTGAATTGTCTTGTTTAAATTTACCACTTCATTACCCATGAAGATGTTCTCCAAAACAGACATATCCGCAAATATATTGGGTTCCTGATATACAATGGATATTCCCGTCTTGACGGCATCTAATGGAGAATTCAGACTCAGCTTTTTTCCTTCAAAATAAATCTCTCCTTTGTCATTCTTAAGGGCCCCGGCCACAATTTTCATTAAAGTGGATTTACCGGCACCGTTTTCTCCGATTACAGAGAGTATCTCTCCCTTTTTCAATTCAAAGCTAACATTCTGCAGCGCCTTTACACCGCCAAATGACTTGCTGATGGATTCCGCCTTCAGGATGATTTCTTCCGCCAATTATCTCAGCTCCCTTCTAAAAAGCAGGGCACACATCCTCCTTGTGCCGTCTGAATGCGCGCCCTGTCTGATGCCTTACTTAATACGCTCTATATTTTCACTCGCAACGTTAGAAATCAAAGTCATTTACATTATCCTTGTCAATAATAAGAGGCTGGCCTAAAAGAAGAATCTTATTTTCTGCGTCCCATGTAACCGGGTCTGCAATACATTCAATCTGATTAGTCGCCTCAAATTCCTTGCCCTCTGCTGCCATCTTGCCTGCCCATACAGTCAGATATCCTAAATCATATGCATTCCAGAGAACAGACTGCTTCATAACGCCGGATTCGATGAACGGTTTAACTGTAGCTGGTGAACCATAACCAATTACTGCAACCTCTCCTGCCTTGCCTTCCTGTTGTACTGCCTGAGCAACACCTGGTATAGTTGAGGATGCCACTGCAACCAGTCCCTTAAGGTCAGGGTAACGTGTCATCAGCTCCTGGGCCTGCTTTAATGCCTGTTCACTGCTTCCACCCTGTGTATAACGGATGTCCACAATCTCAATGTCAGGATACTTCTCTTCCTGGCGCTGTTTAATATAGTCAATCCAAGTGTTCAGATTAGTTGCCGTGGATTCGCCGGATACAATTCCAACCTTGCCGCTGCCGCCCATCTGCTCTCCAAGACAGTCCATCAAAGTAGTACCCAAGTCCTTATCCAATGCCTGCGCCACATAGAAATCTCTGGTACTGTCAGGAGCATCCGAGTCACTGGTATAAACCTTAATTCCGGCTTCCTGCGCTTTCTTTATGTATGGGTTGGTGGAAGAACTGTCTAACACGGACAATGAAATCGCATTTACCCCCTGCTTAATCAGACTGTCCATAATTTTAACCTGCTCTGCCGCACTTGCCTGAGTTGATCCTGTATACAGGAATTCCACTCCCAGGTCCTCTGCCGCCTTCTTACCGCCGCTCTCCATGGCAGAGAAATAAGGAATACCGATCAACTGGGGAATAAATGCAATCTTCACTTTATCGCCTGTGCCCTCTTCTGTTTTTGCAGCTTCTGTGCTTCCTGCCGGTTCCTCTGCCTTGGTGTCCTCTGCCTTGGCCTCAGCCGCCGTTGTTCCTGTCGGCGCTGACTGCCCTCCGGAGCAGCCGGCCAGGGAACCTGCTGTCATAGCTGCCGCCAATAACAATGCTACATGCTTACTCATTTTTTTCTTCATTTTTCTTCCTCCTTAAAAAAATTGTATTTGGTAAAACGTTTTTCCACGAAAAGTAAAAAAAAATAATATCTCTTATTTTTTCTTTTTGTGTTTAAACTAATAATACTTTATTATGTATATATTGTCAAGTATTGTTTTGGTTTTTTTGTTTTATTTGTGTATTAATTCCATGTTTGCTAATATGTATTTCCTTACCCGTATGCCATATGGCGTAATTCTCTTCAGCAAATAAGAAAAGCGTTTTTCCAAAGATTATTTACTATATATTATTTAATTATCTTTTCATTTTAAAAAATACTCATAAAAGACTGATTATTCCCCCTCCCCATGCACTAACCTGCTGTTTTTATTCAAAAAAGCGAAGGAGGCTTCCGCTCCCGGCGAAAACCTCCCTCAATCTATTACCATCACTCATCAAAAATACTCGCATTTCCCCTGTTCAATATAACCTGAACGCATCCAGGCACATTGTCATCACCTTCTTTTAAAGGGGGCTGTATCCTGCCCCAGCAATCCCTGACACAATCTCATCCGCCAGCCCGTCCAGAGCCTTCACCACCTCGTCTATCTGCTCCGGCTTCATGTTGTCAATATGGAAGCCTCCGGTGCACACCACCACCCGGCCGGTTTCCCTGCACAGTTTCTCCGCCAGCCTCCGGCACAGGGCCTCGTCCTTGTGGCCTGTCAGGTTCAGTATGGAAGATGTAACGCTTATGGTTCCGTTTCCTGTCAGGGACGGCCTTGGCACTGACTGGACCGTACATCCAATATGCGGCTTGTCTCCTCCTTGTACAAAGGCCAGAATATCCTCCCCTAAAAAAGCAGTGCCTGCCTCCATATAAGAACAGGACAGTTCCTTTCGTCCCCTTATAATCCAGTCCATCTGCGGTACTCCTTTCCCTCGATTCCAAACGGCTCCAGCAGCCTGGAAGCAATATGATATATCATCTCCTCCATATTCTCCGGCCTGTGATAAAAGGTCATCATGGGAGGAATTATTCTCACTCCGGGCATCATGGACAGCTCGTACATATTCCTCAGGTGTATGGGGCTTAAGGGGGTCTCCCTGGCTGCCAGGACCAGCGTCCGCTGCTCCTTGATGGTCACATCCGCTGCCCGCAGAATCAGATTTTCAGCATACCCTCCATGGATTCCGGCAATGGTCTTCATGCTGCAGGGCACAATCAGCATCCCTTCCGCGGCAAAGGATCCGCTGGCAGGCCCGGCTCCAATCTCATCCGGGCCCAGGACATGGTCAGCCAGCCCTTCCACCTGCTCCGCAGACAGGTCCGTCTCCTGGCCTAATGTAAGAACAGCACTGTGGCTCATAATGAGATAGGACTCATATTCCGGCTGTTCCCCTATTAACTCCAGACATTTTATCAGGATGGGCAGCCCGCTGGCGCCTGTAGCCCCTACTATAATCCTCTTACCCCCACGGTTGGCACCCGTGCTTCTCATGAAATCTTCCCCTCATTTTTCTGCTTTACCCATTCGGACGGGTCCAATTCCATGAACCTGGCCCGTACAAAGCGGTCCTTCTGGTCAAATGGGACCGTGCAGTCAAAAATAGTCTTACAAGCAATGCCATGGTCTCTTATGCTCGGTGAAAATGCCGGGTCATTGGACGGGTCCAGAGGATGGCATCTCACCCCCGGAATGGTGATGGTATCCAAATCTCCCTGGAACCTTGTGTTCATGGCCCATAGCACATCGTTCATATCAAAACAGTCCACGTCCTCATCTACCAGGAAAATATGCTTCAATTCACTGAAAGCGGAAAAGGCCAGAAGGGCAGCCTGTCTCTGCCTGCCTTCATCACTGGCAACAGACTTCTTAAACTGAAGCACCGCCATGTATTTTCCGCCTCCGGCAGAACAGCAGTATACATTCTGAAGCCGGCCCGGCATGGCTTTTTCCACCATACCGTATATGCTGGCCTCTGTGGGGATTCCTGCCATGGACACGTGTTCCTCGCTGGGCCCGATGCAGGTCTGCATAATGGGATGCACCCTGTGGGTGACCGCTTTGACCTTGATGAGCCAGCACTGGTCGCTGGCCGGCCCTGTATATCCGGGAAATTCCGGCATGGCAAAGCCTGTATGGGTGTTCTGGTCCTCCTTGACTCTAACGTTGGGAACCACCTCTCCCTCAATGACGTACTCCGCATTGGCTATGGCCAGTTCATCCACGGTCAGGCACCGGCACAGTTTTACCGGCTCTCCCCGAAGCGCACCTGCCACCGACAGCTCGTCATACCCCAATGGCGTGGTGGGCGGTTCAAAGCAGGAACCAATCTCAATGGCCGGATCCACTCCGATGCTGATGGAGATGGGAAGCCTGCGGCCCAGCTGCTCCGCCCTCTCCGCCATGGCTCCGATATGTCTGGCACCTGGCGTAAAGAAAATGGACAGCTCATCCCTGCCCTGGATACAGAGCCTGTGGATAGTCACATCATGGGCCCCTGTATCCGGATGGGCGGCATAGCACATGCCCAGAGTAATATATGGGCCGGCGTCATAAGGCGTGTTAGTTGGCGCAGGAACCAGCTTATACAGGTCAAAATCCGGCTCATCAGCCCTGTGCACCACCTGCTGGCAGACCGGTTCCCCCTGGCACATCACAGGTAAAACCGGCTTCTCCACACTGCGGCAGAGCATCTTTCCCAGCTCCTCCGGCTTACAGTCCAAAAGGGCAGCCACACGCTTCCTGCTGGCCAGCACGCCGATGGCAACACTGGCATCGGGATGTCCCTTCACATTGTGAAAAATCATGGCCGGGCCTTCCTTGGTAGGCCGCTTTACCGTACCTCCCGCTCCCACATACCGGTACACCCCGGATAATTGCGCCATTGGCTCAACCTCCACGTCTGTTTCCAGCAGCTGCCCCGGCAGCTCTGCCAATAATTCCAGCGCACTTCTCAAATCCCTGACCTTCTTTGCCATATCATAATCTCCTGTCCGGCGTTTCTTACCATACGCCTGTTATCATTTCTTTTCTCATTGACGGATGTTTCATGCATCGTGCTTCTGTCACACAGCTTTTATCACACGGCTTATACCTCACATCTTCTATCTCACATCTTAACGGATAAGGACTGGAGAATCAATTCATCTTATGGTATAATTGTTTCCAAATTGGAATGTATTCACAAAGCAAACCGGAACATATAAAGAACAGGCATGAATCTGAATATGCCCTCTCATATGTCCCAGAAAGAAACGGATGACAGATATGACCTTTGAACAACTGGATTATTTTATTGCGGCCGTTCAATGCGACACCTTTTTGGACGCCGCGGAGACACTTCACATCAGCCAGTCCGCCCTGTCCAAACAATTCATGAAGCTGGAAAAGGAACTGGATATCCAGCTGTGGGACAGAAGCCGGCGCTCCGCCGTCCTGACAGAGGCAGGGCACATGTTCTACGAGGAAGCCCTGAACCTGTCCAAAGAATACCGCAGAACCCTCTTTCGAATCAGCGAATTCAAGGAAAAAGCAGGCCAGAGGCTGTCCATCGGCACCCTCCCCATCTTGTCCCAGTACCATCTCACAGCCATGCTGAAGGATTTTGCAGACAGCCATCCCCTCATCCATGTTTTTCTGGAGGAAGTTGAGGAACACGACCTGCTGCAGGGATTTTCCAACAACGCCTATGACCTCATCATCACCCGCAGCAACATGCTGGACAGTAAAACCCATACCTTCCTTCCATTGGCAGAAGACAGGCTGGTTGCAATCCTGCCTGAAAACCACAGACTGGCAGACAGATCCTGCATCTCCCTGAACGACATTGCCGGAGAGGGCTTCATACTGATGCACAGCTATACATCTATCTACCATTTCTGCATGGACCTGTTCCAGAAGGCTGGTATCCGCCTCCATCTGCTGCGCACAGCCCGCATGGAATCCATTATCAGCGCTGTGGCTGTCCATGAAGGCATCAGCCTGCTGCCGGAGGAAAATTTCAGGCTGTTCCAATATAAAGACATTGTCTCTGTTCCCATAGATCCCGCCGGCAAACTGTCCATCGGCATAGCCGGAAAAAAGCAGGGACAGGTTTCATCTGCCATGGCCGAATTTCTCCGCTATGCAAAAGGTTATACGCGCTGAACCTGCTCCGGCACCACGGCCCACATACGGACAGGAAGTCCTGTGGCTCCCTCAATAGGAGGGAACACTGCAAACACAATGGCTCCGGCCGCTGGCACCTGGTCCAGATTGCACATGACTTCCACCTGCAGCTTTCCCTTGTCCAGCAGATAGCGCTCACAGGCCAGGTCTCCTGACCGGGCTGCCAGTACCGATGCATCCGTATCCAGCGTTTCGTGTCCGTTGGCAGCCGCGTTCCGCACCTCGTAGATGTATCTCAGTGCCTCCATGGACCACCCTGGAAAATGCTCCCCGCCCTCCTGGTCAAAATTTGAAATAGCGTCCATATCCGGCCACCGCCTGCTCCAACCGGTATAAAGGGCCACAAAAGCCCCATCCGGAATATCCCCGTACGCGGCCTCAAACTCCCTGATGTCCTCAACGGTCACAGCATATTCCACATCTTCTTTCACCTTTTCAGAGATATCAATGACCACCAGGGGAAAGACCATGTCCTTGACGCCGTACTGCTCCGACAATGCCTCCCCCTTGATAAAATGTCCCGGAAAATCAATATGCGTGCCGAACTGCCCCGGAAATTTGAAGGTCTGAATCAGACATTCCAGTTCATTTCCCCAGTCATATACGGTTTTTGAAAGTTCCACAGCCCCCTCCGGAATTCCTCCCCAGTACGGGCTGTCGTTGTTGAGCGGGTGGGACAGCTCGACCCAGCGGCACCTCTTAAGCCTCTTTAAATCTTCCCATAATTCATACATATTCCGGTTCCTCCTGTCGTATTTTTGCTTCTTTTGTTAAATTCTAATGACTCCATTATAGCGTGTACGCTGGGTCATTACAAGAAAAATACGCCCACCTTTTATATCACCTTTAATATCATCCCGGAAGCACCGCATTCCTGTCCCCGGTTATACCGCAATCCTTCAGAGATATCTTTATATTGGTAAACGGCAGCGGGATACGGTAATGGTCCCACCGCCAGTTCAGGCAAACAGCCCTGGAATACCCGGCCCGGACTTCGATGAAATTCTTCTTTCCCTTTTCAGCCAGGTAAAATCCCAGGGTTTTCGGAACCCTTCTTGGCCCCAGAGGTCCGTCCATAGCCGCTGCCAGAGTCTTTCCGGGACACCCTGCCTCCTCGATCAGATTTCTCAGAAAATCCCGGCTCCTGCAGCCGTCCGGAACCCTTATGGCCTTTCCATTACAGCGTTTGATTATATTTTCAATGTAATCCCCGCGCCCGTCTGAGGTCACTATGACCGCTATGTCACGTCCCTCCGACAGTCTCCTGAGCAGCAGGTTCATCAAGAAGCTGTCCTCATGCCAGAAACCAATGACAGCGCCCCTGTCAGGCATATCTTTGGTCCATATATCGGGCATCTCCACTTCCAGCCGCACCGTCTTCTCAAGCAGCCTTAAATAGCCGTAATATAGACGGCACAAGCATGCCTTTGCCATGTTCTTCATAACCGGCATCCTCCTTCTGTCCTGTCATAAGTCCGTACTGTTCTGCTGCCAGAGCTGCAATCCGTCCGGATTCATACAATTCTGCTGTCTTACGGGCCTCCTCCGACATTCCTGACCAGACCCCCCGTTCCAATACCAGCCGGGCTGCAGCGGCAGCAAAAGCCTCCGGGGCTTCTTCTGTCATATATCCGTTTATTCCCTGTCTGACCACATCCACAACGCCGGAGGCCCTAACGGCTGCTACGGGACAGCCCGCAGCCATGGCTTCCAGCAGCACAATTCCCTGTGTCTCAGACTTGGACGCAAATAGAAAAGCATCTGCCGCATTCAGATAATGCCGCACCCGGGTATTCTCAATCTTCCCCGTAAATACAATCTGGCGGCTGATTCCAAGCATTCGGGCTAACTCCTCCAGATGGCGTCTCTCGGTACCGTCCCCAATTACCATCAGACGGAAGTCCTGCCCCAGTATGTCCCTAAGACGCGCAGTACCCCGAAAAAGAAAATCCAGGTTTTTTTCCTTTTCCAGCCGCGCTGTGGTGGCAAAAAGGTACGGACACCCGTTCCCGTACATATTCCGGATTTCAGAAGAAAGCATCTCATCGTATTGGAACGAAACACGGTCCAGACCTGTGGGCAGTACCGATATTCTGGTTTTTGTACCCTGCTCCAGAAGATGGTCCTTCATCGTGGAGGTTGGGGCAAATACCAGGTCGCACTGATTGGAAAATGCGGTAATTAAGGCCGGAACCAGAATCTCCTTTCCATACCTGGCAATCCGGCTTACCGGATATTCGCCGGAAGCCATAGCCTCATATAACTTAAAATGGTGGAGATATTCCTCATACCGGGTGTGGTAGGTGTAGGCTACCGGTATATTGTATTTCTTTCCCAGATACAGGGCCGTCTGCCCTACCAGCACAGGATGATGGACATGAATCACATCAAAATTTCCCTCCCTGAAAAATGCTTCGATTTTTCTATCAAAACAGTTTCCCAGGACCATCCCTCTGTCCGCCTTTCGGTAAAAAACCTTAAAACGCACCACATCCTTCTCCTGCTCCGCTGACAGCTTCCCTTCCGGTTCAGGAGCAAATACCGTAACCCTATGGCCCAGTGACCTTAATCCTTCCGACAGCCGTTCAATGGAAATCGGCACTCCTCCTATAAATGGTTTGTAATTGTTGGTAAACATTGCAATATTCATGGGGCCTCCTTCTATGATAACAACTGAAACACATGGTCGCCCATCACATATCCGGCTCCAATCAGGAAAAAATTCCAGACAAAAATGCCAAGGGCTGAACTTATGGTATATTTAACAAAATTCATCCGGATGACACCTGCAGGAATAGAGATAATGGTACGAATCATGGGAATCAGCTTGCTGATGAATATTCCGGCTGCTCCCCTGGTCCTGAGCAGTTCGAAGTTCCTTTGGATAACCGGTTCATGTTTGGGAAAACGTTTCAGATAACGGTCCAGAAATAAGTCCCCTCCCATCCGTCCGATTCCATATAAAATCCAGCTTCCCAGAAGTCCGGCCGCCAGGCCAAGGGCCATTACCATGAAAAAACTGATCTGTCCTCTGGCTGCCCATATGCCTGCCAGCGGCATAATGATCCCGGCCGGGAATCCCGGAAGGTTCATATATTCCAGCAGTATGATTACAAATATAAAAACAGCTCCATATCTCAGAAAGTATTGTGTCAGCATCTGAACATCCATATGTGATTCCTCCTAATGGACCATATCATAAATCAGGAATCTAAACTTGCCCTCCAAAAAAAGCAAAAGGATTTCTAAAGAAGTTATAAGTAATTTCCTATACCCCATAAAATTATGGGGATAACTTCTCCATACATTTTCGTGTTAGAATATTTTTAACAAAACACAGCCTGATTTCGCAAAAAAATCATGCACTATATACTCTCTCATGGAACCGAAATGAAAAACCCAGAGAAAACATCACAAAAAAACCAATTGCCAGACACTTTAAAAGGAGGATTTTTATTATGGAAGTGAAGAAACAAAACAAAAGTATGTACCATTGGGTAATCCTGGTCTGCTGTATCCTGACCCTGATGTTTGCCTACTCCACACGGTTTGGATTGGCCCAGCTGTTTACCACGCAAATCATTAAAGAGACCGGCTTTGCCACCAGCGCTTATTTCCTTTCAACCACAATTGCCAGTATCATCTGTGTATTTACCGGACCCATCGCCGGAAAACTGTTAAGAGGCAGATATATGCGTCCCACCTTCGTTGTCTGCGTCATCGGTACCATGGGCTTTTATTCCTGCTACGGTTTCTGCCACGAGCTCTGGCAGTTCTATCTGGTGGGCGCCCTTCAGGGATTCTTTGCAATGGGAGCCTGTACCATACCTGTGACCGTCCTGATCACAAACTGGTTTGAAAAGAACCGCGGACTCATGATCAGCATAGCCATGATGGGAATTAGCCTGGGCGGAACCTTTCTCAGTCCGTTTTTGTCCTGGACCATCGGAATGTTTGGCTGGCGCAGGGCCTATTTCATCCTGGGGGCTGTAAGCCTGTGCGTGCTGATACCCATTTCTGCCTTTATTGTCAGACGTTCCCCTGAAGATGTGGGGCTCTTCCCATATGGACATGGAGAAGAAAGTTCCGGTAAACATGGGAAAAACAAAAGCGTTCCGGCAAACAGCTGGAACGCCACACTGAGTGAAGCCAGGAAAACACCGATTCTGTGGATGTTTGCAGCCGGCGGATTCCTGATTTATTTTACATCCTGTATCATGGGACACATGAGCTACTACCTGCAGACCACTGGTTTTGCCCCTTCTTCCATCGCAGCCTATATCTCTGTCTATTCCATTGTGGCTCTCGCGGGAAAGCTGGTTCTGGGGCATATGTTTGACCGTTTCGGACCCAAGGGAGGCATTCTCTTTGGCTGCGGCACATTTTTTATCTTCCTCATCTGCTTCATTATGGTTCAGGGAGGTCCCCTCATGCTGTATCTGTCAGCTGTTTTCTATGGATTTGGCACCTGCACGGCTACTGTGGCCATTCCCATCATGACCACCAGTATTTTCGGTTCAAAAAACTACAGTGAGATTTATGGTTTTATCTCCGCCTTCACCATGACCGGCGGCGCCATCGGCAGTTCCGGCATCGGCCTGGCATACGATATCACCGGCTCCTATAAACCTGCTCTGACCATCCTTGCCCTGCTCACTGTCCTGACTATTGTAATCATGTTCATATGCATCAATCTCAGTCAGAAACGCGTTGAAAAGCCGGCAGATAAGTGTGTGCAGATGCCGGCATAGAATCTGCCGTTCCGGCACAGAGTTCACCCCGCCTTATTTCTCCAGTCTTTCAATCAGCCATTCCAGCACTGCCCTGACAGCCGCCGGGTCCTTTCGTCCCGGCGGTACCCTGCGCCATCCCTGTTCCAGAGTGGTATAGGCCGCGCCGCAGAGTGTGGGTTCCCGGCACAGTCTAAAACCCTCACAGTCCATCTGCACCATCCAGGACGTTCCCCTGCACCAACAGTTCATGGCAGGAATACGGATGTCGTCAGCATCTGCGGCCAGAAACAGACGGTAGGCCGGAAACGCTTCCAGGCGCAGGGCCAGTTCCCTGAGCCCTCTGGCATAATGGGCCGGTGAAACCACCACCTTTCTTTTCCCCAGAAGGGACAGGCTGGTGCTGATAAAACAGGTGTCTGCCCTGTGTTCCATTTCTCCCAGCTGCAGAATCTGGATAAATTCTCCCTGTCCGCCTGTGAGCTGATTCTCCACCAGGCCCCGCAGCTGTCTGTTGATTTCCCTTAACCGGGAAGCTGCTGCACCTGTTATCTCATTATCCCTGAGAATATCATCAAACAGCTGTTCTCCGGCGCTCATGAAAGCCGGCGCCGGAAGATAGGAAAACAGAGTCTCACCGGCTCGCCCCTGTTCCCGCAGCATCCTGGCCGCCTCTGCACCCAATCCCATGGAAAGGTCTGAAAACATGGGACGGCAGCTGGTGAGAACCATCTCCACCACATTTCTGTGCTGAAGTATGGAATACGCATCCGTGTAGACCGTGGCGGAGGTCTGTTCCGGTGACATGGACATACCTGCAATGCTCATGGCATGCTCCAGAATAAAAAAGGAAAACCAGTAAATGTTCTCATCATAATACTGGTGATAATACCACCGGGCATTGCGGTGGAATATAAGGGGACTGCACAGCTGAAAGAATGCCACAAACTTGTCGACCGAAACAGAAAAATGCAGGGCCGCCTTAAAAACAAATCCCCGGTCCAGCAGCCGGACCATCCGTACCACCCATTCCCTGGCATAAGCAGTATCCTCCAGCAGCCATCCAGTCTGCTCCGAATCCACATAAAACAGCTCTCCCGGCGTCTCCATGGCCTCTGCAATCTCCAAAAGATCGGAAATGGCCTGACGCCTTCCCTCTCCGCTGGTATATATGGCAATCTCCGCTGTACAGAGTGCCTCAGCGCGAATGGTAAATGCCTTTGGCACCGTAAAATGCCGGTCATTCAGCACGCGGTAAAGCAGCTCTTCTGTTCCCGACGATCCGCCAGTTCCTGATATACCCTCTGTCCCCCATATCCCCTCCGCCTCTGACAGGCTGCCGTCCCCCCTCTTTCCCCTCTCTCCTTCTTCCCTCTTTGGTTCCTCCAGAGGAACCAGAGAGCGGAGAGCATCCGTCAGGGCCATGGGGTTCTGCTCCAGCAGCATCCTGCATACCTCATCAAAATATACGGACTTAGCGCTGAGCCGCCTGCTGCCGCTGCGCCATTTGCTCACAAGGCTGGCGTCCACATGAAGCCTTCTGGCCAGGGCTGCTGTGGACAGTCCCAGGCGGTCCATCAGATAACCCAGCGTAGATAATTTTCGTTCTGTCATGGAAATCTCCTCCTCTAAAACATCCCTTTCTTGGAAGCAGTGTGACCCGCGGGACCACCGGCAGTATCACCCACAATTCCGCAGACACTATTACCGGCAGCATCGCTTACAGTATCACCAGAAGCATCGCTTACAGTATCACCAGAAGCATCGCTTACAGTATCACCGGCAGCATCCCTTACAGTATCACCGGCACCTCCTCTGACAGACAGCTGTCATGGTACCGGCGCTGACAAAGAGGCCAAACCCCTTTTCAAACAAAAAATCCCTTGTTATACTATAGACATATCAGCAGCTTGCACAAAAGTCAATAAATATTAAGAAAGTTATTGGCCAAAATAACAATCTTTTTTAATAGGTCTGGTCCGGAACAGACCCGTAATCTGAACAACAAAACTGTATATCAAAGAAAGGGGTACGCAATTCATGGCAGAGAATAAGGACTATAAATATGTAGACCACTATGATTTTAATGAGGAACTTCTTAAACAGGCTTTTGCCGAGGCCCGCAGGATTTACAAGGAGCGGGGCTTCATGCGCAAGATGGGCTTTGGAAAGGCTCCCGCCATTACCACCGTAGATATGGCCAGGGCCTGGATGAGTGAGGGACACCCGTTTACCTGCGACCACTCCGAGGAAGTCTGCGCCAATGCATTAAAGGTATTGGAAGCCGGCCGCAAATCGGGCGTTCCCATCTTCCACACCACCACCGGATACATAGGAAAACAGCAGTGGGATCTTCCCCGCTGGGATGAAAAGATACCTATGAGCGCCCTGGATATCAATTCCGAATGGCTGGAAATCGACCCCAAGCTGAAACCGCGCCCTGAGGAGCCGGTTATCCATAAAAAATATGCTTCCAACTTCTTCGGGACCCATCTGGCCCAGACCCTGAATTTCCTGGGTGTGGATACGGTGATTGTCATGGGCGCCACATCCTGTGCCTGCGTAAGGCATACGGTCATGGATTCCACCGGATACGGCTTTAAGACCATTGTTCCGGAGGGAACTGTGGGCGACCGTGTTCCGGGCGTTATTGAGTGGAACCTGTTTGACATGGAAGCCAAGTTTGCCGACGTGGTGCCGGTGGAGGAGGTCGTCAAATATCTGGAAGGAATTGATTCCAACGTCTATACCAAGCATGAGCGTTCACTGGATTAACCGTTAATCCGCCAGGCCAGGTTTTACTAAATATGATGCGCCGGTCCCCATTGTCAGGAATCGGCGTATCCCAGGTCCATGAAAGGAGCTTATATGAGCCTTCTAATAAAAAATGGAACCATTTTGACCGCCGCCAGTGAATTTACAGGTGATATCTATATCGAGGGTGAGACCATCCGCCAGATTGGAACGAATCTGAGCGTAAACGCCAGCCGGACCATTGACGCTTCCGGGAAATACGTAATGCCGGGAGGAGTGGATGAACATGTCCACTACGGTTCCTTTGGCGGACGCCTCTTCGAGACAGCGGAAGCGGCAGCAGCAGGCGGCACCACCACCATTGTGGACTTTGCCCCCCAGGAAAAGGACGTACCGCTTCTGGACGCCATACGGCGGCAGGCAGCCAAGGCAGAACACACTTCCTCTGTGGACTTTGCATTCCATGCAGTCATCATGGACCCAAAGGAATCTGTATTTGAGGAAGTCAGGCATCTGCCGGAGGTGGGCGTGGCCACACTGAAACTTTTTATGGCATACAAGGGCACTGCATTTTACTGTGATGATGAAGCCATACTTAGCGCCATGATGAATGCAAAGGACGCAGGCGTTACCATGATGGTCCACGCTGAGAACGCGGACATCATAACCATTCTGACCCGTTATTACCTCAGCCAGGGCAAGACTGCCCCGGTTTACCACTACTATGCCCGTCCTCCTATTGCAGAGGAGGAAGCCACAGGCAGGGCCATTGCCCTGGCAAAGGCAGCGGACTGCCCCCTTTTCGTGGTTCATGTCAGCATACGGGAAGCCATGGAGGCCATCAGGAATGCTCACAATGACGGCTGGCCCATTTTCGGGGAAACCTGTACCCATTATCTGACTCTGACCACAGACTGCCTGGATAAACCGGGCTTTGAGGGAGCCAAATACATATGTTCCCCGCCGCTGCGTCCCCAAGAGCATGTGGACGCCCTCTGGCAGGCCGTGCGCGAGGGCTGGCTGACCGCAGTTGGTTCTGACCACTGCGCCCTGGACGGAGGATATGAGGGAGCAAAGAAAAAAGGCACCAACTTTTCCAATATCCCCAACGGCTGTCCCGGAGTACAGGATCGGCTGGCCCTGCTGTGGACCTACGGTGTATGCACCGGAAAAATCACCCGCCGGAAATTCGTGGAGCTTTTTGCCGCCAATCCTGCCAAGGTGGTGGGACTGCCCAACAAGGGAGATCTGCGCATTGGCGCTGACGCTGATGTGGTAATCTTCGACCCTGAATGGAAGGGAATCATCACCAACAAAGACAGCCTTCACGGTATTGACTATGAACCATTTGAAGGATTTGAAATCCAGGGACGGCCCCAACAGGTCTTTCTGCGCGGCCGGCTGGTGGCCGAAAACGGCAGGTTCGTAGGCGAACGCGGCATGGGGCGCTGGCAGAAATGCAAGCCCTATGGTCTGTGTTATGACTATTATCACAAATAAGCGTCCCCGCATATATCCATATGCATAAAAGGTGCGGCAGTGTCACATGAAGTTTCCGTGATACTGCCGCACCCTTTTTATCATTCACACCTTGACCCGGCCTCTGGCTTACTCCTTAACCGGACCTCACTTCTTCGGTTTTCTCCGCAGCTTTAGTTCAATCCCCTGCTCCCCTGCCCTTTCCAGAAAAAGTGTTTCCGCCCGTTTGGCCTTTTCCTTTAGGGATAGCCCGTCCCCGGCTTCTGCTGCCAGAACCTTCATTACGTCCCTTATATCCTGCAGCGTTAGCAGATTGACCGCCTGGCAGTAAAATGTTTTCTTTCGCCCATCATTATAATTCTCCAACAGCATCTCCAGGTGCCGGGACTTTTCCATCTGCTCCTCATTATAACGCTCCACTCCTATTTCCTCTGCCCGTTTCATGTCTTTGAACCGGTTCCTGTGTGTGATGAAGGAATCATATTCATCAATTCCCTCATATATGTCACAGGGAAACGAACGGCACTGCCAGCAATACTCAACCCCCGGGTGCTGTAAGCTGCACCTTGCCATTGCGCATGGCTGGTTGCCCTCCCCGCCCCCGCAGCCAGGACAGTATTTGCCCAGATACATGGTGCAGAGTCCGCAATTAAGCCCGCACAGGGACAGCAGCCTGTTCTCACGTTTAAACCCTTTCATCCCTCTCCTCCTTTTCCCCATTCAACCATTTTCCCCAATTATACCATTGATTCCATCTGTCTGCCATCCGTCATGTTAATATAGCGCTAAAAATTCGTTAAATTATTGTTAATACAATTTTCGTTATATGACAATAATTTACTCTCAAATATTAAAATTATCCAGTGATTATACACAATTTTGTCGATATAATAAAACCCGGTTACATGTTCTGCAGACATTGACATACATAAATAAAGAGAGGGATTGGAAATGGTGAGTGTTTTAATGAAAAAGCTTGCAATTGCAGCTGTGGCCGGCGCTGTCATGGTATCGGCTTCCGGATGCAGTCTCGTTTCCTCAGGCAAATGGATTATCCGCGTGTCCCACGCACAGTCGGAAACCCATCCTGAACACCTGGGAATGCTTGCATTTAAGGAATATGTGGAAGAACATCTGGGAGATAAATATGAGGTGCAGATATTTCCCAATGAAATTCTGGGGTCTGCACAGAAGGCAATCGAGCTGACCCAGACAGGAGCAATTGATTTTGTCATTGCAGGTACGGCAAATCTGGAGACATTTGCGGATGTCTATGAGATTTTCAGCATGCCTTACCTTTTTGACTCCGAGGAAGTGTACCGGTCTGTGATGGAAGACACAGACTATATGGAAAATATATACAAGTCCACGGACGAGGCTGGTTTCAGGGTGGTAACCTGGTACAATGCGGGAACCCGTAATTTTTACGCCAAGACTCCCATCAACACGCCGGACGATTTAAAGGGCAAGAAAATACGTGTACAGCAAAGCCCGGCCAGCGTGGACATGGTCAATGCCTTCGGCGCTGCCGCTGCTCCTATGGGATTCGGCGAGGTATATACAGCCATCCAGCAGGGCGTTATAGACGGTGCAGAGAACAACGAGCTGGCCCTGACCAACAATAAGCACGGCGAGGTGGCCAAGTATTATACATACAACAAGCATCAGATGGTACCGGACATGCTGGTTGCCAACCTTAAGTTTCTAAACAGCTTACGTCCTGAGGAACTTCAGGTATTCAAGGAGGCAGCGGCCCTGTCCACAGAGGTGGAATTAGTGGAATGGGATAAAAGCATCAAGGAGGCAAAACAGATCGCAGCCCATGATATGGGCGTAACCTTCATCGAAACAGATGTGGAGGCTTTTAAGGCAAAGGTACTGCCCTTACATCAGAAAATGCTGGAAAACAACCCGAAAATCCGGGACTTTTACCAATATATACAGACCGTCAATGATTCCAGGAAAGGAGACCATTAAACCATGGACACAATGCATAAGTTAAGGGCAGCCATCATGAAGATACTGGGTGTTGTCATTACCCTTCTGTTTATCCTTATGACCCTGGTTGGCACCTATCAAATTGTGACGCGCTATTTCTTCAACCGCCCCAGCACCATATCCGAAGAGCTTCTCACCTACTCCTTTACCTGGATGTCGCTCCTGGCCTCCGCCTATGTATTCGGCAAGCGGGACCACATGAGGATGGGATTCATGGCAGACAAGCTGACCGGACCGGCCCGCCGGTATCTGGAGGTTTTCATCGACGCGCTCAGCTTCTTCTTTGCAGGGGTTGTCATGGTATACGGCGGCATCTCCATCACAAAGCTGACCATGATACAGATTACGGCATCCCTGCGCATCTCCATGGGATGGATCTACATCATTGTTCCCATTGCTGGCCTGCTGATTATGGTATTCAGCGTCATGAACGCAGCAGATATGCTGCACAAAGATTTCAGTGAACCAGGGGAGGCAAAGGTATGAGTATAGCTGTATTTTGTGGTCTTGTGATTTTCGTTCTGCTGGCAGTAATGCTGTTAGCAGGTGTTCCCATCGCCATTGCCCTGGCGGTATCCTCCATCTGTGCCATTCTTCCGGTGCTGAACCTGGGGGCTTCTGTTCTTACGGGCGCTCAGAGAATTTTCTCCGGCATCTCTGTTTTCAGTCTGCTGGCCATTCCCTTTTTCATCCTGGCCGGCAACATTATGAACAAGGGAGGCATTGCCATCCGCCTAATCAACTTTGCCAAGCTATTCACCGGCAGCATTCCCGGCGCCCTGGCCCACACCAATGCCGTGGCCAACATGCTCTTTGGAGCCATTTCCGGCTCCGGTACAGCGGCTGCTTCTGCCATGGGATCCATCATCGGCCCCATCGAGGAGGAGGAAGGATATGACAGGGACTTTTCTGCGGCAGCCAACATTGCCACAGCTCCCACCGGCCTTCTGATTCCCCCCAGCAATGTAATGATTACCTTTTCCCTGGTCAGCGGCGGCACCTCCGTGGCAGCCCTTTTCATGGCAGGCTATATTCCGGGCATACTCTGGGGACTTGCGTGTATGGTGGTCATTTACTTCTTTGCCAGGAAGAAAGGATACCGCAGCACCAAACGTTATACAGGCTCTGAGAAGGTGAAGGTATTCTTCCAGGCCATCCCGTGTCTGTTCATGATCATCGTTGTCATTGGCGGCATCATTTCCGGCATTTTCACGGCCACCGAAGGAAGCGTGGTAGCCGTGGTATACAGCATGGTCTTGTCCATCTTCTTTTACAAGTCCATCAGGCTGAGGGAGCTGCCTAAGATTTTTCTGGACAGCGCAGAGATGACAGGCATTATCATCTTCCTTATCGGAGTATCCAGCATCATGAGCTGGGTCATGGCCTTCACCGGCATCCCCACCGCTGTATCGGAGGCCATGCTGGGAATCAGCACCAACCGCTATGTGATTCTTTTTATTATCAACATTCTGCTGCTGATTGTGGGAACCTTTATGGACATGACGCCTGCCTGCCTTATCTTCACCCCTATTTTCCTTCCCATCTGCCAGGCGCTGGGCATGAATACCATACACTTTGGAATCATGATGATATTCAACCTCTGCATCGGCACCATCACTCCTCCGGTGGGAACTACACTCTTCGTGGGAGTAAAGGTGGGAAAGACAAAAATAGAACAGGTTATACGTCCTCTGCTCTACTACTTTGGCGCTATCTTTATCGTGCTGATGCTGGTATCCTATATACCGCAGCTGTCGCTGTGGCTTCCGGGACTCATGGGTTATGTATAAAACAGGTTATGTATAAAACAGGTTATGCATAAAACATTATATATAACATGTATCAAGGAATGGCCGCGCTGTGAGACATCGCATCACAGCACGGCCATTCCTTTTATTCTTATGAAATTCAGGCTTACGCCTTCTTTAACCTCTTATCCTCCAGATGGGAAACAATCACTGCGCAGGCAGCATCTCCTGTAATATTTACCGTGGTACGTCCCATGTCAAACAGACGGTCGATACCGGCCACAAGGGCAATGCCTTCCACAGGAAGCCCTACGCTCTGAAGCACCATGGCCAGCATGATCATACCGGAGCCCGGCACGCCGGCCGTGCCCACGGAAGCCAAAACAGCTGTCAGTATAATGACAATCTGCTGGGACAGGGTCAGGTTGATTCCATAACAGGAAGCGATAAACACAGCGCACACTCCCTGGTAAATAGCGGTTCCGTCCATATTGATGGTAGCGCCCAGCGGAAGTACAAAACTGGCAACCTCTTTTCTGGCCCCCAACTTTTCCGCGCATTCCAGGTTAAGAGGAAGGGCGCCCACAGAAGATGCACTGGAAAACGCCATTATCATGGCCGGAGCCATGCCCTTGAAAAACTTAAGGGGTCCAATGCCCGCAAGAGACTTCACGGTCAGCGAATACACCAATGAGGCATGGAGTATGTACCCGATATAAGCCACCAGAAGCACAAAGGCCAGGCTGCCCAGTATCTGGGGTCCGTTGGCAGCCACAACAGGCGTAATCAGACAGAACACACCGATGGGGCTCAGCTTAATGATGAAGGACATAACCGCGATGGACACATCATTGGCGCTCTCCACAAAGTTTCCAAATACCTCTCCCTTCTTTCCCGCCACAATGGTGCCGAAGCCAAAGAGCAGCGCCACCACAATCACCTGAAGCATGGATGCCTCAGCCATAGGCTGGATGATATTGCTTGGGAATATACCAATCAGGGTCTGGATAAAACTGGGCGTTTCCGCTGCCGTATACTCCAGAGAGCTGGTGGACAGCACCGGAAATCCCTTTTTGAACAGGTTCGCAATCAAAAGGCCCAGAGTGACCGCAAAAAAGGTAGTGCACATATAATAGATGACGGTTTTACCTCCAATGCTTCCCACCTTCTTAATATCCTTCATGGAAATAACACCGTTCATGATGGAGAACAAGACAATGGGAACTACGATGAATTTCAGCAGGTTCAGAAACAGGGTGCCAAAGGGCTTGATGTAAATTTCCGCAATGTCCGGCCGGCCCATCAACAACATGCCTGCCACAATACCTAATGCCAATCCAGTAAAAATCCATAGTGCAAGTGGTTTCTTTTTCATACGCATAATTCCCCTTTTTTAGTATTTTTGCATAAATGCAATTATAATTATAACATATTCTTAACATTATTACTACTAAATACCAAAAAAGTAAATATTTAACAATCTCTGATACCATTCCGGCACCACTTCCTGCTTATTACCTCAAACCGGTTTTACTTGGACGCATAAACCGACATGATTGAGGACCAGCTTCCACGGCCGTAAAAATCCTCGTAGCCGGCCGGATAATGTTCATTTGTCTCATCCGTGCTTATATTTTCTTCCAAATCAGCCAGTTTTTGAAGTCCGCTTCCGTTTGTGCCAACGCTCCAGATGCTCATGCCTCCCTCCTTATCCACGCGTCCAAATACAAGGGCGGAGCCGTCCCCGGTTAGAACAGGGAATTCACTGGAGTATTCTGAATCGTTAGTCAGTTCTGCCACATGACCGTTTTCCATCCGGTAAAGCTGGCGCCATATGGGATATTCCACCTGTTCTCCTGTTTCCAGCTCCTTTGACGCTGCAAAAAATATGCTTTTTCCATCGTATGACACCTGCGGGCTCTGGGGCACCAGACCAGGTGTCTTAAGTTTCTCATGAACCGCGCCCTTTTCAGGCGGTATCTTGACCAGTTCCTTGTCTAGCGCCATTTCCCTTCCCGCACCCGCAAGAAGAAACAGGGAATTGTCCTCTCCAAACACCACATTTTCATTATAGGGCAGAACTACTTCCTCCTGTTCTCCCAACGGATCTATCATAGTGCCGGACACCGTATCATAGACAGCCGTACCAATTCCGTCTGAGCGCATGGAACCTGACAGAACATCCTGCCAGATAAAAAGCCTGGACGAATCAGGGGACCACTTAGCCGGCCACAGATATGGGTATGGTTCTCCGTCCGTCTCCTCCATCCGCTCAAAGAAAGGCGGCTCCTCACCGATTATCTGTATGAGGACACTGAGTTTCTTCTCCTTCTCCAGATTCATCTGGATCATCCAGATTCCCTGGTTCTGTTCAAACAAGGAAAGGCCGGGGTCTTTCCTGCGGTCCACGTACCTGCGCCGGGCAAATGCCAGTTTTTTTCCATCCGGAGACAATGTCAGCTTCTCACACTGAATCCAGCCGCCCTCCACCGGTTCCGGCTTCCAAACTTCCTCCTGTTCCCGGCCCATATGCACCCTCACGATTCCTGTTTCCCTGGAGCTGGCATAAAATCCCTCTTTCCCGTCTGGGACAAAAGACAATGCTCCATTTAAAAGCAGTTCTTCTTTCCCCGTTTCAATACTGCATCCATAGAAGCCATCCTGACGCAGATAGCCGGCCATTCTCCCATCCGAAGAAAATAAGGGGGAAGAAATGTCCTTTCCTTCTGCCAGCCTCTCAGTACTCACTGCCGCATTCGCATCTTCTGCACCATTACGCAAAACCCTAATCAGATAAAGTCCGTCATTGGCCGCATATAGGACGGAAACTGTTCCCGATGTCTCAATGTCTCCTTTGTTTTCCCGTGCCCCGCTTTCATCCGCGCCTCCTTTACAGCCGGCCAGCAGCACAAGCATTAAAAGGCCGGCCAGACATGCCGCTGTTCGTTTCATCCCGATTCCTCCTCTGCTTGAATTATGATTCTATTTTATATCCTTGCAGGAAGGAAATCCCTCTCTAAAAAACAAATAATATCTTACGATTTATTCACAGACAATCTCATCCTTCCGGCCAAATCACCCTTCCGGATCTTTATTTACGTAATGGGCATCAAATTCAACCACCCTGTACTCCTGTATTCCATGAACAAAAAGCGGCTCATTGTCCAGGTAATCCTGTAATTGGCCTGCATGCTCTGCCCTCATGACAGACAGACCGCCGCTCATATCCGCCTTCAGACCGGACATAAAAATCATCCCCCGCTCCATGGCTGCCCGGGTGCAGGCCATATGCTCATTCATGATTTCATCCGTCATCCTGCCGGCGTCTTTTATGCTTCCTTCCACCAAAAAATACTTCATATTATTGTATCTCCTGTTCTGTTTTAATTTATTTTATCCCTGCTCAAACTTGTTTATAAAAAGAAAATAAGGCATACATTTTTTCCCTGATATGGTATACTATAAAAACTACAGTATCTGAAAAGGAGGGTTGCAGGCTTATGCTTAATCCTATCGTTATCGCTGCGTAGCAAAGGCTGCTGCAGCTGTACCATAATCCGGTTATAATGGAACATGGCCTTACATAGCCTTTGCTTTCCCGCTTAAAATAAACCACAGGAGAGCAACATGAGCTATCAAAAAGCGGACCGTATCCTGCCCCGTGAACTGCTGGAGCAGGTACAGGAATACGTGGACGGCGCGCTGATATATATACCGAAGACTGCCGGGCATAAAAAGTGCTGGGGCGAGGGGACCTCCACCCGGCAGGAGCTTCGTCTCCGCAATCAGCAGATTTACAGTGATTATTTGTCCGGCAAGAGTACGGACGAGCTGTCCTCCCTGTACTGTCTGTCGCTTAAAAGCATACAGAGAATCATAGGCCAGGAAAAGAAAAATAAATAATCAAAAAAGACCCGGACCCATGCGAATCTTCCGCATCTGTCCGGGCTTTTTGATCCCATCTGTATGTCTCAACTTTATTTATCAAACAAGAATTAGGTTGGTATCCGCCTGTGAGGATGTTACACTTTTTACTGCCCGCAGACCACGGCTCGTAGCCCGGCAGACAGGAAAGGAACACAACATGAAAGACATCAAATGGACCATACAGTATGACAGGCCGCCTGCTCCTCTGAGACACTGTAAAAAATGCAATATCAGGCAGGAATTCGTAAGCTCCGGACAGTTCCGGGTCAACGCCCAGGGAAAGTACCTGGACATATGGCTGATCTATAAATGCTCCTGCTGCAGCTCCACCTGGAACGCAGCCATCTATTCCCGCATAAATCCCGGAAGCCTTCCTCCCGGTATGCTCTCACGCTTTCACGCAAATGACACTTCCCTGGCTATGCAGTACGCCATGGACACCAGGTTCCTCCGCCTAAATGGCGCCCAGATACAGCTGCCCTCCTACCACGTGGAAGGACAGGTTTTCCAACTGGCTGACTCACCTGCATCAACTGACCCAGACTCATCCATGGTTCTGCAGATTGACAACCCATACCCGCTTCCCCTGCGGGTACATGCAGTATTAAAAAGTAAACTGAAACTGTCCCAGAAAAGGCTGGACCAGCTGACGCAAAGCGGCAGGATCCAATGTGAAGACGGCCGTGAACTGAAGAAAAGCAGGACAGGAAACCATATACGGCTTTACATCACCGGCGTTTTAATTCCCTGAGTATGCCCTCTGCGTCCAGGCCCGAACACAAACGTCCGTCCACCATGACATTGGGCGCCTTCCGGCAGTTCTTCAGACAGTTTCTGGTCTTAAGGCACACGGTCCCGTCCTCTGATATGCCGTTTTTTCCCACTCCCAGCCTTTTTTTCAGTTCATCCATGACAGTAATGCTTCCCTTTGACGCACAGTTCCTTCCGGTGCAGAGGATGATCTCATGGTTATAGGGCGCTGTCTTTAAACTGGGATACCGCTTACATATGGCCTGCACCATGGAGTCCCGTACCCCGGCAGCCTCCGCTGCCTGCTCCAGCATATAAGGGCTGATGCAGCCATGGATGTCCTGCAGTTCCCTCAACATCTCCACAATGGCCTCCTGCGAAGAACGCTCCGGCAGCCCGCGGTAGTAGTCCAGGATTTCCCTGGTCTGGTCATCCCGGGCTTCATTTTCATTTATCTGCATATGCTAAACCTCGCTTCCAGTATAGCTTTGGGCCTGCGGGGCGGATTTTATTCACAAAAACCTGTTTTTACCCCATGAATTTTTTACAGCCTCTTTTATATCAATCCCCCAGATAGTATATGGCAGTAAAATGACCCCTGGAATTGTAATAAAGCCTGTTCCCTGTCACCTGGCCGCAGAAAACCAGTCCTGTTTCCGGGTCCGCAGGATCAGGGAAAATCTCATGCTGATACTGTGATGCCCTTAAAAGCCCGGTATCCGCGCCGGAGACAGCTCCCTTCATAATATAGATATCTCCCTTGTAGACCGTCTTCATCACCGTATCCCAGCTGGTCTGCCACAGGTGGTATTCATCCGTATTGTAATCCGGCCTGATTCCTGTCTCATATCCCTGGCCTGCCGGTTCTTCCCCTGCTTCATAAAGCAGAAAACCATAAAGCGTATCTTCCTGGCCCGGATTCAGCGACAGCATCCGGCTTTCGCCTGTAAGCTCATTCAGAGTCACCCTTACCTGTCCGCCCTCCAAAACTGTCTGAAGCTGCTCCCTGGTAATGGAAGCAGGAACCGATATCTCTCCCGGTACAGCATAGTACGCCCCCATATCCCTGGCCTGGGACAGGTCACCGCTCAGTCCGGTTTCATCATACCTGCCCAGATATTGCAGATAGGGCGCGGGAGGTAGGTCCTCCAGTCCATACTGGTTCCGCCCGTCCAGCTTGTCCCTGTCCGTATCATTTTCCATTTTCTGTATCAGGGAAATATTTCCAGATTCTACATCCGACAGAATGGAATCTGAAAAGGAATCCGGTTCAATGATTCCCCTGTACCATCTTTTTTCTGAAAAATACCGGCTCAGCACATCGGATTTAAACTGCCTTCCGTTGGCTGCATAGATTTCATTCCGAAGAAGCCACAAATTCTCCGTGGGCCAGAGGCATAGATCTGCCCTGGACAGATAGCGCGAAAATACATCCGGAAAGGTCAGACTGTCCTCAAACAGATAATAGTCTCCGGCCAGTCCACCCTCCCCTTTCACTGATATATGAGGATCGGATTCATCATCCATTGCAAATTTAATGGTATATGTAAGCGCCGGGACCCGCGGAACTTCTTCCATGGTCTCCGGTGTTATCTTATATGCCTTTTTGCCCTTCTCAGTCAGAATCTCAGCGGTTCTCATGCTGTCATAATAACTGGTATGCATCTCATCCGGAAGGGTAAATACACATTTCAGCCTGTCTGATTCCCAGCCTTCCCCGGTAAGTTCAAAGGACAGGCCGCACCGTATGTCCCCCGCTTTAAAAAAGCTGCCTGTTATTAGCTGATTGCAGGCTTCCAGGTTTTGCACTGCCCTGACAGCAGTTCCCGGCCTTTCCGGTTCTGCGCCCCCGGCTGGTGCGGCATTTCCGGCAGCCCCGGTACCCCCGGCCGTTCCTGCATTCCCGGCAGCGCTGGCATTCCCTGCACCCACGGCATTTCCCCCGCCCCCGGCTACCGGTTTCCGGGATAGGCCCGGTTCTGTTCCCGAGGCCTCATGTTTTTCAGACTGGCCGCCCGCCTGTTCCTGCTGTTGTGTGACGCCTTCATCCTGGGGATATGTCTGCTTTCTATCCTTCATCCCGCAGGAAGTCAAAACCAGCAGGACCATGGCGGCCCATCCAGCCCTTACAATCTGTCTCCTAATCACTGTAACCCCATTCCTTCCATTAATTCGGACCGGATATATCCATCATTTCGTCCCACCTGTTCTTCCTCTTACAATCCAGGCAGCCGGACAGGGCGCCCCGAAGCAGTTCAATGGAAACCGGTTTTGCCAAATGTCCGTTCATGCCTGACAGGCGGGCCCTCTTTACATCCTCAGCAAAGGCGTCGGCCGTCATGGCAATGATGGGAAGCTCCCCTATCCGCTCCATCCCGGAACCGCGTATCTCCCTGGTAGCCTCGTACCCATTCATCACAGGCATCTGCACATCCATGAACACCGCGTCATAATAAAGGGCCGGGTGGGAACACACTGCCTCCACTGCCTCGCGGCCATTTTCAGCCATCTCCACCCTGACTCCCAGAAGTTTCAGCATCTCCGACGCAATCTGCCGGTTGAGCTCATTATCTTCCACCAGAAGGACCCGTAAGCCCCGGTAGGCTGCCTCCGGCCCTGAAACAGCAGGCTGGATCGCTTCTCCCGTATTCCCGCACTTATCCAGGCACAGAGTAACGGTAAACCTGGATCCCTTCCCATATTCACTCTCCACACGGATGTCCCCGTCCATCATGGATATCAGATTCTTTACAATGGTCATTCCCAGTCCAGTGCCGGGTACCTTACTGGTTCTGCTGTCATCGGCTCTGCTGAATGGTTCGAATATATGCTCCATATATTCAGGTTTCATGCCAATCCCCGTATCCTCGATGATAAAACGGTAGGTTCCCGTCCGCTGTTCTTCCTTCTTAAACTCGCATACAGAGAAGGTGATTTTTCCCCTCTGGCCGGTATACTTCGAGGCATTTTCAAGGATATTCACCAACACCTGCCTGATACGCCTGGCGTCCCCCATGACCCAGGGATCAAAGGACTCGTCTATATCCACCTGGAACTCCTGCTGGCTGTTTTCCATGGAAATCCGCACCATCTCCGCCGCTTCCCCGGCTAAAGCCCGCAGATTCAGGGGGCTCTCAGACAGCTCCATGACACCGCTTTCAATCTTGCTCACATCCAGGATTTCATTAATCAATCCCAGCAGATGGGCGCCGGAGGAAGCGATTTTGTTCAGGTAATCCCTCTGCTTTTCCTCATCCCCAATGTGCAGCTGCGCCAGCTCGGTCATCCCTATGATGGCATTCATGGGCGTACGGATATCATGGCTCATGCGGGAAAGGAAGTCGCTCTTTGCCTTATTCGCCTTCTCCGCCTTCTTAAGTGCATCCTCCAGCAAAAGCTTTGCCTGCCGTTCTTTTTCCAGGGTCTCCTGCTGCACCCTGCGTTCTTCATCAATATTCCTGGACAGGGTAATCTCAATCAGATCATGGGTATAAGGACTTTCCACCTTCACCACCTGGGTGGAATTCCAGTGATAAATTCCATCCTCGCCTATGTGGGGAACATCCATGGACAGAATGCATTCTCCCCTCTGGAATGCCTCTGTCAGAGCCTTCCTGGTAAACTTGCTGCGAAACTCCTCCCTGTAGTCCGGGTGGACCGCCTCCATCTCAAACTCAATCAGTTCGTCAAAACGGCCCTCCGGATCGGGTGCTTTCACCGGAAACCGCTGGTATTCCACCATGTGATAGGTATTCTGTGTCAGGTTCACCGCTATCAGCATCTGGTATGCAGCCTTGGCTGCCGTGGCCAGCTGGCTGATCTCCACATTTCGTTCCTGCTCCAGTAAAAGTTCATCCTGGACATCCCGAAATACCAGGACGCACCAGCACTCATCCTCCTGGTTTCCTATCCTGGCAGCTGTAAACTCCACCGTGCGGTAGGAACCGTTGTCTGCCCTGCGGCGCAGCCTTCTGGTGATTTGCTTTTTTCCCTCTGTAAACATACAAAGCATGGACTCCCTGGAAAAATTCTCATTAAAACATTCCAGATCGTCCGGATGCAGTGCCTTTTGGGCGTATTTGCGGTTCTCTGAACCGAAATTCCCCTGTTCCGGTATGTCGTCCCACACCACATCCTTCTGGCAGCTCACATAATAATCCCTGGTCAGGTTGGCAATGATGCATTCGTCAAACACAGTAACCAGGCTGCTGGCATACATCTGGCGGATTTTCTGAAATCCCTGCTCCTCCTCAAAGTTCAGGCGGTGGGGCGCTGCGGTAATCACCACAGCCGGTACCCTGCCCTCCCAGTTAATCCGGTTGGCAGTGACATCTACTGTTAATTTAAGGATCGGGTCATAACAAACCATATGGTTTGACACTCTGTCCCCCAGCATCTTAAGGGGACAGTTGGCGCACAATTCCGGCCATACTTCATCACACCGGATTCCCAGGGCAGCCCTGCCGCGTCCCGTATTCCGGCACCGCTCATTAAAGTATAACAGCCGGTGGGATTCCTCCTCAATGACATATACGCTGGTTTCTGTCAGTGAATCCAGCAGATTCATCAGATTTTCAGCTGTCATGACGCCCTCCCATCTTCCTCTAATCGCTTATCTCAGCCAAATCCGCCCGAAGCTTTTCAGCCCGTTTAAACTGCCTGCAGACATCCTCATACATCTTTGTGTAGTCCTCCCTGTCCTCCCTTGTCCTCAGAGGTTCCACAATTGTGCACACAGCATCGTACAGAGGCGTCAGCCCCATGTTGCCCGTAACACCCTTCAGGGTATGGGCAGCCTCGAAGGCAGACGTCATATCCCCCTGTTCCAGGGCATTTCCAAGTTTACTCAGGTTTTCATCCTGAAACAGCATTCCCAGGAACTTCATATACATTTTCCTGTTTCCCATAAACCGTCCCAGAGTAACCTGGTAATCCGCCCCATAGGCTTCAAATATCCTTTCAAAATCGTCCATCTTCTTATGCTTCCTTTCCATATATGAAATCGTACAGAGTCTGGTACATCCGTTCCGGCTCTATGGGCTTGGCAAGATGGGCATTCATCCCTGCCGCCTTGCTCTTTTCTATATCATCATCAAATGCATTGGCTGTCATGGCAATAATGGGAACGGTTCCTGAGTCGGCATTGCTCAGATGGCGGATGTTGGTGGCAGCTGTCAGTCCGTCCATCAGGGGCATCCGTATATCCATCAGAATTGCGTCATAGTATCCCTTGTCTGATTTGCTGAAAAGTTCCAGGGCACGCAGCCCGTTCTCAGCCGTATCCACCTTGAATCCCTTGCTCTCCAAAAGCATCATGGCCACCTCTGTGTTAATCTGGTTGTCCTCCACCAGCAGCACATGTTTACCGGTAAAATCATAATCATTTACCTCCGGCTGCTGCGCCTGCTGCTCCTTCTCGCCCAGGGCTCTTGAAAAGGCCGAAACAAGGGAGGACTTGAACATGGGCTTGCTCATCAGAAGGTTGACCCCGGCCAGTTTCGCCTCATGTTCAATGGAAATCCAGTCATAGGCAGTCATGATAATGATGGTCACCTCTGCTCCGACTATACCACGGATTCGTCTGGCTGTCTCTATTCCATCCATTCCCGGCATCTTCCAGTCAATCAGTATCATGTCAAAATACCGGCCTTCATCCCAGAGCTTCTTAACCCGGTCAATTGCCTTCCGGCCGCTGTCCACCCACTCTGCCTTGATTCCCATTTCGTGAAGGGTCACAACCGCGCTCTCGCACACAGCTACATCATCATCCACCACCAGTGTCTTCAGGTGGGAGAAATTGTAATCCTGTTTTTTCTGGTTATGCCTGAGCTTTTCTTCTTCGGTGATTCCCAGCTTGACATCCACTGTAAACTCTGTACCGATTCCCTTAATGGAGCGGACCGTGATTTTGCCGTCCATCATATCCACAATGTTCTTGGATATGGCCAGCCCCAGCCCGGTCCCGCCATACAGGGAGGTGGTCCCTGTGGATTCCTGTGAAAAGGGTTCAAACAGATGTGGAAGGAACTCCTCGTTCATCCCCACCCCCGTATCATTTACAATGAACCGCAGTGATGCATCATTCTTGGTCTTTCTGCGCTGGGAGGCTGAAAAGGTGACCTTGCCTCCCTCCTGGGTAAACTTGATGGCATTGCTCAGGATATTGATGAGCACCTGCTGGAGCTTCATGGCATCACCTATATAGTAATCATCCAGCACCGGGTCCACAATGCACTCATATTCCACCCCCTTGACATCAGCCTGGGAGTAACAGATGGAATTAATGCCGTTGATGAACTCCTCTGTTGGAATCTTCTCGCTCTTGAGCAGCATCTTGCCGCTCTCAATCCGGCTCATATCCAGGATATCATTAATTAACGACAATAGGAACCGGGAGGAAATGCCAATTTTGGAAATACAATCCTCCACCTGCTCGTCATCCCCTATGGACTGGGCCGCTATGGTGCTCATGCCGATGATGGCGTTCATGGGAGTCCTTATTTCATGGCTCATCCGTGAGAGGAAGTCGCTCTTGGCCGCATTGGCCTGCTCTGCCGCCACCAGGGCGGCAGCCAGCTCCTCCTTCTGCCTCTGTTCCTTTAGAACCACGTCCGTCACATCGGTGCGGGCCACGCATACCCGCTCCAGCTCCCTGCTGATATAGAAAACCCGGAAACGCTTGACCCGGGTCGCACCGGTCATATCCCGCATCTCCACAATGAACGTATAAGCGTCGTTATGGGCCAGCTGTGATTTCATGTAATCGTAATCCAGCTTACGGAGATATTCCTCCCTGGCCGCCTCATCCATATAGCGTCCGGAGATGGCGCGTATCTCCGACTGGAACCGGCTGTGGTCCGGCAGCATGGTATCCATATTGGACTCATCCACCAATATGGTCCTGTACGCCATATCCCGCAGGATATCCACTTCTGTTATGCTCTCATAATCCAGCTCCGCGATCCGCTTGAAAAGCTGCTCCTGCATCTTTTTCTCCGTCACATCCTGGGTATAGAAGAAAAGTATGACATGACCAGTCTCAGGATTCTGGCAGGAATGCATGATGGTGCTTTCCCAGAAAATTATGCCGCTGTTGTTTCTGCGCAGGAACTCAAAACGGTAATCCACCTTGCCAACCGCGTAATCAGCCAGCACCCGCTCCCGGTTAAGGCAGTGGCGGATTCCATCCCCATAGACCGGGTCCACGGCAGAGGCTGCCAGGTTCTCGATGGTATCCTCGTAGGCATCACCCACCTTTGCAATGGATGTATCCGCGGTTGACAGGTAGGATTCCAGGCACCCTGTGGTGATATTAAGGCTTCCCTGTATACTCCCGTCGGCTGAGGACTGTTCCGCAAAATAGGAAAGCTCCTCCTCATACATCTCTTTAATCCGGTCACGCATCTGCTTTTCTTCAGTGATATCCATGCATACCGACATGATGGCAGGACGGTTATCCTCAGATGTCACCCTCCTGCCCAGGTCATGTACCCAGATATAGGAACCATCCTTTTTCCTCATCCGGTATTCCACCACATACTCCTCTGACCGTTGCAGCTGGCAGGCCACCAGCTGGTCCACCCTGTTCCTGTCATCCGGATGCATGCAGTTTGTAATCATTCCTTCAATGTCGGATACAAACTCCGTCTCGTTCTCATACCCCAGATATTCCAGCATCCTGCGGTTAATGAAATAAAATGGGAAACCATCCTCTATGTATCCTCCCATCATACCGCCCGGCAGAGAATTGTTTAAAAGCTCCTGGCGCAGTCTGCTGGTATGTTCCATGACCAGTGTCCCCGGATAATGCTCCGCGTCCTTCTGGCTGCTGGCCGGCTCTGCCACATGAAAACTCTTGACCAGCCATTCTTCCCCGGACAAAACCAAGGTAAAGAAGGCCCTCAGATACCAGGTGTATTTGGAATTCTTAAGGGTCAAATCCGCTGACATGTTATAGATCCCATCAGCCACAGGCTGTTCATAGATGGGGGAAAGCTCACATTCAAAGGGTTCCGGTATCTCCCGGATATCCTGCGCAAGGTACCCGGCCATCTGCTGCCTTCCGCTGGCCATTTCGTCTGTTCCCGTGCCCACAAACCCCACATCCTCCGTCAGGAATGCAAGGGTTCTTTCTGCGTCACGCTGTACAAACCATGCGCGGCAGAACTCCCGTAATGTTTCACCGGGCGTCATCTGTCTCTTCATATGTTAATCCTCCCCCAAAGTCAATATCTGTCCGGGCCGGGCCGCCCGTTCCCGCGGTGCCTTCGCATGGATGGCCCGCAGCACCCGCCGTCTCAGGCTCTTCTGGGAATGGGGCCTTCCCGCAAAATCATCCGCCCCCAGCTCCATTGCCCGGTCCTCCATAGCCTCGTTCTGCGGGCCTGTGGCAATGACCGGTATATCCGGATCCATCTTTTCCCTCTGAAGTACCTCCAGCACGGAAAAACCATCTGTCCCTGAAAGGGTCAGGCTGAGAATCACAGCGGCAATCCTGCTTTTACTGTCAGCCATACATCTTAAGGCCGCCTTGCCGTCCCCAGCCTCCATCACCTGAAAGCTTCCCTCAAAGGTTTCCCTAACATTCCTGCGGTAACAGGCGTCCTCGTCCGCGACCAGAAGAACAGGAAACGGCTGAGACTCCCGGAGGTTTTCATCGCCCATCCCCTCCTGCTCCATGGCTGTATGTCCGTCTCTGAGCAGTTCCTCGAATTCATTTATGGGCATTGGACGGGCAAAATAATACCCCTGCACATAGTCGCAGTCCGCCTTCTTAAGGCGCTCCAGCTGCTGCCTGGTCTCCACTCCTTCTGCCACCACGCTCAGGTCCATCCACCGGGCCAGCTCCATGATAAAATGGAGGATTCCGCCGTCATCCGGCCCTGCGGCCTCATCCTGGATAAACTTCATGTCCAGCTTAAGGATATCCACTGGCATTTTGCCCAGCATATTGAGGGAGGAATATCCGCTTCCGAAATCATCCATCTCAATGACAAAGCCCAGTTCCCTCAGATAACCCACTGTCTCGATTACCTGCTCAGGGTTTTCGGTGTACGCGCTTTCCGTTATCTCCAGGTGAAGCCGTGACGGCTGCAGCCTGTATCGGCGCACGATTCCAAGCAGCATGTCTGCCAGGTCCTTATGGTAGATATCCGCCCTGGATACATTGACGGACACAGGGATGGGAGGATATCCTCTGTTGTCCCATTCCCTGAGGACGGATGCAGCCCGTTCCCACACATACTGGTCCAGCTTTGTGATGAAACCGTTTTGTTCAAACAAGGGAATGAACTCTCCGGGGGACTGGAATCCCCACACCGGATGTCTCCACCGGACCAGGGCCTCTGCCCCTGAAAGCCTGTGGTCTTTAATCCTGTACTTGGGCTGCAGATAAACCTCAAACTGCTTCTTCGCAAGGGCCGGCTCCATGCTGTCCGTTATGGCCTGCTCCCTTAAAAGACGGTTGCGCAGCTGGTCGTCATAGGCCGCGAAATACGTTCCATACCGTCCCTTAATGCTGCGGGCAGCCAAAAGAGCCCGGTCACACATCTGCTCTACAGACACATTCCGGTCAGCCACCTGGTATATTCCCCACTTCATCACCACATTCCTGGCATTTGGAAGGGTATTCACCCTGGCATTGCACCGGATGAACAGCTCATCCGTGTACTCCCACCGCCGTTCCAGAAGGCAGGCAAACTGGTCCGCGTGAAAATGACCGCAGATTCCATTCTTCCCGGCCACCTTTTTATAAAGCCTGCCAATCTCATTTAGCAGATGGTCCCCGGCAGGAATGCCGAATATATCATTAATCAGTTTGAAATTCACGATATCGGAGCAAATGATATCATACTCCCTGTCAGGATGCTGCATCAGAGTTTCCCTTACCCGCTGGTAAAAAAATTCCTTGCTGTAGAGCCCTGTAAGCCTGTCATACTGAACCAGATTAATCATGGCAGCCGTTTCCCTCAAATGGATGATACTGGCCACCCTGTGCAGAATCACCTGGGACTTGTAGGGCTTCGCAACAAAATCAGCCGCGCCGTGTGACAGCGCCGCAACCTCATCAGATTCGCTGTCGCTCTGGGTTGTTACGATTACCGGAATAGATGAAAAGGAAGAATCCGCTTTGATATGAGAAAGAAATGTATATCCGTCCATAACAGGCATGACGATGTCCAGTAAAATAAGAGAAACCATCTCCCCATATTCACGCAGGACAGACAGTGCTTCCGCTCCATTACCGGCTTCCAGCACTTTATATTGGGGCGACAGGATTTCCCTTAATATCATTCGGTTTATTTCATTGTCTTCCACGACCAAAATTTTCTTCTGTGAAATCATCGTTTCATACCTTTGCCCGGCCTTTACCTGCCGATGATACTGCTTATCCTGCGGCAAAACCAGGCTTCCTCTTCATTTCCTTATAAATATATATCGTGGTTTCACCAAAATAGACGTTCTTTTGACAAATTTCCAATGGTTTAAATATAACAAAAACAGGTAGAAAATGCAATAGGACGCTACAGAAACCAGCTCGTATGTGCATGCACCATTTTCATCACTCCGGCACTTTTTTGTATATATTGCACAATAAAGCATCTTCAATTTTCTCAATTTTTGCCATAGACTAAAACTTTTTTAGGTACTATAATTCTTTTTAAGATAACAATTTAACATTTCTTTTGCCAATATGTATATCCTGGGGATTGGCCCAGAGTCTCTACCAACTACCGCAAAGAGTTGGCTACATATCTTAATGTAGCCAGCTCTTTTTTTCTGTTTGTGTAAAGATTCGCACCAAAATTGGCAGGAAAAGTAAGGAGGAAATCAAAAAATGAATATTGTAGGGCAGCAAGTAAAACGTGTTGATGCTTACGGGAAGGTGACCGGGGAGGCCAAGTACACCGCGGATCTGGAACCGAGAGACATCCTGCACGGTAAGGTCGTGCACTCTACCATTGCCAACGGCCTGGTCAAAAGCTTTGACTTGACAGAGGCCTATCAGGTTCCTGGTGTGGTGAAGATTGTCACATGCTTCGATGTTCCCGACTGCCAGTTTCCTACGGCAGGCCATCCGTGGAGCGTGGAAAAGAAGCATCAGGATATCTGTGACAGGAAAATACTGAACCAGAGGGTCCGCCTTTACGGGGACGATATTGCGGCTGTCATCGCTGAGGATGAGGTGGCCGCGGCCAGGGCAGCCCGCCTGATTAAGGTGGAATATAAAGAATATACTCCTATTGTTACAGTGGAAGCAGCCATGGCAGAGGATGCCACTCCCCTGCACCCGGATCTCAGGAAGGACAATGTGATCGTACACTCCCACATGACCATGGGTGACAGTGAATTCACCTATGAGAGAGGACTTGAGAAAGCCGGGTCCGGTTACGGGCCTGAGGAAATCATTTCCCTGGAAAAGGAATACGATACCCCGAGGATTTCCCACTGCCACATAGAGCTGCCTGTCTCATGGGCCTATGTGGACACCAACGGTAAGATAACCGTGGTATCCTCCACCCAGATTCCCCACATAGTCAGGCGCTGTACAGCCCAGGCCCTGGGGGTTCCAATCGGAAGAGTCCGCATTATAAAGCCTTACATCGGAGGCGGCTTCGGCAACAAGCAGGACGTGCTCTATGAACCCTTAAACGCATTCCTGACCATGTCCGTCGGCGGACGGCCTGTCAGGCTGGAAATCAGCCGGGAGGAAACTATCTCCGGCACCCGTACCCGTCACGCCATCAAAGGAAAATGCAGGGGCCTTGTGACAAAGGACGGCCGCATCCTGGCCAGGAAGCTGGAGGCCTATGCCAACAACGGCGCCTATGCATCCCACGGCCACGCCATCTGCGCTAACTGCGGCAATGTGTTCAAGGACCTTTACAGAGACGAGCTGGGTACCGAGGTGGACTGCTTCACCGTATACACCTCCTCTCCCACGGCCGGCGCCATGAGAGCCTACGGCATTCCCCAGGCAGCATGGTTCGCGGAATGTCTCACCGATGATCTGGCAGACGCCATTGGCATGGATCCCTGTGAATTCAGGCTGAAAAACTGCATGGAGGATGGTTTCGTGGACCCGGCCAACGGCATCACCTTCCATTCTTACGGTCTGAAAAAATGCATCGAGGAAGGGCGACGACACATACGCTGGGACGAGAAATGGAGCGCATACCGCAATCAGACCGGCCCGGTCCGAAAAGGTGTGGGCATGGCTATCTTTTGTTATAAGACAGGCGTGCATCCCATCTCCCTTGAAACAGCTTCCGCCCGCATGATACTCAACCAGGACGGCTCCATGCAGCTGTGCATGGGCGCCACGGAGATCGGCCAGGGAGCCGACACCGTATTCACCCAGATGGCTTCCCAGACAACCGGCATAGCCTTTGACAAGGTCTACATCGTATCCACCCAGGACACGGACGTGACCCCCTTTGACACCGGGGCCTATGCATCCCGCCAGACCTATGTGTCCGGCATGGCCTGCAGGAAATGCGGCGAGGAATTCCGACTTAAGATACTGGAATACGCTGCTTACATGCTGAGCCACGATGTAAGCGACCTATCCAAAACAGTATACGCTGACCAAGTAAAGGCTGCCGCTGCCCTGCTCAGGGAGACACTGGGACTTAAGGAAGGGGAGCTGGTATCACCGGATATGCTGGACATAGAAAACAGTAAGATTGTGGTAAGCGGCGGGGAGCCCGTGCTCTTCGACCTGTCCGTGGTAGCGGACACCGCCTTCTATTCCCTGGACCGTTCCGTACATATCACAGCCGAGGTCACTAACCAGTGCAAGGACAACACATTTTCCTCCGGCTGCTGCTTTGTGGAAATCGAGGTGGACATTCCCCTTGGTCTGGTAACGGTAAAGGATATCATCAATGTCCATGACTCCGGAATCCTCATCAATCCGCTGACCGCCAGGGCCCAGGTCCACGGCGGCATGAGCATGGGACTGGGATACGGGCTTTCGGAGGAGCTGCTGGTGGATGAAAAGACAGGCAGGCCCTTAAACAATAACCTGCTGGATTACAAGATTCCAACCGCCATGGACACGCCGGACTTAAACGTGGCGTTCATTGAGCTGGAGGACCCCACCGGCCCTTACGGTAACAAATCCCTGGGCGAGCCTCCTGCCATTCCGGTGGCCCCCGCCATCCGCAACGCCATCTTAAACGCCACCGGAGTCCAGATGGATGTGACTCCCATGACCGCTCAGCGGCTCATTGAAAAATTCAAAGAAAAAGGTCTGATATAAGGAGAAGGTTATGTTTGATATCAAATCATTTTATGAGGCCAAGGATGTGGCCGACGCCATAAATGCCCTGGTAAAAAATCCTGACGCTGAAATCATAAGCGGCGGTACAGACGTTCTGATTCGTGTCAGAGAGGGAAAGGATGCCGGAAGATCCGTTGTATCCATTCATAATATAGAAGCATTAAAGGGAGTCCGCCTCCTTGATGACGGAGATCTGTGGATAGGCGCAGGCACTGCATTTTCCCATATCACCAACGATGCCCTGATCCAGAAATACATACCCATGCTTGGGGACGCCGTGGACATGGTAGGCGGTCCGCAGATACGCAATACCGGTACTATCGGCGGCAATATCTGCAATGGAGCCACCTCCGCAGACTCTGCTTCCACCATGTGGACCCTGGAGGCAGATGTGCTGTTAGAGGGTCCTGAGGGCAAACGCAGGGTGCCGGTCTGTGAATTCTATACAGGTCCCGGACGGACGGTCCGCGACCGGACCGAGGTCTGTACCGGTTTCCTGGTACACAGGGACAGCTTCGAAGGCTGGAGCGGCCATTACATCAAGTACGGCAAGAGAAAAGCCATGGAAATTGCCACCCTGGGCTGTGCGGTGCGTGTAAAGCTGAGCCAGGATAAGAAGCGGATTGAGGATGTCAGGCTGGGATACGGCGTGGCTGGTCCCACTCCCCTGCGATGCAGGAAGGCGGAGGATGGTTTAAAGGGTCGCGCAGTTAATGACAGTGAGGCTGTCCTGGCGTTCGGCAAGGCTGCACTGGAAGAAGTGAATCCCCGCTCCTCATGGAGGGCGTCAAAGGAATTCCGTCTGCAGCTCATTGAAGAATTATCCAAACGGGCCCTGGCAGAGGCAATAAAAAAAGCAGGAGGTGCGATCAATGCTTAAGATTGTACACATGAAAGTAAATGGTAAAGAAGTGGAACTGGCTGTGGATGAGAGGGAATCCCTGCTCGATACCCTGCGCCAGCGTCTGGGGCTTACATCCGTGAAAAAGGGCTGCGAGGTCGGGGAATGCGGTGCCTGTACCGTTCTGGTAAACGGAGAAGCCATAGACAGCTGTATCTACATGACCTTATGGGCCGAGGGAAAAAGCATCATGACAGTGGAAGGTTTAAAGGGGCCCAACGGGGAATTGTCACCCATTCAGAAGGCATTTATCGAGGAGGCAGCCGTACAGTGCGGCTTCTGTACTCCCGGCCTTATCATGAGCGCGGTGGAGATTGTGGGAACCGGAAAAAAATACAACCGGGAAGAGCTTAAGAAGCTGATATCCGGGCATCTGTGCAGATGTACCGGCTATGAGAACATTCTCAACGCCATGGAACGGATTGTGGAGGAGGTATATCAGGTCAGCCACAAAACCGGCGGGACCGATTAACTATCATTTTATAGGGGGAACCAATCATGAACAGCAATACCAATTGCAGTATCAACAACATATACAAACTGGAGGGAAGGGTGCCAATCGCCAAAGCCATCCCCTTCGGCCTCCAGCACATCCTGGCCATGTTCGTCTCCAACCTTGCGCCTATTACCATCATAGCAGGAGCGGCACAGCCTGCCCTGAGCCAGGCCCAGACAGCCATTCTGCTCCAGAACGCAATGTTTGTGGCAGGCATCGCCACTATGATTCAGCTGTATCCCATATGGCGGATTGGCTCTAAGCTTCCCGTTGTCATGGGCGTCAGCTTTACCTTCGTCACCGTTCTCAGCACCATTGCAGCCAACTACGGTTATCCCGCTGTGGTGGGAGCCGTGCTCATAGGCGGTATCTTTGAAGGTACCCTGGGACTTCTGGCCAAATACTGGCGCAGAATCATTACCCCAGTGGTGGCTGCCTCTGTGGTTACAGCTATCGGATTTTCCCTTTTCACAGTGGGCGCCAGGTCCTTTGGCGGCGGATATGCAGACGACTTCGGTTCCGCCCAGAACCTGATTCTGGGTACCATCACCCTTCTGACCTGTCTTCTGTGGAACATCTTTGCAAAAGGATACTTAAAACAGCTGTCCGTACTGGCTGGACTGATTGTGGGGTATGTAATCGCCATCTTCCTTGGGAAAGTGGATTTAAGCCTGATTATGTCCGGCGGAATCATTTCCTTCCCTCATCTGCTTCCCTTTATGCCCGAGTTCCATGCAGGGGCCATTATCTCGGCCTGCATCATCTTTCTTGTATCTGCGGCAGAGACCATAGGCGACACCTCGGCCCTGGTTTCAGGCGGCTTAAACCGTGAAATCACGGGAAAAGAAATATCCGGCTCCCTGGCCTGCGACGGCTACGCATCCGCCCTTTCCACTGTATTCGGATGTCCGCCTGTAACCTCATTCTCCCAGAATGTGGGCCTGGTGGCCATGACAAAGGTGGTCAACCGTTTCACAATCATGACAGGGGCGGCCTGCATGATTTTAGCCGGACTCCTTCCGCCTGTGGGAAACTTTTTTGCTTCCCTGCCTCAGGCCGTGCTTGGCGGATGCACCATCATGATGTTCGGCACCATTCTTACCTCCGGCGTACAGATGATTGCCAAATGCGGTTTTTCTCAGAGAAACATAGTCATTGTCTCCCTCTCCCTGGCAGTGGGCATCGGTTTTACCACAGCCAGCGAAATCGGGATCTGGGATATCTTCCCTGAATTGGTCCAGTCTGTATTTTCGGCCAATGTGGTTGCGGTTGTATTTGTGGTCTCCGTATTTTTAAGCCTGGTGCTTCCAAAGGATATGGATATCAAGACCCTGGAAGGGTAAAGATTGTCTGCGGGAGCTGCTGCTCCATAGATGAGTCATCATTTATGGAGCAGCAGCTCCTTTTTTATTTCTGTTTTTCTTTCATCTAAAGTCTTTTAACTATCGTTATTCTTTTTTAAGTATAACGTTATTATACAACACTTTTTATTATATGTCACCTGTTTTTTATATTTTGCTGCTTTGTTCTGCCTATGTCCTGCTCCGGCGAATATACTTGTCATTTTTTTATATTATCCCCACTTTTTCATCACTTTTTCAATTATTTTGCACAAATACCTGTCTTTTTTTTCCAATACATGGTACAATCTGTATAAATATTCAACACCAATCAGGGGGAAATATTATGGCTAAAGAAATGATTGCAATGCTTCTTGCCGGCGGCCAGGGCTCCCGTCTCTACGCGCTGACCCAAAAACTGGCAAAACCCGCGGTTCCTTTTGGCGGTAAATACCGCATCATCGACTTTCCGCTTTCAAACTGCGTGAATTCAGGAATTGATACAGTGGGTATCCTGACCCAGTACCAGCCTCTTGTCCTGAATGAGTACATCGGCAACGGACAGCCCTGGGATCTGGACCGCCTGTACGGAGGTGTCCATATACTCCCGCCCTACCAGAAAGCATCCGGTTCAGACTGGTACAAGGGCACGGCCAATGCCATTTATCAGAATATCTCCTTTATTGAACGGTACGACCCGCAGTATGTAATCATCCTTTCAGGAGACCAGATCTGCAAACAGGACTACAGCGATTTTCTTAAATTCCACAAGGAAAAAGGGGCTGAATTCAGTGTGGCTGTCATGGAAGTGCCGTGGGAGGACGCGTCCCGTTTCGGACTCATGGTGGCTGACGGGGATGACCGCATCACCGAATTCCAGGAAAAGCCGAAGAATCCAAAGTCCAACCTGGCTTCCATGGGCATCTACATATTCAACTGGGACATCCTCAGACAGTACCTCATAGAGGATGAAGCTGACCCTGACTCTGAAAATGACTTTGGAAACAACATCATTCCCAATCTGCTGCGTGACGGACGCAGGATGTATGCTTATCATTTCAACGGATACTGGAAAGACGTAGGAACCATCTCCTCCCTCTGGGAGGCCAACATGGAGGTCCTGGATCCGGAACACAGCGGCATCAATCTCTTTGACGAAAACTGGAAGATATACAGCAGAAACAGCGGTATGACCGGCCATAAGATTAGCGGCGATGCCCTGGTGGAAAATTCCATGATTACCGACGGCTGCCGTATAAACGGTCAGGTCAGGCATTCCATCCTCTTCTCCGGCGTAAAGGTGGAGGCCGGGGCGCAGGTGGAGGACGCTGTTGTCATGGGCAGCACCACCATCAAATCAGGCGCCGTGGTAAAACATTGTATTGTGGCTGAGAACGTGGTAATCGGAGAAAACGCAGTGGTAGGGGCCATGCCCTCTGACAGTGAAAAAGGCGTGGCCACCATTGGTCCCGGCATTGAAATCGGGCCCGGCGCCAAGATTGGCCCCAGTGCCATGGTAAAGAATAATGTAAAAGGCGGTGAAGAACAATGGTAAATTCCAATGCAAATGCCCTGGGCATCCTTTTCCCCAACAGCTATGATTCCCTGGTTCCCGATCTGGTCAGCGAGCGCCTGATGGCCTCCATTCCTTTTGCCAGCCGTTACCGTCTGGTGGATTTCATCCTTTCCAGCATGGCCAACTGCGGAATTGACAATATTTCCCTGATTGTCCGCAGAAATTATCACTCCCTGATGGACCACCTGGGCTCAGGCCGCGAATGGGACCTGACGCGAAAAAACGGCGGACTCAACCTGGTTCCGCCTTATGCAGAAAAGACAGTGAGCATCTACAACGGCCGCGTGGAAGCCTTGGCCGGTATCCTGGATTTCCTGAAGGAACAAAAGGAAAAGTATGTGGTTATGGCCGATACAAACCTGGCTGTCAACTTTGATTTCAACGCACTGATTGAAGCCCATATGGCCAGTCATGCCGATGTTACCGTGGCTTACAAGGAGGAACCTCTTCCCATTGACCTCATCGAACACCGTGACATCGGAAAAAGCCTCTACTATACCCTGGCCATTGACAACGGCCGTGTTACCAAGATGTACATGAACTCCTCGGAACCGGGAATGCAGAATATCTCCATGAACATCTACATCATTGACCGGGAGCTCCTGATTAGCCAGATAAACACTGCCTATGTGCGCGGACAGGTATACTTTGAGCGCGATATCCTGGCGCCCCAGTTAGAAAGGCTGAATGTTCAGGCATTTCGCTATGACGGATATGTGGCGCGAATCAGCAGCATGAAGAGCTATTTTAACGAGAACATGAAGATGTTAGACGATGTCAATGTGGACGCGCTCTTTTCCGCCGGCAATCCCATCTATACCAAGATTCGCGACGACAATCCGGCCCGGTATATCAACGGCTCAAAGGTCAGCAACATCATGGCTGCCGACGGCTGCATCATCGAGGGTGAGGTGGAAAACAGTATCCTGTTCCGCGGTGTCAAGGTAGGAAAGGGCGCCTGGGTAAAGAACTGTGTGCTCATGCAGGATACGGTGATAGAAGCAGACGCCGGCGTGGAGTATGTTGTGACTGATAAGAATGCGACCATTACAAGGGGCAAAATTATAAAAGGCACTGTTACGTTCCCGGTGTACGTGGCAAAGTATCAGATTGTATAGAAAGCAGCTGAATGGGCTGAAAAAGGAGGGTGTCCGCCCGGGTGGGGACATCCTCCTTTTATCTGTTTCTCCTGTTATCTGTTTCTCCTATTTCTCCTGCGTCAAAGCATTCATCAGCTCCGCCAAATCCCTGACAATACATATATGGTTAAAGGGTTCAAAATCCCGGAATGACGTTGTTCCGGTCAATACGCCGGCAAAATCCACACCGGCTCCGGCCGCTGTCTTTGCGTCCACCACGCTGTCCCCTGTATAAAGGACTTCCTTCCGGTCCGCCCCCAGCTGCTCCATGGCATAAAGCAGTCCCTCAGGGCTTGGCTTCTCAGCCTTTACATCCTCAGCCCCCACTATCACGTCCACCAGGCCTGCTATCTGGAATTTGTCCAGTATCTGGTCAATCCTGTAATGATATTTTGTAGTCACAATTCCAATCCTGCACCCCTGCCTGCGAAGCTCCTCAAACGCTGGTCCGACCGCGGGATAGAGCCTTGTATGCTCCACCATCACCTGGTCAGATTTTTCTTTAAAATAGATACTGAACCGCTGTGCCTCCTCCTGGTCCCGGCTCCCTGTGAGACAGGCGAAGGTTTCTTTTAAGGACAGGCCTATGGTCTTTCTGATATCCTCCAGTTCCCCGGCCTCATATCCCAGTTTCTTAAGCCCGTGGTTCACACTGGCCGCAATGCCCTCTGTGCAGTCTCCCAGGGTGTAATCAAAATCAAATATCACTGCCTTGTACTTCACTTTTGCTCCTCCTCATCACCTCAAAATCTTCTCCGGCCGGAATCTGAGATAATCCGATGAAACCAGCTTATACTCAATCCCGTCCACCTCTCCCAGAAAGCTGTCCTGATACCTGGCTTCCCCGTGGCAGTGGGAATACACCACCTGCTCTGCCCCGTACTCCTTTGCCATCTCAGTAAACCCGCTTTCCATCTCTCCGATACTGGTAGGAGGATAATGTAAGAACATGATGAATTGGCTGCAGCCGTCCGCAGCGGCCAGCTCAAAGGAGATGCGAAGCCGCTCCAGCTCCCTTTTCACCAGCTTCTCAAAATGTTCCGGTGAATCCTTTCCCTCATAGCAGTACCCCTTTGTCCCCACCAGGGCGTATTCCTTGTAGGCATAATAATTATTCTGAAGAAAGGATAGCCGCCCCTGAAACATCTCATTCAGACGGTATGTTTTCTTTGCATCCCAGAACATGTCATGATTTCCCCTCAGCAGAATTTTTCGTCCCGGCAGGGACTGGATGAAATCCAAATCAGCCAGGGCCTCCTCCAGATTCCGTCCCCAGGAATGGTCGCCTGTGATGACCACCGTGTCCTCTGCGCCAATCCTTCCCCTCCAGTTCTTCTCTATCTTCCTCACATGGTCTTTCCATTCCCTTCCAAATACATCCATGGGTTTATTGGCAGTAAAGGATAAATGCAAATCTCCAATGGCATACAAACTCATATTCACAACTCCCCGCTTATTTTCTCGTAAACCAGCAGCGTCCGGCTCAGGGGAAATCTGTTCTAAACCAGCTCCTCCAGTTTTTTCTTATCCCAATCCTGCATCTCATGTCCCCTAATACGGAAATATCCCTCCTTCTCCATCAGCTTCAGCTCCTGGTTCAGGGAGGACCTGCTGACATGGAGCATATTGGCCAGCATCAGCTGGGAGCCGGGCATGCGGATGGTCTCCGCGGGAGCGATGTTATGCATTCCCACAATCCAGTAAGCGATCCGCTCACGGATGGTCTGGTAATTGAGGCAGTTGAGATAAAGCTGGTTTTTAAGCCCCCGCTGGGAGACATACAGCAGCAGCGCATAGAGAAGCTGCCTGTCTTTCTCCAGCATTTCTTCCATCACCTGGACCGGCACCCACAACACCGTGGACCGCTTTTCAGCGGCCAGAGTATAACTGTACTCCTTTTCACCGGAAAAATACAGGAATTCCGGAAAAATATCCCTGGCCTCAAAATAAGCATGGCACATTTCCGCATCTTTTCTGGTGTGATCCACTGCTTTCAGGATTCCTGTCTCCACGATGCCGAAGCTGGTAATCTTTGTCCCCTGGGGATGGATGCACTGGGAAGCATCGTAGGTCTTTCTTATAAAATAGGTCCTGAATTCACTGTTTCTCCTGCAAAGGTCTGCAAAGGGAATCCTGCAGGACTCTCCGGGAATTGAAAAATGTTCATACATATGCGGCCTCCAAAAAACATGAAAGAGGGGCTGCGAAAAACAGCTCCTCCTTTTTTGATACAGTCTATGCCGGCGGCCGGTCCGGTATGTCACCAAAATCATCGTAATACTTTTCACCGTTAAACCGTAGGCTCCTCCCTGTTTACGGCATCTGTCTCATCGTCCGCGGCCACGCAGAGTGCTATACCATCATAATACGGCAAAGTGCCGGCAACATCAACTACTTTTTTCTCCGAAGGGCCGTCTATATACTCCAAGCGTTCAAATTCCCACACAAACAAGTGATAGTTAAAACATACCGCTTCCAGAAGGGATCCATGTGTGAAAGCGCCCGCAGCGGGGCGGACTTTATGGAATTTTAACGAATGCTTTCGCCATCCACCGGAACACACCCTGGGGCAGCTCAAACACAAATACAATCCCCAGCACAATGGCCACCGCGGCCTTCACAGCCTCATACCCCGTATACACAGCCAGCCCCAGCTGTTCCGTCACCAGGTAATAGACGGTCCAGTAAATTCCTGCTCCAGGCACCAGGGGAAATATGCCTGATATGAGAAAAATAGTGACAGGACAACGGTTTACCACTGCGGCTGCCCTGGACAGGAATATGACCACCACTGTGGCGGCAAAGGAGGCGCCTGCCCCGCTGACATAACCGGAAGCCAGCACATATACAGCCCACCCGGCTCCTCCTATCAGGCCGCACCAGATATAATATTTTCTCGGCACTCCAAAGAGCAGTGAAAATGCAATGGTGCCCATCATGGCTGCACAGACCTGTGGTATCATAACAATGTACCTCCCGTCACCCATCCTGCCAGTGAAAATCCCACGCCCACGCCAATGGCTATACAGAAAAATATCAGCAGCGCATCCATCATCCGCACTGATCCGGAAATGTAATCACTGTCCGCGATTTCCCGTATGGCATTGGTAAAGGGCACTCCGGGTATAAGGGGCATAATGGATCCGATTACCATGTAATTCAGATGCTGTCCCATTCCGGCCAGATACATGGTGCTGCACAGGATCGTCACCAGGGCACCCCCGCTTATGTTTCCCACTATTTTCGACAGATGGGGGGCGCTGACATAAAGCACGTAGATGTACAAAATGATACCGGTCATAAGCGCCACAGAGCTGTCCCATATACTGCCCCCGAACAGATAGCAGAAGGCAGCGCTGCCGCAACCGGATGCCAGCACCTGCATGTATTTAGGCTTTCCCGGCATGCTCTTTATACATTCCAGCCTTTCAGCCACCTCTCTGACCGTATACATGCCTGCCTCTATCTCCCTGGAGAGCTGGTTCACAGCCGCCACACGGTCCAGATGAGTCCCGCTCACCGGAATGTGCTCCACCTTGGCAAAATCAGGCTCATTCCTGCTCCCCACTGTGACGAAGATACCGTTAGTGAGCACAAATGCATTGCCGGAACAGACGCCGTAATAGCGGCATATCCGTTCGATGGTTTCCTCCACCCGGGAAATCTCAGCTCCATTCTCCAGGAGCAGATGCCCCGCCTGAAGGGAAACCTCCATGACTTCCTTCTCTCTGTTATCCTGTTTGAAACTATTCTGTTCAGCATTCTGTCTTTGACTATTCTGTTCCTGCCCGTATATAACTTGATTCCCCTGCATTACCTGCTCCTGCCTGCTTCTCTTTTTTGGCCTGTTTTCTCTTTGTTCTGGCTTATATTGTTTCGTTTCCTCTCTCATTTTATCATTCCCTGGAAATGCTTACAACCCAGGAGTATAATAAGACAAAAATATTCAGGAACGTGCATGCGCAGCAAGTATAGATCAAACCGGCTCTACATTCCCCAGCCGCTCAAATCCCAGATAGCGCGTTCCCTGGAAGGTCAGTTTTCCCCGGTCCCCCTCTGCCAGCAGCCCATATTCAGTCCCTGTCACGGAGAGCTCCATCCGGTCACCGCTCTCCACCTGGAACGTCGCGTAATAGCTGGTGGATGTAGTGGAATGGAAACCATGGGCTCCTGTGGCGTCCCCTGCATTGGGATGGCTGTGGCGGCTGACATTGGTCCTTTTGGAGACCACGGAAGCTGTTACCGACAGCCTGGGGCAATGATTGTTCTTGTTCCACTGGCTCAGTCCCTTTACCGCCGTAACCACAAATATTCCTATGATGAGCACAAATACCAGTGTAAACATGATTTCAAAGCCGCCTCCCCAGAAAAAGGAATCCATGTACATAAATCCACACCTCTCTTTCCCGTTGTATATCTCCATATTATCATATATACAGCCCGGTAATCTTACAATTTACTTAATATAACCTAAAAAATAGACTATTGTTTAGTTCACCAGATTTACGCCTAGTTCCTGCGAATGAATTACGCAGACTTCCTGCCGAACAAAAATTGCAGTCACAATCAGGGAAATAAAATCTGCTGTGGGCGTTGCTATCCATATTCCTGTGACCTCAAAAACTGTCGGTAATAGGATTGCAAACGGTATCAGCAGTAATAACTGCCGAAGCGCACTTAGAACAACAGACTGTTTTACTTTACCAATATACTGAAAATAATTTGCACTTATCATCTGAAATCCCACAGCAGGAAGCAGCAGAGTAAAAATGCGGATACCCGGCACAGCCATATCCATGAGCGCCTTGTTACCGGCCCCGCCAAAGGTGCTTATGATTTGACTGCTAAATAGCTCTATCACCAAAAACATTCCTGCTGCAAAAATAGTGGCACAGGTTATAGAGTATTTTAGTGTGCTCCTTACCCGCGTATAATTCCCCGCGCTATAATTAAATCCAAAGATAGGCTGTATTCCCTGGCCTAATCCAATAATCGGCATATAGACTAACATGGTTGTGTTATACATGATTCCATAGGCTGCAACCCCTACGTTTCCCCCATAAAATGCAGCAACATGATTAAATGTCAGAGAAACCAGGCTTAATGCGAACTGAGTAATAGAAGCAGGAGCACCTGTCGACATAATTTTTTTGCTGGCACTTAGATTTATATTACTTGGCTTTAGATTCCCTGCGGACTTTTTAGAGCATAAAAACTGCATTGCCAAAAGCATACAAACACAGTTACCAATGACCGTTGATAAAGCTGCTCCAAAAACACCCCACTTAAAAACAAATATAAAAACAGCGTCTAAAATTGTGTTTGTAACTACACTGGATAGAGAGTTCAAAAAAGCTCTTTTGGCATATCCCATACCTTTCACACAGTTGTTCATTGATTGGGCGGTGACAAAGAAAAAGGAACCACTTAGTATAACTGTGATATATTCTTTAGCATACACCATGTTATCAGCGTTTGCTCCGTATAGGGAAAGCAATGGCTTAATTGTCAGCAACCCGATGATTGTAATGGCCGCTGAAAACAGGATTGAAAGCATACAAGCGCTTCCAATAATTTTCTCCGCGCCCTGTTTATCGGATTTTCCCATTTTAAGAGAAATGGAGGCAGATGCCCCTGCTGCAATCAGAAGCGACAGCGCCTGAATAATGAGAATAACACCAAATGATACTGTTACCGCCGACAAGGCCGTTATCCCTGCGCTTTTAGCTACGAATATACCGTCTATAGCTGTGTTTAGTGCATTCAACAACAACGAGAGCACAGCCGGTGCTGATAATGCCCAAATCAGTTTTGGGATTGGTTGTGTTTTGATTTTTTCTGCTACTTCCATAAGCGGACTCCTCCAATTCAATCTTTACATGAGTTTTTACTCGCGTTTATAATCTGAGTATATGCTCGTATTTGTCGTTTGTCAATGATTATGTGAGTTTTAACTCACTTTTATTGACAAACCCATCCTCCTATACTAAAATAGTAATCAGGAGTTGATAAAATGGAAAACAAAAAATCTGTACGTCGTCCGCAGCAAAAGAGAAGTATCCAGATGAAAGAAACTATACTTGAGGTTTCAAAGTCATTGTTCTGTGAGAACGGCTATTACAATACAACTACAAATGAAATTGCGAAAACCGCCGGTATATCTATTGGAAGTCTATACTCTTATTTCCCTGATAAAGACGCTATACTCACAGAATTGTTGGAGCGCAGCAACCAATACCACTTTTCAAATGTGTTTGAAAAGCTGCGCCCTGAATCAAGTGCGCAGCTTTATTTAAAGGAACCGAAAAAATGGCTTTATGACCTCGTAAATACTCTGATTCAGTTACATGAAGCAGAAAAGGATTTCTTACGGGAATTAAACGTACTTTATTTTGCAAAACCAGAAGTTAAGGCGATAAAAGATTCACAGTCGGAAAAAGTGCAGATGGCAACATATGAATATATTAGGCGGTATCAAAGCGAGCTGCCGTATGAAGATTTAGAGGCTGTATCCGTTGTAATAGTAGATTTCATTACAGCACTTGTTGATCGGATTATTTTTAAAGAAGCAAGATTAGAAAAGGAAAGGTTATTAAATGCGGGGATAGAAGCCTTATATCGGATTATCTCCAAATAATTCAGGCCGCTTTTACGGCTGCCCTGCAGTTTGTGGGTCACATTCTCACCCGCAGTCCGGAAAGGGCTCCGGATAATTCACCCGGAACCCTCTTAGGCATAAACATGAATTCACTCTTATTACCAATTGCCGTAAATCCTACTATAATATATTTATGGGCAAAGCACACGGCCGCCTTATTTTATGGATATTCATACCCGTCTTCCCACATACAGCAGCCGCCCTTATTTTCAGCCTTGGCACGATACAGGGCCTGGTCCGCATACTCCAGTATGGCCGGCAGAGGTTTCCTGGTGTCCCAAATGACGACACCGGCAGAACAACAGGCCCGGACATTGTCGGCAAAGGGATACTCACAGATGCTCCTGCATATGTCCTCCCCTTTTTTGACAGCGCTTTCCCCTGATTTCATCTGTTTCATAATAACCACGAATTCGTCACCGCCAAACCTGGAAAGTATATCGCTTTCCCTTGTCTGTTCCCTCAGCAGTTCTGCAAAAGCCGATATGGTCTGGTCTCCCCTCATATGGCCAAATGTATCATTGATGTGTTTTAAGTTATCCAAATCAAAGAGATACACAGCCAACGGCATATCTTTCCCGTCCAGAGCATCCGCGGCAGCCTCCAGGCCTCTGCGGTTTAACAGTCCGGTCAGATAATCCTGACAGGCTTCCCCTTCAAGCATGCGCTCCCGTTCCCTGGAGGCCGCCGACCTCATGGCCCTCACGGCACGCCTTTCCAGGACGGCTGCAGTATGCGGCTTGCGCAGGAATTCATCTGCCTCCATATCCAAAGCCTGTTCCTCCTGGCTTCCGTCCCATGAAGTGGCTATGACAGGTATATTCCATACTGCCCGTTCCCTCCGAAGCATTTCCAATATCTGAAATCCATCCGGTTCTGACAGGGTAAGGCTGATGATAGCTGCCCCAATCTTATTCTCATAGCTGGCAATGCAGGCAAGGGCCTTCTCTCCGTCCGATGCCTCCACAATCTGATACCGGGACTCAAATATCCTGCGCACCTGCCTGCAATAGGCATCATCCTCGTCCGCAATCAGAAGTACAGGCCGCTGTTTTCCGTGAAAAGAAACATCCTCCATAGACGATTCCATGGCAGCCTCCTCCGGCTGTTCCCTTATCAGCTTCTCAAACTCCCCGCAGGGCATGGGTTTGGCAAAATAATATCCCTGAACATAATCACAGCCGATTTCCCTCAGCTGTTCAAACTGCTCCCTGGTCTCCACGCCTTCCGCCACCACACTCAGATCCATCCAACGGGCAAGACCCATGGTAAAACGAAGGATTCCCTGGCTGGCCTGCTTTTCCGTTTCATTCTGGATAAACTTCATATCCAGCTTCAGAATGTCAATGGGCATCTTATTGAGCATGTTCAGGGAGGAATAACCGCTGCCGAAATCGTCCATCTCTATGATAAAGCCCAATTCCCGCAGCCGCCCCGCCACCTCAATGATCTGAGACGGGTTTTCCGTATACGCGCTTTCTGTTATTTCCAGATGGAGCCGGGATGGGGGAAGCCCGTATTTTTGGACTGTCTCTGTCAAAATTTCAGGAAGATCCACGTTATAAATATCCGCCCTGGACACATTGACGGAAACAGGTATACATGGATATCCCATTTGCTCCCACCTTTGCAGGATGGCGCATGTCTGGTCCCACACATACTGGTCCAGCTGGGTGATGAAACCATTCTGTTCAAAAAGAGGAATGAACTGTCCCGGCGACTGAAGGCCCCATTCAGGATGATTCCACCGTATCAGGGATTCCGCCCCAGAAAGCCGTTCCTCCTTTACGCTGTATTTGGGTTGGAGATAAATTTCAAACTGCCCCTCTCTCAGTGCAGATTCCATGCATTCCGTTATAGCCTGTTCCCGCAGCAGCCTGCTGCGCAGCCGGTCATCATATATGGCAAAATATTTTCCGTACTGCCCCTTGATGCCGCAGGCAGCCAGAAGAGCCCTGTCGCACATCTGGTCCACCGGAATAGTGCGGTCCTCAATGGAATAAATGCCCCATTTCACCAGCACATTTTTTGCATTGGGAAGGGCATTGACCCGTGCCGTTGCCTCCATGAACATCTCATCGGTATACTTACACCTGCGCTCCATCAGTATGGCAAACTGGTCTCCGTTAAAATGACCGCATATCCCCTTGTCCCCTACCTGGGACTGGTAAAAATCAGCCACCTCCCGCAGCAGCCTGTCTCCCGCCGGAAGACCGAATACATCATTGACTAATTTAAAATTCTCAATATCAGAACAAATGATATCGTATTCCCGTTCCGGATGCCGGGCCAGTTCCTCCTTCACCTTCTGGAAGAAAAATTCCTTACTGTAAAGCCCGGTCAGCCGGTCATATTTTAACTGGTTGACCATGGCTGCATTTTCACGCAGATTAATGATGCTTGCCACTCTGTGCAGGATGATTTGTGGCTTGTAGGGTTTAGCAACAAAATCCGAAGCACCGTGGGAAAGGGCAGCCACCTCGTCCGATTCGCTGTCGCTCTGGGTGGTTACGATAACCGGAATAGAAGAAAACACAGGGTCTTTTTTCACAATGGAAAGAAAGGTATATCCATCCATAACAGGCATGGTTATGTCCAGCAGAATCAGTGAAATCACATCCCCGCGCTCCTTTAGGACGGACAGGGCCTCCAGACCGTTTTCAGCCTCCACGACCTGATAGTCCGCAGAAAGTATCTCTCCCAGCAGCATACGGTTAATTTCATTATCTTCCACAATCAGAATTTGTTTTTGTGATATCATGTCCTAATCCCCTTTTATCTGTATACGCAGTATCTGGACCGGCCGGCCTTCTTTGCCTGGTAAAGGGCCTGGTCACTGCGCTGGAGAAGCGCATCAATGTCCACCATGGAATCGCTGCTCTGAGCGATTCCCACGCTGGCTGACAAAGAAACGGTCTGTTCCGCTGCCAGAAACGCTGTCCTCATTTCTTTCAAAAAGGCCTCTGCCTCCTGCTCCATCTGGTCCATGCTGCACTTTCCCAGACGGACCACCAGGAATTCGTCCCCGCCCAGCCGGGCCACGAAGTCGTCCCGGAACAATCGTCTGAGTACATCCGCCGTATGCACCAGCACGGCATCTCCCACCTTATGGCCATATGTGTCATTGACTTCCTTAAACCGGTCCAGGTCAATGTACATCAGGCTGACCGTCCTGCCGCCACGGTTGTTATGTATGTACTGGTAAAAACATCTGCGGTTATAAAGTCCTGTAAGGAAATCTGTATTAGAGCTGTGGCGGATTTGTTTCTCCAGATCCCGCTCCACTGTCACATCCCTGAAAATGCAAAGCTTACCGGCCACATGATTGAATACATCATAGACGGAATTTTCGTGAATCTCCAGCATCTTACCTGACCCATCCCTCCGGGATACACGCGCTTCCATGTATCCTTCGCTGTTAATGGTGCGCTGTTCCTCGAAGGCCCCTGTTATCCACGCATCATAGTCCTGCCCGATTACTGCTTCTTTGGGAAGCTTAAAATACTCCTCAAATTTTCTGTTGGCATTAAGTATCTTCCCGTTGTTATCCCACAAAAGGATGGCATAGGGCATACTCTGCAGCAAAATTTCTATCTCAGCGCTCATGTTTACCAGGTCCGTCACATCATGGCCGATACCCACAGTTCCAAGAACCGTGACACCGTCCCTGTCCACTATAGGGGACTTATAGGTGCGCAGCTGGCGCATGCCGTGGGATGCCTTGACAGACTCCGTAAACTGCAGGGTACGCCGCTCCTTTATAACCGCATCCTCCGACTCCCGGCATGAGGCCTCCCCATTTTCATAATCATCCGGGGATACCCCCCATATATAGCAGTGGTTCCGCCCCGTCACATCCTCCCTGGTCTTTCCCACCACAGAGCAGAACGCCTTATTCACCTTGACGTGAATCCCGTCCAGTGTCTTAAACCAGAGCATGTCCGGTATACTGTCTATGGCCGTATCCAGGTAGGTCCGGGTCATGTAATAATCGTAGCCCAGCTTAATCTGTTCCATCATGCGTTTCAGGCGTACCTTAATATAATCCCTGACAAGGGGCGTCTCCCAAAACTCATCCGCAGCCCCAAATTCTTCCGGAGGCAGCGCGCCTATGCGCTGGCGGCTGCCGCAGAATATGAGCGAGGCTTCCGCTGCACACTGGGAGCGCAGCTTAGAGGGCGGCACAGAGTCGTCCAGATTCCATATGAGAAGCCTGCTCTCCCTCATAATTTCCTGATTTGCCTCAGGCGCCACTGTGATTTCATGTGTAAAATGCTCCAATGGTTCGAGAGAACGGACCAGCTCAGAGAGCATGGTATCCTTGCTGAAAATCGCTATCTTCATCCTGCATCGGTACATATGATTTCCTCCCCGCGGAACATCAGCTTTTACCAAATGTATATTATTTAATTGTAGCATAAGCAAAATCTTTAATCAACAATATTTACCAAATAGCGGGGCAATTGAAAGGCAATCCATCCCTTCAATCCAAATGACATTCAATTTCCCTATATATATTTTCAATCTCAAATCAAAACTCATTCAGAATATCAATTGGACTATTTTTTCTCAGCTATTTATACTCAAATAGGTATAAAAGCGAAAAAACAAGGGAGTTTATATGTTTAGTTTAGGGATTGATTCAGGCTCAACCATGACCAAAGGGGTCCTGTTCGACGGAATAAATGTGGTAGGATGCCACATGCTTCCCACCTCCATGCGGCCGGGCCAGATTCTGAGGGACATTTACGACCGGCTTTACACGGAGGAAACCGGGTTCGTGGTGAGCACCGGGTATGGCCGTGAACTTTTAAAGGAGGCGGACGCCAAAATCACGGAAATCACCTGTCATGGTGCGGGCGCTTCCTATCTGGCCCCTGGTTGTGATACTGTCATTGATATCGGGGGACAGGACTGCAAGGTCATTACCCTTGACAGCCATGGGCAGGTAAATGATTTTTTAATGAACGACAAATGCGCGGCCGGCACCGGGCGCTTCATGGAAATGATTATGGCCCGGGTAGGAAGCGACATCTCACATCTGGACGACTTCGTGCAGGGCTGCCGTCCCGTGCCTATCAACAGCATGTGCGCTGTCTTTGCGGAAAGCGAGATAGTAGGACTGATGGCCCAGGAGACGCCTCCCGGCGACATTGTACTTGGATGCGTCCACTCCATCTGCCACAGGACCGCCATCTTTGCCCAGCGTCTGACAGGCGGACATCCCCATATTTTCTTCTCGGGAGGTCTGGCACAGTCAGAGATTATGCGATCCGTGCTGGGAGAATATATGAATACCTCCCATATAACCACTCACCCGCTCTCTCAGTATACCGGGGCCGTAGGAGCAGCCGTACTGGGATATGGAAAACTAAAGAAAAGGAGCCGAAACTGATATGGAGTTGAAGAAAGAACTGCCCGAAATATTTGAAGAATTTGCAGATGCAAGGAAAAATTCGTTTCTTGCCATAAAAGAATTAAAGGAGGAAGGCATACCTGTGGTCGGTGTCTTTTGTACCTATCTTCCAAGGGAAATCCCTCACGCCATGGGTGCCTCTGTTGTGGGACTCTGTTCTGTGACTGATGAAACCATACCTGACGCTGAAAAGGATCTGCCCAGAAACCTCTGTCCCCTCATCAAATCCAGCTACGGCTTTGCCAAGACAGACAAATGTCCTTTCTTTTATTTCTCTGATCTGATTGTAGGCGAGACGACCTGCGACGGAAAAAAGAAAATGTACGAGATGCTGGCTGAATTCAAGCCGGTCCATGTCATTGAACTACCCAACTGCCAGACAGAAGCCGGAATAGGACTTTACCGCCAGGAACTGATACGGTTTAAGGAGGTGCTGGAGAAGAAATTCGGCACTGTCATCACTGAGGATGCCATCCGCTGCCAGATACATAACAGAAACCAGATTCTTGCGGCCCTTAACCGCCTTCAGTATGTGATGGCCCTGGACCCGGCACCGGCTCTTGGACTGGATATCGTCAACATTGTTTACGGCACGGGATTTAAAATGAAAATTGATACACTGGCAGAAGAAGTGAATGCCATCACGGATAAGATTGAGGCTGAATACGCCCAGGGCAGGAATATTGGAAAGAGGGCCAGAATCCTGGTGACCGGTTCTCCCTCCGGCGGTGCCGCCCTCAAGGTAGTGCGCGCCATTGAGGATAACGGCGGCGTGGTGGTCTGCTTTGAAAACTGCTCCGGCATGAAGCCCTTAGACCCCATTGATGAGGATAACCCTGATGTATATGACGCCCTGGCCAGGAAATACCTGAACATCGGCTGTTCCTGTATGTCCCCCAACCCCAGGCGTATGGAGCTGTTAGACAGGCTTATTGACGATTTCCATGTGGACGGCGTGGTGGATTTGGTTCTGCAGGCATGCCACACCTACAATGTGGAAACCTCCCTGGTGCGCAGGCTGGTGAAGGAGAAGAAGGGACTTCCCTATACCGTTGTGGAGACAGACTATTCCCAGGCCGACGTGGGCCAGCTGAACACAAGGATGGCTGCCTTCATCGAGATGCTATAAGGAATAATCTATCACGATTTTCCTGCATGCTGCGCAGCAATAGGCGTTTTCCACTACCGCTGCCCCCAGTGTCTTTCTGGCTAACTGTACGCCGCTGTTCCTGTCATTACGGGAAACCAGACCGGGCTCATGGCGCTCCCTTCTCCATGCAATGCAGCGGGCGTCTGATGTGAGGAATCCTGCTTCCATCTCTTGATTGCAATAAGGACATTTCATTTCTTCCACTGCCTCCTTGTTTTTCTTCTCATTGAGCATAGCACAGAGAAGAAAAAAACACAATAAGCTCCCGCATGGGCCAGGAATTGGACAGCTGGTTTCAGGAACCGGTGTTGCAGTGTCATTTTCCCTGGGTTATAATATTTAGTATGTCGGACAAAGAATCAAAGGAGGAGATACATATGGTAGAAATAAACAGAAACGCCTGCACCGGCTGCGGGCAGTGTATGAGTGATTGTATCGCAAACAACCTGTTTCTGAGGGAAGGAAAAGCAGAGGTGTCCGGAAACTGTATCCTCTGCGGCCACTGTGTTGCTGTCTGTCCTTTAAACGCCGTGTCCATACCGGAATATGATATGGGAGACGTGGAGGAGCTGAGTCAGGAACAGGCCGGACTGGATTCAGACCGGCTTCTCAAGGCAATCAAATACCGGCGCAGCGTGCGAAGGTTCAAACAGAAGCCTGTCAGCTCCGGGGACCTGGATATGCTGTTGCAGGCCGGACGGTATACAGCCACAGCCAAGAATATGCAGGACTGCCGCTTTATCTTTGTCCAGAAGGAGCTGGAAATCTTAAAAACTCTTATCTGGGACGGAATCGGCCGTATTCTGGACAGCCCTGCTCCGGGGCCGGCCCAGGCATACCGGGGCTTTTATGAGGCCCATATGGCTGATTCAAAACAGGACTATCTCTTCCGCAACGCGCCTGCCGTCCTGTTCATCGCTTCTGAGGCAAATATAGACGCAGGGCTGGCTGCCCAGAACATGGAACTGATGGGTGTCTCACTGGGGCTTGGATTCCTCTATAACGGCTATCTGAGAAGGGCAGCTGAAATGAATCCCCAGGTTTTAGACTGGCTGGGAGTGGGAGAAAAAAAGATAGAGGCCTGCGCCCTTCTGGGCTATCCTGATATTACATATAAAAGAACAGCTCCCAGAAGGGCGGCGGATGTAATTTTCCGTTGAAATCACGGTTTTCCTCTACATCCGCCTCATAAAAGCAATATCTGCTCCGGCTGATGCAGGATTCATCTCCTCCCGGAGCAGATACATGTCCGGTTTGTTTTCATGAAGCCAGCGGCTGATTTCTGCATACCGCAGGATGCCTTCCCCCAGCTGTTTTGGCTGGTATGCGCGGTCTTTCCCCAGACTGTAGTCTTTTATATGCATCACGTCAATATACGTCCCGACGGACGCAAGCCACTGGTTCCAGTAAGCATCCTGATCCGTGGTCTCCGGGAATTCCAACAGATTGGAGGCATCGAATATCAGCCGCAGGTGCTCCGGGTCATCCACCATCCGGATTGTCTTAAGCGTGGTCTCCAGGTCCGCAAGAGGATGCCAGTACACGGGTTCGATTGCCAGCTTCATGTCAATGCGCTGCGCCTCCTCCATAACCCGCATAAGGCTGTCCATCATGTACGGACACCAGGCAGCCCTTTCCTCCCTGCTCAAACGTGGATATGCTGTCTCGGTTCCCACCACGCCGGCTCCCATTTCCTTTGCGTAAAGCAGGCAGTTTTTCAAAGTCTCCACCGCATACTCCCTTACACTGCGGTCGGGATTGCCCAGGTCCATGTAGCATCCCATCACCGGAATCTCCACCCGGTTCTTCTCAAATGCCCTTCTGATTCGCTCAATGTGGGACAGCCGGATATCCTCATAGCTGTCAATCTCCTCAAATACCTTGGGAAGCGCCAGCTGGGCCCCATCATAGCCTTCTTCACGCAGCAGGGATGCCAGCCCTTCTATACTGTGTTTACCGTAATCGTGTGCGCGTACGCCTATTTTCATCTTGTATCCCTCTCTGTTTGTATTAATGTCTGTTTGTATTAATCCCTGTTTGTATTAATCCCTGTCTGTATTAATCTCTGTCTGTAGTCTGAAAAACAGCCCATCATCTATCATCATACAGAAATACCGTCTGAAAACAAGAACGTGGTTCGCCAAAGAATGTGTCCTTATTTGTATCTTTATGCCTTCTTCAGCTGCCCTTACTGTCTTACAGGAAGCATCACCAGTATCTCCGCCACTTCATTGTCCGTGGCAACCCGCTGGGGAGGCCCCCAGGTTCCTGCGCCTGAGGTGACGATAACCTGGGGCGAATCAACGGATGCCCGGTAATATCCATAATCCACATCAAAAACCGCATCCGTAATCAGATTAAAGGGGAACATCTGTCCCTTATGGGTATGCCCGCAGAGAATCAGGTCTGTCTCTTCCCCATAGTCCCGGATATTTCCCGGCTGATGGTCCATCACAATCACAGGCAGATCCTCTGTCCTTTCAGGCAGTTCCAGGCTCCCCCGCCGCTCTCCCTGCCCGCCGATAGGAAATGAGTCCTTTCTTCCTGCCAGTACAAAACGGCTGTCTATCACAACGGCCTCGTCCTGCAGTACCCGGACACCTGCCTCTGAGAGGAATTCCGTCATCCGGTCATAGCTGGGGCCGGCATCATGGTTTCCGAGGCAGGCATAAACACCGTAAACCGATTCTATTTTCAAAAACAGTTCCTTAAGAGTCCCGGCATCAGCCAGGGCCGTGGCATCGCCGTCAAATATATCTCCGGCAATACAGACCAAATCCGGCTTTGTGGAGTTTACCGCGTTAATGACCTTTTCAAGGTGATGTTCTCCTATGACATACCCCAGATGCAGGTCGCTGATTAGGGCAATCCGAAGAGGCGCCTTCTCTTGTGTCTGGCCCCCAATCTGGATTTCATAGGGTTTTATCTGTATCACAGCGCCATGGACTGCCCCATACACAGAAAGGGCCGCCGAAAGAAGCAGCGGTATGGCTCCCGCGGCAACGCCGGCCCTGCATGACAGCGGCGCCGGCAAGAGACGAAGCAGTCCCGCCAGGAACAGAAACAATCCTGCCAGATTAACCAGCATTACCATGTAGACAATAAACCCCAGAAGATAGTGGCAGACATAAAAAACAGGCGCAAATATGCCGTTTCCGGGAACACGGCTCACAATAAAAGCGCCCAGAATCCCGGTAACAGCCAGACCGTAGGCAATTCCATAGGGCAATGGTCCTATACACGGAAAAAGAGGCCCCAGCCACTGGAACAATTTCCGTCCGGCATTGGCGAACAATCCGATCACAGCCGCAAGTGCGGCAAACAGGCTTATCAGTTTCATCCTATACTCCATCTCTCTTCCTGTAATGAAGAGGCGTGCATCCCATGTACCTGGTAAATGTATTGGAAAAATGGCTGCTTCCCGAAAACCCGGCTGCCAGCGCAATTTCAAGAATGCTCTTACCCGTGTGGGTCAGCAGATACTCTCCCATGCGCACCCGGTAGGTAATAAGATAATCCACCGGGGACTGGCCCAGTATCTCCTTAAAATCCCTGCAGCATTCACTTGTGCTGACACTGGCTGCCCTGGCAATATCCTCCAGCCGTATCTTCCTGGCATACTCCTGGTGGATAAACGTAAGGCAGGAACGGACCCGCCTGTATGGGACATCGGAATAGGAAGTGTGCTTTTCCCGTTTTAAGTCCATGTTTTCGTACAGCGTAAGTCCTGTCTGCTGAAGCAGAATCTGGAGACGCCACAGATACCCCGGAGGCCGTCTGCAGTCGCACAGATACATGTCATGAATGCAGGACAATGCCTCCTTATGCCATGGACATGTATTGTCCAACAGAAAAAAATCCACATCGGCCCCTGTAATAAAGGAGGCGCACTGCGCCTCTACCAATCCGCCCGAAAGGCCGTGAAGCAGATAAGGGTCCGCCAGCACGGCGCAGTAGGCGCTGCCGCGCTGATGGTGATAGGGAGCGACCATGTGCAGCATATTAGGAGGCAGAAGCCCGCCCTGCCCGCTGGAAAGCACGTAAGAACGGACCCCGGTCTGAAACTCGATGGCGCCTCTCAGCACGTAGACCAATTCCAATTCCTTATGCCAATGCCATGGGATACTGCGGTTCGGGTACAAATCCAGATCATCCAGATACACCTCCATGGGAAATGCAGGCGTGCCGTGGCAGGTTACTTCCTCCAAATTTCCATTTACTTCCAGATAGTTTAACTGCATCTAAAGTCTCCTCCAGCCCAAGACAGGATTTTGTTATTTTTAGCCGCTATATTATTACAAATTTTTCTATAGCTCCATTATAATGAAAAAAAAGGACATATGCAAGAGATTCTGTTTCAAAGGAGTGATTATGGAGATGAAGTTAACTTATATTGCCATCCATACTGCAAAACCGGAGAGAATGAAGGATTTTTATGTGAAATATTTAGGTGCGGTCGCGGATGAGCCGCGCCCTGCCGGCAAAGATGGCCAGGAAGCGGATACCGGCCTGGCAGACAGCACATTCGGCGGGACCGTGTACAACCTGTCCTTTGAGGGCGGAGTGAAAATCAGGCTCATACCGGAACGGCCTGTTATTTGTGATGCCTTATCTTCCGTATCTTTTGCCTCAGCACTCATATCCTCCGCTCCATCCTCCATATCCCCTGCCATGCAGGCCCGCCCCTCCTATGCGGTATGTCTGACCTTCACGGTTGGCAGCAGGAAACGTGTCAACGAACTCACCGGCCAGCTGATAATGGAAGGTTATGATGTTATCTGTGAGCCGGGGTTTTATGGGGTGGAGCATTACAGCAGCAGCGTTTTTGACCCGGAGGGAAATGTAATTGAATTGGTGGCGTAAAAAACAACTGCGGGCAGCCGGATAGAGCCATCCGGTGCCTGTCAAAAAATGAGCCTTCAAAGGGATTTATCCCTCCAGAAGACTCATGTGTTCTTTATCCAGGACCAGAAGGCATCCACCCAGGCCGAACCCGCTTTCTGCCAATAATCCTTCTCTGATTTTCACCTCTCTGCGTATGGTGTTCATCTTCCTGACATCCAGCGCGTACTGCGCATTCCTGAGAATATATGAAACGTCAAAGGACGCAGAGACCACCACTTCGGATATATCGAATAAATTGGCCACATTCACGATTCCGATACCCAGATACCTGCCGCAGGTCTCAAAAACCTGCAGGGCTGCCTTGTCCCCGCTCTCTGCCAAAGGCACCAAATCTCCTGCCTGCTTTATCTCTTTCCCTGTAAGCTCGCTATATATCCGCATCATTGCCTTCTCGCTTGTATAGAGTCCCAGGCACCCGCGGCTGCCGCATTTGCATTCCAGTCCATTTTTATCAACCGTCATATGGCCGATACGGCCTGAATTTCCCATCTCCCCCTGCATCAGGCTGCCGTCTGTCCAGATGGCCATGCCTATCCCTGAACGGATAACAATATAGAGCATATTCTGTACATCCTCAAGATGGGCCGCTTTTCTCTCCGCCCAGGAAAGAAGGTTTACATCATTGCATATATAGACCGGCTTACCCACATATCTCTGTATGATATCTCCAATGGGTACGTTCTCCCATCCCTCGATCCGTTCAAACAGCACCGAATGGTTCTGTTTATAGTCAATCACTCCCGGAATCCCCATTCCAACCCCTAAAAGCCGGCTTCTGTCAATACCTGAATCCTGAATCAAGTCATCCATCTGCTGTTTCAGCAGACGTATCATCTGGTCTTTATCTGAGTCCCTGGGATAGACACGGACGGAAAAGCAGATATTCTCACATTCCAGATTGCTGATGGCCATACGCACTTTCGGAAACTCCAGGTCGATTCCCATGGCATAGGCCGCACCAGCATTTGCGTGGTAAAGCACGGGATTTCTGCCGCCGTTGGATGTGCCGTAACCGCTTTTAACCACCAGGTTGTCCGCTGTCATTTCCTGTACCAGGCTGGTTACGGTCGGACGGCTGAGATGGGTCATATATGCTATATCTGTCATGGTGACTGCCTTATGGGACCAGATACATTCGTATACCACCTGCCTGTTGGCTTTCTTCACATCACTGAGATTATTCCCCTTCATATTCCCCCTCCTGTAACGGCCCAATGCTTTTTACATTTTTCCGTATTACCATCATCATTATATCTTGCCCCTGCTTCCAGTGTCAATAGATAAAAGGCAGCCGTTTCCTCTGTATAAAACGGCTGCCCAATATCATTATCAGAATTTGTCCAGCTTCTTTTGAATCACCTGTTTTCTCGTCTCCGCGGCCTCACGCAGCTGCTTTTTGTGCTCCTGTATCCATAACAGGTTTGCCTCAACCTCTTTTTTTGCCCTGTCAATCATGGACTTCATGGCCTTATCACCGGTTCCTCCTCTGACCTCTCTGCATTTTACAAAATGCCAGGGATTGATACACTGGGAGATGGGCGTAAAATCAAAAGCAAAAGGCTCTCCAAAGAACTCATGATAGGCAGAAGAAAAGAATTCTTCAGATATATTTTTTAAATTGTAATCCATGGTTCCCGCCTTTTTAACAAGAAAACTAACAAAGGAATGGGCCTTCCTGAATGGTATCTTATAAGAGCGGTACATTTGGTCGGCAATATCAGTAACCACGGAAAAACTTTCATAGGCCCTGCTCTCAAGCAATTCTTTGTTTACCTCCAGCGTACTGATAACTGCGCGGAACAACTGCACATTTTTTTGGAACAGCTCCAGGCAGCCAAATACACTATCCTCGATGTCTTCATAATCAGAAATATCCCCGTACGGGCTTTTCAGAAACCCGGTCAGTACCGTATCCGCCATTCCCTTCAGAACAGACAGAGAGGACCGCAGATGTTCCAATGCAATGGGATTTCTTTTCTGAGGCATAATGGAGCTTATGGAAATGTAGCCGTCCGCCACATGAATCATATTCATTTCCTGTGTTGCCCAGAGAAGCAAATCCGTAACAATCCTGCCCATATCCAAAGCACACAATCCCAACGCACTGGCTGTCTGCGTCAAATAGTCGCTGTTTCCAATGGCATCGTATGCATTCTCAATCATGCCTGAAAAACCAGCCAGCTCTGCCACCCGTTCTCTGGAAACAGGAAAACCAGTGGTCGTCACTGCGGCAGCGCCCATGGGCGACTGGTTCACTGCATCATAAGCTCTGCACAGACGTTTAAAATCACGTTCCAGCATATCCGCGGCTCCGAGAAAATAATGTCCCAATAATCCGGGCTGCGCATGCTGTGTATGGGTATGAATTACATACAAGGTGTCTTTATGCTCCTCTGCAAACAATACAATGGCATTTTTCAGATACAGGAACTGTTCCATGGCCTGCAAAAGGCCATCCCGCACCGCCATGTGGGACCATGTCACGCACATGTCATTGCGGCTCCTGGCCAGATGCAGATTGCCCGCAATACCGTCTGTCGCCTCTATCAGCTTGCTTTCCATATAAAAATACAGGTCTTCATACCGTCCATCATACACCGTATTTTTATAGAACTCCTGATCCAGTTCCCCAAGAGCCTTTAGAATAACGTTTCCACTGTTTTCATCCACAATCCCCTGTTCCATCAGCATAATCAGATGGGCTTCATTTATTGCCTGAATATAGGGAAGCATCCGGTTTTTAGCTCTCTCATAGCCAGGTTCCAGCTCCATGGCAACCAGTGCCTTCCCTGGGTATTTCATCCCTTCCTGTTCCAGCGTCTGCTTTCTTAATTCCGTATATGTCTCTGGCAGCCTCATGCCCCTTATGCCCTCCTCTTTCATCTTTTCATAATATACTTACTGGTCTGCCACAGCTCCGTCCTCCCGCAGCTTTGTCACATATAAACGCGGCTTGTACGGATAGTCATTCATGGCCGATTCATTTAGCTCTATTCCGATTCCAGGTCCCTCCGGCACGGTCAGATAGCCGTCCTTCAGAGTAAGAGTGGATTTTACTATCCTATTTTTAGGCGCACTGTCCTCGCCCAGCGGATATTCCTGAATCGCAAAGTTTGGTATGGCCGCAGCCAATTGGATGCAGGCCGCCGTACTGACCGGACTCAGGGGGTTATGGGGCACCACCAGAACTCCCCTGGCTTCCGCCAGGGCCGCAATCTTTTTGGCCTGTGTTATTCCGCCGCACAGGCACACATCCGGGCGTATGTACTGGCATGCATTACGTGAAAGAAGCATTCCAAATTCCTCTAAAGTGTGGAGCCTTTCACCTGTGGCGATGGGAATATGTATTTTATCAGCTACTTTTTCCATATCATCAAAATTGTCAGGTCTCACCGGATCTTCAAAAAACATGGGTCTGGCCTGTTCTATTTCCCTTCCCAGCGCAATTGCTTCCGGCACATTTAACTGTCTGTGTATTTCAATACAAAGGTCTACCTCATTTCCCACCGCCTCCCTGTATTGATAGACGCGTTCAGACGCATTGCTTATTTTAGCGGCAAAGCTTTCAAGAGGCATGATTTCCCTGCGGTCCGAATCCACAAAGGGCGTCAGATGCCCTACTGCTGTAAATCCGCGGGCTTTGGCATTCCTGCATCCCCGGATCAGTTCTTCTCCGGTGGATCCGAATACATGATAATAGACCCTGGCTTTATGCCGTACTTTTCCCCCCAACAGCTCATAGCATGGGACACCGTAATATTTGCCCTTTATGTCCCACAGGGCAATATCAATTGCTGACAGCGCTCCCATGATGGCAGCTCCCCTAAAGTGGTAACACCGGTACATATACTGCCAGTGGTGCTCTATCAAAAGAGGATTCTGTCCTATCAGATACCGTTTGAAGGTCTCCACCACTGCCTCTGAGGCTTCTAAGAAGGCCCATGCCCCGGATTCGCCCACACCCGATATACCCTCATCCGTATCCACCCGTACAAACATATATTGATCAATCAACCGCGTGCTTACATCTGTTATCTTCATCCTTACTCCTCCTATCCTTTTACGGAACCGCTGGTAAGACCTCCCACCAGATACTTCTGGGCAAACAGCGCAAACAAAAAGGAAGGTATGCATACAATCATGGAGGCTGCCAGCACATCCCCCTGCAGCATGCTGTCTCTGGAACTAAAGTCCGCGATTACCACTGGCAATGTTTTCTTTGACTCATCAATTAACAGCGTGTTGGCCAGCAGGAAGTTATTCCAGATGCCGATAAACGTCATGATGCCGCTGGCCGCAAGCCCTGGCAATGCCACAGGAAGGAATATATGCCAGAGTGTCTGGATTTTTGCCAGACCATCTATCTCCGCTGCTTCAATCAGGTCTGACGGGATGGTTTCAAAATAGGACTGCATGGTCCATATACAGATAGGCAGTTCAAATGCAATGTAACACAGAATCAGCCCTTTGTATGTGTTAATCAATCCCATCTTGGACATCATCAGATAAATAGGTATGATAATTAAGATCTGCGGAAACATATATACAAATAATACCATTTTGCTGAATGTCTCTTTCATCCGGTACTCATATGCCTTATAGCTGAATGCGGCCAGGCATGCAACTGCCAGTGTAAGAATGGTGGAAACCACCGTAATAAAAATACTGTTCCACAGGAAACGGGCAATTCCAAATTCCGTAAATACCTTCTTCACAAAATACAGGGAATATGTTTGAGGAAGGATGGAAGGCGGAAGCTTGGTTACGGTCTGAGGACTTTGCAGTGCCGAAACCACCAGCCAGTATACGGGAAATATAATTGGTATTACCACTGCCACTGCCAGAATATGTATTCCAATCAGTTTCAGAAGCTTGCTGTTTTTTCTGTTCACATGTCCACCCCCATTAGCCATACAGCTTATCCTGCCGCTTTTTCAGTATGAAATAAATTGCTGCAAATATAATTAAAATCACAAATAGAATCATGGTTATGGCAGAGCCCTCTCCCATTCTGTAACTGCTGAACGCTCTCCTGTATGCATAAATAGGAGTTGTCTGCGTGGCCTCAGCCGGTCCGCCTCCTGTCATGACCCATGGCAAATCATAGAAATTAAATGTCCATATGAATCTCAGGATTCCTGATACCATGACAACAGGCATCAAAAGCGGCAATGTGATCTTACAAAACCGGTTCCAGCCATTTGCCCCGTCAATCTGTCCCGCTTCATATAAGTCAGAAGGAATCCCCTGCAGGCCCGCAAGGAACATGGTTATAAGCATAGGCACGCCGCGCCAGACATTGGCCAGTATAAGGATAAACATGGCTGTATGTTCATTGGCGATCCACGCTACGGGTTCTTTTAACACATGCAGATCTATTAATATATAATTCATGATCCCGTAAATGTCATGAAACATCCACCTGAATATCATGGCAACCGCTACCGTGGGCACCAGCCACGGCATTATCACCAGTCCTCTGAACAGCCCCTTAAAACGCAGGTCCGGATGATTCAAAAGGATGGCAATGGCCAGCCCTAATACAACCTGCGGTATAAGTGAGCCAAAGGTAAAGATAAGCGACCGTCCCACTGCCTGCCAGAATGAGGCATCTTGTAATATCTTTATATAGTTTGCTATCCCGACAAAGTTCATGACCGGTTTTCTGACGCTGTAGCCTGTAAAACTCATTACAAGAGCATAGAGCATCGGATACACCACAATTCCAAATATAATCAGAATAGCCGGCATATAAAGCAAGGTTCCCTGAGTACTCGTCCTGTTTTTCTTTTTCCTGTTACCAGACATCCGGTATCCACCCCCTTTTAGACAGAGTGGATATTCTGCTGTGTCTGCTCAGAATATCCACTCCCAAAATGATTATAACAGTTTCTCCAGTTCGCCCACAATATAATCCACTGCCTGGTCCGCACTATACCCATCTGAAAGCATCTTAATCAGGCCATTGCCCAGAATACACTGGGATTCAAACTCGCCGGCGCCCGGGAACGGTCCATTGACCATGCCTAAACCATTGGATGTTGACAGAATATCAAGCGCCATATCCGGTACCATTTCTTTCAGATTGTCAGGAAGATTTTCCTGATATTTGGTGTTCTGGAAGAGATCTTCCTTGGCTGGGAACATGGCATATGGATAGCTGAGATAAAAGTCAACCATGTTATCACCTGTAAACATATATCTCACAAAATCCTTTGCCAGTCCTGTATTGCCGTCGGAAGAAATACTCAATCCAACCCATCCCTGTCCGGAACCTGTCTTTTTTCTTCCGGGTATTTTAAAATAAGATACATCATCCATGTCATCAGGGGCAACGGACTGCAGTGTATAGTAAATTTCAGGTGTGTCGATTCGGCTCATCACAGTACCGCCTGCCACCATTTCCCTGACATTTGTCTGTGTATAACCCACGGTTCCCTCCGGCGCGCAGTCCTTCACTAATTTGTAGAGGTAGTCATAGGTTTCCACCATGGCGGCCCGGCTTTCATCGTCCAGGTCAATATACCACTCACCATTTTCATCCACATTTAAAAGGTCCACATCATTGGCCTGCAGGAAACTCCAAATCGTTTTCCAGGCATGGAGGTCTCCCAAAGGCAGGGCAAAACCATATCTGTCCTTGGATGGGTCTGTCACGGCCTTACACATATCGTAATACTCTTCCCAGGTTGTGGGCAGAGTCTCGATACCGGCCTCTTTCAGCCAGCTGTCCCTGTAATAAGCCACATAAGGAGTGATATAAAGAGGAACAGAATATAATCCATCCTCATACGCACCTTGAACTGATAAGGATGTACTTAAAAACGCATCCTTTCCCCCTATTTCCTCCACAAGGTCAGATAGCTCCAGCAGGCCTCCCGTACCAGCCAAGGACTGGGGATACCCCGTTCCTGTCACCATAATATCCGGTGCGTTTCCTGCCATAATAGCTGATACAATTTTGTCCATGGCCCCGCTCCATGGCATGACTGTAATGTTAATCTGTGTTCCCGGATTCTGTTCCATATAAGAATCTGCCAGCTTCTGCAGTTCATCGGCCCTCTCTTGCTGTGTCAGCATGGACCACATCTCAATGGTTCCTGTCGCTTCCTCTGCAGATTCTGCCTGGGCGGAATCTGCATTCTCCGCGTTGTTTTCTGATACCTTTACCTCTTGTGCATCCTTTGTACCGGAGTCAGCGCTCTGTCCGCATCCTGCCGCAGCCATCATGACGGCTGCTCCCATAATAACCCCCAGTATCCGTTTCCCTTTCTTTGTCATTTTTGTACCTCCCATCATTTTTTATTATTTATCATCAGAAGAATACGTACAGTATGGACGTATTCTCTCATATTCAATCTCCACCCCTAACCCCGGCGCCTGGGGAACCATGATCTGCCCCAATTCGTTCAGCCTGATAGGTTCCGGAAACATATCTTTTAGCAGTGCGTTTGTATTATTGTCGTAATATTCCGCAATCAGGCCGTTGGGAACAGAAGCTACCAGATGTGCGTGTATCTCCTGGTCTCCGTGAGGTGCCAGCAGCACATGGGACGACATAGCTAAATCAGCTACCTTCTTCCACTCTGTAATGCCGCCCAGCACCTGGGCATCTGCATTCAGCACCTGGGCTGCATTTGCCTCTATTAACTGTTTAAATCCCCATCTGGTATACTCATTCTCCCCAATGGCAATGGGTATGTCCAGTTTTCTTTGAAGCTCAGCACAGCCCTCGATATCATCCGGTGATAAAGGCTCCTCAAACCAGTATATGTTCCTGCGCTCCAGCTCCCTTCCCATTTTCAGAGCATCTATCCGGTTATATGCATTATTCGCATCTACCAGTAAATGTATATCCGGCCCAACCGCATCCCGTACCGCGTCCACGCGTTCCAAATCTTCCTTAATAGATACGCCTCCTATTTTCATCTTTACGGCCTTTGCTCCCCGCTTCAGGTTTTCCTTCATTTCGCTCTGGAGCATATCCCATCCTTTTCCCTCTTCATAATAACCGCCTGCTATGTAAGCCGGTATCCGGTCGGCATATCCTCCCATCATCTGGCAAACGCTTCTGCCCGCCACCTTACCTTTTATGTCCCAAAGGGCTATGTCGATGCCGCTGATTGCCCGAGTAGCAAGCCCCTTTCTTCCATATACTTTAGGAAGATACATCCGTTCCCAAATCCGCTCTACGTTAAAGGGATCCTGGCCTATGACCCTGTCTTTTAAACTCAGCATTGCCTTTATCACCATATCAGAGCCATGGACCCATCCAACACCGTTTACCCCCTCATCCGTTACTACCTCGCATATTACGATTTCAGTTGCAGGATATGTATATTTGCCGTTCCGAATCGGATTTTTGTAGGCAGCGGAATATGCGTGAATCCTGATATCTGTAATTATCATTTCGGACCTCCCATTTATTATGCATTTTGTATGTTTTACTATTCTTATTCCTTTTTCTATTAACACTATATCACTACGCCACACTTTATGTCAATAACTTTTGTAAAATTTATTTACAAAATTATTTTAAATAACTTTTACAGTCAAAAATGGCAATTGTCCCTGGGTTTATGCTCTGCTTCGTGCTGTTATTGGGCGGCTGTTCCAATGTACAGGGGAAAACAAAAAAAAAATACCGGGAAGTTCAGAATCTTCCCGGTACGTTTAAATATTATATTTTCATTCAGACAGTTTCCTTATGCTTTCATGCAGCATCCCCAGCCCCTTTTCCGTCCTCTCCACATACGGCGAATCAGCAAGATACTGTTCCAGTATCAGAAGGTTAGCCTCCGTTGCCTCCACCCCCAGTTCCCTTAAGGACAGAGGCATATCCAGATGTCTCATGAACTCCTTCAAGTTCTCCATCTCCCCTCCCAGGCCATTATAGTGAAGCTGGACAAACAATCCCACTGCCACTATTTCCCCGTGAAGGGCCTGCCTTGCCTCCCTGGTAAAACAGGTTCTGATTCCGTAGTATATCATATGGGCCAGGGCCGACTGGTTAAAGCTCCTTGTAATGTTAGAGATAATGCCTGTGACCGCAATGTTGATGTAGGTGACATACTCCACTGCCTTTGTCACCGTCCCCCGCCTTATATCCTCTATGGCCTGGTGTCCATACCGCTCCAGCAAATCATAGGCAAATTCAGACATCCTGTACGCTGTATATAAATCAAAGGCAGCCGTATCCGGCTCCATGGCAGGCCTGCCGTTAAGCATCTCTATCTTCTTTGCCATGGCGTCCAGTATTCCGGCCGCCGCGTAGCGGCAGGGGCACCCGGAGATCACATCCAGGTCCACATATACCCCATCTGTTTCATATTCATATCTCCAATTGTCCTTCATGGCTCCCTGGGGCGTATACATGACGCTCATGGCTGTAAAGGCGGCGCAGGTGGCAATGGAGGTAGGGATATTGATAACGCCCACTCCCGCTTTTCCGGCCACTGCCTTTGACAAGTCCATGATGACGCCGCCCCCAATGCCCACCACTTCGTCGCATCCCGCGTCCAGACATTTTTTACCGAGGGCTTCCGCCGCCTCATAACTGCATACACCGTCATAAATCTCAGCAACAAACTCCACTCCGGCCTCTGTAAGACCGGGAAGCAGCCGGTCCTTTACAGCGTCAAAAGCCCTGGGACCGGACACAATGTAAGCCTTTTTTCCAAACCGCCTTATCTCCTGTCCGCAGTGTTCCAGTACGCCCCTGCCCTGGCGATACCTTCCTGCACCGAATTTGACAGCGCTGTCCATCCCATTGTTTATCCCGTTTCCCATCACAGTATCCACTTATACCCAATCCTCATAAATATAATCCGGGGCACAATACATGATTTGCCCGTCCTTTACCGTCATCTCGGGTTTCAGCAGTTTATCCGCGGTAAAGGCAGTCCCCTTCCAGTCCTTATAGGTCTGTTTGAAATCCATCCACCGGAAGATGGCCACATCCGCCCTGGCCCCTTCCGACAGGCATCCAATCTCTCCCTGCATTTTCATCAGTCCGGCCGGGCGCTCTGTGGCCATGCTGACCACCTGGCTCATGGGGATTCCCATACAGATATACCGGGACATCAGGTTTGGCAGTGAAAAAATGGGGCGTCTGAACATACTTCCCAACACCAGGTCCGTACTGCACATATCCGCAATAAATCCCTGTTCCTTGGCCTTAAGCATGACGTCAAAATCACCGTGCTTCCTTCCCTCTGCCGTGTCAAAGATAATTCCCCGTTTCCTGGCTTCCCTGACACAGTCGTACAATTTGCCGTTTTCATCAATGATCGTGTTCTTCACTCCCTGGTATACATGTTCAAAGATATCTCCGGGACGCAGAACCTTAAGCACCTCACTGGTGGGTACCGGGATGTTGGTGCAGTGAACCTCCACCGGACAGCCTGCCATGCCGGCTATACGGACCGTTTCCTTTAACGGCTCAATGCCCAGTCCCTCTGCCAGTTCTTCACTCTGGCGTATTTTAAGCCCCAGGATATTGTCCTGATTGTCATGGTACATACGGACAATCTTTTCCGGGTTGAAAAATTTCGGATTGATACACTCATGATAGCTGGTTGTGGTCAGCCCTGCGGAACACACCTGAAGGAAGCTCTTGATGGTAACCCTGCTCCTGGCAATCACTGCCGACCTGAAGATTGGATAATTGGCAACGCCGGCCGAAAAATCTATGGCAGACGTGACTCCTGTGGGCAGATAGGCCACATCCGGATATATGCCGATCTCCGTTCCTTCCTGGAACATATGGGCATGGGCGTCAATCAGTCCGGGAAACACATATCTTCCCGCGGCGTCCACCACATGCCTTGCCGGCTCCCCTTCCTCATATCTGGTGATTCTGCCGTTATAAATCGCTATGTTTCCTACCTGATCGGTCCGGTTGGCCGGGTCAATCACATGTCCGTTCTTAATCAATAAATCTAACATTCTACCACCTCCGGGTATCTTACCAAAGACCAATGAGTTTCCAATAAGGAAGGCCAATCAAAAAGAAAATAACAAGGGCCATTGCCACCATGATGGTGCCCACTCTCCAGAAGTCCTTCTGGGGCACATAGTCCGACGCAAAGGTTATAAGGCCGGCTCCGTTTCCATAATGGGTAAGGAGGGCTCCAAAGCTGGCGAAAAATGCAAGCAGCAGTCCCACCACCATAGGGTTTGCCTTTGTATTCACTGCAAGGGAGAACAGCACCGGATAAAAGGATGCCACAAACGCGCTGTTGGAGACAAAGAAATAGCGCACCGCCAGGCTGACCAGCACCAGAATCACGGTTACTGCCATGCCGTTCATCTGGGAAAGATCCAGCACAACACCCAGCTGGTCTGCCAGCCATGTATAAAATCCGGCTGATGACAGGGCTGAGGCAATGCCATAGAAAGCGCCGTACCAGATAAAGATACTCCAGGCCCCTTTGGCAGCCATTACATCATTCCAGTCCAGCACATCCAGAAGCAGAACAAGTGCCAGGAACACAAAGCCCACCACCTGCATGCTCAGGTTGACAACCGGAAGCTTCGGTCCGAACATCCATCCCAGAATGGCAAGGAGGAACAGGACAAACAGTTTCTTCTCAGCAGATGTAACAGCTCCCAGCTCCTTTAACCCCTTTTGCGCAAGCGGCTTGATGTCATCCAGGGATTTGAGTTCAGGCGGATAGATTTTGTAAATCACATAGGGAGCCAGCAGCAAAAACAGGCCTACCGGTACAATGGATGCCAGAAACCAGGTTCCCCAGGTAAGGGTAATTCCCAACATCTCGGTAATCAGGGACACGGTTATGGCATTGGTGGCCATACCGGTCAGGAACAGGGCTGATGTTCCCTGAGAGCTTGCGTACATGAGTACGGTCAGATAGGCGCCCAGCTTTCTGGGTGCATTCTTGGCGCTTGAACCGGTGCCCTCCGCAATATTCTGGAAAATAGGATAAATAATGCTTGTCCTGGAAGAGTTGGAACCGGTTGCCGGGCTTAATACAAGGTCTGTAAATACCATAATGTAGCCCAGACTCAGGGTATTCTTGCCGGACTTAAGCAGCAGATTATAGGCAATACGCCTGCCCAGCCCCGTCTTTACAAACGCAGTACAGACAATGGTTACCATAGCGATAAACCATGCCATATTATTCCCATATCCCTTTAGCAGGATGGATGTATCCATGAACATGGCTGCAATGCCCACGATAATCAGAGTAATGATCGGCTCTGAAAATGGTTTGATTACCAGTCCCAGCAGCAGCCCCAGGTACAGCGCCACAATATGCCAGGTCTCCACTTCCAATCCGGCCGGCGCCGGTATGTTCCAGATAGCAATTGTTACGGCAGCTATGAGGAATAGTTTTAAAAACCGTTTCTTTTCCATATATATCCTCCATATGTTCCAATCAGCCGGCAGTTTCTACCGGCGTTTCCTTCTGTTAAAAAACACAAAACCAGTCACGGCAAACCCAATCATCATGACAAAACCCACTCCGAATGTCAGTGCGATTCCATTCATGAGCCACACAGGCGTCAGGCCCACGTATATATCCTTCCATGACATGATGGTGGAATAGACACCATGGGTATCTCCCGCCCCTGACTGGGAGTCCGGATCGATTGCGCGCACCAGGGCCAGCCCGGTGGATGTGTTGCCGGTGGCAGCCCCAAAGGCCATACATGCCTTTTCAAACCATTCATCCTTACAGAAACGGTAAGACAAGTAAAAAATCAGGGGGACCGTCAATCCGCAGATAGTAACCGTATATATCAGGACAGGCGCTATATAGGTAGAGACAAACTCCAGATTCAGTGTTGCCATGGCTGTAAACACCACGATTTCCAGAAAGAATCCACTGAGCATCTTAACTGTCTTTATGTCCACATACCGGTCCAGCTTCGTCATCTTAAGTATCTTCCACAGGATGGCTCCTCCAAACACGCCGTGGAGCACACCCGGTAATTTTGTAAAAAAGGGAATGCAGGTTCCAAGGAAATGGAAAATGGTCCTTCCCAGAAACAGTGCTGCCAGCAGCCATGATATCTGAAGCGCCAGATGGTTGATGCTGATGGCGGTTGTCACTGTATGGCCGGAAGCAGCCCGTTTTTCCTGGGGCAGAGTCCCGCCGTAAAAATAGGAAGGCTGTTTCTTTGGCTCCTTTACATATGTACCCCATCCTTTTCTGATCCCATAATTGACCATGGCCATTCCCACAACCATGGCAAATATAAGGCCAAAGGTAGACAGCACCATTCCCACTGCCATGTTGCCGTCCACGCCCAGCTTCTGAAAAGCAGATGCCGCGGCAGCGGCTGTTCCGTGGCCTCCATGGAATGAGAAAACGCCCATGACGCCCCATCCCTGGGGAAGTCCGGTCCATATCTTTGACAGAACCCAGCCCAGGCCTACACCCAGGCACATCTGCATCCCGTAGGAGGTCATGGTTACACAGGAGTAATCCAGATAGGAACTGATCTTCTCCCGGTTGAAATTAACCCCGAACACAAGGGACGCCATGACAATGTCAATGAGCACACCGGGCAGTTCATGGAAGCTTTCCGGCACCGCAATGATACCCATGGCCTGATGGCCCAGGAGAAGCAGAAGCAGTCCGCCAATCAGGGACGAGGGCAGGAACAGCTTCTGTACCGGCTTAAAGATCTCCCGGATGAAAAAACCAGCCAGCATAAAAACCGCCAATATTAACATATCATTGCATAAAGATGACACTGTCATGATAAATCCCCCGTTTTTCTTTTCTGTCTTCTCCTGTAATTTCAAGCTTTATTATAGCATGAAACTCTGTCCTGCCATGATTTAAAAGTCAAACATACCGGAACTTTTCTTATTTGGCTTTTTCGTGTCTGTATAAGTCGGCGCAGTCACATAATCAATATCATTGATTGGCCAGGTAGGTTCCTTCCCCTCATAGACCTCCTGTACTCCCATGGCCGCAAAATAGGACGCCCTGTGCGCTGCCTCCATTGTGTTTCCTCCAATGTGTGGGTAAATGATTACATTGTCCAGGGTCAGAAGAGGATTGGCAGGATCCACCGGCTCCTTCTGGATGGCATCCAGTCCCGCACCTGCAATGGTTTTATTCTTACATGCCTCGTACAGATCCTGCTCCACAACACAGCCGCCCCTTGCCGTATTAATCAGGAAAGCGGTCGGCTTCATCATTTCCAGACGCTCCTTGTTTACCATACCGCGGGTAATTGGGGTATTCGGCACATGCAGGGAAACGTAATCGCTCTCCTTGAAAATCCGATCCAGGTCCCTTACCACCTCAACTCCCTCCGGGAATTCATCCGCTTTCTTATATGGGTCATAGGCCAGGACATTCATTTCCATGCCAAGCGCTCGCACGGCCAGACGGCTTCCGATATTTCCGCATCCGATGATACCCACTGTCTTGCCGTTTACTGTAGTCTTTCTGGTCTTAAGCTTTGCCTTGTAGTAATCCTGAACCCATATTTTCCTCAGTTCAATCACATTGCGGCTGCATTCCAGCATCAGAAGCATGGCTGTCTCTGCCACTGAGGTGCTGTTTGCCACCGGCGCGTACAGGGTCTGTACCCCGTTGTCATGGCATGCCTTTACATCCAGTGCGTCAAATCCTGCACCGTGGCGTACCACCACCTTCAGGTTGGGGTTGGCCTCGATTACTTCCCTGGTGATTGGCGTAATACGCACAATCATTGCATCCGGCCGGTGCTCCTTCATATCAGCCAGCACGTCCTCTGTCTCAAAGCCGCGTCCCCTAATCAGGGTATGTCCTGCATCCACTAATAACTGCTCACCTTCATCCATGATTTCCTGTGGTAATAAAATCTTCCATCCCATGTTCTTATCTCTCCCTGTGAATTTTCTTTTATAATATGTGATTTACATTTATATACGTAAGGTTTGGGGCACCAAATCAATTTACGATTGATTATGGCCTGTAAACATCGTCAATAATTTCAAATCCCTTTGCCTCCAGCGCCTTGTCCACCCACTCACGTTTGGCTGTGCCGTTTTTGGAAGCTTCCAGCTTGGCCTCATCTGCTGCCTGGAATTTCCTGGCTTCCTCCAGAATGACCGCTGCGTCCTTGCGCGGAATGACGATGACACCGTCCGGATCTGCCAGGATGATGTCGCCCGGGTTCACACTGATTCCTCCGCAGGCTATTGGTACATTGACCTCGCCCGGTCCCTCCTTGTAAGGACCGCCCGGGGTGGTTCCCGTACAGTAAACCGGAAAATCCCATTTGCCAATCTCGTCGATGTCGCGGATTGGACCGTCCAGAACAATGCCCGCCACCTTCTTTGTATACCGCAGATATGCCATCATGACCTCGCCAATCAGGGCTCTTGTACTGTCCTCCTCATTGGAAACCACAATCACATCCCCCTCATTGCACATGCTGAGGGCTGCGTGCAGGGCCAGATTGTCACCCGCCCTGCATTTAACCGTGTAGGCAGGTCCCACCATCATCTGCGCCTTTGGGCTGCTGACCAGGCGGATGCGCGGGTTCATGGCACAGCTCCTTCCCATGACATCCGCTGTGTTGGAGGCCGGTATGGACTTAAACTGGTTCATTACCTCCATGTCCGGCATCTCTCTTTTTAGATAAATACGTTTCCCTACTGACATAACATTACCTTCCTTTCTTACCAAACACTTGACTCCTTACGAGTTTTTTGTTGTAATTTTCCTTAAAACCATTTGCTTTCCTGATAGTTTTATTGTAATATATAGCTAATCACAAATCAAACAATGTATTTTCAAGTTTTTAACAAAATAAATTTGTGGAGGTTGAAATCATGGATACACTAAGCCTGTATTACTTCTCGGAGCTTGCCAAGGATCTGCACATCACCCGCACTGCCAACCGTTTATTTATATCCCAGCAGACACTGAGCAACCATATCATGAGACTGGAGGAATATTACGGGGTAAAGCTGCTGAACCGTAAGCCCTCCCTCTCCCTTACATATGCCGGAGAGTATGTACTGTCATTTGCAGAGACCATGAACCGTGAAAACGCAAACCTTATGGATATTCTGGCAGATATACAGAAGCAGAAACGGGGCCTTATCCTGTTCGGCGCCAGCACCCTGCGCATGAGCGCCAGCCTGCCTGATATCCTGCCTGAGTTCTCATCCCGGTATCCCAATGTGGAAATCCGTATCACCGACATGAACTCCAAGCGGCTGGAACAGTTGATTCTGAGCGGAGACCTGGACCTGGCCATCGTCATATCCGGGGGCGAACATCCCAGTATAGAGGAAAAACCCCTGATGTCCGACCAGATTTACCTTTGTGCTGCCGATACACTGCTTCGGAAATATTATGGCGACGGGACAGAGGATTTAAAACGAAAGGCCCGAAACATGGCGGATGTAAAAGATTTCTCCAGGCTGCCTTTTTGTATTCTCAATAACCGCATGGGTCAGAATATCCAGAAATGCTTTGACGAGGCCGGATTTGTCCCCAACATTTACACCACCAGCGCCTATGTGCAGATCAGCACATCCATCGGCCTAAAAGGCCTTGCCGCATGCTTCGCCACCCGCAACAGCATATTGAACCAGAAGGGTGAAATCTCTGAGGATATCAATGTATTTCCGCTGTACTGCAAGGGAGAGCCCCTCCTTCAGCAGATATCCGTGATTCATCACAAGGACCGCTATCTCTCCACCTATACGCAGTATTTTCAGGAACTGATACTAAAATATTTCCATGAGGTTGAGCAGATTCCGATTGAGGAACTGGTAAACTCGTCCTCTATTTCACTGCAGTAAAAACACCAGGCGTTTCCCTGCTCAGTTTGAACCGGGAAATGCCTGGCGCTTACTAGTCTAATTTAAATAGTATCCGTCGTATCTACAAACCAAATCCCCTGCGCCCCGTTATTCCGGCTGTGCCAGCAGGCACCTTCCAATGGTCCGCCTGCGGTGGAGTCGAAGTAATACCAATCGCCGGAACCGTCTTCCGGGTCGCACACGCTACCATTCCAGCGATGCCAGCTGGTACAGGCATATCCGTCTTTATTAAAAAGGTACCAATGATGGTTAATGGTATGCCATGCGTTGGCTGGATAACTGCCGTCCGGCCGACGGTACCACCAGCCGTTATTGTCCTTTATCCAGCCAGTACGTTCTTCCGGGATCCAGGTCTTCATGAACGCCTCCGGAGTGGCGTATACCTTTTTGATTCCACTGGTGGAACTTCCCCAGTCCGGCAGCTGGAAATGGGGATTATCCATAATGGATTTCCAGTTCCCGCCCCATTCCAGGCCCAGGGACATGCCGATGGCGCCAACCCGCTGGAAGAATAGAGCAGAATCATTATAAGCTCCAGCCCCATCATTTCTGTAAATATCAAATGCTGTCCCCCACTGATGATAGGAGCTGTAGTTGCTGCCTGGGGCGTTGGTTACTATATTCCCCGGTTTCGTCCTGCCTTGGGCAAACAGGGCGTCCTGCTCCGCCACAGTACGAAATGTCTCGCCTATTTTAATACTCAACCCCTGTCTGCCGCACTCCTCTATTAACTGACCGGCCAGATGCTGCAGGCGGGGATGGCAAAATGTAATGTCTCTCATAGCAGACCTCCTAATCATATATATTATGAACTATGGCCCAGGGATGGCCCTGAGCCATGAAAAGTTATGACGTCTAGTCCAAATATGACCGGGCTCGTCATAGATTACTACTGCTTTCGCCTCAAGGAAATTGAACCGGACCAGCGTATGTAAACTGTCCGTCCTTCTACGATAAGATATTTAGTTCCCTCCGCATATAAAACCTGCATGATAACAAAACAAATAAAACTGCATGCGGCTTGGCATTAAAGTATCGTTAATATTCCTCCCATCCCGTTGACATTGTCCCTTTATCCTCATATAATTCCAGCAGGACAGGATATTTCCATATACAAAACATCAGAAGGGAAATGACATACATATGGACGCCACCGTCAACGACGATGACCAAATTTTCACCCAAAAACCACGCTTCATATGTTTAAAAGAAAAGGCATGACCCGCATTCATACACATGGATGCGGGCAATGCCTTTTTCTTTTGAAATAATACTGCCAAACAGATAAAAGAGGAGGAATCATTGTGAGTATTCATTCGTTTTTCAGTCTATTAGGAGGACTGGCATTATTTTTGTACGGCATGCAGATGATGAGCACCAATCTGGAAGCCGCAGCCGGAAGCCGCATGAAGCAGATTCTGGAGCGGCTGACTGCCAACCGGTTTTTAGGCGTGTTCGTGGGAGCCGGAATCACTGCTATCATCCAGTCCTCATCCGCCACAACCGTCATGGTGGTAGGCTTCGTCAACTCCCAGCTCATGACGCTCAAACAGGCTGTCTGGATCATCATGGGCGCCAATATCGGGACCACCGTGACCGGCCAGCTCATAGCCCTGGACATCGGGGCCATCGCGCCGTTGATTGCATTTGCAGGTGTTGCCCTGATTCTTTTTGTCAAACAGAAAAAGGTCCAGTTTGCCGGTGGTATTATTGCAGGTCTGGGTATCCTCTTTCTCGGCATGGGAATGATGAGCGCGGCAATGATACCGCTGCGCGATTCCCAGCATTTTGTCAATTTGATGACAAAGTTTTCCAATCCCTTTCTGGGTATTCTGGCCGGAGCAGCTTTTACTGCTATCATACAGTCCTCTTCTGCATCTGTTGGTATCCTTCAGGCTTTGGCTGTAAGCGGATTAATCGGACTGGACAGCGCGGTCTTTGTCCTGTTCGGCCAGAATATCGGCACCTGCATCACGGCAGTCCTGGCCTCTATCGGGGCAAACCGCGACGCGAAACGGACCACCCTGATTCACCTGATATTCAATGTCATTGGCACAACTGTGTTTACCCTGATCTGCCTGGTGTCCCCCTTTACACAGTGGATGGCCTCGTTCACACCGGACAATCCCGCGGCGCAGATTGCCAATGTACATACACTGTTTAACATTGTCACAACCCTGCTTCTGTTGCCTTTCGGCACACAGCTTGCGCGGATATCCGAAAAGCTTCTGCCTGATAAGCCGCAGAAAACAACGGATGAGGAGCGCTGGTTTGAGGATTTGCTGGCCTCCGAACATGTACTTGGCGTATCAGTCATAGCAAGGAAGCAGCTGAATGAGGACATCAGCCGGATGCTTGCTCTGGCGGCCTCCAATGTTGAAACCAGTTTTCTGGCTTTTGAGCACAGGGATGAATACGAATTGGAGCAGATTCAAAAACGTGAGGAAGAGATTGATCTTTACAATGCCCAGTTATCCAGAAGGATTTCCAGGGTCCTTGCAGTGGAAAATTCCCCGTCTGAAGTAAATGCGCTTAACCGCATGTTCTCCATCATCGGAAATGTGGAGCGCATCGGCGACCATGCAACAAATATTGCCGGCTATGCCCGGACCATGATGGAGCGCAGGCTGGAGCTTTCTTCCCAGGCATCGGTTGAACTGGCCGATATGAGGACCTCCTGCATGCGCGCCGTAAACCTGATTTGCAGCGCCTGCTGCGTTGATTTCACTTTTGCTCCAGAGCAGGAATCTCCAGATAAACGCGGCTCTCTGACGGAACATGACGCTCCGGCAGAACATATATCCTTACCGCAGCACGCCTCCCTTCTGGAACAGGCCCTGCTGCTGGAACAAGACATTGACAGCCGGACCGCCCGGTACCGCTCCAACCAGATTGAACGCATGCGAAAGGGGAAATGCCATGTGGAGACTTCCATCCTGTATTCGGAAATCCTGACCGATTATGAGCGCATTGGCGACCATGCGTTCAACATTGCCCAGGCACTTGACAAGCTGGATGAAAATTAACATGCAGATTCGTTTCCCGCAGCAGTCACTAAGCTTCCGGCGGCAATGCCTGCTTCTTCCGGCGTTTTTTATGTTCCTGAAGATAAAATGATTGTACGCAGGTCAACGAACAAAGTCATTGAAAGAAAACGTATTGCTATGCTATAATCAATGTATCCGTATAGGGCGGGGGCAGTTCATACCATCAGGTATAAAAGTCAATCAGAATATAACTGGTTAGAACTGGAATAGTAAGCCTATACACACTTAAAATGTGTGCATGGGCTTTTATATTTTGCAGAAAGGCGTTCCAAACAATGAGCAGCATAGTAACTACATCTATTGTTTCATTTATCAGTACCAACATAGATAATATTTTTGTCATGATGGTGCTCTATGCCAAGGTTGACGAAACTTTTAAAAAGAAATATGTTGTCATTGGGCAATATCTTGCTATTGGCATACTGACAGCAATAAGCCTGTCAGCCGCTTTCGGCCTCAACTTTGTTCCGCAAAAATACGTCGGTCTGCTCGGTTTTATACCGATTGCTTTAGGCGTCAAAGAATGGATATCATACAAAAGACCTGCCCAAAACAAATCCAATCGTAAAGAATTTCCGTTGGAAACAGAAAAAACCGAAGCTGCCCACCCCAACAAGCTGCAGAATATATTGCGGAATGTAACATCTATGGCCAGTAAAATCGTAAAGCCTGAAATTTTAAGCGTTGCTCTCGTAGGCGTGGCAAATGGAGCTGATAATATTGGCGTTTATATTCCATTGTTTACTGGCTATTCATCAATACAGGTCATTATAACTATCATTGTGTTTGTTTTAATGATGGCGGTTTGGTGCTTCCTGGGAGAAAAGATAACCGATTTCCCCAAGATAAAAGCAATCATTCAAACGTATAAGTATTTTGCCGTACCGGCTGTCTTTGTTGGACTTGGTATATACATCATTATCAAAAGCGGGTTAATAACGTGATATAAACAGCTTTATACCTGATTGTAAAATAACGGCCGGCAATATACATGACAGTGTTGTTTTTGATACTATATATGCCTAAAAGTATGCCGATTATGCCACCTATTGTAAAAGTCATGTCATTTATAATATCCTGGACTCAGCAGATCTGCAGATATAAAATTAAAATTACCAGGAGGAAGCATTATGTTATATCATAAAGATGTAGACGGCGACCGCGAATATGTCCATATTTTCGATGAGGATAAATTGAAAATATGTTTTGAAGCACTCGCCGATACGACGAACGAGATACACGATTTACCTGCCCAAGACGGCATTAAGCAAAAAATTCTGGGATGTGTAAATCCCGCTCAGGAAAACAGGCTTACCATTCCGGGGATACCCCCGGTGGTTGTGCTCAGAAAAGCACTGGATTTGCAGCTTTCCAAGCATGAGCATGACGTGAATGTTCTGAACACATATGTGAGCATATACGGCAGCAGATTCCAACGTATTTTACTGCCTGCGCCTGATGTTCTGTTTTCCAGCAAAATGGGACAGTCTCAAAGTTCATTCAAAGCTCAGGATACCGCATCATTTCTTACATCGAATCTATTATATCGAAAGATGACGTTTGCAGAATACACGTATCTCTGTAACAGAAAGGAACTGCCTTGTAACGGCAACTATTTTTCTCCGGATGGCTTGTGGCAATATTCCCCGGATGACCCCACAGGGCTGAGCCAGAATCATGAAGTATTAGTAAAATTCACATTAGCGCACAGCCTTGGCTCTATTTTAGATAACGTACTATCTAGCAACATACCGGTATATAGGGAAGGGGGAAATCTGTCAAAAGCAGCCTCTGAAAATATTGATATGTTTGCCAGGCATTTATGCGCCTTTCCGAAAAAAGGAAAAACGGAGTTTAAGGCCGGAATAAAAATAGAAAGCGATTGTATATCGTTCCGTATGGGCAATGGACTGAAAACAGGTGTATGCTACATTCCACTCATTCAAGGTGAACTTGAAAATATTGAGGTGGAAGCGTATAATATAGTAATCAGCGATGAGAAATACGACGCTCTGCAGAAGGGTGATCAGGAGCCCATGGGGATAAAATTTCATGAAATCGCAGACTACTATCTGCCTTTGCTTAAAAGTAATTTCACATTCAATTCCAGGTAAGCCAATCATCCCGTGTAACTAACAAAGGCCTTCGGGACATACCAAAAGGAGCCGTCAGACCAGGACAGCTCCTTTTGCATCATCACCATTCATATTACCACTATATTACGACTCATGTTACCATTCACATATTCCATATATTACAAAAAAACTACAGAAGGAATCCCATTGATTTAGCCTGGGCTGTCAGTTCATCCCGGAGCCTGGGATGCGCTATGCTGATTAGAAGCTTTGCGCGCTCCCTCACCGTCCTACCGCTCAGACGGACGATACCGTATTCCGTGGCAACATAATCCACATCATTTCTGGAGAGGGTCACGGCTGTACCGGGTGCATGGGATAGGCATATCTTTGACAAAGTCCCGTTTTTTGCGGTGGATGCCAGAGCAATGATGGACTTGCCGCCCGTGGCATGGATGGCACCTGTTACCGTATCCACCTGGCCTCCGCTTCCGCTGTACTGCATGGGACCAATACTCTCGGAGGATACCTGGCCCAGCAAATCAATTCCCATGGCCGTATTGACGGAAACCATCTTATAATTCCGGGCAATTACATGGGGATTGTTCACATAGCTGCATGGATTCATGGCAACACAGGGATTGTGGTCCATAAAATCGTAGAGCCTCTGGGATCCGCGGCTGAAGGCGCCTACGATGATGCCCCGGTTAATACTCTTTTTCCGTCCGTTTACAGCCCCGGCTTCCACCAGCTCCAGAATGCTGTTTGTAATCATCTCTGTGTGGACTCCCAGATCCTTCTTGTCCAGAAAGGCATGGGCCACTGCATCCGGGATTGCGCCGATTCCCAATTGTATGGTGGAACCGTCTTCCACCAGCTCCGCCACATATTCTCCTATCTGTTTTTCCACCTCTCCGAAGGGAAGGGGATCCATGGTCTCCAGGGGATGGTCATATTCATAGATTCCCTCCACCTCGCTGATGTGAATTTCGTTGTTTCCATAGATAACAGGAAGGCTGGGGACTACCTCCAGATAAATTTTCTTCGCGGCGTTGCGGAAATCTGTTTCATTTACATTGGACAGGGACGTGCGGAAATACCCTGTCCTCTCATCCATGGGGCACACTGCCGCCACGTACACGTCCAAACCTCCCCTGGCCTGAATCATCTTGCTCCCCTGGCTGTGGTAGTGGGTTGGCACATAGTCCACATGGCCCTGCCGTATATATTCCCGCTCATCACCGGAGAGAACAAAGCCGGACAGGGTATGTATCTTCTCTTTGCATTCCACGCTGTCCAGAAATTCAAAATCCCCTTTTTTATATGTGGTTCCGTAAAAGAAGTCAAAACCTTCCCTGAGCCTGGGCGCAATCCTGTGGAGGTTCTTATAAAACAGCAGCGGCGCGTTCACACCTCCGCTGGTAGCCACAAAGTCCCCGTCCCTGATGGCAGCCAGGGCATCGTCTACCGTACACTGCTTTGCCTTATATTGTTCCAGATACCGGTTCATCGGCACTCACCTGCCTCCTTTAATTTCTCAATCACATCCATTCCAGCCCTGAATGCCCTGCGGTTCAGTTCAATCAGCTCCGGTTTCCTGCCCAGCTTATGCATGGCAATCTCCTCTGCCTTGTCTGCGGGAATGGTGTTCGTCAGAGCCATATACGCTGCGAACATAATGACATTAGCCACCTTCCGGTTTCCCAGCTCGTAAGCCATATTGTCGATATCCACCTTTACTATCTGTATATCATCACGGCTCACACCGGATGTGTCCACAATGGAGCTGTTTACCAGCAGTGTTCCGCCCGGCCTGAGCCTGGGAAGGAAATCCACCATTGAGGGCTGGTTCAGGGCGCACAGCACATCCAGTTTGTTGGAAGTAGGGGAACCAATCATCCTGTCAGACTGAATCACAGTACAGTTTGCGGTTCCTCCCCTTTGCTCCGCCCCATAGGATGGGAAAAAGGTAGCGTAAAGCCCCTGTTCCATGGCGCACTCACCAATCAGTTTTCCTATCATCATAACACCCTGGCCGCCAAAGCCCGCTATCATTAATCGGTTAATCATTCTGCCGCCTCCTCTTCGCTGTCCTTATAAATACCCAACGGAAATTCCTTCATAACCTTCTCCTGAAGCATCTTTACGCTTTCAAGCGGTGACAGTCCCCAGTTGGTGGGACAGTTGCTTAACATCTCCACAAAGGAGAATCCCTTGTTGTCCATCTGGTTTTGGAATGCCTTGCGCAGGGCCTCTTTGGCCTTTCGTATATTGGCCGGCGTATCCAGGGCAAAACGTCCTGAGTACACTACGCCCCTTAAGGCCGCTATCATTTCTGCCATATGCATGGGATATCCTGTCAAATCCGCCCTTCGTCCCTCCACACAGGTGGTGGTCTTTTGTCCAATCAGGGTGGTGGGCGACATCTGGCCTCCTGTCATTCCGTAATTACAGTTGTTCACGTAGAACACACAGATATTCTCTCCCCGGTTGGCAGCATGCATCACCTCCGCAAATCCGATGGAGCTTAAGTCTCCGTCTCCCTGATATGTAAATACGATGCTGTCCGGATTACAGCGTTTTAATCCGGTGGCATAGGCAGGAGCACGGCCGTGGAGCGCGCATCCCTGATCGATTTTAATGCATGGTGAACTGTTATTGGCACATCCAATGGGCTGTACAACCACTGCCCGGTCCGCAATGCCCAGTTCATCAATCACCTGCATACATAGCTTGATGAACGTACTGTGCATGCAGCCGGGACAGAATTTATTATTTGTTATATCAAGGCTTTCAGGTCTGCTGTATACTTTTTCCATTGATTCTACTCTCCTTTCACAAGACGGATAGCCCGCTCTGCCACATCATCCGCATCCACGATGACACCGCCGGTCGTCAGACACGTGTAAACAGGCAGACGGCCGCCCACTGCCAGCTCCACATCCTGAGCCATGAGCGCGGGAATGGCCATCTCCACATCCAGGATAAACCTGGCCTTATCCGCTATTTTTCTGTAGGCGTCCGACGGGAACGGATTGGTGGTAATGGGGCGTATGAGACCAGCCCTGTACCCTGCCTCCCGGAGCTCATCCACGCAGGTATGGCAGATACGGCCGCAGGAACCGTATGCAGTGAGAATAAATTCGGCATCCTCTGTCATATACTCCTCCACCATGACCTCATCCTTTTTCCAACCCTCATAGATTTCAGCCCACTCCAGTGCCTTTTTCATCTGCTGTTCCTCCACAAAGGAGGCATTCAGCACAATATTGGGCCGGCCGCCATGGTATCCCTTGCCCACTACAGCCCATTCCGGGGTCCTGGGCGGTTCTTTTGCCTCCGGCAGCGTCACTGCCTCCATCAGTCCGCCCACTAAGCTGTCTGCAAAGACAAACACCGGCATACGGTATTTCTGTGTCACATCAAAAGCCTTTGTTACCAGGTCCACTGCTTCCTGGATGGTAGCCGGCGCATAGTTAATAGTCTGATAACCGCCATGGCCCGATGCGCGGTTAATCTGGAAATAATCGGACTGGGCCGGCTTCATAACCCCGGTTCCGGGGCCGGCTCTCATGATGTCCACAATCACCGACGGCACCCTGGCAGCTGCCAGGGATGAGATTCCCTCTGCCATCAGGCTGATTCCCGGTCCGGATGTAGAGGTCATGGCAAGAGTTCCTCCTGCCGCTGCCCCGTAAACCATGTTGATGGAGGCCACTTCGCTTTCTCCCTGTACAAATATCCCCCCTGCTTTTGGCAGTGCCCGTGACAGATACTCAGGCACCTCACTCTGAGGCGTAATGGGATAACCGGCGTAAAACCGGCATCCGGCTCTGACCGCTGCTTCCGCAATGGCTTCATTGCCTTTCATAAATTTTCTTTCCATCACTGTTCTTCCTTTCATACGTTCTTATGGTTGTTCTTACTTCAAATATGAGTTCATCATTTAAACACTTCAATGACACAGTCAGGACATACCTGGGCGCACATACAGCACGCGATGCATGCTTCCGGATGGGCGTCCACTACATACCGGTAGCCCTTTTTATTGATTTCCCCTCCGATCTCCAGGACCTTCTTCGGACATACGCTTACGCATAATTCGCAGCTTTTGCAGCTTTCCCTGCTGATTTCAAGTTTTGCCATAATCACACTTCCTCTCCTAATTTTAATTATGATTCATATGGGGACCTTCCTATAGACCGCCACATTGAACGCTTCATTCAGACATATAATTTGTCTACAAACGTATTAAGTTCCAGTATCGGAAGTCCGGTAAGTTTTCTTACTTCCCCAAAAAACCGTTCCGAGACAGCCAGCCCGTGTAGCTTTAAGCCGGCCTTACCCAGCTCTGCCTCCAGATGCCTGACATATTCCATAATCAGTTCAGGCGTCGTATACTCTCCCATAAACGGATTTGCAATGAACTTCAGACCTTCTGCCGGTATCCTGGCTGAGATAAGGATTGCGCTCAGGCTCTCCAGGATGTCCTCCATACTTCCTGAAAAAGCGCGGCAGGGATTGATTACATAGTAATAACTGGTATTTTTCTCAGCCATCAGGCCCGCAAACTGTCCCAGCATGGCTGCGCCCACAGCGTTTCCTCCTGCATCAAACACACAGCATATGCTGTCGTCCTTAAGCAAAGAAGTGACTCCCTGGGGCATCAGAGGCGAATCCCACAGTTCCGGGTTGACCGCCATATGTACGTGCCCCTTTTCCAATAGGGAGGAAAAATCCCTGGCCCGAAACATACATTTTGTCTGGTCCATATCAATCAGACACACTGGTACGGGCATGTCTTCCGCCAGACGCAGGGCCAGATTTGCAGCAATCTCCGTCTTTCCGCTTCCCGCTTCCCCAATCAATACAAAGTTATGTGTACTCATTTACCTTTCTCCATTATTTCGTTTTTATATCAGTTCATTCACAGGTCTGGCCTGTCTGTTCCAAGGCAGGCCCTGTTTTACGTTTGCGAGACTGATTGTAGCATAGCGTTTTGCAAATAGCAAGTAATTTTTGATAATTTTTACTAATTATTTCAAATATTTTTATGCATATTATCTAATGAATCGGTTATGTCGCAAAATAATCTTTGATATGTTTTAAAAATATCCACAAAATACACATGATATATACATGTTTTATGTATCAATTGCACAAAATATCATTGACTTATTTCACTCCAGGGACTACTATATTCACAGGGTGTTTTACGTTTGCACCGTTGCATCCAAACATACCAATAAAATGAGTTAGGGAGAGGTTTTCATGAAATCTGTAAATACAAGAAAATATTGTTTGAGCATCCTGTGCATATTGATTGGCCTTGTGATTGGCCTGATTCGGCCGCCCGGAGAATTGACCGTGGAAAGCATGCGGTACCTGGGTATTTTTATGACCGCTGTCCTTCTGCTGATTCTGCAGCTGTACCCGGCGCCTCTGGTTGCCTTATTTGCCTGCATAGCATTTGTTGCATTCCATGTCTGTACGTTTCCGGAAGCATTTTCTGCCTGGAGCGGCGACACCATGTGGACGGTCATCCTGATGATGATTTTTGCCACCGGCATTGCCAAGACAGGTCTTATTGACCGGATTGCATACAATATCATCAAGTTTTTCCCAGCCACCTATACGGGCATGGTAGTAGCCATCATGGCCACCTCCACAATTTTGTCGCCCATTGTACCTAATTCCTATTCCAAATGCGCGGTTCTGGGACCGTTTGCCGCATCTGTTGCAAAGGCTAATAACATCAAAAAGGGAAGCAGGGCTGCCGCAGGACTGTTCTGTGCATTCTTTGTTCCGGCCGCCATCCATACTATGGCCTTTCTGACAGGCAGCGCCATGACCTTTGTGCTGATTGGTATGATGGGTGATGGGTATGCCTTCAGCTGGACAGAATGGTTTGTATGCTGCTCCCCATGGTTTATCGTAAACCTGGTATTGACATTCCTCTTTATACAGGTCTACTATAAGCCGAAAGAAAAGCTGAACATTTCAAAGGAACTGATACACCAGAAAATAGCGGAATTAAAGCCCATGAGCAGTGATGAGAAGGCTGCGGCCGGCATCCTCGCTGTCTCCATCCTGCTCTGGATTACCGGATCCTATACAGGACTTAAGGCCTACACGGTTGCGGCCCTTGCCTTCTGCGCCATGTTTCTTAAAGGAATATTTACCATGAAGGACTTTCAGGACATGGTACCCTGGGGCGGGCTGATTACTCTGGTAGCCTCCCTGCTTTCCATTTCCGCCCTGCTCAATGTAGTGGGAGTCAACAACTGGCTGGCCAGCGTGGCGGCTCCTGTCATTATCCGGTTCATACCAAACGTGTATGTGTTTATCATCCTTTTGTGTATCAGCACCTACCTGCTGCGATACCTGGAGTGTACCGGATTGGCCACCCTTGCCATCATCGCTGCCATATTCCTTCCCATAGGAGCTCCTTTGGGAATCCATCCCTTCATCACCCTGTTTGCGGATTACCTTGCCATGCTGGTATGGAATCTTTCCTTCCACAATCCCTATTACCTTCAGGCCGAGGCAGTGGTGGACGGTCTGATTACCCATAAAAATGTAGTCTCCATGTCCCATGCCTATATGGTCATACATATACTAGGGCTGCTGGCCAGCGTTCCCCTCTGGAGATATTTAGGAATGTGCTGATGGATAACTCCCGGCCAAAGTTATGGCAGAGCGGCGCACCGTTCATTTATTAATGATTGTATTTTTAAGTACATCCCTATATAATTGTTACTATCACCGGTCTCAGACCGTATCGGGGGAATTGTACCATGACAGACATAACCAATACTGCGGGAAATGATTTGAAGAATTATGCTTACAACATACTGAAAGAACGGTTGATTAACTGTACCTACGCACCAGGAAGCATTCTGAATGAAGCCCATCTCACTTCAGAGATGAAGCTCAGCCGCACACCTGTGCGTGAAGCTGTCAGCCGTCTGGAGACAGAGGGATTTGTGAAAGTGATTCCCAAAAAGGGAATTCATGTAACGGATATCCTCTTAAGCGATGTGCTTCAGATTTTCCAGATTCGGACGGAATTTGAGCCCACTATACTGAGGCTGTCCGCGTCACGTCTTCCAAAGGATGAACTTTTATACTTTATACAGCGTTTTGAGAACCCGGATCCGGACGACACCGTCATGGATCGGATCCGGTTAGACACTGCGATGCATCTGTTCATCATCGAACACTGCGGAAACCGCTACATGGTGGACATCATGCACCGGGTCTATGATATCAGCAGCCGGATTATATTTTTCATCCACCAGAATCATGCAGCCGTACACGATGACAGCGGGGAGAACCTGGAAATTCTCAGGCTTCTGCTGGACCGCGACCTGGAGACTGCCACCGAGAAAATGCGTGTCCACATGGAGCACTGCCGGATGGCTGCCCTGAATTACTTTTACACGGTTCCGGACGGAGAAGCTCCGGTTAAGACTTACCGGGATAAACTGTACAAAAAACAGGAAACGGCTCCGCATCCGTATAGATAAAAAAAATAGCCGGCTGTTTCCTTATAGAAAAAATAAATGCCAGGCCTGCAAAGGGGCAAAAGCGTTTGCATACATTTTCAAACCTGCTATAATTAGAGACATGTGATGATAATTTCAAAGCACACTTCCGGGAATAGGAAGAATCAGATACATGTTTAAGGAGGATACGAACTATGAAATTAGATGAACGCGGAAAACAGTGCCCCAAGCCTGTCATTGACACTAAGAAAGCGTTGGAATCCTGCAATCCGGGGGAGACGGTTGAGGTATTGGTAGACAATGAGATTGCGGTCCAGAACCTGAGCAAGATGGCTGCCAGCAAAGGCCTTTCAGCTGTTTCCGAGAAAATAAGCGACAATGAATTTTCCGTAAAAATACCAGTTGGCCAGGGAGTAACCCCTGCTTCCGGAGCGCCGGATGATTCGGATGAGGAACCGGCGGCCTGCCTGCCTGACAGCCGCAAAAAGGGCATGGCAGTGGTTCTGTCCTCCAACCTTATGGGCCACGGTGACCCTGAACTTGGAAAGGCTCTCATGAAAGGGTTTGTCTACGCCCTTACACAGCAGGATGTCCTGCCGGAAACCATTCTTCTGTATAACAGCGGCGCCTATCTTTCCTGCGAAGGCTCTGATAACCTGGAGGATTTAAAATCCATGGAATCCCAGGGCGTGGAGATTCTCACCTGCGGAACCTGCCTGAATTTCTATGGATTGAGCGAGAAGCTTCAGGTCGGCAGCGTCACCAATATGTATGAGATTGTGGAACGCATGACAGCCGCCAAACTTTTGGTGCGTCCTTAAGCTTTCCTGACAGCCGGACTGACAAAAAGATTATAATACCGCAAAAGGACCCCTACATCTCATTTCAGGGTCCTTTTTCATATGCTTATCTGCTCAGACCTGATTCATACCTGTTCAAGGCATCTTCAGACATCCGCCAGGATTCCGGTCACACTCAGCCAACTCCGATAAATATTGTCCTTAAACACCGCCCCATCCCTGATGAGCGGCAGATTGCATATACACCTCCCGTCTGCTGTCCGGGACTTCGTTCCATCTCTCATTGCACCTCTCATAGCACCTCTCATTCCGGCTTCCATCCCAGCTTTGATTCCGGCTTTCCATCCCCCGTTCATCTCATCCTCCTCCATTCTCAGATATCCTGTCTCCAGGTCCTGGTCCGACACACACAGGCCTTTCACATTATCCGCAAACAATTCCGGATGCATAAGATAAGCCGCTGCCGTCACATCCCAGTTATAGAAACCGTGAATGCCGTAGCCCTCATCATTATATCTGAACCAATCATCTGTTTTTTCCATAATATACGCTGCCGCCCTGTTTTCCGTTCCCGATAACCGTTCCCTGTATTCCTGTTTTGTAAATAAAACTTTAAGGCAGTTGTTGCCTGTTATCACGGAAACATTCCGGCCCTTTGTGAGGACGGTCCTGGCAGCCGGCGGGTCACAGGAAAAATTCAGTTCCTCCATCACCTTCTTTTCAAATACAAGGGGGCTTGTGATTCCGCCCATTAAAACAATTTCTTTTACCTTTTCAAAGAAATGACTGTCCCTCTCATATGCGCCTTTCAGGTTTGTCAGGGAACCCGTGGCAAGAATCGACAGCTCCCCCGGATGGCGGTCCGCCATTTCCGCCAGAAAGACGGCAGCCTCGCTCTGGTAACAGCCCCTCTTCTCCCCGCCTCTTTTTACAGGAATATCCCTGCGCCCCAATTCTTCCAGCATCCGCAGATTCACTGCCTGCACCACATCCAGGCTGCTGTTTCCATAGGTGGACGTAATTCCCAGAAGTTGGGTCTCCCTGTTTCCCAGCAAATACATCAGGGCCAGCCCGTCATCCACATCGCAGTCCTTTACTCCAAAGGTATTGTCACAGTCAAATATGATTTTCTTCATCTGCATCTCCTCCCGTCCATGTTTTCCCGGCACAGTCCCCGCCTGGGCACAATCCCCACCTGGACACAGTCCCCGCCTGGACACAATCCCCGCCACAGCACATAACCTGCCACCACATACCGTTTCCGGCCCCATATCCCTCATTCCATATCATGCCTGAACAGCACGGCCCCTTCCGTTTCCACGGCCAGTCCGGCCTTCATTCCTGCCCGTAATTTTGCCGGCCGGCCGGGGCCTTCCATTCTCTGGCACAGGATGCTTCCGCCGGGAGCCATTTTCTCAGGCACCCTCACCCTTATCTCTGTCATCTCCCCCATGAAGGTAACTTCCTCCACGGTATAATCGCCCTCCTCTTTCAGCTGCACTGAGTTCGGACGAATCATGGCATCATAGACCCCATCCGGCAAATCCGTTCTTTTTTCAAACAAAGGGCTGACAAACCAGCCTCCTGCCACTGACCCGGAAATATAATTTACCTTTCCAAAGTACTCTGCCACCTTTTTTGTTCCCGGATGGCAGAACATCTGCTCCGGTGTTCCGTACTGAAGAATCTTCCCATCCTCCATCAATGCTATGCGGTCGGACAAGCGAAGGGCCTCAGCCTTGTCGTGAGTGACGAGAATAGTTGTGATTTTCCACGCCTCATGAAGTTTTCTTACCAGCCGCGCCATCTCTGTCCTCAGCCCCTCGTCCAGGCCGGAAAAGGGTTCGTCCAGAAGCAGCACCCTGGGTTCTGCTGCCAAAGCCCTGGCCAGGGCTACTCTCTGCATCTGGCCCCCTGACATCTCCTTCATCCTTCTCTTCTCAAATCCGGGAAGCTGAACCGCCCGCAGCAGTGCCTCCACCCGCTCCTTCTGCTCTTTCTTCGGCACCTTTCTGAGTTCCATGGGAAAGGCAATATTTTTCTCCGCCGTCATATGGGGAAACAGCCGCAAATCCTGAAACACGATTACCGTTCCCCTCTCTTTTGGCTGCTGGTCCATCACAGATGCTCCCTGTATCCGTATATCCCCGCTCTCCTGCTCCAAAAGACCTGCTATGCATTTTAACAGTGTGGTCTTTCCGCAGCCGGATTTTCCCAAGAGAGATACAAACTCTCCCTCCTGTATTTCCAGGTCGATTCCATGCAGTATCTTCTTTTTCTGAAGGGATACCCTCAGATTTTCTATGTTAAGACTCATAATATCCTCCAACTATCTGTCCTGTCCAATACCCCGCAATCCGTTCAAAAACAGCAAATACCAGAAGGGTGATGCCCATGAACAAAATGCTGTAAATACAGGCAATATTCCGGCTGCCGCTCTGTAAGTAGGGAACCATCACAACCGCAAAGGTCTTTACCCTGCCGCCTCCAAGAAGCAGTGTCAGAAAATACTGGCTGAAGGATACAATGTATGACATGCTGACTGCCGACAGTATCACCGGAACCAGCATTGGCAGTGTGGTCCTTCTGAATGCCTGAAAGGAACCGGCCCCCAGCACCCGGGCCTGCTCCTCCAGCGCAATGCCCACTGCCCGGGTGCCGTCCATAATGAGGCACACCGCGTAGGGCAGGGAATAAATCAGGTGTGCCAGAATGACCCCCGCCACTGTATTGTTAAGTCCCAACCGGATAAACGTAATCTGTATCCCCATGGCAAACACAGTCCCAGGTACCATGAGAGGAAGCACGGTAAAAAATGACATCAAATCCTTCCCCCTGAACCGGTACAGGACAAGGGCCCTGGATGTCAGTATCCCGATGACGGCCGACAGGACGGCCACCACAGAAGAAATCATGACGCTGGATGCCATGAGTGAGACCAGTTCTCCCTTTCTTCTGACAATTTCCATGACTGCCCGGTCCGAGAGCACCTGGGGAAACAGATCTGGCCAGGCCCACCGTTCCGTAAATACCCATACAACCAGACTGGACGCGGGAATCAGAATGGATGCACACAGCAGGGCCAGAATCATATTTGTGATAAACGATTTTCTCTTCTTCATCTCCATCCGCTCCATCTTCTACTGCTCTGTCAGTGCCTTCATATTTTTACGCATGATGAAATAATACATCCAGGCGCTGAGCACGGAGAGAACGATAATGATTCCATTTAACGCCATGGAATAAGGCCGGTTTCTCAAATCCGGATGGATATACTGCTGGTATGCCAGCACCGGAAGGGCCTTTGGGGAGGTTGCGCCCAGGAGAAAGGGAAGCTCATAGGCGCCCAGGGCAAATACAAATATAATCAGGAACCCGCTGATTACCGCATCCTTACAAAGCGGCAGGGTGATTTTACAAAAAGCAGTCCACCGGCCCGCCCCCAGGTTTATGGCTGCCTCCCCCAGTTTCTCATTGATATTCGCCATCAAAGCAATAACAAAATAAATTATAAAGGGAATCTCCTTCCACAGATATGCCAGGATGACTCCCACTCCCTTTGTGTCATAAATGAGCATGGGAAACTGCTGCTGTTCCTGTATTACTCCAAGGGCGTAACCAATTCTGGCCAGCAAACCATTCTGAGAAAAGATGTTGACCATAAAAATGGCTACCACCACATGGGGAACAATGATGGGAAGCTGTATCACCCGCATCATGGACCCCTTTGTCCTTTTGTGCATCACACACACAGCACTTAAACCCACACCTGCCGCAGTGGCAACACCCGCAGACAGAAATGCCACCTTAAGGCTGTACAGCACGGACTTTAGCATATCCGGCCTGGTCAGCACTTCCCGGTAGTATTTTAAGGTTGGTTCCCTCAATCCAAAAGCTGGAATTACCCCAAGACTTTGGGTAATTCCAGTTGTCAATCCTATGATAAAAAACAGGGTTAATATGATTTGGGGGACCAGAAGTAAGTACGGAATCAGATTTCTTCTCATTTTTTTCCTTCTCATATCTTTCCCACCACTCCGTTCCCACCCATTCTGTTCCCTCTCCATCCGTCCCCTCTTATGCTGTTCCCTTGCATTACGTTCCCTTCCACTCCGATTCCACCCATCCGATTCTCCCCCGTTATTTACCCACTACTTCCTCAGCCCAGATTTCCTCGATAATGGGAACCAGCTGTGCGGGCATTTCGGGAAGGCGTTTAGAGAGAAGTTCATCCTGGGGGATTGTACCTTTACCCAGATCCACCCTGTCAAAGGCCGCTTTCTGCTCACCGGACAGCTTTTCGTTGTCCAGAACCGGAATGACCCTCAGCTTTTCATAGCGGTCTGCCTGGATCTCCGGCGATATCATCTCATTAATTGCCACCATAGCCCCGGCCTTATTGCCGGAATTAGCCGCAATTGCCATAAAATTGGTATTACCGATGGTTCCCTTTTCAAACTGGAAGGCTGCCGTGGTATCTGTATATTTTCCGTCCTCAATGTTCAGAGCCACGTCATAGGCTCCGTACGTCATGCTCATCACCAGTTCCCCGTCCGCAAACATGTTGTCCGCGGTAGTGGAGGAATCCGGGAAGGCAGCGCCCTGATTCCAAAGGTATGGATTCAGCTCCCTTAAGTACTCCATGGCCGGCGCCACTGCCGCCCGGACAGTTTCCTTATCAGCCGCCATATCCATAAACTGCTCGTAGCCGCAGATTTCATAGATAATATTTCTCACAAACGCGCTGCCCGTAAAATCAGGAAGCGCGGGATATGTCACCTTGCCCGGATATTTTTCCACGAATTCCTTTAGCTCTCCGGCGCTCTTTGGCACATCCGGCGTCACTGCCAGGTCTGCCACCATTACCAGCTGGGCCTTACCGTAGGGCGCCTCATACCCTTCGATGGGATAAGCAAAGTCCATGGTCACGTCCTCGCTTTCCCCATCCACATAGTCACTAAAATTGGGAAGCTTGTCTGTAAAGGGGCCGTACAGCATATTGTTTTCCTTTGCCGACTGGAAGTTCTCCCCGTTAATCCAAATCATATCAATACTTCCGTCCTTCTCTCCCGCCTGAATCTCCCCGGTGAGCTGGCTTAAAACCTGGTCGATATCCATGGGGACACGTTCCATTGTGATATCGTATTTTTCCTTCATGACCCGCGCAAATTCATCGTCCAGCCAACGGTTCAGTTTTTCATCCCCGCCCCAGCCGTAGAAGGTGACCGTTGTTCCCTTTGCCTCCTCCTTCATCTGGTCAAAGGTCATATTCTCCCGTCCGGACCGGCGGCTGTCTGTATCCCCGGCCTGGCTGCTTCCGGTATCCCCGGCCTGGCTGCTTCCGGCATCCTCAGCCTGACTGCTTCCGGCATCCTCAGCCTGATTGCTTCCGGCGCCCTGTGTCTGTCCGCTGCCCGAACACGCTCCAAGGGACAACGTCATTGCGGCAGCCAGTACCGCTGCCATGATTCTTTTCTTCATACTTTCTCCTCCGCTGTTTTCCTTAAAAATAATAACCCTGTCTGATGAATCTATGATTCCCCCTGCCGTAATCTTATGCAGTACGGACAGGAGAAATCACATCACCGGAAGGGTTATCCTATTCTGTCACAAATGCAGCCTGGATATCCTTATCCTTTGCGCCATTTTCAATGATAAACAGATTATCAACATCGAATCCGGCATCCTTCATAACGGAAATACCAGTTTTGGCACACTTGTTGCCGCTGTAGCAAAGCAGGTATACAGGTTTGGACGGGTCCATCTCCTCCTTTGCCATCTTGTACATGGCAGTCTGTGCGGCCGGGTCCTCGATTTCCTTTAAGGAGCTCTGGAGGGATCCCTTTAAATGGCCTTCTGCATATGTATCATTGTCTCGGACATCCAGGATTTGAACATCGCTTCCACCCACTGCCTTTAAGGCATCTGCCGCCGCAACCGTCTTCCAGTCAATATCCTCCTCAGCGCGGTTGGTGGTAAGGGCGCCTTTCTCAGACTCCAGGGCTTTGGCACCGCCCTCCACAGTATAAATCAGGGAACCGTCAATGCCGGCCTCCTTAAGAACACCGGTTGCCTTCTCAGCGCCTCTCTTGCCGCTGTTGCAGATGATATAGATTTTCTGTCCGTCGCTTAAGTTCTCCTTGGCATATGTACCCATGGCCTCTGCCAGTGAGTCATCCTCCAGCGGGAAAATAGGGCACCACATGGAATCAGCCACTCTTCCCTTCACATAGTTATCCCATTCCCTTACATCCAGCACATGGGCACTCTTATCTTTTGCTGCCGCCACAGCCTCCTTTGGGGATACATACTGATAACTGCCATCTGACTGTAATGCCGCCGCTGTCTCACTTCCTGCCCCGTCCGCTCCTGTTGTATCTGCGGCTGCGGTGTCCGCCGCTGTGGTGTCTGCGGCTGCGGTATCTGCCGCCGTACTCTCAGCCGTTTCCTGGGCTGTTGTTTCATTTCCTGCTTTCTGGCCGCATCCGGCCGCCACTGTCATGGACAGCGCCATCATAATTCCTAATGTTACGAATTTCTTTTTCATTTCTTCCTCCTTGTTTTTCCTTGTTTTTCTATATATTTTCCTTACCATGACAACAAAGGCAGATAAGGCAAATAATATCATTAAGCCGGCGGCAAACATAGCCACGATTTTGTTCATCATATTTTTTACAGATGGTATGCACATATAGCTCAGTATGGACGCAGCTATGCATGCGGCCACCATGGTTTTCCATATCCATTTACTCTGTTTTTCTCCATTTATATTCCTTTCCTACAGCCTGTCCATTTTCTCTAAAAATTCCATGTCCAGATACTGCCCCAGCTTTTGGAACGTGGACTGGTTAAACAGCAGCTTATCCGGCTGCTGGTACTGCACCCAGGCCATGGCGCACCAGGTAATGCCGCGCAGGCAGGTGATGGGAATATAGGCAAGGGTACGCTCCATCAGCCCCTTTGTGTCAAATCTGCCGTCCACCTTCTGGATATACAGATGTATGAAGTCCTCCATCTCCTCCGGGGTCAGAATCACATCTGTTTTCCAGAAGGTGGTGGTTGGAGCAAGAAAATGGCCCAGATCCTGGGCAGGCTCCCCATAGACAGGCTTCTCCCAGTCCACCAGATAGTTTCCCTTTCCCTCTCCGTTGATGAGAAAATTGGTGGAATTAAGCTCCGTGTTGATGCAGCATTCATAGCCTTTGCAGGCTGCTGCTTCCCGGCAGCGCTTCCAGCCCCGGTCCAGCATCTGTCTTATTTTCATTTTGATGCCCTGGTCCCCCAGGTCTGAATCCATGTATGTCCTGACCATGGCCTCGCATTCTGTCAGGATTGCCTCCAAGGGATCCTCTGGCCTGACCAGATGGCTGCCGCTTCCCACCCTGACACTGTGGATATCCGCCAGACACTCCGCCCCAAAGGACAGCTCTGTCCTGTAATCCATGGCGTGACCCGGCAGGAATTCCATTACCATGATGCCATGAGGAATTTTCTCCAGACTCCCGTCCGCATAAAAAGGCCGCGGTGTCCTGCCCGACTGCCAGAGCAGCTTTAATGTTTCATATTCGTACTGTATCTGATGTTCCAAATGCATCTGGCTGCCGCAGTTTACCCGGAGCACCAGCTTTCTTCCGGTAACAGGGTGGGTAAACAGATAATTCCTGTTGTACTCCCCCTGGGCCAGCATACGGTATTCCTCCGTCACCTGGTCCGGCAGTCCCAGCGCGCTGCGGTACTGCTTCCAGGCCACATATTCCTTTAACCCGGCTATCCGTTCCATTTCATCTCACCTCACATCCCGGTACATCCGGTCAATCTGTTCAATGGGCACCCGATCCCGGTACATCTTACGCAGCCGGTTCATTTTCCACATCAGCTTAAGCTTGGGCAGGGTTCCTTTTGGAAAACGTCTGTCCGATGTGTAGATGCGCCGCCCTGTCATGCCCAGCTTTACTCCCCTCTCTTTAAGCGTAAGGGAAAACTGGTAATCCTCCATCACAGGAATCTCCGGGAACATGCCTGCATCAAAAAACAGGCTGCGGTCCACAAAGATGCCCTGGTCCCCAAACATGATCCTGCGGTCCTTAATCCGGTGGTTTGATATTACACGGCAGGTAAACATGAAGAAATTGGACGAATGAAAGGCAATTCCAAAGCATCCCGCGCTGTGGTCCTTCATCACCCTGCGTATCTCGGCCAGCGGGCGGGGAGGCAGTTCACTGTCGCAGTGGAGGAAAAACAGGATGTCCCCATGACTTTCCATGGCTCCCGTATTCATCTGCCTGGCCCGTCCCTTTTCCGAATGTATGACTTTAACCCAGGGGCGAATCCGTTCCATGGTTCTGTCCGTGCTGCCGCCGTCTACAAACAGTATTTCACATTTTCCCCTCAGCGGCTCCAGCTGGTCCTGCATCTGTACAATGGTCTTCTCCTCATTGTAAACAGGTACGATGATGGAAATACGGCTGGTTTTGGCCAGATACCGTCCCGTGGACGTCTCCTGCAGCCTCTTATCCTCCCGCATTCTCTGCCGGTATCCCTGAAGATCCTGGTAAACGTCCATATCCCACAGGGTTTCGGTTAATCCCACCCTGCAGCCAGCCGTCTTAAGCCGGTACATGGTATCCCGAAGCACGGAGCCCTGTCCATACCCTTCCACATCAAACACGTCCCGCTGCGGTTTCTTCATACCCACCAGATAATACCCCCCATCCCTGGTAGGCCCCAATACCACATCGTTTTGCTCAAGCAGGCCAAACGCCCGTTCCAGATACTCCGATCTCACTTCAGGTACATCGGTTCCCATGAGGATGCATGCCTCATAACCCCGGCCCAGCACCTCCCGGATGGCCTGATACATCCGTTCTCCCAGGCCGCTGCCTCTCTGGGAAATGTAATGCTCCCCTCTGCCAAAAACCGGATATAAACGTTCTCTGCCATCATCCGGTGTAAAGCATACAAAAAGCTGTCCCTCCACCTTCCCGCATTCCCTTTTTATATCTTCCAGGAAACAGGTGTGGAGGCGGGCGCAGCCCTTGGCGCTGAGCGCAGGCATCATCCTGGTCTTTGTCTGTCCGGGTTCAGGTACCCTTGTAAAAATAATAATCGCGCGTTTCATCTATACGATTCTCTCCATTTTCTGTCTTGTCAAACCTTCACCAAAACTTTGTAAGCATCCTGTTGACCATTGATTTCCCCATATCCGGCTTCTCATCACATTCCGGAATCCCAGGCATATTCCCCAGAAATAGGCACAGCCGCTGCCCCCGCTGTTTTCTCTCCCTGTCAGGTCATGGAAGGAACAGCGCCCCGCTGCCTTCCTGCCGGCACCCCAGCATTCCAATCCATGTTTTGATACACTGTATCAGAGACACAGCCCCCAATATTGCGCTGATGAAATAATATGCCCGAAATTCATTTATTGAATTCATCCATGTAAATACCGCATATCCAGATGTCAGAAGCACCATACCGGCGCTCATAACCCACAGCGCTTTTGTCAGGTTCCTTCTCCGGCGCAGGAAACAGAGAAGAAGCATGGCGGTCAGGAGGACCATCACAAGCGCGGCCCCTTTTGCCAGCAGTTCCATGGGATATCTGGACTCCCATCCCCTGTTTTTATATACAACATACCGGGCCATTCCCATTTTTGTGCGGGTAAAGAACTGTACGGCCCAGGCCCCTGCCAGGCACAGGATTTCCAGAATTGTCGCAGATATATATGCCACTTTCTTCATTATCATTTTCCCTTTTACATTTAATAAGCGTTGGCTCAATCAAGACGCAACGCTTATTTTTATCAGTCTTTATTTTTTTGCTTTGTCTGTGGACAGCTCACCCACCGTGGTAAACTGGCAGCTGCTTTCCGCGGGATCCCCCACCTGTACCGGAAGAGAATCATCCATCTGCCATTGGTACCACCCTCCGTCATATACGGTCATATTGGTCATTCCGTTTTCATAGCAAATCAGAAACGGAATAGTAGCCCTCCATCCTGTGCCGCAATAAAAGGACAGCTCATTGTCAAGGGAAGCGCCAGATTCCTCCAGATAGCCCTTCAATACATCCAGGCCTGCTGTGGTTCCGTCCTCATTATGATAGGAACCGTCATCCGTATCATGTCCCCATACAGCACCTTCCGGTTCGCCTGCCCTGTCAATATATCCGTATCCGCTTGTTCCGCCCAGGAACTCGTCCCTGCTGCGGATGCTGACCAGCTTAAAGTTATCGTCTCCTGCCAGCTTGTCCTTAACCTCGTCAATGGACAGGATGTATTCAGGATGAACCGGGATATCCGCGCCAAACTCCCTGTCAGAGGGCTGCGGGGTATTAACGGTTTTCTCTGTTCCGTATCCGCTCTTAAGCCAGGCTTCATAACCGCCGTCCAGGCATTTTACATTCTCCACCCCTGCCCATAAAAGGGTAAATGCCACGCGGTCGTCCGCTGAATTCGTGCCCTTATCACTGTAGCAGATAACCGTTGTATCTTTTGTGATTCCGTATTCAGCCATCAGATCCTTTATCTCTTCCGGAGTCCGGATATTCCAGTACTCCTCCGATTCAATATCATCCGTATTCATATGGTAGGCGCCTTTAATGTGGCCTTCCTTATAAGCCGCCGCATCCTGGACTGTACCCCAGGCACATTCCAGAACCATATAATCCTCTGATTCCTCCTGATTGCCGTCCAGAACGCTCTGAACCCAGTCTGGCGACACATAGACCTTCTTCTTTTCAACCGGATCTGCCTTTACCGCAGATGCTTCTGCGGCCGTCCCGCCTGCTTCTGACTTTGCCGCAGCCGTATCAGCGGTTGTCTCAGATGCCTTGCCGGCAGCCGTGCCGGTATCAGACTCATCCGCGGCCCTTGACACATCCGTACCTGAGGAACATCCTGCTGCCAATAATGCGGCGGCGCAAATCGCAATGCCTAACCATCTTCTTTTCATAATCCTTCTCCACTCCCAAATTTATATTGATGTATCTGTTATGCTGCACATTCTATATTACCTTGATAATTATAAAAACACCTGCTTGTTTTGTCCAATCGGTGAAATATATGCATTGAATGTTATGTATAGTTTTTTTCTATATGAGGCCTTATGGCTGTTGTTCTTCTATATTCCTATCTTTGACAGCAAAAGGACTCAATACTACCTGAACACGAAAAACTCCAATGCCGTAAACCGGCTGAATCTATAACAAAATAGCCAGAAGAGGCAGCGTAATTCGCCGTCCCTTCTGACTATTCTACCAACTATTATATTAAAATAATACTCCGATCCCTCATCTGCCGCCTTAATCACAGATTAACTGCATCAGCGCAGCAAGCACTGTATGGTATTTATCGTCCGTGGAGTCTGTCCTGGAGCACATGATAACAGGAATCTTTGTCCCGTTTACAGTTCCCGCGGTCTTAAGTCCCGCAAAGAATGTCAGCGACTTTGTAAACATATTGCCGGCATCCAGATCGGGTACAACCAGAATATCAGCATGTCCTGCCACCTCACTGTCTATGCCCTTTCGCCTGGCCGCATCCTCGGATACCGCATTATCCAGGGCCAGGGGACCATCAATAATACATTCTTTAATCTGGCCTCTCTTGTTTGCCATGGTAAGCATGGCTGCATGGACCGAACTCTCTATTTTGGGGTTGACTACCTCCATCGGAGCCAGCACAGCTACCTTGGGGCAGTCTATTCCCGCCTTTTTTGCAAGAGCTGCTGCATTTTTTATTATCTTTATCTTGTCATCATAATCCGGCGCAATATTGATTGCACAATCTGTCAATATCATGAACCTGCCCTGCCACTCAAACAAGGTCGACTGGCTTATCAGGGCATTGGCAGGAACAAATCCTCTTTCCTTATTTAGGATTGCTCTCATAAATGATGCTGTGCTGATAATTCCCTTCATAGGGATATCTGCTTTCTTTTGCACTACCATGTCACATGCATAGGCTGCAATTGCCTCATCCCCATCCATATCCGCAAACGTAAAATCCATATTCTGCCCTGTATATCCCATGTCCTTAAGCAGGCGCTCCGTCTCAGCCTGATGTCCAATAAGGACAGCCTTTGACAATCCTCTTTCACAGGCCTTTGCAACAGCTTCCAGCACATGACTGTCGTGGCTGCCCGCAACAGCGATTGTAATTCTGCGCCCGCTTAAGCGTACTGCACTCTCAATATCCTTAAAACTGTTAAACATGTTCTCCCCCCTGCTCCATAATAAGCAACGGCTGTTTTTTGCACAGTACCTCATAGGCATTTTCCGCCAGGGACTGCATCTCGTACTCGCCCGGATATCTTACAATAGGTGCGATAAATCCCACCCTTTCTTCTATGAATCCGGTCAGGCGTTCGGAATGAGCCATACCTCCTGTCAGGATGACTGCATCTACCTGTCCCGCAAGGACTGCTGCGCACGCGCCGATTTCCTTGGATACCTGGTAGGCCATTGCGTCCAGGACCATGGCGCATGATTCATCTCCTGACTCTGCCCGCCTTTCAACGGTAAGGGTGTCGCTCTCCCCCACATATGCCAGCATACCTCCTTCACCATTAACCCGGCGCATCATCTGCTTCTGTGTATATTTTCCGCTGAAGCATTCTGAAATCAGGCTTCCTACAGGCAGCCCACCGCTTCGGTTGGTGGAAAACGGCCCATCGCCCGCCAGTCCATTGTTGGCATCAACCATTTTCCCCCTTTTATGGGCTGCTACAGAAATCCCTCCGCCCATATGGACCACAATCAGGTTCAGAGAGCCGTAATCCCTTCCGGTTTCCTTTGCATAGTGTCTGGCAGCTCCTTTGTGGTTCAGTGCGTGGAAACTGCTTCTCCTCTCTATTTCTGGTAAACCCGAATATCTTGCCAAAGGTTCAAATTCATCTGTAACAGGCGTGTTGGCTGTCATGGGCCTGGCCCCATATCGGGCCAGGCGGCTAGCCAGGACAAGGCCCAGGTCACATGCGTGGTTGCCATACACCTCACTGGCCGATTCCTCAAGCATGACCTGATTAATCAAATAGGTCCCGCCTGTCAGCGGCCTTGTGTGTCCGCCCCTGGATACCACAGCTGCCAGCTTTCCTTTGTCTATGCCGTTCTCATCCAGGAATTTCTCTATCGCATCCATACGCATGTCGGCCTGTTTCCATATGGAGTCATACTGTTTCAGTTCCTCTGACAGGTGGGCAAGGTTCGCCTTAACCATGCAGGTATCATTGATATAATACGCCACTTTGGTTGAGGATGAACCAAGATTGATTACTAAAATCTCATATCTCTCCATAGGCACCTCAAGCATTCATATCATCCAGCCGTTTTATCAAACGCCTGAAATGGTTCTCTGTATTTGCGGACATCAGGGCCTTTTCATCCTCTGTCATGTTTTTAAAACGCCCCTGCAGGGAAATGTACTCCTCTATGGGTTTCAGTTCCTTTGGCCTGTAATTAACCGTTGTCCTGCCGTCTTCATATTCGTACAAAGCCCAACATCCTGTCTGAACCGCCTTTCTTGCCACCTCCACTGTTTTGGAAGAAGCGTAACGCCATCCTGTTGGGCACGGCGCATGGACATGGACAAGAGACGGCCCTTGTGTATCCTTTGCCTTCTGTACTTTTCTCCTTAAATCAGTCAGGTTGCTGATACTGGCAGTGGCTGCATAGGGAATATCATGGGCCATGGCAATACCCACAAGGTCTTTTCTGACTGTGCGCTTGCCCGCGGGTGTAGTTGTGGTGCTGGCAAACATGGGAGTGGAACTGCTGCCCTGGATTCCTGTGTTCATATACGCCTCATTGTCATAGCAGATGTAGAGGATTTTATCCCTGCGTTCCATAGCACCTGACAGAGCCTGGATTCCTATATCCACAGTGGCGCCATCCCCGGCAAACCCGATTACCGTGGTATGGTCATTACCCTGGGCAAGAAGTGATGCCTTAACCCCTGCTGCCGTGGAGGCCACATTTTCAAGGTTGCACTGATAACCAGCCACCTTTACAGATGTCTCAATGCCGCACCCGGAAAAAAGAGCCGCGCATCCGGGCGGAATGATCAATATGATATCATCCCCCACAACTGAGAGAACATTCCGCATCACTATCTCCAGGCCGCATCCCGCACACGTGCTGATACCGTGGGAGACAGCCCCCTTTGATTCATGTTCCAGTTTATACATGCTGCACCTCCCTTAACTGCATGGCATCATCCCTCACATCTATCCACTGTGTGTATGTACCGGTACTGCCTTTGCTTATATCTATCATTTGACTGTATAGCCTGTGCAGTGTCATGTCTGAGACATCCCGTCCCCCCAGTCCCCCAATGAAGCTGACAATCTGGGACTGCTGCGTGCACAGGGCGCTCCTGATTTCATTGTACAGCGGGCCTCCCTGGCTTCCCAGGCCGCTGCTTCTGTCAAATACCCCGATTACCTTTTTACCGGCAAGGTACTTACCAATCAGCTCTGTGGGGAATGGACGAAATACGGACAATTTTAAAAGACCGGCCTTCTCCCCTCTGTCACGCAGCTCATCTACCACACATTTTGCGGTTCCGCACATGGAACCAAGGGCTACCAGCACCACCTCTGCATCGTCCAGCCTGTAAGGCTCGGCAATGGAAAGTTTCCTGCCAAATTTATGTTCAAATTCATCCATGGCATCTTCCATTACACTAACAGAATCCAGCATTGCTACCTTTTGCTGGAATTTCATTTCCGTATACTCGTCCGAGGTTGTCAAATCACAGATAAACATGGGGTCTGACGGATTCAAGTACAGATTTTTGGGAGTGTACTCACCAATATAAGCATCCACCTCATTCTGATCCGGCACATCGATCTTCTGCATGGAATGGGATAGGAAAAATCCATCCAGGCAGACCATCACCGGAAGAAGGACCCTGCTGTCTTCTGCAACCTTATAAGCCATCAGCATAAAGTCCAGTACCTCCTGGCAGTTCTGACAGTAAACCTGCATCCATCCAAGGTCACGCTGGCTCATGGTGTCGCCGTGCTCACACCAGAGTGACCATGGGGATGCCACTGCCCGGTTCACCACAGGCATCACAATTGGCTGGCGGTTGCCCGAGGCCATGGTCAAAACCTCATGCATAAGGGCCAGGCCGTTGGATGCGGTTGCGGTCGCAGCGCGTACCCCGGCCATCTGGGCTGCCACGGTGGCAGACATGGCAGAGTGTTCTGACTCCACGCGGATATACTGTGCGTCAAGGGTCCCGTCCGCCACCAGGTCACTGAGTTTTTCAGAAATGGAACTCTGGGGTGTAATCGGATATGCCGCGATAACCTTTACTTTGGCCAGTTTCATGGCTTCCACCGCCGCATAATTCCCATCCAGCATTTTATACATTCTCCCCGCCTCCTTCCTCTACCATGGCAATACAATCCTTAGGACATTCATTGGCACAGACGCCGCATCCCTTACAATAGTCAAAATCTATCCTCACACATTCCTCTGCATCTTTATCTATGGTTATGATGTCTGACGGACAGTACCGTTCACATGTCCCGCATTTAATGCAGGAAGTGTAATCCACAACCGGGCGCTCCAGTCTCCACGACCCTGTCTTTCCGGCCGCAAATACAGTTGCAACCGGCCCCATCAGATGTTCAGCATTCCGTTTTTTCATATGCTTCTCTTGCTGCCTTAGCATTCTTTTCCCCCGCTTTCTTCCCAAATGTATCCATAATTGCATGTTCAATTGCATCAATACCCACAATTCCGGTCTTTGCAAGGGCGCCCAGCATGGAACCGTTAGGTATGCCCATTCCTATGTTGGTCTGCGCAATCCCGGTTCCGTCCGTATGGTAAACCTTTGCAAACCCCAGGGCAGAGTACCGCTCCACATCGGATTTCTTATGAGTGTTGAGAACAAGAATACTGTCACGGTGTATGCCGGCAGCTATATCAACTCCCTTATCAATCACAGAAGCATCCATCACAACCACAACATCCGGCTCATACACAAAGCAGTTCTGCATCACAGGCTTGTCATCTGCAATAATACTTGTGTTGACAGGAGCTCCCCTCCTCTCATGACCATAGGCTGGTATTGTAATTGCAAAGTTCCCCTCGTACAGGGAATATGCCTCGGAAAACATCTTTGCCGCGGTGACAACCCCCTGTCCTCCAAGTCCGAAGAATTTAAGTTTAATCATTTCTTTCCTCCCCAAAAGCTTACAAGCATATTTTGTTGTAATTACATTCAATGACCCTGACCAGAGCATAAACACATTCCAGCTTTGGTGTTTTAAGTCCATGCTTCTTCCCGATTTGTACCGCCCGGCCGCAGACCGCCTCAATTTCCGTGTTCCGTTTCAGAATACGGTCCTGCAGCATAGAGGTTTTATGGTCACCTGACATCTCAGGATCAAACACACTCTCAATAATCCCATGTACATGGGACTCACTGGCATTGATTCCTTCCGCCTTTGCCACCATAACAACCTCGGACGAGATGTCAAATAAAAGCTGCCGGCTTTCAGACAGGCTTCCCACACCGCCTACCGTCAGTCCGGTGATGGCCGTTGTCGTATTAAGGGCCGCGTTAAACGCCACCTTTTCCCATATATCAATGAGGACATCATCAGAGAGCATGGCATTGTGTCCCACTGCACACAGCAACCCCACCAGACGGGCCGCTTTCTCCCTGGCGCCTTCATCCAGTGCCATCATCTTCGTGACACCGCTCCCCTTTAATTCCACCCGGCCTGGTTTTAAAAGATCGCTGGCATAATTGGTCACACCTGCAATTACCGGATTATTGCCCGTGGCTTCTCTAATCGCCTCAATATTACCCAGGCCATTCTGAAGGGTCAGTACTGCTGTATCCCTGCCTATTATGGGAACAGCTTTCGTAATTGCGTCCATGGTATACATGGATTTTGTAAAAATGACCACCACATCTGATACAGGCATCCTGCTTATATCTGACACGGCATTTACTTCCAGTGTCCGTTCCCCGCCAACTCCGTCTTCCACCACAAGGCCGTTGGCATTCATCTGATTCACATGCTCCTGCCACACATCGTACAGCCATACCTGGGCACCGGCTTCGGCAAAAGCCACACCAAACCTGCAGCCCATTGCACCGGCCCCTATTATTGATATAACCATTCCAGCACCATCCTTTTATACGGGAGACGGTACGCCCCCTCGCGCCCCGCCTCCATTTGATTTATCCGTATCTGCTCTGTTCTGACAGAAACCGCTATTTTTTCAGGAATCCTGTCTCTGTAACCTTGTCAAACCACCTCGCATACAGGTCCGGACGCCAGTCCGGGTTCTCCCATATGCCATTCAGGAAGGATTTCTTCACAATAGAAAGATCAATAGTAGCCTTTGCAATGGTTCCCTCATCTGCGCCTTCCTCCTCAAAAGGAGTTCCTGCATAATAGAAAATATGGGGAGGCTTGCTTCCTGGGCCGATGATGCTGGACCCACCCATGAAATAAGTCGTTACATCCTTTCCGTACATATTAGAGGATACGATGAACATATCGTTGGTATGGGCATGGTATTCCAGGGAGCAGTTACCCGTGTATCCGCCTGCACCGCCGGACTCAGATGTTCCGATGGCAGTACAGTTGATGAACAGCCGGGCACCCATGGCCCTTGCATATCTGGTAATCTCCGGATAAGCGTATGTATCATAGCAGATCCCCACTCCAATGGTCCCCCATGGCGAGTCAAAGAGCATGGGTGTATCCCCCCGTACCGCCCAGTTCTGCTCTGCAAAGGGAAGATGTATCTTCCGGCAGCATCCGATTACCCCGTCAGGCCCGCAGACAGCCGCTGCATTGTAAACCTTGGACGTATCCTGTGCATCCCTCTCAGCCAGCCCGTATACAACATATATCCCGTACTTTTTCGTAAGTTCACAGACAGCGTCCGTGGATGGCCCGGGAACTGTCTGGGCAAGCCTGCGGTGCATCTTCTCCTCTAAGAGTTTACCTGTTTCATCGTCATATCCGGTCAGTGCTGTCTCTGGAAATACAATCAGGTCGCATCCCTGTTTTGCCTGTGCCTCAATATGTTCCAGCATCCGTTTCAGGTTATCTTCACTGTCTCCCCAGACAGGGTCAAAATTAACCGCCGCTATGGTTATGATATCCTTCATCTTTAAAATCCTCCTCTATTTTAAGTCTTTGTTACATAGTGCAGCTGCCGCTCCAACCAGTGCGATAGGAACCATGACATAGAAACTGGTGCTCCATCCAAAGCTGTCCAGCAGTGTCCCAAAAATCATGGTACTTAAAAATGCTCCCAGCCACTGCGCCGTATTCAGGACCGCAGACGCAGAACTGCCCTGGTTTGCCTTAACCACTTCAGTTACGGATGTGAAACATAATCCGGCCTCTGCCATGGCGACAATACCGTACAATACTAAAAGAATTATGAAGTTTGAACTGTTAAACATGGGAATGGTCCCTATCAGGACAGCAAACAGAATCATGGTTATAGCCAGAGGTTTCTTCCTGGAGCCCCACTTATCCGCAATCATGCCGCCCACAATTCCTACCGGTATGCCAATCAGGCTGGCCACGCTTGTAAGCGTTCCTGCCAGTGTGGCGCTGATGCCGCCCACCTCGGTAAGATACGTAGGAAGATAATTGAACACGCCCATATGTGTAATCATGTAAGCAAAAAATGTAATACAGACCAGCCATACCCCCTTATTGGCAAGCACATCTCCAAGGGTGGCTCCCACACTGCTTTCCTGTGCAGCCGCGCCGTCGGCCCCATCGTCAATCCCCTTGATGAAAATAACCCACAGCACCATGCCCACTGCCCCAAACCCTGCACTGAACCACCAGAAGTTTCTCCATGTACCTGAGGCGGCCATGACCGGCGCAAGGTTCAGCGCAATAATCTGCCCGAATGACATGAAGCACATCAGCAGTCCCATTGCAGTTCCGCGCTTTTCGTCTGAAAATGACGATGCCACTGCGGCCGGACCAATGGTCGCAAGAAACATGAGCCCGATACCTTCCACCATCCTGCTGACAAGCAGCAGGGTGTAATTACCTGCAACAGCACCCATGGAAGAACCAATGATGATGGCTGCAAGAGAAAACAGCCCTGTTTTAAATGTTCCGTACTTGGTTGTCAGCATTCCCATCGGTATGGAAAGGAATATGCCAGATATAACAAATATGGACATCAGCATGCCTGAAAGCGTGCTGTTAGCAATTGCCAGATCAGATACAATGTTTGTCAATACCGGCGCAACCTTGTTCATACAGATGGAACCTGCAACCATTGATATCAGCATTACGACAAGAACCATACCTGGTGACCGCTTACGTGAATCAGCTGCATTTGTACCCATGAAAAATCCTCCTCATATTGTAATGACAGCCTATTACCTTTCCTCAGGTGTAGGCTAATCCGTGGCCGGCATATGCCCTGCCACACCCCCATTTACTTTCATCAGCCTGTTACTGTATGATTCAACTGAACCTTCTCCCTCCTTTCGTATTCATGTTTTGTCCGGACATTACCTGGTGTTGCCAGACAGTAATCACTGTGCTGATTTATCTAAAATGCATACCTGCATTCTATTCCCTTATTTAATGTAAAAGAAACATTCTTACCCGTTTTTGTTTCTTTATACGAAACGTCATTTCTTATAAAGAACTATCTTTACTATACAACCGATATACGCAAATGTCAATAAACAATCAAAAAAAATGCGCTGTTTTGTGAAAAACAGTGCATTCCCCAAATAAACCATATTCTCTTCTATACCGGCTACGCCAGTTCAGCCGATATCTGCCTTGCTGTCTCCTTTATCTCCCTGATGAATTCGTCCTGTCTGGCATACATCTTGTCCCTGAACCCGGAAATACTCACAGCAGCAACAACCTTCCCCTTAAAATTTACCACCGGAGCGGCAAAGCATACCAGGCCTTCCTCACTCTCCTCCTTATCACAAGCATATCCCTGCTGCCTTATCCTATCAAGTTCCTCCCGCAGCTCCTTTTCGTCCTTAATTGTATATCGGGTCATCTGGCTGAACTCCGTATTCTTAATATAACTCTCAATCTGGGCTTCATCGCAAAAAGCAAGCTGGGCTTTCCCGGTTCCTGTCAGATGGGCTTTCCTGGTCATACCTACTGAGGATTCCATCCAGATTGAGGAATCCCCCCGGACCTTATCAAAAAACTGGACCTTCGTATCATCCACCAGGACTGCCAGGTGGGTCGTCTCCTTTGTCCTTGCTGATAAATCCACCAGATAAGGATGTGCAATCCCTGTAATCTCCATCCTGCTGGTTACAATGGAACCAATGGTAGCCAGGCGGTAACCAAGCCTGTACCGGTTATTCTCTGTTTTTGTTACCATCTTATGCTTTTCAAGGGTATTCAACATCCTAAAAATACTGCTCTTCCCATAATCCGTCATGGACACCATATCAGCCAGGCTAAGCTCTTCATGGTCACAGAGCAGTTCAATTAATGACAGCGAATTGTCTACTGACTGTAATATATACTGATTCACGTTCGTATTCTGCATCTTATTTCTCCAACTGCTATTGTTATAATAAGTATATTATAGCAAACCATGGCTGTAACTTCTAGCCCGCAGACATGTTTTTTTATCCCCCCTGGCGGCAGTTAAGAATTACTTACCATAGGAACTGCTTCCGCCTTCCGCACCTTCCCTTAAGGCTCCGTCCTCCCTCTGCATCCTTCTAAAAATACGGGCCAGCATAATAACAGATGCAATGGAAAGCACCAGCTCCGCCACCAGCTGGGCATAGGAAAGACCGTACAGCGGGAACAGGAGGTTTAACAGGTACAGGGCCGGAATCTCCAGCACGATTTTACGCAGTATGGCAAAGCTCAGTGCTGCCTTTCCCATGCCCACTGCCTGAAATACCCCTACTGCCAGAAAATCCATGCACAGGAACGGAAGTCCCAGGCAGAACCCCCGGAGGAACCTTGTGCCGTAAGCCACAATCGCTTCATTGTCCATAAACGCCCTTGTAAGTAAGCCCGCCCCGGCAAAATACCCCAGGGATACCACCACCAGAAACGGCAGCAGGGTCTTGATGGTAAAGAATATGGTTTCCTTCATTCTCCTGTGGTTGCCGCTGGCATAGTTGTAGCTGATAAGGGGCATGATTCCCTGGGAAAAGCCCATGGCTACCTGCAGGGGAACCATGTTGATTTTCTGGGTAATGCCCATGGCAGCCACTGCCTGGGCGCCGTAGGAGGATGTAAAATTGTTCAGTATGGTCATACCTGTCACATTCAGAAGATTCTGGATTGCCGCCGGTATACCCACGGCGCACACTCCCAGCACAATGTACTTCTGAAGCGAAAACTTCTCTGGATTGATACAGACAAAGGTTGTTTTCCTTCTAACCCGGAGCAGCACAAAAAAATAGACACAGGCAACACAGTTGGAAAGAAACGTGGCAAGGCCGGCTCCCGCCGCTCCCATATCAAACCCCCACGGCAGAATAAAGATAGGATCCAAAATGATATTCAACAGACAGCCGCTCATGGTTCCGATGCTGGCATGAAGGGATGAACCTTCAGCTCGGACCATGTATGCCATTACCACATTCAGGATAGCCGGAGCAGCTCCAAAGAGCACAGTCCATTTCAGATATCCGGCCGTTGCATCCATTGTGTTGGCATCCGCCCCCAGAAGAATCAGCAGAGGATTCAGGCCAACCGTGCACAGAACTGAAAAAAGAAGGCCGAAAAACAGGGCGCAGTAAAACCCGAACGCGCTGCTGCGCCGGACCGACTCATAATCGCGGCGCCCCAATGCCCGGCTCATCATGCTGGAGCTTCCCACGCCGAACAGGTTGTTGACCGCATTGAAGGCCAGGAGTACAGGCGCCGCCAGCGTCACCGCGGCATTCTGCACAGGGTTGTTCATCATCCCCACAAAGTATGTATCCGCCAGGTTGTAAATCACCATGACCAGCGAGCTCAGGATAGTGGGTACTGCCAGCTGCATCACGGCCTTTGGAACTGGTGTCTTTTCGAATAAAATGGTCTTGTCATCCATCATATGTAAATTGCCTCCTTGCCCCGCACAGACAGACTGTGCAGGCTTCTTTTGATTCTACCACGGGAAGGATTACAAAACAAGCTCTTCATCTCCCTTCAAACCGGTCCTGGCAATGCGGCAAGACCGCCGCCTTCGCCCTCCGGGGAAATTTTCAACACAAAATTCCAACGCAAAAGGCGGGTCCGGCCACTGCCGGTACCCGCCCTCCTGTTTTATCGGTTGATAGGACGCCAATTCCGCCTTCCGTCCTCAAATCCCACTCTGTATCCTTCGTTAAAACCTGCGCGGTAAGCCTGGCGCCTCTCGCCTGCACACGGGTCCCATACCGGCCACCAGTTATTATCCCAGTCATTCTGGTTGGAGCCCCAGCACCTGCAGCATCTGCAGCACCGGCAGCATCTGCAGTTGCCACCGCAGCCATTACCGCAGTTACCACCGCAGTTATTACCGCAATTATTGCCACAATTACAACATCTACAACACCTACAGCAGCATCTATTACAACACATATCAAAACCTCCTCTAATAAATATGATTATGGTATATTGTATGGGACAGGTGGACAATGTGTTACTCTTTCCAAGGGCTTTTCCTTTTTGTGTACTTGCTGTGTAAATATTTACAAACCCCTTTCAATGGACTATACTTATTTTGGAACATCGTGGGTAACATCTTATGAAACGGGGGAAGGGGTCGTGTCTGAAATCAAGGATAAGTATTCCGTGGGGGAAGCTGCCAGACTGAGCAATGTGAGCACAAAAACACTGCGGTATTACGATGAAATTCAGCTTATCATACCTGATATTGATGAGAACAATAATTACCGTTATTATACAAAAGACCAGATTCAGGATATTATCACCACAAAAAAATTAAAGAATGCAGGCTTGAAATTAAATGAAATCCGGGATTACCTGCAAAAGAACCAGAGACAGGATAAGGTCAAATTGCTCAACCGAAAGATTGAGGACTGCTCCAGGGAGCTTACGCGCCTGCGCAAAAGCATACTGCGCCTCAGCGATTTCCGCGACCGCCTGTCAGACCAGTTTTATGATAATCTGTCCTCCACTGCCGGACAGGTGAAACGTGAAATCTATTCTCCCGGACTCATTGCCTTTTCCAATCATTACAGCAGCGCCTATGTCAGCAACCTCTTTCTGGAGTATGAAATAGAGCTGGAAAATTATATGGACACGCGCCACCTGGAGATTGCCGGTAAACTGACCGCATTCTTTTATGACCATTTCAGCCACCAGTTTTTTGATATTCCCACCCACTTTCAGATTTTTTATCCTATTAAAGAAACCCAGATCAGAGACAGCCAAATCAAGGTCATGCCGGAATATCCGTGTCTCACCACCATACACCTTGGCAGCTATAAGGAAATCATGGAGGCCTACCACCGGACTCTGGCCTATGCAAAGAAAAACGGAATCATATTGACAGGCCAGTCTTTTGAAAGCTATTTCATCGGACCCAATCTGATTAAAAACGCAGATGAGTTTGTCACAAAAATTCACATGGTCATCTGCCAAAATCCATAGCGCTTTGTTTTTCTGCAACCTTCCCCTTAAGAGGAAGGTTTTTCTTTTTCAATTCGGTTTTATTTCAAAATATTTCTTGACAATCCCTTATAGAGCATACCTTATAATGACATTAGTTAATTTTTAAACATATTATCAGATTATTAATCCATAAAGAAAGGAGATTACTTAAATCATCAGCAGCGGATTAAGTACATAAATAATATGAAAAAAATAGGATTTATCGTAAATCCTGTGGCTGGTATCGGAGGAAAAGTAGGATTAAAGGGTTCGGACGGAACACAGACCCTGAAAAAAGCCCTGGAGCTTGGCGCTGTTCCTGAAGCAGGCGCAAAGGCTCTGGGCACCATGAAGCTTTTAAAGCCAATGGAACAACAGCTGGAAATCCATACCTGCCCAGGCAATATGGGTGAGGACATCTGCAAACAGGCCGGGTTAAACTACCGCTTAGCTGAGGGGACCAAAGCCTGGAGCCAGTGCTCCCCCTCTTCCCGGAACACTACCCCCAAAGACACCATGGACGCTGCCGGGATGCTCTGCAATGAAGGAGTGGACCTGATTCTGTTTGCCGGCGGCGACGGAACCGCGCGCAACATCCTGGATGCAGTGGGAACCTCTATTCCGGTCCTGGGCATCCCGGCGGGATGTAAGATACATTCTGCAGTCTATGCCCGCACCCCCAGGGCAGCCGGCGAACTGATGCTCCGGTATGCAGAGGGCAGGGTCATGGAATACAGGGAAGCAGAAGTCATGGATATTGACGAAAATCTGTTCCGCCAGGGCATCTGCGACGCCAGGCTGTACGGATACCTGAAGGTCCCCAATGAAAAGAAATTTGTCCAGAATTTAAAAAGCGGCAGGGGCTGCTCAGAGGACGCGTCCATCCAGTCCATGTGCATGTACGTCAGCCGGCTCATAGAACAGGAGCCGGAATATCTCTACATTGTGGGTACCGGATCCACCACGGCCCGGCTGATGAATTATATGGGTAAGCCCAACACCCTGTTAGGGGTGGATCTCCTTTTCCAGGGCCAGGTCATAGGCTCAGACTGCACGGAGCAGGATATCCTGGCAGCGCTTAAGAAGTATCCCAGGGCTAAAATCATAGTCACTGTGATCGGAGGACAGGGATATATTTTCGGCAGGGGAAACCAGCAGATCTCCGCCGAAGTCATACGCAGGGTGGGGACGAAAAACATCATGGTCATTGCCTCCAGGGACAAAATCTTTTCTCTGGGCGGAAACCCTCTTCTGATTGACACGGGCGACGAGGAGGTAAACCGCATGCTCACCGGTTATATCCCGGTCACCACCGGGTACAAGGACGTAATCATGGCAAACGTAATTTATTAAATCCACAAATAAAATCAAAAATCAGGAGGTAAGAAATGGACAGCAAAAAAACAGTATACCCCTACATCCCTAACTCCGCGCCGGATGTACAGGCTGAGATGATGGCTGAGGTGGGAATCAGTGATGTAATGGAGCTCTACGAAGAAATACCGGAGGCCATCCGCTACCAGGGTGCTTTAAATCTGCCGGAGGCCATTCCGGATGAACAGGGAATCAAACGCCATATCGAAGGCATCCTGTCAAAAAACAAAAACTGCAATGAATTCTCCAACTTCATGGGAGCCGGCTGCGCCCAGCACTATGTGCCGGCTGTCTGCGATGAAATTGCATCCAGGGGAGAGCTTCTGACCACTTACGGAGCCGAGACATGGGCCGACCATGGAAAATACCAGATATTCTTTGAATACCAGAGCCTGATGGCAGAGCTGTTAGACATGTCCTTCCTGACCGTCCCATGCCACTGCGGCGGTCAGGCATCAGCCACAGGCCTTCGCATGGCCTGCCGTATCACCGGAAGGAACAAGGTCCTCCTTCCCCATACCATGAACCGTCAGAACCTGGCTCTGGTGCGCAATTACCTGAAAATGATAGATGCGGACCAGGAAATTAAGATTGAACTGATAGCCTGCCGCAGCGATACCGGAATGCTGGACCTGGAAGACCTTAAATCCAGGCTGGACCAGGATACGGCAGCTGTCTACATTGAAAATCCAACCTTTCTGGGCATCATCGAAACCCAGGGTGAGGAAATCGGGAAGCTGGCAAAGGCTGCGGGAGCCGAATTCATCGTGTATACGGACCCCATTTCCCTGGGCGTGCTGGAGGCTCCTGCCAACTACGGCGCTACCATCTGTGTGGGCGACCTTCACGGACTGGGCCTTCATCTGAACTTTGGCGGCGGCCAGGCAGGTTTTATTGCCAGCCATGACGATATGCGCTATATCACGGAATTCAAGGAGCTGGTGGACGGAATGGTGGAGACCACGGTACCCGGGGAACAGGGCTATTCGGTTGTGCTCATCGAGCGCACCCACTATGCCATGAGGGAAAACGGAAAAGAATTTACCGGAACCCAGAACAATCTGTGGACCGCGCCCGTGGCTGTTTACCTGTCCCTCATGGGCCCGAAAGGCATGGAGGAAATCGGCCATACCATTATGACCAACGCAAAATACGCAGCCAAAAAACTGGCTGGGATTCCCGGCGTATCACTCCGGTTTCCATCTGTGTTCTTCAAGGAATTTGTGGTGAATTTCGATAAAACCGGCAAAACAGTGGAGGAAATCAATCAGCTGCTGCTCTCCCGCCAGATTTTTGGCGGCGTGGACCTGTCCCGGGATTATCCAGAACTTGGTCAGAGCGCTCTGTACTGTGTGACCGAGACTGCAGACAAAGAATCCATAGACCGGCTGGCTGGTGCGTTGCAGGCTATATTAAATTAAGGGAGGACATTAGAATATGAAACGAGATTACAGCAAACATTTACGCAGGTTCCATGAAGCAAAATGGGACGAAGAGCTGATTTTTGATTTGTCCGTTCCCGGACAGAGAGGTGTCAATGTAACAAAGCCAAGTCCACAGATAACAGAAGAAGTGGGCGACGGCGCCGACGACATTCCTCCCTGCATGAGAAGAAAGACACCCCCGTTCCTGCCTGAGGTACACCAGGCCAGGGTCAACCGCCACTATCTGCGTCTGACCCAGGAAATTCTGGGCAACGACATTACCCCTGATCTGGGCGAAGGAACCTGTACCATCAAATACAGCCCCAAGGTGCAGGAGCATATTGCCAATACCCATCCCAACATCATCGACGTACACCCGCTGCAGGATGCATCCACCATCCAGGGCATCCTGGAAATATACAAAAAAACAGAAGAAATGATTTGTGAAATTTCCGGTATGGACGCTGCCTGCTGTCACATGGGCGGAGGCGCCGCTGCCTGCTTTGCCGGAGCCAGCGTGATTCGTGCTTATCATGAGGCAAAGGGCAATACCCAGAAGGATGAAATCATCACCACCATATTCTCTCACCCCTGTGACGCAGGCGCCCCTGCCACCGCAGGTTACAAGGTGATCACCCTGATGAGCGACCCGGAGACAGGCATGCCCTCCCTGGAAGCCTTCCGGAGCGCCTTGTCAGAGCGCACTGCCGCCATCTTTATCACCAATCCGGAGGATACAGGCATCTTCAATCCCCAGATTAAGGAAATCGTGGATGCTGCCCACGAAGCAGGCGCCCTCTGCTACTATGACCAGGCCAATGTAAACGGCATCATGACCATTACCCGTGCAAAGGAAATCGGAGCTGATTTAATCCACTACAATCTGCACAAAACCTTCTCCTCCCCTCACGGCGGCATGGGACCCGGCGTTGGTGCTCTCTGTGTCAGGGAACCGTTAAAGGCATTTCTGCCCGTACCCCGGGTGGAATACGACGGCAAACAGTATTATATGGACTGCAATTGCCCTGAAAGCATTGGAAAGGTCCGCATGTTCATGGGAAATGCCAACGTAATCCTCCGCGTTTACATGTGGATCCGCCAGTTAGGAGCCGACGGCCTGCGGGAAGCCGCTGTGTGCGCTGTTCTCAACAATCAGTATATGATGAAAAAGGTGGGACAGATTAAAGGCGTTAAGATATTCTATGCCGAGGGGAAACGCCGGATTGAACAATGCCGTTACAGCTGGCAGCCCTTAAAAGAGGACACCGGCTTTGGAACCGTGGATGTGACCAAGCGTCTGGTGGATTTCGGCATGCAGCATTACTGGCAGTCCCACCATCCGTGGATTGTGCCTGAGCCATTTACGCTGGAGCCTACGGAGTCATTTTCCAAGGATGATTTGGATGAATTCGCGGCCATCCTCAAAGAGATATCCAGGGAATGTTATGAGGAGCCGGAGACAATAAGGAGCGCTCCCCATAACGCTCCCATCCATAACACCCTGTTGGATGAAGTCATGGATTTTGATAAAATAGCAGTTACATACAGGCAGCTTCGCAAACGCATGGAAGCCGGCACAATCAGCAAGGATATTCTCGGCCAGTAGCAGGTAAAAGCAAATAAGAGGAGGAAACAAGAATGGAGCACAAAGATAACTATGACCGACTATTGCCCATGCCGGTAAAACTGGGTTTTGGTATTGCCAACTTAGGCGACACAGTCATCACTGAGTTTGTAGGAGCATTTTTCATCTTCTTTCTGACAAATATCGCAGGCGTGCGGCCTGCCCTGGCCGGTACCATTGTCTTTCTGGGAGTTATGTGGGATGCCATCAGCGATCCCATCATAGGAACCATGTCAGACCGGTGCACACTGGAAGCCGGGCGCAGACGTCCGTTCCTGCTGATATCCACCGTGCCCCTGATCCTGCTGACTACCATGATGTTCACAAAAGTGAACTTTTCAGCTAATTTAAAGTTTGTATATTTCGTTGTTGTGTCTGTGTTTTACTGGACCGCTTACACCCTGTTCAATATTCCCTACCTGTCACTGGGTTCTGAGCTGACCACCAACAACGATGAAAAGACCCGCGCGTCCTCCATACGCCAGGTATTCGGCACCTGCGGCCTGTTCTTTGCCAACGCCCTGCCCATGATACTGGTGAGCCTGTTTAAGGGCCAGGGAATCAGCGAGGAACGTGCCTGGACGTTTGCAGCCCTCACACTGGGCGCCATAGCAGGTACTGCCATCTTTATCACATGGCGCGCCACCAGGGGATGGGAAATCAAATATCCGCCCCAGAGCAAGGATGAGCCCATTTTCAAGAGTCTGGGCAAGGTGCTGACGTATAAGCCTTACATTTTGGTGATTGTGGCCTCCTTCCTCTTCTATTTTGCATTCAACACCTGCAATGCCAGCGTTATTTACAATACCATCGTGGTGGTGGGCGCAACTGAGGCAGATACGGCTGTTGTGTATCTGGCAGGCACCATTGTGGGAGTTATCCTGTCCGTACTCATCGGAAAGCTGGCTGTTGTGTTTGATAAAAAATGGGTCTTTATCACCTTCATGGCCATTGCGGGCTTTGCCCTGGTGATATTCAAATTTGTGGGCTTCCACAGCATCACGGACCAGGTTATCCAGTTCTGTATGGCGCACTTTGCCATTATAGGCTTCCTGGTGCTCAGCTATAACCTGCTCTACGACGTATGTGAGGTTTATGAGTTTAAGACAGGGGAGATGCTCACCGGGGTCATGATTTCCTACTTCTCATTTTTCATCAAGCTGGGCAAGGCAACCGCGCTCCAGGCAGTGGGAATCCTTCTGGACCTGGGCGGCTACGACGCGTCGCTCACCATACAGCCGGACAGCGCCAAAGCCGCTGTCACCAATATGGCTTCCATCATCCCCGGATGCCTGATGCTTCTGTGCGCGCTGGTTGTTTGTTTCTATCCCATAAACAGAGTCCGCTTCCGCGCCATGCAGAACGCCAGAAAACTTAAGGATGAGGGGAAAGCTTACTCAACAAGTGAATTCGACCGTATTCTGTAGTGTCTGACAGGTTTTGCAAAGATGAATCTCTACCCATAAGAAATTCTACCCATAAAAAATGGCAGAAAAAGGGACGGAAAATATCCGCCCCTTTTTAGTATGTTCTATTCCCGGCCCTGCTTTACCTCCCCGGCCGCCTTCACTGCCGCAGGCTTCACCGCATCCCACTTCGCCGCATCCCTCTTCGCCGCATCCCTCTTAACCGCTGCCCTTTTCACCGCCTCAGCCACTGCCTTAGCCACACGTTCATCAAAAGCAGAAGGAATGATATACTCCTCCCCCAGTTCTTCACCGCTGACCAGGCCCGCAATCCCGTAAGCTGCCGCCAGCTTCATGCCGCAGGTGATGTCCCTGGCCCGGCAGTCCAGGGCTCCGCGGAATAATCCTGGAAATACAAGCACATTGTTAATCTGGTTGGGGCAGTCGCTCCTCCCGGTAGCCATGACGCGGGCTCCGGCTTCCTTTGCTTCCTCATACATAATTTCAGGCACTGGATTTGCCATGGCAAACACTATGGCATCTTTTTTCATGGTTCTTACCATGTCCTTTGATACCACGCCTGCTGCCGAGACACCGATAAAAACATCCGCGCCGGCAATGACATCCTCAAGCCGCCCCTTTTCCTTCCTTACGTTGGTCATCAGGGAAAGCTTTTCTTTATGTCCATCCATCTTTTCGCGGCCGGGACACAGCGCCCCGTGCTCATCGCAGACAATCAGGTCCTTGACCCCTGCACCAAGCAGCATCTCAGTGATAGCCGTGCCGGCGCTTCCCGGCCCGTTTACAATGACCTTAATCCCATCCATCTGCTTTCCTGTCAGCTTGAGGGCATTGATCAGGGCGGCCGTGGCCACAATGGCGGTGCCGTGCTGGTCATCATGGAAAACAGGAATATCCAGCTCACGCTCCAGCCGCTGCTCAATTTCAAAACAGCGGGGCGCGCTTATATCCTCCAGATTGATGCCTCCGAATGTGGGGGCGATCCGCTTTACAGTCTCTATTATTTCCTCTGTGTCCCTGGTATCCAGACAGATGGGGACCGCGTCCACGCCGCCGAATTTTTTAAAGAGGACGGCTTTTCCCTCCATGACCGGCATGGCGGCCTCCGGGCCGATATCTCCCAGTCCCAGCACAGCGGTTCCGTCCGTCACCACGGCCACCAGGTTGCCTTTTGCCGTATAGGTGTATGCCTCGCTCTTGTCCTCCTTAATTTTCAGACAGGGGGCAGCCACCCCCGGTGTATATGCTGTGCTCAGCTCATCCCTTGTGGTTAAAGGAATCTTGCTTGCCATCTCCAGTTTGCCGTGATTTTCCCGGTGCATTTTTAAAGCCGCCTCTGCATAATCCATATCCCGTGCCTCCCCGCGTCATTTTGTTCCGTACTATTTTTCATCTATATTATTCTTCATCAGCAGCTCTTTACCCGATATTCCGGGCTCAGTCATCCGCACCGGATCCAGGATATGGTCCAGCTCCTCCTCATCCAGCAGTCCCTCCTGGAGAATTATGCTTCTCACAGACGTACCGGTCTGAAGGGCCTTCTTGGAAATATCCGCCGCCTTCTCATATCCCACATGGGGAGAAAGGGCCGTAATGACTCCAATGCTGTTTTCCACCAGGGAGCGGCATCTCTCCTCATTGGCCGTGATGCCGGATACGCAGTTGTCCACAAATGTCCTGACCGCATAGGCCAGAGTGTCGATGGACTGGAACATACAGTAGAAAATAATGGGCTCAAAGGCATTCAGCTCCAGCTGTCCAGCTTCCGCCGCCATGGTGATGGTCAGGTCATTTCCAATGATGTTAAAGGCAACCTGGTTTACCACCTCCGGTATGACGGGATTGACCTTGCCCGGCATGATAGAAGATCCGTTCTGCCTAACCGGAAGATTGATTTCATTAAAGCCTGCTTTTGGTCCTGAGGACATCAGTCTGAGGTCGTTGGCAATCTTGGACAGCGTCACCGCACAGGCCTTGATTGCGCCCGATACAGCCACAAAGGGATCCAGATTCTGGGTGGCGTCAATCAGGTCAAAGGCCTGCACAAACTCCATGTTGGACACTTCCGCAAGATTGGGAACGATTCTTCTCAGATAGGCTTCATCCGCATTGATTCCTGTCCCAATGGCAGTGCCGCCCATATTTAAGGTGCACATCTCCTCCATGGCCTTGTCCATACGGCGGATATCCCGCATGACAGCTACCGAGTACGCCTTGAATTCCTGCCCCAGACGGATGGGCACAGCGTCCTGCATCTGGGTGCGCCCCATCTTGATCACATGGTCAAATTCCTCCGCCTTATGGCTAAACTCCCTGTGAAGGCGCATAAGCTCTGATTTCAGGTTTTTTAACAGCCGCAGGGAAGTCATCTTGCCGGCCGTGGGAATCACATCATTGGTGGACTGTCCGCAGTTCACATGGTCGTTGGGGCTGACTATAAAGTAATCACCCTTCTGGCCGCCCAGAATCTCGATGGCGCGGTTGGCAATCACCTCGTTGGCATTCATGTTCAGGGATGTGCCAGCCCCGCCCTGAATGGGGTCAACAATAAAGTCCTCATGGAACCTGCCTTCCAGAATCTCGTCGCATGCCTGTACAATTGCCTCCGCCGTCTTTTTTTCCAGCAGCCCGATTTCGCAGTTGGTGATTGCCGCCGCCTTTTTTATGTATGCAAGACTGTTGATGATTTCCGGGTGCATATTCAGACCAGTAATCTGGAAATTCTCTGCCGCGCGCATGGATTGAACCCCATAGTATACATTTTCCGGCACATCCTTTGCGCCCACTGAATCCATTTCCACCCTGTAATCTTTTCTTCCGTCCATTTTAACGAAACCTCCCATATACGAATGATATAATATCAAGTTGATGTTATTATAAGGCTGGGTTATAATATAATCCAATACATATGGTTCTATATTGATTATAACTTTGAAAGTATACTTTTTGGAAAATAAAGGGGGATGTTATGTTTCAGGGAATGGAATACATCTACACGGTCTATCAGGAAAAAAGCTTTTCCAAAGCAGCCAGGAAGCTGTTCATATCACAGCCCTCCTTAAGCGCCACCGTAAAAAGAGTTGAGGAACACATAGGCTATCCTATTTTTGACAGAAGTACAAAGCCCCTGACCCTCACTGAGTTCGGCAAACGGTATATCAGCTCTGTGGAACAAATCATCTCCGTAGAACATGAATTCAGCAGCTTCATGAATGACTGGGGCGGATTAAAAACAGGAAAACTGGTTCTGGGCGGCAGCAGTCTTTTTTCATCATGGGTGCTTCCTCCTCTGATTGGCAGCTTTACACGGCAGTTTCCCATGGTAAAGGTGGAATTGATGGAAGAAAATACATCGGAACTCAAATTACTGCTGCAAAACGGCGGAATCGACCTTATGATTGATAACTGCCAGTTGGACAAGACTGCCTTTGACAGCCGTGTCTACCGAACGGAATACCTGCTTCTGGCAGTGCCGGCAGCCCTTGACGTAAACAGGGAAGCAGCCCGGTACCAGATTCCTCTTGAAATGATTCATGACGCTTCCTTCCTGGACAGCAGCATTGCGCCTGTTCCCCTGGAGCGGTTCAGCGGGGAGCCTTATATCATGCTTAAGCCGGATAATGATACCAGAAAACGGGCGGTGAAAATCCTGGCCGGCCATAACATTACCCCTGACATCCGGTTTGAACTGGACCAGCAGCTTACATCCTACAACATCACCTGTTCCGGAATGGGCATATCCTTCATCAGCGATACTCTGATTAAACAGGTCCCCTTCCACCCCGGCGTGGTGTACTATAAGCTGGACGGCAGCCTCTGCCAGAGGAATCTGTATTTTTACTGGAAAAACGGACGGTATTTCAGCCGGGCCATGGAGGAATTCCTCAATATAGCAAAAGGGGATGCAAAACCAGCGTAAGCCGGTACTGCATCCCTCTTTATTTCATATTATTATCTTCCGCTCCCCTGCCCCGCAGAGCCGAACAGCCTCATCTTTTCCATCACGGACCGTTTCACCGCCTCTATCTCAGGCAGTATCATATCCGTAAGTCCTATTCCTTCCCTGTATCCGCTGCCTGCGGCCCTGGCCCCGGCCTGGTTGATATCTGTAAAAATATTGACCTTGCTGATTCCCCGTTCAACCGCTGTCCTGAAATCAGAGTCAGACAGACCGGATCCGCCGTGAAGGACCAGAGGTGTGGAAATGGTTTCTGCAATTTCCGAAATCCGGTCAAAATCCAGCTTAGGCGGAAGCTTATAGGCTCCATGGGCCGTGCCCACGGCAATGGCCAGTGCATCTGCCCCGGTCCGGTCAATGAAGTCCCGCGCCTGGACCGGATCCGTGTAAAACTGCGACGGTTCGGCCCCAGGGCCGCTTCCTTCAGCGCTTCCTCCTTCATTATCCCCTACATGGCCCAGCTCCGCCTCAATGGAAGCACCAAAGGAATGAGCTGTTTCAGCCATCTTTTTTACATGCTCCATATTGTCCCCGTAGTCCATAGTGGAACAGTCGTACATAATGGAGCTGAATCCCAGTTCCAGAGCCAGCCTGCATGTCTCCTCCCTCAGGCCGTGATCCAAATGCACCACCACCGGAACCGACGCCCTCTCTGCCATGGGAATCAGAAGGTTTGCCAGGTCCTCTAAGGGACCATAGGGCAGCAGTACCTCTGCTGTTCCGATGATAACAGGGGAATCCAGTTCCTCGGCAGCCTCCATCACGCCTCTGGCCAGCTCCAGGTTGACCGTGTTAAACAGTCCCACCGCATACTTCCCCTTCCTGGCGGGAACCAATACATCATTTAAGTTTACCAGCATTGTCCTTTACCTGTCCTTCTTACTTTGTCTTTAATGCGTCGTCAAAGGCAATATCTGACGGTGAGAAATTGATCTTCTTCGTAAACGCGCACGCCTCTGTACCCCCGAAAATACGGTCCATGCCGCTGTCCTCCCATTCAATGGAAAGAGGCCCTTCATAGCCCTTCACATTCAGTATCCGGATGATTTTATCAAAATCCACATCCCCGTGGCCCGGCGATACAAAGTTCCACCCCCGTCTTGGATCTCCGAAGGTGATATGGGAGCCCAGGATTCCATTTCTTCCGTTCAGGTTCACGGCCGCATCCTTGATATGTACATGATATACCCTGGAGGCAAAATCATAGAGGAACATGGCCGGGTCCATTCCCTGCCAAATCAGATGGCTGGGGTCAAAATTAATACCCAGTGTCTCGCGGTATTCAAACACTTCCAGCAGTTTCTGCGTGCTGTAATAGTCAAAGGCGATTTCCGTCGGATGGACCTCCAGGGCAAACTTCACGCCGCACTGGTCAAACACATCGAAGATAGGGGTCCACAGCTCCTTAATCTGTTTAAATCCCTCCTCTACCATTTCCTCTGTGGTCTGGGGGAATGAATACCACATCTTCCAGATAGGTGAACCCATGAAGCCGGTCACCACCTTGACTCCCATGGCCTTCGCGGCCATGGCAGCGTATTTTAACTGCTGTATGCCCCATGCCCTGATTTCCTCCGGCTTGCCCGCCAGTTCTGGGGGCGCGAACCCGTCCAGACGCGGGTCCCACACATCGCCCACACACTGGCCCGGCAGGTGGGCGCCGATAGCCCAGCATCCAAGTCCGTATTTTTCCAGAGTGCCCTTCAGGTTCTTTACATACTCCGGATCCTCCGCTGCCTTCTGCAAATCAATCTGGCCCCAGGAGGCAATCTCCAGTCCGTCGTATCCCATGTCCTTTGCTGTCCTGCACATCTCCTCCAAACCCAAATCAGCCCACTGTCCTGTAAAAATCGTTACCGGTCTTGCCATAATCATTTCCTCCTAAACTCCACCCACGTATTCCCGTTCTGATTGCTTTCCAGACAGGCTTCCACAAACGCCAGCCCCTCAGCGCCCTGGCTCACCGTGGGATAATCCACCATTTCCGCTGTAAACGTTCCATCCTTTTTTGCGCTTACGCATTGTGCAAAGCTGCGGTAGAGATTGCCCATGGCCTCAAACCAGCCTTCGGGATGTCCGGCCGGAATCCTTGCGTATTTACCTGCCCTTTCCCCGATGGCGCCGTATCCGCGGTGTATTTCCCGGATGGTATTGTCTGCGTCAATAACCGTAATCTTATCAGGCGTTTCCTGGAACCATTGGATGGTGCCTTTACTGCCGTAGATACGGATTCTCAGGCTGTTGTCATGGCCCACCGCCACCTGCGACGTCCAGTATATTCCGGTGGCGCCGTTGTCATATTCCACCAGAATGCTGTCGTTGTCATCCAGTACCCGCCCGGGCACAATGACATCCATCTTAGCCAGAAGGCGCTTAATCTTAAGCCCGGTCATGGCAGCCACCGCGTTCTCCACATGGGTGCCTAAGTCTCCCAGACAGTTCACTCCGCCTGACTGACCGGGGTCGCAGCGCCACTCTCCCTGTTTTCCCCCGAAATCGTCCTCAAAGGCAAGCCAGCCCTGGGGATATTCCGCCATGACCGTGCGTACCTCTCCGATGGCGCCGGAGGCCACCAGCTCCCTGGCATATTTTGCAGTCACATAACCCATGTAGGTATAGGTAACCATAAACAGAAGTCCCTTATCCTCTGCCAGGGCTTCCAGCTCCTTTGCCTGCCGGTACGTTGTTGTCACTGGCTTATCGCATACCACATGGATTCCCGCCTCCAAAAAGGCCCGGCAGATTTCATAATGGGACTGGTTGGGGGTGACCACTGTCACAAAGTCAATGCCGTCCTCACGTTCCCCCTCAGCCCTGGCCATTGTCTGGTAATCCTCATAACACCGGTCCGGGGAAATGCCAAGGCTTTCCGCCATCTGCAATGATTTCTCACGGTTTCTTGAAAATACCCCTGCCGCGATGGCTGCTGTTCCATCCAGCCCGATTGCCCGGCGGTGGGCATCGCCGATAAACCCATCCGGACCCCCGCCTACCATTGCGTATGTCAGTCTCTTTGCCATCTTTTTTCTCCTTTCATGGTTGGTTCTGCTGCTTTTTTACACTCCGCCCTGTCACGGTCTGTATTCCCGTTTGCTCCATCCCTTCCTGATTCTCTCTTTCATTTCCTCCAGGGACCGTAATCCGCTGAGGGCGTCATAAGCAGCCACACAGCATGCCCCTTCTGCTGCTGCCATCTCCACTGCCTCCTTTAAATCAGCTTCTCCGAGAACAGAGGCCAGGAAGGCGGCTATGCTGGTATCCCCCGCGCCTGTGGCGGATACCACTGTATCCGGTTCAAAGCTCGGCTCAAAGCCCTCTTTGCCCTTCCAGGCTTCCATGGAAAGATTCAGCTGCCTGCACATGTCCTCTATGCCGTTTTTGCATGCCGTGCGGTAATAGATGCCTAAAGCGCCGCATTTAATCAGGACAACCCTGGCCCCCATGTCCAGGGCCATCTGACCCAGAGGCTTTACATCCCGGACCCGGATCACCTCTGTGACGTCCCTTCCATCCGCCCGTTTGGTCCACTCCCGGTAACGCTCCCCATCCAGCATGAAGCACAGCTCCTCGGCGCTTGGCACAAAGAAATCCACATAGGGCAATATATTTCCCAAAATCCCTTTCCAGTCCGCTCCGGCTGCTTTTGAGGCCGGGTCAATGGCGGCCATGTCTAAGGATATGGCGGTTCCCCCCTCTTTTATCTGCCTGAACATCCGGGCCATCTCTTCCCCCTGGTTCCGGTACATGTTTTGCATCAGGGTGGGATATCCGAAATGGAACAGGTCCGCCTCTTTGATCGCCTCAAAATCCAGATCGCTGCCCGAAAAATTCACATTGGCGCCCGGATCATGAAGGAAAACACGGTCAATTCCCGGAATAGCCAGGACAACGGAATAAGAAGTCTTTTCCTGGTCCGCCAAAATCATATCCTCAGCCGCCCCGTATTTCTCCAGGCAGTTAAGGATAAGGGTTCCCAGTTCATCCTTTCCTATCTTACCCATCAGACGGACATCCACTCCCAGGTGCTTCATGGCCAGGCCTGTATTGGCCACTGCCCCGCCGGGATGGATATTCACCCCCTCCATCTGTACCAGCTGTCCGGGCGCCAGTATCCTTCCTGCCTCTCCTGTGCTCCCTTTCGGGAACAGGGGAGTGATGTCAATGCATATATGTCCTGCCGCCACCGCCCTTTTGCCTTTTGCTGCTCTCTTGTTTTGCGCTGCCCTCTCATCAGCCACCACAACACCCCCTTTCACGGGTTTATGCCTTTGGCCTTTCCAGTTGGCCTTCCCGTTTTACCTTCCTATCCGCTGTTACCATCCTTCACATTCACATCAGACAAGGCCCATCAGGAGATTCATCACATACATTTCCAGCCCCTCAAAGTCTCTGTTCCTCACACATTCCTTCTGGAACTCATAGTCAAACCGGTCCGCCTTTTCTTCCAGTGCCTTAAATATGTTCAGGCTGTTCTCCAGATGCTTATAGCTGTCCTGATCCCTGGTGGTCCTCATGGCTTTTACATCCAGGCCCACATACTCCCCGTTTTCACCGTAGCCATTCTCCTTCAGCACCTTTACCTGGTTAAAGGCAGCCCTCAGGTTTTCCACACCAAAGGCTTTATCCTGGTCATACTTGATACCGTTCTGGTCATTGAGATGGACGGTCATCAGTTTTCCCATTGCCATTGCAAACCCGATTTCATGGGCAGGGTCAAGGCCGGCCAGGATGGCATGGGCGCTCTCCAGATTACCGCCCACCCGTCCCGGGTCAATGGTGGCTGCCGACACTGCCAGCACATGGCCCATGGTCCCGCAGATGCTTCTGTCAATGGGCTCGTTTGGCTTGGGCTCAATGCAAATAAGGATATCAGAATCATATTCCAGCATTTTATTGATGGCCTGAATCAGCATCTTCGTGGCCCATACAGGGGATTTGGACTCCGCGCAGAGGGTGCCCTCCCTTGCCAGCCACAGCACCACCATATTACAGCCCAGCTCCTTTGCAATGTCAATGGAGCGGTAAGCCCTCCACATGGCGTATTCCCTGTCCTCCTCTGAGGTGCTCATAAATCCGCCGTCCGCGGTCCGCCCGTCCATCCAGAGCCTGGGAGCCACAAACTCAGCAGCCAGTCCGTATTTATCCAGCATCTTTTTAAGGGTTCTGGCCTTTTCCTTTATCTCTTCCTCCGTATAATCATTGATGTTGGGCACCGCATCGTCATCGTGGAACTGGATGGCGGAAAACCCCAGCTCAGCGAATGTTCTGATTTTCTCCTCAAAGGCAATTTCATCTCTGGTCGCGGGTCCGTAGGAGTCCGCTCCTGAATGCACATTCCACGGTCCCACGGAAAACTTGAATTTTGTCATATCCTTACCCTCCTGATTCATCGGTTATCTGTATCTCATACCTATACTATATCAAGTTCCCGGCCTCAAATCCCAAACAAATTTACGGTTCAAACCATGACAAATTTGCTTTTTACTTTACAAGCCCGCCCCTGGGGACGTATACTGTCAGAAAGGGAGGAGATACCATGAACCAGGAGTTTGAAATCATATCCCACAGCCAGATGAACTTTAAGCTTTTTCTTGTAAATATGCTTTACCGCACCCCCCATATCCATAAGGATTTTGAGCTCTGCCTTCTTCTGGACGGCAGTCTCTTTCTTCAGGCCCAAAATGAAACCCACAGCCTGGAAACCGGGGATTTCTTTGTTGTGAATCCATTTCAAAGCCATGAGCTGAAAGCTGATTCCCCTGCCCTCTTAGTTTCATTACAGGTACACCCATCCTTTTTTTCTTCTTACTACCCGCGGATTGCCAATCTGGAATTTACCTCCCTGATTCTTCAAAGGGACGGGACGGATGTCTGCAAAAAACTGTATGACATGATGATAGAGCTTGCCTGCCTTTACCTGAAAAAAGCTGACAAATTTGAATTAAAATGTGTCGGACTTTTAAATCTGCTCTTTGCCGGCCTGCTGGACACCCTGCCCAACAGGCTTCTGTCCGACAAGGAAAAAAACGCCTCCCAGAGCAAGGCTTCACGCATGCGCAAAATCACCCACTATATCGACGAACATTATTCAGAAAAACTTCTCCTGTCGGACATTGCCCGCAAAGAAGATTTGAGCCTTACCTACCTATCCCACTTTTTTAAGGATTACCTGGGACTTCCCTTTCAGGAATACCTGGCCAAAATCCGATGCGAAAAAGCCCGCCAGCTTTTATTGCTGACGGACTTCCCATTGTTAGACATCTGCATGTCCTGCGGTTTTTCTGATTCCAAATATTTTAACAGCGGCTTCAGGCGGCAGTATGGATGCTCCCCCAAGGAATACCGACGGAATTTCCGGCACGATGAACTGAAGCAGCAGCAAAAATCCATGCTCACCACCCAGGAGTTCCTGTCTGCGTCCTCCAGCATCGTGCTTTTAGAACGCTGCCTTCTTCCCCAGCCAGCAGGCCCCGCAGCGTGTTCCTGATAAAATCACGGTATGACATGCTCTGCGGACAATTCCTTGATGACAAGACGGTATGTTCCTGACGGAAGTTCCCCGTACATTGTCAGATGATTGATCATGCTCTGTTTGCCTCCGTCCGGTATATAAAACCCCATGCAGTTAAATCCCCAGTTGCCCGGCATGGCCGGAATCTCATACCACACGCCGTCAATCAGAACCTGCAGCTCATAAAATTCACCGCAGCTCCATTCCCCTCCGCTCTCATTGTTAATGGTCACTGCCGCTATATCATTATCCCAGGAATCCAGCGTCATGGTAATTCCCCTGGGAGGATTTAAAGGAGCTGCCGGAACCAGGAACCGGGTATTCCACTGTTCTTTTTCCTGTGTAAATACCCGCGCACACGGAAAGTTTGTAAAAGAGGGCAGCTCTCCTGCACTCTCCCACTCCTTCCTCTGCTTCAGAGCTTCAAAATCATAATCGAATTGATACACAGACCCATCCTGGGCAATCCACCTGCCGTTGGTCCACGCCGCAAACAGGCTCAGTCCATCCTCCCGGCCAATCTCAATTCCGTAAACAGGCAGGGAGGCATCCTTGGCCGACCAGTCCTCCGCCGGCTCTGCCTTTACGGAACTTAAGTCATCCAGTATCTCCCTCTCCTTTTCGCTGTCAAACATATAGTAAAGGCGCACAGAGGTTCCGTCGTATATGAACAGAGTCATGGCGCTGGTTTCAGGCGATGCCTTAGCCAGGAGACCGGAAGAATCCAGCTTCGCAGGCTCTGCTTCACCCTTTAGAACAGGCACTTCCTGCACGTTGAGAGCAGCCTGTTCTGATTCGGCCTGTGTCTCCGTCGGACTCTGTTTTTTTGTTCTTTCTTTTTCATTCTTTTCCGTATCTGCCGTACCTGCCTCAGCTTTTTCAGTACTGTCTGCCGGTGCCTTCCTGTCTCCCGATGAGACTCCGGCCTTTTCTGCCGGCACTGGGGCATCTCCCATCATCTTACCGCAGGCCCCAACAGCCACCATAACTGAAATCAAAACTGCCGCAATGGTCATCACTTTTCTGCGTTCCATTAATATCTCCTTCTGCCGTCACACTCAGAACCGTCAATCGTTTTGAATATTATAACAGACAACCCCATAAAAACAAAGTATATATCACCAGATTACAGCGGTTTTTCCTCGGTTCCAGTCTGCCCGCTCTGATATCTTCCCACAGGTCCTATTCTTTTTCCCTGACCCATGTTATAATTTAAGCACCTGAATTCACCCCAATACAGAACGGAGAATGTATTATGAACGAGCCCCTTCACTTTAAGACACGTGACGAGTTCCGCATTTGGCTGATAAATCACTGCATGTCCGGCGGCGGCATATGGCTGAAGTTTGAAAAGTCAAAGAATACAGCGTTTAAGGCCGGCGACGCCCTGGAAGAGGCACTGTGCTTTGGATGGATTGACGGAGTGATGAAACGGATTGACGATGAATCCTATATCAAATATTTTTCTGCCCGCAGAAAGGACAGCAAATGGTCTGAAAAAAATAAAGCTCTGGCAGAAGACCTGGAAAAACGCGGCCTGATGACTGATTTTGGAAGAGAGAAAATACAGGAGGCCAGGAAGAACGGTCAATGGGACAAGCCTTCCGGACCGCCTGCTGTCACAGCAGAACAAATCGGGACCGTGGCCGGCCTTTTAAAAGAACATGAGCCGGCCTATACTAATTTTCAGAAAATGCCTCCATCCGTCCAAAAAACCTATACCAGGGCATACTATGATGCCAGGACAGACGACGGACGCGCCAGACGCTTTGCATGGATGGTTGAACGGCTGGAGAAAAATCTGAAACCTATGTGACGGCTTATACGGCAGTCATTTTACTATTTCAGCCCTGCTTTTCTAAACACCTTTTTGCCCTTTTGAATGATGATTCCGTCCATCAGCATGTTCCGGGTCACGGTAAAGTCTATGGATTCCACCCTTTTCTGGCTGACCTGGATGCCGCCCTGTGTGATCAGCCTTCTGGCCTCGCTTTTTGAGGCCGCCAGTCTGCACAGCACCAGGAGATCCATGATATTGATGCTGCCCTGGACAAGTTTTTCCTCCCCAACCTCTGTAAACGGCATGTTGTCATCATCCATGGCCCCGGTAAACAGGGAAACGGAGGTCTCCTTTGCCCTGCGTGCCTCTTCTTCCCCGTGGACCAGAGCAGTCAGGTCATAGGCCAGGATTTCCTTTGCCCTGTTTAGCTGTGCTCCCTCCCATCCGTCCATGGCATCAATCTCTTCCACCGGAATAAAGGTCAGCATACGGATGCATTTCATCACATCCGCGTCCGCGATATTCCTCCAGTACTGGTAAAACTCAAAGGGAGATGTCTTCTCCGGATCCAGCCATACAGCGCCTCTTGCAGTCTTACCCATCTTGTTTCCTTCTGAGTTCATGAGAAGGGTAATGGTCATGGCATACGCGTCCTTTCCCAGCTTCCTCCGAATCAGCTCCGTTCCTCCCAGCATATTAGACCACTGGTCGTCCCCTCCAAACTGCATGTTGCAGCCAAGTTCCTTGTACAGATGGTAAAAATCATAGGACTGCATAATCATGTAATTGAATTCCAGGAATGACAGTCCTTTTTCCATTCTCTGCTTATAGCATTCCGCCCGAAGCATATTGTTTACGGAAAAACAGGCTCCCACGTCCCGGAGCAGTTCAATGTAATTCAGATTCAGCAGCCAGTCCGCATTATTTACAACAATGGCTCCATTCTCCCCGTCAAAATCAATGAACCGTTCCATCTGCCTCTTGAAGCATTCACAGTTGCGGCGAATCACATCCGGCCCCATCATGGAGCGCATGTCGGTGCGGCCCGACGGATCGCCGATGTATCCGGTGCCCCCGCCCAACAGGACCACGGGGCGGTTTCCCGCCATCTGCAGTCTTTTCATCAGACACAGTGCCATAAAATGCCCCACATGCAGGGAATCCGCCGTGGGGTCAAAGCCAATATAGAACTTAGCCTTTCCCGCATTTACAAGCTCTCTTATCTCTGCCTCATCCGTCACCTGCGCAATCAGTCCCCGCGCTTCCAATTCTTCATAAATTCCCATGTCTTCCTCCTTTTAGACAAAAAAATAAGCCCCTGCAGCAGCTTGCTGCAGAGGGCAGGTTATGCGGTACCACCTCTGTACTTGAATGTCCTTCACAGAACATTCCTCATCGAGTGTCTGTCAACACTCTCACGCTGTATCGGGCGTTCCCGTCAAACCCTACTAAAACCTTCAGGCTGCTGCTCCGGAGCGTATTCATACAGTCTTTCCTGCGTCCTTCCACCAACCGGGCGCTCTCTGTAAGAAAAGCCTCTGTACTACTGTTCTCCTTCATGGCATTCTTTATTACATGTGCAGTATAGCAGGGGACGCGTCAAAAGGGAAGTCACAGATTTACACATGTGTGACAGGAGACATCTGATATTTTTTAATCTCTTCCGGCAGGGTTTCACAAATCAGCCGCGCCATCTTCTCAGCCGGAAGATCTATATTGCCAAGCATCCACTGAATCACCATGTCGCTTCCGCCGCGCACAGCTATTTCAATGGAAAACCACATAATCTCAGACCGGATGTCGGCTCCCCTTTGCTTTAGGAATGTCTCATAAATCCTTCTGGTAATCTCGATATCATGATTCTTCAGGCCATTGATATCACGGCTCTCATATGCATGTTTCAGGACACTGCGCTTTTGCCGGTAAATCTTCAGGCACTGGGTCAGCGCTTCCTCCAGACCGGCGCCCAACACAATGCTGCCAAAGCTCTCTTCGTAAAATTCATCGTAATACCAGTTTACCAGTTCGTACTTATCACAGAAATGACGGTAAAAGGTCCTTCTTGATACGCCTGCCATCTTTACAATTTCACTTACCGGGATATCATCCAGGCTTTTTCTGCTCAACAGATATTCTATGGATTCTGACAATTTTTTCCTGCTGTCTGCTATCTCATCCAACGCAACTCTTACCCTTCTTGTACTGTTTTTGCACCTCTTGTGCTGATACATGCTGATATTATATCCTTTCCCGCCGTTCATGGCAATATCCAGACTAATATACGGCGCTGCATTCTTTCAGGCGGAAATCAGATTACAGAAAGGGACCTGCTGGACATGCTTAAAGAAACGCTGCTTCGGACTTCCATGAAACAGTGCGGCTCCGCTTACAGTTTTAGTAAACAGGAGATATATTCATTTTCATGTTGACACAGCCATTGTGTTATGAGATACTTTTATATATAGTATCGAATACTACATATGGAGGTGTTGTATGAAAACAGCGATTTTAATTGATTCTGGCTGCGATGTATCCCATGAGTTAATCCAGAGATTTCACATGAAGGTAATGCACCTTCATATCATTTATCCGGAACGAGATTATGTTGACGGGGTGGATATTCTGCCTGAGACCATTTATCAGCGTTTTCCGGGAGAAATTCCCGCCACTTCAACCCCCAGTCCCCAGGATGTGAAAGATATGGCTGAAGAAATAAAGGCTGAGGGCTATACCCATGTGCTGGCATTCTGTATTTCCAGTGGATTAAGCGGTACATATAATACGGTGGGAAGCATTCTGGGGGATGAAAAGGAGCTGACTTCCTTTGTGCTGGACACCAGGAGTATTTCCTTTGGAGCCGGTATACTGGCCGTATGGGCAGCGATGCAGCTGGAAGAAGGCAGAAGTTTTGATGAGCTGAAAGAAATGCTTCCCAAAAAGGTGGGGGATTCCAAGGTTTTCTATTATATGGATACACTGACCTACCTGCGAAAGGGAGGCCGAATTGGTCTGGTCACCTCCGTGGTAGGCAGCATTCTAAACATAAAACCCATTATCTCCTGCAATGAGGACGGAGTATACTATACTGCCGCTAAGATACGCGGAGCCAGGCAGGGACTATCCCGGCTGCTGACAGAAGCCAGGTCCTTTGCAGGCGGCCGCCCCTGCCTGACCGCCCTGTTAAACGGTCAGGGGCAGGATGCATCCGATGAACTGAGACCCCGGCTGATTGCCGGTATCCCGGAAGGACGCCTGATTATGGAAAAGGCCATCACCGCGTCCCTGGCTGTACACACCGGTCCCGGACTGGTGGGAATCGGTGTGCTTCGCCTGTAGCAGGCACAAATATATTCACACTTGCCGCATATGAAACATCCTGCGGCATTCTTTTTGCCATGCCTTCTGAACCACGGAACTTCCTGCAAAATATCCGTTTCTCTTTCCTCTCTAACTTACCTCCGTTCTGGCCTCAAACCCGAATTCAGCTCCTGCCTCCCGTAAATTCCCCTCCAGTTCCAATCCGCGCATAAGCGTTCCGTTTACTGCTAAAAGAATATATTTTTCCTGTGTATTATCAGCCATATTTTCCGCCTCCTCCGCATCTTATCAATCTCTTACCTGCGTCCAAGCTGCCAGAAAGCAACGGCGCTTGCCGCAGCGACATTTAACGAATCAACGCCGTGAGACATGGGAATGCGGACCGTATAATCACAGCCCGCAATGGTTCCTGCCGCCAGCCCATCCCCTTCTGTCCCCAGGATAATAGCCAGTTTTTCCTCTGACATCAAACCGGAATCATCAATACTGACAGAGTCATCGTTTAATGCCATGGCAGCTGTCGCAAATCCCAGCTCCCGCAAAAATCCCACCCCCTCCTGAGGCCAGGACAGCCGGCTGTCCAGAAAGGTCCATGGAATCTGGAAAACGGTTCCCATGCTCACCCGTACGGCGCGGCGGTAGAGAGGATTGCTGCAGGCGGATGTCAGCAGAACTCCGTCCATATTCAGGGCTGCTGCTGAGCGGAATATAGCTCCTACATTGGTGGGATTCATGACATTTTCCAGCACAGCAATCCGGCGCGCCCCTTCGCAGATTTCCTCAGGCCCGGGCAGGGGCGGCCGGTACATTGCACAGAGCATGCCCCGTGTCAGGTGAAACCCGGTAAGCTGTGTCAATACATCAAATTCCGCCGCATACACTGGGATTTCACCGCAGCGCTGTATTATTTCCCGTGCCTGGCTTTCCACATGCTTCTTTTCCATCAGCATGGATATGGGAACGCATCCCGCGTCCAGAGCGCGCTCTATCACCTTGGGGCTTTCAGCAATAAAAACGCCCTTGTCCGGTTCATGACGGTTTAAAAGCTGCCCCTCTGTAAGCCGGGCGTAAATATCCAGCTCCGGGGCCGCAAAATCTGTTATTTCAATTATATTTGGCATATGGTATCTCCTGGTCTTCTTTCGCTGTTTCCTGTTTTCCTGTTTAATTCCATTACCTGGAATAGGGCCTTATTGCCCTGATGATTATTAATTATAGTATATAAAGCCCTGAGAATCCATGGTTTTATGAAAAGTCCGGCCTGGACCGGCAGCTGATTAAAATAGAAAAAGAGCTGGGGCAACAGCTCTTGAAATTGCTTTAGCACATTTTCTCAAAAAACTCGTACATCAAACGCATAAGCTCCACACCGCTCCTGAATCCCACATCCCCATATTTAGAGCGGAATATCCCCTGTATCCCTGCGTCCTGACGGCCCACAACCCGGACAGAGACCGCGGGATAAACCGGAAATTCCCTTAAAACCTCCCGCTCAAAACCATACTCCTTCTTTATTTTCCCTCTCAAATCCACAAAGGGAACCGTTACTGCATCTTTATTCCGTTTACCGGTCAGACTCCGGGGGACTCTCCCTCTCATGGGGGCACCCACTGCATCCATTATATCTTCCATAATGAAGATCATCTGGTCAAGCCCCTGGAAGTATAATAATTTTTCCACATGGAATGATTTTACATACCCTCTGGCAATCCCTTCTGAAAATGACTGGAGGCCAATCAGAAATGTATATGTATATTCCGGATAACGCCCTCCGTCACGGGCAATTTCATCCTCCATGATTATAAATTTTTCTATTTCTCCCATGGCCCTCTCCTATTAAATTTTATCCTGCCTGTCTGTCCTGCAATTCATATCTGTCCTGTAATTCATGCCTGGCCGGTCTTTCGTATCCGTCCAGCGATGCAGGATTGTTCCGATTGCCTCATCCTCAGTGGATGCCTTCTGTCCTGTCAGATAGATACACGCCTCCTTCCATTCTTCCTGTGTAAAGTCATCTCTGTTACGCAGGATGAATTCCCTCAGCCACCGTTCTTCCACGTGCATGAATCGTAAATCTGACATATACTCACATTTTGCCTTCAAGGCCAGATACTCTAACAAGGAACAACTCACCATCTCTGTATCTCCTTCCTTAAGCAGCACCAATCCGGTGATGCATGTGAATTCCGGCGTTTTCATGTGGATTACCCCAGAATAATCATTCTGTGGTACTTTCTCCGCCTGGGCGTGTATCAAAAAGAATCCGCTAAGGATTTTATAGGAAACTCAGAGGAACAATCAAGCAAATTTGACACACCAAGAAACCGGCAAGTATTTTTTTCCTTCCCGGTCTTGTTTGCTTTGAGGAAAAATAATATATGTATATTGACGCAGTCCGCCTTTTATTATAAAATACAAGAAGATTGTAATTTTGGTTTGCAGAAATGCCGGCATGATACCACAGAATGATTATTCTGTGGTATTTTAATGTCCTTTGCAATTCCCATACGGTTCATCACCTTCTCATAATGTTTCAGGCTGGATGCCACGTAAATCCGCGTTGTCTCTATGGAGGTATGTCCCAGAATGTCTGCCAGATGTGCCAGATTTTTCTCGATGGCATAGAAGCTCTTTGCAAACAGATGACGGAAATTATGAGGAAATACCTTTGACTGGTCCACCCTCGCCTCCCGGCATATTTTCTTCATGGAATGGCATATATTACTTCTGTCCAGACATTTTCCGCTCTTTGTCCTGAATATACATCCGCTTTTTATATCTGCATCCCTTATATACTCCTTAAGCTGTCTGACCAGATTTCTTGGAAAAATAATGACCCTGTATTTTCCCTTCATATTTATTTCAGCATTTCCCTGATAAACAGCCTCCACAGTCACATATGGCAGTTCACTGATTCGTATGCCTGTCCCGTACAAAACCAGCATGAGGAAATATAACTGGGTCTTTCCTGTACGGCTGGCTGTCTCCAACAGCCGTCTGCAGTCCTGTTCTGTCAGATCCCGTTTCTCATCCATATAGATTCTTTTCTGGACCTTCAGGAATTTCACTTTATGGGCCTCCAATCCCATACACTTTAAATATGCGTTTATGGCTGAAAGTTTTCCGTTCACGGTCCGGGCCCTGCATCGACGGCTGAGATGCCCCCGGTACTGTATCAGCAACTCTTTGCTGATACATTCCTGTCCCATAAAATCAAGCATCTCTCTCACATCATGAAGATACTTGTTTATGGTTGATTTTGATTTTTCCTCGTCACACAAATACGATTCAAATTTCATCAGCAGCATTTCCATTTCCATTTCCATAAAACCCTCCATTTCAGCCCTGTTAACAAGTTGTCATTGATGTCATATAGGATACAGAATATCCTTTTTTAGTTTTTATATTGTAAATCATATTTATACATCCAAAAACCGGGGGGGTATTTTTTATGGAATGAGGCCCATCGTTAAAATTCCGCTGTCCTGACTCAGATGGTACGATTACGGCCAGAGAGGAAAACATAACAAAAACAGCTGCTTACCTGCGTATCTAACGGCCCGCACTGTCAAAGCAGCTAAAGGATATAGCACTGGAAGGGATGCTGCCCTGAAAACGGACAGAAGACATTCTGGAAATAGCGGATAAAACAACGGATGAATTCAAGTCACTGAGGATAGTACTGCCAGGATATTCGCATTTTTCGACTTATTTATATCAATTTTGTCGTCCAATCTCCCTTGTCAAACCACGCCTCTGCGTATAACGTAACATTGGTAACAAAAACCAAGGAGGGATTAACATGAACCACGAAAAAGAAATCAGTAACCTGCTTCGGCGCCTCGGTGTAAACAACTCCTATGTAGGGTTTCGTTACACAATCTACGGCGTCATCCGGACCGTCCATGACCCCACTTTGCTCGCTTATATATCCAAGGGGTTATATGTGGATATAGCGGTCCATTACCAGACCTCAATCGGCTGTGTGGAGCGGAATATACGCACTCTTATCAATACGATTTGGTTACATGGGGACAGAAAACTGCTAAATGAAATCTTTGATTTTGAACTTAGCCAGAAACCCCGCAACGGGGCATTTATAGACGCGCTGGTAAATTATATAGTGATGAGAGGCATCAGTGAAGAAATTACAGACTCTGCCTGTCAGCAGCAGGCAACATAACCCTCCCGCACCGCTAAAAGGCCGTACAGCCTCCCCTGCCGGCAAACTCTGTACCGGCCGGGATGGCCTCCGGGCATTACTCACGGCCACAGCAGGCTCACGGCAGCCGGCATATACTCCTTTTTCTGCCAGGATTATACCGGGTACCTGCTCATACCCTCCGTACAGGTCTGATATATTTAAAATACTGTTCGGGATTATAATAAAAATACATGAGCCGGCCGGGAGAAGTATCCAGGCAATAGCCTGTATCAGCATAATCAAACGCTGCCATTGCATTTTCTATTCTTTCCTCCACACTCCGGTTTTCCTGTTCATAATCAAATGGCCCGTGTTCAAAAACAATATACTCGGCTTCAGGAATGTCATCCATAAGCATCTGCGGCGGAACCGCTCCTTTGTATTCAGGAGGAAGCCGTACTCCCCAGCATTCAGAGCGCAGTATTCCCCAGTCACATAGTCTGCCATCCGGATCATTCATATAGGCCATGATTTGACCGCTTCCACAGTTGACCTCGCTTCCTCCGCCATCGTCCAGTTTTCCCTTGATGCTGTCCAGCAAGCCGCAGACCGTCTCATAGTCCTGCCCTGGAATAAGATTCTGCTTCTGCCAAAAATCCCAATATCCGTTGCTCTCACGGTTTTTAATATACAAAAATTTGTGAGCGGGTATAGTAACAAAATAAATTTTAACTCCATCTGCTGATTGAATCATACCGATTTCTCCTAATCCTAAAAAGTAGCGGTCAAAAGCACTTATCTTTGTACGGAGAACCACGGGTTTAGGATTTTTCCGATATTCGCTGGGCGTCACACCGTATGTTTCCTTAAAAGCCCTGGTAAAAGCCTCATGTGATGAAAAGCCATAATCAAAAGCAACCTCCAAAAGATTCTTCTGGCTGTCCCTGACTTCTTTTAATGCAAAGGCCAATTTCCTGAGCTGCAGGTAATTCCTGAATTGTATGCCTGATATTTCTTTAAATTTCCTCGACGTATAATATTCAGAATATCCCAGTCTGCAGGAAAGGGCACGCAATGACAAGGCTTCGTCATTATAACATTTAATACACCGGTCAATTTCATCAACAATTATCTGAATCTGCTTTTTCCACTCATACATCCGTCTGTTTACCTCGTTTCAACCACTCTGCGATTCATTATACAAAAAAAATGGGGCTGATACTTGATTTTACTTGCTGTATGGCGCCATCTTCCCTTCCCAATTATAATACGTCTCCCGCTGATTATTCACAAGCCTAAATAAATGATAAACAGGGGAATATATAAAATTGCGGAGCCATATAATGGAAGAACAGTTAAAACATTCTGCCATGACTGACAAAAATAATAAAATTTCCCCTTGACAATATTCTAAAAGCAAGGTATACTCAAGAAGTATTTTTTATAAGATTTTGATTTCACATGTTTTTGTAAGTCATTATTCCTATGATGGTTTACAAAAATATGTGATTTTTTTATTTTATTTAAAATCACAATAAAATATTAGGAGGTATCTTTCATGAACAAAGGTACAGTAAAATGGTTTAACTCACAAAAAGGATTTGGTTTTATTACGAATGAAGAAAACGGCGAGGACATTTTTGTTCACTTTTCCGGTATTGCTACAGATGGCTTTAAGTCATTAGAAGACGGACAGTCCGTAACCTTTGACATAACCAATGGCAACCGCGGCTTACAGGCTGTAAATGTCTGCGCTGCATAATATTCAAGATATAAATGGGACATATCACAATATGCCGCCGTACCATACCTGGCGGGGAGAAATCCCCGCCATATCCAGTTAAAGTTCCCCTGCCGTGCTACAGCAAGACAGGGGCTTTTGTATATCAAAAAGGACACCTGGGTCACATCGCCTGCTTATCCATCTAAAAAACAGCGGATTTTGCCGCCATAGCAGAATCCGCTGTTTTTTCTTTAGAGGCTGGCAGATTGTGTCCGGATATTCAAATACTCCGCCACCATCTCCGGAGGCACCATGTTGCCGCCTGTCGCCCAGGCTATATGGACAGCCTGCCCCATACAGCCGCTGAGACCCTTTTCCCTGATATAATTATCCATTTCATCTGCATGAAGGAACGCGGCAAAGGAGGCGCATGCAGAAGGTTCTATGAATATATCCTCTGTTTTCACAAGCGCGCGCATCAGTTCATACAGCTTTCCATCCTCGATTGTGCAGATTCCTGCAAGCCGCTTCTCAATCACCTTTCCCACAAACGCAGACGGCCTTCCGACGGCCAGCCCGTCCGCATCTGTCTTTCCACTGATTCCAAAATCTCCAACACAGACCTTATCATGCTCTCCTGTGGCCATTCCTATCAGCATACAGCAGGCCTGGGTCGGTTCCATGAAAAAGCAGTGAACGCAGTCGCCGTAAATCTCTTTCAGACCATAGGCCACCCCGCCCGGCGCTCCGCCAATCCCGCAGGGCAAATATACAAATAGCGGATGTTGTCTGTCCACCTGGATTCCCTGTTCCTCCAGCTGGTGTTTCAGCCGTTGTCCTGCAACCGCATATCCAAGAAACAGATTGACAGAATTCTCGTCATCCACAAAATAACTCATAGGGTCCTGGTCGGAACTCTTTCTTCCTTCCTCCACAGCCGCACAGTAGTCGGACTCATATTCGATAACTGTAACCCCCTTGCTTCTCAGCAAATCCTTCTTCCACTGTTTGGCATCCGCCGACATGTGTACCGTCACCTGGAATCCCAGTTTGGCGCTCATGATGCCGATGCTGAGCCCCAGGTTACCGGTGGATCCCACCTGAACCTTATACCGGCCAAAGAACTCTCTCATTTCACTGGTGTTCAGTTTCCGGTAATCCTCATTTTCGTTGAGAAGCCCTGCCTCAAAGGCCAGGTCCTCCGCATGTTTCAGCACCTCATAGATACCTCCCCTGGCCTTTACAGAACCGGATATGGGGAGATGGCTGTCCATTTTAAGGAACAGTTTTCCGGTTATACCGGCCCCCCACTCCTGGTTCAGTTCCTGTCTCATGGCCCTGATTTCCCGCAGCTCCGATTCTATTATGCCATTCCGGGCAGCCGTCTCAGGAAAAACCTCGGCCAGATAAGGCGCAAAACGTTCCAGCCGCCTTGCCGCATCCTGTATCTGCTCCTTCGATACTGCTTTTTCTCCCTGCCCGCTCTCCGGGCACTCCCTGCTGTTCACCCAGAACACTTCTTTTCCGGCGGCAGCTTCCGCCAATACCGGTATCTGTTTCATATATGCTTCTATTCTTGAATCCATAATATCCATTCCTTTCTGTCTGTAAATTTATAGTTTCTTTGCGCCCTATTGGTTCTCTCTGAAGAATTCCCTGGTCATCCTCATTACCACCGGTGAAAGTTTAAGAAGAGCCAGCACATTGGGTATGATTAAAAGTCCCAGCATACAATCCTGAACAGACCAAACGATCCCGGCCGTGCTCAGGCTTCCCAATAAAATCAATACGGGAAACAGAATGCGGTAAAAACGGTCTCCTTTCAGGCTCTTTATGTACATAAGGCTCACATGGCCAAAATACCACTGGCTCATGATGGAGGTGGATGCAAACAAGATCAGGCTGACCGAAACCACGTATTTAAAAAGAGGAGCGACGGTCCCAAATGCCTCAGCCGCCAATGACGCCGCACTTGCACCTTCCAGAGGCACCCCGCTTGCCAGGATGGAAAAACCAGTGGTGCTGCAGATAACCATAGTATCTACGAACACCTCCACAACACCATAAAATCCCTGTCTGGCCGGATGGTCCACCTGCGCCGCCGAATGAATAACGGCCGCAGATCCTTCGCCTGCTTCATTGGAATACAGCCCCCTGGCCACACCAAAACGCATGGCCTCCTTCATTGTCAGTCCCGCGGCGGCCCCCATCCCTGCTTTCATGGAACAGGCGTCCTGCAAAATGCTTCTGAACATGGGAAGGATGGAATCCAGATTAGTGAACACCACCACGATACCTCCCACAATATACAGCGATGCCATGACCGGCACGATTTTCTGAGCCACATCCGCCAGGCGCTTAAGTCCGCCGCCTATAATGAAAACCATGACAGCCGCCATTAAAATCCCTGTGACTGCTTTCGGGACTCCAAATACCTGAAAGGCCACATCCGATATGGTATTGGACTGAATCAACGTTCCTCCCGCATTCTGGAAAAACAGGAGAACCGCCGCGGCTACGCCCAACAGCCTTGCATGGAGCCCCTTTTCAATGTAATACATGGGGCCTCCGTAATAGCTTCCGTCCGCACCTTTTTGACGAAACACCAGTCCCAACACAATTTCAGCATACTTTGTGGCCATGCCTAAAAATGCAGCTGCCCACATCCAGAACAATGCGCCCGGTCCTCCTCCAATCAATGCAGTGGCGACACCAACAATATTTCCGCTTCCCACACAGCTGGCTATCGCCATATAAAGCGCCTGGATAGAGGATACGGTTCCCTTATGGTCCCGGGTACCCTCTGTTTTCTCTTTTTTTGGACATAATTCCTTTATGATCCAGGGGATGGACCTGAACTGGATTCCGCCCGTGGCAATGGTGTAAAACACTCCCAGCCCCAGCAGCACAAACAACATCCAGTTCCCCCACAGCAGGCCGGCCAGATTCCCCAGTACTGCCTCTGCTGTTTTCATCACTTCAACCGGTTCCTTCCCTCCGCCTGCGGCATATCAAATCCCATGACAGATGCCAGTGTAGGCGCTATATCAATCAGATTCATGGACCCTATGTCGCACTTTCGTTCTATCCCGCATCCCTCAATCATGAAGGATGCCCTCATCTCCTCAAATCGTTCACAATAACCATGCTGGGCTTTCTGATGCAGTGTTTCCGTACAGTAATCCCCTTCTGCGTCATCCCGTATTTCATATCCCTTCCGGGAAACCAGCACATAGTCAGCCAGTGGGAAACCTCCCCTCTCTATGGCCTGCGCCCGGTCCAACACCTCCAGGATTCCAAAAACCGGATCGGATGACAGCTCCTTCATTATCTGATCCAGCTTTCTTCTTGCATCCTCATCCTGTCCATTCTTTAGCCGGATTTCAGACATCCCCCCCGCGCGCTGGGACCAGGCCCTCCAGTCCGTCACCCTGCCGTTCCCATCTGTAGTGATAAGCCCTGCTTCCCTCAGCTTTACGTTGGGCCGGATATTATACCGGTTATCCAGTGTCCCATGGTCGGATACCACACAGACAACGGCCTGGCCATCTGTCATACTATGTACCTTTTCAATCAGATCCCCCAGCATTTTGTCAATGGCCTCAATTGCATGTGCTGCCTCTTTGCTGTACACTCCGTATTGGTGGGCCATCTCGTCAAAGGATGCAAAATAGGCGGTCATGAAGAAAGGACATTTCCCAGCCTTTGGCGCTAGTTTATGGTCCAATACCCACATAGCTGCCCGGTATCTCTGCCTGTCCCCTGCTTCCGTCAGGTCCAGCCCCCCTGCGTACCTTCCAATCTCCTTTTCCATCTCCAGAATCATGCCCTGGGGCACGGACATGGCATCAATAAAACGGCTGTCAAGCTCCGTGCCGTCCCACCAGAATTCAGGTGCCATAAAGTCTCCTCCGGCAGCCACAGAAGTGGGAAAGGCCACGCTGGCAGACAAATATCCATGTTTTCCGGCAGCCTCCCACAAATTTTCCGCCTTTTTGCTGGCAAACCAGTGCCATGCCCCCATATGTTCCCCCATAGGGTCAAAAATACCATTGTTATAAATACCATGGGTGGCTGGATTAGTTCCCGTTATGATGCTTTGATGACAGGGATACGTAAAGGTAGGGAACACACTCTGAACTCCCCCGCCTGCAAATGTACCATTCTCCACAAAATATTTGCTTATATTAGGAAGACTGATTCCCAGACGCTCCTGTTCAAAAACAAACTCCGGTTTTAACGCGTCCACGGATACCAGCAATACGCTTACCTTATTTCTCTCCATATCCTTTATCCCCCTTAGTTTTCCGGCTTCTCAACAGATATGCCTGCCTGCTCAAACGGCCGTATCTGCTCCTTCGATGCCTCGGAATCAGTAATAATCATCCCCACCCGGTCAATATCACACATCTTCACCAGGGAATTCACCCCCAGCTTGGTACTGTCCGCAATGACAATGGTCTGGTCTGACGCTTCCATCATCTTTTCCTGCACGATAATTTCATCCATGCGCTGGTAAGTGATCCCCCTGTCTACCGAGATACCGCAGGTGGTCAGGAAAAATGTGTTTATACTTAATTTAGAAAATATCATGCCGGCAATATCAGACACAAAAGCCATCTCCTCAGGGCGGTACACACCCCCGGTGGCAATGAGAGTGATTCCCTTTGCATCGGCCAGCTCATTTAATATGGCGATGGAATTGGTAACGACTGTCAGGGAACGGAATGTCCTCTTTATGACACGGGCCAGCTCATAGGCAGTGGTTCCCGAATCCAGCGCAATGGATTGGCCCTCTTTAATAAAGCGGACCGCAAACTCTGCAATCTCCACCTTGCTCTCCAGATTCTCTCTCTCCCTGGCCGAAAAATTCTGATATTGGATGGTCCGCTCCCCGGGCATCTCTTCCTTGTCAGCTAAAAAAGCCCCTCCTCTCGTACGCCGTATCAGTCCCTGAGCCTCCATGTTTTCCAAATCCCTGCGGACTGTTTCGGGAGAAACCCCCATCTTCTTCTTTAAATCCGCAACCTTAACGCTTCCGTCCGTCTGCATCAGGTTTATTATCTTTTGGTACCGTTGTTCCGCCAGCATCCGCAAACGCTCCTTTCTTCCCCTTAATTAGCTTGTTTGTACTTTTTTTAACTACTTTTAACTCATAATAGCACACACAAGCACACTATTCAACCCTTTTTCTCCGCAAAACATCACAAAATCGCTTATTTATTTTCGTATAAATTCCACAATTTAACTCATTTTAGCTCATATTAACTTGACTTAGCTTATTTTACCACATATACTGTGTGTACGGAAACAACCAAACACAATAGAATAAAAAGTAAAATCAGGAGATGAAAAAATGAAAACAATTGCAGACAACCGTCAATCAAAAAAGTGGATTTCATTTGGAACATTGGTGCTGGGTGCCGGAACCATTTATAAGCTGGGGTGTTTAAAGGATGCTTTTTATGTTCCCATGCAGGAATTTATGGGACTCACACACACACAGATAGGTACAGCCATGAGTGTGGCCGGACTGATTTCCACTTTCGGCTTTCTGATCTCCATCTATCTCACGGACCGGGTGTCTAAAAAGGTCATGATTCCCATGTCGCTTATGGGCATCGGTTTACTGGGCATCGGCCTTTCTACCTTCCCGCCCTACTGGCTCTTTCTGTTAATCAACTGCGGCCTCGCCGTCTGTGCGGACATGCTCTACTGGCCCACCATGTTAAAGACGGTCCGTCTTTTGGGTTCAGAAGAAGAACAGGGCCGTATGTTCGGTATCATGGAAGCCGGACGGGGACTTGTGGATACAGTCATTGCCTTTGGCGCCCTGGGCGTCTTCGCACTGCTCGGAAGCAATGCCGCCAGCCTGAAGGCTGCCATCCTTTTTTACTCAGCAGTCCCCATGGTAATCGGCATCATCGCTTATTTCCTTCTTGAGCCGGACGAGATAAAGGCTGTCAATGCTGCCGGAGAAAAAGTGAGCCGAAACAAGGCAGCTATGGATAATGTAATTCTGGCCCTTAAAAACAAGAACATCTGGCTGGTATCATTTAATGTTTTTTCGGTCTATTGTGTTTACTGCGGACTTACATATTTTATTCCCTTCCTCAAAGACCTGTATGCGATACCTGCTGTTTTGGTTGGCGCTTATGGAATCATCAACCAATATGCCCTGAAAATGCTGGGCGGTCCTGTGGGCGGCTACCTGACCGATAAGGTATTCCATTCCGCCACAAAATATCTGCGCGTGGTATTTGTTATTACAGGAACAGCCCTGACTGTCTTTGCGTTCCTTCCCCACAGCCATATGAATGTATATTTCGGCATGCTCATGACCCTCAGCATCGGTGCCTGTGTATTCAGCATGCGGGCCATATTCTTCGCTCCCATGGATGAGATTAACGTACCCAGGGAAATAACCGGCTCCGCCATGTCACTTGGTTCCTTCATCGGTTATCTGCCCGGCGCATTCCTCTACTCCATCTATGGGAGTATCCTGGACCACAATCCCGGCCTCAGCGGCTACCGCATTGTATTCCTTATCATGGCCGTGTCCGCCGGCGCCGGATTCCTGCTGAGCAGTTACATATTAAGTGTGATTGGTAAGGATAAGGCCATCAATAATTAATTCCTTTAACGGCCAGCACTCCCTCGGATACCCCGAATACAATGTTCGGGGTTCCGTCTTTTTTAAGGACGAATCCGGCCATGCTGGGTGAAAGCGTTTCATCTCCCGCCGCCTCCACTGCCGCCGCCAATTCCGGTGTGAATATGCGGTCTGTTCCCAAGGCAGCCAGTTCTTCCGGTGACCCCGCCGAAACGCCGCCGTCCTTAAATCCCACATACAAAGGATAGGAGGCCAGGGAGGCCAATGCATCCATATCCCGGTCTGCAACAGCCTCTTTTACCTTTCCGGCAAAAGCAGTTATCTCTTCTTCCGGCACCATGAAATTATCCGTATAGCCGGTTTTTTCTGCCATGTTCCCTGTTTTGTCTATCTCAAACTCCAGTTTTCCATAAGCTCCGGGAGCAATCTCATATTTATCAAACACAATAACCGGATTTTCCTTCTCATTCATGTAAAACACGGTTTTATCCGTGACTCCTGTAAACCCGCCCTCTGACTTGGACCAGAAAGCGATGCCTTCCTTCTCCTCCATATTTTCCATCTGGCGGAGTATGCTTTCATCCGCAATCCTGGCATAGTCATGGCCCAGGACATCTGCCAGCGTAACCATTTTATTATCCTTTAAATCAATATTGTAATATTTTGTTTCACTGTAGGCCGAGGACCAGTTCTCAGTTCCCTGTACCGCAAAGGAAAGATACGCCTCTGTCTGGGCCTTGATTTCATATCCCACATGAATGTTAATATCATGTGCTTCCCACTCCTCCTCTGTTCCTCCAGTTTCCATAAACGCCTTCTTATATTCCCTGGCGCGTTCCACTGCCTCGTCTGCATACTGGCTGCATAAATCGTATATTTCCTGATTCAATGCAGAATCCAGCCCATTTGTATCCTTTGCTATCATCTCCACGCTGGGAATTTCCACCGATATTTTCCAGTCCCCTTCATCCCTCTCGTAAGACCGGAAGGTAAGAATCCGCGCCGCTGCTCCTATGACAGGGAGTCCTGCCGCCATTTCCGCAAAAGCTGTGTTTGTGTTTAACGCCGTAGTAAATACCAGTACAAGGGCTGCTGCCATACCTGCACATGTTCCCCATATCCTGTGTTTTCTGCGTATCCTGACCGTTGGTATTCTTTGCCTCTGACTTTTCCGCTTTTCCTCTGACCGGACAATTGCTGCCTTGACCCGCCCGGACAGTTCCGCGGGAATAGGTATCTCCTCATATCTTTTTCTTGCATCTTCTATCTGTCTCATAAGTCCGCCTCCTGTATGTTTTGTTTTAACAGTTTCAAACCGCGGTATAATTTTGCCTTCACCGTATTCAGATTGGTCCTTGTTACGTAAGCTATTTCCTTCAGCGTCAGCTCCTCGAAATAGCGGAGCTTTATGATGGTCTGCACATCCTCCTCCAGCCGGTTTAACTGCTCGTAAACATCGTACTCATGGTTGTATCCTTCTTCATAATATGGTATCTCCTGCCCCATTCCCTCCTCTGTGGGAATCTCCATCTTCTGTTTCCTGAGCAGCAGCAGGCTCTCATTTACAAGAATACGGTAAAACCATGTTTTTACGGCATTTTCATTTCTGATCGCCTCATAGTGGTCCAATGCCTTGCAGACAGCATTCTGGACAATATCCATGGCGTCCTCCTGGTTATGGACATAACTGTAGGCCAGCCTGTAAAATTTCTCCTGGTTGCTGACGATATAGTCCACAATTCTGTTATATAAATCTTCCTTCATGGGGTTTACATCCCTCCTTGCAGTGTTGTTTCGCGGCACATCATAGCGGTACATCTTTGCTGCTGATATATAGATTCTTCTTTCGTCTTAAAAGTTGCATATGATTAAGTTTTTTAACCATAAAATGCAGTCAGGGCAGGAATCCGATGTTTCACCGATTCCCGCCCCGCCTGGTACCTGGCATTTACTGCCCCATTCTGTTTTATGTCCATTCTTACCGGAATGCCGCCATATGTTCCGACGCCATCCGCTTCATTGGTTTGACTGAGTACAGGCAGACCGCCATAGTCAGTATATCCGCTGCCGGCTGTGCCAGATAAATTCCCGTGACACCCATTATTCCGGGCAAAATCAGTATGAATGGGACATAAAACAGTCCCTGGCGTATGACGGACAGGAATAATCCATATCTGGAAGAACCAATGGTTTGATATGTAATTGTCATCATGTAGCACAGCCCAAAAGCCGGATAAAGGGCCACCTGGGAAATCAAAAGCCTGACACCGTAATCAATGACAGCCGGATTCCTGTTAAACAGCATAATCAACGGCCTGGCCAGAAGAATATAGGTTCCCGCCACCAGCACGGTAAGAATCAGGGATGTCCTCAATGCAAAGCGTACGGACTCATGAAACCGTTCCTCCCTGTTGGCCCCAAAGGAGTAGGCGGCTACCGGCTGATATCCCTGCATGAACCCCATGACTACATAGCATCCAATCAGCACCAGGCGCTGTACCACACCGTATGCGGCTATAATAAGGTCTGCGTCTGTCATGGACTTTGCTGCTATATTGGTAAGGGATGTTGCCGCCGCAAGGCAGATCTGTATAACAGCTGTAGGTATACCGATAAGTGTGACGGATTTGATTAGAGTCCACTGGGGTTTAAAATATTCCCTCTTTATTTTAATGATGGAACGTCCGGATAGGTAGAACCATCCCAGGATAAAAAATGTGACAAACTGTGAGACTGTTGTGGCAAGGGAAGCCCCCTCCACTCCCATTGCAAACCCCCAGTCAAACATAAAGACAGGGTCCAGCACCACATTAAGAGCAGCACCCGTCACAACCGCGATAGATGAGATCTTTACAGATGACTCTGCCCTGGCCGCGCAGTTCATACTCTGGGCGGGAAGATTGGCAAGGGCCGCCACAAACATCCAGAATGCGTAATCCCCGGCCTGGGGCAGCACAGCTTCGGAGGCTCCGAAGGCCCGCAGTAAAGGCTCCATGAAAATGATACCTGCCGCACATAGAAACATTCCAATGAATACAGATAACCCAACCACGGATGTGACCGTCCTGTTAGCCCCCATCTTATCGCCCGCTCCCAGTTGTCTGCCAGCCAGCACCGCTGCCCCTGCCGCAAAAATATTTTCCACTGAAACCATGATGAGCAGCAGCGGAAGGGTAACGCCTACAGCTGCAAGCGCAATATCTGAACCAAGCATTCCGATGTAAGCTGTATCCACAATATTGTAGACGGCCTTTGCCAATAAGGCCAGGGTGGCCGGAACTGCCAGCCTGGTAATGGCTCTGGAGGGCTTCATATCACCCAGTATGGATTCCTGACGTGCGTTTTCTTTCTTCATATGTCCACATCCTTTCGTTCCACCACACCATGGAGAAGCACATCCAATGCTCTCCTGCAATCCTCTTCATGTGTCTTGAAATCAATCTCCTTCTCCCCGGATGACTGATACTTTGCATTGATATAATCCTGAAACTGCAGGAATATATCCACCACCGTTTCCCGTGACACCCCGCCCCTGAGCTTAAGAGGCTCCAATATCCGGTTCAATATAGATATATTAAATTCATCGAACCCGGATTTGCGCTGCCTGACGGCTGATTCCAGATGGGCCGGCGGCATGATAACCGCCTCGCAGAAAATCCTGCGGTACATGGGAAATGCCTGGAAAAATTCAAACCTGGCATCAAAATAAAGCTGCAGCTGTCTGTGGACGGTTTCCCCTTCCAATATCAGCTTTTCTCTCAGATATTCCGTCAAAGCCCGAAAACATCCATCCACACAGGCCAGATACAGCTCATCCTTGGTCTGGAAATAATGGTAAATGATTCCCTTGGACACACCCTCACAGCTGCATATATTGTTAACGGAACTGGCTCCATATCCTTGTTCCGCGAATTCCTTCAGCGCGCTCTCCATAATCCGGTGTTTTGTCTGTTGATTTTTCTCTTCCCGCTTCATGAACATTCCCCTCCAAAATTATTGACCACTCGGTCTATTTATGATTAGGATATCACAAATTGACTAAGTGGTCAATAATTTAAATCTGAAATATTTATAATCTGCTATCCGGTGCAAAGACCGTCAGTCTACCACCGCCCCTTCCAGGGACATCACCCGCAGGGAAGATCCTGCCCATGCCTCATCATACAGTATTACCCTGGCAAAAAGGCACTCTGGAGCCGCCTCACAAGCCGCAGCAGTATTGCAGCTCATCCATGCTGTTGTTTTTAGCCCAGAAGCTGCTCAAACGCTGCTGTCTGCATCGGACGGTAATAGTAATAGCCCTGGGCGATGTGGCAGCCAATATCCTGGAGTACTTTTACCTGTACTTGGGTTTCCACTCCTTCGCATACGACCTCCATCCCCAGCTCCGAGGCCATGTTCACCAGATTTTCAATGACAATCTGCTCCCGCGGTCCCTGAAGCCCGGCACATACAAAGCTGCGGTCCAGTTTGAGGACATCCGCCCTCAGCCTTTGCAGCTGCCCCAAGGAGGAATATCCGGAGCCGAAATCATCTATGGCAATCTGAAATCCGCGCATCTTCAGTTCCGTCAGGGCGGAGGACACACTCTCAGGTGCATCGGCAATCGCACTTTCGGTAATCTCCACTTCCAGCAGATGATGGGGAACCTGGAACCGATCAGCAATTTCAGAAACCTGGCCGGCAAACCCGTCATGTCCGAAATGCATCTGCGAGAAATTACATGAGACTGTAACAGCGGGACGTCCCTCATCCAGCCATCTGCGTACTGTGCGGCATACCTGCTCAAACATATGAAGGTCCACTCGGACAATAAGACCCTTCTTTTCAAAAAATGGAATGAAGGACCCCGGCATCAGAAGCCCCTGTTCCGGGTGATTCCAGCGAACCAGGGCTTCGCAGCCCACAATCCTGCCTGTATCCATGTCCACCTTTGGCTGGTAATACGCCTCAAATTCCCCCTGTTCCATCGCGGAGGCCAGCCTTCCCTCCAGCCCCTGTTCAAACAGGGCCTTATTCCGCATCTGCTCATCATATAGGAAGCAGCTTCCGCCTGCCGCTGTCTTAGCGCTACGCATGGCATAGTTCGCAAAGTCAAGCATCTGTTTCATGTCGTTAGTCTCGCCGGCATCCGCCTGGTAAACACCAAAGGATACCGCGATCTCATAAGGTATGATTCCCCTCTCCCCACGCCACTTGTTCAGCACCGCCTGGATATGCATCAAATCAGCAGCAAGCGTTTCCCATTGTTTGTAATGCCTGAGCATCACGAAGTTATCAGCCGAAAGCCTGGCGCAGCACTCCCTGTCCTCCATTGATTTCTGTAAGATACTCCCGAATGCGCGCAGGACTTCATCCCCCTCCTCAAAGCCAAAGGTATCGTTTATCAGCTTGAAACGGTCAATGTCACAATAAACCACCGCATATTTCCCCGTCGCCAGGAGTTCCTCCGCCCGGACATAAAAACGGTTTATATTATCCAGACCTGTCAGCTCATCCCGGTAGAGCAGGTCCTGGATACGGCGCTTACTGCGGGAAATATTAAACAGGTTGATGCACAGCAGCAGGATGATGCTGCCGGATACAGCTGCCACAAGCCCTGTTATCAACCAGATATTCTGATGTACAAACGCTTCCATGGTAATGGGACGGACAGAAACGGAGTTGTTCAGCAGCAGGGTATCAATCTCTTCATTGGACATATACTGGATATATTTATCCAATATGGAGAACAACCTGGGGTCGGCAGATTTGGATACGCCGATACAGAGGTCGTTTGGGTACTGGGTCAGCGCAGTGACATGAAGCTTTTCATATTTGGGGGCGCTGATTATGTAATTTGCCGTCTGGGTATTGGTATAAGTTGCCTGAGCTTTTCCATCCAGGACTGCATCAAAACACGCCTGTATAGAATCGTAATATTGGATTTCCTTTTCCGGATTGTTTTGGGCGACATGTTCAGAGAGCTGATACCCCTCCGGAAGAGCCAGCACCTCTATCTCCGTTCTTTCAGCCTGGGTAATCATTGCACTGGGAGTATTCAGGAAACGCAGTGTGGTGTTCATATGGTTGCGCTCATCCCACAGATAATCTCCATCCACAACGGAAACGGCATCCGTCTCCCCCAGTTTCACTGCACGTAAGGCCGTGGCTGCAGGGCAGGCTTCAAACTGGAAGTCCAGCCCGCTCTTCTCTGCAATCCGGGCAAAAATATCTGCCATAATACCGTTTAACTCGCCTTCAGCATCTTTATATGAGAAAGGGGCAAACGAAGGGTCGTAAGAAATATGTATCGGCTCATCCGCAGCCTCGATGTATTCAACTTCTTCCTTGGTTAGTACCGGAACCTGATTGGAGCTTGGTGAGAGATACTTGTCATAAAGGTCCGTCCGATAATCAGGATTGCGCAGAAGAATGTCATTAATGGACCGGTTAATCTGAGCCAAAAGGTCCGGACGCTGTTTCGAGACCGCAATGTACATTGGGGTCGGGGCAAACCGCGCAACACTGCGGAACACACTGCTGCGGCCCAGGTGGGTAATTGCCACACCATCCAGGGTCCCGCTCCCAAGCGCGTCCAGCAGTTCCTGCGTCTCATCATATTCAATGATGGTGAGCGCAACGCCGTTCTGCGCACAGTAGCGTTTGAAACTTTCGCCATCCTCACCCCCCTTAATAATGCCTACCCTCATGCCCTGGAAAGCGTCAAAATCCTCATAATTGTAACGGTTATCATCCATCCGCACATTGAGGGTAGTATAAATCGTACACATGGACTCATCGGTAAATAACATCTGATCCATTCTGCCTTCCGTGCGGTATACAGCAGGCAGAATGTCTATCCTGCCATCAATCAAAAGCTGGAACGCTTCCTGCCAGCTGGGGGAATCCACTACCTCGTAAGATAGTCCACTCAGTTTTGAGACTTCCTGGAGGAACTCGAAGTTATAACCTTCATACTCCCCCTGCGCATTATGATACATGTAATCGCCATCTTCATAATAGCCTACAAGCGCGGCAGAAGCCGTCTCCGCTGCGGATACGTCCAGAGGGAACAGGAATACAATGAGAAGCACGGCTATCATCAATATCCCATTCATCCCTTTTACCTTTGTCTGCATATGAATTCCCTCCTCAACGGCTCGGCTCCATTATTCATACAAACTGCATCTTTCCTTTTTGAGCTTTAAGGCTATTTTAACACATATACCGGCCAAACGCAATTTGATGCATGTTGAAAAAACCTATATAATATAACGATGCCTGTATCGGCACAATACATCTTTCAACAAATGGCTATGGGAACACTTTTACTCTTAATTATGAAGATGTCTGCCGGGGTGTTTCACAGATATCCGGTTGTTCCTTTTTACTTTTCTAAAAATTATTATGCAGAAAACTTTGTTTATGCTATAATTTTTTATTAGGGATTTAAAAAGATTCTTTCGAGATTTGACTATAAAAGGAGAATATTATGGATTTAACCAGCCTTCGGTACTTTGTCGCATTAGCCCGTAATCTTCATTTTACCAAAACAGCACAAGAACTGTATATTTCCCAGCAAAATCTGAGTCAGCATATAAACAAACTGGAAACTCACTACCGTACCCCATTATTCTACAGAAAACCAAAGCTTCAATTGACGCCAGCGGGCAAAGCCTTGTATGACTCATGCATTAAAATTCTCACAGAGGAAGATAATATCTCACGGCAAATGAATGATATCATTCAAAATAATGTGGGTTCTCTTTCCATCGGAGCAAGCCAGTACCGTGGCCAGTACTGGCTTCCGCTCATTCTTCCTGACTATCTAAAGTGCTGGCCAAATATAAATGTGCAGGTCACTATGGAACGGTCGGAAAAGATGGAACAGCTTCTTGTCTCGGGGGACCTGGACTTTTTCGTAGGAATCAAGCACGGCGATGATTCCCTGCTCCGATTTATTCCGTTAATGAATGACAAAGTATATATGGCTATCACAAGGGAGCTGATGGAGCAATATTTTGGTAAAGAGACTGATACGATTATTACAAAATGCAGCAATGGCACCACCCTGAAAGAATTTAAAGAGGTACCATTTATGCGGTTGAAATCCACTTACCGGCTCCGTATGCTGACTGACAAGTGTTTTCAGGCTGTAGGCTATAAACCACGGCAGATTCTGGAAGTGGAATCCATCGACCTGATGATTTCTCTGTTCCCATATAGTCTGGGCGCCTTTTTCTGCACAGGGATGCGGGTTCCATCGCTCAAAACCGCCCATCCAAACACTTACTTTTTCCCGGTACAGCTGAATGGAAAAACCTTGCTCAATCCACTCGGCATTGTATACCATAAAGACCGTTTTCTTCCCAGATATGCACAGGATTTCATGGAGCGGTTAAAATCTTTTTTTGCATCATTTGAAAATTCTTCCTGTTAATTATTAATATAAAGGAAAAACAAATGGTGCCCATATAATATAAGCGGCGGCAAAAACAGCCGCCGTTGGCAGTCCTGCTTTTATATAATCGCTGAATCGGTATTCACCTGCTTCCATAATCAGCGCCTGGATTCCGGCCGCCATCGGAGTAGAAATAGAAAGCGTGGCGCCTGCCACTGTGGCAACCATAATGGCAGTGGGATTGATTCCTGTTGTACAGGCCACAGTAGCCGCAATGGGCATCGTCAGATTGATCACAGGTATATTGCCCATAAACTGCGTCATGGCAAAGGGTACAAGCAAAAAAATAGCAACCAGCACATATTCACTTTGGCTGGAGTTTGTTGCGAAAACCAGTTTTTCTACTATCCAGTCTGCAATTCCGGTTTTGGTCAACGCATTTGCAAAACCCAGACTTCCCGCGAATATACACACAGTATTTAAGTCAATTGCTCCAAATGCTTCTTTTCCACTCAGCACGCCGCTGACAATCATCAGCAATGCGCCGATCAGAGGCGCATAGTGTGACGGAATCCCCACCAGAGAACTGATAATCATTGCAGCAATGCTGCCAAAAAAGATTCCAATTCCCATTTTATCCTTAAATTCAGAAAGATTGCAGTTCTCGTTCAAAATAATCTCTTCCTGATTTTTGTCCCCATTTTCTTTTTGATTTGAAATAAACTTATAGCCAAATAATCCAATAAAACTGATTGTCACTATCAATACCGGCAATCTTGCAATAGCTGAATCAAATAAACTCATACGAACAGATGACCCCATCATCTGTAAATACGAATTTCCCTGTTCCATAAAAGCTGCTCCCATTCCAAATGGCATAATTGCGAAACCCATACAAGCTGCGTCCATAACAGGCTTCAGCAAACGTCTTTTCTGAAAATTCCCTTTCCTGCTAAGCAGGGATACCATTGGAAGCATTGTTGCCCCCGCTGCTGTGGCACTGGTCAGCATTGCAAGAAAAGAGGCAATATACATACAAATCCATCTCATTTTCTTCTCACTGCTGCCAATTTTCTGAAGAAGCTTCTGTATCTTTATAATAAAACTTGTTTTCATAAGTCCGGCGCCTAAAATGAAAATCGAAGCAAACAGAAAAACCGTTGTGTTTCCAAATCCCGCCCAGGCTTCTGCTGATGACAGTACCCCCGTAATCTCTAATGCAAGACAGCAAAAAACCGCTGTCATTCCATAAGGAATTTTTGCCCAGATATAACTAATAAGCATAAAAAATCCTATTAATAATGTAACCTGAATATCCCCCATTTTTCTCCTCCCTATTATAGTTTCGATTTTTGCTTTTATATTTTAAATTTTTCCTTTTATATTTTAGATTTTTCCTTATACAGAACATGCAGACACTCCGCTTTTTCAAAGCCGAATGTCTGCTCTTTCATCTCAGTTATTAATAATCATACATACCCACCGGTTTTCTGTCCGGCTTAATCGTATCAGTATATACGGGAGCTGTTTCATAATCAATATCCGGTATAGGCCAGGTTGGCTCTTTTCCTTCATACATCTCCACAATTCCCATTGCAGCCATGTAAGAAGCCCGCATTGCCGCTTCCACCGTATTGCCGCCAACATGCGGAGTAATCAGCACATTATCCAGAGTGATCAGCGGCATATCCGGAAGAATGGGTTCGTGCACAACAGCGTCCAGCGCAGCGCCTGCTATTACATGATTCTTACAGGCCTCATATAAATCCTGTTCATTGACCACCGCGCCTCTTGCTGTATTAATCAGGAATGCGGTGGGCTTCATCATCGAGAGTGTTTCTTTATTAATCATATTTCTTGTAACAGAGGTATTTGGCGTATGTAAAGATACATAATCACTTTCTCTGAAAATGCGTTCTATATCTCTGACCACTTCAACCCCCTCCGGGAAATCACATGCCGGCTTATATGGATCATAGCAAAGCACATTCATCTCCATTGCCAGGCAGCGTTTCGCCGTGCGGCTTCCGATATTTCCACATCCAATCAAACCAACAGTCTTTCCGTTCAGCGTAGTCATATATGTTTTCAGTTTTGCATCGTAAAAATCCACTGTTAACATATCGCGAAGACGTGTTACATTTCTGCTCATATACAGCATCAGCATAAGAGCTGTCTCCGCAACTGATGTGCTGTTCGCAACCGGAGCGTAAAGGCATTTCACTCCATAATCCGCTGCCGCTTTTAAGTCCACAGCGTCATATCCGGCCCCATGGCGTACCAGAACTTTGAGATTCGGTGCAGCTGCTTCAAATACAGCTCTGGGCATTTTCGTAATTCGTACGATAATGGCGTCCGGCTTATGCTCCTTCATGTCCGCAATTACATCTTCCGTTTCAAATCCGCGGCCGTCAATCAACGTATGTCCATGGCTTTCCAGCAAATCGCGTGCATCTTTTTTTAATTCCTGTGGTAAAAGAATTTTCCAACCCATAATTTCTTCCTCTCATTTCATGATTCTTCATTATTCTTAGCAAATGCCCATGATTTTCCAATACGGAAGTCCGATAATAAGGAATACCGCAAAAATCATAGCTAATAAAATGGTTCCTTTCAGATACCAGTCTTTCTGGCTCACATAACCATTTCCAAAAATATAGATACTTGCACCGTTTCCGTAGTTGCACAAAAGCGCGCCATATCCGCCGAAAAACGCCAGCATCAAAGACAATGCCATTATATTTACATTTGTGGATGCCGCCAATGTCAAAATAACCGGGTAAATAGAGGCGATATAGGCTGCATTGGACACGAAGAAGTACTTTGTAACAAAACTTATTAACAGCAGAATCACTAATACAGCCATTCCATTCACAGCTGAGAGATCCAGATAATTTTGTATCTGGCCAGACAGCCAGGAATAAAATCCTCCTTCATTAATTGCGCCGGATATACTGAAAAATGCACCGTACCATATGTACATGTTCCATGCACCCTTTTCCGCCATCAAGTCATTCCAATCCATGACCCCAAGCAGCAGCTCCAATGCCAGAAAAGCAAATGCAACCACATACATACTGATTCCAATTTTTCCCCCGAGCATCCATCCCAGAATCGCCATGATAAATAATGCCAGCAGAATTTTCTCGTCTTTTTTCATTGCGCCCATTTCCTGCATTTTACTGACAACAAAGGGTTTAATATCTCCCAAATCTTTCATCTGGGGCGGATAGAGCTTATACACAACCAGCGGGCACAAAAACAAAACAATCAGTCCCGGCACCAATGCCGCCTTAAACCACAGCATCCATGTCAATTCCACTCCGGCAATGTCTTTAATGGTTGAGGCAATCACTGCATTGGATGCCATTCCTGTCAGAAACAATACTGCTGTGGACATGGCAACTACATGTTCCAGCAGCTCCAGATATCCTCCCAGCTTTTGCGGATCCTTGTCCGGATAAGAACCCAGTGACTCTGAGACGCCCCGGAAAATAGGAAATACAATGGCAGAACGGGACGTATTGGACCCGGTGGCCGGACTCAGTATTAAATCACAAAGCATCATGACATATCCAAGACCCAGAGAGGATCTTCCGAATTTGGTTCCCCCAAATTTGGAAAGCAATATGTATGCAAGACGTTTTCCTAATCCGGTTTTCTTAAACGCCCCACAGGCAAGAAGCACTGCAAGCAAAAACCAAACTCCCTGGGCAGCATATCCGCTGTACAAAACAGCTGGTTTTTCAACAAAGCAGGCCCCAAGTCCCAATACAATCAGGCTGATTACCGGCTCTGAAAAAGGTTTCAAAATCAATCCGCACAGCAGGGACAGACACAGACCGAACATATGCCAGGTCTCTGTCTCCAGGCCTGCGGGAGCAGAGATAAGCCATGTCAGGAGCGGAAACAAAACTACCGGTATCATTTTTACCAGACGATTTTTCATCTGTTTCTCCTCCTCTTTTAGCAGTTATAAACGTCATCTATAATCTCTACATTTTTCTTTTCCATCAAATCTTCTACCCACTGGCGGTTCACAGTCCCTTTTGCAGAATTCTCCGCTTTCTGTTTATCTGCCGCTGAGAGTGTCCTGGCTTTTTCAAGAATCTCTGCCGCATCCTGTCTCGGAATAACGATTACGCCGTCTTTATCGCCCAGAATAATATCTCCGGGGTTTACAGTAATGCTGCCGCACGCAATCGGAACATTTACCTCGCCAGGACCTTCTTTATAAGGGCCGGCCGGATTCGTTCCAGTTGCATAAATCGGCAGATGCCCTTTTGAAATCACATCAATATCCCGAATCGGCCCATCAATCACAATTCCGGCAATTTTTTTGAAACCCTGCATGTAATTATACATGATTTCTCCCATAATCGCCCGGCTCCGCTCGCCCTCGTTGGAAACAACAATCACATCGCCCGGCATAGACATATTCATTGCCTTATGAAGCATCATATTGTCACCAGGCCTTGCCTTCACCGTTAAAGCCACACCGCACATAATTGCTTCAGACGGGTTTGACATCAGTCTGATACTGGGATTCATGCCGCATAACCGTCCCATACAATCTGCTACATTTGCTGCCGGTAATTTGCTGAATTCTTCTACTAAATAGTTATCCGGTAAATTTCTCTTTAAAAAAACACGATTTCCAACTGCCATTTCCTTCTCCTCCTTTATCAATGCGTTTCCAGGCAAAGTGTTGTTCCTGCCTGAACAAAATGGATATCCGCATCCATCATATCCGCATAATATAAAATCATTCCTTCAATTGATCTGGGAATCACCTTTGACTGTCCGGAATGAGCAACCACCAGCCCTGTAACCTCATTAGGAAGCCCGTATTTTTGTGTATAATAACCGCTCAAAAATCCATGCTGGTAAATCTTACCCAGACTGCTCTTCCTGCTCGTTTTGCTTCCCTGGTCACCCATCTCCATTTCTTCAAGCTTACATACATCATGCAAAACCGCAGCAAGGATTAAAATATCAGTATCAATCTCATAACCATATTTTTCAACGGTATTTCGCGCAATCATAAGCGCATTCGCTGTAACACTTTCCGTATGCTTCACCAGTGCCACCCCAGGAGCACGGGTTGCAAACTGCGCGTCCGCTATATCTTCCCATGAGCTGTTTTCAAATGCTTCCACCCAGATTTCAGCTGCCTTTTTTGCATATTCCTGATTTTTTATCTCTGATAATTGGGGAAAATATGATCTAACCATCTCTTCTGTTATTTTGGTCATATTGAACCTCCTTCTGTTTCATTTAAAATATTCAGCATGCTTTTTATTTTCTGATATCATTATATATTCTTTTTTAACAACAGTAAAACAAGGTTATATTTATTTTTGACAACAAATCGTTGTAAAGAATATGGATTTATGGTGGTTTTTTATTGTATATATTGTGCAGGTTTGATGGATTATATGGCGGAGATTAAGGAATGATAATAAAAGAAATGCCTGCCAGCGAATATGTAGTGTTTCATTTCGGGGCTAAAATGCCAAGACAGTTTAGAGCCAGTTGCCGATAACATTTATTAAATAGGGTTTCCGCAATTGACTTGTCAGTTAAATGAATCCGCAACATATGTTTTTGCAAAGCATGGTGAGGAAGTGGGTGAAGAAGGGAAAAGCAAAATAGAGTACTGGGTTCCGATTTTACAGACAGCAAGGTCTGTAAACATTGAAACGAAAAATGACCGCCACGTTAGCGACGGCCAAGTAAATAATTACTCATTATGATAGATTGTATTTCCTTTTTATCTCAACTATTTTTCACCTGTCCGCCTTTTCTCTTGGTATAGCTTAAATGAGATTCTTTCAAAGGTAGACAATCATACTTTTGTCTACCTCAGCTTTGATACTAATGTATCATAAAAGATTTCCACATTAATGGGCTTTGCCAAATGTCCATTCATCCCGGCAGCCAATGCATGTTCCACATCCTCTTTAAATGCATTAGCTGTCATTGCTATGACAGGCACACGTTCAGCATCAGGATGGCTACTGGCACGCAATTGTTTTGTTGCTTCATAACCGTCTATAACAGGCATTTGTATATCCATTAAAATTAAATCGTAATAGCCACCAGGGGATGCAAGGAATATATCCAGCGCCTCTTTTCCATTTTCAGCACAGTCTATCTCGGCACCAGTCACCTTAAGGATTTCCATGGCAATTTCTCTGTTTAGTATATTATCTTCTACCAGCAGAAAATGTCTGCCCGGAAATTCCGGAGGAATGAACTGAGATATCTGTTCTGGCTCCTGCCCAAGTATATTCTTTGTCAGCGATACTAATATGTCATAAAGGCTTGATTCAAACAACGGTTTTAAGATAAACGCATTTGCTCCGTCTGACCTTGCTTTGTCCTCAATTTCAGCCCAATTGTAGGTAGAGATTATAATGTCTGGTTTCTTCGGACCAATTTTTTCGCGAATACAGCGTATTACCTCTATACCATCCACATTTGACAATTTCCAATCAATCATGCAGATATCATAATCCTGTAATGCTTTGTGGGCATTAAACACCCTCTGTAAAGCCTCATGTCCTTCACTTACACAGTCTGCATGAATACCCATTCTATTCAGAAGCATGGAAGCATAATTACAGTTGTCCTCATCGGGGTCTGCAACCAGCACTTTGAGAGGCTCCCATTCCCATTTTTTATGTTTTCCTTCGTTTGGTACATCGACAGGCAGAACAACCGTACAGGTAGTTCCTTCACCCAGTTTGCTTTCAACCTGTATGGAACCGCCCAGTAATTTAACCAGATTATAAGTAATAGCCATCCCAAGACCTGTTCCGCCATATTTTCGGGAAGTGCCGCTGTCGGCCTGCTCAAATGGTTTAAATATACGTTTCAGGTATTCATCGCTCATACCAATCCCTGTATCTTTGGTTATGAACTGGAGATGGGTTTTTCCATCAACAACAGGTGCTGGGTTTACTTCCAGATGAACCACACCGCCTTTTGGAGTGAATTTAATTGAATTGGAGAGGAGATTAAGGAGAATCTGGTTGATACGCATACAATCCCCAATATACACTGCTTCCGGAACGTTTTTTATACCACATTCAAATTTCAATCCCTGCTCTTCTGCTTGGGCATAAATGGTAGCTACAAGCGGTTCCAGCAACTGTTGTAGTTGAAAAGGTTCGTGGTTTACGGAGAGTTTTCCTTCTTCTATCTTAGACATATCCAACACATCGTTGATAATTGTCATCAGATGTCGGGAAGAAAATGTAATTTTAGAAAGACAGTCCTCTATCCTGTTGGAATCATCCAAATGTGTAGCCGCTATTTTTGTCATTCCAATGATTATACTCAAGGGGGTACGGATTTCATGGGACATACATGATAGAAACTCTTTCTTTACTTTGAAGGCTTTTTGCGCGTTATTAAGTGCATCCTTTAACTCCTGCTCCTGGATAGATAAAAGTTTTAAATTTTTTTTATCCATATATTCGGAATATATACTCAGTAATATAATACCGATTGAAAGCAGTAAGGAGACTGACACGGTAAGTACTGCGGTGTGTTTTGATGTTTCCGTCAACTCACAGACCTTATCATCAGCAAAATCTATTATTGTTGTTAAACAGTCACTAACCCTGTCATACTGAGGATATACATACAGAGCTAAATAGTTTGAGATCTCGTTCTCGGTATGTCCAACCACAAAGTCTACGGCTTTATCCTGCTGGGCAATCAGCTGATTCATGGCAGCCTGAAGGGTGTCCACATCCTCCTTAGGGCCGGAATAACAGCTATAAAGCCTCTCTATATCACTGAACTGCAAATCATACCGTTCCTGAAAAATCGAACGAACATTTTGCTCCCCCTTAAAATCATAGGTCAGGAATATACTCACAAAACGTTTCATATCCAACAAGCGTGACCTCATCCCCCTGGCACTGTTGCTGGATGTATAGGGATGGTCATATATATTTTGGGCTGTTTCCTGCATCCTATTGGCAGTATATATACTGATGGATGCAAATATTATAGTGACGGCACAGATAATAATTGTTATTTTTGACTTTATTTCTAAGTTCATACGCTTCCCTTTAACCTTCCAAAGTTCATCTTCTGCACATTTTTCTGAACTCAAAAGAAGTCCTGCGGATGTGCTTTTCCATGCCCATCATTTATTCGTTTTTCTGGATATCTGTTAACATTAGTGCACGCTGATACCTGCCAGTTAAGTCTTACAGGATTTCGATACCAAACGCGCTTCGCTATTTTCCAGTTTAAAACCATCAACTAAATTTTTTAATGACTGAGCCTGCCTGGCTAGTTCTTCGCTAGCACCAGCACTTTCCTCAGAAGTTGCAGTATTAGTCTGTACCACATAGGAAATCTGTCTAATACCCTGTGTTACCTGGGTCAGAGAGGAAGCCTGTCGACTGGCGGCATCGGCAATGTCATCCACCGTGCAAGATACTGTCTGCGTATTTTGGGCTACTTGTTCAAGGGATTGGGCAGTTTTGTCAGCGATTTTACGCCCTGTTTCTACCGCCTGAAGGGAACCTTCTATCAGGACTGCAGTATTTTTCGAGGCCCTTGCTGACTGCTCAGCAAGATTCCGCACTTCAGATGCCACTACAGAAAATCCTTTTCCAACAGCACCAGCACGTGCAGCTTCCACCGAAGCATTAAGTGCCAATATGTTAGTTTGAAAAGCAATATCTTCAATCACTTTTATTATTTTTTTGATTTCGGACGACTTATGGCTGATATCTTTCATTGCATTAACCATTTCCTGCATCTGATGCATGCAATCGTTAACAGATCCGCCTGCCTGCATCGTCTGCTCGCGGGCCTTTTCCACATTCGATGCCGTCTCCTGTACCTGCTCTGATATTACAGAAATAGAGTTTGCCAATTCCTCGACAGAACATGCCTGTTCTGCTGCCCCCTGTGCCAGAGTCTGCGAGCTGGCAGAAATCTGTTCTCCTCCTGCTGCCACCTGAAACGCAGCCTGGTTAATAAGTTGAAGCATATCACTTAAATTATTACGGAGATTTCGCATTGAGATTAGAATCCCTTCATAATTTCCCATATAAGCTTCTAAGGCATTGGAACAGGTTGTGAAGTCCCCTTTTGACAAATCTCCCATTATATGGGCGATATCAAAAATTATTTTCTTTTGTATACCAATTAAGTAGCGTATATTATTGGATAAGTCACCCACCTCATCCTTTGATATATATTTGACTTGTGCTGTTTCCAGTTCTCCTCTAGCTAACTTTTGGATTGCCATTTCTATTTCCTTTATAGGCTTACGGACGGTGTTCGATATATATAGTCCAATTGTTCCCGCCAATATAAAACTTAGGATAATAATGACTGTTACAAGGGTGATAGACATTTCCTGAGCTTTTTGACCATCCTGTACCATTTTCTTTGCATTTTCTCCTGCAATATCGGCTATCGCCTGCAATTTATCCGCCATTTGATTCAAATGCGGTACATAACCATTCTTCATTATGTCGAACGCTTTATCTTTCTTATTAGCCAGTATTGCGTCAAACACCTGGTTGCGATAAACAATCGCTTCTTTTTGAATTGATTCCACTTCATCTATCAGTGATTTATCACCCCGAAAGACTTGACGTATGATAGGAAACGTTTCACGCATCATTATAAGGCTATTGTCAGCATTCTCAATCAACTCTTTTGAGATTTCCTGATCTGATTCCACAATAGCCCTTAATATATCACCTCTTGCCTCTTGTATTTTCCTTCGGGCTGTGGCTACATTGACTGTCACAGTATAGTTGTTGTCATAGAAAATGGTTAAATTATCGCCGATGTGATTAAGCATAATCAGGGCCACAATACTTGCACACAGGCAAAGAAATATGATAACTACATATGACAATAAAAGCCTGGTTCTGATTTTCAAATTTTTCAACATTATATTCTCCCTATAGCCAATAATAATTATGGATAGTTATATTGATATATAGCAAGCACGGTAACCTTGACGTATTGCACCTTGTTTATATACATATTTATAAGAATAGCATAAAATACAAAAAACAGCAACCAGCTTATAGATACCGACTGCAAAATGAGTAGAAATTTCTTTTTTTCAATGTTATACTGATTTAAGTAATGAGTTTTTAAATTTCGTCTACCAGGAGGTATCCTTTTGAAAGAACAACTAGAATTAAATCAACTCATTTACAGCATAATTAAAACCCAGATTGAATTTGGAACTTATCGCTTTGAGGAACATCTACCGCCCATAGAAGAGATGGCGGACATACTGGTTGTATCTGTAGATACCATACGGCTTGCTTATCGCCGATTGCAGACAGATGGGTATATTACCCTTTCAAAACGTATTGGTTCTGTAGTTACAGTTCAATACGATGATAAAGAAGTAGAACAGAATATTCAGACTTATTTTGCAGAACGAGCTGACTCTCTGCTCGATATATGCCGTTCAATCCCGCTGCTGCTAAGAGGTATTCAGGTATCAACATGGAAAAGTATTCCACTGGAAGAATTAGATAAGATTGAACTTGATGCCTTACAGACTAAACCTGCCTTTTGGGTGTTGTTTTATATACAGACCCTATATAGAACGCTGAATAATGACCTATTAATGAATTTTTTCCTTTGGTTGAATACCTTTTATACATTACCTTTTTTGAGTCTGACTGATTATGAAAAATATGTAGACAGAGACATCTGTGCCATACCAGATATAATAAAATTCCGCCGGGAGGAAAATTGGACGGCACTTCAGGTCATTTCCAAAAATGTCCTTGAGAAACACCAGTCCAATATAAGCAGTTTTTATAAAACCAGAATTTCTGTTCCTCCCTCAAAAAACCAAATCACATTTACTTGGAGTTGTTACAAAAGAGCATCGCAGATTTGTTATTCTGTGGGAATGGATATTTTAACTTCAATTGCCCGTGAATATTACCCTGTAGGAAGTTTTTTACCTTCCCAAAAAAAACTCGCAAAAGAAAAACATGTCTCTGTCAGTACAATCCGCCAAACCCTCTCATTATTAAATAATCTCGGTATTGTAAAGACTATCAATGGAGTCGGCACGCAGGTTCTTTCGATGGATCAGATTGCAGACAACTGTAATTTAGCGAATCCAATTGTAAGGAAACGCTTATTAGACTGTAAGCAAAGCTTGCAACTCTTTGCATTGTCCTGCCGAGATGTTGCATCATTTACGATTTCCTCCATGGATGAATCAAGTCTGACGATATGGATGGAACAGCTCATTTTATTCGAACAATTAGACAAATTGGCGCTTATAGTACCGTTTTCTTTGAAATTCATGAGCCAGTCCGCACCTTATCAGACAATCAGAACATTCTACTCAGAATTATACAAGCAATTATTTTGGGGAGTCCCGCTTAGAGGTATGATGGGAACACAGGAAGTTATCAATGATATTTACCGACCATATCATCAATCTATGCTTAATTATCTAAAAAGTTCCGATGCAGAGGGATTTGCTGCAATATTGGAAGAGGCATCAAACCTGGCAGTTCAATTTGTATCTGAACGGCTAGCCAAATATGGGATACAGGAGACTGATAGTAAGTCTATCACTAAATATGGAAAGAATTCTATCTAGTATAAACGATTATAGTTAGCTTTTTGTCATGGTTCCAAAACATTAACTTTTATATACTATAAAAATAGAGGTTCTGTACTAAATATTGGTGTGTGTTGAAACGCACATCTCCAATATCCCTTTGGTTGTAATGAAATCTCCGGAAATGTTTATCCCATCAGAAACAGCAATATCTTTTCCCACTCCTGGACTGGCGTAATTCATTCTTTCCGGCCTCTGGCTATGAGCCCCTCAGTACCCCGGCGTGTGGCACTTCTATGTTGGTTTTAAAAGTTTGCTGATTTACGAAATTTCTTTATCGGCCTCATCCTCCCCGGATACTCCCATTGCCAGCAGCATCAGCATGACAGGTGTCACGATAGGAACGCTGATGTTGACTGCTGCCTGGGCAGCATAACAGATTACGGCAAAGGCAATTGCCATTACATAGGGCCGTTTTCCGGATAAACGAATCATTTTCCGGATGGATGTAACCAGTAATGCCAGATAGGCCACAAGTCCGGCCAAACCAACCGTCACCAGATATTGAAGATATTCATTATGAGCGCTGTCAAAAAATTCCCCATAGCGCATTACCATTTCATCATAATGGTTTTCCATGACAACCGCCCCATATGTATCCGGTCCTGCACCAAATATTTTCTGTTTAAAGGGAAACTTCCCATAACTTTCCATACCGATTCTCCATATGTACCAGCGATGCGTTCCCCAGTCGTCATTGATCGTCAGGTACTGTGCCAATCCGCCGTAGTTCCCTGCATTTCCACAGACATTCACATCATAAAGGGCAAAGCCGGTCAGGATAATTCCCACGGACAGGAATGCCAGCCAGGCCCACCTCCCCTTGTTTCCATCCCGCATAAGGGGATGGGTGTCCGGAATCATTTTCATCATCCAACACAGTATGAAGTACAAGGCCCACAGGACTGCCACCAGAAGAATCAGGTAATGTGAACCGGTTATGATACGGTACAATCCTCCCATTTGACCGGCAGCTCCTGATTGCGGCTTTGTCATCCTGTGCAAGCTCCAGAATTCCGAACTTAACACTGCCAGTATAAAAATGTAGGTTCTGACCCCCCTCAGGTTTTTGAATGCATACAGCGGTAAAAGCCCAATCAGAGCAAAGATTGCAAGGTAGGCATTATCACTCATCCCGGTAATAAGGGCAGCGAATGAAATCGACATGCAGAAAAGATACCATGTTTTCCTTATCCGGACCTCCTCTGTAAAGAACAACAGGACAGACGCTCCGGCCAGCATGGCTGCATAGGATGTATATGTATTAATGTTGCCAATGGTTGACATAAACATATAGTATTGTCCAGGGTCCATAAGATTCTTAAATCCAATAGGATCTATATCGAAGTATTGGAGGATTCCTATGATACACGCCCCCATGCCGGCTCCGAGAAACAGGTCCAGATACCATTGTCTTAAACGCAGACTCCTTCTTACGGCAAAATACATAAAAGCATAAGCAATCCATATCAGAAGACCAGAATACCTTCCATCATTTCCCAACAATGCTGCTGCGGGAGTTGCGGATTGCAGAGTGGATATACCGGCTATCAGTATAAAATCCAGCATGGACCAGTCAGAGGCACAGATTTTCCTTCTCCTGCCCGTACTCCTGTCACAGCCCAGATAGATTGACAAAATTAAAAAAATTACATTTACCATCAGAAATACAACTGCAAAGATAATCACTACTTTGTAATAAAAAAATGTTTTAAAATTCAGTATATCAAAGTAATAGTCCCTGAACGCAAGAGGAAACACCCCTATTATAATGATCGCAAAAATACCTGCCAGTCCGGAATTCATCCCTCGCCATTTTGAATAAAAACTTTTAATATTTGCAATACTGGTTTTCTTCCCACTATCCATGACTCCCCCCTTTCAGGTAATTCCAGAAGCAGCCATGACTGATACCATGGCTGCCTCCGTTACTCCTTCTTTTTTACATCTTTAAATCCTTATTTATCCGTTTTTGGCACATATAGGTATTTGCCTCCTCCAACATTCTCATCAGCTCCAGCGCACTGCGAAAAGCAATATAATGCGTCCCTGTATAATTGCACCGGAGCCTCCCCTGCATAGAGGAATTCTGCCGGAACAACACATGGATCAGAATGACCTCCTTCGCAGCTGTTACATATGGGTACAGGTTCCCTGCCACTTCCTCTTTTTCCAGAACTTTCCCGGAACTTTTTTGCCGTTTCCCCCTCAGCGCCCTGTACTGCTGCTCCCTTTCTTTTTGCAGGAACCGCGGTTCTGTTGTTGCCATAGGGGCACCCACCATTTCACACACCTCATCAAGGGCCAGTATCAGCCCGTGGATTCCTCTAAAGCTTACAGGACAAGGCAGATGATAATTTACAATGATACCATATGGCATATTATTTTCATGACCGTTTATACACACAAGCATCATACACGCCCTGTCCGTACCTGCCATTTCAATCTGAAGGTTCCTTTCCTCACTCAGCATGGTCCACTCCTTTGCAGTACAACCGCAGACATTGTTTTGGAACTTTATTCGCCGTTTTTACGGTGTCTCCCTCATCCATCTGCCGTTTTCATCCACCATATATCCATCAGGGGTTATTTCATTTACATATAATGTACCCATCGGCTTTCCGCTCTGGCTTCCGGTACTGAAGAAATACCAGTACTCGCCCAGCTTCTGCCATCCTGTTGCCATACCTCCGGTAAACTGATTCAGATAGTACCACTTCATATCCTTTGCGTCATAGTACCAGCCCATGACTAAACGTCCAAAGTCAGCCCCCTGGTCCTCTTTAAGATAATACCAGTGTCCGCCCGCGTCCATGTACCATCCGTAATCCATGATACCGGCTGCGTTAAAATGATAGGTACAGGTCTGCCGGGCATCCTTGTACTTGATGTTTATCCATTGGTCTTTGATGATTCTTCCGCTCCTCAGTATAAATGACCATTGTCTGCCATCCGTGTCAATGCTTTCCCATCGCCCTTCCGTACCAATGGTGTATGTTCTGTAATCGTTAAAGGTATTTCCCGGTCCAAGACTTCTGCCCCCGCCGGAACCCCCCCGTGAGCCGCCGCCGGAACCCCCGCCGGAACCCCCGCCGGAACCCCCGCCGCCTGGTTGGTTGGGATTGTCCGGGTCATCTGGATTGTTGCCGCCGGAAGTAATGGAGTCCACAAGGGCTTTTAAAGTGTCATAGGCTTCCAAAAGCTCATCAACAGTCGGGCGGTAGATTCTGTTGGCAACCTCCAGGGCAATGTCAATTGCTTCGCTTAACTCCTCCCTGTCCTCTTCACTTACCGACTGATTGTTCTTCAATACCTGGGCAATGGAAATCTGGTCTAATAGCTTCTGTCTTGCTTCCTGCCACTGCGCATCATCTTCCGTCTGGTAGAGTACATGCAGGGTCAGGTTCTTTGTAACCGGCTCGCCTGTGTCATAACCGTTACCCGAAGAGGCAGTCTTTCCCAGCCCCTTATACTCCCATACAATTCCGGTAATCGGATCCGTATAGTCCTCAAATATATCCAGATCCATGAATCCTTCCGCGTCCTCCAGGGCTGTGTCGGACCTGACCTTAATTATATGTTCCATGGAACGTTTATCGTCAATGATTTTTACCTCATGGGCTTTCAGGTAGGTCAGTACATAGGTGCTTTCCACGTTTGCATCAAAGGAGACAACTCCTGTAAAACCGGAATCCATATCATCCGGAGCCGGCTCCATAGGCACCTCTGTACATGTATATTCCCCATCCAAATCCTCCAAGTTCCACAGATGGTAATCCGTATAGCCGTGCATACTGCGGTCAAGGACAGCGTACACCCTGATATCCGGTTCTTTATTCACATCGGACGGAATCTCCTTATTGCTGCCGCCCACCTGTCTTGCCAGTACAGACGATAATGTCCAGGGTACCTTTACCGAATCATTGCCGACTTCAGATTTTACCGCTTCGGACTCCGATGCCTTGGGCGCGCGCTGGGTGAACTTGACTGTGTAAAGTACGTCAACCCCTGCTGTCATAGCATCCTGGTCACTGCTGTTATTAGTCAGTTCATCAATTAAATCCTCCATCCTGTCATCTGACAGGTCAAGGGCCACAGCCCCTGTCTTAGGGGTATAATCAATAGAAGCATTGCCGGGTGTTGCTGCCGCCGCAGCATAATAGTTCGCCTGAAGCACCAGATTCCCTTCCGGCATGGTGATAGCAGGGTTTCTCCTGGTCTTATCGGCCAGTGTCAGCTTGCCAATCAGCGCGCTCCACTGCCGGAACCCCTGCCCCTGGCTGTTGGTGGTTTCAGCATCCAATGAAATTACATCCCCGGCCTTTACCACTGCTGTTTTATCATCATCAAAGTCAATTATGGCTCCGTCACGCATGATTTTAGTGATAAAACCGCCGTTTGTCAGGGCTATGGTATAATCCTGCTGTTCCTGCGTATTTCCTATAACCGCAACCTGCGTACCTAAAAGAATCTTATCGGCAGCGGCCGTGTCCTCTCCCGGCTGTTTTGCAACCACCACATACAGCTGGTTTGACTCCAGTCCTCCAAGTACCGCACGAGGTGATGCGCCGGAAGACATGACCCATTCGTCCTCATCGGCCCCGGGTACATCTATTACATCGCCCTCCATGTTAAGGATTGCATACAGGGTTTCCGGATTTGCAGGCTCAACCACCACCTGCTTCATACCAGCCCCATCATCTTCCACATCATAGTTGGTGCCGAGAGCGGGCACTGTCACACGTGAAGGCGGGCCGAAGGTATCCGGGTCCAGATGTTCCGGAAGGATTACGCCTATATCCGGGTTAGCGCTCTGGTTAAGCTCATAGACATAGTAGCTTGTACATGGATTTAATCCGGTAAACCCAGTGTTTTTTAACTGGCTTCCCAGTTTGGTTCCAACCACCCTGTAATCCATATCAGTCAATGCGTATCTGCGGTTTTCATTGGCGCCGGATACGCTCACTTTCCCGCTTCCATCGTTGTCTACGGTCCCCCGGGCATCCGGCATTGCCAATATGTTGTCATCACTGATTCCAATAGGGATAAACCTTGCAGTATAGGTCTGGTCTGCATTGATTGTCTGTGCATTCTGCATCCGGTTTCCATTCTCGTCAAACCAGCCGCCAAACATATAGAAATTATCAGGCAGGGTGCTGGGAAGTGCCAGGGATGACCAGGATGTCCCTATTTCCACATGGCTTGTCCTGCTCCCCTCAATGGTACCGTGGGGACCGGAGACAAATTTCAGATCAAACCATTCTCCTTCTGTTTCCTCAAAATTCGCGAACAGTTTAATGGAGGCATTAATTGCAGTGTCATCTGCCAACTTTTGTCCTGTTTTATTACTTCCGTTGGATGTAGCCTTGTACCAGCCGTCAAAACTGTAGTGAGGTGAAGGAGTTGGCATGAGCCCTTCCGTTACCTGGGCCAGGGTATTGTTTTCTGACTTTTTAACAAACTTAGGGGCTGTATTTCCATTAAAGGAGCCATTCTGTCCATTGTAGAATTCTACTTTTGCCCAATATGTCTCATCCGTCAGCTCTTCGGTGTAGGTGATAGTTACAGTTCCACCCTGAAGATTTGGGGTCAGGTTCAGTTTCTTAGTCTCCTGGTCCAGGGATACGTCTGACAGACTGTCTTCCCATACTATATTAGGAGGATAAACATAACCTGACATTTTATCCACATCAACTTCCACCGGTACTCCCGGCTGCACGGCCCGCGTCTCCTCTTCACGCAGTATATTGCCGTGGTTATCCATGCGTTTCACCCGAAGTGTGGTTACAAAGCTGGGATCCAGTTCATATTGATAGGTAAATGTTATGGCCTGGTTCGGCATCTTACCCGTAAAATGATAGTTGGAAGTATTGAGACTCACCCCTGCATCCTCAGCGGATATAACACCCGTCCCCTCCAGATCCGTAATTCCGCCGTCCGTCAGTTCCGCTGATGCAATCAGATAAGAATTAATGGCAGCCGGCTCAATAACATAATCAGATTCCACCGGAAGGGTTCTGCTCTCCGGGGCTTTAATCTGATTGCCCTCCATATCCACGTACCGTACAGTAATCAGGAATTTTTTTGTCGGATCAGGTTCATAACGGTAAGCCGCTGTCAGATAATCATTGGGCATACTTCCCCTTACCGCATTGGTGGAAGCGTTGATGCTTGCCCCTCCCTCTGTCATGGTGCCATGTCCGCTTGCTTCGCCGTATTTGCGGACTTTATTATTCTTTAGAAGCACGGACTTAAACCGATATCCCGGAATATCCCTTCTGTATGTTGCGGAGATGGGATTATTGGCCATCTGGGTGCTTTCCCAGGTTGATTCAAAGAATTTTCTTAAATCAGGATCATCATAATCCCCCGGCCACCCGCTGCTGTCATCCGCCTCATCTCTGGCTGTGTTAAAATCCCTGTAATGTTCTACCCTGAACGTATATGGGGTGGTTTCATTTCCCTTCCACACCGCGTTGTAGGTTGTTACGGAATCATACGGGAAAGCATAAGGGAGTGTCTCCACCCGATTGCCGCTGGTTCCATACCAGCCGTCAAATGTATAGCCGTCCCATGTAATACCATTAAAATCCGGGACCTTCGGCCTTGCCCCGGAACCGAAGTCATCTGTGGGCAGTCCGGCAAAGTTGGCAGAACTGGTCAGAGGACTCCCAGCCTGTCCATCTGCCACAAACAGATTTCCCTCCATAGCCCCGCCGGATGCCACGCTGCTATAACTGGAAAGCTGGACTCCCGGACCGTTTTGGGGATCAAATTTAAGCTTAACCGGATCCCCAAAATTAACCGCATACGCCGGATATCCCGGGGCAGCCATGGAAAATACCATGGCTGCCGCCAGCATCCCTGCCAGCTTTGATTTTATATTATATCTCTTTCTCATCCGGTTCCTCCTACTGAATCCATGCACCGTCGGCGTCTGTCTGGTATCCGTCCGGTGTTATTTCGTTTTTATACATAGAACCTAAGGGGCGTCCTGTACCTCCCCCATAGATCCATTGCTGTTTTGCGGGGTCATAGGCATATACGCCTGCCCCCACCGGGGAGAAATAATACCATTTTCCGTCTATCTTCCTCCACCCCTGGGCCATCACGCCGTTCAACGGATCCAGATAATACCAGTTGCCGTCTCTTGTATCCAGTCTCCAGCCTGTAACCATCTTTCCATAAGGAGATTCCTTCTCTGTATTGCAGTAATACCATTTTCCTGCCTTATCACAGATCCAGCCGCTCTGCATGATTCCCTTATCGTCAAAGTAATACCAGCCGCTGTCTCCTGATCGGCTTCCTTCCGGGTATTTCAGCCTGGCCCACATGCCGCTCAGGCTTGTGCCTCCGTTGAGAACAAAACTCAGCTGTCTCTCCCCGGACGGACCCGTGCTTTCCACCCAGTTACCGTTGGTTCCTATGAGGTAACTCTCCGGCGCAGTTCCGGCAAAAGGCGCCTGTTTGCTTCCGCCTCCGCCTCCGCCGCCGCCCTTGCTTCCGCCTTTGTTGCCGCCTTTCTGCTGGTCGTCATAGTGGTCATAACGGTTGTCTAACAGTTCCTTGTATGGTTCTGTCTTGTCCTTCAGTTCAAAAAGCGCCTCCTCCAGCTGGTCAATGGTAGCCTTGGGTTCCTCGCGGTCCAGTACTTCTAATGCCGCTTCAATGTATTCCTTCAGCTTCTTACTCTCACCAAGCTTCAGGAAATGGTCATCGCTTATGCCGATGGCCTCACGGATAGCCTCTTCCAGCTCCCTGCGGGTGTTGTCCACCTCTTTTTCATTATCGTCATAGTACGCATATATATATGTCTTGCGGGTTATGCTGCGGTCCGGTTCAAACTCCCTGTAACGGTCCTGGCGGTAGCTCCAGCCCACGTAGCTGTACTCTGCCCCTGCCGGGCTGATAAAATAGTCGAGCTGTTCCTCAATCCCCGCATACTCGGTCTCATAATAGGAATCAAGAGGGGATTCTTCTTTGCGCACCTTGAACCAGTACCGGTAGATATCCGGAGCCGTATTGTTCAGGAAATACAGCCGGTAAGCACGGTTATACACCATCACATACCTGCTTCCCTCTGTGGCCGTGAACGTGAACAGGCCGCCTGTCTCTTCCGGCTCGTAGTCCATGGGTACAAGGCTTACCGCTATTCCCGTGTCATCGTCCTCTTCGATTTCATACAGCTGGTAATCCATCATGTCCACATCGCGCTTCCCCAGCTGTACATAGGTGTTAAAAGATGCCTCCGACGCACTTGCACGGTTGACTTTCCTGCCGTTCACATATCTCTCAATGGATACGTCCAGTCCCCAGGCCGCCTTATAGGCTGCTTCATGGTCCGTATCGTAGTCGCCTCCCATCTTGATGGCATTGGATTCGGAAGCGCGTACATTGTTCTTTCTGTAAACCACCTTATAGGTCACGTCCGCATGGTTCACGTCCATCAGCTCCCGGTCCGCGTCCGTGGTCAGTTCGTCCTCCAGAACCGGTACCTCGTCCGGATCCAGGGCCAGCTCCTCACGGCTGCCGCCCCGGACTTCATCCACCACAACAGCGTTGCTGGGGGTTGCCGCCCGTTCATATACCGCTGTCAGCACCAAGTTGGTGTCCGGCATGGCAAAGCTGGCTTCCCTGGAGTTAATCTTGGTATCCATTCCATCCACCGCTCCGATGGTGAACTTCCAGTGTAAGAAAGGGCGGCCCTCGTCATTGGTTGGTTCCGCTTTGATTTTCACCCAATCGCCTTTGTGGGCCTCCTCGTAACGGTCCGCGCCCACTTCTATATCACCTGCGCTCACCACCTCACCGTAAATTGTCTGGATGATGTAGTTCGGAAGTTCCAGATCCCCTCCCGGGTCCGTAGTGATAATACTTCCATTTTCCTCGCAGCTCTCCGCCGTGATGGTATTCTGGCCTTTTGGCCGGGCCACCACCGTATACTCCCTGTTGTAATCCAGTCCGCCAAAGCTTACGCTTCCCGGGTTTCCGGACACACTCTGCCATCCGCCCGCGCCGGTTTGGGGCGTCGCCACCACATGTCCGTCGCTGTCTAATACCGCGTAGTCGGAGGCCGTGTCCGCGGGCCGTATAATCAACTCTGTCTTGCCCTCGTCTTCCTCGTCATAGAGAATCTTATAATTGGTATCCACCACCGGCGTCAGTACCTCTGCACCGTCACTGAGGGTACCCTGCACATCCCCTATCATGTCTCCGGTCCCCACCCCGGTCTGTCCGGTGGCCTCATATACCACATAGCGCATGCCGGGATACAGGTTGTCAAATACAGTGCGGCTGGTGAGGATGTTGCCCTTGTTCACTGCCAGTACCTTTCCGTCCAGGTCCGTAAGTATATATTTATAACCCTGTGTGGTTCCGAATACCGTAATGCGGCCCTTTCCCTGGCCGTTAAGTCCTGCCGCCGGTTCGGGCTCCGCTACCTCCGTGCCGAAGATAGCTGGATCCGGATAGAACTGGATGGTATAAGTCTGGCCGTTCACCAGGTCCGTATCATCATCCACAAGCTCTCCCTGTACATACCAGTCATCCACCAGGTAGTTCACCTCCGGCGTGTACTCCGGAAGGCTTGCCTCAATGTCTCCCCACTTCTTATCGAATGTAGTGCGCAGGGTAAGAGGCTGCCCTGCATTGATAGAACCGTGGCTGCCCGCCTCAAAATTAATATGAATCCAGGCATCCGGATTTTCCTCAAAATGGGCGGTTATGACTGCCGCTGCCGTAAACCGGTAATCCTGAGGCAGGAGTGTCTCCCCATTGTTCAGGACCCCGTCCCCGTCTGTATCAACAAACCATCCGCCAAAGCGGTAATAATTATTCTCCGGCTGCGGTACCGGCATAAGCCGTTTTTCCTTGATGGTTTCCAGGGTATAGGAGTTCTCATGCCCCGGGGATACGCCATCGTCCAACAGCACGCTGGCCTTGAACCTTCCGCCCGACAGGGCCTGCACATCCTGGGATACTCCGCTTCCGCCCTGCAGGGTTCCGTTAACGCCAGGCTTATAAGTAATATCCGCCCACTTAGATGGAATCCTGTCATGCCTATACGTAATTGTGGCGTCATCGTTGGGCATGATTCCCGCCCATCCGCTGTCATCAAACTGTATCTGTGTACCGGCAGGCCGGACCGTATGGGATTCCAGGCTGTAACCATACTGCTCCAGATAGTCGCCCTCCACACTGCTGTCCGCCTCGAAAGGGCCTGATACTTCAGGAGGGATGATATCTTTTAAGCTGCTGTCAGCCGTTCCGTTATCCTCATATTTAACAGTTATCCCATATCCCTCGATGGTTGATTCATACAGGTAGACAAGACGCACCGGCTGGTTGGGCATGATACCGTTAAACGTAAAGCTGTCATCAAACTCTCCTCTCACACCATTCACCAGTCCGTCCGCCAATTCACCCGCCTCTTCTCCCAGGTCAAACCGGTAGCCGGTACACTGGTAGCCGTAAACCTGCGCCGGCTGTGCACTGATCTCATTCTCCGGATAATACAGTTCAGACTGCGCAGTGGATACCGTGGTACCGTTATTGGTCTGATGCAGTACCTCAAATAGGGATCTGGCGCTTGTATCCCCATACCGTACTTTGTAACCGTACCGTATGGTCGCATCCTGTCCCGGCATCTTTCCGCTGAATGTACCCGTACCGTTAAACTGGCCGATGGGAACAGATGTGCCGCTGAAATTGTATTCAGACGGAGTGGTGCTGGAATCCTCCTGGCTCCAGGAATACCCCCTGACCGCCCTTTTCTCTTCCAGAAGCGGCTGCTCCACACTGTAGGCGCCTTCCAGAGTGTTGGAAGCGAACATAATATCGCCCGATGCATTAGAGTGCTCTACCGTATAGTTAAACTTTATACTTGGGTCCGCCTCAAATATGGCATAGTAGGTTACAGGTGTCTCCGGGTACACCGGCGGCAGGCTGCTTATGAACTGGGGGTGCTCCCAGTCATTTACCGCACTCCATCCCTTGAATATGTAACCATACCGTGTTGTAGTGGGAAGCAGTGAAGTGACCGGATTGCCTGCTGTTCCCACCAGTGTCTCCGGTTCCGGTGTTCCTCCGTTGCTGTTGAATATAATCTGTGATCCGATTTTGCGGTATTCATAGTTGACTGCCACATCCTGGTTCGGCATGGTTCCGGTAACCCGGCCAAAGTCCGCCCCGGGTGTCAGGTTAGCCGTAAGTGTGGGAGGCGTCCCCTGCTCTATGACCACACCGGCCAGCTCGTATCCTGTAATGGCCGGTCCCGGCGCAAGATCCACCGATTCTCCGGAAGCTTTTGAGACGGTGGGAATAGGGGTGACTCCGGGGATTGAACCGCCCGTATCAGCGTCCCTAACAGTAAAGCTGATCTGAAGGCCGTTTCGTTTGATTACGGCGTTTCTGTCATTTCCCGTGCCGGCGCCTGTCAGATTCTTAGTGCCCACCGTCACATATACCCCTGTACCGTCCGTTTTTGCCTGATCCGCAAAGAAATTGTCCGCAAAGGGACTTGGAGCTGTATCCACACCGCTTCCCGACAAAGGAACGGCAATTTTTATCTCCTGGCCGGCCAGCGTGGATATTCCCCCCGGCGACACGTCAGGCTGCCTGGCCGTTGTAACACCAATCCTTGAGGTGTTCAGGTCACCTGTTACCGTGATGGTCCTCCCCTCTGCCAGATACACATTGGCCTTAGCGCCTGAGGGGGTTGTATTACTCTCTATCATCACATCATTCAGTACGTTGAATCTTCCTGTGCTGTCAAAGTAAACAGCACCCTTGCCTTCCGAGACATTTCCGGATATCGTTCCGTAGTTCATGGAAAGAGCCGCACTGCCTGTTATATTGACGGCACTTCCCTTGCTTGTGTTGTCTCCGTGGCAATTACGAAGGTCCGCCCCACTGTTTATTTCCACTCTGCCGGATCCGGCAGATACCAGCGGTTCACTGCTCACACTGCCATTTCCATCCAGGACAAGATCCGTCAGCTTCAGAGTTGCTCCCGATACCTTAAAAATAGGCTCGTTAAAAGAACCGGCTCGTTTTAGTGTCTTAATATAATCTGAATTCTCATTGGTGGGATTGCCGTTTCTGTCATAATCCGTGCTTGCTATGGTAATATCCCTGCCTGAACCTGACACCTCGATAGGGGATGTGATGTCCGGGTAATCCATGATATAGATATATCCCTTTTTATTCCCTATCTTCTCCAAAGCATATTCTATGGTTTTAAAAGGGCTGCTGTACGTGCCATCAGCGGCCGTTGAATCCACTCCGGATTCCGATACATAGTACGATGTATCCCTGATTGCAAAGGCGACACGCTTATGTACGATTTCATACGGATGGAGCTGGAAATGCCAGGAATACGCCATACCGGAGTCTTGTCCGCTTAAGGAATCCCCTCCGTCTTCATTGAACACATTGCTTCCCCAATTGCTGTAGCGTCCAATCCATCTAGTGGTCGGAGGCGTAACGCCAAGGCTACTGTCATTGGTAATACAGTCAAAGGTAGTTTTCACATGCTGGTTCACCATGTGGAAACCGCGGTTGTTCTTATAGACCGTGGCATAGTCGTCTTCCTGGCTGCCGCCTATCATGACATCCGTACCTGTTCCCAGTTTCACGGACCTGCCTTCGGTTCCTCCCCGTCCGGTCTTGTCATACACATAATAATCCACAAATATATATTTGTTATCCGGGCTTGGTGACAGGGCGATTTTAAATTCAATGCCCATACTGCTTATATCTTCCACCGCGCCGTTGGCACTTCCATTGGCCTTATACTTGGTACCGTTTTCCACCTGAATGTAGGTGGCATACCCCTGCCAGCTATATGTAGTCTTAATTCCGCTTTGGCTGTATCCCGTCTGTCCGGCCTGTAATCCGCACAAATCGAAACGGTATGTGCTGTTGGTGGGATTTTCCCCGGTTCCGTTTCTCGGTGTAATCCATGCGTAGGCCGTTCCCTCGCTGGCTCCATTTCCAAGGTTTTCATCGGGCAGCTCTGTGGAGGCATATGCGACCACAGCCATCTGTGACGACCATAATCCCGCAGTCAGACACACCGTTAAAATCAGGGAAACAATACGTTTCCATATATGATATAATTCTTTACTCATTGCTCACATTGTCTCCTCACATTAAAAGTTCAGACATTCTTCCTCCGGCAGTCCGTCCAGTAAAGGTTCCGTATTGCTGCCGGCGATCAGACCTCCAGCATATTTATTTTCTCTGTTGTCAGAATCATAATGGTAGAATCCGGTCCCCTCTTCTCCCTTATACCATCTCGGCTTAAACTCATCGTCCACCCTGGCCGCGAACCGGCCGTTAATGATAACCAGCCATCCGCCGTCTTTATCCTTCACAACCTTCTTATTGCCGGTGACGGTCTTTCCGTTGGTATCGACCACCCGGTAGGTATCTTCACTGTCCCGGACCACGCCGTACCCATATTCCTCATCCGCCTCCAGCCGGAGTCCGTTTATATAATAGGAATCTTTTACCCGTTTGAGACGGTTTCTGTTCCCATAGGCGACACCATCACTTTTAAAACCAAAGGTATGCACTCCATCATCCAGTTCCACCTTCAATTCACTGCCGGTCTGCATGGAACCGTCATTCAGTTCGTCCGGCGAAAAGAAGTAGAGGTCCGCCTTCTCTATACCATATATATTCCCTTCTATGAAATCCTCCGACGACCATGCATCCATATCATACTGGGCTACGAATGTGCTACGGGTATCAAAGAGCACAAACCCCGTCTGCATCCTGCCAAGTCCGTCAAATGCATAATACCGGCCATTCACATTTTTTATCTTATTCTGAAAAATCTTTCCATTTTGGTCCGTGCGCCACCAACTGTACTCCCCATCATCATAGTCATCCTGTATCAGATTGTCCGATGGATACATCCAAAGCCATGAGTCCCTCAGAAGGCTTCCGCCGTCATACCCCGCAAAGAATTTGGCGGGCACATCGCTGGTGGGATTGCTTTTATCCGCATTGCTGACACTTGCCACCTTGGTCCACCAGGGAAGCATGATTCCATACTCATCAAAGCCGTATGTGCTGCCGTTTATATTTTTTTGTATCAGCCGGTCTCCATTGCTTTTCACCTTTTTGGAACGGTTGTTAAAATACAGCCACACCTGGTCATATTCATCGTAATCCCTGCCGCTGATATCACTGTTCAAATCCTCCAGTCCACTTAACTCCAGCTGCGAATAATCCAACCAGCTCTCAGTCTTTAAGGCACCGTCTTTATCCGCATAGTACACGCCTTCCTCCAACGGGTTTTCATCCTCATCCAACGGCCTCCCATCTTCATCAAACCATCCGGTCAGCATGCGGCCGCTTTCATCAAATATGTAGCTCCTGCCATCCACACTCCGTTTAAAAGAAGATGTGGTATCTCGGTATGCCTTACCGTTAGCGCCAAAATAATACCATCCGGCCTCATGGCCCTTCTCATCCCCCTCCTCCACCAGAACCCACATATTTTCAGCCCGCGCTCCATCATCAAACACATAATAAAGGCTGTTCCCCTGGTCAATAAAACAATTCCTCAGCATAAGCCCCTGGTCGCCCAGATAGAACCAGGAATCTCTTGACTGTCTCCACGTATTTTGCAGCGGCTCATCGTTTTCATCTAAATAGCTCCACTCCCCATCTTCGCTCATCCATCCCTCAACCGCATAGGCGGTCACTGGATGAAGCTTAGTCAGTGCAAAAGCTGTAACGACCAGAGTGCTGGCAATGAGCGTTATTCTCTTTTTCATCATCCTACTGTCCTTCCAATCCTTATTTGAAATATATATTTATTTTAAACCCTTTGTTATGGGTTGCTTTACCCCTCTAAATACACATACTTTTCTTTTCTTCCGTATCGTACCGCCTCTTCATGGGAATCAAAAAAGATGTCCAGCCGCATTCCCTCTACCGCTTTTCCAGTATCCTCCACTGTGTAAACCACATCATCAATTACAATCCTCGTACCAAGCGGTATCACAGACGGGTCTGCGGCAACGGTATGGGATGCCCTGGGCACGGTTTCCGATTTCGTCAGCCTTTCCTCCTTTTCCCCGCAGCATATTGTACAGCTGCAGTATCCTGTAACCTGAAACTCTCCCAGATAATAGGGACTCTCCTCAGGCAACTCGGAATGTCTGTATATGGCGCATTTCTTCCGGCCGAACCGCTTTGCTTCCTCATAGCTGTCAAAATATATCCGCAGTTTTTCTTTGGCGTCTTCATCCACCTTATCCTCAATCACATAGGTATCTCCGTCAATCAGTACCGTGTCCCCTATTTTAAAGACAGACAGTATGCCTGCCGCTGTATGGTGTTCCACCGGAACTCCCCCGGAATACGTCATGTCACTTTCATCCGAACTGTAGGCCGCCACCTCCCAATCCCCCAGGTATTCAAACTCCGTCTGGTGTTCCGTCTGGCGTTCACTCTGGGTTGATTCCCGGTTCGATATAATCTCCAGCCGTTCTACCGCATATGGATTATCAACGGTCCCGGTTCCTTCCAGGTCCGGCTGCATCTGTTCAGCACCCGCTGTGGACAGCTGGGAAAATAAAATCCAGGCCACCAATCCAATCAGGCCGCATCCAAAGATAACCGGCCTGAGAAATTTCCTCATCATATTATGCCTTCGGCAGGATCTGCGGAATTCCGTCATCCTGTATCCATGAATGTTATCTGTCATCCTCCTGTCCCCCGAGTATCACAAATTATTATGCATGGAGTCCATATCCATATCTTTTTGTGTTATAAATTTCCATCTGGTGCCTCCCAAACTTTTGTCCCAAGTAATGTCACAGTATCTCCACTCCCCATCAAGCCAGGTTCTGTTCCATGCATGATCTCCGGCATATACAGGCTCACAAATCAGTCCCGCATTCCTGCACAGCATAAGATAAGCAGACACGTATCCCCAGCACACAGCATTACCGTTCATAACCGCATCATAGATGGTCCGGTTCTTCAGTGTCTGGTCATAGGAAACATTATCATAGACCCAATCATAAAAATACTCAGCCTTCTCCCGATCTCCCAATGTGCTGCATTTCTGCACCACCTCAGAAAGCCTGTCCTGAACCTGACTGTGTTCTGATACCGCCCGAGCCGGATTCCCGCATGACACATAAATGACGAACTTCCCATTTTCATCAAATGAGTATAATGTCACCTCTTCTTTTCCCAAATATATGTACCTGTAATAATATCTGCCAAAGGAAAAGGCTTCCTCCTGAGAGTCAAAAACAATATCAGTTTTTATAAAACTGCCGTTTTCTCTTCCTCCTTCGAGTGCATCCAGCACATCTTCCCCAAGGCATTCAAATTCTGGATACTGGCTGCACATTTGGCTGGAAAGCTGCCCAGCAACGTCAACCTGGCCAGCGGAGGATTCTGTTTGCTGCATTGCAAACAAATTTTTTGCAAAACAGATGTTCATGATAAATACAAAAACAAATAAAAAGCAAATAGAACTAAATTGCTTGATTTCTCATCCCTCCCGTCCTGTTTTTACAACTAAATATTTCTTTTGTTGTAACTAAAAAAGGGGGAGGGGATGGTAAAACGGGATATTTACTGACTATAGGAAATTTTAAGAGAATTAATTCTGAAGTTTGAGAGAAAGATAAATAACAAAAAATGTGAAAATAATACCAAGTTGGTTTAATTTGTTACCCAGCTTACTTTTTATATCCTTTTTTATCGAAATTTTTTTAAAATTATGTAGAATTTTGTCAACAAATGTAGTATACTTTTTTTAAATCTTTCAGGAATATCCTAAAGTACAACAAAAGAAATATTCTGTTGTATCATACAGCAGCAATTTCATTTTTTCCAACTGTATTCTGTGCTGGCTTCCGCTTTCCTTTGTATAAATTCTGGTGGTATTAATATCCCTGTGTCCCAGGATATCCGCTAATTTTGACAGATTTTTTTCTATTTCATAGTATGTCCTTGCAAAAAGGTGTCTCAGATTGTGGGGAAATATCTTTTCAGCCTTAACATTGGCCTCTATGCCAAGCGCTTTCATTTCCCTCCATATATTACTCCGATCCAACGGCTTACCGTTTTTCGTTACAAAAATCATACCTGAACTAATATTATTTTTTTGCGCATAAGAATGAAGGAGCGAACATAGCTGTCTTGTTAACAGCACAGTCCTTATCCTGCCCTTGCACTCAATTTCAGCCTGGCCTTTATGAATAGCTGCCACCGTGATAAACGACAATTCTGATACGCGGATCCCGCTCGCGCAGATAGTCTCCAGCACAAGGGCCAGCCGTTCATTCCCATTGTCAAAAGCAGTTTTTACCAGCCTCTTATATTCGTCCTTTGTCAATTCCTTTCTCTCAGGATAAAAAGAACTTTTGCTGATTTTTAAAAATTTACTTTCACAGCCATCCCATCCACAATATTTAAAGAAACCATTGAGTGCAGCTATGACACAGTTAATGGTAACTGGGGTGATATGTTCCCTCAGGTTTGCTTTCCATAAAAGTACCATCTCCTTTGTAACCGGCTCTTCTCCGATAAATTCTTTAAATTGTTTTAAATAATGCCTGTATTTCTTTACTGTTTCCATGCTTCTTTCACAACTTTCCAGCCATTGACCAAACGCTTCTATCTTCTGGTAAGTTATGAGCCTTTCACCTTTTCTTTTCATTCTAGCCTCCTGAAATTACGTGAAATGATATAGTTTGCTCAGACGGCAAAAAACATCCTATATCCCCTTTGAGATATTGGACTTTTTGCTTATTATTAGACTTTTTCAAAAAATATCATAAAGCTTGTTTTGAATTATAGTCTAATTTGTAATTATATACGATTTATAAATCTTTTAATATTATATTTTTATTAATTTTCACAGCGCTGGTCCGGCAATCTCCTGTTAGTTTCATTTTCCGCCTGATAGCCACTGTACATTGCGGTTTTTATTCTCATTTTCGCATCATTCCACAAACAACATCACCCAGAATTTTAAGCCGGCGGAGCCGGTAAGACATTTCCATGAATTCTGCTTTATGATTCATTTCATCAACTGCCCCTGCGAGATTTACATATAATACCGTATAAAAGACAAAAGCAAAATTTCTTTTCTCGAATTGCCTGGCAATACTTCACGTATACATATTTACTGTTTAGAAATATAGTGTCATTCCATTAAAAATCCTGTAAAGGCTGACAGTCTTTACAGGATTTCCATATTCCATGTTTTATTTTCTAAAAGCTACTTCCAAAATTAAATTTTGCACTGCTTATCCATTTATTTTTCATTGTCATCCCCTCTTTTTCTGCCAAGGAAGCCATACAGGCCAAGCATAAGTCCTGACATCAGACATACCCACTGTGCCATTGGATTCTGCCCTGTCTTGGGAAGAGGCGCCAACGGAACTTCTCCCGGTTCAATGGTAACTCCTTCGGGAAGAGGCGCTAAGGGAACTGCTTCCGGTTCAATGGTAACACCAGGTCCGTTGGTATCCGGTGTCGCGCGATGCCCGCCCGGGGTGGTACCACCTCCGCCTCCACCACTGGTGCCTCCGCCGGATGGGGGAGTTGGCGGGGTGGGAGGGGTAGGGGGAGTCGGAGGGGTCGGAGGGGTGGTGTTTTCTGGTACTAAAGTAATTGCAGCATAGTATCCACAATTGTAACCCTGATATGCATTTCCCATTCTGGGATGGAAAAACATTCCCAGAGTAAAGTCACAGCTTTCCCCGCTGGATAATCCATCGCCGAGTGTATCTGCGAAACTTGCATCCGCGCTCTGCCATTCGCTGGTATCATGATCCCTAAACAGTGCAAGGGGTGTATCATATCCGGTTCTCTCACCAAATGTCACACCAAATAGTTCCTTATAAAAAGTGTCATATAAAAGGCCTCCAAGCTCCGGTTCCACCTCATAAAGCCGCGCTTCAAGTTTACTTTTTGATGTGAAAATATTAGCGAAGTCAAAGTAGGGATAAGTACCGTCATACTTAGCTGCTACTTCATCAATTGTACCGCTTAAATCAAATGTGCCGTTATTACCCACACTTTCCATTGATAAATTGCCAAATACAGTACTTAAATCATCTGTGTGATAGTAATTCTTATAATAATCCGTTAAAGGATAATCGCCATCATAACCTTTTTCATATAAGACATCGTAAATAGTCAGCATGTCTTCAAAACTTATTTTTGTTTTGCCAAACAGCTCTTTTATTGCATTGTTTTGAACCCGGTATGCTCCATAAGTACGGTCAATTATCTGTCCGTCAAATCCTTTGATCGTCACATCCATTCCTGAAAAGGATGTGTCAACATTTGATTCCGGCGTTTGAACCGATAGGCTGTTTGCCTCATATAAATACTTTATTTTTGAATTATTAGTCAGGTTTAAATTTAAATTAAATTTATACGTTGGCATGACTCCATCGTCCGCCCCAAATTTGCGCATTGCTTCCATAAAAGCGTCACTCAACACAAATGTAAGTGGTCCCTCTGCATCTTCTGCGATTGCAGCATCTACGGTAAGATCATACCCACCCTGCACTTTATTCAAAGTACTATTTGTTGTATCAATTACTATATATTCTGAATTATTTCTATACTCAAATGTGCTTGTAGATGATAAATATGATGTTGGCACATATCTATGTCCGAATTCGTTGCCATCCGGATATGCTATTGCAAATACCGAAAAATGGCTGGTTTCAAATGCAACCGTCCCCTCTCCTTCATTTACATCACATTTTATATCATTAACTTTTAGATCATTTTCCTGATCCTCAAGGTGAAACACGTTAATTTTATCTGATTCTACAGATCGCTCATTTGAAACTGATTCTGGAATATCCAGGCCGGAAAATGAAACCTTTACATTACATCCCGGTTGAACCGGCTGTCCATTATCATCCTCCAGAGTTATGTCAAATACCCTTACTTCAACCGACCCGTAACCATCCGCTGCACATTTTCCTTTAATAACAGAACTGGTATCTTCATCATCAATAGCAATTGCAGATAACGATTTTACCGAAGCGTCAAATTCACCATCCAATGGCTCCACTGAAATTGTAATTCCGTCAATCTCTGCCATAAATGCTGCTGTATCAGAAACCGTCTCCTCTGTTTCGAGAAGTTCAACCTCAATATCCAGATTCTCCTCAATATCCGTTACTACATACGTTGCCATACCGGCCAGCCCGCTGTCTTCCTCCGTATCCTCTTCTGCTTCAGCAGCCAGCTCGTATCCATTGGCTGTTACAATCTGAATCGCATAACCATCCACAGGTTTAACCGTGAAAGATAGCTCCTCACCTTCCTGTATTAAGGTTTCACCCTCAACCTCAGCTGCACCCTCCGGATTTACCGTATAGGTGATTGTAAATTCCTTCTCTTTTTCCTCTTTGTCTGCCAGGTCTCCAGCTGCCGCCCCGCCAGCTGCTACACCACCTGTTTCTCCATTGACGTTTTCTTCTCCTTCGACTCCAGGATCTTCTGCGCCTTCCCCTTTGTTTCCGGTTCCTTCTCCGCTCTCGCCTCCGGCGGTCTCTCCGCCTTCCCCTTCACTTCCGGTTCCTTCTCCGCTCTCGCCTCCGGCGTTTTCTCCGCCTTCCCCTTCGCTTCCGGTTCCTTCTCCGCTCTCGCCTCCGGCGGTCTCTCCGCCTTCTCCTTCGCTTCCGGTTCCTTCTCCGCTCTCGCCTCCGGCGTTTTCTCCGCCCTCTCCTTCGCTTCCGGTTCCTTCTCCGCTCTCGCCTCCGGCGGTCTCTCCGCCTTCCCCTTCGCTTCCGGTTCCTTCTCCGCTCCCGTTACCACTTGAGCTATCGCTTCCACCTGTGCTGTCGCTTCCGCCGGAACTGTCGCTTCCGCCGGAACTGCCGCTTCCATCGGAACTGCCGCTTCCATCGGAACTGTCGCTTCCACTGGAACTGTGGCTTCCGCTGGAACTGTGGCTTCCACCGGAACTACTGCTTCCACCTGTGCTATCGCTTCCACCGGAGCTATCGCTTCCTCCCAAGCTGTCACTCCCGCTTCCTCCCGTGCTATTGCTTCCGCCTTCACTGGTAATCTCCTGAGCCAGAGACACGTTCAAACATGTGCCGACATTAGAAAAAGCAAGCACGATGGCTGTCAGCAGCGCCGCATGGCGTGAATGCTTTTTCATAACATTTTTCTTTATCATAACCAGTACCTCCTGATATTTACAAATACAACCCTTTACTCAACTCATGGTAATATAATATAGGAGAGGGTATTTCAAAAAGCATTTCAAAGAAACACCTTTTCGTGTCTATTTTCAGCTTTTTCCAATATGTGACTGAAATGTAACCAAAAGGGAACCTTTTTCAAGATTCCCTTGCTATTTCTATATGCACAGAATGACCGCCCAAGCAAAAATCTGCCTGTCCATTTTACACAGACACGCACGGTGCTTATACCAATGTATTCCACGCTGTTTCCAAAGCCACCGACATCATATCCCCAAAGGACTCCTGCCGCTTCTGCGCGGTCATGGCCTTCTCCTTACAGTTTTTTCACGCCTGTTATCTTCTTTTCCTTTTTCTGTCCCCGGACACCAATCCTTCAGATTCACGTTTTCTATATGCAGACTTACCTTTTGCCCATACCTTCTGCGCATCCCGGATACAATACGGTTTTCAACAATGCGGCATTTATCTTCCCGCAGTTCGTTTGCCAGAATCAGAATCTGATCTGGTCCGTACTTTGTATAAACGTCTCCTCTGCGAAGGGTACTGTGGACCACTTCACACAGAGCGTCCTCATACTCCTGAAGCTTCCCGCCATCCTCTACCGGACAATCTTTCCCGTCCCGGACCGTGCATACAATCAGAAATCCCCTGCGTTTCCCCCGCTCCACGGACCGGATAACCATACGGAAGCAGTCAACAAATCCCGGATAAGTACAATAATACGATCCGGCCGACCACTCCCTTTCCTCAAGATTCCCCCTGATCTCTTTCAGACCGCCATTCACATGCTCTATCTGGCTGCCAATCTGTTTGAAATATGCCAGCACGTGATCCGGGGGAATGCTGCCGGTCTCGTCAAGCAGCGTTTGTGTTACATAATCATATGTCTTTAATGCATCTCCATACCGCTTTAACGCCAACAAAGCTCCGATCTTTTGCTCCGCCCACTCTGCCAGGGGATAGGCCGCAGTTGCAGCATCGCACAGCCTCACAATCTTCTGATGGTCCCGATGGTTCTTCATCAGGCGGCAGGCTTCCCTCACGCCTTTGAAATAAATATCCTGGTAATGGCTCCGAAGAGATTCCGCCCACACCTCGCCGGACAGAACAGGAAGGAATTCTCCGCCGTAAAGACGGCAGGCCTGTTCCAGAAGCAGCTGACGTGCAGCTTCATCTTCTGTTTCCATAGCCCGGTTATAATAATCTTCCATGAGAGCGGCGTCTATCTGGAGTTCAAGTTCTCCCCCCACTCTCCCCATTTTCAAATAATATGTATTTTTTTCGACCACCACATATTCTCCCGAAGGCAGAACAGACTGGGAAAGTATTTTTCTCAGACGTGTTGTTGTAATCCTAAGCGCGTTTGCAGCATCCGTACTTCTTCTGTCATAAAGAAAATCCTGAAGCTTTACGCGGCTGATTCCATTTTCTCCAGCCCATATCAGGAGCAGGAAAAGCTGCATCACCTTTCCCTTAACCGACATCGGCAGCTCCCACGGCTCTCCATTATAAAGTATCTCCAGTGTTCCCAGCGTCCGGGCATATAATGTATTCCTGACCGCCAGGTTATTTTTGTTTATCTCATTCATCTATGGTACCGCCTTTTAGCGTCTATTTTTCCAATTATAACCATTATACAGGAAAACCATTTCAAAAAGCATTTCAAACTTACATTATTCTGAATTTATTTATGTCTAAAGCCCATTTCCCGGAGTAGGAATGGTCAATTTTCAATTTAATCCTATACGCTTCCAGACCCATAAACTTCAGGAATACAAATTGGTGGAGCCGGACCTTTAAGTGAAAGAAGAGTTCGCAGTACGCAAAAAACGGAAAAGAATCTGCAATAAGATAATTTCCCGTTTTTATGTTATCTATTTTGATATCCACCGAAACTATTCAGTCAGCATCTACCCACAAATGATATGTTCCACAGTGCAGACACCGAAATAGATATCCGGCCAAGCTGCCGCTCTTTTCCAAATACTCCCGTGCATTGTCAAACTCATCACGGGCATCGTATTCGGCAAAAACCTCATCCGCGATGCCCATCCGCTCTAACTCTTCTGTTCCAACATCACCGATAAATGCACAATAATCATTACAACAAGCCAGCCAGTATTCACCCTGCCAGCTTGCATATCCCGGAGTCCGCTTAAACAATTCCTCTGTTTTTTGAGGGTCGGAAACCAAGCCGCTTTCCGCATCCTGAATAAAATCACCCCTCAATTTTTCTGCCGCTTTCCCGTCTGATATACACTCCAGGCAGATACAATGAATATCATCTATACAATACATAGTACTACAGTATTCATTCACTTCTTTTCCACAACACTGACAGATGCCGTTTTCATGTACAATAATATCGTTATCATATACGTTGGGGTGATACTTAAACACAATCTTCTTTTCCATATCATTACTTCCTCGTAACATATAAATAAACGCTGCTATAACTTCCGATTCAGGTAAATTATACCACATAGCAGTCCAAAAGAACATAACGGAATCCATTGCCAAATAACGGATTAAACATGCACGAAAAAGCAGGCCTTCCCATGCGCCGCCCAATGCTGTGCATGCTGAAATAAATATGCGGCCCGCCGGGAATAAGCGGACCGCATAGCATATCTATATATAACTCTGTTCAGACACATCCGCATCCATGGGATTGTTGTGGACGTGGCCGAATATATTGCATTCTGGTTTTTCTAACACTGCTTACGGCAGGTTCAGGCTTTTTCCAATGGGCGGTCCAGGATATCACACAGATCGTCATAATCCATCTCGCCGTTAAACCTCAGTACTTCCTTTCCATTCCGGAATATGACTACGACCGGGATACCTCCCACATTGTAGGTGTCCACCAGCTCCTGGTTTGCATCCACATCCACATAACGGATTTCGTATGCCCCGTCATATTCTTCCTTCAGGGCCTCTTCCAGCACAGGGTGCAGGGCCTTACAGTGAACGCAGCGCTCTGCGCCGAACAGTACCAGGACCGGTTTATCCTCCACTGCCAGGACCTCATCCTTCCAGCTGGCCGCGCCGGCGGGATGGAATACCTGCGTATCCACTTCAAAGACCTTTTCCCTCTGTGACAGGTCTTCCTCATCATCCGTTGCCACACAGAGCGCCACATCCTGATAATACGGCAAAGTCCCCTCAACGTCAATCACCGTTTTTGCCCCAAACGCGCCCGCGCCCGGAACACGGTAGGTCACATTGTCAATGCGCTCAATCGGTACCTCTGCCGGAACCGGCTCCTGCGGCACATAACTGTAGGGGTAACGGTAGGCCCTGTAAATCATATTGTTCCTGGGCCCCTTTTCATTGTGCGTGTAATACGGCGAAATCCACTCCCAAACAATCTCATGGTCCGGCGTTACCTCAATGAGTCTGCCGTCTGAGCCTTCGGTTACCAGGGTATTGCCGTTGGGCAGGCGCTGTGCGCTGCTGACATAGGGGCTGTAGAATTTGCTGGCGTCCGTGGGAATCGCATGGCCCAGCTCCTTGGGAGTCAGTTTCCATACCACTTCCAATGTAACAGGATTGAACTCCAGCACACGGCTGTAATCCCTCAATGCATTTTTGATGCCGATTGGAGAAGATGGGTTGGGGGTCCCGTAGCCGCCCCAGCCGCCGTTATCAAAGACCATCAGGTTGCCTTCGCCCGGCAGACCCTTGGGAATCATGTGGAAATGATGCTGTCCGATAATCCATCCCAGCTTCTTAAGCTCCGGCGCTGCATTAAAATCAGGTCCGATCCGCCATACAATCTTTCCGGTTTCCTTATCCAGGATTGCCAGGATATTGGCTTCCCGGCAGTCAAAGATTATGTTGTCCGGCTTAAAACGCATATCTCCCTGGTCATACCATTTATTGGGTCCCAGATAGCTCATGCAGTTCACATGCAGGTAATCGCCCACACCTCCGTCCGATGCGCGCAGGTTGGGGTCGCGGAACAGCACGTTCTTGGCGGCCTCGTCAAATCCCAGTTCGTCAAAATGCTCGCTGATGGACCATTTCCATAGGATATTTCCATCCCAGTCCACTTCAATCATGGCGTCATCCAGCAGTTTTTTATCGGAAATCTTGGGATTGTGGATGGTCTGGTGGACCAGGATCAGGGTGTTGCCTGAAAGTGGCTTTGCATCCATTCCGGGTACGTAATAACCAACCGGGTTGCCCTCCCTCTGGTAATCATGATGCTGGCGCGCCATCCATCTGTGGTCCCTGCCAGGGTCGTCGATATTTTCAAAATGGTCAAATTCCCATACAATATTGCCGTCATAGTCAATCTCAATCAGGTTGACCCCGTCCTGCATGCCATAGTCAGGATGGCGGTATCCGGAAAGACCCATCACATATCCGCCGGGAAGAAGCTTTGGCGGCATGGCGTGCATATTCCAGCGCCTTACCTCGTTGCCGTTCATGTCAAACAATAACACGCCATCATTGATTAACGGAACAATCGTATAACCGCTCCAGCATTTTTCAGGGTTGTAAACAGTGACTCCGTGTGGAAAAACAAGTGGCTGTCCCATAATTCATATCCTCCATTTAATTATTATTATTTGTTAAAAAGCCTGTTTGATTTCAACCAGCTTTCCGTTATCGTAAAATGCCCCCGCAACCGTCCGTTCCAGCTTCAGGCTGTTGTAGAGCAGGCTCTGCCTTGTGACGTCCTGCCTGTATACCCTCCACTGTCCGCTTAACTCCTGTTCCAGCCGGGCGGTCTTCTCAATCTCCTCATTGCTGTACGGGTTGTAGAATAAAAATACGGTCCTGCCCGAATCCGGCCCCAGGATTTCCTGTATCTGTTCCAGTTCCTTTACATAGCGCTCCGATGCAACTGCCGCCACCGCGCCGTCTGCCGCCGAGGTAACTACCTGACGCAGGAATGTCTGGGTACAATCGCCCGCCGCATAAAGTCCCGGAACATTGGTCTCCATTTTCTCATTGACCTTAATGTAACCGGCCTTGTCGCAGTCCACCATGTCCTTCACCAGTCCGGTCTGGGGCACCATACCTACGAACAGGAACAGGCCGTCAGCCTTCACCTCTGTTTCCCGGCCCGTGTCAACATTCTTTAATACCAGGGATTCCACATGGTCGCTTCCCTTGATTTCCTGTACCGTGGAACTCCACACAAAATCAATTTTCGGGTTCTTATAGGCATGCTCGGCCGCAACCTCGTTACAGTCCAGATGTCCTTCCTCATGAAGCACTACAATGGTCACCTTGGATGCAAAGCCGGTCAGATAATCCGATTCCTCAATGGCCTGGTCGCCGGCTCCCAGCACATAGATTTCCTTTCCCTTGAAGAATTCCGCATCGCAGGTCGCACAGTAAGCAACCCCATGCCCGGTAAATTCCTTCTCGCCCTTGATATTGAGTTCCCTGGGCCTGGTGCCCAGATCCAGGATGACGCTGCGTGCCATGAAATCCCCCCGCCGCTTTGTCTCCACAATGAATGTATCGTCCTCTTTCCGGACCCCTGTCACGGTAGTGCGCTTAAGTTCTACCGTGGGATGGCCGGCCGCGTGTTCCCTGAACAGTTCCATCAGGTGCTGCCCGCTGTCCGCTTTCGTTCCCGGATAATTCCTGATTTCATACGTATCATTAATCCTTCCGCCATAGCTGCCCTTTTCCAGCAGCAGTGTCCTGCGCTCGGAACGTCCGGCATAAATGGCTGCTGACAGTCCTGCCGGTCCGCCGCCAACAATAATAAGATCATATACTGAGTCCATAAACAACTCTCCTTTCTATCATAAAACACGATTTTGGTTCACATTATTTTCTGGTTCATATCATTCTCTGCTTCAGCTCCCCCTTACCGGGGAAATCTCCTGTGCCTTTTGATGTCCGCCCTTTCCAGCCCTTTCTCCCAAAACCACCCAGATTACACAGATTCCCGTAAGGAACAGGCAGTAAAATGCCGCACTGAAAATCTGGAATGGGGATACCGTTGGAAGATAGCTATGCTTTTGCACCATCTCATTGATAATTGTCACGCTGCCCATGACAAATGCACTGTTGATAGGAATAATAGCGCTGAAGTTGGTGGCATTCGCTGTCAGGAGAATGCTCCTGCGTTCCGGGGATATGCCGCTTTCCTGCCCAATCCGGTCCGCCATGCCGCCGAACATCAGGATAGACGGCAGCACACAGCCTGCCAGAAGTATATTGGTAATGACGATTCCTGCTGTCAGTACGGTCTCAGAGCCGCGTGTGGTTCCCATGATATTCCTGCGTAAAAGCCAGTTACAGCACCGTTCCATCACCCCCCCATCCACAGCCACTGCAATCAGCCCATACAGCAGGATGGTGGAAACCACCACATCCAGCATTCCGCTGATTCCCTCAAAGATAACTCCCTTGAGCCCCAAAGTGCCATAGTCAATGGCCACGATGTCGGAAGGGGCAAGAACCCCTGTCAGAAGTCCCACTGCGAATCCTGACACAATTGCAAAGGACAATCCCATAAACAGATTTCCGGTCCTGAAACAGACAAGCAGCAGCACTGCCAGCGGAACCAGCATCCAAAGTCCCTGGGGGGAGGACATGGCTGATATCTGGGAAATATCCCCCATGGCACCTCCGCGTCCGCCAAAAATCAGATAAACCACCATGGCTGCCCCGCCAGCCGCCAGGATATAGGGGGTTCTCATCCTCAGAGTCTTCAACAGGTCTGCGGGCTGTCCCGTCACGCCGTCATGCTGTATCATCACCGTTGTATTGATGACCTGTGAACTTGGGGAGATTGCATCCCCAAAGAAAATACCGCTGATTAAGGCCCCTGCCAGCATGGCCGGATTGGCTCCCAGCAGGATTCCCGGCGGATAGAAAATCGGTATCACTGCAAACATGGCTGCAATCGGTGCACCTGCCCCCATGGAAATCATGGCTGACGCCAGGAAACTGAATACCACGAATCCGCTTCTTGAAATACCAAGTTTGAGGCTGAGCCAGATAAACCCGTCCCCAATCCCTCCTGTATTCATCAGCTTGGAAAAAATGCCGATGACCATAAAAACAAATATCAGCCTGGAATTGCCATACTGGGCCAGACCATGGACCACGCTGTCCCAATATCTGTCCTTCTCCCTGCATAGGAAAAAGCCTGCAAAGAGGGAGACCGCCGCTGCAAAGGACAGGCCCTTCATGGAATAATAGTGAAGTCCAACTGAAAATGTCCCGCCGATCAGTATATATCCCACTAACGGCAGCATGGCAAACGCCTGGTTACCATAAAATGTAAGTTTCGTTTCCTCAGTCTTCATATTCGTTCCACCAATCCCTCCCTTAAGATAGTTAAAATTATAACAGGTTTTTTTCGTGGGATGTGTTGGAGCTCCAACACTTATGAAAATTTTATAATTTATTATCGTTTTTTTAACATAGCAGAGTCATTAGTACGTATATCATTGGGAATTGGTTCGTCAATCTCATGTCAATACTGCTATTATATGTTCTTTCATTTGTTTTTAATTGTGCATAATTAACCACTATTTTTTATAAAAAAAAGAGCCCCCACATCCGGCCGGATGCTTGGAAGCCCTTTCCATATCAGGTTTGCTCATCTTTTTATCAGTTGTTTGTCTATTTTTCAACGTTCCAGACAAAAGGAAACAATAGGAAGTGGAGCCGCCGGACTGCAAACGGCACGCGAAGTGCGCACACAGAACAGTGATATTTGCTACCCCTTCGTTGGCCAAATGGATTGGCCCAGATGGATTGACCCAAATGGACTTGCCCGAATGACTTGGCCCTATGACCGCCCTATGGGACCTTAGAATACCTCCGTTTCAAATACCGATTTGTCCAACTCCCCACGCAAGCCGGACATTTATTTTGAAGGTCTTGATTTCTCCTGAACCAACTCACTTTCAAAAGTAACGTTTACAACAGCATGATTTATTTTCGTTCCAGTAAACCGCACATCGTACTCTTTCTCTTTTTGTAGATTATTGAGCGAAACTGTGATGGTATCACCACTTACTTTTTCATCCCATGTATTGCTCCATAAAACTTCATCTGCATTTCTATCTTTTATTTCCACAATACCCCTTTCACCATCCATCTGAAAATAGACCTCTGCGTCCAAAGTTTCTATATCCTCAGACACACAAAATAAGCGTCCATTCTCAAACGGATCTGAATTACTGTAATTTGCATTCATTTCCATTTCAAGAACGGTTTTTTGTGTTTCCTCAGTATCTGATACATTTGATTGATTAGCGCTGGCTTTTTGACACGCGAACAAGCTGACAACACTAATAATGCCAACTAAAAAAAATAGCAATTTTTTTGTGCTAAACATTTCTTTACCTCCCTTACAAACATGGATTTATATAAATTATAACACATAGCAACCCAAAAGAACATAACGGTACCTTCTGTGCATATGTATAATCCTGTCCCATGCTCCATCCCCATTCAAGCAATCTTAAACAGACATGGGCAAAACAACTTCCAGATAAAAGAAAATCCCCTGGTCTGCTGCCCAAACCAGGGGATGTCATCTACATCACAACTCCAACCTCATCAATCGCCTTACCAATATCATGCCTCATATACTTATTCCCAAATTCCACCCACTCCGTTGCCTTATAAGCATTTTCCCTGGCTTCCTTCAGAGTATTTCCTTTTGCTGTAACCCCCAGCACCCTTCCGCCGTTGGTCACTATATTCCCGTCCTTATCGAACCTGCTTCCGGCGTGGAATACATAATACCCGTCCTGTCCGTCAAACCGGTCCAGGCCGTCTATCTTATATCCTTTATCATAATGCTCCGGGTATCCGTCTGATGCCAGAACCACACATACGGCTGCATTGTCCTCAAATTCCAGCTCTATCTGGTCCAGGGTTCCGTCCACGCAGGCCTCGAACACATCCACAATATCATTCTTCATCCTGGGCAGCACTACCTGGGTCTCCGGATCTCCAAACCTGGCATTGTACTCCAGCACCTTGGGGCCGTTTTCCGTCAGCATCAGACCAAAGAAAATGATTCCTTTAAATTCCCTGCCCTCTGCCTTCATGGCGTCTACGGTTGGCTGGTACACATACTTTCTGCAGAATGCATCCACCTCATCCGTATAGAATGGGCTGGGTGAAAATGTTCCCATTCCCCCTGTGTTCAGTCCCTGGTCCCCATCCTTAGCCCTCTTGTGGTCCTGGGCTGAAGTCATGATTTTAATCGTCTTTCCATCCACAAAGGAGAGTACGGATACCTCCCGTCCTGTCATGAACTCCTCAATCACAATCCTGTCACCAGCAGAGCCAAACTGTTTATCCAGCATCAGGGTCTTGACGCCTTCCTTTGCCTCCTCCCTGGTGCTGCAGATAAGAACGCCCTTCCCCAGCGCCAGACCGTCTGCTTTCAGCACGATAGGCATGGGAGCCGTCTCCAGGTATGCAAGGGCTGCTTCCGGAGAATCAAAGGTCTCATAAGCGGCAGAAGGGATGTTGTACTTCTTCATCAAATCCTTGGAAAATGCCTTGGAAGCTTCCAGTATGGCAGCATTTTTCCTGGGGCCGAACACACGGATGCCCGCATTTTCAAATGCGTCCACAGCACCGGCTGCCAGCGGGTCATCCGGTCCTACGACCACTAAATCAATGGCCTGCTCTCCGGCAAATGCGACCAGCTTCTCAAAGTCCATGACACCGATATCAACGCATTCAGCCACCTTGGCAATGCCCGCATTGCCGGGAGCGCAGTATAACTTCTCCACCTTCGGGCTCTGTGATATCTTCCATGCAATTGCATGTTCACGACCGCCGCCGCCTACTATCAATACTTTCATGACGTTCCTCCTTATTTTGAAAACATGGCACACATGGCGTGCGCTACTGTCAAAGAGATGTTACTGCCCATTGGCAATCATGTTGATTGCTTTAGGAAGGATTACCCACTCTGCCTGCTCCATAACCCTTCTTTGCAGGATTTCCGGGGTATCCCCTTCCTCCACTTCCACTGCCTTTTGGAGGATAATGGGGCCGGTATCCATGCCCCCGTCCACATAGTGGACCGTAGCCCCTGTCACCTTCACTCCTCTGGCCAGGGCTGCCTCATGAACCTTAAGTCCATAGTAACCCACACCGCAGAAAGAGGGAATCAGGGATGGATGGATATTGATGATACGCCCTTTATACTTCTCAGTCATGGCCGCCGGAATCATCACCAGGAATCCGGCCAGTACAATCAAATCCAAATCATATTCATCTATTTTGGCAAGAAATGCCTGGTTGAACGCGTCCCTGGTGGGAAACTGTTTTGGAGAAATGCAGACAGCCCGGATCCCATGCTTTCTGGCTCTCTCCAGAGCATAGGCTCCCGGATTATTGCTGATGACCACAGATACCTCTGCATTGGTAATATCACCATGATCCACGGCGTCCAAAATTGCCTGAAGATTGGTTCCGCCTCCGGATACCAGTACGCCCACTCTTAGCATAAGGATACACCCTTCTCTCCTTTTTCAATGGAGCCCACTACATAAGGAGCTTCGCCCGCCGCCTTCATGGCTTCCATGGTTTTCTCCACATCAGCAGGATTAACGGCCACTATCATACCCAATCCCATATTATAGGTATTATACATCATCTGCTCTTCAATCCGCCCTTTTTCAGCCAGCAGCTTGAATACTGGAGGAACGGGATAGCTGTCCTTTCTGATGACAGCCTTCACGCCGTCTTTTAACATACGCGGAATATTCTCATAGAAGCCGCCGCCGGTGATGTGGCTGCACGCCTTTACGGTAACGCCTGCTTCCTTTACGTTTCTCAGGGCCTTCACATAAATCCTGGTGGGGGCAATCAACGCCTCGCCCAGGGTAGTCCCCAGCTCATCATAATATGTATTCAGGCCTTCCTTTGTCAGCTCCTTCTCAAATACCTTGCGCACCAGTGAAAAACCATTGCTGTGTACACCGGAAGAGGCCATTCCAATCAGAACATCTCCTGCACACAGGTTTTCGCCTGTAATCAGGTCCTTCTTATCAACAATACCAACTGAGAATCCTGCCAGGTCGTACTCATCCTCCGGATAAAAGCCCGGCATCTCTGCTGTTTCTCCGCCAATCAGGGCAGAGCCGGACTGCCTGCATCCCTCAGCCACGCCTTTTACAATTGTAGCGATTTTCTCCGGAACATTCTTTCCGCAGGCAATATAATCCAGGAAGAACAGAGGCTCACCGCCAGCGCAGGCCACGTCGTTGACACACATGGCCACACAGTCGATTCCCACCGTGTCATGCTTATCCATCAGGAATGCCAGTTTCAGCTTGGTTCCCACGCCGTCCGTACCGGACAGCAGAGTAGGCTCCTCCATCCCTTTGAACGCGGACATGGAAAATGCTCCTGAAAATCCGCCCAGGCCGCCTAATACCTCAGGGCGCATGGTTCCCTTTACATATTCCTTCATCAGTTCCACTGATTTATAGCCTGCCTCAATATCAACTCCGGCCTTCTTGTAATCCATCATGGTTTCTATCCTCTCTTATCTGCTATTTCATTTGATTTCCCTTTAAAATTTCCTTTTATTTCCCTTTTATATTTAGCTGGATATTTCCTTTGCCCGTTTCCTTTAATCTGTCTTATTTCATCTGTGCAAGATATTCCTTATAGCCCACCTGCTCCAGCTTCTCAGCCTTTTTCACCACATCGTTCTTCAGGCTTTCGGAATACGCTTTCAGCTTTGCAAGCAGCTCCGCATCGGAGGTGGCCAGTATCTTTGCCGCCAGGATTCCGGCGTTGGCACCGCCGTTAATAGCCACGGTTGCCACCGGGATACCGCTTGGCATCTGCACGATGGAATACAGTGAATCCACACCGCCCAGGTCAGATGTCTTCATAGGAATTCCAATGACCGGCATAGGGAAAATAGCCGCGCACATACCGGGAAGATGTGCAGCCTTGCCTGCACCTGCTATGATAACCTTAAAGCCCTTATCCTCAGCTGCCTTTGCCCAGTCAAAGAATACATCAGGCTCCCTGTGTGCGGAAATAATTGTCATCTCGTAATCAATGCCCAGCTTGTCCAGAATCTCAGCTGCCTTTGCCATAACAGGCATATCAGAGTCGCTTCCCATTACAATTCCTACTTTTGCCATTGTTCATTCTCCTTTTCTAAAGCTCATTATCCTTGTAGATAATTATTATTAGTTTTTCTTATAAGTATCTTTATATAGCTCAATTCTACTTATAATCATAATACTAGGAAATGCGTATGCCGTCAATATAAAACTTGAAAAAAGTCTTCTGCATTTTAAATTGTTTTTATAATGTATCTGCCTAAAACTGCCTGGTTCCTGCATCTATCAGCCAGGCTATCATTTCCGACACAGGCTGGTGAACAAAATACGCAGGGGAATGCCGGTATGGAGCCCATATGGGTCCGCCGTACATTCCCCTGCAAAATCCTTCAAGTTTCTTTCCGGTTCCTATTGCCTGCTGATAAATTCCAAACATTATCTCAATTCCAGAAATATAAAATTTATCATTATGTTTTCCTTGGCATCAGTAATCATACTTCTCTGCGGCTTTCTTCAGTATTATCACACATTGCACCTCAGCATTACATTCTATCATCCGTAACTTCCATTGCACGCTGCCGTCTTAGCCGGGCATTAAAAATCTCAATCATCCATCAGTCATCGTAGTCATTGCCATCGTGGTCATCATCGTGCCGGTCATCGTCATCATCATCGTGGTCGTCATCATCATCGTGGTCGTCATCATCGTCAAAACGATCATCATCATCAAATCGGTCATCATCGTCAAATCGGTCATCATCGTCAAACCGGTCATCATCCCAGGCTCCCGTATCATTGTCCCAGTCCACATCCGCAATCCTGCCTGTAGCGGCATTTACATCCACCTCGAGTTTCCTTCCATTTACCAGAAACCTCAATTCATAAACACCGTCGTCCAGGTCACATCCCTTGTAGGTCAGTTCATTTTCCTTCAGCCCCAATTCCTTTATGGCGATCCGCTTCGCCTCATTCTTCCCTATATATAACTGTTCTGACTGTTTCCCGTTATCCTTAAGTGTTATGGTGATATCAATGCCGTTTTTGTTTACTGCTTCCCATGCAGCCTCTTCTATCTCTTTCATGAAGTCGGCCCTGGGATAAACAGATCCTTTTTCAGACTCAATGAGCAGCTCTTTCTCATTTTTGTCTCCGCGGAACCATCCCTTATCATCCATACGCTTTACCAGTCTGCGTACAGCTGTATCACAGTCCGCACCGGCAAAATTCCCTGCCCCCTCTAATAATTTTCGTCCGTCCTGATTCAGTCCTTTTGCCTCCAGGACCTCTCCTTCCCTGTCATAGGAAAGGGATATCTTCGGACCTGCGCTGAGGAACACACGTCCCCATGTTTCTTCCTGAATCCTTGTTTCCCTGTTGGAGGGCGCACCCAGTGCCGTGCTGCCCACACCAGGCAGAGAAAGGGCCATGAAACCTGCACACACCAATATAGCTGCCTTTTTAATCCTCTTTGCCGTCATAATTATTTTCCTCCTGTCTGCTGTGATTTATTTATCTACATCCGTAGAATACGTGAGACAAAATGTAAAACCGGGGTCGCGGACAAAAAATTTTATTTTATTTCCCTTCTCATTGCTGCTGCCAAAATATTGACAAATGCAGTTGGCTGTGATATAGTTGCCGCATTGTAATGAAGGAGAGGCAGGTATGGGCTTTTATATATTAAATCAACCTCGGAAGAAAGAGATCTCTGTACAATTCATACCGATGAAACATTGTACAGAGTATGGCGTATCTTATGCGCTTTCGTGATTTCATCGGGAAACTGAGTAATGGACTGGAGGCAGCAGTGTAGGCTGCCGTCGGTTTGATTGCTCTTTTTTCCCGTGGTTATCCGTGCATAAAAGGCTATGGACAATGTTTTGTCCATGGCCTTTTGTAATGTGAGGAAATCGTATGATTTTGTAATACGGCAGAAGGCAGGTGCAAATTTGGCATCTACCTTCTGCCTTTTTTGTCCGGTTACAAACAATACGGTTTCCTCCCATACAGCATTCTCCTCACATACAGCTTTCACCTCCCATACAGCTTTCACCGCTCATCCATACATTGCAATACAGCGCAGCACCATTAAATATAAAAGGAGTGTTTCAATTATGAGTTTATTAGATATAACAGGACTTTCCCATTCTTATGGGGACAGCCGCCTTTACAGTGATTCCGCTCTTTCCCTTAACCGCGGGGAACATATGGGGATTGTGGGTCAGAACGGAACCGGCAAAAGTACGCTTATCAAAATATGCACGGAACAGGTCATCCCTGATTCAGGCCGCGTGGCCTGGCAGCCGGGCATTACCATTGGTTATCTGGACCAGTATGCCTGTACCAATCACGTTTTGACCATGGAGCAGTTTTTAAAATCATCCTTTCGCAGCCTATATGAGCTTGAAGCCAAAATAAATCGTCTTTATGACGAGGCCGCATTATCCTGCAATATGGAGGTTCTGAACCAGGCATCACTTTTTCAGGAGCAGTTGGAGCGCAGCGGTTTCTACTCCATTGATACCCATATTGCCCAGGTGGTTTCCGGTCTGGGACTGGTCTCAATCGGTTTGTCCCGTCCTCTTAAGGACATGAGTCAAGGCCAGAGAGCCAAGGTCATCCTGGCCAAGCTTCTCTTGGTAAAACCGGACGTCCTTCTCCTGGATGAACCAACTAATTTCCTTGACAAGGAACATGTGGAATGGCTGGGCGGTTATCTTTCGGCGATTGAAAATGCCTTTATGGTTGTCTCACATGACCGCACATTTCTGGAGCGGATATGCACACGTATCTGCGATATAGACAACGGCAGGCTGTCCAAGTATTACGGCAGCTATACGGAGTTTCTGAAAAAGAAGGCATTTCTGCGCGAGGACCATATAAGGCAGTACAATGCGCAGCAAAAAGAAATCAAAAAAACAGAGGAGTTCATACGGAAGAACATAGCCGGCAGGAAAGCACAGATGGCCCGCGGACGGCAGAAGCAGCTGGACCGCATGGATAAGCTGGCGGCCCTGGAACAAAAGGAAATCAAACCGGAATTCTGTTTCCAATGCCTTCCCTTGACCAAATGCCTGCATTTGTCCGTAAAGCGTTTATCTGTGGGGTATGATTATCCCATTTTGTCCCATCTGGATTTTTCCGTAACCGGAGGACAGAAGGTGGTGGTCACTGGTTTTAACGGCATCGGGAAATCCACCCTGCTGAAAACATTGACGGGAAGCCTGAATCCCCTGGATGGGGTCTTCGCTTTTTCACAGCAGGTTACAATCGGATATTTCGGACAGGATTTCAGCTGGGAAAATGATACATTGACTCCTGTCCAAATTGTCTCCAATGCCTACCCGAAGCTCACGCTTAAGAAGATACGCCAGCATCTTACCCGATGCGGGGTTCTAAGCCGGCAGGCCGTGCAGCCCATGGGCACATTAAGCGGCGGCGAACAGACTAAGGTCAAATTATGCCTTCTGACGCTTAGTCCCTCCAACTTTTTGATTTTGGATGAACCCACTAACCACCTGGATATCCAGGCCAAGGATTCACTGCAGGCAGCTCTTAAGAGCTTTCCCGGAACCATACTGTTGGTTTCCCATGAAGAATCCTTTTACCGCAGCTGGGCAAACCGCATAATACACATTGGGGATTACTCTTCTCCATAAATACGCTGCGGCTTTTGCTTTGCCGCAGGTAATAACATAAAGACGGAACCAGATGGAGTATATCCCAGCCCATCTGGTTCCGTCCTGCTTTTGGCCATACCGTAGTCATTTGGCGGTATTTCCGCCCGGCGGCATCTCCTCTATTTTCTTACGTTACATAACACGCTGCATGACCAGCACATGATATCAGTCATCGTCGTCCTCATCTTCGTCCTTATCATCTTCTCCATCCTCATGCCCGTCGTTATCCTCTTCTTGGGAATCGTTTTCGTCGATATCGTCTTCATCAGAGTCTCCTTCATCGGAATCGTCCTGGTCAGAATGCTCCCCGCCGTCATCTTCGTCCCGGTCTCTGTTATCATTTAATCCATTTCCGGCCTTCCCATTATCTCTTTCATCCAAATCATCCAAATCCTTATCATCGCCTGCACCGCTGCTTTGTCTCACCACATTGTTTCTGCCGGATTTATCCCTGGCTTTTTTGATATCATCATCTCTGTCATCCGTATCGTCTTTGCCGTCATCGTCCCTGCCGTCATCCTTATCACCAGCTTTATCTTTACCGGCATCTTCCTCCCTGTCATCGCCATCATCTTCATCATACTTATCGGGGTCAGCATCATTTTCTTCATCATCATTTTCAGTGTCATCCCCACGCTCATCCTCGTCCCTGTCATCTTCACCATTGCCGTCTGCATCTTCCCCCGTTCCTCCCGGAGGCATTCCGATGAATGCCGGCTTATCCCCTCCTGTTCCTCCGGGTATCTCACCCTTATGATGGGGGGCGGCTGCGGGGGGGCTGTCCTTTCCTATGCTTTCCACATGTACTTCCACCGGCATACCATCCTTTAAAAGGGTGTCCAGCCCTGTACGTATGGCATCGGCCCGTTTTGCCTTCCAGCGCTCGCTCCCGCCGGATGCCGCCACATATATGGTCCCTCCTTCGGTCAGATATCCCATTTCCATGGCCCGTTCCACCAATATACCTGTCATATATTCTGAGTTTCTTCCCTTATATGACACCTGGTCAATGAGTTTTTTTCCGTCCTCATTCACACCTTCCAGGCCAACTACGCGATCCATATAACTCACAGACATTTTCACATCCGGATTGATTCTCACCTCCACTGTACCATACGGCATTCCGTATGCGCCATAGGCCCCGCCTCCCAATACAGCCAGGCACAGGCAGGCAGCCGCGGCCAGCGGAGCAAGACGGAACAGGATGGGAGCCTTTGGTGTCTGCCGGGCAATTATCTCTCCTACCACCTGGCCCTCCTGGTAACCCATATTGGCAGCCTTTATCATTCTGCCTTCATTGTCAAGGACAATGGCATATGACGGATGGCACTCCATTACAAGATAAGTCATACGGTTCCCTCCTTTCCCGGTGATATCTGACACAGATGTCCCCGGATGATTTCATATCCGTTGGTATAAGCCAGCAAAATGGCAACCAGATACGTCCGGTGCCGTTCCATGGTCTTTCTGGATACGCCGGACAGCTCTGCCAGCTCCGCAACGGGAAGTTTGCGGTTCTGTATCAGGTGTTCCAGCAGCCTGGGATGGCTCCTGGCAGCCTCCAGCACTTTGTGGCATGCCCTGAGGGTACGGTCCTGCCGGGGGCAGTTATCCGCCACATCAGACAGACTGATGCCATACTCAGACAGATTCCTTCGGAACTCATCCAGCTCCTCCCTGGTAGCCGTTCTCACATTCCACAGCTGGATTCCGTTTTTCTCATCAGGCGTTACTTCCAATAGGGCATGGGAATCATCCTCCTGTCCTGCCGGGGCATCAAAGGAAACCAATCCCTGATGGCGCCCCTCTTTCCTGATGTAGTCTATGAGCCGGTTGCGTATGGACGCGGCAGCATAAGGCAGGAACGCCCCTCTTCCCCGCTCATACCCCTGGACCGCCTCATAAAAGGCAAACATGGCCACACTAAGCTGGTCCTCCCTGACCTGGGTTGGAGCTCCCTGGGTAAAGCGGACTGTCTCTGCCTGTATGAAATTCATATACTGGCTAATCAGGCTGTCAGCAGCTTCCGGACTCTTCTTTGCCTCATAGACCAAACGGACTATCTGGTACTCTTCCCCCAAGATATCACCTCCATTTACCATAGAATACGCAGGAACCATTTCTGTTTCGGGGTCACAGGAAAATTGTTTCCTTTTTCTTTTCCTTTTTATTTCCTTTTATCTAGTATAACAGAAAAAATCACTTGTTCCATCCATGAATTGGATTGTACAAGTGATTTTTTAATATAGAGCACACCCTCCCCCACAACCAGAGCAGTGTCTCCCTCATCCATCATCGAATCATACTGTTATTCACAATCTAACCCGGCCGCGCCGTCATCCGCTTCATCCAGAGCCTCATTTAACTCCTCTGTGCCTTCCAGCACAAACCTGCCCTGACGGATAATATCAATCCGGCTTCCATCTGCCCTGACAGCCTTTATATCCCCTAATTCCGAGTAGGGAATGGTGATATCCGTATGACAGCTGAAATATGCCTTGGACATATCTGTCTTTCTGAGAAGGGATATCTCATTGTCTCTGGCAATGACCTCCCTGCCGTCAGGATTATACATGGGCGAATCCTCAGCAAAGCTGTAGCAAGTATCACCCACTGCAAAATGAGGCCCCATCTTTTCGGCAATAAGGATAGGCAGCTTATCGCCAATGGAAAACCTTCTGGCCACGGCATAGGCCGTAGTATTGGTACCGATGGCGAACTCGCCCAAAGGCAGCCAGTCATGGTTTCGCATAATGACCTGCTTCACAAGGGCCTGGCCCTGTCTGCGGGCGTCCCCGGTGTCCTTATCATTTCCAGCTGCCCCAGCGCCCTTATCATTTCCAGCGTCCCCGGCAGCCCCCGCTTCCTCAAAATTCCCGCAGGAATACTCCGTCACCTTACCATCCTTAAACACCATGCGCAGATTCCTGAACTGATAATCCTCCACATAAACATTCTTTACGTGCAGCAGTCCTTCTGTCCCCTTCAGTATGGGGGATGTAAAAACCTCTCCCAACGGAATGTTCACATCAGACACACAGTTCTCGAAATTAGTCTCCTTTTCCCTGTCCCTTAAGGGGTGGAGAGCCACCTTCATGGATGTCTCATTGCCGTCACGGCCTGTTATGAGCACATAGCCGGCCTCATCCAGTGCCTGGATGATACACTGCTGTATTTTCTGGTACTTCTCATAATCCAGTGTATTGATCCGGATGGTTTCCCTGAAAACAGCCTCGAAATCCGGCCCAATCTCTGGTTTGGGAAAGGCAATGATGGTGAAGCTGGTCTCGTCTCCCGGCATATATTGATTTACAATCTGCCTGGATTCATTGGCATAAGCCAGGGTCAGCGCCTCCTGATGGGCGTTGAGAGCCAGAGCCGCTTTTTTATTTTCAGGAGCAAAGCCTTCCTCACCAAATGTCTCCACCAGGGCAGGGCCAGCGCACCAGGCGGCTTCCTTCCGGTAGGTCTCATAGGCGGACCGCAGAACGGCCAGCTTCCTCTCCTTAAAAGCATTGCCCATATAAAGGGCGCTGTCATAACGATGGTCATAATCGTACTGCTTGTTGGGAGATGTGCCGTAATATCCCCTGCGTCCGTTCGCCCTGCGGTTCACGGACTCCACCGCTGCCCTGTAACAGATGGGTTCAAGTCCCATCTCCCGGAAGTACTCCACCGCCCTGCGGATCATCCGCTCAAAGCCCAGCTGGAATTCCACCACAACGGTTCGTTTTTTCTTCAGGTCCCTGCCCATGACCTGAAACCCCTTCCTGAATCCTTCCGTATAAGTGGATGCCATCTGGTCAATGGTCTCCTGGGGAAGACTGTTCATGAAAGAGGCAAGCTTTATCTCTGTCTCCGAAACATATTCCCCATAGGCATAGAGATACCGCAAATCAGTCAAATCCCGCTTCATCACGATATCTGTTCCAAAGGAAAGGGCCGGATCCAGTCCCTCCCGAATCCGCCAGTCCACGGTGACCTCCGCATAGTCGCTGACAAACCAGTACAGGGAATCCTTAATCAGCTGCTCCAGAGGCGCATTTTTTCCCTCCTCCCATGCCTGTGCAAAAAGGTTATACACTTCCAGGAACAGCTCATTCAGTATGGTGATATTCATAAGCCGCATCTCAAAGGCATATACAATATCAGCCCGGATTTCCGTATAGAGAAAGGATAAAAGCTGGCCGTAGCCATCCCCCAAAACCTCCACCGCGTAATCCGGATTGGCAAAGCTCTCCCTGTAATTTTCAGGCAGAATGTCCTGGTACAGGGCGTAATTTTCCTCCTGCAGCGCCTCCAGGGTCAAAGAAGTCCCCTCCAGCCCGTCCTCCCCGCTTAAACCGGTTTCTTCCACCCGCTTTGCCAGTCTCTCTATCCTGCGGATAAAAGCCGAAACCTTCTTAAAATAACAGCCGTAAGGCAGCCCCATCTCCTCTGTATCCATGGACCTGATACGCTCCATGGACAATTCGTAGCGCTCCCTTACGGCATCATTCTCTTCCTGTAATAAGATTCTGTAATCCATCTGCATTTACTCCCATCTATCTTACAATACCGGTTACGATAATCACAGCCCACACGATGACCAGCACCACGCAGATACTGATTCCTATTTTCGCCAGTATGTAATTGCGGTCCTTTTCCATAAATGAGCGCACACCGTACCACAGCCCCATAAGGGCTGCAGCAAGGCTGGAAAAGCCGTAAGCCCCTGTATTCAGGCCTCCCTGGCCCGCCCTGGCCACAGACAGATACATGCTGGCCGTGCCTAAAGCCAGTCCCAGCACTGCCAGTGTCAGACAATAGTAGCTGTTTCTTGCAAAAGGATTTCTAACATACGATACCTTATCGCCAATCTGCCTCAACGGGAAAGCCTCCTTTTTCTCAATTTGCACCGGGTCCATTGTACCAGGCGGTAACACAGATAACCTGCGGCTGCTCCCAGGGTGTTGAGCAGCATATCATCCACATCAAAGCTTCCCACCTTGAACACCAGCTGCAGAGTCTCTAACATCAGACTGAAAACAAAGCCGAACATAACCGTGTTGTACCACTTTTTGCTGCGTCTGCTGATAATGGGGAGAAAGAACCCAAAAGGCATGAAGGCCGCCACATTTCCTATCATGTTAATCATGAACAATGTGGGGCCCAACACGTCATAATACCGGAAATACCGCGTAATTTCCTTAAAGGGCACCAGATTATACTGGTACCCCCTGTCAGTGTCTGTGCGCCCGAAGGATTCTGAAAAAAACATGAAATACGCCAGAAAGCAAAGATACAGTATGAATAATACCCAGCCCAGCTTTTGACGCTTTGTTGTATTTCTTATCATTGTCAGCCCCGCTTACTAAAATTCAATTTCGGATTTTCGTTTCAGCAGCAGCGCTCCATTTACAATGGAAATGATTCCAACCGTAAGGCCGGTCACTGCTATGATGACTCCTATCGCTATGCAGCCAGCCCCTGTGTTACGCATGGTTTTATACACTCTCTCCATATTCATCGCCTTTCTTCCTGGAAACATCATTATGCCTGGGCTCCATACTGCTCATAGTAAGCGTCGATGGCTGCCTTTATCTGATCGTCGATGACTACCTTGCCATTTATTTCTTTATTATAGAGGTGCTCCACCACATCTGCCATGGAAACGATGGCGGCAGTGGGGAAACCGTATAAATCCTTAATCTCATCCAGAGCGCTCCTGGTGCCTTTGCCGCGCTCCATACGGTTTAAAGAAACCATGAGTCCCTTGATTTCCACATCTCCCTGGGCCTTGATGATGGGGAATGTCTCCTCGATGGACTTGCCGGAAGTGGTCACATCCTCGATGATAACTACCTTGTCCCCGTCCTTGATAGGACTGCCCAAAAGGATGCCTGTATCGCCGTGGTCCTTGACCTCCTTGCGGTTGGAGCAGTAACGGATGTCTTTTCCGTACAGCTCACTGATTGCCATGGTGGTTGCCACGCTTAAGGGAATCCCCTTATAAGCCGGCCCAAAGAGCACATCAAAATCCAGTCCGAAATTGTCATGGATGGCCTTTGCGTAGTACTCTCCTAATTTTCTCAGCTGGGTTCCTGTGACATAGCTTCCCGCATTCATGAAAAACGGGGACTTACGTCCGCTCTTTAATGTGAAGTCGCCAAATTTTAGCACACTGCTTTCCACCATAAAATCTATAAATTCCTGCTTATAGTTTTCCATCTTCCTTAAACCTCCTGTATTTACGGGCCGTTTAACCGCTCTGTAATTCTTTTGCTGATGCCTTTTTTAAACTGCCTTTGTCACTGTCTTTTATCACTGCCTTTTATCACTGCCTTACCCTGCCGGTGCTACCTCACAGCCCCTATAAGGTCCCGGATATCTCCGATACCGTACGTTTCCATATATGCCCGGATTCCATCCACAGTCTCCACCGTGGCATAGGGGTTATGGAAATTGGCCGTGCCGATGGCAACAGCCGTGGCGCCTGCCAGTATGAACTCCAGGGCGTCATCTGCATTTCTGATTCCTCCCATGCCGATGATAGGAACCTTCACTGCCTGGGCAACCTGGTATACCATGCGCACAGCCACCGGCTTCACAGCAGGACCAGACAGTCCTCCTGTCCTGTTGGCCAGCGCGAATGCCCTTTTGTGAATGTCAATCTTCATGCCTGTAAGGGTATTAATTAATGAAATGGCATCTGCCCCGCCAGCCTCTGCCGCCCTGGCCATGACAGTGATATCCGTCACATTGGGGCTCAGCTTCATGATGATGGGCTGCCTTGCATGTGCCTTTACCTCCCTGGTAATGGCCTCCACCGCCTTTGGGTCCTGGCCGAAAGCGATACCGCCTTCTTTTACATTGGGACAGGATATATTAATTTCCAGCATATCCACCGGCTGGTCCCCAAGACGCTCCACCACATCAATATATTCCTCCGTGGTCTTTCCGCAGACATTGACCACGATTTTTGTGTCATACTGTTTTAAAAAGGGAATATCCCTCTTTGTGAACACGTCAATGCCCGGATTCTGAAGGCCGATGGCATTGAGCATGCCGCCGTATACTTCCGCTATCCTGGGAGTTGGGTTGCCCGGCCACGGCACACTTGCCACACCCTTGGTAACCACTGCGCCCAGACGGTTTAAATCCACAAACTCACTGTATTCCATGCCGGAACCAAATGTGCCCGACGCTTCCATTACCGGATTCTTAAATTCCACACCGGCAATATTTACACTCATATTCATCTAAACGGTACCTCGCTATCTTTCACCTATACATGCCTACAGCTCAATCTCATCTGCCCTAAACACAGGACCGTCCTTGCATATACGCTTATTGTGTACCTGTGAATGGTCATCCACCTCTTTGGACCGGCACACACAGGCCAGACAGGCGCCTACTCCGCAGGCCATCTTCTCTTCCAGGGAAAGCCAGCACTCCAGCCCCTTTTCGGCCGCATATGCCTTCAGTGCCCGGAGCATGGGAGTGGGACCGCAGGCGTAAATGACATCCGCCGTAAGGCCCTGCTCGCGGATAGCGTCCAGCACATTTCCGCTGGTTCCGAAGCTGCCGTCCTCCGTGGCTGCGTATACCGGACCGTATGCCTCAAATTCATCCTTTAAGAACATCTGGCTGTCTCTGTATCCCAGCACGGACTGGACCAGATTGTCCTCTTCGTCCTTGTTAAGCTCATGAAGAGCTTTTGCCAGTTCCAGCATAGGCGGAACACCGATGCCTCCGCCTATCAGAAATGCCTTTTTTCCGGCCTCCAGGGGAAACCCATTGCCCAGAGGTCCCAGGACATCAATGGTATCGCCTGCCGTGAGCCCGGAGAACTCCTTCGTGCCTTCCCCCGCAATGCGGTACACCAGCCTCAGCTCTCCCTTTTCCTTATCAATGCCGCACAAACTGATGGGACGCGGAAGAATCCTGGCCCCGTCTTTTGAATAAAGGGATACAAACTGGCCCGGAACTGCTGACTCCGCTATCTCAGGCGCTTTTATCCTCATATCGTATATATCGGCAGCCAGCTGCTCCTGGAGCGTGACGGCTGCTGTTATTTTCACTTTTGCCATAACATGAATCTCCTGTCTCTTACAGTACGCTGCTGATATCAGCAACCATGTCAATCACTGCCTGTCTGGATGCCTCGCCGAAGTGCTCCGGCCCGAAGTTCTTATACTTTTCCTGTTTGTAAGCCGCAATGATTCCTCTGGAGGAGTTAACCACAGCGCCAAGCCCGTCCTGATTAAAACAATGCTTCAGGTCAGCGGCTGTTCCTCCCTGTGCCCCGTATCCGGGTACCAGGAAATAGGTGTGGGGCATGAGCTTTCTCAGAATCTCGCTCATCTCAGGATAGGTGGCGCCTACAACAGCGCCCACATTGCTGTACTCACCGTCCATACAGCCGGCACCCCACTCCTCCACTTTGGCGGCCACCCACTCATAGAGGGGCTTACCGTCAATCAGGCGGTCCTGGAATTCGCCGCTGGACGGATTGGAGGTCTTGACCAGAACGAAAAGGCCCTTGTCCTCACTCCTGCATACATCCACAAAGGGCTTCACGCCGTCTGTTCCCAGATATGGGTTTACAGTAAGTATATCCACATTGAATCCGCTTAAGGATTTGCTTCCCACCTGCACCCTGCCAAGATGGCCTGCTGCATAGGCAGCGGATGTGGAGCCGATATCGCCTCTCTTGGCGTCGCCAATAACAATCAGTCCCTTTTCATGGCAGTAGTCCACAGTCCTCTTATATACGGTCAGTCCTTCGATGCCGAACTGCTCATACATGGCAATCTGCGGCTTTACAGCCGGAATCAGGTCAAATGTATGGTCAATGATTTCCTTATTAAACTGCCAGATGGCATCGGCAGCCCCCTCCAGTGTCTCTCCGTAAGCATCCAGGGATTTCTTTACCACATGTTCCGGCACATAGGACAGCATGGGATCCAGTCCTACGCAGATTGGGGCATTGGTTTTCTTTATTTTTTCAATTAACTGGCTTATCATAATGTTCTCCTTTGTTACGAGTTTTTCACTTTGCATGAATTCTTTCCCCATTTTATCATATAAAGTACCTTGTTTCAAGGAATGATATTCCAGTATTGCAATTATTTTAACGGACCCGTAAACGAAAAAAACGCCGTACAGGGAAAACCGATGTGATATCAGTTCCTGTCCGGCGGCAAATCCCAACTCAATTCCTATACTTCTGTCATACACTCCTCCCTGAAACGAAATCCCCATCCGTCCCCTTCCCTGGGACTGGCAAATCCGTTTTCTATCTCCATGGCATTATCTATGATGCCGTCAATCCAGTCAAAGGACTCTGCTCCATAAGGACTCCTGACCGTACACAGCAGTGGGACATCGTAATCCTTATAATAATGGGGCAGGACCGGCAATCCGAAGGCCTCAGCCAGGGCAGCGGATTCCCTCCACGCCTCCACCCCTCCCAGCCGGACGATGTCCGGCTGCCATAAATCCAGGGCGTTGCGCACTGAAAGCTGTTTTAAAGCCTCAAAATCATATTCCCGCTCCCCCATGGCCAGCGCAATGCCGCACTGGTTTCTCAAAAGCTGGTATCCGGCATAGTCCGTGTGGACCACCGGCTCCTCAAACCACTGTATTCCCATGGAGGAAGCCCTGCGGGCCAGCTCCAGCGCATCCGGCACATTGAATCCCTGATTGGCGTCCATCATGATTTTCACACTGTCCCCCAGCGCCTCCCTGCACTTTGCCAGACGTTCCGCATCACGTTCGATGCTTCCCGAACCAACCTTGATTTTAACGGCCTTAAAACCTCTCTTTTTATAATCCAGCACTTCCTCCAGCAGTTCCTGGTCCGTGTAGGAAATCCAGCCGCCGCTGCCGTATACAGGTATCCTTCTCCGGTTGGCCCCCAGCATCTTCCACACCGGCTGGCGGCATGTATGTCCCCAGGCATCCCACATGGCCAGGTTCACGGCAGCAATGGCGCAGTTGTTGATTCCCGTATTGCCAAAGTATTCCGCCTCCCGGTCCCAGTCAGCCCTGGCCAGCACCGTATCATATACAGCGTACTCTCCCGCGCTGATAAAGCTGCAGACATCCCTGAGCGCTCCCTCCATTGCTCCCGGAGAATAGTGGAAGGACAGCACATACCCCTGGCCCCTTACACCCTCCGCTGTCATCAGCTCCACAATATAAAAACCGATTTGGCTGATTGTGTGTGTGGAATCCGCAATGGGTCTGCTGATATCAGACACAGCCCTGTAAAAATGTATATCCTTTATCTTTTCTTTTACATTCATTTTACCTGCAGTCATGTTCTCACCATCCAAAGTATTCTTTTACATTCCTGTAGCATATTCCTTCTATTATTTCCTTCAGATATTTCTCGCCGGAGAAATATTCTCCGCGCTCCACCAGTTCTCCCAGATAGCTGCAGAGACAGCGGCGGTAAAGCTCATGGCGCGGATAACTTAAGAAACTCCTGGAATCCGTCAGCATTCCAACGGACAGGCTCAGGGGATACAGATTCCCTGCTCCGCCAAACTGGCGCATGATGCCGAAGGGCTGGTCGTTGAACCACCAGGGAGCGCCCAGCTGTACCTTCCCCCTTACCGTGCCGTCGCAGAAGCCTGCTGCCAGAACGGCAAAGGGTTCCATCTGCGCAGGGTTTAAGGGATACAGAATTGTCTTTGGAAGCTGATCAAGCTCTGTCAGCCGGTCCAGGATACGTCCCACGGATTTTACGGACGTGGAGTCATCCACACAGTCAAAACCTGTGGACTGCCCGATTTCCTGCACCTTCCTGTGATTGGCGTCCAGATAGGTACCGATATGAAGCTGCATCACAAAATGATATTTTTTATAGAGCTTTGCCATTTCAATCAGGAACGCGGATTTATACCTGTTTATTTCCACCTCTGATAACTGCTCCCCAGCCGCAGCCTTTTGAAAAATGTCCTCCGCCTGGGCCTCGGTGTATTCCTCCCACACAATGTGGGCAATGCCGTTGTCGCTGACCGTTGTTCCAAATTCCGCAAAAAATGCCAGACGTTGTTCCAGCGCTCCCATCATGGAGGAAAAATCCACGATTTCCTGCCCCGCTGCCTGGGAAAGGATTTTCATATAATCCGAAAATGTCTTCCGCTCGCAGTAAAATGCCCTGTCAGGCCTGAAGGCCGTGAGAATGCGCGTCTTTAAAACTGCATTCTCCTTTATTTTCATGTGATATTCCAGGCTGTCCGCCGGATCCTCCGTGGTGCTGAGCAGTTCTACCCCGGACCGTTCCAGACACCATCCGGGCGTCATGTGAAGCTGCCTGATCCGCTGGTTGGTGCGCCGGTAAATCTCCTCCGCATTATCCGGTCCAAGGGGTTCCTCTATGTCAAAGTACCGCTTCAGCTCCAGGGCGCACCATATATAAAGGGGATTGCCTGCAAGATAGGGCATGATCTGCGCAAATTTCAGAAATTTTTCATAGTAGCTTTTTGTTCCGGTGATATACTCCTCGCTGATTCCGAATGTGCGCATGGCCCTCCATTTATAATGGTCATGAGCCAGCCACATTTCACCCAAATCCTTGAACTCCCTGTTTTCACAGATTTCCCTGGCCTCCAGATGGCAGTGGTAATCCACAATAGGAAGCCTCTCCCCATAGCTGTGGTACAGCCGGCTTCCCGTGGGGTTTGTCAGAAGAAACTCCTCGGAAAAACAATCAGAACCCAATCAGAGCACCTCCATCCACCGGCAGGCAGGTGCCTGATATGTATCCGGCCGCGTCACTGCTTAAAAATACGGCAGCCATACCTATATCTGTCACGCTTCCCACCTTCTGCATGGGAATCCGTCCCAGGATTTTTCCCAAACGGACCTGGTCCCCGTCCGTGGCCTTATGGAACATGGGCGTATCAATCCATCCCGGCGCAATGGCGTTGACGCGCACCCCGTAAGGACCGCCTTCTGCTGCCAGGGTATGCACCAGGCCCAGATAACCTGCCTTGGCCGTGGCATAGCCTGCCACCTGCGGCTGGCCGATGTAGCTGGTCATGCTGGCCTGGAACAGGATACTTCCCTTCCCCTGCTCCTTCATGTGGGGGAACAGTGCCTTTGTCAGCGCAAAAGCGCCCACCAGGTGTACGTTCAGCACGTTTACGTAATCCTCCACCGTCATGTCCTCAATGTATTTCTTGCAATGGTTTCCCGCATTGTTCACCAGGATGGTCACCGGCCCCTGCTCCGCTATGACCCGGTCCGCCATCTCCTGGGTATGGTCTGTGTCCGTTATGTCAAACTGATAAAACACAGCCTTTCCCCCAAACTCCTTTAAGGCTTCCCGCCCCTGTTCCCGGCTCTCATAGCTCAGCACCGCCACCTTTGCGCCTGCCCCCACCATGCACCTGGTGATTGCAAGCCCCAGTCCGGTGGTGCCGCCTGTAACAATTGCGGTCTGCCCCTCTAATGAAAAATAACTTCCTGTATCAAACATTGCCTATGCCTCCCTGCATTTTTTCGTTGCGTCCCTGTCCTGATATTTATACGGTATAAAATACTCTTTGTGGCCCAGCGCCTCGCTTTTGCTCTTTGTGCCGGAAGCCACCTCTGCCGCCATTTTGAGAAGCCTTTGTGCCATCTCATCCTGAGAGCAGCGCCCCTCCAGCACCGGCCCGGCGTCAAAGTCCATATCCTCCTCCATGGCCCTGTAGGTAGCAGAGTTTCCCGTGATTTTAATACAGGGAACCACAGCGGATCCCACCACATTTCCCCTGCCTGTTACCAGAAATACAATATGGCTGTGGCATGCAGCCAAATCCATCAGCCCTTCGCTGTCATTGGGATTGGTGATTCCAAACTGCATCCAGTATGGATCCGGCGTGGAATCCAACAGCCACAGACCAGGATGAGGCGGCTTAACCCCCACCTTAAGAACTCCCTCAATGGGTCTGCTTCCGCTTTTTATGAGGGCTCCCATGCTTTTTTCTTCAATGGTGGACAGCCCTCCCGCAAAATTACCCGGGCTGACCGAATACTGGCGCACGGATTTGCAGTACTCCAGGGCCTTATCATATGTATCCCCAATCTCCTGCCTGGCCCTTTCATTTGCAGCGCGCCCCACCAGCATCTCCTTAAGGCCTATGGCCTCCACGATTTCCTCAAAAATGGCCGTTCCTCCCAAATCGGTCAGCCGGTCGAAAAACCGTCCCACCACCACATTTCCGGCCAGCCCGCTGGTGTAATCAGACCCTCCGCACTCTGCCCCTATGATTAAATCCCGGATTCCCATGGGTTTTCTTTTGGTATCCTTAAGCCGTTCCCGCATCAGCCCCACAACAGCCAGGCCCTTCTCTATGGTCTTTCTGGTTCCGCCCTCCTGCTGAATGAACATCCAGGCGGCTTCCTTTCCCTCCTTCCCGGCTATGTCCGCCAGCCATTCCGGCTGCACATACTCGCACCCCAGCCCAACGGTCAGCACAGCGCCCACATTGGGATGGCGTATCAGGGCAATCAGAAGGCGCACCGCATATTCATTATCCGTACAGCCCGAAAATCCGACCACCTCTGTCTCCGGGTCCCCTGCAAGTCTTACGATTTCCCTGGCCACAAAAGAAGCGCACTCCACGGTGTAGATGACCAGCACCTTATTGCGTATTCCCATTGCGCCGTTCTTCCTCACATAGCCCATCCAGCTATATTCCCTTTTAAGGTTATCCATCGCCTGCCTCCTACTCATATCTGGTATCCTTGGGCGCTCCGGTCATCACGTCCAGGTGGCTGGAGCGCTCATCGTACACGCTGCGGATATTGTGAAGATGGACCCATTCCCCGGCCCTTATGTCCTTTGATGCCCTGGCAATGCGCACCCCGTATTTTATGACATCCTCCCCGGCCCTTATGTTTTGGAGAGCGATTTTATGGCCTTTTGGTATCTTCTGAACAGCCTCGGCTTCCCTCATGCATCCATCGCCTAGAAGCCTTAGCGCACCGGGGATGAGCTCCTCCAGGGCAGTGGCCACATTGTCTTTTTGTTCAATCTGAAATGCCCTTTGTATTATTTCCATTGTTCCATCCATCCGGCCCGTCGTCCCTCCTCTACAAAATACCGAATTTCGCAAATGCATCCGTGGCGCTCATACCGTCCTCGATGGCCTTTCTCACTGTCTTTTCCCCGGCAGCCTTTTTAAGGGCCTTTATAAGTACCTCATCCGCTGCTTCCCTGGGAATGACCAGCACTCCGTCCACATCACCGAAAATCAAATCCCCGTCATGAATCCTTACCTGTCCTATCTCAATGTCGCACCTAAAATCCACCACCTGAGTGCGGACGCTGGAATCCTGGGCATAACAGCCGCAGGAAAATACCGGCCAGTTCTGGGACAGCACCTGGGGCGTATCCCTGTGCCACCCGTTCACCACGGCGCCGGACGCCTTCCTGGTTCTGGCCGCTGCAGTCAGAAGCTCCCCCCAGTAGGCGCACCGTTTGGTTCCGCCCGCAGCAATATATATCTCATTTTCCTTCAGCTGGTCCAGCGCCTCCGTCAGAAGCCCAAAGGGCTTTTTCTGCGGTCCGTACACATCTGTCATCAGCACGGTCATGGCCTTTCCCGCCAGCTTCATATCCTCGCGCAGAGGCCGGATATCCTGGGGCAGAAACTGGTGATAATATCCCAGTTCGTCCAGTATGTCGCCCACCACGGGTGTATAGAGCTTCTCCCTCATCAGGGCGAATTTTTCATTTTCATCATTCCACAATTTCATGACATTACCTCCTCTGCTAATAACCGAAGCTTAAAGCCCCGCCGTCCACGGCGAAGTCCTGTCCGGTTATATACTCTGATTCATCTGACACCAGGAACTTTACCATGGCGCCGATATCCCTGGGATTGCCGAAACAGTGCACCGGCATTCTGGCCAGTATTTTCTGCTTCCTCTCTTCGTCCATGACCTTGCGGCTCATCTCCGAGGGAAACCATCCGGGTGCAACCGAGTTTACATTGATACCATCCTGGGCCCATTCCACCGCCAGCCCCCTTGTCATGGACAGCACAGCTCCCTTGCTGGTACAGTAGGGCACCACCTCCGAAAACCCCAGATGGGCTGCCATGGAAGTGATGTTCACGATTCTGCCCCTGTTGGGAGACTGTCTTAAATAGGGGTAGCACAAGGTGCACAGCTTAAACACACTGCTTACGTTTACCTGGAGCACCTTCTCAAAATCTGCGTCCGAAACATCCTGCGCCAGGCTCTTTACCGTGATTCCCGCGTTGTTTACCAGAAAATCAATGCCGTGTTCACGGCCGATTCTCTCTGTTAGTTCCCCCATCTCCTTATAATCGCTTACATCCGCCGCCAGATGAATCACATTTTCATGGCTGGTCTCCCCTTCCAGCTTCGGCCTGCCGCTCCGGCTGACAGCATACACCACTGCCCCTGCCTCAGCCAGAACATTGGCCGCGGCAAACCCAAGTCCGCTGGATCCGCCTGTAATAATTCCCGTCTTACCCGCCAATTCCATCATTCCGACACCTCCATCTGATGGGAAACACAATTTCGTTCAATCAGCTCCCAGTCCAGTTCTCCGCCGATTCCCGGCTTGTCAGGAACTGTAATTATCCCTTTCTCATCAATGGGAAGAAGTCCCTTCATGGGGAACATGAAATCCTCTTCCGGCACAAAATACTCAAAATATCTGCAATTGCGTATGGCGCAGGAAACGTGAAGGTTTACCAGGTCCATGTAATTCATGGTCGTGGTATGAATCTCGCACTGCATTCCGAAGCTTTCTGCCAGGTGTGCTATTTTCAAAGTTCCCGTAACCCCGCATTTCCATGACACATCGGCCCTGACAATATCCGCCGCCTTCTGGTTGATGACCTGCGCCACCCCCCAGTGACATCCCCTGGTAGTCTCCGTGGCGGCAATGGGAATATCCAGGGCGGCACACAGCTGGGTATATTTGTTCAGTTCAAAATCCCGGAAGGGTTCCTCCAGCCATTCATACCCCAGCTTCTCCAGGTGCCTTCCCACCCTGACTGCTTCTTCCAGTGTATATTCCGCCACAGGGTCGCTCATGAGCTTCATATCCGGTCCCACTGCCTTGCGTATATTCTCGTGGATTTCCATATCCAGCTCACAGGGACCGGAGGGATGGGCTTTATAACAGTTGACTCCCCTGGATTTGTAATAGAGGGCCTCCCGCACATACTCCTGCGGGTCCTCATGGAACAGCCCGCTGGCATATACAGGCAGAGACCGGCGGTAGGCGCCTATGTATTGATAGAGCGGAAGTCCTGCTGCCTTGGCGCAGATATCCCACAGAGCCACATCCACCGGGCCCGGCAGATATACAGGAAAAAAGGTCAGGTGCCGGTCAATGTTCCACAGCTCATGCCATATTTTTTCCCTGTCATAGGGAGAGGCACCCAGAACCACCGGAGCAATATTATCGTGCAGATAGCTTTCCGTCACCCGGCCTGACCGCGCTGCCAGGGCTGTTGCGATTCCCTCGTATCCGTTATCCGTTGTCAGCTTAAGCACCACCACATCCCAATCCATACTGCTCTTGCCCTTGCGTTTTTCATCAAACAGGCACTTATTTCGTTTAACCCACCAGGTTTCAAATTTTACGATTTTCATAAGCTGTCTCCTATCCTTTCACTGCTCCTGCCATGATTCCCTTGATAAAATATTTCTGCATGGACAAAAAGATTGCCAGCACAGGAATCAGGGACAGGATAATGGTTGCTGTCAGGGTACCGTACTGCCACGAAGCAGCCTCATCCCGCAGAAAGGTGATGCCTACTGCAAGGGTCTGGGATTTTGCCGTGGTGCACAGGGTTCTGGCGTATGTAAACTCTCCCCACACCGAGATAAATGTCATGATGATGACCGTGGCGATTCCGGGCTTCACGATGGGCAGCATCACACGGCTGAAGGTCTGCCACTGGCCTGCCCCGTCAATTCTGGCTGCTTCCATCATCTCGTTGGGAACGCCGTTAAACTGTCCTCTCATGATGAATACGGACATGGGCAGGTTGGTTGCAATATACGGAAGTATGAGGCCAAGCCTGGTATCAATCAGGTCAAAACGCGACTGCATAATGTAAATCGGTATCAGGTAAATAACATAGGGCAGGGTGATGATTAGCAGAACAAATCCAAGGAACAGGTCCCTTCCCCAATACTGAAACTTGGAAAAGGAATATCCCAGGGTGGCTGCGAAAAGCACGTTGAACAGCACGCTCCAAAAGGATACCACAACGGAATTGGAAAAATATTTAAAGAAGTTGCCCAGTTTTGTAAAAATACCCGTATAGTGGCCCAGATAGGGATTTACAGGAAGAAAGGTAAGGACTGACGAATATATCTCTTCATCCGGCTTTAGCGAGGTGAGCATCGTCCATATGAAGGGAATAATGAAAATAAAGGATATGACGAACAGCAATATAAACACGGCTATGCTGCCGGCGTTTTTCTTAATACTCATGCCCTGTTCCTCCTTTTTCCGGTCTTTTTCCGTTTCACTTCATCCTCATCCTTTGTCCTGTTGATGTAAAGATTGATACATGACAAGATCAGGATAACCGCCCCCATAAAATAACCGATGGCAGACGCATAGCCCATCTCGTAATATTTAAACGCGTTCATCCATGTGTACTGGTATAGAACCAGAGTGGATGTGCCCGGCCCGCCGTTTGTCATGACGAAGGGCTGTTCAAACACCTTCACGGACTGGATAATGGCCCACAGGCCGCAGATTACATAGCTTTCCTTCAGATTAGGCAGAATAATCCTGAAAATCCTCTGGAATGCATTGGCCCCGTCAATCTTGGCGGATTCGATGATATCCGATGGGATTCCTGCAAGGCCTGCCATAAAGAAAATAACAAGCATTCCCATATTTTTCCATAAGCTGACAATTACGATGGAAAACATGGCCCATTTTCCTTCTCCCAGCCAGTTGTGGGCCCATGTGTCCAGGTGCAGCATTTCCCTGAGCACGCTGTTGAGAAGGCCATACTGGTTGTTTAAAATCCACTGGAAAATAATGCCGGTCAGGGAAAGCGGCACCACCATGGATACAAATACGCAGGTGCGAAAGATTCCCGATCCCCTGACGCCCTTGTCTAAAAGCATGGCGATTATCAGGGAAATAATCATGATGGACGGGAAAAACAGCAGCGAAAATACCACGGTATTTCTCAGGGAATCCATAAAATATGCATCGGAAAACATCTTTGCAAAGTTGGAAAGACCTGCGAATACCGGCTTCTTGTCAAAGGCAAAATTGTAATTGGTAAAGCTCAGGTAAAGCGAGCGTAACAGCGGATACCCCATGTAAACAGCCACAAATATAACCCCCGGAGCTGCAAACGCATAGCCGGGTATCATCTTTTTCAGCTGCACGCCCACACTTTTTTTATTCCCCATATTCCACCTCATCCTATTTCTATGATAGCGGCAGGAAAACCGGCCAATGCAAAGACTGTCATTGAACCGGCCCTGCCGGCTGGTTTTATTTGTTCATACCAGTGCTCAGGTCAATGGTCGTCATGAACTTACTCATATTGGCAGAAAACTCATCAACCGTGGAACCGCCTGACAGCATCTTCTGAAGCTCTATCTGCATGTTGGTATCCAGCTTTGTGTAGTCCTTGTACAGAGGAGGCGTCGTTGCTTTTTCTGTGAAATCAAGTACGGTTGGCCAATATGGATTATCCAGTTTCTCGTAATGGGCCTTCATGGGTGACATCTTGCCGTAGGAATTCATGGAATCAGCCTGGAACTGTTCCTGCAAAAGCTTATCCTTGATGAATTTAATGGCCAGCTCCTGGTTTTCAGATGCCTTGGGAATAACGGCGCCATGTATGTAGGAAACAGAACCATGGGTATCTGTGCCCGGTATGGGCATAACGCCTACATTCTCTGCCCCCAGAAGCTCCCCTGCCTCAATCCATCTGGAAGCCGGGGCAATGTGCATGGCTACCCTTCCGGCCTTGAAATTTGTCCTGTTTGCATCGGCATCCGCGAATACATCCGTGGTGGTATAGCCGTCCTTTACTAAATCCTGCCATACCTGGAGCATGTTTTTGACGGGCCCGGCCGTGAAGTTCAATGTATTTCCGTCTGACTCGTACAAGTTTCCGTTGGCTCCCATGACGCATGCGTCGTAGGCCTTTACCGCCATGTTGTTGCCCCAGTCAATCGCCAGGCCGGTCTGTCCGTCCTTTGTCAGGTTCTTTGCATATTCGTACATCTCATTCCAGTCTGACGGGGCAGTGACAGTCTGGTCCTCTGCCACGTAGCCGGCCTCCTGCATCATCGGTATATTTACCACGCATCCCAAGACTTCTCCCAGCAGCGGAATCATGTACTGTACTCCGTCAGCATTTCCGCTTTCCAGAAATGACTCGATGAACTTATCCTTGGTAAAATCCCCGTTAAAGAAGTTCTCGTCCGTAAACTCCACCACATAATCATTGGCAGCGTACGGAACCGTCTCAGAGCGGTCGCCGCCCAAGGCTAAATCGCAGTTTGTCTTTCCCTGGGACCACTCCAGCATGCTGGAGGTCACGTCCACATTGTCCACCTGGTTATAGACTACTTTTACGCCCGGATTCTCTTCCTCAAATTCCTTTGCAATCCTCTCAAAATCATATTTCCCCATCATCCACGCCTGAACAGTCACCCGCAGGGTCTGCCCTCCCCCGGCCTCCTTTGTCCCGCTGTCTGAAGCTTCAGCCGCCCCAGTCCCCGGGTCAGTTGAGGAAGAACCGCACCCCCACAGTACGGATGATGCCATGACAGCTGCCAGTGCCAACGAATACGCCTTTTTTGTCTTCATAATAAACCTCCTGATACATTTTAGTGAAACGTTTCCCTTACCATATTTTCATCTTACTATATTATTCTGCCGGTGTCAAGATGCGGAGGTTGACTTTATTGTTATTTTGCATAATTTTTCGGTATTTTTTTGCTATTTTATCATTTTATTAACATATGCTTAACATTTTTTCATATTATCTTTTCCGCCGTCCCGTTTATCCTCTTCGCATTTCCGAGAAGTAACGTTTCCCTTATTCCGCAAAAAACGACAAAAAAGGGGATGGTGCAAAACCAGATTGGTTACCTGATTTTGCACCATCCCCTTTTTTGATTTAGATGCAGGAAATCCATTTAAATAAACCGCCCCATCAAAACCTGGGACGGCGGATAGGTTCATTCAATTTGAGACAGATAATCACTAAAAATTTTATAATGCAGTTTTTCGTCTAATGATAACCTTGCAAGCATTTTAGAAACATGAGGGTCTTTGATTTCTTTTGATTGGGCCGCGTATGCCTGAGCTGCAAACTGTTCTGACCGGGCATTATCAGACAATATTGCAGGGAGTTCACAGCTGTAACTTACCATATTCCCGCACCAATAGGAATTGGGCCTGGACGAACGGCATTCGGGCTGGCCTCCAAGAAGGTGAATGAGCTGTCCGATTATGGAAAAGTGGTGCTGTTCAACGATGGCTATGCGTTGAATGACACGGCGGATGTTTTGATGACGATCATTGATGGTCCAGGATTGATACAGATACTGGTGTACCGTGGTCATTTCGCTGGCGGTTGAGGCTAAATCCGCCATAAGGATCTGGGCGTATTGCTGGTTCTTTTCCAGAACAGCAACGGGAGGATACCAGTTTGAGTGCGCAACCGGAAAAGAATCCGGGTTTGCGCGGATATTATATTGAATATTGTTCATGGGACATTCTCCTGGAAAAAGCTGGATAGGTGGTTTTTTAATCTTTATGAGAAAGAATCCATCGGTAGAACGCCATTGAATAAAATAAATCATTTATAATTTAGCTTTTCATGCCGATATATAGCATATACCTTGTGTGCTGGTTTGGTACACTCACACAGGGCGGGGAATAAATACCGGCAATCTTGTCCAGCCATGGTTCAGGCCGGTAAATTGTTCCCACGGTTCTGCTAAAAATGATGTAAAAGGGGGAAATATGCAAACTATTTTTATAGTCAACCATGCTGTTGAGTGGGAGAGTATAATCAGCGATGAATGGCTGAGACCGGAAGGAGTAACAGAGCAGCCATACAAACAGATGATTTGCAGAATGCATAGACTGCCATGCCCCCAATCACCGGGGCATGATTACTAAGGAGAGTCGATTTATGAATTTTATGAAGAATTTAAAAATTGGAAAAAAATTAATTGTTACATTTGGAGTTATCATTATACTTTTTTTAATTTCACTTATGGTATCAATTATGAGTCTGAGCAACTCCGGTAAGAATTTTGGAGATTTCTACACAGTGGGATACCCGGTTTCCAATAAGACAACCGATATGTGCCGTGCTACCCAGACAGGCTTAAAGTGTATAGCAATCAGCATGCTTACGGATGATGCTGCTGAAACACAGAATTATATTACCCAGGCCAATGAACAATTTAATACATTGTCTCCGGGATTCGACTATTTACGGCAGAATTTCAGAGGTGATAAGGCGGTGCTTGACCAGGCCCAGAAAATTCTGGAAGAGGCAAAGCCATACCGGATAGAGATTCTTGACCTGGCAGGACAGAATAAGAATACAGAAGCGGCTGACCTGCTTTTTACTAAATACCAGCCATTAATGCTGGAATTTATGAATTTAATGAACAAAGCTGATTCTGATACCACTGCGATCGCGGCCGAGGACTATTCTCAGTCCGCCAAGGCCCAGACCTCTGCCCTGGTATTTCTGATCACCATAGCTGCATTGGCTCTGGCACTGACGGTCACACTTGCCATTTATATCACAAAAGCCCTCACCAGGCCAATCAGCGAGATTGAGGAAGCAGCTAAAAAGATGTCTGCGGGAGATCTTGAGGTGTCGATCAGCTACGTTTCAGAGGATGAACTGGGCAGCCTCTCTGAGAGCATGAGGACCCTGACCCATAATTTTAAGGGGATTATACAGGATATGGGAATGGGGCTGTCGGCTCTGGGTAATGGGGATTTCAGTGTGGATTCTAAGGCCAAAGAGCTTTATGTAGGCGAATTTGCACAGCTGGCAACATCCATGTATCAGATCATTGACAAGCTTTCATCTGTATTGGGACAGATTAACCAGTCTGCGGACCAGGTGGCATCCGGCAGTGACCAGGTTGCGTCCGGTTCCCAGGCCCTTTCCCAGGGAGCCACGGAACAGGCCTCCTCAGTGGAGGAGCTGGCCGCCACGATCAATGAAATCTCCAACCAGGTGAAGTCTAACGCGGAGAATGCGCACAATGTCAACAAGCTGGCAGATGATGTGGGGCTAAAGATGACGGAGAGCAACCAGCAGATGCAGACCATGATTGAAGCGATGAAGGAAATCAGCTCCTCCTCCAGCGAGATCGGAAAGATTATCAAGACAATTGAGGATATTGCCTTCCAGACCAACATACTGGCGCTCAACGCAGCGGTGGAGGCGGCCCGCGCAGGAGAAGCAGGAAAGGGCTTTGCAGTGGTTGCGGATGAGGTGCGTAATCTTGCCAGCAAGTCAGCGGAAGCATCCAAGAATACGGCGGCGCTGATAGAGAGCTCCATTCTGGCAGTGGAAAAGGGCACTAAGATTGCAGACGAGACAGCCCACACTCTGTTAGAGAGCGTGGAAGGCGCCCAGAAGGTAACCAGAACCATAGACCAGATTTCCAGGGCATCTGAGGAGCAGGCATCCTCCATCAGCCAGATAACCCAGGGGATAGACCAGATCTCCAATGTGGTGCAGACCAATTCAGCCACCGCGGAGGAATCAGCAGCAGCCAGCGAGGAGTTATCCGGACAGGCACAGATTCTTAAGGGGTTAATCAGCCAGTTTAAGTTAAAGGATATGGGAAGCGCCCCCATGGTGATGCAGGATGTTCCAAGACAGATGGATCCAATTCCCGTTTACCCGGACGGAAGTAAATACTAAACGGCAGCTTTGACCAGGACAGGGGCAGCATTTATGAAGGAAACGCTGCCCCTGTCTTTTTGTTTTCCGGCTTCAGCCAGTTAAGTCCGCGGTTTATGTCCGCGTATACTGCATGTCCTTAATATTTTCCCAGAAGTAGTTTACGTTGCTCTTAAATATCAGTACTATTTCCACCCTGCGTACCTTTTCCGCTGGTTCCTTATCCATGAGCAGGTACTCATAAAGCATCTTGATGGCAAGATATGACTGCTTACAGGGGTCCTTGAACACCAGATTGGTAAAGGTTCCTTCCTTTAAGGCCCTCACCGTCTCATCAAATACATCGCTTGCAATGACGGGAATCCTGCCTGCCATCCCGCTTTTCTTTAATGCCCTGTACAGGACAGCGCTGCCTCTGGAAAACACGCAGCAAATCAGATCCGGGGGATTTTCCTTCAAAATATCCAGCACGTTTTTATCCAGATGGTCTAATTCATAATAGCCGTATAAATCCTCAACAGCATACTCCTTCTTCTCCTGCCGCATATATTCGTGAAACCCTTTTGCCACCAGATAATGGGAATCCTTATAGGGGTCACCTGTCATCAGGAGAATGCGCCGGCCCCTGGCCAGGATATTGCAGGCCTGTTCCGCCATGAGCTGGCCTGCCGCGTAATAATCCCCCACCACGGTTCCTAAATGGCCGCACCGGTCCTGGTCTTCGGTCACAAAAACCACAGGCAGCCCTTTATCTGTAAAGTATCTGACTGCACAGATTCCCTTTTCGTCTCCCGGCGGAACCGTCAGAAGTCCGTCTAACTCCTCCCCTGCCTTCACCTTTTCACATAATGCTTCCAGTGTCCGGGAAAGTTCTCCCTTTTCATAGGCCAGCTCCTGAATCTCCAGGTTAAACTCGCTCTGTTCCGCCAGGTACATTCTGTATCCCTGCCATATATAGCTGTAGAAATACTTGCTGTCCTGATCCAGTTTGGGCAGGCATACTGCAATTTTCATATTTTTCCGTTTCAGCATGGATGCCATGGCGTTCAGCCTGTAACCATTTTTTTCCGCATAGGATACTATTTTTTTTCTGGTAGCTTCACTCACCCCGGGCTTTCCATAAATCGCTTTATGGATTGTATTAAGGGACACATTAAAATGCTGTGCCATATCCTTCATGGTAATCTGTGATTTCATGTGGTTTTCCTCGTCTTCTCATAAGGTCAAATTATATTTAAAACAAGCCTTACGATATATCTTATACAATCCTTCACTTTTTTTCAAGCCCGCAGGCAGCAATTCCATAGAATGCACAGAATCCGGTTTGGGGAAATCAATTTTGGGGAAATCAATTTTGGGGAAATCCGTTTTGGGAAAATCCGTTTTATTCCAGCTGCATCAGACAGCCCATAAAAAGAGGAAAGTTCTGTCTGGTATCTATAATCATATAGAAAAACGGTCTGTCAAGAAAAACCTCCTTTGGTTCCTCTGTTTGAACGGCACTGCCCTCCGATACCTCAACTGCCGTCACTGCCCCTGCTTTTGTCCCTTTTTCGTCCACATCAATTTTAGTCTTGTGAATCACTTTGCTTATATAAATATTATCATTATCTGAATGGGCCATGGAGGAAAAATCCGCTTTTTGGCTGTCAAATGCATCTTTCATTCCGGATTCCGTCAGGGACTCGTTGAGAACCACATTGTATTCCACTGTAAATTTTGGCAATCTGACACAGACGGTTTTATTACGGGTCTGTTCAAGAAGATCTGTAATCCCATTTTCCTTTAACCTCTCCAGAAACTCCTTCATCGTCATACCCTCATCAGGCAGGACCGCGGCAAATGCATAGGCGCCGTCCCCATATGGTTTTAGGAATCCCCTCCCCAATGTATTTTCAAGATAGACTGCTTCTGTGGAATACATGAACTCCGCGGACTGGTGTTCCCCGTTTTCCGCGTTAAATGTTCCTTTATGTATCTGGTTCTTTTTATAGATATCCCGCCATTCCCCGTCAAAGGACAGCGCATTGACCAAATACATAACCGCGTCCCGGGGCGGCGCCTCTTCCAGCAGTTTCTGAATCATGCCGTTGGTTTCCTTCTTTACCCAGCTGTTGATGTCATCCCTTGTGCCCGCGTCAAAGGGAGCCTCAAATATAGATGCATCGTAATAATTCCGGCTGGTTTTAAGAAAATCCTCATTTATAGCCAGGCTGTCCCTGTCCCTGAACCATATGGAATTCGCTATGTTGACCTGGCAGGCCTCGCTGTTGGGCATATAATCTGTGTATGCCTTCAGATAATCATTCAGGACAGCCGTATCCGTATGCATCATCTGTTCCATCTGCGCCCGCGTGTTGCCCTCCGCTCCATTTGCAGTCATTCCCAGGGCGGAGACAATGGAAAGAGGCGAAATCAGGCAATTGCCATGGGACAGGTTTTCACTCAGAAGTTCCAGAGAAAATTCTGTAAGTTCCTTCCGTGGATTTACAGATTCATAGGATGGCTCCATCATATCCACTGTCTCCACTTCTTCCTTGGGTATATTCCGGGTAAGATCCTGGGTGCCCTTATGAAGGCCATTTAAAGCACACCCGGATGTGAGCGCAGATAAAAATATGGCTGTCAGAAGCAGCCCAGCTCCCAGATACTTCCTTTTCCTTTTCGTTATCATTTGCATCAAATGTTTCATCATATTCCCCTCCCTGCCGCAGATATGCGGAAACCTTATGATTACTTTACCATATCCTTCCACGTTTTACTTTAATCCCTGCTTACGGTTCTATGTTTTTTCTCTGAAGGCCGCAGGATATGCTGCGTACAGGCTGCAAATGCTCTCTTAATATACTTCATACTTTTTTTATAATTTTATTAGCACTCACCTCTTGACAGTGCTAACAATCGTGCTATAATACAAGCATAAAGCAAATGAAACCAAACAGTTCTATGAGCGAGGAGGATATAACGATGATGTTAATACCAAGAAGAAACTACGGACTTAATTTATTTGATGACTTTTTCAATGACCCATTCTTTACCAGCGCCTCCGAAAAGGGTGAGGAGGCCAAGAAGCTTCCGGTGATGCGTACCGACATCATGGAGAAGGATGGAAACTATATTTTAGAGATTGAACTTCCCGGATTCAAGAAAGAGGATATCAGGGCAGAGCTTAAGGACGGATATCTGACTGTCAGCGCTGATATAACCAAGTCCAGCGAGGGCAAGGATGACAAGGGCACCCTGATTCACAAGGAGCGCTATACCAGTTCATGTAAGAGAACCTTCTTTGTAGGCGAGCAGATTCGCCAGGAAGATATCAAGGCTGGTTTTGAAAACGGCATACTGAGGCTTCAGGTGCCAAAGGATGCGCCCAAGGTGGAGGAAACACCCAAGTATATTGATATTCTGTAATCATCATTGAATGCCCAACTCCTTTTATATATATTATCCCTAATAACGGACACAGCCGTGAATCCCCCATCCCGGCTGTGTCCTTTTTAGTTCTTTTATATTCTTTCTTTCATCCTATGCTTTCCACAAAAGCCGGTCCTCCTTGATGGTTGCCAGCACCCTGATATTTCGTATCTCATCTGCCCCTGTTTCCAGAGGATTCTGTTCCAGCACCACAAAATCCGCCTTTTTCCCGGGCGTGACGGTTCCCTTCTCATTTTCTTCAAAATACTGGTATGCCCCGTTGACCGTCACTGCCTTAAGCGCATCCCGCACCGGAATGCGCTCCTCCGGTCCCAGCACCTTACCCTCCCTGGAACGCCGGTTTACGGCGCACCACAGAGTCTCCATCATGTCCGGCATAATAACCGGGCTGTCCTGGTGCAGGGTGAAACAGATGCCCTCCTTCAGGGCCGATGCAGCCGGGCTGATGCGTCCCGCCCGCTCCTGACCAAAATTGCGGACGTGGATGTCCCCCCAGTGGTATACATGGGCCAGGAAAAAGGAGGGAATGATTTCCAGTCTCTTTACCCGTTCCAGCTGATCCAGCCCCAGAAGCTGGGCATGAATCATTACCGGACGGATATCGCCCCTGTAAAAACCAGGCTTCCTGCTGTTCCCGCTCCCCAGTTCCCTGTAAACTGCCTCCAGCATATCCATGTACTGCTCTGCCGCCCTGTCACCGTTGCAATGGGCCAGAAGCTGCATGTCTTCCAGCTCTGCCTTTAAAATATTTTCCTTTACCTGGCTGTCCTCCAGGGTATTATAACCGCAGTAATCCTCTTTTGTTGCCCGGGTCCGGGGAAATGCATCCGCCTGTGCCTTTTCCTCTGCATCCGGTGTTTCCGGCAGATAGGGCGTACGCATCCATGCCGTCCTTCCCTGGGGCGATCCATCCAGGAACATTTTGTACCCGCCTATCTTCATATGCCCCTTATAGTTCTTTATATGGCTTTCAAATGCCGTCCGTGCAGCATCGCTGTCCCGTATATCCATAAAGGAAATTAAATCCAGCTTTAAAAGTCCTGATTTCAGCAGCATCTGGTACAGCGGCACCAGCTGGCTTGCCATCAGTCCCTCCTGGACCGTGGTGATTCCATAGGAAGCATAGAGCTCCTGGGCGCGGCCGTAGGCAGTCAGGAAATCTTCTGCCGACGGCATGGGGATGCGTCCCTGGAAGCCCAAAAATGCATTTTCCTCCATATATCCGGTGGGAAGCCCGCCCTCCATTTCTATGACGCCTCCCTGAGGCGCCTGTGTCTGTCCGGTCACACCCAGAAGGTTGAGAGCCATGGTGTTAAACACCCCCATGTGGCCTGACTGGTGTTTCAGTATCAATGGATTCTGAGGCGCTGCCTGGTCCAGGACCTTCCTGCGGGGGTGGCTGTGTTCCTTCAGGCGGTTGTGGTCATATCCGGACGCAGTGACCCATTTTCCCTCTGGAATCTTCTTATCTTCAATGTATTGCCGGATGCATGTTATCATGTCCTCAAAACTGCCCGCCCCGCCCAGGTCCACTTCCATTGTGTGGCTGGCGCAGGCCGTAAAATGGCTGTGGGAATCTATAAAGCCCGGCATCATCACCCTTCCCTGAAGATCCAGCCTGCGGGCCTTATCCCCTGCTCTTTCCTTTACCTTTTCCCATGTTCCTGTCTCCAGGATTCTTCCGTCTTCTGTCAGCACGGCTTCCACCTGGGGGCACCTGTCCTCCATGGTAAGAATGGTGCCGTTATAGTAAAGCGTCTGCGCCATGTCCTGTCCTCCTGTTCTATGAATTGACTTTCCCTGTTTTTCTTAGTATAGTACCTATATTATCACTGGTACAGCGTATCGCAGGTCCTTGTGCACACGGCGCCCGCTATCCGCAGTACTAAAAGTATGCACATAAAAGGAGTTTCTTATGATATGCAGGTGTATTACATGGATTAAAAAGCACCCTGTCCTCTCACTCTTTTTCCTGATACTGATGTATCTGGTGATTGGAGCCACAGCTCCCTTCTATCACTATAAGCCAATTTCCCAGGAAACACAAGATACGGTATCGGCTGAGAACTTCTATCAGGAGGGAGACAGCCGGGACCGCGCCATGATACTGGAAACCAATCAGAGCGCCTGGGATGAACGGATGCGCCTCATGAACCTGGCCAGGGAACGGATTATACTGTCCACCTTTGATTTCAGGGATGGCGAGAGCCCCAGGGATCTGATGGCAGTCATGCTCCACAAGGCGGACCAGGGAGTCAGCATAAAGATACTGGTGGACGGTTTCTCCGGCCTGGTGCGCATGGAGCCCAGCAAGCTTTTTTATGCCCTCTCCAGCCATCCGAACATTGAAATCAAGATTTACAACAAAATGAATCCCCTGCTTCCGTGGAAAACCCAGGGAAGGATGCATGACAAGTATGTGATTGTGGATGATTATGGATATATACTGGGCGGCCGGAATACCTTTGATTATTTCATCGGTTCCTATCCCACGGATTCCAGAAGCCATGACCGCGAAGTCCTGGTCTACAATACAGCCCACGGCACAGACAGGGGAAAGGACAGCTCTCTGTATCAGGTGGAAGATTACTTTGAGCAGGTATGGAATCTGGATGTGTCCTCCCTGTTCCATGACAGCGAAAAGACCGGTGACAGGACCTCTGTCCGGAACGCGGCGGCCATGCTGAGGGAGCGGTATAAGGTCCTGGCCATCCAATATCCGGATCTGTTTGACAGTGAGGAGGATTCTGCCAGCTGCACCGCCGCGCCCGGCCAGCCCGGCTGTCCGGCCCTGCCCATGGATTCAAGTATCAACGATGACGATTACCCCGCCGCCCCGGATATCCCGGACGCCCCGGATACCGCTCCCCCCCTGTTCCCGGCCTTATCCCTGACCGCCAATCAGTCAAAGGCCCTGGAGTATTACGGTTCCAACACGGTTCCCACGGGGAAAATCACCCTGGTGTCCAACCCCACCGGCATCTACGGAAAGGAACCCGTGGTCTTTCACACCATGTCTGTTCTTATGAAGGACGCAAAAAGGAGTGTGCTGATCCACACTCCCTATGCTGTATTCAATGACTATATGTACGATACCATGAAGGAAATCACGGCTCGGGTGCCGGTGACCATGATGATTAATTCAGTTGAAAACGGCGACAATTTTTTTGCCTCCAGCGATTATCCCATGCACAGGGACGCATTTGGGGATACGGGCATGGAGATTCTGGAATATGACGGCGGTCTCTCTTATCATGGCAAATCCCTTGTCATTGACGATGAGCTGTGCGCCGTGGGCTCCTACAATTTCGATTTGCGCAGCACCTATCTGGACACAGAGCTTATGCTGGTCATCCAGAGCCCGGAGCTGACAGCCCAGCTGGAAGAATACATGGTCTCCTACCAGAAGGACTGCCGACGTCTCCTGCCGGACGGAACATATGAAATACCGGAACATCTGACCATTGCAGATGTCCCGGCGTATAAAAGGGCGGCCTGGAAGGTGGTGGGCTTTGTGATGCAGCCCTTCCGCTTCCTTATATAACCTTTTTATCCCTCCATTTTCCTGTGAGGTAACGGCTGAAGGATATGACATAATTGGCAATCCAGCCCATGGGGACCGCGTACCACACGGCTGCCACACCCCATATGGGAGCAAAATGAAAGGCTGCGTAGACACGTATGGTCAGATTCACCAGATTGGCAATGGTAAATACCAGCACATCCCCGGAGCCTCGCAGAACTCCGTCCGTACACGCCTTCATACCGATGAACACAAAGAAGTAGGCGATAAAGGACAGGTATCCCGTGCCCGCCCCATAGGCTTCCCGGCTCATGCCGTCTCCCAGGAAGGAGGTTATGATCGGGCCGTTAAGAAGCACCACTATCACGGCTATGATGGCGGAGAAACCGGCTACAATGCCGTAGCTGGCCCTGTACCCCTCCTTCACCCGCTCCATCTTCCCGGCGCCGATGTTCTGGGCCGTGAAGGTGGCTACGGCGTTGCCTGTTGCAATCATGGGCACCACGCAGATGGACTCAATTCTGCTTCCCGCTGAGTAACCGGCCAGGGCAGCGGAGCCAAACCCATTGACCACGGACTGGACCAGCAGCATTCCGATGGATACAATGGACTGCTGGAGAATGGACGGCACCGCAATTCTGGTCCCTGCCTTTAACATGCTGCTGTCGTAGAGCCTGAAACTATCCCCGTCCTCCTGCTCATATCCCCTTAATTTTTTCATCAGGATGCCGAAGGATATCAGGGCGGATACTCCCTGGGCCATGACAGTGGCAATGGCCACACCGTCCACCCCCATCCCCAGCCATGTGACAGATATAATGTCCAGAACCACGTTCAGGATGGATGAAAATATGAGAAGGTACAGAGGCGTCCTGGAATCCCCCATGGCATTGAATATGGCGGCAAGAACATTGTACATAAACAGGAAAGGCATTCCCAGGAAGTAAATTCCAAGGTACAGCTTTGCCTGGCCCATGATATTGGCCGGTGTCTTAAGAGACTCCAGTATGAGGCCGTTCAGGTATAATCCCGCGCTCCCCAGCAGAATGCTCACAAAGAGGAAGGTGATCAGGGCCGTGGAAATGGAGGTTTTCATTTTTCCGTGCTGCCTGGCTCCCAGATACTGGGATGTCAAAACCGACGCGCCGTTTCCTCCCCCTATGGCTATCATAATAAACACATTGGTCAGGGCATAGGAAGCACCTACAGCCGCCAACGCGTCCTCGCCCACAAAATTGCCCACAATCATGGAGTCCGCCATGTTGTAAAACTGCTGGAACAGGTTTCCCAGAATCATGGGAAGGGCAAACAGGAGAAGGCGGCGCCCCGGACTCCCTTCCGTCAAGTCAATCCGCTTTTTTATCTGCTTTCCCTGTTCACGGCTTTTTGCTGCACTCTGATTCATGTTCTTCCCTCAATCATTCATTTGTATGGATACACTTCTTAAATTCCTCAATCAGCTCCCCGAAGAAACCAAGGGCTTCATCCACCGGCCGGGTGGTGGACATATCCACACCGCAGAGCTTCAGAAGATCGATTGGCTTCATGGAGCAGCCTCCGCTTAAGAACTTCTTATACCCTTCCAGCGCGCCTGGTTCCCCGCTCATAATGCGGCTGCTGATGGCCACGGCTGCTGAGAATCCCGTGGCATACTGATATACATAAAAAGGTGTATAGAAATGGGGAATCCTCTCCCACTCATAATCAATCTGGCGGTCCACTGTCATGGCCGGCCCGAAATAGTCTGCATTCAGCTGGCGGTAGATACTGCACAGACTCTCAGCCGTCAGGCTCTCCCCTCTGGCCGCCTTTTTATGGGCCATATCCTCAAACTCCGCAAACATGGTCTGACGGAACAGGGTTCCCCTAAAGCTCTCCAGGAAATGATTCAGCAGATATGCCTTTTCCTCCCTGCTGCCTGCCTTCTTAAGGAGATGGCGTATCAGAAGCGCCTCGTTGCAGGTGGATGCCACCTCTGCCACAAATATCTTATACCCGGCATAGGTAAACGGCTGGTTCCTGTCGGAATACCAGGTATGGATGGAATGTCCCATCTCATGGGCCAGGGTAAACACATCGTTAAGGGTGCCATGGAAATTCAGCAGCACATAGGGATGGCTGCCGTAGGTCCCCCAGGAATAAGCGCCGCTGCGCTTGCCTTCATTTTCATAGACATCAATCCACCGGCTGTCAAATCCCTGCTTTAACAAGGACAGATATTCCTCTCCCAGCGGAGCCAGGCCCTCCAGCACAATGGACTTTGCCTCCTCATAGGTGTAACGGCGGTCAGCCGCTGCCACCATGGGTACATAAAGGTCATACATGTGAAGCTCATCCACTCCCAGCACATCCTTCCGTACCCGGGTGTATTCATGAAGCTTCACGATATTTTCCCGCACTGCCTTCACCAGATTGTCGTAGACCAGCTCAGGAACCTCGTTGTCAGCCAGGTAATACTCCCGGCTGGAGGCATACTTCTTTGCCTTTGCGTAGAATACGGCCTGCTTCACATTGGAGGAAAATGCAGCTGCCAGAGTATTGGAAAACTGTTCATACACACTGTATAACCCCTCGAATGCATCCTTGCGTATCCTGCGGTCCTGGTTCTCCATCAGGGAAATGTAATTGCCGTGGGTAATCTGGATTCCCTCCCCACTCTCCCCCGTGATAACGGGGAACTTCACATCCGCATTGTTGAACATGGTAAAAATCTGGCTGGCGCCCTGGGTGGCGTCATAGGACTGGGCCAGAAGCTCTTCCATCTCGCCGGACAGGGTGTGATCCCGCCTGGCAAGAATGATTTCCAGCGCCCGTTTAAAATGGCCTATGCCGTTATCCGCCGCCATATACTGTTCCAGAAGCTCCCGGTCCATGGACAGAATTTCCGGCACCAGGAAGGAGCTGTTCTCAGCTGCCCGGTAGGACAGCGTCTGGGCCCTGGAAAACATATCCTGGTATCTCTGCACGGTGGTATCCTCGTCGGAACGCATCCTGGCATAGACATACAGACGCTCTATCTTCTGGGAAAGCTTGTCGTCGAACAAGAGGCAGGCATACAGGGTATCCGCGGACCCGGCCAGTCTTCCCTTGTAGGAAGCATATTCGCTTATTTCCCCGGAAGCCTCTTTAAACATCTGTTCCCACTGGCTGTCCTCCGCCACCATATCCTCCAGTTTCCAGGTATACTTACTATCTGCTTCGCTTCGTTTTTTCATGCAGAACACACTCCTTCCAATACAATATTAAATGGGCGCTCAATTAAATATACATTATTTTAAATTACACGCTAAATTAAATTCGCTGCCAGAGGAACCACAATAACCGTCATCAGCCCTGCCACCGCAATGGAGAGACTGCTCATGGCGCCCTCGATTTCTCCCATCTCCAGGGCCTTGGCCGTCCCCACCGCATGGGCGCTGGTTCCCATGGCCAGGCCCTTGGCAACGGGATGGCGGACCTTTAAAAGCTTTAACACGGTCTCCCCGGCCATATTGCCTAACACCCCTGTAAGTATGATGCTCATGACCGTCAGTGTTACGATGCCTCCTGCTTCCTCGCTGATACCCATTCCGATGGCCGTGGTAATGGACTTGGGAAGCAGTGTCACGTAGTGGACATGGGCCATACCCAGCACCTTGCACATGAGGAAAATACTCACCGCACTGGTGACCACCCCCGATGTGATGCCCACCGCCACGGCGTCAGCATGTTTCTTCAGCAGATGCAGCTGCTTATACAATGGGATTGCCAGACAGACCGTGGCCGGCGTAAGGAGCCAGCTGAGATAGGATGCACCTTTATTATATGTTTCATAATCCATTCCTACTCCCAGAATGCAGGCAATAATCAGGGCTGCCGACACCAGAAGAGGATTCAGGATAGCCAGTTTTGTTTTATTCTTAAGCCAGCAGGCAAACAGATAGGCGCCTATGCTGAGCACAAGACCGAAATATTGTGTTTGTTCCAGTATCAACCGTATGCCTTCCCTCATGTCACTGCTCCTCCCCGCTGTGTTTTCTGCCCATGACCCACTGGGCCATGCATCCGGTCACTGCCATGACCAGAAGGGTGGATATTCCTATGATTATCAGAAAGGGCACCAGAACTGCCTTCACCTCTCCGATACATTCCACAATCCCAACCGTTGCCGGTATAAACATCATGGTCATGGTATCCATGAGAAAATTACCCGTGCCCTCCACGCTCTCCAGCTTCACGGCCCCGCACATCAGGGCTGCCAGCATGATGAACAGGCCGTACACACCGGCCGGCACAGGCAGGGGCACCACATGATTCAATATCTCTCCCGCCAGGGTTATGCCCAGGATAATTCCTATCTGTTTTACATATCTCATATCTTTTGTTTCCTCCTGCTGCGTTAGAGCGTGTTTTAAGCCATGCTCCGATTATGTTTGAAATTCGCACGGCCTTTATTCTACCACTGCATTTTTCCATAATCAACCAGAATACAGATAAATACACAAGAAATACAATCTTGCCATTGCAATGAACGCCTTACTGCCCTACAATATAGGAAAGTCCAAAGGTAAGAATCCAGGAGGCCGCGCCCGCATGAATATGATGCATACCAATACCGCACATACAAATCTGACTCGTACGAATATGACTCATACAAATATCACCCATACAACCACATTATCCCGGAAAGAACAGGAAGATATACGCAGGATTTCGGCCCTGTGCCGCCTCACGGACGGCCTGAGTCTTTCCTGCCCTGAGGACGGGGATGAATACTGGCTTCTGGAGGAGGACGCCACTGCGGCTGCCTTCCTGGCCGTGTATAAAACAGAGGAAACAATGTGGGAATGCTATGCTTTCACACACCCGGATTTTAGAAGAAAGGGATATTTTTCTGCGCTCCTGGAACAGGTCTGCCAGTACAGCGAGGCCCTGGGCGAGCCGGAACTCTGCCTTGTAACCGACAACAAGTGCCCGGCGGCCACGGCCGCTCTCCGGGAACTGGGGGCAGAGCTTTGGAATGAAGAATATATGATGGAATATAATACAGCAGCCGATTCTTCTAAGGATGGAAAATCCGCCTCCCACGCCTCCCTGCCGAACAGAGCGTCGGACGGAGCGGATGGCAGAAAGCAGGATATGGAACTGGACATGGACATCCGCCCAACTCTAGAAGGGCTGCTCATCTGCGCCAGAAGGCCGGGGGACCATCCCTCCCCGGACAAGGATGGCATAACTTCCCAGGACAGGGATGACATCACCGCCCGTAACAAAGCTCACAGCACCGCCCGGAGCAAAGTTCACAGCACCGCCCAGGATAACACCTCCGGTACAGACAGCACGCCGGACGCCTGCGTTACCTGCCGTCTTTCCCTGAACAGCACCGCCGCATACCTGTACAGCCTGGAGACCGCTCCGGCCCTGCGACGCCGGGGGCTGGCCAGCTGTTTTCTCATACAGCTCATCCGCTATCTGGAGCGTGAGGGTATCCGGCGGATCTGCCTCCAGGTATCCGGCTCCAATGAACCTGCCCTGCATCTCTATAGAAAAACAGGGTTTCGCATAACGGAAACCCTGTCTTACTATCTCTACTAGAGCCTGTCTGAACTATCTGATTTACAGTCTCTGTCAGTCCCTGCGCACCGTGACGCCCTGGGCTTCAATTTTCTTGCGTATCTCCAGCATCTTCACGTCTGTGCCGGCAATGACCTCCGCACACTGCTTCAGTTCCTCGCTGATTTCTCCGTTGTCGTCAATAAAGGACTTCTTATACTTTAACTGATGGTCCAGGCTGGCCCAGAAGTCCATGGCAATGGTACGTATCTGCACCTCCACACGGATAGGCTTCTTGCTGTCGGAGAAGAACACCGGTATCTCGATAATCATGTGGTAGCTCCGGTATCCGTTGGGCTTGGGATTCTGAATATAATCCTTCACCGCAATCACCTTTACATCATCCTGCCTTATCAGCATATCCGCCACTTCATAGATATCATCCAGGAAGGAACAGATAATCCTGATTCCGGCCACATCATCCAGATTTTTCTCCATGGACTCCAATGATATCTCGAATCCCCTGCGCTGCAGCTTTTCCACTATGCTCTTGGGCTTCTTCACACGGGACTTTATCATCTCGATGGGATTGCGCTGGTTCTTTACGGACAGCTCGTCGTTCAACACTTCCAGCTTTGTCTTGACCTCCCTGATTGCACAGGTATACCTCATCATAGCCTGCTGGAACTGGCGAGCCTGGTCAACCCACATCTCCGGCACCTGGACCATATCCGGTACATTGACGATGGACTGATGAAGCTCACTGTTGGGATTGATGTTAATGTTCATCGGTTCACCTCATTATCTATGGTTTACTGCTGCCGCAGTTTTTTATAATGCATCGACTGCCTTTACAGCCTCATCAAACCACGGCATTTCAAGATATTCCACCCGTCCTGCATCCACCATCTGGGCAATGGCAGGATCAATTGGTATCTGAGCCAGGACCTTGATGCCGTGCTCTGCCGCGATTTCCTCTACATGGCCTTCTCCGAATACGCTGATGCGTTTGCCGCAGTCGGGACATTCCAGATAACTCATATTTTCCACAACTCCCACAATGGGGATATCCATCTTCTTTGCCATGTTCACTGCTTTGGCTACAATCATTCCAACCAGTTCCTGCGGTGAGGTGACAATGATGATGCCGTCCACAGGCAGGGACTGGAATACGGTCAGGGGTACATCGCCTGTGCCCGGCGGCATATCCACGAACATATAATCCACATCCTGCCATAAGGTCTCAGACCAGAACTGTTTCACGGCTCCCGCAATCACAGGGCCTCTCCAGATAACCGGATCCGTATCCTTATCCAGAAGCAGGTTGGCGGACATGACTTCCACGCCTTCCATGGACTTGGCCGGAAGCATCAGTTTGCCGTCAGGTGATGTGGCCACGCCCTCATTGCCGATTCCAAAGGCCATGGGAATGGACGGACCTGTAATGTCAGCGTCCAGGACAGCTGTTTTCTTGCCCTTGCGGTTCATGCTCACTGCCAGCATGGAGGTGACTAAGGACTTGCCCACGCCCCCCTTGCCGCTGACAACGCCAATTACTTTCTTTACGGAGCTGGCCGGATTCAGTGCCTCCAGGAACTCACTTTTATCTGCCTTGCGGCTGTCGCAGTTTGCACTGCAGGAGCCGCAGTCATGGTTACATTCACTCATTTTTTTGTTCTCCTTCCAATATTTCTAAACCTAATTTTCATTATAAATCCATTTCACAAGATTGTCCATTGTTTTCTGGCTGCCGTCACTCTCCTGCCGTCACTCTCCACTGCCATCACTTTCCACCGCGGCCAGCAGACGCCTGAGGGCAAATCCCGGCCGCCTGACCACTGCTTCCTCCAACACTGCCTTATTGGAATCCGAGTGTTCCACTTCCCGGGAAAACCGGTGGGCCCCATCCGCAAAATCCAAAAAAGTAAGCCTGCCGCCCTGGTCTGTCCACAGAGCCTGGGCCAGCTCCTCAATCAGCAGGGTGGCTGTTGCCGCCATCTTCATTTTTCCATAGGGATTCCCGTTGTAAACAGCCCCGCAGAAATAGGTGAACACAAAATACACCATGAGCTGTTCCTTAAGCACCGGCAGCCGTTTTCCAATCTCACTTTCCAGGAATGCCCTGCGCCGCGTCTCATATGCCTGCCTGCCCTTCCCGTAAAGAGCTGCCTTCATCCCGGAGACAAAGGCCGGCCAGTCCTTTCCCAGAACCTCCATTTCGGAAAACAGGGAAAAGGCCTCCTCCATGACCTCATACCTGGAACAGGACGCCCTGTCCCAGCCTGAAGGAAGCCGTCTGCGCCCCGCCGCCCTGCGGTACCGCTCTATAAGCCCGTCCGCCTCATAGAGCCGCCCTTTTCTGATACGGGCCTGAAGGTCGTGGGCCAGTCCCAGGCACATGGATGTCCTGTCTTCCCAAGACCAGGTACGGTCTCTGAGGATATCCAGTGCCAGTTCCCTGGCATCCATCAGCTTGGTAAAGAGAAAGAAGTCAAAGTCCTCATATGTCTCCTGGCGCTCATCCTCCCTGGTAAGAAACCGCACCGGTTCCTCACAGCCCAATATGATTGTTGCCGCCTCTATGCAGGAAAGGCAGAGCGTCATTTCCCTGCATCCCTCAAATTCTTCTATATGCCTGGGATATGTGCGGCAGGTACGGCACAGGTACTCCGGCCCGGCCTCACTGTAGATGTCGCATAGATTTTCCTCATTTAAAAACGCGCACCGTCCATGGTACTGCTTAAAGGAACCTTCCTTCCAATGAATGGAATTATGGAGCCTGCTGCCAAAGGGTCCGTCCATGTTCCTGTACTTCTTAAGGGATGCGCTGTCAATCATGATGCCCCATCCCGCGCAGCAGGTGTCCGGACAGCCGGACGCAGTACATTTAAAATGATTGTAATAGTGGGGAAATGTGTATATCATTTGTACCTCCTTATAAATGCTGCAGCCTTCCCCCGCAGGGCAGCGCTTCATAGATGGTGCATCCCATCTGTTCTTCAAAATAATCCTTTATTTCCAGCACCCTTTTCCACCGGGGAATGGTGCTGGGATGAACCCCGTACCGGATGGTCACGTCCACGAACCTGGTTTCCAGAGGACAGAATCCCGTAGGCAGGGCCAGGCTGTCGCAGAGCTGTACCAGACGGTCATAATCGTCATAGACTGCCCCGGAAATGAATTCCTTCATAAATTCATAATCCTGGGGCGTCACGTCAAACTCACCAATGGACGTGCCTATATCCTGTATCATGAACGCATGGCTCATACAGATTCTGGCAGCCTCCTCCCATCCGTGTTCCATGCATCTGCGGTATCCGTCTAACAGATGGCGCTCCGATGTCCGGCCCGCATATCTGCCTGTATCGTGAAGGAGGCCCAGCACATAGGCCCGGTCCCGGTCCATGTGGCTGCACCTGGAAGCTATGCTCTCACAGGCAGCTGCCACGTACAGGGAATGCTCCTTCCAGGGTCCCGGATTTAAATCCGCCGCCCACTTAAGCTCTTTATTTGCCCTCTCTCTGTCCGGTATCATTGTGTCCCTCCTGCTTTCATTCTTCCGGTTTCCCGCCTTCCCAGGCAGAAACCCCCTGTTGTTTTAACGGAACTCCGTTTATTGTACTACCAAATCATACAGATATCTACCTTGTATTTAAGATTTAACATGGGAATCCCTTACAACATGCCGCAGCATATCTGAGACAGCAATGTCCCGCCGCAGCAAATGCTTGGCTGCGGCGGGACATTGTATCCATCTGTTATTATAATCTGGTTCCGGTCCTTAAAAACGGTCCGGGCGCTCCTATTTTGCCAATGACAATGCCTCCAGCACGTCCTCCGGACGGATGGGAAGCTTGTAAAACTGCCTGCCCACTGCATTGGACACTGCGTTGGCTATGGCCGGCGCCACCGGGACAACAGCGCACTCTCCGATGGACTTGGCTCCGTAAGGACCTGTCTCCTCCTCGGAGTCCAGGAAATCCACGGAAAGCTTTGGCATTTCCTTCACGTTAAGGATGTGGTATTTCTTGAAACTGCTGGTCTGGTTCCTGCCCGTGCTGTCCAGCTTCATCTCCTCGCAGAGGGCATAGCCCAGACCCATGGAAATACCACCCTCCAGCTGTCCGGTGATGCCCATTGGATTCACCACCCGTCCCACGTCATGGACTGCGGCGTATTCCAGAACCTTAATCCCGCCGGTGACCGTGTCCACCTGCACCTTTGCAAAATGGGCTCCGCTGCTCATGGGGCCTGCCTCTGAGTGGAACATATAGGAGCAGCTTAAATCCTCTTGATGCTTTTCCCTGGCATGAACCGCAATCTCCTTCATGCTGACAAACTTCCTGTGAATATCCACGCACCACACTGCATCGTCGTGGAAATCCAGGTTATCCGTGGTGGTATCCAGAAGCTCTGCCGCCAGTACAGCTATCTTGTCACGCATGATTTGGGCTGTTTTCACTGCCGCGTGGCCGCTGGTGTAGGTGCCTCTGGACGCGTAGGCTCCCAGATCCGACATGGCCGCGTCCGTGTCCGTCTTTATGTAGGCGATATGGTCCAGCGGGATGCCCAGCACCTCGGAAATCAGCATGCACTGGGTGGTCACGGATCCATTTCCCATATCCGAGGTTCCGGTGGTAAACACGATGGTCCCGTCCTCGTTCATCTTGATGGTGATGCCCGTGATATCCGGCATGAAGGGGAACATGGATGTTCCGTGGGAACCGCAGGCCATGCCCACTCCTATGAGGTAGCGGCCCTTCTCCTTCCTGGATGCCTCCATCTGCTTTTTGGCCTCGTACCAGTCGATGAGCTCCCGTCCGCGGACCACGCAGTCCTTCAGGCGGAAGTTGCCAAAGGATTCCCCGTCATTGCAGGCCGCCTCAAAGGGATCCGCCAGGTTCTTAAGGAACACGTCAGACGGGTCCAGGCGCAGGCTCTGGGCAATCTCGTTCATCATGGACGATACAGGGAAAAACTGCTGCGGGGAACCAAATCCCCTCATGGCGGAAGCCACCGGCGTATTGGTATATACCGGTATTCCCCGGCACCTCATATTGCGGGTCTTTAAGAGCTTATAGAACTTGCCCCCTGCCGCCCAGCACACGGACATAGTGGCGCTGGTGTGGGCGCCTGCGTTTAAGATCATGGTCTCATCGGCTGCAGTGATGGTTCCGTCCTTTTTCACTGCCATGGTCAAATCCACCTTGGCAGCATGGCGGGTGCGGGTACAGCAGAATTCCTCGGTCCTGTTGTAGACCATTTTCACGGGACGGCCGGTCTTTATGGCTAAGAGGGCTGTCACCGGCTCTGTGACCAGGTCAATCTTACCGCCGAAGCCGCCGCCCATCACCGGACTGATAACGCGTATCTTGCTCATGGGCAGCTCGAAAATACGCTGCAGATTGATTCTCTGGCCAAAGGCATCCTGGGTAGGCGTCCACACGGTCAGCTTGCCGTCCGCATCATACTCCGCAATGGAGACATGTGTCTCAAGGGAACAGTGGTTCACGGCCGGCATCTCGTATCTGTGCCGGAAAACATGGTCCGCATCCCTTATGGCGCCGTCCACGTCACCGCCGGAGTTGTTGGATTCCATGATGATATTGCCGCCCTGATGAATGGGGTAGGCGTCCTCCTTCATGGCTTCCTCCGGATCCAGATAGAAGGGAAGCTCCTCATATTCCACAGAGATAAGGGAAAGGGCTTTTCTTGCAATCTCCTCTGTGTCGGCCGCCACAGCCGCCACCTTATCCCCCACAAAGCGGACGGTCTGGTCAAACACCAGCTCGGAGGGATTGATGTCCTTATCCTCACCGTTTCCATTGTAACGGTTCTTGGGAGAATCCTTGTAGCAGACAACGGCATGGACCCCCTCCAGAGCCTGGGCCTGGGTGGTGTCAATGGACTTAATCCTGGCATGGGGAACGGGTGAAAATAAAATCTTGGCATACAGCATTCCGGGCAGCTTCATATCGGCCACATACCGCATCTGCCCTGTCACCTTCATGGCGGCATCCCTGACCGGCACGCTTTTTCCTATCATTCCATTCTTGGGTATCTCACATGACATAGCTATCTTCCCTCCTTTCTCATGACCTGGGCCGCACGCTTAACAGCCTCCAGTATTTTCACGTAACCGGTACACCGGCACAGGTTTCCCTTCATGGCTTCCTTGATTTCCTCCTCCGTTGGATCCGGATTCTTATCCAGAAGAGCCTTGGCAGCCATGACCATGCCCGGAGTGCAGAAACCGCACTGCACGGCGCCGCAGTCAATGAATGCCTGCTGGATGGGGTGAAGGCTTACATGGCCAGGTGATATTCCTTCAATGGTTTCAATAGCCTTCCCTCCCATATCCATTGCCCTCACGGAACAGGAGTTGACAGCCTCGCCGTCAATGATGACCTTGCAGGAGCCGCAGTCACCTGTACTGCATCCGCATTTGGTGCCTGTCAGGTCCATGACCTCCCGCAGGGTGTAAAGCAGGGTCCAGTTTTTTTCCACTGCTATATTATAAGTTCTTCCGTTAACGTTTAATGCTACTAATTCCATCTTGACCTCCCTATCAGTTATATTCTGCCTCTATGCCTCTTCCTTTTTTTCGCCGGGAAGAATGATATTCAGTACCAGGGCAGTGATGGCCGTACCGGAAATACCGGTAAACAGCGTAACTACCGTGGAGGGAAGGAACGCAAGGGTTCCTGCGGCCTGGGCAAAGTTGCCGCCGATTCCCACTGCCGCCGCCAGGGCGATGATGGTAAAGTTTCTCTTGTTGTTCTCGTCAAAGCCAATAACCTTGATACCGCTGGCAATGATGTTTCCAAAGGTAACCAGCAGGATGCCGCCTAAAACCGGATTGGGAATCAGGGCCAGCACCTGGGAGAACTTGGGGAATATGGCCATGAGGCCGAAGATAACGCCTGCAATGGCTGTTACAAACCTGGAAGCCACGCCGGACATAACCTCCACGCCGGAGTTCTGGGCCGCCACACACATGGGAAGGGCGTTAAACAGGGTGGAGAACACGCCGCCCAGGGCGTCGCCGCGCACAGATGCCTTTAAGGTTTCCTTGGTGGGAAGGCCCTCGTCCGTGGCAGTGACAACACCGGTGGTGTTGCCGGAGTTCTCCATGATGGTTGCAATATGGATGATAAATACGGTGATTACGGCGCCCAGATTTACGGTCATTCCAAAGTTAAGAGGTCTGGGGACAGCTACCCAGGCCGCGCTTCCCACCTGGGAGAAATCCACCATTCCTGTTACGGAACAGAACACATAACCTGCCACCATGGCGATGAGTACTGCCAATGACTGCACAATTCCCTTTGCAAAATGGTCGATAATGACGCAGATTGCCGCGATGGCAATGCCGATTAAAAACATCTTCATGGCGTCCGGTCCCGTGGGGTTGTAATCCACCATGTCGTTCCATGCATTGAGAATCAGACACATTCCCACTGCCAGAACCACAGAACCGGTTACTGCGGGCGTAAAGTATTTGTACAGTTTGTCAATCACAATGGGGCCCAGCAGGAACAGGAGCAGCGTGCCAAGACAGGCAGCACCAAAGGCTCCCGGAATTCCGATGTTGGGATCATTGGCAAACAGCACCATTGGCGTGATGAGGGTCCAGCTTCCCGCAGATACCAGGGGCAGCCTGGCGCCAATCTGAAACTTGCCGATGCGGATTCCCAGAGACTGAATCAGCGTGGTGATACAGCAGGCAAACAATCCGCACTGTATCAGAAACGCCGTGTCGGCCGAGTTCATTCCGGCACCGCTTGCCAGCATGATGGAGCCTGTCATAGAACCTGTAAAGATAGTAAACACGTATTGAAGGGCCCAAGGTACAGCCTTACCGGCGGGAACCTTGTCGTCAAATCCATATTGCATTTTCATAAAAATATCCCCTTTATAAGTTTTTATACATCAGTTGTCAAGTTACGAAATACTAGAATCTTGCCTCTTTCATGATCCTGGACATTTTAGCCATTTTCCTTCCCAGGATTTCACAGTTTCTGAATCCGTCCGGGTCCTCTATCTCCGTGGATCCGTCCCCGGGATTCCACAGCATGGGGCCGGAATACATCCCTGAGCCGCCTGTACAGACCGTCATTCCCTGTGTCAGGAAAAAGTTGGTGATGGAATTCATGGTGGCCTCCTGGCCGCCGTTTCTGGTGCCGCCCACCGTGATTCCCGCCCCTACCTTGTGGGCGAAGAAATCAGGATCCTCCACTCCCTTAAGCCATGCGGAGCGGAACCGGTCAAAGAAGGTGCACAGCTGGGCCGTTATGTTCATCTCGTAGACCGGTGACGCGATAATCACGCCGTCAGCCTCGTAAAATTTGTCGTACAGCTCCGTCATATCGTCCTTGAACACGGTACAGCGGTCGGATTTATCCCGCAGGCACTTGTTGCAGTGGATGCAGAAATTCATTTTCTTGGCGCGGAGCTCCACCAGCTCCACCTCCACGCCTTCCTCTGCATTCTTAGCCGCTTCAAGGGCTGTCTCCAGCGCCTTGTAGCAGGACTTGCGGCGCGGGCTGCCGCAGATTCCCAGTATCTTTACCATATTCTCTTCCCCTTTCCCGGTGCAGCGCACTGCACCGTATAAAATCTATTTATCTCCCAAGGCTGCCAGGACCCGGTCGGGCCTTGCCGGAAGTTCATTGATTTCCCCGCGGACCGCATTGCAGATGGCATTCACCACAGCGGGAGCCGCAGGAACCACAGGACACTCGCCCAGGGCCTTTGCCCCGTAAGGACCGTCCGGTTCTCCCTGTGGGGTTTCCACGAAATCCATATATAGCTTTGGCATCTGGGAGGCCCGGAGCACCTTGTATTTTTTCAGTGTCTGTACCAGAGGTTTTCCGTCCCCGTCATATGCCATATCCTCGCAAAGACCGTAACCCAGTCCCATCTGTATGGCGCCTGCCAGCTGTCCCTTAAGCATCAGGGGATTGATGGCGCGGCCGATATCGTGGACCGCCGCATATTCCAGGGGCCTTACCTCTCCGGTCAGGGTGTTTACTTCCACCTTTGCGATATGTACCCCGTAGGAGGTGGCTCCCCGTTTTGCCTCGTAAGTCTCGGCCACCATCAGCTCCCTCATGCTCACGGACTGGCAGTGGACCATCACGTCGTGAAGGGAGGCGTTTTTCTCCTCATTCTTCCTGCTCCAGGCCCTGTCGTGGTGAAGCTCGATATCATCCGGCTCTGTCTCTAACAGCTTGGCTGCCTCAACCTGCAATTCCCGTTTCATGGCCTCAGCTGTCTTTTTGGCTGCGCTTCCTGCCACGAACACGCCCCGGCTGGAATAATCCCCAATGTGCCAGTGGACCACATCCGTGTCCGCTGCCAGGCAGTCAATCCGGTCCATGCTGATTCCCAGCACCTCGGATACAATCTGCATCTGCATCCCCAGCGTATCGGTACCCATATCATGAGAGCCGGTGTAATAGATGCAGGATCCGTCCTCATTCATCTTAAGCATGGGGGTTGACACATCCCGGTGGGCGCCTACACAGTTGTTGCCGTGGACTCCCAGAGCCAGGCCCACCCCAATCCGTATATCCTGATTTCTTGTAGCCTCCTGCTCCTTCAGGCAAGCTTCATAGTCAATGAGCTCCAGCGCCCTCTTTAAGCAGTCCTTCGGCCTGGAATTGCCGTGGGGTTTGTGGAAAATAGGGTCGCAGCTGTCCGGGTCCACCATGTTCTTCATCTGCAGAGCCGCCATATCCATGTGAAGGAAATCCGCAATCTTCTGCATCTGTCTCTGCCATCCGAAATAGACCTGGGGCGAGCCGTACCCTCTCATGGCTCCTGCTATCTCGGTGTTGGTGTACACGGGCTGGCACTGGAAACGCATGTGGTCAATTTTATATGCCTTAAAGACCTTGTGGGACATGGCGCCGCTTACATTCAGGGCGCTGGAAGCATAGGCTCCCGTGTTGGTGTAGACTTTAAAATCCACTGCCTTTAAGGTTCCGTCTTTCATGAACCCTGTTTTAACATAGTTTACGGAAGCGTGGCGCACACGGGTGGACAGAATGCTTTCCTTTCTGTTGTACTCCACCTTCACAGGCTTTCCCGTCATCTGGGAGAGCACTGCCGCCACAGGCTCCACCGTCACCTCCAGCTTGCCTCCGAAGGCCCCGCCGATGGCCGGCGCCACCATCCGTATCCTGTTATAGGACAGGCCGAAGATACGCGACATGATAACACGGAAGGCAAAGGTGTTCTGGCATGGACTGTATACGGTCAGCTTTCCGTTGGGAGCAAAGTCAGCTATGGCAACATGGGGCTCGATGGCCGCATGATGAATGGCCTGGGTGGTGTAACGGTCCTCAAATACATAATCGCACTCCTGAAAGGCCTCATCCACATTGCCTGCCTCTGCCCTGGAGATCCCCACAATATTTCCTCCCTCATGAATGGGCCAGGCCTCCGGCTTTATGGCTTCCTCCACATCGGTAATCACCGGGAGGGCTTCGTACTCCACCTTAATCAGGTTTACTGCCTTTTTCGCTATGTCCGGGGACTCCGCCGCCACGGCAGCCACCCTGTCTCCCACAAAGCGCACGGTGTCGTCAAAGATACGTTCCGTGTCCGGAAGCTTGTGCTCAATAAAACGGACCGCGCTGTTGTACCGCACCTGGGGCGTGTTCTTGTAGGTGGCAACCGCCTTTACTCCGGGCAGCGCCTCAGCCGCGGAGGTGTCGATGCTCTTTATTCTGGCATGGGGAACCGTGCTTAAGAGCACCTTTGCGTAGAGCATTCCCGGCAGTTCCATATCACCTACATATATCTTCTGTCCCGTCACCTTTAAGGCAGCGTCGCCTATGGGTCTCGGTTTTCCGATTACAGTGTATTCATTGTCCATTCCGGTTTCCTCCCATCCGACTGGCAGCCAGTAAAATGGCCTTTACTATATTGTCATACCCGGTACAGCGGCACAGATTCGGGTCAATGGCCTTTCTGACCTCCTCCTCCCTTGGGTCCGGGTTCTGGTCCAGAAGGGCTTTGGCTGACATAATCATGCCGGGAATGCAGAAACCGCACTGTACGGCTCCGGCATCCACAAAGGCCTGCTGGATTGGGTGGAGATGGATGCCGTCTGAAAGGCCCTCAATGGTCTCAATGGCCTTACCTTCCAGATTGACAGCCTTTACCAGGCAGGAGCGGGTGGCTACGCCGTCTATGATGACCATGCAGGCTCCGCAGTCCCCTGTCTCACAGCCGCATTTTGTTCCTGTGAGCCTGAGTCCGTCCCTCAGCGTCTTTAACAGCGTCCAGTTCTTTCCCACTGCCAGTTCCCGGCAGACCCCGTTGATATTCAGGCTAATTGTCTCCATATTGTATTTCCTTTCAGAACATCATTTAACTTGTTGCTTGAAGAACCGGTATGCATTGTCAAAGAAAATCTTCTGCACGGCCGCTTCCCCGATGCCGTGTTCCACCAGATAGTCCGCAAACCGTCCCACCCCGTAAGGCGTGTTCAGGTCGGGGTCGCAGGTAATCTCGCCGTCCATATCCCCGCCCCATGCTATCACGTCCTCTCCGCCTAACTCCAGCATGTGGTAGATGTGGCGCAGCAGATAGTCCTTGCTGCCATTGTCATCGTCGTCAATGAACCGTGAGAACAGGTTCAGGCCGCACAGGCCTCCACGGCGCACAATTTCCTTAAACTGCGCGTCCGTAAGATTCCTGGGATGGCTGCAGCAGGCCCTGACATTGGAATGGGATGCCACAAAGGGACGCTCTGCTATGTTTAACAGGTCCTCAAACCCTGCATCGTTGAGATGGGAGCAGTCCACAATCATGCCCACCTGCTCCATCCTCTTTACTGCTTCCTTTCCAAAGGCAGTGAGCCCGGTATCGTTGTTTGGCCCTGAACCCAGCTCATTGGCCCCGTTCCACACCAGTCCCAGCATCTTGAAATTCAAGTCAGCAAAGCGGTTTATGTTGTCCAGGTCTCCGTTTAACGCGGCTCCGCTTTCAATGGAGCGGATAAAGGCCCATTTTCCCTCATCCAGTATCCGGTCCAGGTCCGTGATTTTCTCCACCAGTTCAGCCTGGCCTCCTGTCCTTCTCACCTGGTCGTCCATGTACTGGTGGTAATCCAGTACGAACTGCACTGCCTCCTGCCCGCGGATATCATCAGGCACGAAAACAGCCATGACCTGGACAGCCTTCTGGAATTTCTCCCTGTCCCTGAGGGAGAACTGGGTGGTGCAGTTAAGATAATCTTCTCCCCGTTTTTTTAATTCTTCTATGGTGTCGCAGTGTAAATCAAACAGCCTCATAGTATGTATTCCTTTCTCTCTGGATTTGCCTGTGCCGGTTATGTGTCAAAGCCCGGCCATCAGCTCCAGAATGCCAGGGCCTTCTCAAACTGGTCCTGGGGGGTGGTCACATAGCCCACAGGAACCTTGCATCCGGTGGCCTCATACATTTTCTTTGCCAGTTCCTCCCCGAAAGCCCCGCAGACCTCAATGGCTCCAAAGCCTTCCTCTCCCAGACGTTTGGCCAGCGCCACAGCCTCTTCGGGATTCCTCACCGTGAGGATGTGTGTCTCAACCTGCTCCAGGTCCAGGCGCGCCATGTCCTTTTCCGGGTCATAGCCCGCGTTCATGATTACCATAGCCCACTTCTTCATTGCCATAATCAGTTTCCTCCTCGCTATGTTCTCTGCGTAACCAGTTATACCCCGGCAAACAGGGCAAAGCGTGCGGGGTGAACCGTACACGCTTAAGCCCTGTCTGCCAGGGGACTATCCTTTTAGTGATCCTATTTCAACAGCGCTTTCATGACTCCGTAATAGGATTCCATGACCTTGTTTAACTGGTCTATCTCAATGTATTCGTTGATGGTGTGGGCCAGTGTCTCTAAGGACGGGCCTACGCCTACGGAACGGATTCCTGCCTCGCCTGCATAGTGGCTGGCATTGGTGCAGAAATCATAGTTGGTGATGGTTGGGTTCAGGCCGATTTCCTTCATTTCCTTATAAATGTTCTGTACCCAGTCCTCGTTCTTGTCGAAGAGCCATCCCGGGAAGAAACGCTCTGCCTCGATGGTCTCGCCGGTCCAGCACTTCTCCTGGCCTACTGCGTAGGAAACCTTTGCCTTTAACTGCGGATCTTCCTTCATCATGCCGTCCAGAAGCTCCTGTAAGGGAGCCAGTACGCTCTCCTTTGTCTCGCCGGTGAGCAGACGTCTGTCATAGGTTGCGCGGCAGTAATCCGGCACAACAGAGGCGCCTGGGTATGGGGAGGATTTCACATCCACCAGCTCCAGGATGCCGTCGCCCAGCACATCGTGGTGAGGAGGTGTCAGCTTGTTGATTTCCTCGATTACCTTGCACATCTTATAGACTGCGTTTACACCCTTGTGGGGGCTGGCGGAATGGGCGGGAACACCGAAGGTTTCCACCACGATCTCAGCACGGCCTCTCTGGCCAATCTTCATGTTCAGCTGGGATGCCTCGCCGATAATAACATAATCCGGCTTCACATAAGCGCTGATTTCCCTTGCAGCCACGCCCTCGAAGCACTCCTCATGGACAACACCCGCAACGTAGATATCGCCGGGGAAGTCGTAGTCTGCATCCTCTGCATAGTAAAGTGCTGCTGCCAGCATAGCGGACAGGGCGCCCTTCATATCGGAAGTTCCGCGGCCGTACATCCTGCCGTCCACAATCTCAGCGCCAAATGGGTCGTGATCCCATTTTGTCTTATCCGGTACAGGTACCGTATCCATATGGCCGTCAAAGAGGATCTTCGGACCTGGTTTGGATCCCTTTATGTGGCAGATACAGTTGCCGTATCTGTCCACGTGGATATCGGTAAATTTGTGCTCGTCACAGAATTTCTTCATGACGTCCACCACCAGGTTCTCCTGGCCGCTGTAGCTGGGAGCCTGAATCATTTTAGTTGTGAGGGCCAGAAGTTCCTCTGCCCTTTTCTCATTTAACATTGACATTTCTTTTTCTTCCTTTCTATTATATACTGCTACTTAACCAACTCGTAGAAGTCCTTTGACTTCTGTGCCAGTTCCAGATCCTTTTCTGTCTGAGGAGCCAGCTCTGCGGTGAGGGCGCCTGTGGGACATACGTCCAGACAGAGACCGCAGCACCTGCATTTATCCATATCCACTGTCATTTCCGGGAAGGTGAGCTTCCTGGCGTCATAGCAGCAGACGGTCTCGCACTTTTTGCAGCTCACACATTTCTTTGTGGTGCCGTCTTCCTTAAATGGTGTGAAATGGAACTTCAGACCGGAAATATGCTCTTCACTGGGGAAGTTTGGATGGGCTGCCCTGTTTACCTCCTGAATGGAGCTGTATCCCAGCTCTGCCAGGCGCTTTGACAGGTCATAGCACATCTTCTCCACATACTCCACGCCCTTAAGGATACCGGCCGTGCAGACGCCTACACCCATGGCTCCTGCCATCATGTACTCGATGGCGTCATCCGCCTTCATGACTCCGCCGGACGCGTACAGGTTCATAAGCTGGGGATTTTCTTTGGCAATCTGGTAATTGTAGCGCATGGCGATGGGCCTCATGGCAGCGCCTGTCATCCAGCCGAAGCCGTCCCCGCTCATCATCTCAGGAGCAGCCTTCTCAATGTCAATCTTCAGTGTGGGTCCGATGGAATCAATGGCGCAGATTCCGTTGGCGCCGTGCTCCAGGCATCTCCTGGCGGTTGCCGCAGTGTCGGGCCAGTTGCCGGACAGCTTGCAGATAACGGGAATATCCACATGCTCCTTGGTGTAGTCCAGCATGGGAAGCAGTGTGTCCTCTGTATAGGATACCAGCTCAATCATATGGGCTCCGGCACGTTCCACATCCTTTACAATGGCCTGGGCCTCCTTTAAGGTATGGCCCACGGAACCAATGACAACGGCTCCGGCTGCAACGGTTTTCGGTATCTCGTTCTCATACCAGTTCAGGCGGTCGGAATCAGCCCACTTCTCGCAGTTGATCAGGGAATCTTGGTTCACGGTGCCCATGTGGTGTACCGGGTTGATGGCTGCTCCCAGGCGGATGGTCTTTGTCACCACCGCGCCGGCGCCGGCCTCATGGCCCTTAATCATTCCCTCCGCCCCGTAGCATAAGGGTCCTGATGAGAGAATATAGGGGCTCTGCAGATGGCATCCGCAGAAGTCAATGGAGATATCCGCTCCGGTTAATTTTGATTTATCTAACATATTTTACCTCCAGCATTTGTTTACTTCAGTCCGCCTTCCCATACAATGGTCTTATAGCGGTCCGGATCCGTGTCTCCCTCGGTGGAGAACATAAGTACCTTGGAATCCTGATTCAGTCCAAGCTCCAGACGCAGCTCGCGGTAGGATTCATCCTTCATGATGGTGGCCAGGGCGCCGAATGTGGCTGCGCCGGACTCACCTGAAACCACCTGGGGGTCTCCCTTAAAGGGAGCTGCCAGCATGCGCATGCCTCTTCTGGCCACATCGTCGTTCACTGCCAGGAAGGCGGTCACATGGTTCTTTAAGATATCCCAGGAAGTGATATTGGGTTCACCGCAGCACAGGCCTGCCATGATGGTGGGCATTTCGCCGTCCACAATGCGTATCTCCCCGTCTGCCGCCTCTGCGCCCCTGTAAAGGCAGGCTGCAGGCTCTGCTTCCACCACTACCATAACCGGAGGATTCTTCTTATACTTGTTGGCAAAGTATCCCACCACGCCTCCTGCCAGGCTTCCCACGCCTGCCTGGACAAACACATGGGTGGGACGCTCCTCAAACTGCTCCACTGCCTCGTCAGCCATGGTGGAATAGCCCTGCATAATCCAGGACGGAATCTCCTCATAGCCTTCCCATGCAGTATCCTGGATGACCACGCCGCGCTCCGCGTGTTTGGCCTCCTCGGCCACCATCCTGACACAGTCGTCGTAGTTTACCTTCTCGATGGTGCACTCAGCGCCTTCATCCTCGATGTGGCGGCGCCTGTTCTCAGTGGAGCCCACAGGCATACGGATAACGCATTTCTGGCCAAGACGGTTGGCGGCCCAGGCAACGCCCCTGCCGTGGTTTCCGTCTGTTGCAGAGAAAAAGGTGGCCTGGCCGAACTCGTCGCGAAGCTCCTTGGAAGTGAGCACGCTGTAAGGCATCTGGCTGATGTCGCGTTTTGTCTCTTTTGCAATGTATCTGGCGATGGCATAGGAACCGCCTAATACTTTGAATGCATTTAATCCAAACCGGTAGCTCTCATCCTTTACACAGGCCTTTGCCAGGCCCAGATATTCCGCCATATTCTTAAGGTCTGCCAGAGGTGTTACCTGGTACTGGGGAATGCTTTCATGGAAAGCCCTTGCCTTCTTTACCTCCACCACAGACATGATGGGAAGATTTTTGTCTTCTGTCTTAGGCATCTTGTTTAAAGCCCATTTGATTTCACAGCTCATGTTCCAATATCTCCTTGATTTAATATTACAGGCAAACGTCAGACGCGTCCTGCCCCTTATTACCGGTTACAGCTTCTCCATATGGAGCTTCTTAAGCTCCTCTGCCGCCTGGTAGATGGCGTCGGTCAGCTGCTCATACCCTGTACAGCGGCACAGGTTTCCGGATATGGCACGGCGGATTTCCTCCCGTGTGGCATCCGGATTCTCGTCTAAGAGAGCCTTGGCGCTCATGATGAATCCCGGTGTACAGAATCCGCACTGGAGCGCATGGTTCTCAAGAACTGCCTCCTGCACCGGATCCAGCTTCCCGTCGCAGCCCACGCCCTCGATGGTGACCACGTTCCGGCCGTCCACCGCCGGAGCCGGCACCAGACAGGCCGTAACTGCCTTGCCGTCCATAATCACGGTACAGGCACCGCACTCACCGATTCCGCAGCCTTCCTTGGTACCGGTCAGGCGCAGGTCGTCTCTCAGCATATCCAAAAGCCTCTGGTGGGGTTTTACCTCCACCTGGCAGGGCTTTCCGTTTAATGTAAAACTTATTTTCATCTTCTCCACTGCTATACCTCCATTCCTGCTGCCTGGCACAGGGCCCGAAGTACGATTTCCTGGACCGCAGGCTCCTTATACTGGGTGGACCAGCGGACGCCGGTGCGCTCTATCATGACCTCTGACACGGCTTTTCCTGCTTTGGCAAACAGCTCCTCAGACGGCTTCTGCCCTATCAGGACCTGCTCGGCCTTCTCCACTCTGTCAGGCAGTATAAAGATACATCCCGGAGCGATTCTGGCTTCTGTGATGGTTCCCTCAGAGTCCATGGTAAGGGCCGCAGCGCAGTTAAGCCTGGATATGGCCAGAGCCTTTCTTCTGCCCAGCTTGGAAAATCCCATTCTGGTTCCCTCCGGCAGCTTCTTTACCACGAATTCGCGGATGAATTCTCCCGGTTCAAGCTTAAGGCTTCCCTTTCCCTCATAAAAATCCTTAAGCAGGCATACCCGCTCGCCGTCCTGGCCGTACACCTTGATAAGGGCGTCCGCCGCAATCAGGGCCGGAAGGGGGTCGGAGGCAGGAAATGCATTGCCGATGCTTCCGCCCAGGGTCCCGCGGTTTCGTATCTGCGGGGAACCCACGGTGGCGCTGGCCCATCCCAGGAAGGGGATGTGCTTTGCAATGATTTCCGACTGTTCCAAATCCGTGTGGGTGGACAGCGGGCCGATGTATACATACTCCTCGTCCTGGCTGATATAGCGCAGCTCCTTGTCTAAATAGGTGATATCAAGCAGACACTGGAGGTCCTTCCATCGTTTATCCTTTTCGTGAATCTGGACCATGATGTCCGTTCCCCCGGCGACGATACGGGCCTTGCCGCCGTATTCCTTAAGCACTTTCACTACGTCGTCCAGGGAAGCGGCCCTGTGATACTTATACTGAATCATTTGCCGAATCTCCCTTCTACTGTAATTTATGTCCCAGCAATACTGTCTCTAAGTCTGCAGGATTTTCATAGACCCGGCGGCCGGTGGCGTTAAAGATGGCATTGGCAATGGCTGCCCCTACGCCCTCGGTGGCTGGTTCCCCGATGGATTTGGCTCCATAGGTTCCTGCCGGATCCTGGTTTTCATATATATTGATGTTCATTTTCGGAGCGTCCATGGAGGTGGGAAGAATGTAGCTGTCAAAATTCTTTGTCTTCTGCCCCCGCTTTCCGGTTACCACGTCCTCTGTCACCGCAAAGCCCTGGCCCATGACAATGCCTCCGTAAATCTGTCCCTTTACAAGAGCCGGATTGATGGCGGTACCCACGTCGTGGCTGGCTGTTACCTCCAGCACATCCACGTAGCCGGTCTTCATATCCACTTCCACTTCAGCCACGATGCAGCCATAAGCAAAGGTGGGGAATGCTTTTCCCTGTCCTGTTTCGTGGTCCTGAATCAAATCCTGGGGCTTAAACCACTCAAAGGCAGCCATCTGTTTGCCGGTCCAGAGACAGGCATTGCAGACGCCGGAGAAGGGGACCTTCACATCCGGATATTTCTTCAAATAAAACTGGCTGTCTAAAAGCTCCACCTGATCTGCTGTCAGCTTGCTGTAATCCAGGGTTCCCTTCTTAAGGCCGTATGCCTTCTCGATTTCCTCCAGCGGAAGGCTGTGAAGCTCCAGGGCATTCTGGATCATGACTCCCTTCAGCTTCTCTCCCGTCTTTCTGACGGACTGTGCTCCCATGACCGTTCCTCTGGAAGCCACTGTCATGCCGCAGTCCGGGATGGAATGGGTGTCGGTGCCGAAGAAACGGATTGCCTCATAGCTCACACCCAGGGCTTCTGCCGCAATCTGGGCATAGGCTGTCTTTAATCCCTGGCCGTTCTCTGCCAGACCGGAATTAATCATCACGGAACCGTCCTCGTTGCAGATCATCATACATCCTGAAGCGTCCGGAGATTCAGCTCCCAGGCCGGAACCCCTGTGGCAAACGGCCAGGCCGATGCCTCTGCGCTTACGGCTTCCCTCAGGCTGGTTTAAGTAGGCCGCATGCTTCTCCTTGTAACCGGTCTGCTCTGCGGTGGCGTCCATGATATCCTGTATCACGCAGTGTTCCACGGGTACGCCGGTGGCTGTCAGAGCTCCGTCGTGGAGAAGGTTCTTGCGGCGGAATTCCAGTTCATCCATACCGCAGGCCATGGCCAGCTCCTCGATGAACTGCTCCTGCGCCCAAATCAGCTGAGGGGATGAGTAGCCTCTCATGGCGCCGGAGTGTACATTGTTTGTGAACACACCGTATGTATCCGTCTTGATATTATCAATCTCATAAGGGCCTGCTGAATGGACATTTGCCCTCCAGTTCATGAACTGGGTCTGGTTGTTGTAGGCACCGCAGTTATCCACCTGCTCGCCCTGCCAGGCCACGATCCGTCCGTCCTTTGTGATTCCGGCCTTGTAGCGGAGGCGGAAGGGATGGCGCTTAGCGGATTCCAGGAAGGAGTCCTCCCTGTTGAACACGAACTTAACCGGCTTTTTCGTCAGGCTGCACAGGTAGGCGCATCTTCCTGCCACCAGTCCTGCTCCTTCTTCCTTGCCTCCGAAGGTGCCGCCCAGGGTCTCCTGGACCATGCGGACCTGGTTCATGGGCACTCCCAGCACATCCGCCACATACCTTCTTGTAAAGAAGGGATTCTGGGAAGCGGAATGTACGGTCATGGCGCCGTCATTGGGATTCAGGTAACAGATACATGCCTCCGGCTCAATATAGGAGTGCTCAATGTACTGGGTCCTGTATTCCCTCTCCAGAACAATATCCGCCTTTTCAAATGCTGTGTCCGGGTCTCCTTTGCGGATATGGAACACGGAATCCTTAAAAATATTGTCGGGATATTTCTCATGGACCGCAAAGGCGCCCTCGCTTAAGGCTTCCTCGATGGTATACACGCCCGGAAGCTCCTCATACTCCGCATGAATCGCCTCCAGAGCCTCATCCACCAGCTCCTTTGACTGGGCTGCGACCATGGCTACACAGTCGCCGGAGTAACGGATGGTATCCGTCAGATACATGTATCCTGCCCAGCTTCTGGTGCGGGGCATGTCAAAACAGGTAACAACAGCCTCCACGCCCGGAATCGCTTTTGCTTTCGCGGCATCAATGGACACTACCCTGGCACTGGAATAGGGGCTTCTTAAAACGCCAGCGTAAAGCATTCCTTCCATATATATGTCCGCTGCGTAGCGCGCCCTTCCCGTTACCTTATCCACCCCGTCAATACGGGGTACGCAGTGGTTTACCACAGAAAAATGTTTTTCGCCTACTTTTGTTAACGACATTCTGAATCTCCTTTCCAGAACCTCTCTGTCTTTTCTTCCATCTCTCTGCGCACAGCCTCTTTGTCAAGAGTCACCAGCTTTCCGTCCCTCTTAAGCCATGCGCCTCCCACCATCACGTTTATCACATTCTGGGGGTTGGTAAAAAGTACTAATTGGTCATATACGTTATATTCATTGATGGGAGTGGGTCTTGCCACATCCACGGTAATCAGGTCGGCCAGCATGCCCTCCTTTATGACTCCCGCCTCTATGCCCACTGCCTTTGCGCCGAGCTCCGTTGCCATACGGTACACCTTCCTTGCAGGCATGGCCTGGGGATCCTTATGGTAGCCCTTGTGAATCAGGAACGCTCCGCGCATTACTTCAAAGAAATTGTTCACATAGCCGTCCGTGCCCAGGCCAACGGTCATGCCGGCCTCCAGCATTTTCTCTATGGGAGCTATTCCTCCGCCCACCTCGCAGTTGGACAGCGGCATGGAAATGGCATTCACGTCTTTTTCTGCCAGGATAGCTATTTCCTTATCAGTGACCTGTACCAGCTGGGAAGCCAGGACGTTTTCGTCCAGGCATCCCATGCCGTCATATGCTTCCACCGGCGTGGTTTTTAAATGTTCCCTGGCCCATGCCGGTTCAAGGTCGCTTTCACTCATATGCATGTGAAGCAGGCATCCGGCTTCGTCTGCCATGCGCTTTGCTTCACGTATGAAATCCTCGCCGCAGGTAAACAGGGTGTGGATGCTCATGACGCCTTTCACAAGACCGTTTTCCTCATTACAGGCCTTTGCAAAGTCGAAGTTTTCCTTCAGACCCAGCCGGCCGTTTTCCCCGCTCTTTCTCTCGCAGGCCTCAAAGGACAGGAAGCCCCGCAGGCCGGCTTTCTCCACTTCCTCTTTTTCTACCGCAAGAGCGCCGGGAATGGAATTAGGTCCTTCCAGGATATCCACAAAGGATGTAACCCCGGAGTCAATCATCTCCACGCAGGCCCACCTGGTGGTGATACGCGCCAGGTCATGGTCCACTCTGTCCTCCACGTAGGGCCACCAGAAATCCTCCAGATAATCGGAGAAATCCGTTACCATTGCCTCTGCCGTGATGCCGTGGGAAAGGACGCCGTACATATGGTTGTGTCCATTGACAAAGCCCGGAAGAAGCATCTGTCCCGGAAGGCAGACTGTCTGCACCTCCTCATTGCTTCCGCTGCCCAGGGTATCCCATGGACCCACACAGGCAATCCGTCCTTCTTCTATCCGGACGCCCCAGCCCTTTTTCAGGCCCTCCGGCGTCAATACATAGTCTGGTTTTATAATGGCCGCTGCCAGATTTCCATTTTTTATCATTCTCTACTGCCTCTCATATTTTCTATAAGTATCATTCCACTTATGTCCTTCTAAGCGGTTGGTGATATTGCCTCTCACGCAGAGTTCCTCCGCTGCCTTCTGGGCTGCCCGAAGCTCTGTCTTTTCATCCTCTACTGTCAGGATAACACCCTTTTCCATGACTGCCCTGCCGTCCACATACACGTCTGTAATGTTCTTTAATGACGCGGAGTACACCAGGGTGGAGCATGGGTTGTGAAGAGGTACTGCCTTGACGCACTCATACGGGTCAAAGATTACCATATCCGCCTTCTTGCCTGCTTCTATGGAACCAATCTCCTTTTCCATTCCAATGGCCCTTGCGCCGTCTATAGTGGCCATCTCCACCACCTTCTCAGCCGACATGGACAGCGGATCCCTGGTAGCGCACTTCTGCAGCAGGGCCGTGTTCTTCATCAGCTCTATCATGTCGTTGGCGTTGTTGGAAGCAGCTCCGTCCACGCCCAGAGAACAGGTGACCCCTGCCTTTAAAAGCTTTGGAATAGGTGCCACACCTGATGACAGGTACATGTTGGAACATACATTGTGGGAGATCTTAAGGTCATATTTTCTGGCCTTCTCGATATCCTCATCCGTCAGATGCACACAGTGCACCATCAGTACGTTGGGTCCGCAGATTCCCATGTCAATCATGGCGTCGATATCCCACAGTCCGTGGATGCCCTTGGCTGCCTCCCTGTCAAACTCTGTCTCAGAGATATGTATGGTAATGCCTGATTTGTACTCGTTGGTCACCTTCCAGAGCATCTGAAGCGTCTCCCTGGTGTTGGACCACATGGCTGCCGGCGCCACCCAGATTTTAATGCGGCCGTTGTCACAGTTGTGGTAGCGCTCAAAGATATCCCTGACGCCCTTCTCGATGTCGTCCTTCTGCTGTGTGATGCCCGGATGCACGCCGTACTGGATTCCGGTGTCCATGCAGCCCCTGCCGAAGATGCCGCGGATTCCCAGCTCCCTCATGGCCTTTATAACGCCGTCGTCCAGCCCTTCCCTTGGATGGGGATACATATAATCCACGTTGGTGGTGATACCGCTGTGGATGCCCTCCATCAGGCCCAGCATGGCGCCGTGGTAGCAGTCATCGGGAGTCAGGTTGGTGGCTGCGGGGAAGGTCATGGTTTCCAGCCAGTCCTTTAACACCATATCATCTCCCAGTCCCCGAAGCAGGGTCTGGAACAAATGGTTGTGGGTGTTCACAAAGCCGGGGAACATTACCCTGCCCTCCAGGTCCGTCACGCGTTCACAATCCGTATACTTGGCCTCCATTGCCTCGGTAGGTCCCACTTCCACAATCCGGTCGTCCTTAACGGCTACCGCACCGTGAAAGAATATCTCCCTGTCAGGATTTACCGTTACAATGATTCCGTTTTTAAATAAATGGCTGATCATAGTCAAAACTCCTTTTCTCTTTGATTCACACAAATGCTGCTCTCACACGTATGGTTCTCGCACGTATGGCTCTCACACGTACGGCTCTTACAATCAGGCCCTGGCTGTTCCCAGCTCCTGGTCCTTGGCAGATACAGCGTCATCTTCCGTCTGGCTGATTTCCCTTATGTACTCTGCTTCCACTTCCTTGTCCGTCTGGTCCTTTGGAAGTATCAGGTTCAGTATAATGGCAAATCCGGCCACCAGGATGATGGATGACTCCCCGAAGAACATCTGTACATATTCACCCATGCCTGACAGCGTATCCTTTGCCAGAGAGATGCCCAGTCCCAGTGCAAGGGCAGGTCCGCATATAAGCATTGCCCTGTTGGTAAATCTGGCTCTTGCCACCAGGCTCATGCCTGACATACATATCATGGAGAATACCACGATGGTGGCTCCGCCGATAACGCAGCTTGGGATGGTGGAAAGCACGCTGGCCAGCTTTGGACAGAACGCGGCTGCCGTCAGTGTGATGGCGCCCCAGCCCATAACCCAGCGGTTACAAACCTTTGTCAATGCAACGATACCGGAGCACTGGCTGTAGGTTCCTGTTGCAAAACAGTTGAAGAAGGAGGAAAAGATACATGCAATGCCGTTGGCGATGATACCGCCCCGCAGCTCCTCATTCTTCGGCTGTCTGTTAAGACCGCCTGTGGCCGAAACCGTAAAGTCTCCTGACATCTCCACTGCATTAATGAAGAACAGCAGGATAAATACCAAAACAAAGTTCAGGTGGAACTCCAGTTTTCCGAAAGCCATTGGCCTTGGAACAGCAAACCATGCCGCTTCGCTGATGGGCGAAAAATTAATGTATCCGAAGATGGCTGCTATCACATATCCCACAATCATGCCGCCCAGCACTGCTGCCGCGCTGACCATGCCCTTGCCGTAGCCGTTCAAAATCAGAATGGCCAGAATAACAATCAGACCGATGACAAAATTGTGGAGCTGTCCCATGGACGGGTCACCCTGTCCGCCTGCCAGATTATAGGCAGCTATGGGGAAACAGGAGATACCGATAGAGGTGATGATGGTTCCTGTCACCACTGGCGGGAAAAATCTCCTAATTTTTGGAAGGGCAAAACCGATAGCAATAGACACAAGACCGCCTATAAGCTGCGCCCCAAATAATACCCCTAACCCATAATTGACAGATACGGAAATGCAGATGGGAAGAAATGTGTATGTCAGTCCCATCATGACAGGCAGCCCTGATCCGAATTGAATATTGCCGAACCGTATGGGGAATACCTGCAGAAGTGTGGCCACGCCGGCTCCCAGGATGGAGCACTGCAGAAGCAGTGTAGCGTGTGAAGTGTCCATGCCGCTTGCATTTGCTACCAGAATCATGGGGACTATGTTTCCCACGAACATGGCTAAAAGCTGCTGGAATCCCAGCGGAAATGCCTGTGCGAATGGAGGGCGTCCATTTAACTCATAAATGGAGCCAGTTTTAATAGTTGAAGTACTTTTGGATGCATTCTTATTCATGTTGTTCTCCTTTAACTGATTAAGAATACGAAAGGGGGCTTCTTCCCTTCGGGTGTTCCTGACTTCGTCGTTACCCACCCTGATTCGTACCAGGATGTGCCTGTGGTATGGTTCTTTATCCGTCCAGTGTACAGGCTTGACAGATAGACTAAAGCCGGAGAAAAGCCTATCTGACCAATGTGTTCCTGAGTAAATAGTTGCCGGCCGGTACATCTGTCTTAAATGCGCCGTCCTCTATGATTTTTTGCCCTCTCAGAAATACATGCTGGACTTTATGTGAAACTACCATTCCCTGGTATGGGTTGTAGTCTACATACTGTTTCTGTGTGCCGGCATCTATGACATGACTGCTGTCCGGCCGGATTACCACCAAATCAGCGTCGCTGCCTGGCTGTATCACTCCTTTCCTTGGATATAAACCAAATATTTTTGCTGGATTTTCTGCTGTCATCCTGGCGATGTCGCTGTATGTAAGGCCATGGCTCTCAGCCTGTGAATACATAAGCTCCAGCCGGTTCTCCACACCCGGAAGTCCGTTAGGTATGAGGCGGAAGTCCCCCAGGCCCAAATCCTTCTGGCCCTTGTAGTTAAAGGAACAGTGATCCGTGGAAACCGTATCCACAATCCCCTTCTTAAGTCCCCTCCACAGGGCTTCCTGGTCCCTGCTGCTTCTGAGCGGCGGGCTGCAGACATATTTGGCCCCCTCGAAACCGGGAAGATGGTACTTTTCCTCTGTCAGGAACAGGTATTGAGGACATGTCTCGCAGTAGACCCTCACTCCCTCTTCCTTTGCTTCCTCTATCTCCTCAAGCGCCTGTCTGGTGCTGGTGTGGACTATGTAAACCGGAACCGTGAGAAGCCTTGCCATGTCAATCATCCGGGACACGGCCTCATGTTCCACCTCATTGGGCCTGGACATCGGATGGAGGGATATATCCGCCGGATGCCCGGCTGCCAGTTCCTCCCGGCGCACATCCAGGATATCGCCGTTTTCGCAGTGTACCATCAGAAGGACACCGTGTTTCTTCATCAGTGACAGGAGCCGGTACATATCACGGTCCTCCACTCCCAGGTCCCCCTTGTAAGCCGTGTAGGCCTTAAAGGAAGTGACTCCCTGGCGAATCATGGAGAGGATTTCCTCCTCTATCCCCTCGTCATACCGGGCCACGGTCATGTGGAAGGAATAATCCGTAAATGACCGTCCGTCCGCTTTCTCATGCCACCGGTCCAGGCCGCTTTGAAGGCTGGCCCCATGGTCCGGCTCCGAGAAGTCAATCACGGTGGTGGTTCCCCCCGCCACAGCCGCCCTGGTGCCGGTCTCAAAATCATCGGAAGTCATGATGCTGCCGCAGGGCATGTCGAAATGGGTGTGGGCGTCGATTCCTCCCGGCGCAACCAGACAGCCGGACACATCCATCACCTCTTCCCCTTCAAGGGGATTCAGGCCAGCGCCTGTCTGTAGGATTCGTCCCTCGTCCATGCGGATATCCTGCCGGGTACATCCTGACCCGCTGACCACAATTCCGTTTTTTAGCAGCATCCTTTTCACCTCTTTATCCTGTACTTTATCCCGTATTCCCGGTTAAACCAGCTTCCTATTCCGGCTTTTACCGCAATTATCGTTAATTTTTAGACAAATATAAACAAAAAAAACAAGAGCCGCAACGCTTTGTCAAAGGTTGCCAAACTCTTGTTAGGGTTAACAAAAATTTTTCTCTCCTGGTGGAGCTTTATGATTATGTCTACATTTTACATCTTAATCTCAAAATGTCAATATACTACCAAAAGATTTTCGCCAAACAAAGCATTTTCATGTATTACTTACAATTTCCCCACTCCTTCTTTGTGATATTTTCCGATAAATTAGTTATTCTCGTCCGAAAATAATGACAATTCTAATTGGTATATTTTTGAGACGGAGAGCAAAAACCCCTGTCCGGAATAGTCCGGGCAGGGGTTGGATAGAGTATTATCAAACTGTAATTTCTTGGCTAACACTTGGTGCCTGAGAAGAAAATTTCTTCTTTTTTTTGATGGCACCAGAAAATGTTTGTTATATTTCTATCATTAAAACTCCTTCCAAAATTTTCTGCCGGAACATACATTCAGCGGTTCATATGCATCCCTCATAAAATCTTCAAATTTTTCTTTCCATTTCCCTGTGTCCTCGGGCATATATGTTGTCAGTGGATATGTCCTCTTTAATATATCTTTTACATCTTTACGGCTTTTAAGCAATCCTTCACCATATAACTGACAAAGCAGATTTCCAACGGAAGAAGCCTCAGTCACACCTGTTAGGACCGGCAATCCCAATGCATTAGCGGTATATTGATTTAACAAGGCATTTTTACTCCCACCTCCCAATACATAAACTTTTTTAATATTCTTACCAGACAAAAGGATAAGTCGGCGTATGGTCAGACAATACTTTAACGCCAGACTCTCAAACACAATTTTTGCAATAGGACCAGGCAAATATGGATTTATTTTAATTCCATATCGCCTCTCAATATTACGGCTAATTGCAAGCGGCATATCTGAAGGTCTGTAAAAATCAATATGATCCGGATCTATGTAAAGATTCGTTTCCTTTGCTTGGGTTGCCAGGCGGACAATATCCTCAAACGTATATGTCTCCCATCTTTTATGGCACATCTGTACAATCCACATTCCTGTAACAATTTTCTTAAACATGTTTGAGTGAAGGGGCATAGACGAATTAGATGCGTTAAATTCCCATCCTTCCCTTGAGATGACAGGATTTCTTGTCTCCATACCTATAAGTGACCAGGTACCGCTGGATATGAACATCCAGTCTTCTCCATCATCCGGAACTGCAAATGCCGCGCATGCCGTATCATGAGAACAAGGAGCTATTACCTTTGGACAATATGATAATTCCATATCAGCCGCTGTCTGCGCATGAACATAACCTAACGTTTCTGTACATTGTATCACATTGCTTTGAAGAGTCAATGGTAAGTCAAATGCCTTGAATATGGCATTCTCCCATCCATTTGTTTTCTGATTCCATAGCCTACTGTAACTGGACAGTGAATGTTCAACTCCTCTGTTGCCACACAAAAGATAATGAAAAATATCAGCTACGAAAAGGATTTGACAGCCGTCCCTCAACCGGCAGTCACCTTTCTCTTTAAGACGGACCAACTGGTGAAGAGTATCACTCAGCATACACTGATTTCCATTGTATTGGTATATTTCCCATGGTTCCATGCAGCCATCAGCCAACTGAAAAATATCATCATCAAATGTCAGTCCCCGATATGATTTAGGCAGCAACAACAGATTTCCGTCTTTATCGATCAGTCCAAAATCCGAACCAAACGCATCTACGCCAATGCTTATAATCTGAACCTGATTCTGTTTTGTATATTGTTTGATTCCTTGAATGATTTCTTCGTAATATCTATATACGTCCCGTATCCGGTCTTGAATCACAAACACATCCTCTGTCACGAAACGATGTATTTCTTCAGTACATAGCTGTCCGTCATTAATCCATCCCACAATCAGCCTCCCTGTAGATGCCCCGATATCGACCGCGATATGTACCTGTCTTTTTAAATCATCCATTGGGTCCCCTCCCCACTAAGATATACTCGTCATTCTTTTTACCACCATATCAGCCAATTTTTCAATACAGTCATCGGACAGTGTCACCGAATCCACCTCAATATCCTGAAGTGATTTCCCTTTTTCCAGATTAACGGTCTCCCGGCCTGTCCTCACCTTATTCAGTGCAGAAATGGGATGGAACGCCTTTTCCAGTATATCCAGCTGTTCGTTGCTCAAAGGACGAAAATCCTTGATAATATATTTCAGTATTAAAGATGACTTGGCAAATGCTTCTGCTGATTCCAGACAATACCATGCGTCCTTAGGTGACGTTCCCCATGAGATAGGCCCATGATTAGCCAGCAGGATTACTTTATGATCGTTCAGAAACGGAACGATTGATTGCGCCAAATCACTGGTTCCTGGGCACGCATACGGGGCAACTGGTATCTTACCGGTAATCAATGTGGGTTCCGGCGCAGTGGCCATATCCAGTTCAATGCCGGCACAGGCAAACGTGCTGAGGTACATGCAATGAGCATGGCAGGTGGACATTGCATCCTTGTTATGTTTATAAACCATAAGGTGCATGGCTGTCTCACTAGTTGGGGAATATCCCTCTGCACTTTCAAGGATATTTCCATCCAGGTCTATTTTAAACAGCATATCTGGTGTCAGTTCCCCTTTGCTGACACCTGTAGGAGTTATTAAAACCGTATTCTCCCCAACTCGTACCGTAATATTCCCATCATTAGCTGCTACCATCTGCTTGCTCCACATCCTGTGTCCTATTTCGCAGATTAACTCCCTTGCTTCTTTTTCAGACGGATAATTTTTCATTTTACATCTTTCCTTTCATTAATGTTTTTATATTTTTTCCAAAGGTCACTCCGCTTTCGCTTGCCGATTGTATTAATACCACAATCAATACCAGTATGCCTATAATAACCTTTTCCCAGAATGGATTCAGCAATGACTGCATATTGAAAATATTCGTCAGCATTCCCATAATTAAAACACCTATGAAGGTACCCGATATATGACCTTTTCCACCTGTCAATGCAGTTCCACCAATGACACATGCAGCTATAACATCCAGTTCCTTCCCCTCACCTGCCAGAGGATAAGCGGCTCCCACCCTGGATACCAGGGTAATTCCTGCCAAAGCCGCCATCCCCCCTGTAAAGATATGAGAAAACATAAGTGTTTTTTCTACATTTACTCCCATCATCCTTGCTGCCTCAGTATTACCGCCTACTGCATACATATTTCTCCCCAGCATGGTATGCCTGAGAATATAAGCTCCTGCAACAGCACAGCATATAAACATTACAGATGGAACCGTAACATATGGTGCCAGAAGTCCTCTCCCTATATACTGGAATTGTTCAATGGAATTTGATGCAAAGTATGTATTCTCGTTGGTTAAAACAAGTGTGGTTCCCTTTACAGCCATCATTGTTGCCAGGGTTGCAATAAAAGGCGCAATTTTTATTTTATTGATAAGAAATCCATTTATAGTCCCAACTATAACGCCTGTAAGCAACGGAACAATCACTGCCAGTATCAAACTATAATTGCTGAAATATAATGCAATATATCCACATAATCCAATCATGGTTCCCACACTTAAATCAATCGAACCGCATATAATTACCATTGTCATTCCAACGGCAATCATTCCGTTCATGCTTGCCTGTCTCAGTACATTTGTCAAATTTTCCAGAGTAAGGAAACTTTTGTTGATACAGGCAGCCAGGATAATCATGAAGATTAAACCCAAAATGGCATTATGTCTTTTTAGTAGTGTTTTTATCTGAATTCTTTTCATTTCCTCTACCCCGCTCTCATGGCTTAAACCTTTTTATCCCTGCAATTCTGAACATATAATGACACAACAATAATGGCTGCCTTAATAATAAGCGAATATGAATACGGAATATTATTCATGTTTATCATTATAGTGATTAGCTGGAGCACCAAAGCCCCACACAGCATTCCACCAATATTAGGTTTACCGCCTGACATGGGGGTCCCGCCCACCACAACCGCTGCAATCGCATCTGTCTCTTTATTCAATCCCATGTTTACAGGGTCAGCACAGGTAATACTGCTGGTTTCAATAATGGCCGCCACACAAGCCAGGACATTGCAGAGCACATAGCACATGGTCACAACTGCCACTACATTGATGCCGGATATTCTGGTTGCCAGCGCATTATCACCATATGCCTCCACATAATTACCGAAATATGTCTTTCGCATCAATATAAAAATAGCCAGAGACAGGATTACAATGAAAGCAAATTGAATCGGTATGCAACCGCCTATTTTTATGTAGGCAAAACGGCTGAATGCAGCATTCTTATAACTTAAACGTGTACCGCCGTTCATTAACTTGGCAATACCTCTTAAGGTATACATCATAGCCAAGGTAGTAATCATCGGCTGTACCTTAAATTTGGTAACTATAATGCCAGTGACTGCTCCTGTTAATGCGGCCACAGCCAAAGATGCAATCACGCCCATGACAATATGCCCATTCAGAATAAATTTTGCCAAAACCATGGATGACAAAGCAAGTACGGACCCAACCGATATATTAATTCCTCCTGTTGCTATAACAATTGTCATTCCAAGTCCCAGTATCATAACCGTTGTGGCCTGCGTAAATAAATTCCAAAGAGTCATGACACTGATAAAGTTTTTAGTAGTAAAACAGTTAATAACAACCAGTATAATCAATGCAATTAGCGCTCCATACTGCCGCATCAGATTCTGACTGGGATTCTTTTTCATAGTGATACCTCCTCTATGCAGGGCTATTGGCTATCCACTTCATGATATTTTCTTCAGATATTTCATCTCTGTTCAGCATACCCCGGACAGTTCCATCCCTCAAAACAAATATCCTGTCACATCCACGCACCAGTTCTGATAACTCAGAAGAAATCAACAAAACACTGATTCCTGTATCTGCAATCTCTTTTATTAAATCCTCCACTTCTTTTTTTGCCCCCACATCAATCCCTCTTGTGGGTTCATCTAATATAATCAACTTTGGCTTGGTAGCAATCCATCTTGCAAGCAATACCTTTTGCTGATTACCACCAGACAGATTCTTAAGCTGTTGCTCCATGGACGGTGTCTTTATTTTAAATCTCCGAATATACTCTTCTGCCAATGCCTCTTGTCTCTTTCGGTTAATAAACCCTCTTCTGCATATTTGCGGAAGACTAGAAATTGAGATATTCTCACGGACTGTCATATTTGGAATAACCCCCTCCTCCCGCCTGTTTTCCGTCACAAATGCCAAACCATTTTTCAATCCGTCCTTAGGTGCTTTAAGAACAACCCTTTTTTCATCAATTACGATTTCACCGGAATCTGGTATATCGTAACCAAACAGTACTTTGGCGGTTTCTGTCCTTCCTGAGCCCAATAGTCCGGTAAGTCCCACAATTTCTCCTTTTTTAACATCAATACTTACACCTGACAGTTTAGGATGACGTACTATGTCTTTCAGCATGACAATAAACGGTTCACCATTCCCATCATAAACACGGTTATTACCTTTTATTTCCCTGACATCCCTTCCCACCATCTTTTCAATTAACTGAAATTCGGTCAGTTGTTCCGGAAAATACGTTCCCTCATAGGCCCCGTCTTTTAAAATGGTAATACGGTCTGATATTTCGTAAACTTCATTGAGACGGTGTGATATAAAGACAATACCGAGTTTCTTTTCCTTCAGCTGTTTAATTATATTAAAAAGCATTCTGACCTCTTTTGAATCCAGAGAGGAGGTTGGTTCATCCAGAACCACCACCTGACAATTTAAACTTACCGCCCTGACGATAGAAACCATCTGCTGCGAAGCAGTACCGTATTGATTTAATGGAAGTCTGCTCTCTATATCCAAACCTAAATCATCGAGCAGTTTTTGTGCATTTTTATGTAGGGATTTCCAGTCTATTCCTGCTTTTGTTCTGGGGTACCGTCCCAGATATATATTTTCTCCCACGCTCAGATATGGGATCATGTTCAATTCTTGATATACCGTACTAATGCCTGTTTTCTGGGCATCAAAGGTATTATGGAAATGTACTTCCCTGCCATTAAATACAATATTTCCCCCATCCTTTTCATAAACGCCTGTCAATATTTTGATTAAAGTGGATTTACCAGCTCCATTTTCCCCCATTATAGTATGTACTTCGCCTGGCTTTAGATTAAAATCCACCCCTTTTAAAGCGCGTACGCCAGGAAACTCTTTTACAATCCCATGCATTTCAAGGATATACTCTTCTTCCATCTATAATTTCACCCCTCTACTCTCTTTGACACTCAGTTATTCTTATAATTTGACTGCCCCTCCTGGTTATTTCATAGAAGGGGCAGTTAAACCATGGGACTTATTTACTTAAAACGCATCCGGCAATTTCTCCTCGGCATTTGTACTGTCAATAATATACTCTTCATTATTGATGATGTGCTCCAGTTTTTCTTCGTTCAAATACTTTTCCATAGTATCGAAAGCAACTGGACCAAATCTTGGATTACAGGTAGCAATGCAGTTCATTTCCCCTGCTATGATTGCCTCTACTGCTTCAGCCTGTCCATCAATAGCAATTACCTTTACATCAGTTCCCGGATTCATTCCCGCTGCTTTTAAAGCAAGTACAACCCCCAGTGCCATCTCATCATTATGACAGTAAACCACATTAAAATCACCGCCTGTTGATTGAATAATATTTTGCATTACCTTTTGAGCTTCTGTTCTGGACCACTCACCGCTCTGGGTTGCTACAATTTCCATATTCTCATACTTTTTTACTCCGGTCTCGAATCCTGCCTGGCGGTCGCGTACATCACTTCCCCCTACTTTGCCGGTAATCTGAACTATTTTATAACTGTCTGCGCCTCCATTCTCGCTTAACCAGTCAGCACATGCTTCTCCCTGCCATATATAATTTGAAAGAATCGTGCAGATATAATCCACGCCCGGTGTTCCATTGGCCTCTCTGTCTAACAGAATTGTAGGAACACCCTTAGCCTTTGCTGCCTCTATTGCAGGCATAATGGCCTCCATATCAATAGGTGCTATAAACAGAAAATCCAAATCCTGTGTAAGCAAATCCTCTACATCTGAAATCTGCTTGGCTGTATCCAGTTCTGCATTGGACATTACAAATTCATACCCTCTGGATTCTGCTTCCTTCTGCATACTGTCAACCTGCGCAACTCTCCAGGCACCGTCAATAGCCAATTCGGAAAATCCCACTTTAAAAATACCATCACCGTTTATATCTCCTTTTATTTCTCCCGATACCTTTTGAGTTGTATCAGTACCTGCTTTCTCTGACTGAGCCTCTGTTTCCGATGCTGCAGCTGATGTTTTTGCTGGAATATCATTTGAATCGTCTTTTGCGCATCCCATAACACAACTACTGACTATCATGATACCTGCCATTAACATTGCCAAACCTTTTTTTCTCATGCCTTTCTCCTCCTAATTATTAGTGTCTTTCATAAAAGCTAATTATTTTTCATGTTTTAATTATATCCATAATTATTTCTTTATTTAATAAAGCATTTTTATATAATTCTTAACATTTTTCACTTATTTTGCGCTTTTTAATGTAATAATATATATTAATTACAATTTTGCATCAAACAATTTGTGCAGTATTTACATAATCAAAAAAAGCTACAGGATACCACACTTTTTCAAAGCATCTACCCAGCAGCTTCTTATATCTCACTTAATTGGAAAAATCACTTTTACTGATGTATAAGCGCCCTCTTTACTTGCTATTGCCACTTGATAGCTGTCCCCGTAGCAATAGTGTATTCTCTGACTTACATTAACAATCCCATATCCCCCTATTTCCTTGCTGACTGGCGTTCCTTTTTCCAATGCCTGTCTTAAAATTTTCAAATTTTCCTGTGCAATTCCTATACCATTATCATATATCTCTATGATTCCTATATCCCCGCTTTTCATCAGATGTATTCTTATAAACCCTTTTCTTCCACTATCTCTTAGACCATGCGTAATCGCATTCTCTATTAACGGTTGTAATGTAAATTTAGGTATAATGACTGTCTTCATCAATTGTTCGTCCAAATCATTCACTATTTCAACAGAAATTTCATCCCTATAACGAATCATCTGCAAATCTACATAAATTTTTGCGTGGTCCAACTCCTTTTCCAATGTAACCATCTCTTCTTCCATCCTCAAAGATATTCGGAAGAATTTAGATAGCGACATCAGGGAATGAATTGCCTTTTCATACTGTTCGACTCTAATCTGCCAGGAAATATGATCTAACATATTATATAAAAAATGCGGATTCACTTGGGCCTGAAGAGCAGAAAACTGCACTTTTCTCATAGCACGTTCTTTATTCTTTACCTCTTCAAACATCTGATTTACTTTGCTTATTAAATCATTTACACCTTCATTTAAATCATCCAGTTCATGGTATTCGGTCTCTACCGCTATGTACTCCCCTCTCCAAATTTCCCGATTTCGATTCATTCCATCCTGAAGTTGCTTAAGAGGATGGTTAATTGTATCCGCAAATCGCCTTCCAAAATAAATGGAGGCAAAAGTAACCATTATAATAAGGATAAATAGAATTGTAAGCGTATTGAGCACTTCGGTTTTTATCTTGTTGAACCAATTTGTTGTCATACTGATTTCCCATCCGTTGCTTAATTCACGGTGAATTGATTCATCAAGATGTGTTTTTAGTATATTTCCCTTTTTCCTTATCTCTCCTAAATCGTACTGCCATACAGGTGTACCATCCTCCTCTGTAATGGATACATTCAGGTCTTGTGTTGTAACTGTTTTGGAAAGCATTTCACTGAAGGTATTCAAATTAATTTCCACCAATATGACACCTACAATTTCCCCGTTTCGATAATTGATAATGGGCTCACCTATGGATATATAACCCTCTTTTCCCGGATTTGCAATCACCCTGGAATACTTATAAAAACCATTTCCCTGTATTCCCTGTGTGTCTCTTATATCTTTATACCATTGCTGCTGGCTATATTTTTCTTTATTGTAAGGAAATACGCTGGATTTAAAACATCTTCCGTCATCCAAAAGAATATAGATACCATCTAATGTATTGCCATAATTCTGATTAATCAGCATCATGGTTGTATTGATGGTCGTTCGCTGAATATAGTACTCTTCTTTTTCCTCAAATCGTGATACCCTTAAGGCATTTTGAACAGACAAATCATTTTGAACAATATCAATCACTTTAATCCCCTGGCTGATTGTACCGTCTATATTATCAGCATATAAATTCAAAACTGTCTGAAGATTTTGTTTTGTGGAATCAATCAAGGAATTTACATAAAATACTGCTGTTATGATGGTCATAACAATCATCGGAATGATTGCAATTAACAGGTACATCCTCCGAAGAACCTGTACAATGTTTTCCTTTTTCTTTGTTTTTATCCTATTCATTTTCGGGTGTTTCTCCTATACTCAGATGGTGGCAATCCTGTTTCCCGCTTAAAAACAGTTGAAAAATAGGTGGCATTTTCATAACCCGAGGATTCTGCAATATACTCAATTTTGTCATCATCCTTCTCTAACATTAGCTTTGCATAGTTAATACGTACCCTGTTGATAAATGATGTCAGACCACAATCACATTTTGTGGAAAACAGGGAAGAAAGATACCCCGGTGATACTCCAAGATTTACTGCTACCTTATTCAAACATAGCTCCGAATCCTTAAAATTTTTCTCGATAAACAGCTTTGCTTCCTGTATCAAATCCTTTGTTCCCTGTGTACCAGAATCAACTTTCTCTTTTTCCGATTCATCTTCCTCTTTTAGAGAATCCCAGACAAGTCTCCAGTATTGTTCGTGAACCGTATCAATTGAACTAAAATCCCCAGCCCTTATAAAGGTCACCTTTATGCTGTTTTGTATATGATTCAGAACTGTCACGTGTTTTGATACCATCTCCTCGGTTTGCAATATCTCCTCTTTTGTTTGCGCATGAAAAAGAAGGACAACGTTATCAAATCCCTTTTCAACTATGAAAAATGAATCACTCTTTTGTACCATATCTTCAATATCATCCATAAGCCGCTTATAAGGATGTTTGCTTTCTCCTCCTGTCTCAGAAGAAAACCCGTTAAACAGGAGAATTCCCATCCTCAGTGTCTTTTCTGAAAATTGTTGATACTGTTCCATATAATAAGCACATTCTTCAGAAGTCAGGGTGCCATTTATCATTCCATTTATGTAGATTTCCGGTCGCATGACCTTTTGAATCATTATCTGTTCTTCCCGGGATTTTAAGATTTTATCGGCTGCCTTTTGTACATATGTTACCAGTTCCTCTGGTTCAATTGGTTTTAGTACATATCCCATGCAGCCATGTTTCAGTGCCTTTCTTGCATATTCAAACTCTTGAAATCCGCTGATAATGATTACCTCTATATTGCTTTTGACCTCTTTTACACGTTCAAGCAATGAAATTCCATCCAACAGCGGCATTTTTATATCCGCTATCAGTATGTCCGGCCGTTTCTCTTTCACAAAATTTAATGCTTCTACACCGTCTTTAGCCGTTGCAACTACTTCAATACCATAATTTCTCCAAGGTATGTACTTTGACAAACAGTCTAATATAAATGTCTCATCATCTGCAATTACCATTCTCAGCATAGAAATCCCCCTGTTAAGCCATTATTTCCTCTTATTTTAGTACGTCATTCAAACAGATTCATTATAACACCTTCTAACGGCTCAATAAAAGACAGGGGGGAATATAATCTTCCTCCCTGCCCATCACCCTGTCAATATTCTGTTTTCTCCCCGGGCGCCCACACTGCCAGCTCCTTTACCAGCATGATGCGCCCAATTATTACACACACAGCTCCCGCGGTATTCCACCCGCTGCTTCCCAATACAACCGAGTATTCATAGGACGCCAGCCCTGCTGTCATCCATATGAGGTATCCAAGGGAGGAAGGTCCTTTTTTGCAGTTTTGCGTATACTGCCTGCCAAGCTCTCCGTAATGATTCAACGTACTGCACCCGCAGGCTGTCTCTGCCAGCATAAGGACTGCCGTGATCTGTATGGATATCCCTGTGCTCTGTCTCATGAACACTGCCAGAATCAGGTCCAGGATGGTAATGCCCAGCCACAGTCTGCCTGTCTGTTCCATCTTACGGTTCCACTCAAATCCTTCCCCGTCCCCCTCCCGTTCCAGCATCCTGAAACCGCTGCGAAATACAAGGCAGCCCACAATCCCCGGAACTATGGGTATCCCCATAAAATCAATGTGAAATGACAAAAGAAACATTCCCGCCATCATCCATTTTGCGGCCTCATTCACGGTTTAATCCCCCTTTCCTTCAGGTAACGGTATGTCTGCTTAAACCGGTCTGTGTTTCTGTTATTTTGCCGGTCCAGGTTCGTGGTAAACCAGGACTCTCCTCCTGAGCCGTCAGAACATTTCCACTGAATCAGAGCGGTATAGGGTTCAAATTGTTCCCTTATATCTCCGGTCCCTCGCCATGTAGATTCCACCAGAAAGGTATCCCCTTCTGTCATCGCAGCAGGCTCCCACTCCCATATATCCGTTCCGTCCACTGTAACCTTGAATTCTCCTCTTACCTGTTCCGGGTTTTGGATCTCAAAGCCTTCCAGACGGCAATCCCTTTGCACAAGATAGCGGGTCATGGAGGTTCCGTCGGAACTGGACGATCCTCCTGTGACCGTAACATATTCCATGGGCTTATCCAGAGTAAGGATGATTTGGCCTATGGACACCTCCTCCTCTGCGCCATCGCCGTATCTGACTTTTATGGTATCCAGAGTGATTCCTCTGGCTCCAAGGCTTCTGGCCGGCATCATCATCTTGACAAACAGCTGCTTAAACTGGTACCGGCCGTCCTGCACAGAGCCTGAATAGGACTGAAACAGGCCGCCTGCTCCGTCGTATGGGGTCATCCAGTATTCCCCTATGCCTTCCAGCTGGGGAAAGGTAATTTCCGCCACTTTGGAGGTATCCTCACTGTCCTGGATATAGTATATGGGAAATTCCTTCCACACATATCTGTCCTCACCGGCAGCGCTCCCTGCATCTACATCCGCATTCCCATCCGTACTCCCCATCGTATCCCCATCCATACCGCCATCCCAGTACATCTCCAGCTCTATGTGCATAGGAATAAACACAGGATGCCTCAGCGCAAAATAATGCTGCAGCAGACTGCCGGCCGCCACGATTAAAACTCCGGCTGTCATAAAAAAATAAAACAAAAACGCGGACTGATGAATGAATCGGTCTTTTGGCCTGTCCATACTGCCCTCCTCTTCTTTTTCTTCCTTAATTTTCCTTCCCTTTCTAATATTGTATATAATACAGGCCCGGGAAGCAAATTCATTTCCCTTTCGTTTCCCTTACATTTTACACAGGATTGCATACTCTGTTCAAATAGTATATCCTTAGTTATAAGCAGCAGTGCTTATACTGCACCATATAAAAATATGATTCATGGGAGGAAATAAAATTGAAGCAGGCATTGATCATCGGTTCCACTGTGGCGGACGTGACCGTCAGACTGCCCCATCTGCCCGTTACCGGCGAGGATGTGATTGTGGAGAGCCAGTCCATGTCCCTGGGAGGATGCGCCTATAATGTGTCGGAAATCCTCCGCCAGTCCGGTGTCCCATACACCCTGTTTTCTCCAGTTGGGACAGGGATTTACGGCAACTATGTAAGGGAACATCTAAAACGGAAGCAGATTCCCATTCTCATCCCCGCGCCTGCGGCAGATAACGGCTGCTGTTACTGTTTTGTGGAAGAATCAGGTGAGCGGACCTTTGCGGCCCTTCACGGCGCGGAATACCGTTTTGAAAGGCAGTGGTTCAGCCTGGCAGAATCCCTGTCCGTGGGATCTGTCTATGTGTGCGGGCTGGAACTGGAGGAGGATACAGGGGGCTTCATACTGGATTACCTGGAAGAGCACCCGGAATACACTGTATACTTTGCGCCGGGTCCCAGAATCAGCTTCATCCCCCAAAGCAGTCTAAGGCGCATGTTTTCCCTGTCTCCCATCCTGCATCTCAATAGAGATGAAGCCCTGGAATATACAGGCACCACAGGAAGCCCTGAGAATAAAAAACCGTGGAAAAAAGCGGACCTCCCCTGCCGGGAATACAGGTTAGAAGCATGTCTGCCGGAGGCTGCCTCCCGTCTTACAGCCCTTACCCGCAATCATGTCATCATCACCCTGGGAGCCCATGGCGCGTTCCATATGGAGCCTTCGGGAAAGCATGCCTTGATTCCCGGCTGTCCGGCACGGCAGGTGGATGCCACCGGGGCCGGGGACAGCCACATGGGTGCAGTGATTGCATGCCGCATGAAGGGTTTTCCCATGGACAAAGCCATCCGCACAGCCAACCGTATATCTGCCGCTGTGGTGGAACACGCCGGAGCCGGGCTGGACGATGAGGATTTTCTGCGCCTGAATGCCTGAGATGCTTTGATTGCCTGGGATGCTTTGATTGCCTGGGATGCTTCGATTGCCCGGGGTGCTTCGATTGCCTGGGATGCTTCGATTGCCTGGGATGTTTTGGAAGAAAATTGTAAAGATACGTAATAGGTTTGAAATTGAACTACGCTATCTCATGGAATATAATAAAAATGGAATATAATAAAATCATGGCAGGAACCACTGCGGCCCAAGCAGCCTCATGGTTCCGGGGAGAAATGTTTGAGGAGGAAAAGAATATGATGACCAGAGATTGGAATGCCCGCGGCACAAAGGCCTGCGTCCGGCCTGTTCTGCGCTGTTTGTTCCTTCTCATGATATTCACTGTTTTCATGGGAATTACGGCATTTGCAGCTGCAGAAAAAATTGACACGGTAAAATTATCATTCACATGCGATCCTGTCCCAAAAGCAGGAGAAGCACCGGGGACCGTGACTGCCAAGACCGGCAGCAGGGAGTTCACCGTAAAAAGCACTGAGTATACCAATGATGTGGAGGTATGGAGCCTGGGAGACAAACCCAGGGTCAGGGTGGTTCTGGAGGCGGCAGACGGATACCGTTTCTCCTACACCACATCCAGCCATTTCAAGCTCAGCGGACGCGGCGCGGATTTTATCAAGGCCAAGATATCCGACAGCGGCAGCACCCTGAACCTGGAGTGCTATCTCAGCCAGGCAGACGGAAAACCCGGTAAAATACAGGGACTGGACTGGAGCGGATTCCGCGCCAGATGGGATAAGGCAGAAGAAGATATAAAGCATTATGAAGTCCGCCTGTACCGCAACAGGAATCTTGTGACCACTGTCACTGCTTCCGGCACCTCTTATGACTTCCGAAATGAAATCACCCGGGCCGGCGATTACACCTTCCGGGTGCGGACCATTGCCCGGTATGCGGACAGAGCCGGGGACTGGTCTGAGTATTCCGATGAAAATACGGTCACGGAACGCCAGGTTTCAAGCAATGGAAACGGCTCCTGGATCCAGAACCAGTATGGCTGGTGGTACAGATACTATGATGGGGGATACCCTTCTAATACCTGGGAAAAAATCAATAATACATGGTATTATTTCAACAGGGACGGGTACATGCTGAACGGATGGCAGCAAATAAGCGGCTCCTGGTATTATCTTGGCGCAAACGGAGCCATGACCCGTGGCTGGCAGTCTGTCAACGGACGCTGGTACTATATGAACGGCGACGGCGTCATGCTCACCGGGTGGCAGTATCTCGGCGGACGCTGGTATTTCCTGGACGGCAGCGGCGCCATGCTCACCGGATGGCAGTTTATCAACGGACGCTTGTATTTCCTGGACAGCAGCGGCGCCATGCTCACCGGATGGCAGTTTATCAACGGGGCCTGGTATTTCCTGGACGGCAGCGGCGCCATGCTTACCGGGTGGCAGTTCATCAACGGACACTGGTATTACATGAATGACAGCGGCATCATGCTCACCGGGTGGCAGTTCATCAACGGGGCCTGGTACTACCTGGATGGCAGCGGCGCCATGTATGCAGACCAGACAACACCGGACGGTTATTATGTGGACGGCAGCGGAAAGCGGAATTAGTATATACCAAAGGCAGTTGTAAACAAAACCGCACAGCTTCAGGGCGCCCCGGAGAGAACCTGTTTTACTCTCCGGGACGCCCTGTACATTTTACTCCCCACAGGACGCCTCCCGCTGTGCCTGCAAAGCTGCAGAACAAACACAATAACAGCCTGCTCTTCATCTGCGCCAGCCACCAGACATCCCCAGCCTCCCCCACGGCCGCCATATCAGAACGCAGTTCCTCTATTTTCCCGGACCAGAATTCAAAATCAGACCATCTGCTGGGAATCAAATCAGGAGGTATCTTAAGCTCCAGCTTCCATGCCAGGAATAAGCCCGCCAAAAAAAATACGGCAGCCAGGATGAATGCCTTTGCCCTCGTCTTTGCCCTCATCTTTGCTCCCGCCTTTGCCCCCCTTCTTCCCATCAGGACGGAGAGCGCCCATACCGAAGTTATCCACAGGGGCAGACACGCTCCAAGGCCGGCGGCAGCGGAAACATACGCTCCGTCCACCAGGACCTTGCCGGACTTAATCTCATTCCTGTAAAGAAAATTTACCGCTGCTGCTTTTCCTGTCTCCATCCCATGGGATGTCCCTTCCTCCCCCGTACGCCCTTCTCCGCTCCTTGCGTATGTAAACATCATATACCGCATGGCGTCTTTGTCCTTGGCAGGCAGCAGTATGACATGGGATGAGTCATCTGTGACTCCCCGTATCTTGTAAGGTTTCTGCCTGCACCAGATGTATTTTCCCGCTACATCCAGACCTCCGAACAGTTCCATGGCCAGACCGCTGCTGATAAGGCATCCGTCCTGGTCCGAGCGGTAGCCGTATGTTCCTCCAATCAGCCTGGAATATGACGCCATTTCCATGAGTCCGTATACAGCGATGCAGTCCGCCTCCCCGGACCTTCCCAGTCCGGGGTTCATTACCTTCAGCCTTTTTGCACGGGACCATGCTGTGATTTCAGGCAGCATATTCCTGCCTTGTTCCTGTTCACTGTCCAGTGCATGGGTAATCAGCTGTTTCTCTACCGCGTCCCCTTCCCCAAAGTACATGAATACATGGCAGCCGGCATCCCTCATGGTCCAGGCCAGGATGGTCCCAAAGCCCCATAAGGCGGCAATGAGTATAAGTATGATCCATTTTTTCATTCTTCCACCACCCTGACCCGGTCTCCTTCACTCACTGGTTTGCTGGATTCTGTAATCAGCTTCATATCCTTTGTCACAGGACCTGACACAGCAGCGGCAGAACTGCTCTTTTCCAGTACATCCACCTGGATTCTCACCGCCTTTTGTTCGTCACCCAGTATGGTTTTTTCCGGCTCTGCAGCCAGACAGTAATATCCTTTATTATCCTCACGCAGTGCCTCAATGGGAATGACACAAGGGTATGCCCCGGACTCCATGTTCACGGTAAAGGATACCAGGTCTCCCAGCCTTCCCTCGCCTTCCTGTATCCAGGCTGTTACCTGGATTTTCCCGCCCTCTGCCATCTGGTCCACGGATTCCACTTCTGTTTCCACATTCTTTGACTGTCCCGCCATCTTCACCTGCATCATGACACCCTTTTTCAGAAGACCTGCCCCGGCTGTCTCCTTGTCAATCTGTGCCCTCATCTCCAGGCCTCCCACAGCCAGCCTGAGCTGGTGTCCGTCCTGTATCCTGTCCCCTGCCTGTAATCCGGTATCCACTACAACCCCATCCACCGGTGCCTTGATTTGTCCTTTGTTATCTATGAATTGCTCTATCTTTCCCAGCTTTTTCTGAATTTCCTCCATGTCAAGCTTCATGGACTCCTGTTTCAGACCGGACATCTCCCTTCCGGCAGCTTCCCCTGCCGCTGTACCGGCATCCGATACCCTCGCATTTTCCACCTTTTCCATGGCCTGATACAGGACTTCCTCCAAATCCTGAACCTTTCTTCCAGCTTCCTTAAGCTTCTCATCCTCAGCCTTTAATGCATCCTCATACGCCTTTAGCAAGTCGTCCTGATTTTCCCTTTCCCCGTAATCCACATCCTCATAATCTTCCTCGGCCGCATACATTTTTGCCCTGGCCTCCTCCACCTTCAGGTCCTCTTCCTCCCGGATGTCCTCCAAATCCTCCCCCGCTCTCTCAAGTTCCAGCTCAGCCCGTTCCAGCTCTTCATCGGACCCCCCTTGCTCCTCCAAACGGTCCAGTTTTTTCTGTTTATCCTCCACCTCCCGCTCCGCCTTTCTCACAGCAGAATCCCTGGATTTCTGGGCTGACTCATATGATCTTCTGGCACTTTTCATGGCCTTGCGGTTATCCTCCTTCACCTGTTCCCTGGTTCTGTTCTTTTTCTGCACATAATCGTGTTCCAGCTCAATGGATGCCTGCTCATGGTCCTCCTTCGCCTCCGCAAAATCCTGGTTTCCCAGCTCCAGGGCTCTCTGGGCAGCGGCCAGCTGCTGCAGAGCCAGGGTCTCTTCAGTCACCCGCGGCACTGAGGCAAGGGACATCTGTTCCTGTTTCAGCGCCAGCTCTGCCTTTTTGTATTCCAGGGACAGGGCGTCGCGCTCCTCCTCAAGTCCTTCCATCTGAAGGGTCAGGACCGTGTCTCCTGCCTTAACGGATTGTCCGGGCCTGGCTGCAATTTCCTCCACCTGCATATTCTCCGGCAGTGATATGTATACCGTTCTTCCGGCAGTAAGCTCTCCCTCTCCCTGTATTGTGTAGAGAACCACATCCTGCTTTCCAAACCCTGTATTCACCCGTATGACGGTAAAGGAGTCCATGGCTCTGGACAGAAAGGTCAGGGCAGCCATGAGGGCCAGGAATATGGCCGCTGCTTTTTTCACGTTCATTGACTCTCACTCCTTGATTCCTGATGCGGCAATCCCCTGCTCCAGCGTCTCCTGTCCCATAAGGAACAAAAGAACAGGAAGCACCATCATAATGACCGAGGCAGACCAGGCAGCACCTGCCTTATCAGCCGTAATGTCCGGCAGGTAAAGGGACAGCGGCCAGAGTCTCTGCTCCTTTAAAAATGTCATGGGCTGTTCAATGGCATTCCAGTATTCCAGGAATCCCAGCACCAGCATTGAAATGATTCCCGGCCGTCCCACCGGTATTCCTACCTTCATAAATATAGAAAAGTCACCGGCTCCGTCCAGCCTGGCCGCCTCTATGAGAGGCGTTGGGATGGATGCAAAGAATTTTGTCATGATAAAGACGGGAAAAGCGGAAAAGATTCCCGGCAGAATGACAGCCAGATGGGTATTTAAAAGATGGAACCGCTTAAGGACCAGATAACTCGGGACCATGGTCACCTGAAAGGGCTGCATCATGAGAATGATATAGAAAAGAAACAATGCCCTCTTTCCGGGAAAACAGAAATGGGCAAAGGCCCAGGCGCCCGGAAGGGCTATAAGCAGCTGCCCTGCCAGCACCAGCCCGGTCTGCAGACAGGAATTCCAAAACATAACATAAAATCCCGGTGAATCCAAAAGCAGCTCCACAAAGGGGCTCAGGGTTGGGTAGGAGGGAATAAAAGCTGCCTTTATGGGAGCGTTTCCCATGCCAAAGACAGCACCGAAACGTTCCAGCATTTCCCCTTCGGACATCAGCGCGCTGCCTGCCATGAGTAAAAGGGGAAGCCATATAAAAAGACACAGCAAAACGAGGACCGCATGTATTAAAATACGTTTTATCATCTCTTTTTCCTTTTCCAGGTCCACAGCAGCACCGGAATCATAATGGATACCTCCACCATCACGGATGCCGCGCTCATCTTCTGAATGTCCAGGGATACGAACCAATGGTTGAACAGGTGCTGGAGCATATAGATACTCTCATGTGGGTAATCCCCTGATATCAGGTATGCCTCCCTGAACACCTTAAAGGAATTGATAACAGACAACACCAGCACCAGAAAGGCCGTACTTTTCAGCCCCGGCAGAGCAATATGGAAAAAGCTCTGCCAGGAACCGGCTCCGTCCACCTTTGCTGCCTCAAAAAGCTCTTTTGGAATTCCGTCCAGTCCGGCCAGCCAGAGCATCATATCGTAGCCTGTGTTTTTCCATATATAGGTCAATACCAGGATATAAAAAGCACTTCCCTGATTCAGCCAGTCCTGGCTGCTCCCGCCTGCCCATACCACCATCTGGTCAAGAATCCCCTGGGGATAAAACAACAGCTTCCACAACAGTACAACGGAGGCCACCGGTATGGCCATTGGAAGCAGAATGGTTGTTTTATACAGGCTCCGGCTGTCCGCAGCTCCCGTCATAAGGATGGAAACCCACAGTGAAAAGGCCATCAGCACAGGGATGCACACCAGGATAAAATGCAGGGTATTCTTTACAGCCAGCCGGAATGCCTGGCTGTGAAAGACCTGTATAAAATTCTCCATTCCCACAAACTGTCCGCCCACTGCCTGAAAAAAGGAGCGGACCACCACATTCACAAAGGGTATGAGCACAAATACGGCTGTCCCCGCCAAACTTGGGGCCAGGAACAGCCATGGCCTCAGATTCCTGAGATAAATGCCAAATCGGTTCCCGGAAGATTGATTTATAGCTTTTCTACTCCGAAAAATACAGCATTGCCTTGTTCTGCGCATTCTGAGCCGCCTGTTCCAGGGACAATCTCCCCTCAAAATATCCCTTTGTCTCATTGATGATAATATCCGTCAAAACCCGGTCCATCCGAATGGGGTGATCCGCCTTTGCCGCCACATCAAACACCAGCTGGCGTTCTTCCTTTGTAGGCCAGCTGCCGGTCAGCTCGTAACCGTCATCTCCGCTGACTGCAACGGATGTATCCTTATTATCTTCCCGATCCACCCAGTCCCGGACTGCCAGGGTATTGACCGGAAGGCCATCTGAAAGGTCCTTTGACTGGACGTCGCGTCCCAGCACAAAGAGAATGAATTCCCTTGCCATCTCCTTATTTTGGCAGGCCTGGTTGATTCCCATGGTGCCTGAGGGCAGGTAGGAGGCGTTTACATTTTCCATGGTAAATCCGTGTTTTCTCTGTACTGCCAGAGGCAGCAGGATATTGTACATGCCATCTATCTTGTCGATTGCAACGGCACTCATCCCCTGGTCCACACGGCTATATTCGCTGCCCAAAAGTCCGTCCAATCCCGGCATAAGGTTATAGACATTGCCCCGTCCCCCATCCTCGGATTTATCAAAGGCAGACTTGGCGCCATTTGCCTCTCCCAGGACCTTCACTGTCTCCAGCAGCTCCTTAATTTTATCCGGATACGGCTTTCCTGTCCGCATATCCACGACTTCATCGTACCGCAGCATCAGTATCTGGCGCAGCAGACTTTCATAATTGGTTTTGGGCCGCAGGGGAAGATGGGACGGATCCTCCTGGTAGGCCCTCATGGCTTCCATGGACACCAGGCTGGCTGCGGCCTGGCTGTCCCCATAGGCAGCCAGCAGCGTCATCCTGGTGGGAATCTGGTAAATACTCCCGCTTTCCTCTGTATAAGGCTTTGACACCTGCTCTGTCAGCTCTCCCGAAGCTATCATGGGGCTTAAGAAATCCTTCATATCCTCAAGAATCCCCTTTTCTATATAGGATTCCGCCGGGAGACCGTCAAGAACCAGCAGGTCTGCCCCATTTCCGCCTAAAAGCTCTGTATTGAGAGCTCTTATGGTATCAGATACCGTGGTGCTGCCCGACGTGATCTGGCCGTCAATCAATTCCACCCTGACATCCGGGTGTTCCAGCTGGAACATAGATGCAGCCTGGTGAATGGTATCTGTCTGTTCCAGGTTCAGCCCATATACAGTCAGCGTCTGGGTGGGCACGGAAGGCATCTGAGGGTCATAGGTATAATGCTTCAGCTCTTCCTTGTCATCCTGGGACATCCAGACATAAAAATCATTCTGGTTTCCCGCAAACAGCTTCCTGAGATTGGCGCTTGGAAGGCTCAGGGAATTAAGGGTGCCGTCAGCAACAGTCTCCCACAGGCTTCCCCCCTGGTTCATATGGTGGATTCCCCGGGGATTGGCAATGTATATTCCCCCGCTGCCGTCCGATGCCATGGGGGCCCACATGTCAAAATCTGGTGACTGAAATGGTATCTCCTCTTTGGCGGACGCCGACATGCCGGAAATATCGTAGCTGATATAGGAGCTTTCGCTGTACGTGATATACCGGTTTCCCTTGAGCAGGCCTGTTCCCTTCCATTCCATGGAACTCCACTGCTGGGGCAGTGAAAGAACCAGTTCTCCTTCAGGCGTGTACACATCCGTCACCCTGCTGTGAGACAGGAAAATAAGTCCCTCCTCGGACACCGCCGCAAAATCAGGCCTCACATCGTAATATCCCTGGTCATTTTTAACGGAAAACACCGGGTCCAAAAGCATCATGGGTTCCTGTCCCTCTGTCAGCTTCATCATATATGTCTTATAATCATCCCCGCCCTGGTACAGCACATACCGGTTTTTGTCCTCTCCCCATATCATATGCAGGGTCCCGTACGGAAACTCCAGTCCCTCCAGCAGGCTGTTGTCCTGTTTCTCCCACTTTTCACCCGTCCATATGTATCTGGAAGCTTTTTTGTCTTTGACCGTATACAGCTCCAGAACCTGGTCCCCTGTCTGGATGATATCGGCGGCTGTCTCCCCTTCTTCCAGGGAAATGCTTATACTGCTCTCCGCATATCTCCCCATCGGTCCCTCCTGCTGCTTTTCCTCCTGTGTCTTTGATTTTGTCTGCTGTTCACCTGTGCTGCCGCCTGCTGTACCGGACGGCGCAGCGCAGCCCCACAAACATCCTGACAGTATGCTGACAGCCAGACACAGGCTCATAAGTTTATTTTTCATTGTCATTTCTCCTCCCGGACAATCTTCATGTCCCCTGTATCATACCAGACAAATCTCTAAAAAAACTTAAAATTTGGAAGAATTTCTTTTAGGTTTTTTAGAGATTTGTCTGATATAATGGTTTTATATATCAATAACAATGAGGATGGTACAATGCGGATTCTATTGGTTGAAGATGATAAGGAATTATGTGACGCCATAAAGCTCCAGCTGGAGCGGGCGGGATACGAGACTGACTGCTGCGGCCAGGGGCAGGAAGCCTTTTATTATGCATCGGAATACCCCTACGATGTGATCATACTGGACCGGATGCTTCCCCAGATGGACGGGCTTGGCGTCCTGGGCGGCTTAAGGAGAATGAATATTACCACACCGGTCATCATCACCACTGCCCTGGACGGCATCAACGACAGGATTGACGGCCTGGACGCAGGCGCCGACGATTATCTGGTGAAGCCTTATGCTGCCGGGGAACTGCTTGCCAGAATCCGGGCCCTTACCAGGCGGCCGGGAAATTTTAAGCAGAGTCCCTCGGCCGCCTGCTCCAACATCAGCCTGGATCCGGAGAAAAGGGAGCTCACAGGACCCCTGGGAACCCTGCAGCTGAGCAAACGCGAATCCGCCCTGATGGAATACCTGATTCGCAATAAGGGCCAGGTCCTCCCCAGGGGGCTGATTCTCTCTTACATATGGGGTCCTGACTCAGATGTGGAGGAGGGGAATCTGGACAACTATATCTATTTTCTGAGACGTCGTCTCAAATCCATAGGAGCCCTGCCCCAGATTAAGACGGTCCACGGAATCGGATACCGCCTGGAAATCGGAGGGACCCATGATTAAGCAGCTCCGGCGGCAGCTTACCGCCCTTTTTACCATTACCACCGGACTGATTCTGACCCTGGTGGTCATCGGCATCCTGGTCATAAGCGCCAGGGAATTCAATAAAAAAACCCTGGACTCCTTTCAGAACCAAATCCTGAACATCACCTCACGGCTCCAGTCCGGCTCCACCGTCAGCTGTACCTGGCTGTCCAGGCTGGAAAGCGATAACCGCCTGATTATACATATCGAGGACAACGGCAGGCCTCTTCTCTACCACGGTTCCTGGACTCCGGACACCAGGCGGGACACCTTAATCATGCGGGCCAGGGAAGCTGCCATGGCCGAGCGCATTGACCCGTCATCAAGGCCGGTATCCTCATCTCTTCTCAGAAGCTCTGTATTTACAGTGACAGGAGACAGCAATGACACCTATCTGGGCAGCGTGCTTGTTCTTCCCACGCAGACAGGATTTCAGAGTCTTACACTGCTGGCCAGCAAGGACTCCATGGGATTCGGCCTGTTCCGTCAGGGTATCCTGTTCCTTCTTCTCAATCTGGCTGGTATCGCCGCGCTGATGTGCGTCAGCTGGATATTGGTGGGGAAGTCCTTAAAACCGTTGGAAGAAAGCCAGAAACAGCAGAATGAATTCATAGCGGCGGCATCCCATGAGCTGCGGGCTCCCCTTGCCGTCATCCGCTCCAGCATATGCGCTGCACGGACAGCTCCTGACCAGAGAGAAAAATTCATGGCTAATATAGACCGGGAATGTTCCCGCATGTCCTGTCTGGTGGGGGACATGCTGCTTCTGGCCTCGGCCGACACCGGACAGTGGAGTCTCAGGACCTCCTCCCTGGACATGGATACCCTTCTAATCAGTATCTACGAACGGTTTGAACCGCTGTACCAGGACAAGGGCGTCTGCCTGAAGCTGGACCTGCCCGAAGCCTCACTTCCCAGGATATACGGCGATGAAAACCGCCTGGAACAGATTTTTGCCGTCCTCCTGGACAATGCCCTGCGCTACACGCCAAAAGGACGCAGTGTCACTGTTGCCGCATCCGTACAGACAGATAAGCATCTGCTCTCCCGCAGCCGGAGCATAGTCTGCCTCACCGTGTCAGATCAGGGCAGCGGCATGGATGACGAGACCAAGAAGCATATATTTAACCGGTTCTACCGGGGAGACAGCGCCAGAAGCCACAAGCAGAATTACGGATTGGGGCTCAGTATTGCAAAGGAGCTGGTACAGCTCCACAAAGGCACCATAAGCGTGTCGGATTCACCGGACGGAGGCGCCTGTTTCCTGGTCCGTCTGCCCGCCGTACCCGAATCTCACGCTTCCAGCAGGTAACGGTCCACTGCCTCGGCGCAGCCGTCGTGGTCATTGTCAGCCACCACCACATCGCACAGTTCCTTTATGTGCGGCAGGGCATTGCCCATGGCAACAGAGAGACCGGCAATCCGAAGCACCTGGGCGTCATTATCGGCATCTCCCACAATGATGGTCTTATGAAGCGGTATGTCCAGATGTCCGCACAGCCACACCAGGCCGCTGGCCTTACTGACATTACGGGGGGACAGCTCCAGGGAAGCGCCTTCCGCAAAGGCAATAGCAAGGGGAAGCCCGCATATCCTGGAATGAAGCCGTTCCCGGATGTCAGCGGAGGCGGAAAACAGGTTCAGCTTCTCCACCGGGAAGGGATGTTTCCTGTAAAGGGCCCCAATGTCATCCGTCTTATTCACTACCCGGTCCATCATCTCCTGGTAGACGCCCATATGGTAATGGCTGGTATCCGCCACCTGGCTTGCGTTTGCCAGAGCCTGTCCGCCGCTCATCATGTATACCATCACATCCTCATGGGCAGCTGTTTCAAGAACCTGTTCCACCAAATCCCGGGGCAGGGTCTCTGAATGGAGGATGCTCTGGTTCACCGCGTCGTAAATCAGGGCGCCGCTTTCGCATACATAGTGGCTGACATTGGCAAGGACATCCCTGAATTCCTCCAGCTCGCTGATACAGCGGCCGGTGGATAATATGACGCGTTTTCCCATACGGGCGGCGCGGTTTACGGCTTCAAGCGTACGGTGTGATATGGTCTTTTGGCTGTTCAGTATGGTGCCGTCCATATCAAAACCAATTAATTCATAGTGACTCATGAAGGTTCCTCTTTCATTTCCATTTTTCTCTCCTAAAGAATACACCCCATTTCCCAAAGTATCAATAACAAACTCACAGCTTCCCTCATGTTTTTTCCCATTCCCCTTTCTCATGGAATCGTAAGAATTTTTCAGCTTTTCTTCAAGTCTTATGGAGCTGATTGTATTATATTGGTTGTATGGAAGTATGATGGTCCGGAAATATGATTGGCCTTTATTGGCAGGAAGGGAGCGTTTCATGAAAGAAAAACACAGATTGATTCCTGTATTGATTTTCGCATTTATTTTGACTGTCCTGTGCACGGCTGCCGTATCACGTTGGTACCTGCTGCACCAGAAAGGCGGTACCTATAACTCCATTCTCCTGGGAAAGTTGGTTTCCAGCGACGGCAGGAAGCTGGTTTTACAGGGAAATATCACAAATCCCCAAGGCAGGAACGGACAGTATGCCATCACATACAGCCCCGGTATAACCGCGGCTGACAAAACCAAGGATTCTCATATAACACCGCCCACCGCCATCCCGCAGCTCCTTGTCACATACGGACCGGACAAAACGGAAATTCCTTCTTTTTCAGGAGGATATCAATTATATACGCCGGATGATGAGGGGACAGCAGAGGCTGTCATTGCCTGCGGAGCCGAACCTCTCTCCTATCTGGTCGGAAAGGTGCCGGACATTCCCTACGTCAAATTGGGGACAGATATTTCCCTGGATTTCAGGGAAGGCACTGTCCCAGATTCGGTCACGGTTCAGGACCTCATACTCCGCGGCGACGGCTCCCCGAAATACACGGAACAGGTCACAGAGGAATTCACCCTGGCCTGTTCCGGCAGCGCGGCCTGTTTTACCCTGGATATCAACAGCGCGGCTTTACTGAGTTCTGATATGTCTTCGTATGAAGAAGCAGGTATTTTGAGAGGTTTTCGTGTAAACTGCCGGTGGGATGACAACAGCACGGCGGAATACGGCTTTGTCATCCGCACTGACGCTTCATCCACAGAAATCCGTAACCAGGCAGACTGACACCGGATGCTTCCATGAGATCTCCTGTAACCATATCCCCATACATTCCGTCCCTTTCATCAACCCACGCAGTACGGCGTTCGCCGCTGAAATTAAAGAGACCGATGAGTTTTTTGCCTCTGCCGTCCTGCCTTACCATACCCAGGACAGAGTTGTCCCAAGTCTCCAAGGTGCGGAAAGGACACCCGGCATCCAATAGGGGTTCCCCGGCCCGTATGGCCTCCAATTGTTCCAGATTATGGAAAATACGATTCTGGACTGTTTCTGGTTCATTTATCCGTTCCACCAGATCCCATTGAAATTCTCCCCTGTGTATATACCGGGAGTCCGGTGCCTTTTCGGGATTGTCCTTATAGGTGTAGTCATTGACCTGTCCCACCTCGTCCCCGCTGTAAAGCACAGGGATGCCCGACTGAAACAGCATGAACGCGTGGAGCATGGTATCCAGCCTGACAGCCTCCTCCATGGCCTGCCTGTCATGGCAGAATCCTGCTTTTTCCACACCGCACATGGAGGCGGTGGTTCCGCAGAACCGGGCGTCGCCCGTGGCCGGGTCGTCATTGTACAGGACGCCCCGGCTGAAACTCTCCGGTATCCTTCCTGTAAAGAAATCATTCAGAAATTTCTTATGGGGAACCTGCCTCATCCCCCACCTTTCCAAAAGAGGATAATCCAGTCCCCAGCCTATATCATCGTGACACCGCAGATAATTGAGGAAGGTACAGGCAGAGGGCAGGGAACTGACCGTCTCCATCTGGCTTTTTAAGAGCCTTACATCCTTTGTGGCTGCCGTGTTCCAGATGGCCGCCATGGTGGTCACATTGTAGAGCATATGACATTCCGGCTTTTCCACGGTTCCGAAATAAGGAGCCACCTTCTCCGGCTCCATGACCACCTCCCCCAGCAGCAGGATACCGGGACACACGATTTCGCCAATCACGCGCATCATCCTGACAATGGTGTGGACCCTGGGAAGATTGCGGCAGTCCGTCCCCAATTCCTTCCATATATAGGGAACCGCGTCAATCCTCAGCACATCCACCCCGCGGTTTGCCAGGTAAAGAAAATTGAACATCATCTCATTAAAGACAACAGGATTTCTGTAATTCAGGTCCCACTGATAAGGATAAAAGGTGGTCATCACATACTGCCCTGTTTCAGGCAGACAAGTGAAGTTTCCCGGCGCCGTGGCGGGAAATACCTGGGGCACCGTCTCCTCAAACATAGAGGGAACCGTCCAGCTGTCAAAGAAAAAATATCTGTCCTGATATTCCTTTTCCCCTGCCCTTGCCCTTTTCGCCCACCCATGATCCTCCGACGTATGGTTCATCACAAAATCCAGGCAAAGGCTGATGCCTCTGTCGTGGCATTCATGGGCCAGCTGCTCCAGGTCCTCCATGGTTCCCAAATCCTCCCTCACCTTTCTGAAGTCAGATACGGCATAACCTCCGTCCGAACGCCCCCTGGGGGTATCTAAAAGAGGCATCAGGTGGAGATAATTCACATGGCACTGAGCAATATAATCCAGCTTGCCTTCCACGCCCTTCAGGCTGCCGGCAAAATGATCCGCGTACATCATCATGCCCAGCATGGAGCTCTTTCTGTACCAGCACGGGTCCTCCTCTCTGGCAGCGTCCAGCGCTCTGAGACACCCTGCGCGCTCCTTGTAAAACCCTTCCATTCCCTTTAACAGCCCGTCAAACATATCCTGACTGTTGTAGAGCTCCATATACAGCCATTTCAGTTCGTCCATATGCTTATCCAGACGTTTTCTGTAGATGTTATCGCGCTTCATCCCCTTCATATCCTCCTTAAATGTACCTGGAACGCCTGGTATTCCCCTGTCCCGGACGGAATGGGGATTCCGGCCGACATAAGGCCTGCTCCCGGATATTCGGTCCCTGTATCCTCATCCCTGTACATGGCCTCGGGATCCAGCCCCTCCATAGGAATATACAATGACAGCGGATTGCCGTGGGTCTCCAGAGCAACTGTATTTAACAGCGCCTCCCCCTTATCCTCACTCACAAAGAGCCATGCGGCCGCTTCCCTGTCCTCAAAGGGATTCGTCAGCCGGTAATACGCCCCGTCATGAATCAGATGCCAGTATTTATGGTACGCGTCTATCTGCTCCCTCACGCAATTCTTGTCTTCTTCCGATATGGCGCTTAAATTCAGCTCATATCCAAAACTTCCCGCCATGGCAACCACTCCCCTGGTTTTCATGGGCGTAATTCTGCCTGTCTGGTGGTTTGGCACTGCTGATACATGGGAACCCACTGCGCTGATTGGGTAGCCAAAGGAAGTTCCGTACTGAATCCGGATGCGGTCCACCGCATCGGTGTTGTCACTGCACCAGATTTGGGGCGTGTAATACAGCATGCCTGCGTCAAAACGCCCGCCGCCGCCGCTGCACCCCTCAATCAGAAGGTCCGGATAGCGCTTTGTCAGACGCTCCAGGAAGTCATAGAGTCCCAGCATATACCGGTACAAAATACTGCCCGGACTGTCTCCACCCGCCATTTTACCTGCCGCGGAATATACGTCCGCTATGCTGCGGTTCATATCCCATTTCAGATACTCTATATGGGCGCTGTCAAGGACCCGGCAGATACTGTCAAAAATATAATCCGCCACCTCTTTTCTTGAAAAATCCAGCACCAGCTGGCTTCTGCCCCGGACCGGCTTTCTTCCGGGCACAGCAAAGGCCCAGTCCGGATGTTCCCTGTAAAGACTGCTGTCCTCAGACACCATCTCCGGCTCCATCCAGATTCCGAATTTCATTCCCAGGCCGTTAATCCGGCTAACCAGGCTGCCCAGGGAACCGCCCAGCTTTTTTACGTTTACCTGCCAGTCTCCCAGACCGGAGCAATCCGAATCCCGCTTTCCGAACCATCCGTCGTCCAGCACCATCATTTCCACGCCCAGTTCCTTTGCCTGTCTTGCGATGTCCAGTATCTTTTCCCCGGTAAAATCAAAGTAGGTGGCTTCCCAGTTGTTGATCAGCACAGGCCGGGGAATGGTCTTGTACTTTCCCCTGCAAAGGCTGCGGCGCATGGCCTTATGGATGCTGCGCGACAATGTACCCAGCCCATGGCTGCTGTACCCCATGATAACCTCAGGCCCAAAGAAAATCTCCCCAGGTTTAAGCTCATAGGAAAACATCTCATCCTGAAGCCCCATAGACATCCTGGTCTGACCGTACTGGTCCGTCTCCGCCTCTGCCTTAAAGGCCCCGCTGTACACAAAGGACATGCTGTAACAGGGGCCATGGTTTTCGGTTGTCTCCCGTCCTGCCAGTATCAGAAATGGATTATACTGGTGGCTGGAAGTCCCTCTGCGGCTTCCTATGACCTGGGCGCCGTGGCACAGGGCGGTTCTCTGGAAATTGCGCTCCATTGCGTGGCGTCCGTAAAACTGAATCAGATCGTATTCCCCGTGAAGGAAGTCCAGACATGCACTGTATACCCGTTTCAGGGCTGCCGGGCCATTCCCTTCATTTTTCACACAGACTGCCCTGGTAATAATGTCGTATCCGGGGAATACGCCGTAGAGCAACGTAACCGCCAGTCCGCTGACCTGGTCTGTCAGGTGTATCTTAAGGCTCTCTGCGTCCTCCAGGCCCTCCCCATACATAGAAGGAAGGCCTGGAAGGCTGTATTTCCCTTTGCTTATTTCATATCCTCCATAGCGCAGATTCAGCCCATAGGATTTGTCAGCCTGTTCCACTGCAAGGGCAGGGCTTCTGAAGTCCCCTGAGCCCTGATATGGATATTCCTGGGGAAGGGCGTCCAGGGAATAGGTTCTGTCATCACCTGCCTCATATGGATTGGGTGAGAACCCCCGGTCCCCAAAGGTAAGCAGATATTCCATGGAGCCCTCTGTCCTGTCCCCGTAGTACAGGTGAAGCAGATTCCCATAGGAATCTGCCTTCATCTGATATGTGGAGTGGTCCGTGTGAAGGGTGAATATCCTTCCATTTTCCTGATACTGTATTGCCATGTGTCATCCTCCGTCTCTGTTATCCGTCTCTGTTTTCTATCTTTATCTCCATCTCTATTTTCCGCCTGTCATTGCAATTCCTTCTATAAACTGCTTCTGGAATACCAGATACAGAATCACCATGGGAACCATAGCCAGGACAGAGCCTGCCATCAGCACCGGATAATTGGTGGTGAACTGCCCTCTCAGGGTAGAAAGACCGGCAGACAAGGTCATCATGTTCAGATCCGTGTTGGCAATCAGAGGCCACATCAGATCTGCATAAGCGAACACTGCAGTGAAGATGGTAAGGGCAGCCATGCTGGCCTTGGTCAGAGGCATCATGACCTTGGTAAAGGTCTGCCACTTGGTGCAGCCGTCCAGGTATGCGGCCTCCCCCAGCTCATCCGGAATGCCCATGTAAGCCTGCCTGAGGAAAAAGGTGCCGAACGCGCTGACTAACCCCGGAAATACCAGCGCAAACATGCTGTTTGTCAGTCCCATTCTGGCTAACATCTGGTACTGGGGAATAATAAATATCTGGGACGGCAGCATCATCTGTACAATCACCAGGGAGAACAAAAGATTCTTTCCCCTGAATTTAAGCTTTGCAAATGCGAACCCGGCTGCTGAGGAAAACGCCACCGCGCAGAGCACCCGAAACAGAATCAGCAGCGCCGTATTCACATACAATTTCATAAAGGGCAGGGAGGCGATGGCTCGCAGGTAGTTCTCCTTCATCCACTGCTTCGGCAGGATGGTCGGCGGAATCTGTACGCTCTCCCCTGCCGACTTAAAGCTGGTGAACACCATCCATATAAACGGGAATATCATAAGCAGGGCTCCCGCTCCCAGGGCCGCATACACAAGGGCGGTATTAATACTGCGGTTTGTCTCCAATGATTTCATATTTTCCCTCCATCCTAAACTTCATAGTTGACCCACTTCTTCTGTCCCCAGAACTGCAGAGCTGTCACGGCTCCTATAAGCAGTACGGTCCACACAACAATGGCGGAAGCATACCCACGGTTTCCTGCCACAAAGGACTCACGGTAAAAGAGATACATCAGTGACTGGGCGTTTGTAAGGGCCGGATTGGTCTGGTCCACCATCATGTAAATCAGGTCGTACACCTTAAGGGATGCCATGAGCCGCATGATTAACACCACAAAGAGGGTGGGCGACACCATGGGAAGCGTAATCTTAAAAAACTGCTGTATTTTGGAAGCCCCGTCCAGGCTGGCGGCCTCATAGTAGCTCTTTGATATGTTCTGTATTCCTGACAGCAGCAGAACCGCGTCATATCCCACGGCGCTCCAGACTGCCACCACCGCACAGGCCGGAAGCACCAGCTTGGGGTTGGTCAGCCAGTTTATCCTGCTTCCGATGATCTGGTTGATAATGCCGTACTCTGCGTTGAAAATCCATTTCCACACCATGGCTATGGCTGCCGGCGCAACCACCATGGGCAGGAAATAAATGGCTCTGAAAGCAGCCTTTGCCCGAATCTTCGCATTGAGCAGCACAGCGGTCAGCAGGGAAAGGAAAATTCCCAGGGGCACGGTCAGAATACAGAAGTAAATGGAATTCCAGGTGGCCTTCCAAAACTCCTTGTTCCCAAACATCTGCACATAATTTTCCACTCCGCTGACCTCATAGTACCCAAAGGGATGGGTGGTGGAAAAGCTCAGTACCAGGGTCTGCAGGAACGGATACACGTTCAGCACAATCAGACCTATTATCGTAGGGGCAATGAGCAGATAGCCCCATTTTGCATCCTCTGTCAAATATTGTTTCTTACCCATCATTCTCCTCCAGTCCTGCCATCATTACGGCGCCTTTGCTTCATCCACCAGTTTCTGCATATCCTCCAGTCCCTGGTCCAGACTCAGCTCACCGCTGTATATCTTTAACAGCAGGTCGTTAATCTGGGTTTTCCAGTTGGGTCTGGATGCATTGTTGACGCTCTGTACACCATAAGGAAACATATCCACGCATTTTTGGACATCCAATTTGTAGTCATATTGGTCAAAGGCGCTTATCCACGTATCCTCCAGCCCCTTGTAGGCCGGTATGGCTGCGCCTGACAGCCCCTGGACCCTCTGTCCTTCCTCGGAACCTGCAAATTTCAGGAAATCCCTTGCATATTCCAGCTTCTTTCCCTTGGCTCCGGTGGAATAACACAGGCCGTTGGATATGGTGGCTCTGCCGTCTCCCCGGACCGGGTCCGGGCACTTGGGAAGCACGGCCACATCCCATTTTCCGATCATCTCCTTGTTATTCTCCATAAAGGAAATAAGGTTCCAGTTTCCCTCCAGGTACATGGCCCCCTGCTCTGACATGAATGCGTTGCCCGGAGCCGTCTCAGCAAAATAGTTCTGGTCAGGGCACCACGGCTCCTTCTGAAGACCGATATAAAATTCCATGGCCTTCCTTGTGCCGGAATCCAGAAACCCTGCCCTGGTCTTATCCTCGTTCAGTATGTAACCTCCTGCCTGGTATACGAAATTCCAGTATCCCAGCTGCTCATCCGCATATGCCATATATCCGTATTTTCCGGTTCTTTCATAAATCTGAGCCGAAGCCGATGTAAGGTCATCCCACGTCCAGGACTCATCAGGGTAAGCCACCCCTGCCGCATCAAACATCTCTTTGTTATATACCAGGCAGACCGTATCCTTATCCTTGGGAACCCCATACATCCGCCCGTCGGAGCCCCTGGCATTTGCCAGCGAAATATCTGAAAAATGGCTGGTATAATAATCCGGCTCCACATCGTCATATAAATCCGTCACATCCTCCAGTTTTCCATAGTCCGCATATTTAAGAATCTGATTGGTGTGCATCCAGAAGATGTCCGGCAGCTGTCCTGATTCTGCCGCCGCATCCAGCTTGGTCCAGTACTCATCCCAGCTGGTAACCTGAACCTGGATTTCCACCTCCGGGTTCTTATCCATATAAGCCCTGGCTACTGCTTCCATACCGCCTCTCTGGGCATTGTCCCAAATCTGGAAGTTCAGATGCACCAATCCATCCGAGGCCCTTGTTCCGGAGCCGCATCCTCCAAGCAAAGCTGCCCCCAGCACGGCTGCGGCCGCTGTGAGAATTCCCTTTCTGAACGTTTTAAGCATAATATACCCCCTGTCATCCCTGTTCCTTCTATTCTAAAACCATCCAATTTGTCGCCTTCATTCCATCCGGATTTCTTTGATAACTACATGATATCATGGGTTTTAAGGCAGGTAAATATTCTGTTTACACAAAAAATATACCCAAATGCTATTTTTATACCTATAACTTGATATAGGCTGGCATTTGGGTATATAATGATTAAAAAGGGGGTTTTCAGGCAATGAGCAATGTACTGTTTTCTATATTTCCCAACGAGCGCTTCGTGGATTTGGGGTTATATCAATACGGCTGGGAACAGTGTGAACCGCTGCACTCTTATGGTCCCTATGCCAGAAACCACTATCTGTTCCACTACTGCATATCCGGCACAGGCACCCTCATATCCACGGATTCCAAAGGGGAATCCCACACCTACCAGATTAAAAGCGGGGAAGGGTTCCTGATTTATCCCAAGCAGATCAACACCTACTTTGCGGACAAGAACCATCCATGGGAGTATACCTGGGTGGAATTTGACGGCCTCCGCGTTAAGGAAGCTCTGGAGCTGGCAGGACTGACCATGGATGCCCCTGTATACCATTCCAACGCCCGTGACCTAAGCCTGGAACTGAAAAATGAAATGCTCTACATTGCCAGGCACTCCGACCAGTCGCCCTTCCACCTGATTGGCCACCTTTATCTGTTCCTGGACTATCTGACCCGCTCCTCTGCCTCCCGCAGGCTGTTAAAGACAGGCCGTCTCCAGGACTTTTATATCCGTGAGGCCACATCCTTCATTGAGCAGAACTTCCAGAACGACATATCGGTGGAGGACATTGCCGCCTTCTGCAATCTGAACCGCAGCTACTTCGGCAAAATCTTCCGCGACGCAGTGGGTAAGAGTCCTCAGGAATTTCTTATCAGCTACCGCATGACCAAGGCCGCCGAACTGCTAAAGCTTACGGAGCTGAGCATAAACGACATCAGCAATGCTGTGGGTTATCCCAACCAGCTCCATTTTTCCCGCGCCTTTAAAAAAACATACGGCATCCCGCCCCGCCAGTGGCGCCAGGAAAACAAGATGGCTCCGGCCACCTAGGGCCAGGAGTATTTACTGCCGTATCATATACAGACATATGGTATACAGCCGTATACTTACAGATACTTCTCCTCATACTCCTCCACGGGTATGGGCCTGCTGAACAGGTATCCCTGGGCTGTCTCCACCCCGCAGGTACGAAGCACGGACATCTGCTCCTCTGTCTCGATTCCCTCTGCCACCACCCGGATTCCCATTTTTTTGCAGATTCCCGCTATGGACTCAATGATGGCCTGGGCCTTGGGGTTATTGACCATGTCGTCCACCATGGTCTTATCTAATTTGAGCACGTCGAATTCCACTGAGGATAACAGGGACAGATTCACATACTCTGTTCCAAAATCATCCAGGGCAACTGTAAATCCTGCCTGGCGCAGTTTCCCTATGAGCTCCTTTAAGTCGATTTCCGGCGCGTTCCGTATGCTCTCTGTTATCTCGATTTCCAGCAGTCCCGGAGAGATTCCATATTTATCACACAGCTTCACCAGCTGTTCCACAAAGGAGGGCTGGGCCAGTGAAAACCTGGAAAAGTTCACTGAAACAGGAAATGCCTGCTTCTCCCGGTCAGCCCACTCCTTTACCTTGGAACAGATAAATTCAAAGACAAAGAAGTCCACCTGGCTGATGGTCTGGGCTTCCTCCAGAAGGGGCAGGAAATTGCCCGGCAGCACCATGGACCCTTCCTTGGACTGATATCGTATCAGCGCCTCTGCCCCCACCGCGGACCGGTCCGCAGAGGAAACCTTTGGCTGCACATAGACCACGAAATGATTCTTTCCCAGTTCGTCTGCCAGTACCTCCGGGTTGGACAGATTGATTACCTCGTCGCTCTGGTGCCTGTAGCGCCGGGACACAGGACTCCGGCGGTAAAATTCTTTCTTATCCTCATACATCCTTGCATCTGCATCCGCAATGATTTGGGACAAATCATCGCTTCCCTCTGCCCAGCGGCTGCCCACAGCTGCCCTGCATATGGAATCCCGCTCAAAATTCTTCCTGAGCAGCTCCACCTTTTCTTCAAATACTTCCTTGCTCCATTCCCGGCAGATGATGACAAATTCATCCCCGCCGATTCGGTAGAAATCAGCTCCATCAAACGTCTCCCGCATCCTCCTGGCGCATTCCACCAGTACCTTATCTCCAAATGCGTGGCCTCTCAAATCATTGATATCCTTCAGGCCGTTGACATCCAGATATACAATGCCCACCGGGGAATCCGTAACTCTCAGGTTATCCGTATCGGCAGTATACCGGTTGCGGTTGTAGAAGGAGGTCAGGGTGTCATGATAGCTGAGCCTGTTTAATTCCTTTTCATTCTCATCCCTGCGGTAGGACAGCATAAGAAAATAACCCAGTGTGCGCAGAAGTGGGCCGATATTGACCAGCTGTTCCAAAGGAGGATTATCCACTCCAATGGCACCGCAGAAATGACCGTCCCGTTCCAGAGGCGCCGCCACCAGACTGGTGATCCCCTGGGCCGTTAAAATCTCATACTCATTTCTGTAGTCCTCCTTCAGATCCTGCACATCCTCTAACACCATACATTCCTGCCTGTCAAAGATTTTAAGCCAGCGGTCGATGAATTCCAGAGGCAGACCCTGCAGCATATCCATCTGGGATTCCACGCCCTCGGCGCACCACTCGTATTCATTGTACAGCTTGCCGTCCCTCAGCATGAATACATAAGACCGGTCCGCGTTCATGAACCGCCCCAGTTTATCAAGGATAACGGGAAGCATCTCCCCGATGCCCCTGTCTTCATAAAGGCTGCGCACACAGTCCACCAGCATATCCTCTGCGCGAAGGGCAAACTTAAGACTTTGTTTCTCCTTTTCCGCTTCCGTCACGTCAAAGGCAATCTCCAGGCGGGCCGGTCTGTCATTCCATTCGATCAGGCGGTCCTTTAACAGATAATGGCGGCCTGTTATGGGGTTGGTATTCTCCCATGTGACAATATTATCGTAATCCGTAAAATGCTCACTGCAGAACGGACATGGCTCACTGCGTCCGTGGAATACCTCATAACAGCGCTTTCCTTCAATGGAATCCAGATGAAAATTCCTCATTCCGGCCTCGTTCAGAAAAAGCAGCTCATGGGTCTCCACGTCAGAGACATACATCATCTCGGATATATCGTTGAGGGGCGCGCGAAGCGTATCCCACATACGGTCCAGACGCTGCTTCTGCTGCCGGTTGGCATTTTCCTTTTCCCGTATGACGGCCTGCATCTTATCCTGCCTGCGCTCCTGCCATACCAGGATTCCCCACACACCCATGGCCCCAAGTATCAGAATTCCGAATCCCCTGCTGGTACGGTTCACCTGTTTCTCAGTATACTGCTCCGCCGCTGTCACGGTTGTATCCGCCAGCTGGAAATAATGCTCGCTGAGTTCAAACAGCTCTTCTGAATCCTTCCCCTGCCTCACCAGCATGATTTCTTCCTTAAGCACCTGCCACTGGTCCTCCATGGATGCCAGCAGCTCCTGGTAGGCCTGATCATTCAAACGGATGAGGCGGTTTTCCCCCACCCCGGTGGCCAGCTCCTCCATAATGCCGTCCAAACGCGCAATAAGGGCGTCATCCGCCCGCCCTTTCAATTCTTCCTTTACAAGGCGTTGGGTGGCGCCTCTGACAACACCTGTATAGTTGATAACCCTGGCATTTCCCTGGAGATTGTGTATGGACACAAGGGACAGGCCTCCCAGTCCCACCAGGGACAGGAAAAGAACAATGGGAATCAGTCTTTTCTTCATACGTACCATCCTTCATAACCGGATGCTCTCCGGCACTTTCATATCTTAAGTATAACACTTAATTTCATTAAATCCAGCAGGATTTTACTATTTATTCTAATTGTTACCACAGGGGTGACTTCCTTCTGAAAATGTTATATAATATTGGGTATCAAAGCAATGCGGAGAACAGATATGGATTTAATCAACCAGTTCATAGAGAATTACAAGAAAAAGATGAACTTTTATGAAACAGCCGGCCGGATGGCTGCCCGGCAGTTAGAGAGCGCCCTTCAGGCAGCCGGTATACGGGCCATCGTGACCTCCCGCGCAAAAGCCCCGGGGCGTCTGAAAAGCAAGGTCCTCATACGCAATTCCAGGCGGGCGGTCCCCTATAAAAACATGCGTGAAATATACGAGGATATCGCAGATCTGTGCGGTGTCAGGGTGTCACTGTACTTCCCCGGTGACCGCGACAAGGCGGACAGCCTTATCAACGACCTTTTCACCCTTCTGGAGACCAAGCAGTTTCCGGAACAGTCCAAGGCGCCTTCTTATAATAAGCGTTTTTCCGGTTACTGGGCCAACCACTACCGGGCTCATATGAGGGAGGAATCCCTGGACCGTTCCCAGAAAAAGTATACCACGGCCCGCATTGAGATACAGGTGGCTTCGGTCCTTATGCACGCCTGGTCCGAGGTGGAGCACGATCTGGTCTACAAGCCCCTGCAGGGAACCCTGTCCGATGAGGAGCTGGCGATTCTGGACGAGCTGAACGGCCTGGTCCTTGCCGGGGAAATTGCCCTGGAGCGCTTGCAGAACGCGGGCAATGAGCGCATACGGAACAAAAATGCAGAGTTCGGTTCCCAGTACGAGCTGGCTTCCTACCTGTATAATTATCTCAGCAACAATTTCCGTCCCGAGGACATAGAGCTGCGCATGGGGAATATTGAGCTGCTGTTCAAACTCAGCAGCCGCCTGAAAATAAACAGCGTAAAAGAGCTGGAGCCAGTACTCAAATCCGTGAAATTCGAGAAGGACCGGCGCAACATTTCCCAGCAGATCATTGACCAGATGATTACGGGCAGTGAAAAGCGTTACCATATTTACCAGGAGCTGCGGGCCGGCCAGGACGGCATAGGCGAGGACGAGCGCCATGCTGTGGAATATTTTTTCAGCCAGTGGGTTCCCCTGGAACAGCTGCTTAACCGCGTCTCCTCCAAAAACTCCCCCAAGGTGCGGGGAGCCTTCAATATCAACATCCTGAAGCGGCTGAATCTGCTGGACAAGGAGTGCATCAACCAGATTGTATCCCTGCGCAAGATCCGCAATGTGCTGATTCACGATATTGAAATTCCGGAAGCAGATTATATCAACCGGCAGGGAGACGAAGCCCAGTCCCTGTTCCACAAGCTGTCGGAGCAGTTTGCCGCCCCGGCTTAAGATCAAAGGTTACTTAAACCGGTTGCTTTTGGCGTTTTTCGTGGATGGTAATGGGGCACAGGCATCCGGGGCGGGCCATGGCGGCGGGCACAGGCCGTCATCATCCCCTCCCCCAGAACCTGCGGATTTCATCCCGGCTCAGCCCCAGCGCAAACTCCTTTTTCAGCACCAGGAACTGTTCCAGTTCCAGCAGACCCAGGTACAGTAAGGCCCGGCTCTCAAATTCCTGCCTGCGGACAGGAAGAGGCTGGGCCTTCATTTGTAATTTCACCTGTTCGAGCTCATCCAGCAATCCCAGGGCATTGTTCCTTTCATGGAAGGAACCGCTTACAGATTGAAGCAGGTCCGCCACCACCAGCGCCTGGTCCGGTGTGGACTCCATTCTTGAAAAGCAGTCCCGCATCCTGCAAAGGATGGCAAACTGGTTCTTCCTCAGCCCCATATAGGCAAGATAATAGCGTGTGTCCGCCAAAAGACTGTTCTCCATCCCCTCGTAGGCTCTGCGTTCGCCCTGCTCCAATGCCTGCCCCAATGCCTGTTCCAGGGCCTGAAACCCGCGGCCGTCCGGCTGCTCCCCATTCTCTCCCGGTGTTTCCAGCTCTGATGCCATCCGGCTCAGCAGGCTGATGAACGTTTCTTCAATCTCCCCCTGTGCAGAGCGTATGGCTGTCTCCGATCCGGGAATATACAGGTTGAGCACAACGCCCACTCCCGTGCCCACAAACAGCAGAAGGGCTTCATTGGCAATATCCGCCATTCCCATGGATCCCTCAGCCAGAATATGGGTCATCAGGACCGTGTTCACGGATATCCCCTCCTGTATGCCCCATTTCATACACAGCGGGGTAAACATCAGAAGAAAAATCCCCATTGCCAAAGGCCGGTACCCTGCCAATGCAAAGGATACCGGCCCCAGGACCATTGCCGCCAGGAAAGCCAGAAACCGCCTGCCTGTAACCCGTATGGTTTCCCGCTTCGTATCCTGGATACTGAGCAGGGTAATCACACCGGCAGAGGAGCTGTATCTAAGGCCCAGCGCCTGGGCAGCCGCCATGGCCAGCATGCTTCCCACGGCTATTTTTAGGATTTTAAGTAAACGGCCGTACCTGTGCATATACACCTCCCGGTCACTTTATGACCCCCATTGTCTGTCATTATCTGTCATTGTCTCCCAATTGACCGGCATCCATACAAGCCAGGGACGGACGAGGCCGGCTGCCAGACCGGCTTATACCCCGCCGGAATGCTCTGCCAGCTTATGCTCTGCCGGAATGCTCCGCCAGATAAGCATCCAGTATGGCCGCTGCCAGTCCAACCAGCGCCTTGCAGGGGCGCGACTGGTAGTAGGCTTCGGTCCTGTCAGACGGTATGAAGCTGTCCTTTCCCGTTCCCTCCAGGCCCAGAAGTTCCCGGCACAGCAGCGTTCCCGTCCTCTCCTTTTGCGGCTGTCATGTCCTGACACCCCTGTTCCTGCCGGACAGCAGAGAACCGGCTGTCCGCCGGTTCTCTGCCTCCGGAATTCTCCGGAAAAATCACTTGAAATTATACTCAGTTACAATCTTCTCACGCCCGGTGGTCACATCTGTAAAATACTCATACAGGCAGATTCCCAGGTAAGAACCCGATATATTCCACACATTCCTGTACCCCCGGTTCACAAGGGCCATACACGCATTATAGCTTCTCTGGCTGGAGCGGCAGTGGAGATACACAGGGCGATCCCTGGGTATCTCATCCAGACGGTCCCGAAGCTCCGACAATGGGATATTGACGGATGTCTTTAAATGGCCCAGGCCGTACTCATTCTTTTCGCGCACATCTATAATGCACGCGCCTGTCTCCACCAGCTCCCGCACCTTCGTCACAGGCACCTGCCTCACTCTTCCATAGAGCAGGTTCAGGGCCGCCAGGGCTGCCTGGTTTACCACATCCTTGGCAGTGCCGAATACCGGGGAATAACACAGCTCCAGCTCCTTCAAATCCTCCAGGGTGCCTCCCATGGAAATCATGGCCGCAATGACATCTATCCTCTTATCCGCATTTCCCCGTCCAATGGCCTGGGCTCCCAGAATCTTTCCTGTGGGATATTCATAAACCAGCTTAAAGTGCAGGGGAGCGCTTCCCGGCATAAGCCCCACCTTGTCCGTGGGTATGATATACACAGAATCATGGGGAATGCCGGCTTCTGCGGCTGCTTTTTCGTTCAGTCCGGTGGCCGCTGCGTTCAGGTCAAAGATACGGACCGCACAGGAACCAATGACCCCCTTGTTATTATGGGGTATGCCGTACATATGGTCTGCCGCTGCCCTGGCCTGTCTCTGGGCCGGTCCCGCCAGAGCCAGTCTGGACGGCTTATGGGTCAGCCGGTTAAACACCTGGATGGCGTCTCCCACCGCATAGATGTCAGGGTCACTGGTCCTGTAATTATGATCCACCTTAATGGCCCCAGTCTCTCCCAGCTCCAGCCCCATATCCTTAGCAAGTCCGGTCTCAGGCGCAACACCGATGGCCAGCACAGTCATCCCTGCCCTGACAGCCTTACCCGAAGCCAGGGTAATGCTGTCTTCCCCGATGGCGCTGACACCGTCATTTACAATTACATCCACTCCATGGTCCAGCAGCTCCTTCTGGAGCATCTGAACCATATCATAATCAAAAGGCGCCATAATCTGGTCCTGGGCCTCAATGACAGATACATGCCTTCCGTCCATGTTCAGATTCTCGGCCACTTCAATGCCGATGAATCCTCCTCCCACCACAGCCACATCCCGGATCTGGCAGTCGGTGACAAATTTCTTCAGGTTCACAATATCCGTCACATTCCTTACAGTGAATACATTGGGCCTGTCCACGCCCTCTATGCTCTTTGGCCGGATGGGACTCGCCCCCGGAGAGAGGACCAAAATATCATACCGCTCCTCATAGACATCCCCGGTACACCCGTTTTTTACCCGGATGGTTTTCTTCTCCCTGTCCACTGACAGCACCTCGCTGTCCGTTCTCGCCTCTATGTCATACTGCTTCTTAAACTTCTCCGGACTCATCATAACCAGGGCATCGCTGTTCTTTACCGTGCCGCTGAGGTAGTAGGGGAGGGCGCAGTTGGAAAATGACACATGATGACCTCTCTCAAACATGATAATTTCAGACCGGGCATCCAGTCTCCTGGCCCTGGCCGCCACAGACGCGCCGCCTGCCACACCGCCAACAATCAATATTCTCATTTGCTCTGTTCCCTTTCTTCTGATATAATTCTCTCAAAACATGCATCCGCAATGTCCGCAGCCATACAAATCATGTCGAGACAGCGGGTATCTTCTTTTTTATAGGTCTTAACCAGCTCACAGCAGGCATCCGAACCAAAACGCTCCACAAATTCCTCCGCAAATGCGGCCACAGCCGGTTTAAGCTCCGGGGTGGCATGAGCCCTCTCATGAATGAGCCGATAGCTGATGGCGGAACATCCTCCGCACAGCGCGCCGCACGCCTTCCCGCATCCCATTCCCCCTCCGAATCCGCCCACCAGCTTTACCGAATCATCCGGTATACCCAGGCAGTATTCATCATTCAGTGCCCGCAGCATGGCTTCCGCACAGTTATTATCCTTTTCGATGAAGTACTCATAAATCCTGTCCCTTGTCATCTTATCTCTCCTGTTCTCTCAGAGTATGATTGATCCATATTATAAATATTAGCACGTTCCAAGCCGTCAATGCAAGTTCTTTGACATTTTCCACTGAAAAGCCCCTTATCCTCATTTTTTCCTCTTCCTCTGGCAGGCATGAGACAGCGGCCCCCCGAATAAGCAGCGGGTGAGAGCCGGGAACGCAGGGCGGATGAGAAGCCCGCCCTGGCTGCGAAAAAGGGAGCCTGGTTTCCAGCGTTCCGGTGCATCCAATCATGATACACCGGAACCTGGAGCACCCGGCTCCCAGTTCGCACTATTCTCCTAAATTCTGGAATACAGCCTTAAGCGCAGGATACATCTGCCTGAACTTGCTGTACTGTTTTTCATATTTCTCCGTCAGTTCCCCATCAGGTTCAATGGTTTCCGTCACTTTCACGATGCTGTCAGCAGCAGTTTTCACATCCGGGTACTCTTTGCAGCCCACGGCCGCCAGTATGGCGCCTCCCAGGGCAGGGCCTTCCTCATTTTCAACCACATCCACCTTTACATTCATGATGTTGGCCACCATCTTCTTCCACAGCGGGCTCTTTGCGCCGCCGCCGCAGATTTTAGTGCGGTCAATGCGGATGCCCAAGCTTCTGGCCACCTCCAGCGAATCCCTGAGTCCGTATACCACGCCTTCCAGCACGGCCTGGGTCATCTCCTCCCTGCTGGTATCCATGGTCATGCCGATAAAACATGCCCTGGCCCTTGGGTCGTTGTGGGGAGAACGCTCTCCCATGAGATAGGGCAGATAGAACACATGGTTCTCACCCAGCTTAACGATTCCCTCCTGTTCCCTGGAAAACTCCTTGGTCTTAAGGATTTCCTCCATCCACCACTTGTTGCAGGAAGCAGCGCTGAGCATACATCCCATGAGATGGAAATGTCCGTCCGCATGGTCAAAGGAATGAAGGGCATTGTTGCAGTCCACCTTAAAGCTCTCACTGGAAATAAAGATGGTTCCGCTGGTACCCAGGGAAATGTTGCAACATCCCTCGCCAACGGTTCCTGTTCCAACAGCGGCAGCGGCATTGTCCCCTGCGCCGGCAATGATTTTTACATCCTGTGAAAATCCCAGCTCCTTAGCCAGTTCCTCCTTCAGATTTCCCACTACCTCATAGCTCTCATACAGATCCGGGAGCTGTTTTCTGGTAATGCCGCACAGCTCCATCATTTCCTCGGACCAGCACTTATGGGCCACATCCAGAAGCAGCATGCCGGATGCATCGGAATAATCCGTACAGAAGCTGCCTGACAGCCTGTAAGCCAGATAATCCTTTGGCAGCATGATCCTGCATATGCGCGCAAAGTTCTCCGGTTCATTTCGCTTCATCCAGAGAATCTTAGGGGCCGTGAAGCCGGTGAAGGCAATGTTGGCCGTGTAAGCGGACAGCTTTTCCTTGCCGATGGTCTGGTTCAGGTAATCTGTCTCCTTCTCGGACCGTCCGTCATTCCAGAGGATGGCCGGGCGGATGACCTCATCCGCCTGATCCAGTGTCACCAGACCGTGCATCTGGCCTCCGAAGCTGATGCCTGCCACCTGTGATTTGTCACACTCCGAGGTCAGCTCCTTCATGCCGTCCATGGAGGCCGTAAACCAGTCCTCCGGGTTCTGTTCCGACCATGCGGGATGGGGGAAATACAGGGGATACTCCCGTGAAACCACCTTGTGGATTCGTCCGCTTCCATCCATTAACAACAATTTTACTGCTGAGGTTCCCAGGTCCACTCCTATGTAAAGCATATCTTTCCCTCCCTGCATTTTTATGCAAATGGATTCTCTGTCTTATATCTTACGCTCTTTGGCTGGTTGTAGCCGATTTCCTCCACATCCACGCCAATGTACTTGAATACCTCAAACAATGCCTTGCCGTAGTTTCCGAAGGCAACAGCCCCGTGGTGCGGATAGTTCTTCTCGATGAGCACATGGCGGTAGAACCTTCCCATCTCCGGAATGGCGAACACGCCGATGGAGCCAAAGGAACGTGTGGCAACCGGAAGCACCTCTCCCTGTGCAATGTAGGCTCTCAGCTTGTTGTCTGCCGTGCTCTGGAGGCGGTAGAAGGTAATGCTGCCCGGCTTGATGTCTCCTTCCAGGGTTCCCTGGGTCACTTCGATTGGAAGAGCCCTGGCCATAATCATCTGGTACTTCATCTCACAGAAGGCCAGCTTTCCGGAAGCAGTGTTTCCGCAGTGGAAGCCCATGAATGTATCCTTAAGTGTGTAATCAAATTTGCCCTTGATATCAGCCTCGTACATATCCTTGGGCACGGTGTTGTTGATGTCCAGAAGAGTAACCGTATCCTGGCTGATAACCGTACCGATGTACTCGCTGAGCGCTCCGTAGATATCAACCTCACAGGACACCGGGATTCCCTGGGCTGTCAGGCGGCTGTTCACATAGCAGGGCACGAAACCGAACTGTGTCTGGAATGCGGGCCAGCATTTTCCAGCAATGGCCACATATTTGCGGTAGCCCTTGTGCTCCTGCACCCAATCCTTTAAGGTCAGCTCGTACTGAGCCAGCTTGGAGAGAATCTCCGGCTTCTTGTTGCCTGCTCCCAGTTCTTCCTCCATCTCCTTTACAATGCCTGGAATCCTCTCATCCCCTGCATGCTTGTTGAAGGCCTCGAACAAATCCAGCTCGGAATTCTCTTCTATCTCCACGCCCAGGTTGTAAAGCTGCTTGATGGGCGCGTTGCAGGCCAGGAAGTTAAGAGGTCTTGGGCCGAAGCTGATGATTTTCAGCTCGCTTAATGCAGCCACTGCGCGGGCGATGGGCACAAACTCATGAATCATGTCAGCACAGTCTTCAGCATCCCCTACCGGATACTCCGGGATATATGCCTTGATGTTGCGCAGCGCCAGGTTGTAGCTGGCATTGAGCATACCGCAGTATGCGTCGCCGCGTCCCTGGCACAGATTATCCCCGGACTCCTCGGCTGCTGCCACGAACATTTTAGGTCCGTCAAAATGCTTTGCCAGCAGGGTCTCTGATATCTCAGGACCAAAGTTGCCCAGGTATACGCACAGGGCGTTGCAGCCTGCTTTCCTGATGTCCTCCAATGCCTGAACCATATGTATCTCGCTCTCCACGATGCATACAGGACATTCGTAAATTTCTGAAGCGTCATATTTAGCCTTGTAGGCTTCCACTAATGCTTTTCTTCTGTTGACAGAAAGAGACTCCGGGAAACAGTCCCTGCTCACTGCCACGATTCCGATTTTTACTTCTGGTGTATTGTTCATTGTACTTTCCTCCTCATACATGATTGATTTTTATTGTTTGCATCTGAAAAACATCCATTATCATCTATATCAGACACTCAGGTTCTCACCCTTAAGGCCGATAAAGGCTCCCTCCGGCAGACCGCCCTGGGCATGGCCGATAAGCCATTTATTCCTGGCAAATAAAAGCCTGTCCTCAGGGTCCTTCACTTCCACCGGCTCCATGTCCAGATTGGTGTCTCTTGGAAGGACAATCACGCACCTGAATCCCTCGTCCTTTACATGGCAGGGCGCATAGTGCAGGGTGGTTGCATATACCTCCACCGCTGTTCCTGCCGGAACCAGAAATGCCTCCATTCTGGATGTGTCGTATGTGTGGTCCTCCTCAATATCCTGCTGTTTTCCCAGTATCAGAATCAGGTCGTCCACAGCAATGTCCACTTCTGAATCCCGGTGGTATTCTACCGCATTCAGTTTCTTGTTATGTCCGTTGCAGCATCCTATCTGGATTGGCATTTGTCCGTAGATTCCATTCTCCAGCTCCTTTGCCGCAGGCAGGGCCTCCATCTCAGGCAGTGAGGGTATGTAAATAACATCCTCTGGTAAAGGCGTTTGCTCCATTGCCTTTAACAGACCGCTGAAATCATAACCTGTGATGACCCTTCCATAGGCTTTAAATGCCGGATCTGTCACCTTCTTGACTGTCATCCCCAATGTTCATACCTCCTTATATCGGGCCGTGCGATTTTCCATCAGCACCAGCCTGTTTTCTCTGGTATCCATTATAATATAAACGGGCAAAAAAAACGTGCTGTTATTTTACGAACTAACAGCACTTTTTTGCGATCTTCATTCCCCCGCCAATGACTTCCCCGCCAATGACTTGCGGTTCCTCTGTTTTTGATTGGCCTGCTTCTGATTCATCTGCTTCTGATTCATCTGCTTCTGATTCACCTGTTTCTGGTTCATCTGCTTACGGTACTGGCTGGGCAGACAGCCGTACCGCTTTTTAAAGGCTTTGGCAAATGCCCTTGCATCGGCAAACCCATGGTCCAGAGCAATGTCCCCCACATAACGGTCCGAATTCAGCAATTCCCGCATGGCATATTTAACCCTCAAATCCATCAGGTATGTGCGGTATCCTGTCTGAGCATATTCCCTGAACATATGGGAGAGATAGGAGGGTGTAAAGCCAAACCTGGACGCAACCATTTCCAGGCTCAGCTCCTTATCATAGTTCTCCTTCATATATTGCGTAACCTGGGACAGCTTATCCAAATGCCGTTTTTGCTGCACCCGGACCTTATCAATCTGCTCAATTCTGAATTCTGTCACAATCAGATAGAGGAACTCCATAAACTGGCTCTTTACCTTCAGGCGATAGCCGAATTCCCCTTTCTCATACGTCCGGTACATGGCAGTGACCAGGGCTACCAGCCTGGCCTTTTGGCTCTCATCCTTATCCGCAAAGGTGATGCGGGACTCATCGCTCATATATCCCTCAAAGGATTTCATTGGGATCTGCAGGACAATGGTAATATTGGGGTCAGGGCATTCAATGGAATGGATTTCATTGGGATTCACTATGACAAAATCATTGGGCTTCAATGTGTATTGCCTGGAATTAATGAAAAAATCCAGTGTTCCCTCCAGCACAAGGAACAGCTCCACTGACTGGTGCCAATGCTTGCTTACCCGGTAATTCCCATCCCTCCCCTCGAATATAAACATCCGAAAAGGAAGATCATCATTGGGAATCACTGTCTCGTATCTGAAATCCATCCTGCACCTCCATTTCCTGCCTGTCATTTACGATTTACAATAATCTCGGCAAACCATATTTAGAAAACCGTCATCCTGTATTCCTGCAAGGCCCCTTTTGCCATATCTGTTATGACTCACACAGGCCTGTTCAGCTTAAAAATCACCATGGTGACTGTCCCTTCCTGTGCCCTTGTATTGCTGTTAAAATACAAGAACAGCGTAGTGGACTGGGGCACTTCCACAATGAGAGAACTGGCTCCAAATGCGCTGCTTCTGGCATTTGCCGTCCAAAAGTATATGCCATATTCAATGTGGGAACTTCCATTGTATACAGGTGTTATCTGCATATAACCGGCATCCGCCAGCATGGATGATACCTGATAGGATATGCAGTAATACCCTGGAGCAAGCGTAATGCGGGTGGAATCTGTCAGGACAATGTTTCCCGTGGTATCCGCGACCCCCACTCCCACTGGTATCCGCTGGGCATTATTCCACACGCCGGCAAACGTGATAAAGGATGCAAACACATCCCCTGCTGCAGGCCCGGTGGCTCCTGTCGTGCCTGTGGCGCCGGCTGGACCGGTGGCTCCTGTTGTGCCAGGGACTCCGGCTGGACCGGTGGCTCCTGTCGTGCCTGTGGCTCCGGCTGGACCGGTCGCTCCTGTCGTGCCAGGGACTCCGGCTGGACCGGTGGCTCCT